>JYMV01009222.1_pt1 | contig 545306 bp, 528 predicted proteins | sample 338911 | NCBI WGS metagenome assembly JYMV01 (sample SAMN03354496, study PRJNA234377) | hydrothermal vent metagenome | biome: Deep sea; feature: Hydrothermal plumes at the Eastern Lau Spreading Center, Western Pacific Ocean; material: Seawater | place: Tonga | collected 2009 | depth 2000 m m
AGCCATGGATGGCGGAGCCGAGCGTACATGGATGTATTCACAGCGTGTTTTGGACAGGGCTTCGAACCCGCGCCGCTCCACCGAAGCAAACACAGCAGGAGACAAAACAAGCCATGACGGTTGAATCGCAAAAAGAGACCCTGGGTTTTCAGACCGAAGTTAAGCAGCTGCTTAACCTGATGATCCACTCCCTGTACTCCAACAAGGAAATTTTCCTTCGTGAGTTGATTTCCAACGCGTCGGATGCGGAAGACAAACTGCGTTTCGCTGCATTGAAAGACGACAGCCTGTTCGAGGGCGACCCGGAACTGAAAATCCGCCTCGACTTCGATGCAGAAAAGAACACCGTCACGCTGAGCGACAACGGTATTGGCATGAACCGGGACGATGTTATCCAGAACCTGGGCACCATCGCCAAGTCCGGCACTGCGGAGTTTCTCAAGCAGCTTTCCGGTGATGAGAAGAAGGACAGCAAGCTGATCGGTCAGTTTGGTGTCGGCTTCTATTCCTCATTCATCGTGGCCGATTCCGTGGAAGTGTTTACCCGCCGCGCCGGTGCACCGGTGGAAGAGGGCGTTCATTGGCAGTCTGCGGGTGATGGCCAGTTCACCATTGAGAATGTGGACCTGAACGAGCGCGGCACGCAGATCGTCCTGCACCTGAAGGATGACGCCAAGGAATTTGCCGACGGTTTCCGTCTGCGCAACCTGGTGAAGAAGTACTCCGACCACATTTCTTTCCCGGTGGTGATGAAGTCCGAATCTGAAGAAGAGGGTGAAAAGGGCGAGTATGAGACGGTCAACGACGCCACCGCCCTGTGGACGCTGTCTCGCAGTGAGATCAAGGACGAGGAGTACAAGGAGTTTTACAAGCACATTGCCCACGATTTCGAAGACCCGCTGACCTGGTCGCACAATAAGGTGGAAGGCAAGCTCGATTACACCAGCCTGCTGTATGTGCCTGGGCGTGCGCCGTTTGACCTGTATAACCGGGAAGCGCCCCGCGGCCTGAAGCTGTACGTGCAGCGCGTGTTCATCATGGACGACGCAGAGCAGTTCCTGCCGTTGTACCTGCGCTTCACCAAGGGTGTGATCGATTCCAACGACCTGTCACTGAACGTCTCCCGTGAGATCCTGCAGAACGACAGCACCGTTGAAAGCATCCGTACAGCGGTGACCAAGCGGGTTCTGGATATGCTGTCCAAGCTGTCCAAGAAAGAGCCGGAGCAGTACCAGAAGTTCTGGAATGAATTTGGCACTGTGCTGAAGGAAGGCCCGGCGGAAGACTTCAGTAACCGCGAGAAAATCGGCGGCCTGCTGCGCTTTGCGTCCACCCATACCGGTGAGCAGGCGCAGACCGTGTCTCTGGATGAGTACATCGGCCGTATGAAGGAAGGCCAGAGCAAGATTTACTACATCACCGCCGACAACTTCATGGCCGCCAAGAGCAGTCCGCACCTGGAAGTGTTCCGCAAGAAAGGCATCGAGGTGCTGATCCTCTCTGACCGCATCGATGAGTGGATGATGGGCTACCTGAACGAGTACGACGGCAAACAGTTCCAGGACGTTGCCCGTGGTGATCTCGACCTTGGCGAAGTGGAAACTGAGGAAGACAAGAAGCACAAGGAAGAGGCTGCCGAGGAACACAAGAACCTGCTGGAGCGCATCAAGACCGCACTGGATGACCGGGTGCAGGAAGTGCGGGTAACCAACCGCCTGACTGATTCACCGGCCTGCCTGGTGGTTGGCGACTTCGATATGGGCGCGCAGATGAAGAAAATCATGGAAGCGGCGGGCCAGAAAGTGCCCGACAGCAAGCCGATTTTCGAGATCAACGTTGAGCATCCGCTGGTTCAGCGCCTTGAGAACGAGCAGGGCGAGGACCGCTTCAAGGAGCTGTCTGCAGTATTGCTGGACCAGGCCACATTGGCCAGTGGTGAACAACTGCAGGACCCGGGCGCGTATGTAAGCCGCCTGAACCGCCTGCTGCTTGAGCTTGCCAACTAAGGCCGCCTGATGCAGCAGATTATCGTGGACGTCGATATCAGCCCTGATGAGTGGATCAAGCTCTATCAGGGTTCGGCGACGGACGTCCACACCAGGGCCCGGGACGGGCGTTCCGTCCGCTTCCCGGCCCGTATTCTCTCCCGCTTTTACCTTCGTGACGGCGTCCAGGGCAGTTTCCGTATCCTGTTTGATGACCAGGGCAAGTTCGTCAGCGTGGAACGCTTGTAATTCCGGCCTACCAACGCCCTTAAAAGTTCTCTACAATTCCCACCCGTTTATTCCTTGATCAATTCGTGGAGCCCCAATGCGAATAATCCTTGCCCCAATGGAAGGGCTGGTTGATGCACCCATTCGAGAGACACTGACAGCCGTTGGTGGCATCGACCGGTGCGTAACGGAATTTATTCGCGTGACTCAGGGCATGCTGCCGCCCCGTATTTTCTACAAGTACGCCCCGGAACTGCACAACGGCTGCGAAACCCAGGTTGGCGTGCCGGTGGCCGTTCAACTGTTGGGCTCGGACCCCGTCCAGATGGGCCGGCATGGCGCCAAGGCGGTGGAGCTGGGCGCCACACAGGTTGATATCAATTTCGGTTGCCCCGCCAAGACTGTGAACAAGCACAAGGGTGGCTGTGTGCTCATGCGCGAGCCCGAATTGATGCAGCAGATTACGGAAGCGGTTCGTGCCGCCGTACCTGCCCATGTGCCGGTGACCGCGAAAATGCGTCTGGGGTACGATGACCGTTCCATGGGCGTTGCCTGTGGCCAGGCGCTGGAAGCGGCCGGCGCGTCCGAAATCGTGGTTCACGCCCGCAGTAAGGTGGATGGATACAAGCCGCCGGCTTACTGGGAAGATGTGGCCCGAGTCAGGGAAGCGGTTAATGCCCATGTGATCGCCAATGGCGAGATCTGGACCGTGGCGGATTACTGGCGCTGCCGGGAGGTCTCCGGCTGTGACGATGTGATGATTGGTCGTGGACTGATCGCCCGACCGGATCTGGCACGGCGGATTCGTGCCAGTCAACGTAAGGAGTCGGTGGCGGATATGACCTGGCCCGAGGTGGTCAGGCTGGTAGAGGGCTACGCCGTTGCGCTGCAGGAACGCCTTGAAGACAGGTTCGTGACCGGCCGTATCAAACAATGGCTGAACTATCTGCGTGGCGGCTACGCGGAGGCCCAGTGGCTGTGGCCTGAAGCCAGAAAGATCCGTGACGTGGCACCCATGCTGGCTTGCCTGCGACAGCCCGTCCCGGTGACTGAAGCTGCATAGATCTGTTCACGTTTACTGCTCCGGAATTCCATTCTCCAGCTACACTGCTATGAAGTGACGCATCCATCGTATTGGTTACGGTACCGCCAAAAACCGTGGAGAGGGAGAAATGAACAACGCCTGCAAGAGCCTGGTTGCTGCCTTTCTGGCAAGCACCGTATCGCTGTCGGCTGCCGCCGACTCCGTCAAGGTCACCCCGCTTGGGAGCCATGATGGCGAATTCTGCGCCATGGACCGGGCGCTCATCTTTGAAGACCCCAATGGCACCCGTATTCTCTATGACGCCGGTCGAACCGTTGCGGGTGCCGATGATCCCCGATTAGGCAACATTGATGTGGTGCTGGTCTCCCACGTTCATGGCGACCATGTGGGGGATCGCCATATCCGCGACGTCAATCAGGGTAGCTGTGGTGGGCCGGAGGTTCCGGTGGTGGTGCTTCCCGAGTCCAATTCCGTGAACATCACCGCCGCCAAGAAGGCAAAGATCGTAACGGGTAGCGAAATGCCGGCGTTTTTCGCCAGCAAGCTCAAAAGCGTTGAGGGTAATCCAGAGGATTCACTGCTGGTGAGGTTCGGGGCTGAACGGGTGGTGGGCGGTGTGGCCATCACGACCGTGCCCGCCGTGCACAGTAACGGCCTGTCGCCGAGCTTTCTCACCGGCCCGCTGGCGGAATACCTGAAAGCGGCGGGCGTCGGCGCCAGTGTCGGACCGCCCACCGGCTACGTGCTCACGTTCACCAATGGCCTGGTGGTGTACCTGTCCGGCGATACCGGTATCACCGCTGAGCAGAAACTGGTTGTCAAAGACCACTACGGCGCCAGCCTTGTGGTTCTCAACATCGGTGACACCTACACCACGGGCCCGGAAGAGGCGGCCTACGTGGTAAATGACCTGATCACGCCAAACGCGGTGATCGCGTCCCACGCCAATGAGGCCGCCACACAGGATGGCATGGTCCGGGACGGAACGCGCACCAAACAGTTCATCAGCCTGTCCTCAATGCCCGTTCACGTTCCTCTTAGTGGCAAAACCATGAGCTTTGATGGTACTGCCCACTGCACCGACGGTTGTTGAAAGGAAGGCTGGCCGTAGCGGTCAGCCTTCCATTTCTGATGAGTATTGCCCCAGGGTGGCCAGGCTGTTCAACTTGGCACGTTTAACCATTGCGGCCTGGGCAGCTTCGCGGTTGGAGGAAATACCTGCCCAGGCTTTCTGGGCCGGCTCCTGCAGTGCCCGCCCGTAGGAAAAGCTGAGTGTCCAGGGCAGGGGCGGGCCACTGTTCATGGCGTTCAGGTTCAGGGTCGCTTCCGCCGGGGTCTGGCCACCGGACAGGAAGTTGATACCAGGCACCGCTGCCGGCACCACACGCCGGAACACTCCCAAGGTGTGTTTTGCCACGTCCTCTGGGCTTGCCTTCTGGCCATTGGCGTTGCCAGGCGTCACCATGCTGGGTTTGAGGATCATGGTCTCAAGCTCAACACGATGGCGTCGCAGGGCCTGAAATACCTCGTTGATAACGGCCTCGTTCACCTCCGCGCTTCGCTCGATGCTATGGTTGCCATCGATCAGCACTTCGGGTTCCACAATGGGCACCACGCCGCAGGACTGGCAGATGGCGGCATAGCGTGCCAAGACCTCGGCATTTGCCTCGATGGCAGCGCGACTGGGGTTGGTATCGGTGATGTGGTAAACGTTCCGCCACTTGGCAAACCGCGCACCGAGTTGTTTGTAGTCTTCAAGCCGTTGGGCTAGCCCATCCAGGCCCTCGGTAATCTCATCACCGGGTGCATTAATCATCGGGCCCTTGCCCTTATCCACCTTAATGCCGGGCACAATGCCCTGTTTTGCCGCCACAGAGGGTAGGCTGGCGCCATCGTCCGCGTGCTGTCGCAGGGTTTCCTCGAACAGGATCACACCACTGATGTACTCTCCCAGCCCCGGCGCAGCGAGAATCAGGTTGCGGTAGTGTCGTCGGTTTTCTTCGGTGGATTCCACACCAACCGCCTTGAACCGTTTGGCGATGGTTGGGTTGCTCTCGTCCGCCGCCAGAATGCCCTTACCTTCGCAGACCAGTTCACGGATGGTGCTTTCAAGCTGTTCCTGAGTGTTCATCCAAAACTCCCGTCGCTATGCCAGTGAACGTTTAAAACTCTGGTTTCAAACCCCGAGTGTTCAGTATAGATCTTCAGCAAGCAGATCACAGTTATCAACCGGTAACTCGCGGGAGATATGGTGATAAACAAAAACTATTACATTGGTACGAAAAAACAACCTGAACTAATAGTGAAAAATGGGAGTACATTGACTAGATTGGTAGCTGATTGGTTCAGTTTGTCAGTGCAACAACGATCAATGAAACAGTGAAATAGATGGTAGCAACCCACGGAGAGAGTGATATGAGCGGAAACGAAGGTAAATGCCCGGTTATGCACGGGGCCCGCACAAAGCTGCAGGACGAGGGGCCGGGTGTCAACGATTGGTGGCCGAACCAGCTGAACCTGGGTATTTTGCACCAGCACAACCCCAAGTCGAACCCGTTGGGGGAAGACTTCAACTACGCCGAAGAATTCAAGAAACTTGACCTGCCTGCGGTCAAAAAAGACATCGAAGCCGTATTGAAAGATTCACAGGACTGGTGGCCTGCAGATTACGGCCATTACGGTCCGTTCATGATCCGTATGGCATGGCACAGCGCCGGTACCTATCGAACCGGTGATGGCCGCGGTGGTGCCGGCACCGGCAACCAGCGTTTCGCGCCCATCAACAGCTGGCCTGACAATGGCAACCTGGACAAGGCTCGCCGCCTGCTATGGCCTGTCAAACAGAAGTATGGCAACAAGCTGTCCTGGGCCGACCTGTTTATCCTGACTGGCAACGTGTCCCTTGAGTCCATGGGCTTCAAGACCTTTGGTTTTGCCGGTGGTCGTGAGGACATTTTCCAGCCCGAGGAAGACATTTACTGGGGTGCGGAAAGGGAATGGCTGGCCACCAGCGACAAGCCGAACAGCCGTTATTCCGGTGATCGAGATCTGGAAAACCCCCTGGCTGCGGTACAGATGGGGTTGATCTACGTGAATCCGGAAGGCCCGGATGGGAACCCGGACCCGCTGGCATCGGCTCGTGACATTCGCGAGACCTTTGCTCGCATGGCGATGAATGACTATGAAACAGCAGCCCTGACTGCTGGCGGTCACACCTTTGGTAAGACCCACGGGGCCGGTGATCCCGACAAAGTTGGCCCAGAACCGGAAGCAGCGCCGATCGAAGAGATGGGCCTGGGCTGGAAGAGCAGCCATGGCAGCGGCAAGGGCCGTGATGCTATCACCAGTGGTCTCGAGGGCGCCTGGACGCCCAGCCCCACCCAGTGGGACATGAGCTATTTTGACGTGCTGTTTGGCTACGAGTGGGAACTGACCAAGAGCCCGGCCGGCGCCCAGCAGTGGCGGCCGAAAGGATTGACCGAGAAAGACATGGCGCCTGATGCGGAAGATCCGTCCAAGCGCGTGGGAATCATGATGTCCACCGCCGATATGGCGATGAAGCAGGACCCGGAATACCGCAAGATCTGCGAGCACTTCCATAAGAACCCGGAAGAGTTTGCGGACGCCTTTGCTCGCGCCTGGTTCAAGCTGACGCACCGCGATATGGGCCCGAAAGCCCGCTATCTCGGCCCGGAAGTGCCGGCAGAAGACCTGATCTGGCAGGACCCGGTGCCAGCGGTCGATCACGAACTGATCAATGCCCAGGACATTGCTGACCTTAAGAGCAAGATCCTGGGAGCGGGCCTGTCGGTCTCCGAGCTGGTTTACACCGCATGGTCTGCCGCGTCGACGTTCCGTGGCTCCGATCTGCGCGGTGGGGCCAACGGCGCCCGCATCCGCCTGGCTCCCCAGAAAGACTGGGAAGTAAACGAGCCACAGCAACTGGCGAAGGTGCTGCAGGCGCTTGAAGGCATCCAGAAGTCCTTTAACGATGCCCAGTCGGGCAACAAGAAGGTTTCCCTGGCTGACCTGATCGTGCTCGGCGGTAATGCCGCGGTTGAGAAGGCCGCCAAGGATGCAGGCCACAGCATCGACGTGCCGTTCTCACCGGGACGCACCGATGCAACCGATGACCAGACGGACGTTGAAGCCTTTGACTGGCTCAAGCCCGAAGCGGACGGCTTCCGCAACTATCGCCGCGCGGCGTTCACCGTTTCCGACGAGGAAATGTTGATCGACAAGGCGCAGTTGCTGAACCTGAGCGCACCGCAGATGACGGTACTGGTAGGTGGCTTGCGGGTACTGGGTGCCAATTACAAGCAATCGAAGCACGGTGTATTGACCAACTCGCCGGGCAAACTCACGAACGATTTCTTCGTGAACCTGACCGACCTTAACACCGAGTGGAAGCCAACATCGGCTGACGCGGACGTGTTTGAAGGGCGCGATCGCAAAACCGGCGACGTTAAGTGGACCGGTACGCGTGTGGACCTGATCTTCGGTTCCAACTCGCAGCTTCGCGCGGTGTCTGAGGTGTATGCCCAGGCAGACGCGAAGGAGAAGTTCGTCAAGGACTTCGTCACCGCCTGGAACAAGGTGATGAACGCGGATCGCTTCGATCTGTCGTGATTGAATGCCCGCACCAAAGTGCCGGCATTTCGATAGTAAAACGGCGTTTCAATGAAAGTTGAAACGCCGTTTTTTTATGCAAGTTCTGCTATTCAGAGCCCCTGGGCACCCCTGCGAAGCCAGTCATGCACAAACGCCAGCTTGTGGCGCGCGAAATCCGACAGAACAAAGGGGTACAGGTCAGACAGACCCATTGATCGGTTTACATGGTTCACGCCCATGGCGATGGACGCGGCGATATGGATCAAACGCTGGGCGTCTGGTTCTGAATAGGGATCCCAGTTCGGACCTGGCACTTCCGGAGAGGTTAAACCGGAGGCCACAAAGCTGTCGGTCAGGTCCGTCAGGTGTAACAGATGCGCCGCGGTTTCCGCCCAGTCTTCATGGGGATGGGCCGAGGCATAGCTGGTGAGGTAGAACTTTTTCCAGTCCTGCGGCGGGCCGTTCTCATAGTGGTGCTGAAGCGCGCCCGGGTAGCTGATGCGCTCGTCACCAAACATTGCGCGGAAGGCCTCCAGGAAGTCCTCACGCAGGCTCAGACGCCACCAGAGCATGTGGGCAATCTCATGGCGCATGTGGCCAATCATCGTTCTGTAGGGCTCTTCCAGCGCCTCCCTGCGGGTGGTGCGCAGCACCGGGTCTGCCTCTGCGACACTGATGGTGACGACGCCCTGGGCGTGGCCCATTGGCACCGGAGTAGGGCCCTCGGCGAGCATATGGAACACCGGCCTTGCGCCGGGGTCTTCCGGGCGAAACCAGTGCCAGCGACCCAGATTATCGATCACCCAGCGTTTGGAGGCCTCGGTTTGGGCCCAGTTGGGGATGGCGTTGGCAATCGATGGGTCTGGTGCCAGCGCCGTCATTGCACAGGCGCGACAGAAAGCGCCTTGCTCCGGTGCGATCCAGTTGCAGCCAATCACGTCCCGGTTGGCGCAGAAGGGTGGCATCGGTAGAAATGCTCGCGCCTGGGGGTCGTAGGCCACAGGCGTACCGTCAGCCGTAGCGAGATTATCAAACCAGAGAGAGCCGGAACCGACGGGGTTGGCGAAAACGCGCATAAAGAAAGTCTTCCAGCGGAATGGACTTCGAGTATAGGAATTGACTGCGCCGGATGTCCAACGCTGCGTTGACGGGCTTGTCAGATATTTCACATGTGTAGTATATTTGATTCACATGTGAAGTAACTGGATGACTAATGGATAAACGGTTTTTCTATCTCCTGAACAAGGCCCGCCATCGAGTATACAAACACGCTGACCAGCGCAGCGAAGAAGCGCTGGGTATTTCGGTCACCCAGGTGGGGGCTCTGTTGCTGGTTGCGGGTGACGAGGGGTGTCTGCTGAAGGACCTGGCCCACAGCCTGCACCTGAACAGTTCCGCGCTGACGGGGCTGGCCGGGCGGATGGAGAACAAGGGCCTGCTGGAGAGACGTACCTGTGACAGGGATGGCCGTGCATCCCGCCTGTATCTCACCGATGTCGGGCGCGAGAAAATCGAGAGCGCCAAACCGCTGATCACGGAATTGAACAATCGTATGACAGAGGGTTTCAGTGACGAAGAAGTGACCGTCATCCTTAAGTTCCTCAATCATCTCGCCAACGATTTCTGACACCAGGGCAACGTATTCGGCAAGTATCAGGAGAACTATCATGAGTGCCAGGGAGTCTTCATTACCCCCAACCAATAGAAAGGATGTGCCCGTCACAACGCCGGGTGGTCATCGAATCCAGCTTCGGGTATTTCCTGCGGCTCAGTCCAGTTCGGTCGTCATCGTAGCTGGCGCTATGGGTGTGGGGCAGCATTGCTACGAGAAATTCGCACGCTATCTGAGCAGCCAGGGCTTTACCGCGATAACCTTCGATTATTTCGGTATGGGCGCCTCCCTGAACAGCCATCTTCGGGATTGCCCGGTCAAGGTGACGGAGTGGGGGAGTGAAGACTGCCGGGCGGTTATCGACTTCGCCCGGCAGCATTACCCGGGGCAGCGTCTTCAATGGATTGGGCACAGCGTCGGCGGCCAGTTGCTGGGTATGACCCCGAACGTAAACGATCTGGATCACGCGGTTACCGTCGCCTGTGGCAGCGGCTATTGGCGTGAGAATTCACCACCCACCAAACGCATTGCCTGGTTTCTGTGGTATTTCATGGCACCTGTCAGTGTGCGGATGTTTGGCTATTTTCCCGGAAAGCGCCTGAACATCGTGGGTGACTTACCGCCCAATGTGATACGCCAGTGGCGGCAATGGTGCCTCGACCCCGAATACGCGGTGGGGAAAGAAGGCCGGGCACTGCGCGATCAGTTCGCTGCGGTAAAGGTACCCATTTCCGCCGTCGCCTTCTCTGATGACGAAATGATGTCCCGGCGTAATGTTGATTCACTGCACAGTTTCTACACTCACGCGGCTGTCACCATGCACCGAGTTCATCCGAAGGAGGTTGGCGAAAGTCGCATTGGCCATCTTGGGTGGTTCCGCGAGCAATATGAAACGTCGATCTGGCAAAACACGTTGCTCCCACTGCTTCGTTGATCGGGAAGAATGTTCACTCTGGCGGGCGCTTCAGTGCGCCGATTTTCGCGCCCGCCAGAATCGAGCGATGGCCGGTTTAACGCTTACGCCATGAACCAGGATCGACAGGGCGACCACCACCAGGGTCAGGTGAATCAACTCCAGGGCAATGTTTTCCGGCAGCCCATGTTGGATGGCGTACATCAGATAGTAGAGAGAACCAATGCCCCGCACACCGAACCAACCCGCGAGATTTCGCAACCGGATCGGCGCCTTGCTGCCGAGCAGGCCAAGGTGAACACTGATGGGGCGGGCGACGAAGAACAGAAAGGCGGCGAAACCAACCGCGCGCCAGCTCCATGAATCCCAGAACAGGGAACCGCCAATCAGCAGGACCAGAACGATTTCTGCCAGCCTCTCCAGATGTTCGTTGAATATCAGAGAGCTCTGATGCACATGGGCGATGGCCAGCGGCGCCTCGCCCGGATAGGTTTCTCCGGACGTTGCATCTGAATAGGACTGCTTAAGACCGGCCAGCTTCAGTTCGGTATGCCGCAATGCCACTGCCGCGCTGAATACCGCCAGAAATCCCCAGGCATTGACCAGCAGACTGATGCCATAGGCAAACGCAATCAGGCCCAGCCCAAGGAAACTTTCCAGAAACTCGGAGTGGGTGAACGTGGTGCGCAGTTTCTGAACCAGCCAGCCGACCAGACAGCCGGCCACAATGCCGATGACGATTCCCGCGCCGCTGGCCCAGACAACATCAACTGCGAACCATCGCCACCCGACGTCTCCCAGATCATGCAAACCTAACAGTCCGAGCCCCAGCATCACGAAAGGAAAGGCGCTGCCGTCGTTCATTCCTGCTTCACTGGTTAGCGCAAACCGCAGCCGGTCAGGATCATCGGCATGCCGAACCTGTACTTCGGTGGCAAGCACCGGATCGGTGGGCGCCACTACGGCACCAAGCAGTACGGCTGCGCCTAGGGGCAGGGCCAGCCAGAAGTATCCAAACAGCGCCACAATACCCACGGTCAGCGACATTGACACAACCGCCAGTCTCAGGGGGTTGCGCCAGCGCCTGAAGGTCACCGGGGCGGGCATTTTAACGCCCGCGCAGTACAGCGAAATCAACACGGCTATTTCGGTCAGTAGTTCCAGCAGTGCGGATTCTTCAAGTGGGTTGAAGTGGAACAGTCCAAAGCCCATCGGGCCGACAACAAAACCGACCAGCAGGTACACAATGGCTGACGTGGCAGGCCCGTTTTTGATATAGGACGCCGTAAAGCCCACTAACAGAAGAAGGGCGCCCAGTAATAGAAACCAGGTAGCAGTGGTCATAGGTAACTCAGTAAGAGAGTGGTGAAGTAAAGGCCTCGCGGTAATCGAGATTCCTAACGATGCGCTCTTATCCGGAATTCTGCCAGCGGAAAGCCCCGAGTTTCCTATACGGTTCAGTAATTACCGATGCGGCCGCGGGTATCGGTGAATCGGGGGCTTGACCTAAACTAAGGTTTAGGTCTTATCGTCCATAACCACATCCACAATACAGCGAGGAGACCAATATCATGAGCCAGGACATTGAGGTGGGCGTTATCTATGGCAGCATCCGTGAGGCCCGGCGTAACAATCCTTATGGGGAGGTAACGGCATGAATACAGCGGTTAAGGAAGACTCTATTTCCCTGAACGGAGCACGTGTTCTGGTGTTGGGGCGTTCCGATGCGGTCCTGGAAGCGGTGCTGGGTGAACTCACGGCCCTGGGTATCGATGCCCAGGGCACGGCTGAGCCTGAGAAGGCAACGGAACGTTACGACGCCCGGGATTATGATCTCATTGCTCTTGGGCGAGGTTTTCTTGGTGAAGCCGGCCAGTCCCTCAAAGCACAGTTCCGGGAGCGCAACGCCGATGTGCGCTTCCTGGATACCTACGCCCCCTTTGCGGTCTATGAGATTGCCACGGCTCTGGAGTGCTCGTACCCACCGAATGTGGACCTGGAGCCTTACCTGGCACGCATCGGTAGTGAGGGGCCCGTGGCACCGACCCTGGAGACTCTCAAAGAACTCCATGAGCGCCATCCGGACGCCATCCCGTTCGAGGCCATTGATGTACTGCTGGAGCGCGGCGTGAATATCGCCCCGGATGCCGTAGAAGACAAGCTGGTCCATGGCAGGCGCGGTGGTTACTGCTTTGAGCACAATGGCCTGTTCAAGAGAGTGCTTGAGGCCATCGGTTTCCACGTGGAAGGCCTTTCTGCCCGCGTACGCTGGAATGCAGCACCCGGCACGGCCCCGCAGCCATACTCTCACATGGCGCTAAGGGTTGTTGTGGACAACGTGCCGTGGCTGGTGGACGTGGGTTTTGGAGGCTGCGTACTCACGACGCCGCTCCGCATGGACACGATAGAACCCCAGGCCACTTCCCACGAGACTTTTCGGCTGATCCCGTTCGGGCCGGGAATGCTGCTACAGATGTGGATAGACGAGCAATGGAAGCCCGTCTACGAGTTGTCTGGCGAACCCCGTCTGGAAGGTGACTACGAGGTTGCCAACTGGTACACCGCTGAGCACCCGGATTCACACTTCCGGAGAAACCTGATGGTGGCTCGCACCACCACGGAGGCCCGCTACACACTGCTGAACGGCCGCTATACGGTCCGTTATTCCGATGGCCGTACTCACCGGGAGGTCCTGGAGGCAGATGGTATAGAACGGGTGCTGGCGGATACATTCCAACTGCCGGTGCAACCGGACTGGCGCCCAATGATTGAGCGTGCTGCCTCATTGACCGAGCGCTAGCATGGCCCCTGCTGAATTCAGTCCCCCGTGAGGGCCTGATTCACGGCCTGCGCTGCATGGATCGCCGTTGTGTCATACAGCGGGACGGGGGTATCGGTCTGCTTGATCAGCAGGCCGATTTCCGTGCATCCCAGGATGACCGCTTGCGCACCTTGCTCGGCCAGTGAGTTGATGACGGCCAGATACGCCTCCCGGGAAGGCGCCTGGATCTCGCCCTGGCAGAGTTCTTCGTAGATGACCCGATGAACCTCCGCCCGCTGGGGAGCATCCGGTGTGACCACCTCAATGCCAGCTGCTTCCAGGCGCTCGCGGTAGAAGGCCTGCTCCATGGTAAACCGTGTGCCCAGGAGCCCCACGCGCTGGATATTGTCCTGTGTCAGCACCTTCGCTGTGGCATCGGCAATGTGAAGCAGGGGGATGTTGATAGCCTCTTCAATCTCCGGCGCTACTTTGTGCATGGTGTTGGTGCCGATCATCAGAAAATCCGCTCCCGCGTTCTCCAGGGAAAGCGCTGCGCCGGAAAGAATTCTGGCGGTTGCCGGCCAGTCTCCCTGGTGTTGAAGCGCTTCAATTTCCGCGAAGTCCACGCTATAGAGCACCAACTTTGCGGAATGCAATCCGCCCAGACGTGATTTCACGCCCTCATTGATCAGCCGGTAATAGGTTTGAGTGGATTCCCAACTCATACCGCCAAGAAGGCCAATGGTTTTCATAAAACGCTCCCTGTTCTAACAATGGTAGACACGATGAGACTAACAAATACGTCCGTAGCTGTATTGGATAGTTGAACATCTCAGGTATTCGGGGCAATGTGGAACTTCCTGAACATACGCATAGGAGCGGTGCCGTGAGTAATGTATTGGAGTCTGCCGAACAACGTTGCGACGCTATCGAGGCACCCTGCAGTGCAATTCAAACCATACTGAGCCCTCGCATCACGGATCTGGGTGGTTTCTCCGTGCGCCGCCTGCTACCGACTGCAAAACAGAAAATGGTTGGCCCCTGGATCTTTTTTGATGAAATGGGGCCGGCGGCTTTTCCGGCGGGGCAGGGCATCAATGTGCGCCCGCATCCGCACATTGGCATAGCAACCGTGACCTACCTGTTCGAGGGCGAGATTCTCCATCGGGATTCCATCGGCAGCCTCCAGCCTATCCGCCCCGGCGACATTAACCTGATGGTGGCCGGCCGTGGCATCACCCATTCTGAACGTGAACGCCCCAGCATCACAGTAGAGGATCACCGGCTGCATGGCCTGCAGCTCTGGCTGGCGCTGCCGGAAGACCATGAGGAGACAGAGCCAGCTTTCCATCATTATCCGACTGACGACATCCCGGCCATCACCATCCAGGATGTCCCGGTACGGGTTATGATCGGCAGCGCCTATGGTGTGGTTTCGCCGGTGCGACAATTCAGTGACACCCTATATCTGGAAGCCTCCCTTAAGGCCGGGCAGACACTCGAGCTGCCCGATGCCCCCGAACGTGCTGTTTACGTGGCCCAGGGCGCCCTGACGGCCCACGGCTCCGAACTGCGAGCGCACAGTATGACTGTGTTTGCTCGTGAACCGGGCGTATCCGTCACCGCTACGGAAGACACCCGCATCGCGGTGATCGGCGGTGAACCGGTAGGCCGCCGATTTATCGAATGGAACTTTGTATCGTCCCGGAAAGAACGAATCGAGCAGGCCAAGGACGATTGGCGGGCAGGGCGGTTTGATAAGGTGGTTGGGGATGAGGCGGAATTTATTCCGTACTAGAGAACCGCAATTTTGTTCAATACCCGCTTCAGTGTTCGGGGCAAACTCCGCTCATAACCTGAACGGAGAATACCATCCATGAGCCTTTCCCTGATTCTGCCCATGTCCGTGTTTGCGTTGGCGGCGTCCATTTCCCCGGGGCCGGTCAACCTTGTTTGTCTGAGCAGTGGCACCCGCTATCCGGTTTCCCGGGGGCTGATCTTCGTAACCGGGGCAACCCTGGGCTTCATCGCACTGTTCGTTGCCGTGGGGCTGGGGCTCTATTCGCTGCTGACCATGGTGCCGATGCTGGAGACGTTGTTGCGATGGGGCGGTGTCGCATTCCTGCTTTATCTGAGTATAAAGCTGGCCATGGACAGCGGTCAGCTACCGGAAAAAGGTGTTGATAAGGCGCCGGGCTTCGGTACCGGGGCAATCATGCAGTGGCTGAACCCCAAAGCCTGGCTGGCCTCGGCGTCTGGCATCGGCGCCTATACCAGCGCCAACGACTTGAACCAGATCCTGTTGTTTGCGTCGCTCTACCTGCCGATTTGTTGGTTGTCCCTGGCGTGCTGGGTGTATGCGGGGGCTTTCCTGCGGCGATACGTGCAGCGGCCTGCGGTGCTGGTGACCATCAACCGGACTTTGGCTTTATTGCTTGCGATCAGTTGCCTGTATCTGGTGACTGGTTGAGGACTGTCGATACTGATTCGGCGTTGCCGCCATCAGCCGTTTGAACGTGCGCTGGAAATGAGGCTGGTCGGCGAAGCCTGCGTTCAGTGCCGCCTCGGCGATAGGGGTGCCGTTGGCGAGCTCAAGGCGCCCTAGCTGGATGCGGCGGTTGAGAAGATAGGCGTGGGGCGTAAGCCCGAAATATTGCCGGAACGCCCGGATCAGGTGGCCAGCGCTGTAACCGGAAATTTCACAGAGCGTATCCAGCGATACGTCTTCTGCCATGTGGTTGTCCAGATAGCGTGCCAGGTCAGTCAGGGCATCCGGCGCCTTTGGTTGCTGAACCACCGGTTGCCGGGCCAACTCATGCATCAGGTCTGACAGGAACTCCACCACTTCGGTCTGCTTGTCGAGAAGGTCTCGCTGAGCATCCAGAAGACACTCTGCCATGCGGCAGTAGCGTTCATACCAGATGGGCTCCGAGAGGGTTGCAGTGGCAATGTCCTGCCAGTGTGGGGTTGGCAGCAGCCCGGCCCGAAACCGCAGATCCGTCAGCCATCCGGTATCCACATACAGCATCAGGTAGGCCCAGGGCTGGTTATCGATGGGATTGCAGGAATGAACCCACTCCGGGTTCATCAGTACCAGATCACCAGCGCGGACATGGAAAAGATCCTCCCGATACTGATAGGTGCTTTCACCGCCGGTAATAACGCCAATGGACCATTGCGTATGGCTGTGAGGGGCATAACAGACTTGGCGTCCGTCGCTGACCTTGCGTAATTCCACATAGGGCAGTCGGGCATCGCGCCAGAAAATGGGTTTACTCACGGTGGTGTTGGTCATGCCCGCCATCATATCCTCAGTGCGTTACGTGCCCCTGGGCGCAAACATGATGATGGCCATGCCTGTTAAAGCCACAGCCGTGCCCACCAGATCCCAGACCGTTGGCCGAACGCCATCCACGGCCCATAACCAAAGTATCGCCATAAAGATATAAACACCACCATAGGCTGCGTACACCCGGCCAGCGGCCGTCGGGTGCAGCGATAACAACCAGGCGAACGCGGCCAGGCTCAGGGCGCCGGGGATCAGCAGCCAGATGGTCTTGCCTTCCCGCAGCCACAGATAGGGCAGGTAGCAGCCGACGATCTCGGCCAGGGCGGTCACTAAAAAGAGGCCGACGGTTTTCAATTCTGGCATCACGCTGCTGTTTCCCGTTCAGTATCCAGTCGGCGGCTTTCTCCGCGTTCATTTAGCCATGCTTCCGCTTATACAGCCTGAGTATACCTCGAACCGTTACATCCAGTTGGCTGCCGGATGTGTAATCACCCCGTACCACGTAGTTGGCCCGCTCTTCGGAGATAAGCTTTTCGATCTTATTCTGGGTATTGCCGTCGCCCCATTTGTCACCGTCGAACACCGCAAGACTGCACCCGCCCTGCGCCTTCACCATTTTCATCGCCGGGATATCGGTGTCACCGTCGCCGAAATAGATCATGTGGTCGAAGGGCACGGGGCGTTCACCGGGTTCGATGTATTCGTTAATGGTGACGTTGTCCCAGCTGTTTTCGATGCCTTTGTTAATGCGGAAAAGGTACTGGGTTTTTGTGGTGTAATCGATGGCTACAGCGGGCCACTTGGCATGCCCTGTGGCTTCATCATAGTGATAGCGGCACCCAAAAATCTTCTTGAAATGCTTCGCCACCGGCGTGCCGCGAATCATCTCTTCCAGCCCACTGGAGACAATGTAATGGCTCAAGGCAATACCCTGGTCGCTGGCGAAGCGGTTGATGGCGTCAAACCAGTCCACGACTCCAGGGAACAGGGGGATGGACTTTCCGTAGGCCTGTAGATTCTCCGGTTTCAGCTCATCCCGCTTGCCCTCATCGTGGGCGCGTTTGGCCAGTTCGCCGAGGTAGGTGAGTATCTCATCGCCGTCCCGCTCACGGTTCTTGCGATTCACTTCCGGCCAGAAGTCGGGATGCTCGTTCAAACCCAAAGCCGGCATCAGGCCGTGTTCGGCGCAATTGCCTTTTGCGAGGGTGCCGTCGAAGTCATAGATCAGAGCGCATTGCATTGTCTTTTTGCCTTCTTCTCATGGATGACATCAGCGTAGCTGGTTATCGCAAACGACGCCCAGCGAGGCGATCTTTCTGGGCCCGGACGGCCTCTGTCAGAAAATCCATCAGCGCATGAATCCTCACCACGCCTCGCAGGTCCGGATGCATCAGAAACCACAGGCCGTATTCCAGCTCTGGGATGGGGTCGGTGAGTTGAACAATGTCCGGGTCCTCGTCCGCGAGATAGCAGGGCATCACGGCCAGCCCCATGCGGGAACGAATGGCGCTGAGGATGCTGACCAGAGTATCCACACGGTAAACACAGGCCTGCTTCAATGCGTGGTTATCCATCCACTGGTCCACGGAAGAATCCTGAAGCCTCGGCCCGGCGCCAATCCAGGGCTCACTGGCAAGGGCCTCTATGGAGGTTCCCGGCGTCAGGCCGAGGTCTTTGTGAGCATAGACCGCCTGGCCGAGGGTGGTCAGTGGCCGGCCAATCAGGTTTTCCGGTGGACGGTTGGAGGGGCGTATAGCCACGTCCGCCTCCCGACGTGTGAGATTGAACAACTGATTGGACACCGCAACATCCAACACAATGCCTGGGTATTTGTGCCGGAACTGCGTGAACAACGGTGCCAGCACGCCCATCAGAAGAGAGTCCGTTGTGGTGGTCCAGATCTCGCCACTGGGCTCCAGGTCACGGCCGGCCACCTTGCGTTCGGCGGCCAGGGCGGCCTCGTCCATGACCTTTGCCGTGTCTGCGAGTTCTTCCCCTGCCAGTGTGGGCCGATAACCTGTGCGGCCTCTCTCAAAGAGAATCACCCCAAGGCGCTGCTCAACATCGCCCAGCCGCCGGAACACCGTAGCGTGGCTCACGCCCAGTGCCCGAGACGCGCCAGAGAGCGAGCCAGAAGTAGCAATGGCGAGCACCAGTTCAAAGTCATTCCACGCCAGATTGCTCCGTGTTCTCGCGGAGGCGGTGGGCGATTTTTTGGGTTGTTTATCTGTTCGTTTTTGCAAAGTCTGTTCTCGGTTCTAGGGAATAGTTTGCAGTTTAGAACAAGTTTAGCATGTACCTGAACTCATACGACAACCAGTGCGATCCGCCACAAGGTGCGGCGCCAGGGAGGATAGAGACATGTTGATCTCAGCAGAAAAGACCTACCTTAGCGGTGGCAATTCGCTGGCTTTCCGCGAGCCGGCAGACGGTAATGCAAAAGAGTTGCACCGGAGCAGCATACCGCTCAGATATCGCGATGGGATGGGAGGCGTCAATCTTGAGCAAGTGAAGCGGGATCAGCGCAGGGCGCGTCGAGACCTCATGCGGGCGATGATCCGGGGCCTGAACCGGCTGCTACGTCTGCACTAGAAGAACGCTCCGGCTGCGGCACGCCAACCGGTGCTGATCGTTCAGTGTTGCTATAGTCAGATAACAAGCACTGATACCGGAGCGCGAAATGACCCAGAATATGGAATTGATCGAGCGGATTGAGCGTATGCGCGATCTCAATCCGCTGGACGCCGCTGAAGAACTGATGCAGTCACCCGTGGACGATATTCAGTTTATCCTTTCGCGATTGCCTGCTGAGCAGGCACAGCTCATCGCTTCACACCTGGGAGATCTGTCCGCACCGGAAGAAGCGGCGACCCGCGCAGTGCTTTCCGGCATGGAAGAAACCGTCGGCGAACTGATGACGCCGGTAACAGCAACATTACCGGACAGCTACACCGTGGCGGAGGCGCTGACCTTCATGGTGAAAAGCGCCGATGTTTCTGAGATCAGCTACATTTTTGTGACGGATAATGACTGCCTGGTGGGTGTGGTCGGCATGCGGGACCTGATTCTGGCCAAACCCTCTGAGGCGCTGGCTACCATTATGGTGCGAGAGCCGTTTGCGTTCCAGGAAGGCACGCTGGTGAAGGATGCAGTCAGTGAAGTGCTCTACCGACACTACCGCATGTACCCGGTGGTGGACGAGCAGCAGCACGTAGTGGGCGAGGTGCGGGGTTGGAAGCTCTACGAACGCATCGCATCGGAACTCAGTGCCCAGGCCGGTTCCCAATACGGTGTGGCAAAGGAAGAACAGATCAACACACCGGTGCTGGCGGCGTTTCGCATGCGCCACCCCTGGCTGCAGGTGAATCTGATTACCGCGTTCGCTGCTGCCTTCGTAGTCGGCATGTTCGAGAGCACCATCGCCCAGATTGTTGCCTTAGCGGCCTTCCTGCCGGTTCTTGCCGGGCAAAGCGGCAACACCGGCTGTCAGGCGCTGGCCATTACCCTGAGGGGCATCACCCTGGGGCAGATCAATGACTATCCAATCCGGCGATTGCTGCGCAAGGAAGTTCTACTGGGCGCACTCAATGGCGCTGCCGTTGGCGTCATTGCCGGTATTGCGATGTTTGCTTATGCCTTGTCCACCGATTCCGCTAACCCGGCCATGCTCGGCCTCGTTATCTTCATCGCCATGGTCGGCGCCTGCATGGGCAGCGGTATCTTCGGGGTGGCGGTGCCGTTGGTGCTCAAACGGTTCGGCGCCGATCCAGCCACTGCGAGCAGCATCTTTTTGACAACGTTCACCGACATTATCGGTATGGGCCTGATGCTGTTCCTTGCAACCTCGTTGGTGCTGTAACCACGTTGTCTGAGGACAGGCTCACTTTTCATCACTATGCGGGTACTTTGAAGAGTTCCTTTCAAGCGGGAAAAGCACGCCAGCTTCACGTTTACGGATGCCGTATTTCTTGAACTAGCGCAGCTGACTGTCCTTGCTGCCACGGCGATTGATACCACCATGAGACGTTTCGTGTTTTTCAAGACTAGACTGACACGCAACGCAAAGTTGAACCCCGGGAATCGCTTTGCGGCGCGCTTCCGGAATCGCACTGTCACACTCCTCGCAATGGGTGGCACTCTCGCCGCTCACCAGTTGGCTGCGTGCGCGCTGCACCTCGTCGTCTACGCTCGCGTCGATCTGATCCTGAACGGCGCCATCCCGGGACCAACCACCTGCCATAGCGCTCTCCCATCTTTGCAAAAGTCGTGTAAAACTGCGTCTGACCCGTTTCGTACGGTGCGCTAGTCTGGAAAACTGCTCGTACTCTCAATGACTTTGAATCACTGTCAATCATTTTTCAGCTTCTGTGCGGCTGCCCGCTATCGTCATAATCGCCGTGCAAGCTACATTCTGTTATTTAAAAAGAAAGGTGCCTTTGTGTCCACCAGCGTCCAGATAAGCGACATTAACCTTACCTACCCAACTGAGTCAGGCACCGTCGCGGTGCTCAACAACGCTTCACTCACGATCCCGCCCGGCGACACACTGGCGATTACTGGCCCCTCCGGAAGTGGGAAAACCTCGCTGCTTCTGTTGCTATCCGGGCTCCAGCGCCCGACCAGTGGAGAGATCCTCGTAGGCAACCAGCGCCTGGGCGAGATGGATGCCAACGCATTGGCCGACTGGCGAAGCGAACACCTGGGCATCATCTTTCAGTCCTTTCATTTGTTGCCGGGCCTGACGGCACTTGGGAACGTTAGTCTGCCGCTGGAAATCGCCGGGCAGTCGGATGCCCGCGAGCAGGCCCTTTCGATGCTGGAGGCGGTCGGCCTTACCCACCGGCTGCAGCATTATCCAGGACAGCTTTCCGGGGGTGAGCAACAGCGTGTCGCGATCGCAAGGGCACTGGTGCACCAGCCAAGTCTGCTGCTGGGCGATGAGCCCACCGGCAACCTGGACCATGCCACAGGAGAAAAAGTACTCTCGCTGCTGTTCGACCTCCACAAGGAAAGCAAATCCACCCTGGTGCTGGTGACCCACGACGAACGTGTCGCGGAGCGCTGCCAGCACCGGGTCCGGATGGATGGTGGGCGCCTTTATGAAGCGTAACGCTCAGACAAAGCCGCTGTGGATGCTCAAATTCGCGATCACCGATCTGCGATCGCGCATCTCTGCGCTCAAGGTCTTTCTCGCCTGCCTTATCCTCGGCGTTACCCTGGTGGCCGCTACGGCCAGCCTCTACCGGGTGATCGAGCAGAGCCTGCTGGCGGATACCCGCATGTTATTGGGTGGCGATGTGGAGCTCGATGCCAGTGAGCCGTTACCAAGTGACGTGATCGATTGGGTAGGGCGCACCGGGACTCTTTCGCTGGTTCGGGAGTTCGACACGATTGTCAGTGGCGAAAGCGGTGACGGCTTCTTTCGCGCCGAGATCCTGATTCCGGATGCGGCCTATCCGCTCTACGGTGAGCTGCAGCTAACGCCGGATCAGTCGCGTGCCGAGCTAACCGCACGCAAGGATGGCCGATGGGGCGCCGTAATTGACCCCTTGCTGGCCGAGCGCCTGGGCCAGACTATAGGAGACCAGATTGAGATAGGCGCAGCCACGTTTCGCATCAGCGGCCTGATCCAGAAACAGCCGGACCGTCGCCTGAACGCCAACTGGCGTGGCCTGCCCATCATGATTTCCGAACAGGCGGTCGAGGCGACGGAACTGATCCGGCCAGGCAGTCGCGTGGACTACGAATACCGGGTTAAGACCGACCAGAACCTGGATACGTGGCTGGCGGACTTCGAACAGGCATTCCCGGAACCAAACTGGGATACCACCACCTTCGCCGAGCGCAGCCAACGCATCGCCGAACGGCTGGACCAGATTGCCACAGCGCTCATCCTGATTGCCTTTACCACGCTGTTTATTGGTGGCCTCGGTGTCGCCAACAGCATACACGCCTACCTGGATGAAAAACTGGGCACCATCGCCACCCTGCAGACGCTGGGCCTGCGCCGAAAACCCTTGGTGGCCATTTACCTGTTGCAGATCGGACTGCTGGGCAGCCTGGCTGGCCTGATCGGTGGCGGAATCGGATTGGGGTTTTCCGCGGTGGCGATATCCTTCGCGAGCGACGCCTACGCGCTGTCCGGGCCAGACGGGGCAGGGGGCTGGTTATCCCTGTGGTTTATTCCTTTGCTGCTGAGCTGGCTGTTTGCAGTACTCACGGCCTACGTGTTCGCGCTGCCGGCCCTGGCCAGGGCCCTGGCTGCGTCACCGGCTGGGCTGTTCCGGGGGCAGGTACAGGCCGCCCGTAACGAACCCCGGACATGGCGGATCGCGAGCTACGTGCTGCTGGCGATCTATATCAGCGCCACCTTGTTCTGGTTGCCGTCGCCGCAACTGGGATTCCTGTTCCTGCTGGCGGTGGTCGTACTCTGGGGCTTGCTGGAGGGCATCATCAAAGGGCTGCGGCGAGGAGCCAAAGCGCTTGAAAACAGCGGCTTTGCTGACCGCAAGTTCGCCCGGCGGCTGGCGCTCGCCAACCTACACCGGCCGGATTCGCCACTGAGGGCAACGTTGTTGTCGCTCGGCACCGCGTTGACCCTGGTGGTGGCCTGTACCCTGATGGTCACCACACTTCTGAGAGCACTGGAAACCACGATCCCGGCGGAATCCCCCGCGCTGATCCTCTACGAAGTGTTCCCGGACCAGGTGGAGCCGCTCACGTCCGGCCTTGAATCGCTGGACCCGTCCAGCAGAACGGAACTTCTGCCACTGGTTCGCGCCCGAATGGCCGCCATCAATGAAGAGCCCATCGCAGACGCGCTCGCTGACGACCCCCGAGCCAGGCGCGAAGCCATGGGTGACGAATACAAGCTCACCTACCTGGCGGGAAATCCGGAAGGCCTTGAGCTGGTAAAAGGCAATTGGTGGAGCACTCCGGCCCCGGAAGGGCAGCCCGCCTACATGGCGATGGAAGACCGCGAAGCCAACGCACTCGGGCTAACGGTGGGCGATCAGATTGAGTTCACGGCACAGGACCAGCCGATTGCCGTCGAAATCCGGGCCATATACCGCCAGAAAGGCTTACAGACCCGGTTCTGGTTTGAAGGTGTTCTGCAGCAAGGCGCCCTGGATGGATTGATCAGCCTGTACGTCGGCGCGGTCTACCAGAGCGACCCCGCCGCCAAGGAATCGCAGCAATGGCTGGCCGGCAACATCCCCAACGTGATCACACTGCGCACGGCGGACTGGCTTGAAACGGCGGGAGACCTGCTCAACAAGGCAGCCGCTGGCCTTGCGGCGGTTGCGTCCGTCAGCCTGCTGGCAAGCCTGTTGGTGTTGTCCAGCGTGGTCAGCGTCAGCCGCAGGCGCCAACTCTACGAGGCCAACCTGCTGCATTGTCTCGGTGCCCGGCACCAGGCCATCCGGAACTCCATGCTGCTGGAAACCGGCTTGCTGACCTTTCTCGCAACGGTGTTTGCCACGGCGCTGGGTTCGCTGATCGCGCTGCCGGTGGCAGACCTGGCGCTCAAACTGCCAGCGGGAGATCTGTGGTGGATCGGCGCACTGGTGGCCGGCGTCGTCAGCGCGCTGGCGTTGCTGGGTGGCTTGCTGCCCACGTTGAGGGCTATGCGGCTGAATCCGGCGGTTCTGTTGCGGGATGGGTAATTGACTGGTTACATCGCCCTCGCGAACAACCCAAAGGGCAGGGCCTTCAACACATAACTGAGCGGTGTCCAGGGCCACCAGGGCACATAGGCGCGGCGTACCTCGGAATCGATCGCTTTCACCAGAGCTTTTACGCCGGTTTCCAGATCCACCCGGAAGGGGGCGTTCTTGGTATCGCGGTTGATGTCGGTGAGGATGTAGCCCGGCATGATGTTGCTGACGTTGATGGGCTTGCCCTTGGTGTCCAGTTGGAGGCCTTCAGCCAGTGACGCTACGGCGGCCTTGGTGGCTGCGTAGACGTTGATAGGGCCACGGAAGCCGCGAACACCGCTGACTGACGACATCAGCACCAGATGCCCACTGTTCTGTTCCCGGAAAATCTCCATCGCCGCCTCGCTCTGGGCAATGGCGGCGATGAAGTTGGTTTCCGCCGTTTGCCGGTTTGCGGCAAAGTGCCCGCGCCCAATCGGCTGGGAGCTGCCAATACCTGCATTCACCACCACGCGGTCAAGGCCGCCCAGCTCTTCCCGAAAGCCCCGGAATACCTCGAACACCTGCTCGTAGTCGCACACGTCCAGGCCGCGGACCAGCACCCGAATATCGGGGTAGGACTGCTGTAATTCCCGCTGTAATGCTTCCAGCTTATCCGCCCGCCGCGCACAGAGCGCAAGATTACAGCCCTTGGCGGCCCATTCGCGGGCCATGCCTTCACCGAGGCCGGTGCTGGCACCGGTAATCAGAATGTTCTTTCTCATTGGTTATGCCTTGGCTGGTTCAAGTTGTTTGAGATCAGCCTAGCATGATTGGTTGAGTTTGGAATTGGGTGACGCGCCTTAATCTACGGTTCCCGTTAGCCCCGACTCATGCAGCGCCTTGCCAATCGCCTGATAGGCTCTTTCCGCTTGCGACAGTGCTGCATAATCGCGTGCGCAAACCGCGACGATAACCGCTTCATCGGGTGCCTGGGGGTTGAGCAGGCCGATATCGCAGGAGCGCGCCACCTGGGTGCCGGTTTTATGGGCGAAGTGGGTGCCTGCCGGCAAGCCCCCTGCAATACGATGATCCCCCGTGGTGATTTCGGACAGATAACCCAGCAACTGGTCCGTGTGGGCGTCATTCAACAGTTCGCCCCTGACCAGTTGCTCCAGCAATGCCCCGAAGGCTTCGAGGTTGCCTGAGTTGATTCCCCGCTGGTAATAGCGCTCAAAGGCTTCACGCACGCCTTTGGCATCCGCCTCTCTTGCAGTAATGTTGAGTTTTTCCAGCAACATATCGTACCGCGCCTGGTAGGTGCGGGCGGTTTTCAGATCGATGAAATCACGATTGGTCAGCACCGAAACACTGGGGTGAACTTCCCTGTATGCGTCGTAGCGCACCTGGAGGATCGTGGTAATCGGCCCCAGCCCTTCGGGAACCAGCCGTGCCACATCCTCTCCGAATGATTTCTCGCCAAGAAAACGTATCAACATGTCGGTTGCTGTGCTGTCACTGTCGACAATAGAGCGTCTGTTGAGCTCTTCCAGGCTGTAACGGGCACCGGGGTCCACCCAGAGCAGATCTCCAGTGCCATCCACATAATCTGCAGCCCGGAGTGTGAGTTTCTGCTCCAGATCCAGGCCTTCGTTCTCGGCACGTTGCATCAACACGATGGCCAGCGGAATTTTGACGGTAGAGGCCAGGTACCAGTCCTGGTCGATGTTATGAGAAATCTTCTGACCCGTACCCAGATGACGGATGTAGACCCCGAGATCGCCAGAGAAGGTTCGGTCAATGCGTTCGATTTCTTTCTGCAGAGTCGGGGACCAGTCATCGGCCTGGGCCACAGAACCCAGGCTGAGAACGAAGAGGGCCAACAGTGCCGCACCGGCCTGCGAGAAGATAGGTTGCAGATTCATGGGGCTCCCTGTTTGCGCCGGGTTACAAATGCTAAGGGTTCCAATGCTGCGTGCACTGTCCGATGGCTGTCAACGAACCGCCAGTTACGATCCGGTAGCCTTCAAGCGATCTTCATCTATTACCGCTAAACCTGATATGCGAAGGTTGCGTTTATACGGAAAGAACCCAACTGCGGCGCAGGGAGTATCCGAAATGGCGAGCAAAGGCGAACGTATTGACGGTCTGGATGCCCTTCGGGGCTTTGCCATCTTCGGTATCCTGCTGATTAATATTCAGGTGTTCTCGGGCTGGGGGTTCGTCTCCGCTGACACAAGGCAAGCGTTAACCTGGTCGGAATGGGACGAACCCATTGCCACCTGGCTGGACATCCTGGTGCGGGCCAAGTTCTACAGCCTGTTCTCCCTGCTGTTTGGTTACAGCTTCATGATGCTGGCCCAGCGGGTACAGCAAAGCCCCGTCCGCTATCACTTGCGGCGAATGCTGGGGCTGCTGGTTATTGGCACCGCCCATTCTCTGTTCCTATCCCCGTGGGACATCCTCATGCTGTACGGGGTAATGGGGCTTTTCCTGGGGGCCTTCCTGAACGTTCGCGCTCCAACGCTGGCTGCCTGCGGCGTTGCCCTGCTGATAGTCACGGCTGTAGCACTCTGGTTCGCGCCCCAGTTGGGGTTGGCGGATCTCGGAAGCGGCACTTCACTGCGCCTGCTGCAGGACAATGTGCCAGCCCTGAGTGGGGGGAGTTACCTGGAGGTGGTGGAAGCCAATGCCTACCTCAGCGCGAGCGTGTTTCTGGATCGAATTGAACACCTGCGCCCCCTACGGGTGATGGCGATGTTTCTATTTGGCGCCGCTGCTGCCCGCCTGCACCTGGCGGAGCGCAATTCGGGCCATGTCCGGCTATTGATTGTGGTGGCACTGGTTGGCCTGGTGGTCGGCACCGCCCTGGCCATGGCCGAGGTTAACCTGGGTGAAGAGAGCCTGGCCGACAGGGTTGTGAATTTGCTGGGTAGGGTAGGCGCTCCACCGTTGCTTGCCATGGGCTACGGGGCCGTTCTGCTGCTCTGGTGGCGGGGCAGGGGGCGCTTGACCGGGGTGGTTCGCTCAGCCCTTGCGCCAACCGGTCGTATGGCACTCACCAACTACATTCTGCAGTCCGCCGTCTGCATCTGCGTCTTCTATGGCATGTGGGGCGACCGCTTCGCCTCCCTTTCTCTCGCTGCACTGATGCTGTATTCAGCGGTATTTTTCATGGCCCAGATGATCTTCAGCGCTGTTTGGCTGCGGCTGTTCACCCAAGGGCCCCTGGAATGGCTCTGGCGCTGGCAGATGAAGCGCAAGCGGCCAAGGTTGCTCCGAACAGAGGCATAGAAATAATCAAGCCTCGTCCTTCAACGCCAGGCTGACCAGCTTGTGAACCACGGGCGACACCAGCATGATGGTGGGAAAGGCGACGACAAACGCAAAAAGCCAGGCATTCAGCCAGATTGAAACGATATTGCTGGTCCACCCCACGTTAAAAACGCTGATCACCAGCGACATGATGCAGGACATCAACAGTGACATGAAAAACGAAAATACGATTCTGTGATATTTGCGGTCAATCATTCTTTATCTCTTCAATACATTGGTAGAGCCCGGCAAGGGTTCCCCAGGGCAGTTCAGACTCTCTATCGTTTTTTCCTTCAGCCAGATCGTCTCACCCTGATACGGATGTTTTCTCCAGTCTTCTGTCACCTCAATACAAAAGCCGGGCAAATCAGGCAGGCGTTTGATAAAGGTTTTTGGATAACCTTCGGGCTTTTCACCAATGATGGCAGAATCCGAGTTCTTCAGATCGACGGCTGATTGCTGCGAAGCACAACCAATAAGGCCTATGACCAAAAGTATGGTGAAAATGCACTTCATTGCGTGGACCCATCCAGATCTTTCACATAAACATGAGTCGTCTTTGTATGCTCGAAACCGATAGACGGGTAAAACCCATGGGACTCCAAACGACTCACATTGGATCGTACCACAACCCGTGACAGCCCTTTGGCGCGGGACCAGTCTTCAACAGCCTGAACGAGCAAGCGCCCAACACCCGCCCGTCGAACATTGGCGCTCACAACCAGCCCAGTGATCTCAGAGGTAAACAGCTCACGGATAGAAATACGCCTCTCGGCGACCGCCCACCCAACCACTGCGGTATCTGAAATAGCCACCCATATCTGATGGCTCGGGGATTCCAACAACGCCTCTAGCCATGCCCCAGTCTGAGATTCGTTGGAGGAATACCCCCATTCCAGAACAAGGTGGTGTATGCCCGAGAGGTGTTCAGCTGTTCCTTGCTGGATCGAGATATCCATATTCATTCAAAAGACCTGCTACCAGAGTTCATCGTTACCTCCCAACCCGTAGGTAAAAAGGACCGGATGAGGTTGTTTGTGGTGCTATACCTGCGTTTCATCTGGAATCAGTGCTAACAGGTCGGTAACGCCAACATCCACACCCATCTGCGACAGCAACGTTGAAACTTGCCCGCGGTGGTGGGTTTGATGGTTGAAGAAATGAAGAACCAGGATTGAATACCGCTTACTGGCAGGAATACCTTTCATGTTGTGGTAGGTGAGAACAAAATCCAGGTCCTCTTCTGAAAGCAGGGATGTCCATTCGATTATCTGGCGATCCAGCCAGATCCGGTGTTCCTTCAAGCCGTCCAGATCGTCAAAGAGGATCTGATCCAGGCTCTTAGGGTTTTCAAGATCAACGACAGCCTGAAATGAGTCCAGGCAGGATGGGTGGGTCACGAAACGTTTGAACCATAGGGTGTCAGCCACAACGATGTGATTGAGCGTACCCAGAATGGAGCCGAAGAAGGCCCCACGGTCCTTGGTTAGCTCCGAGGCGGAGAGGCGACCGGCCGCTTCATAAACCTTTGCGTTCATCCACTGATTGTAAGCGGCCAATAATTGGAAATGTTCTTTCAGACCCATCGGGGCTTCTCCCTGGTGGAGGGTGTCACTTCAAGTACACTGCTCTCATTTTACGCACGCACACCGAGCCTCACAGCGAAAGAAAGCGCTCGAGGCGTACCCGCTCGTCCTGCAACGCTGGATTGAACGCGGTGTCGTCTGGGGCATGTCCGCGCACGTACCCTGGCTCTAGCTCCAGTTGCCCATTACGTACGGCGGCATTAGCCCAGCCTATGACATGACCGCGCCACAGCATAGGCAATGCATAGTAACCACGCACCCGTTTTGGTGCCGGAGTGTAGGCCTCAAAACGGTAGGCCCAGCCCCAGAAACGCTCAAAGCGATCGCGGTCCCAAACTAAAGGATCGAAGGGCGCGAGTAGGCGCAGGCGGTCATCAAGCACATTGTCACTCGCAAAGCGGCGGCTGCCAGGATTCTCGCCGATGGGCCAAAACCAGCGACAGCCATCCACTGTCGCCTGGGGCAGGCGAGCCTTTGCACGCGCGAGAGCTTCACGACGACGCTCGCGCCACTGCGGGACCGCTGAAGAACTCACGCTCGTTACCAGGCGGCTGAGCGTAGCCGCAGGCAGCGGGGCATACTTTGCGACTGCTACGTCGACCAATGCGTCCAGTGTGGTATCCGGGTTCACCGCGTCGTGCTCATCAGCGAGCGGCGGTGCGTACAGGCGTACCCCAGCTTCGCGCTTTGCCACACGCAGCAGCCCACGATAATGCATGCCGTCCAAGAGCTGCGTACTGGCACGGCTATTACCGCCGAACCAATTCTTGGTGGTGCCATGCTCGAAGGCTGAGTCCACCTCGCGCGGGTGAACGACACCACGGCTTTGCACAAATTCCTGCACCGCCTGCGCCTGTTCCCAGCGTGAGCGTGGCCACTCGGTGCGCGCCGTGCGCGGGTGCATAAGGCGCTGCGTGGTACGGGGAAGAACCCCGTAGTTGATAAAGAAATCTTCCTCGACCGCCAGGCGCGGGTAGCGAGCCTCCAGGTCACCCGCCTGGTAGTCGATAACACGATGGCGGAGCGTCAAATCCTGCGCCCGTGCCGGCGCTCGTATTGGGTCGAGCTGGACAAAACCCAGTTTATTGATCGCACGTGACAAAGTGGTCGGCTTGAAGAGACTGCGCGAGATGGCGTAGCGGCGCAAATGATCCATGGTGAGGGGAGCGGTCATAGTAATCAGTTGCCTTACTTGTCCGGCTGAATCGAGATGTGCCGGTCCGGCGGCGGCAGTTTGGGTAGCATGGCTTCCGCATCAACCGTGTGGGTAGCGAAAAAAGCTTCCGCCGCTTCAATCAGAGCCGCCTCGGTTTTGAGGATACCAAGATAGACCGGCCATTCGGCGTCGATCAGTTCCGTGCTGTAAAAGTTCGGATCGACTTCCACCAACTTTGCCAGAAACCGGAACTCCATCTCGTTCATGACGGCGTAATCGCAGCGTTTGTTCAGAAACATGCCCAGCATCTGTTGGGCATTGTAAGAGTCATGGCGGGCCAGGTTGGTACCAATCCGCCGCTCAAGTTGATCACTGTAGACAAACCATTTTCGCAGACAGATGCTGCCATCAAGATCATCGAAGGAGGCCGGTTGCCGGCCAGGTTGTGCGAACAGACGATCTCGCCAGGTTAACACCGGTCCGACGGCGTGCATCCGGCTTGGTAGCGGCATCCACAACGGGTTGGCAAAAACCGCGTTGGCTTGTCCTTTTTCCAGGGCCCAGGCCTGGCGCTTGCGCGGCATCGGGCGAAAACCGGCTGTAATACCGGCCTCCAGGCTGAACTCATTGATCACCTCGACCAGAATGCCCTTGTTAAGGGTGTCACCGTAGTAAAACGGCAGAAAACCCTCGTCCGACCCCATAATTTCGAGCGTTTGAGAAGAAACTGGAAGGCACCAGAATGCGACGATGATCAGCAAACCTACTCTCATGAAAATTCCTCTTATGCTCCGATCAAAGGCTAGGAGCGCCTACTGTACCGGGGTAAGTTCATGGCCGATTACGTAGGCTGTCATTTCTTGTTTGCCTTGGTTCTTGCTGCTGGTTTCCTGGCCCGGAGCGCCGCATTGAATGCCAGCTCTGCCCATTCTTTTGCCTCTTCAGAATCCTCGAAAATGCTCTCCGGTGCCATGTAGTAAGACATCTTAATCTTAGCGCCATTTTTCTCGTATTCGAACGGCTCCAAATCCAGCTCTGTAAACCGCCCTATCGATTCCCCATCGACCTTCAGATACAGAACATCATCCGCAACAAGGCCAAACATCAGGCCATCGTGGTACACGCCATAGCCACCGAACATACGCCGAACGGAAACCGGGCCGAACTGGCAAAATACATCGTTGAGGTTTTCGACGAATTCGCTCATTCGTTCGCTTCTATATCGCCGGACGTTTGGCAAACAATGCCCAAACACCTGCTGTTGAAAGTAACGCACCACCTGAAAAATTAAACCTACGCTGTGCTTTGGGCGAGACAAGCAGCCGACGTGCCGAGGATGCGAAAACTGTGTAAAGCGTGGCATTGATGGTGGCCAAGGCAACAAAAGTGACTGCAAGCAACCACATTTGGAACACCCCGTTTCCACCCGGCGTGATGAATTGCGGTAAAAAAGCCATGAAGAAAACAATGCCCTTTGGGTTGAGCGCCGTTACTAAATACGTGTTGGTGAACAACTTCAAATGGGAGGAGTGAGGCGCCGGCTCCGCCATTTCAGTGGGAGAGAAGCCTGCCCGAAACAACTTGATACCAAGGTAAAGCAGGTATAAACCACCCGCTATTTTTACAACTGTGAACCAAAACGCAGATACCGCAAGCAACGCCCCCAAGCCCACAAGTGACGCAAACAACGCCGTAGAGTCACCGAGTGCGACCGCAGCCACCAGAGGAATATTGGCACGGCGACCATGAGCAACGGAATAACTGATGACGGCCAGAATCGTAGGGCCGGGAATAACCAGTAGAACCGCTGACGCGAGGACAAACGTAAACCAGGATTCAATTGTCATAAGATCGCCTGTTGAAAGCTAGAGCCTGCATCGTGCTCGGTTTCGGATTGAGGGCAATGCCCCAATGGATATTTCAATATCGCTTCCATTTCGCTAGGCTATCAGCAATTCACATGGAGGCGAACATGAAAGGATTCCGCGCGTTAGCCTGTGCCTTGCTAATTTCTCTGCCCGTCCTGGGCTATTCCGGCACGTTGGTAGTCTCGCAAGATCTGGCCTTGGAATATCCAGAGCCTGAACTGATCTCCCATTCGAGCAATATGCTCATCCTGAAATACGATGATTGGGTACTGTCTCACCAGGTTGTCGATGGGGAATCCATGTATTCGCAGGTAGACCTCACAGGTGTTACTGGCGAGTTTATTCAGTCCATATTCATTCCTGAAAAACGCTCCGCACTACCGAATTGGCTGCAACTGCTCTCGGAAGAGCAGGGCAGGGAGTTCGGCCTGCCGGAAGGGGAAGTGACCAGCCAGAAGGTTGGTGAGTTCGAATTACTCGGCACCTTCAGCGAACAGCACAGATCAGGGTATCTGTACCTGTTTGATAGGGCAGCCATTCATCACATCGTAATTCAAGGAAATGAAGAGCGGTATCAAGAGGTGATCAACAACATCAGGGAGCGATGATATGGATATATACGACAGGGAGTATCTGAAAGAATTTCTGATCGCGTTGTTTGGGCAGCAAGCGAAGAGTTGGCATCCAAACGACGAATTGTTCGATCTGACCTACGAGTTAATCTCGGAATCAGGCGAATGCGACGAAGCGATGAAGTTGGTTCCAGAACCACTAGGCCCGGGCAAAAATACCCTGAAATGGTTGTCCAAAGAGGCCAGAAGCAAATTTCTGAAAATGCTTGCTGAGAACAAAGAACACTACACGCTGTGCGTTAAAGCTGCTGCTTACCGTATGGCTCAGCGTTTTCATATGGCGGCGCTGGGGGTTTAAATAGATCTGTCCCAGGTTTCGGTAGTGGAGTCGAAGGCGGAACGAAAAAGCCGTCGGATTGCCTGCGATTGTTATAGAGAAACTTCAATAAATCCACGCCCTGGAAAAAGCTCCTTGGACAGCGAATTGAGCCTTTTGTGCATTCTCAGGCTGGACTCACGGTAGGCGTTAATTTCTGAACGCATCTGTTTGGCGCCTTGAATAGCGCCTTTGTATGATTCGACGCTCAGTTTTCGAATATATTCTTCTAAATTTGCCTTTCTATCAGTTAGGCCTGACGCAATCATCTCCGGCATCACCTTTTCTTGATAGTGCTTATGCCTGATTCGTAGACTCTCTAAGACTTGCTCGAAACGCTCTTGCTCGATTGTAAGGTTAAACAGATCCTGCGTATATTTAGTTGAAGAAAGAAAAGCCAAACCATCGAAATCGAGCTTCAGATCATAATAATCATTTTCTTTATAGGCTGGCATCATGAATGCCAGCTTCTCGTCCTCGGGAAATTTGTCTATTTCTTGACCAAAACCTTCCACGGCATTAATCTGCCTCAATAGAATAAATAGGGCCTTGTTTAGCTGCATATATTTCGTTTCATTTTCCTGCCTAACCCTTGCGCGATTAGTCAAGTAGAATGCTAGCCAAGCGCCTGAAAACGCAGCAATAAGAGTTGCCAAGCTGGATATATAATCTTTCCATTCAAGTCCGGAAGAAAGTAGCAATGCGCCAGAACACAGCCCAAAAATAAAGCTGAGAATGGCTGTCGTGATGATCGCTTCTTGAGCACTGGGAAAAATTTTCATATCACCTATAACGCCGTGCTCTAGGGCAAAACGGAGCGCAGCGTAGTTTTGTCCCCAGCAGCACTTTGTTATGCCTTTACTTGCTGAATATAATTAACAATCCCGCCAAATAGCTCTTTAGCAAGCTCAGTATTTTCACTTAAAATTGAACATACATTATTGATCAAGGCTATTTGTTTCGAAAATCCTAACATTCCCGGAAGCACTGAAATCACTTGCTTTCCGTCACAGGCACTCCACAGTTTTTCGCTATCACAAATATCAGAATATGCAGAAATTGCAGATATTAGTTCTTCTTTTAAAGTCCCTTTGTCTGCCTCATTTAAACATTCAAATTGAGGTGGAGCCAGCTCATCTATGCTTTTACCATTGATGTCTTCCCATTTCAGTTGTGACCAAAAGATATCTACACTCCGCTTGTTGATAATTTTCACAGCTGCACGATATTTTGCTCTGTCGATAATCCATTTCCCTGCAACCTTATCGGATGCCATTTTTATGAGTTCTTGCGGGGTACTATCTATTCCATTACTTTTAACTATAATTTGCAAAACAGGAGGATATAAAAATGCATTTTCAATTTCGTGATAAGGAAGTATGAATAACCCCAATTCTTTGAGCCGATTTAGTTCATCTTCACTTCGAAAATCCCTGTCAATAATGCCACCGATATGAAGCTGTTGATCGGCCTCTTCTGACAATATTCTGCAAGCCTCAACTTTACGCTCTACATCCCTGCATCCACCGCCCTCCATAAACCTAATTTCAGATGCAGATTCAATAGTGCCATGCAAACGATAGAATTTATCTCTTTCGACTCCTTGCCTTTCACCTTCGATAAAAATAAACGCTTTCTTTGTGAGAGAAAAGGCAGGAGAACCTATTGCAGAGGAAAGTATGCTAAGCGCGGGCTGATTATCTAACGAAGATACATGGCTTACTTGCTTAGTTAGCTGGTCCTTTTCTATTACGAAAGTGCATTCTAGACCTGCTGCTTCAACAGCTTCCATAGAGTGTGTTGCTATCCATGTTTGCCCTTCTTCAACCGTATCTCGTAAATAGGATATCCATGCACGAACCATTTCAGGATTCAGATGCAACTCAGGCTCATCGATAGTCAAAACACCATTGCTAAGTTCAAATCGCTCAATCTGACCTACTACAAATGCGATCTCTCTTTCGCCGCCACTTAACTGATTAAAAGAGAGAGTCGTTCCAGTGGAGTCGAATATCAAGGTTTTTTCCTTGGTATCTACTCCTAAAAATTTAAGGTGTGGTAAGACCTTTGATACTGAAGACCCATAAGATGCAAAGTTATCTATAAATTCTGGTGGCTGAACTCCTTTAGCAACAGCAAGGCGCTGGGCCTGATATGCTTCTGTTGCGCTTTTAGCTTCTGTCCCTACACAGTATTTCATCCATTCATCATATTTATTGCGTGACGAAACATGCGCCCTATTTTTCTTAAATTGCATTAGCCCCCAGTCCTGGTCTAGTGACTGTGCGTACTCGTGGGCCTGTACGGGTTTCGGAGGATATGACCGATCTGCATCAAGCGATAGGTGATATGTATCTTCCTTTTGCCGAAGAGCGTTAATTATTTCATTTGCATATTGATTCCCCTGCTGGCTTCCCTTATAGGCTGTTAGAAATATTGTTGTATTTTCCCGGGTGTTAACTTTTCTGGAAGCTATGGAAATACACCCATCGAAGGTTATGCCTTGCTCTTGATAGTTGGCTATTAAATTTTCTCCCAAGAGGTCTTCGGCCTTTCGATTTATGTATGCATCAATTCTCAAATCATGATCATCCGCGAAAGGATCGCCTCTTGGTATATCAACACCAGCTGAAAGCCCTAGCTTATGGGCTGCAGAGTTAATAATATCCAAAATACTGCTTTTTCCTGCCCCATTTTCACCGATCAGAGCTATAAGAGTTGCTTCATCCGGAATCGACAGCTGTATATTCTCAAAATTTCGCCATTTAATGATTTGAAGATTTCTAATTTTCATCAATTATTCCGTCTGAAGATTCTATCGGAGGCATAACAGCAGTTAGATAGACGTCTCAGTGATCGCGAAAATGCGACCACTTCGTTATTACATTGCACGATCTCACCAAACCTTAAATACTCGGTAAAACTAGCCATAAATCCAACAACTTGCAAAGCGAAACAGCCAAGTCGGTAATTTCTATGCTACGCAATCATAAAGCAGTTGCTTTTCGAAATATTGAAGCGGTCAAATAATTCCGGCCGCCAGTAATAAAAAGGCCCGAAGCTTTAACACTCCAGGCCCTCTCATCACTCACTGCAGTCAATCACCTCAACCACACTTACTATCGCCACAAGACAGGCAAGTCGCGCACCCATCCATCACAATCACCGCCTTGGTGCTGCACTTGCCGCACATGGTGGCGTTGGGTGGGTAGTCGCCGGCTTTGTCGTCGTTCGTGGCCGTGGTGTGGCTGGCTTCGAATTCGGCGCGTTTTTCGGCGAGGATGCGCTTGGTGACTTCGCTCATTTCCTCGCTTTCAATCAGGCCGATGGCCTTGAGGTGCTTCTCGATCACGGCACCGATTTCGGCGACGAGAGAGGGCATGAACACGCCGCCTTTCTTGAAGTAGCCACCGTTGGGGTCGTACACGCTGCGCAGCTCTTCCACCAGGAAGGTCACGTCGCCGCCTTTGCGGAACACCGCGGAGACAACGCGGGTGAGGGCGATGACCCACTGGAAGTGCTCCATCGACTTGGAGTTGATGAACACTTCGTACGGCTGCCGGCTTTCGTGGTCGGTGCCCTCGTTGAGCAGGATGTCATTGATGGTGATGTACATCGCGTGCTCGGCCACCGGCGGCTTGATCTTGTAGGTGGTGCCAAGCAGGAAGTCCGGCCGCTCGATGTATTCGTTCATCTCAACCGGTTTGTTTTCCGGCTGCGCGGCTGGCTGAGCTGCTTCTGGGTCGGCTTTCTTTACGCGGTAGCCGACGATTTTGTTGCTGATTTTAACGGTCATGTTCGTTGTCCTGTGTCGGTTCCCGGGATCAGTATTTGCCGTAGGTGCCTTCTTTAAGTGCATCAAACAGGTTGGCGGCGTTATGGAGCTCGCCGTCGTACTCCACCTGTTCGTTGCCCTTGAGGGTGACCTTGCTGCCGTCGTCCAGGGTGAATTCGTACAGTGTGTTTTCCAGGTCTTTCTCCTGAACCAGTACGCCTTGGAAGGCTTCCGGGTTAAAGCGGAAGGTGGTGCAACCCTTCAGGCCTTTGTCGTAGGCGTACATGTAGATGTCTTTGAAGTCCTGATACGCGAAGTCCTGGGGCACGTTGGCGGTCTTGGAGATGGACGAGTCCACCCACAGTTGGGCCGCGGCCTGGATGTCCACGTGCTGCGCCGGCGTCACGTCTTCAGACGTGGTGAAGTAGTGGGGCAGGCGCTTGTCTTCTTCTTCGGAGAAGGGCATGGCACCGGGGTTAACCAGGTGGCGATAGGCCAGCAGCTCGAAGGAGAATACGTCGACTTTTTCCTTGGTCTTGCGCCCTTCGCGAATGATGTTACGCGCGTAGTGGTGCGAGAAGCTGGGCTCAATACCGTTACTGGCGTTGTTGGCCAATGACAGGCTGATGGTGCCGGTGGGCGCGATGGAGGTGTGGTGCGTGAAGCGGCCACCTTTCTCGGCCAGCTGCTCGATCAGCTCCGGCTCTACGCCGGCGATCTGCTGCATGTACTTGCTGTACTTGGCGTGCAGTACCTTGCCCTTGAGCTTGTCGCCCAGCTTGTAGCCGTCCTGGGACAGCTGCGGGCACTTGGTCAGCATCTTGGGGGTGACTTCAAACTCGTCATCCATGATCGGCGCCGGGCCTTTCTCGTCGGCTAGGGCCAGGGACTGGCGCCAGCCTTCCACGGCCATTTCACGTACGACTTCTTCGGTAAACTGCACGGATTCGGACGAGCCGTAAGGCATACGCAGCATGGCGAGGGTGGAGCCCAGGCCGAGGATGCCCATGCCGTGGCGGCGCTTGTAGGTGATTTCGTGGCGCTGCTCTTCCAGCGGCAGACCATTGATTTCCACTACGTTGTCCAGCATGCGGGTGAAGATGCCAACGACTTTGCGGTACTTCTCATAGTTGAAGCTGGCCTTGTCGGTGAACGGGTAGTCCACGAACATGGTCAGGTTCACAGAGCCCAGCAGGCAGCTGCCGTACGGGGGCAGGGGCTGTTCGCCACAGGGGTTGGTGGCGCGGATGTCTTCGCAGAACCAGTTGTTGTTCATCTGGTTGACCTTGTCGATCAGGATGAACCCTGGCTCGGCGTAGTCGTAGGTGCTGGTCATGATGGTGTCCCAGATAAACTGGGCTTTCAGGGTACGGTAGATGCGGCACGCAACCTTACCTTCGCCATTGACCACGTAACCTTTCTGGATCGGGAAGTCGCGGTACACGAACTGGGTGGTGTCGGACAGGTCCAGGCCTTCGTCTTCCACTTCTTTCTCGGTGACGGGGAACGACAGGTGCCAGTCGTCACCATTGCGCACGGCTTCGATGAAGTCTTCGGTGATCAGCAGCGACAGGTTGAACTGGCGCAGGCGGCCGTCTTCACGCTTGGCCTGGATGAAGTCGATGACGTCCGGGTGGTGTACGTCGAAGGTGGCCATCTGCGCGCCACGGCGGCCACCGGCAGAAGACACGGTGAAGCACATGCGGTCGAAGATATCCATGAACGACAGCGGGCCGGAGGTGGTGGCACCCGCACCGGCAACGTAGGCACCGCGGGGGCGCAGGGTGGAGAATTCATAACCAATACCACAACCGGCTTTGAGGGTGAGGCCGGCTTCGTGGTTTTTTTCCAGGATGTCGTTCATGGAGTCCTGAACGGAGCCAGACACGGTGCAGTTGATGGTGGACGTGGCTGGTTTGTGGGCTTCCGCACCGGCGTTGGAGGTAATGCGGCCAGCGGGGATGGCACCGTGGCGCAGGGCCCAGACGAATTCTTTCTTGTGCTTGGCGCGGTTGGCTTTGTTTTCCACTTCGGCAAGGGCAGTGGCAACACGCTCGTAGGTTGCTTCGATGTCCTTATCGACGGGTTCGCCGGTCTTGGTTTTGAGTTGATACTTGCTGTTCCAGATGTCCAGCGAAGCTTCCTGCATTGGAATTGTTGTTATCACTGCCTGTGCTTTAGCGTTCATTGCCACCCTCGGATGTCCGGTATGTCTTTTGATGGCCGTTGCAAACCGCAGCCGGCCATACCCCATGTGTCGTTAAGATGTCTCAGCCTGGAAGGCCGTTATGCTTCAGATCCGGTGAAACACTAGATCTGGTGTTTTTATAACCTGCTGTCCGCACTGGAAAGGGCGTAACAGCGGGTTTTCAGGAAAGATGGTCACCCGCGTGGTTTACTGGCGCGCCGTTCGTGGTGAGCGGGCCGAGCAAACCCTATATATGGGTGAATATGAGATGAGTATAACAGGATATAGTGGTCTGTGAATAAGAAGACAACTATAGACTGCGGCTCATAGCGAAAGAAAATCAATGGATGAATGCTTGAATATCCTGAAATGCCCGCAGAAACGCCGCGTTGAGGCATTTTACTGGAAACCACTAGATGTTGTGGTCAAAAACTGCGCAGCGAAAAATCTGAAAAAAGGTTCATAAAGTCAGTTAAATGTGACCGATGCACGTACCCGTTTTGTACCTGTCGCTAAAGTAGTGATGTGGAGTCGTAAGAGGTAGTGGCCCACAGGAAGTGAAAACTACTATAAAAGGAACATAATAATGAAAGGCCTGAAACGAACACTGCTTGCGCTGGGCGTCGCAGGGTTGCCTGCTGCCGCAATGGCAGACATTGTGATGCTGGAGGATAGCGCAATGGGAAACATTACCGGCCAGGCCGGTGTGTCCATTGAGCTGGAAACCAAGATCAATATGGACCGCTTTATCTATACCGATGAAGGGTCGCTGACGATCAGCGATATCAGCATCGGCGGTGCGGAACGGACAGACTTCTTTGGCTTCAATGGCCTGGGTGGGCCAGATTCCAATGATCTGCTGGACAACATCCGTATCGATATTGATGTGCTCGCCGACGGCGATGCGGCCATCAATATCCGCCCGCAATTCTTCAATGCTATTGATTTCCGTGTCACCTCCGGTGCGTGGGAATTATGGGGGCAGGGCGGCCAGAACACGGCGCTGATGGACAACCTGTTCATCGAGGGTGTGCTGGGGCGTGGTTCTATCCACATTGATACAGACACCGACATCATGCGGCTACGTTCGGCGTTCGCCATTGAAGTGATGGATTTCGATGTGCCGTTTGCGGCCGTGGGCATTCGTGGCCTTTCATTGACCGGTGCGGACTACGACCAGACCTTCCCGAGCGTGTTGGATCTGTTCGCGGAAGTGGACCTGTACATCTACAACGGCCAGCGTGCAGACGGTGGTTCCTCCCTGGCGATCGATATGCCCAGCTTTGCGGCGGACATCGGAATGCAGGAGGTGATTGTGGGGCAGGCCTCAATCGGCCAGATCTTTATTGATGACCTGGCGATCACCAATACCCAGATGCGGGTGTACGGTCACTAGTGACCAAACTGTCTACGGGGCATGCAAGGTGCCCCGTAGACGAGTTTGCCGGCGAGCGTGATTAGCCCAACAACAAACTGTCGTCGTCCACTTCCAGCCCGCGCTGCTTCTCGAACAGTTCCAGCAGGTCTTTCACTTCCAGTCCTTCCCGGTCCTGGCCGGCGATGTCGAACACCACCTGGCCCTGATGCAGCATCACTGTGCGGTCGCCCACTTCCAGCGCCTGTTTCATGCTGTGGGTGACCATCAGCGCGGTGAGCTTCTGTTCTTCAATGATCTGTGTGGTCAGGTCCAGCACGAAGGAGGCGGTTTTCGGGTCCAGCGCGGCGGTGTGTTCGTCCAGCAACAGGATGGCGGAGGGTGTCAGGCTGGCCATCAACAGGCTGACGGCCTGGCGTTGGCCGCCGGAAAGCAGGCCCATCTTGTCGCCCAGACGATTTTCCAGGCCCAGGTTGAGGGAGGCCAGGCTGGATTTGAACTGGTCCATGTACCGGGCTTTGACCGCCGCGCTCAGCCCACGGCGTTGGCCGCGCTTGATGGCCAGGGCGAGGTTTTCCTCGATGGTCAGGCCTTCACAGGTGCCCGCCAGCGGGTCCTGGAATACGCGGGCTACCCGGCCGGCGCGTTTGTGGGTGGGCAGTCTTGTGACGTCCTGGTTGTCGACGATGATGTTGCCGCTGTCCACCATGACCTCACCGGCGAGGGCGTTGAGGAAGGTGGACTTGCCGGCGCCGTTGCTGCCAATCACGGTGACGAATTCGCCCTGGTTGACGGTCAGGCTCATGCCTCGAAGGGCCGGGTTTTCCAGCGGCGTGCCCTTGCCGAAGGTGAGGGTCAGGTCGGTTGCTGTAATCATGCTTCCTCCTCAGGCCTTTTTGCGGGTAAGCCGCGCGGCAACGGACGTGCGAACACCGGGCAGCACAATGGCCAGGGTGACCAGCACGGCGGTGATCAGGTTCAGGTCCTGGGCCTGTAGCCCCAGGAAGTCAGCGTTCAGTGCCAGGGCAATGGCCAGGCGGTAGACGATGGCGCCGATCACACAGGCAATCAGGGCTCGGAGAACTGTGGACGGCGTAAGCACGGCTTCACCACCGATCAGTGAGGCCAGGCCGATCACGATCACGCCCACACCCATGGTGACGTCTGCAGCGCCCTGGCTCTGGGCGAACAGGGCACCGGCGAGGCCTACCAAGCCGTTAGAGACGGCAACCCCCAGCACAATCATGGCACCGGTGGCGATACCTTGTGCACGGGCCATTCGCGGGTTGGCGCCGGTGGCGCGCATGGCCAGCCCGGTTTCGGATTTCATGAAACGCCACAGCAACAACAGGCTTACCATCACCACGAGGATAAACAACAGTACCGGCACCTGATGGTAGGCAAGGCCAAGGTCGTACCAGGGTGTGAGCACGGTTTCCTCGGTGAGCAGGGCAATGTTGGGCCGGCCCATGATGCGCAAGTTCACAGAGTACAGCGCGATCATCGTGAGGATGGACGCCAGCAGGTTGAGAATGTTGAGTTTGACGTTCAGCAATGCGGTTACCGCACCAGCACCCATGCCGGCAATAACGGCAGCACCGGTGGCCAGCCAGGGGTTAACGCCTTCAATGATAAGGACGGCTGCCACGGCGGCGCCCAGGGGAAAGCTGCCGTCCACGGTCAGGTCCGGGAAGTCCAGTACGCGAAACGAAAGGTAGATACCGAAGGCGACCAGCCCGTAGATCAGGCCGGTTTCGATGGCGCCATAAAAGGCAATGTTACTAAGCATGGGATAGGGTCACCGTAAATGAAAACGGGCAGCCCTTGTGAGGCCGCCCGCTAACAGTGGGTTACTTGTCGCTGTTTACGACTTTTTTCGCGTCGCTGATCAGGTCGTCGGACAGGGTAATGCCCATGCGCTCTGCGGCAGCGGGGTTCACGAACAGTTCCAGGGTGTCCACGGATTCCACATCCATGTCACCGGGGTTGGCACCTTCCAGGATGCGGGCCACCATGGCGCCGGTCTGGCGACCGTGGTCGTAGTAGTCGAAGCCAAGGGCAGCAACGGCGCCACGGCCGACGGTGGCGGTGTCAGCGGCGAAGACCGGAATGCTGGCACGCTCGCCCACGGAGATGACGGCTTCCACGGCGCTGATCACGGTGTTGTCGGTGGTCAGGTAGATGGCGTCTGCTTTGCCCACCAGGGAACGGGCAGCACCGAGCACTTCCGAGGTCTTGGTGGCGGCGGCTTTAACCAGTTCCATGTCACGGGCCTGCAGGCGCTCTTCAAGCAGCTCCACCAGAGCCACGGCGTTGGCTTCGCCGGGGTTGTAGACGGTGCCGATGCGTTTGGCGTCTGGCACCACCCGCTCGAGCAGGTCGAGGTGGCGTTCGATGGGCAGCATGTCGGTCACGCCGGTGATGTTGGCTCCCGGAGCCTTCAGGCTTTTCACCAGCTTGGCGCCGACTGGGTCGGTTACCGCTGAGAAGACGACTGGGGTCTGGCGAGCGGCGGCGGCCATGGTCTGGGCCGACGGCGTGGCGATGGCGACGATCACATCCGGGCCTTCACCCACGAATTTGCGGGCAATCTGTGACGCGATGGCGGCGTTGCCCTGGGCGCTTTCGTGCATGATACGAACCTGTTCGCCGTCGTTATATCCCTGTGCTTCCAGTTCGTCCCTGATGCCCTGGTAGACAGCATCCAGTGCCGGATGCTCCACAATCTGGGTGATGGCGACTACTCGCTGCTCGTCGCTCTGTGCCATGGCGGGTGCAATGGCCGCCATTGCCAGTAGGGCGGTGCCGATCAGCGTACGCAGAACCTTGTTGGCCATAAACCGGTCTCCGGGTCTGTTCAGACTGTTTGGGCGCGCCGGGAGATCGAACGCGCGTTTTATAATGGGGCGGGAGTTTATCACAGGCTATTGGATTGATGGGTAAGGGAAGGTACCTTTTACAGGGATTTGCGCGGCAGTATGCCGGCCAAAAGTACATGTGAAGTGGAATAGTTTTAGTTCCGTCACGTTTTGACGGTGACGGCTGTGGTGAAATAGGCTACTAAAGTCTAATGCAGTGCAGCCCTTACATAATAAAAACACCGATAACTCAAAAATAACACAACGCAAGGAAGGTCCATGGACACTACTGACAAACTCCCCCTGGATATGGTTTATCACTGGGAACACGCCAAGGCGGATTCCCTGTACATGACTCAGCCCATTGGCGACGGCAAGGTTGTCGAATACACCTGGAAGCGTGCGGTGGATGAAGCCCGCCGGATGGCCTCGTACCTGAAATCCCTGAACCTGCCGGAGAAGAGCCGGGTCGGGATCATATCCAAAAACTGCGCGCAGTGGATCATGTCGGACTGGGCCATCTGGATGGCGGGCCACATCTCCGTGCCGCTTTACCCGACCCTGAATGCGGATACGGTGAACTACATCCTTAACCACAGCGAATGCGAGGTTCTGTTTGTCGGTAAGCTGGACGACTGGGATCAGATGAAGTCCGGCGTGCCGGAGTCCGTGCGTTGTATTTCCTACCCACTGAGCCCGCCCAACGATTTTGAAACCTGGGACGACCTTGTGGGCAAGTACCCGCCACTGGAAGAGAACACCCAGCGGGATGCGGATGAACTGGCCACCATTGTGTACACCTCTGGCAGCACCGGCCGGCCGAAGGGCGTTATGCTGAGCTTCCGTAATATGGCATTTGCGGCCGCCGGTGGCACCCAGGTGCTGGGCGTTGGCGCGGAAGAGCGCATGCTGTCCTACCTGCCGCTGGCGCACGTTTTCGAGCGCACGTTTGTGGAGCTGGGCTCGCTGTACTCCGGTTTCCAGCTGTTCTTTGCCGAGTCGCTGGATACCTTTGTCCAGGATCTGCAGCGGGCACAGCCGACGCTGTTCCTGTCAGTCCCCCGCCTGTGGGTGAAGTTCCAGCACGGCGTTCTTCAGAAGCTGCCCAAGGAGAAGCTGGAAAAGCTGCTGAAGGTTCCGCTGCTGAACAAGGTGATCAAGAAGAAGGTGCTCAAAGGGCTGGGCCTGAACAAGGTCAAACTGGCTGGCAGTGGCTCCGCACCTCTTTCCAACGATGTGCTGGACTGGTACCGCAACCTGGGGCTGGAACTGCTGGAAGGCTACGGCATGTCCGAGAACTTTGCCTATTCCCACATGAACAAGCCTGGCCGTTCCCGCACCGGCTACGTGGGTGAAGCACTGCCCGGCGTGGAAATGAAGATCAGCGACGAGGGCGAAGTGCTGGTGAAAAGCCCGGCCACGATGATGGGGTACTACAAGGACGAAGAGAAAACCCGCGAAACGTTCTCAGAGGACGGTTTCCTGAAAACCGGCGACAAGGGCGAAATCGACGAGATGGGACGCCTGAAGTTGACCGGCCGCATCAAGGAAATCTTCAAGACCAGCAAGGGTAAGTACATCGCCCCAGCACCGATTGAGAACCGCCTGATGTCTCATGAGGCCATCGAAATGGTGTGTGTTTCCGGGGCCAACCAGACGCAACCCCACGCGCTGGTGATGCTGGGCGAGGAGATTCGTCCGAAGATGGCTGATGAAGCATTCCGCAAGGACATCGAGGCCAGCTTCAAGCAGTTGATTACGGACGTCAACAAGACCGTGGACCCTCACGAGCAACTGGCGTTCATTACCGTGGTCAGCGATGAATGGTCCATCGAGAACAGCTTCCTGACCCCGACACTGAAGCTGAAGCGTAATGTGGTTGAGGATGCGTATCAGGAAAATGTGGACTCCTGGTACGCAAAACGTGAGCCGGTCATCTGGCAGTAGAGAAAACCGACGTAAGTCGCATAGGGAAAGCACTGAAACGGGCATAAACTGAAGACATATTCAGGAGGGAATATGACTCAGTTAGCCCGGTTTCAGAAACGCATTTATGACATGATTCCGCTCTCGGAAGCATTGGGTGTGGAGCTGGTTTCCTATGACGGCCATGCGTTGTTGGTCAGTGCTCCGCTGGCCCCCAACCACAACCACCAGGGGACTGGCTTCGGGGGGAGTGTCTACTCGGTTGCAGTGATTTCCGCCTGGGGGTTGGTTGAGCTGGTATTGACCGACCTGGGATTGGCCGGAAAGGTGGTGATCCAGGTAGGTGAAATTGAGCACATTGAACCGGTAGACACGAACTTCTTCGCCCTGTGCCGCCTCCCCGGCGGTGAAGTCCCTGACCGATTCCGAAAAAGCCTGGCCCGCCATGGCAAGGGCCGGCTTTCCCTGATTGCTGAAGTGTACTGCGGCGAACCCACCACGGAACCCGTCAGAGAACCCGTTGCGGTTTTCCAGGGCCGTTTTGTGGTTCAGGGCGCGCATTCTCGTTCGGTGATCTAAGCGGACTTCCCGGCTGCCGCTTGAAGGCGGCGAACGTCAGCTAATGGCCCGGGTGTCGGAAATGGACTTGCTCATGAGGATGATCGGAATGATTCCGGCCAGCACGATAATCAATGCCGGCAGGGCGCTGTGGGCGAGCTTCTCGTCCGAGGCAAACTGGTACACGTAGGTGGCCAGGGTTTCAAAATTAAAGGGCCGCAGGATTAACGTCGCCGGCAGCTCCTTCATACAGTCCACGAACACCACCAACGCCGCCGTAATCAAGGTGCCCCGCAACATCGGCAGGTGAACCTTCAGCAGTGTGTTGCCCGGTGTATGGCCCAGGGACCGGGAGGCCATGTCCATACTGGGTGTAATTTTCTGCAGGGCACTTTCCACACTGCCAGCGGAGACCGCCAGGAAGCGAACGGTATAGGCGAACACCAGCGCAAATGCGGTACCACTAAGCAGCAGCCCACTGCTGACCCCGAAGTTGTCCCTCAGGATGCCATCCACCCAGTTGTCAAAACCGGCCAGCGGCACAATCACGCCCACTGCGAGCACGGCGCCGGGCATGGCGTAGCCCAGGCTGGACAGCCGCATCATCACGCGCATGCCCCGGGTATCGTGCAGGCGGCGGCTGTAGGCGAGGGTAACGCCAATGATCAGCGTGGTCAGCGCGGCGGTTCCCGAGAGAAACAGGCTGTTGAGCGTGTTGCGGACGAAGTCCGGGTTCCAGCTTTCGTCGAAGTACTCCCAGGCATAGTGACCAAGGGTGGCGGCCGGCAGCAGGAAACCGAAGATTACCGGAACGGCGCAGACGGCCACGCACACCCACTGGCGCGGGCGTGACAGGGTGAAGCGGCGGATTGGCTCGCGGTTGTCCCGCGCCGCAAACTGTTGCTGTTTGCGCCTGGAATAGCGCTCCAGGGTAACGAGGATAACGACGAAGGCCAGCATGGTGGTGGCAATCTGCGCGGCGCCTCCTAGATTCCCCAGGTTCATCCAGGTGTCGAACAGGCCGGCGGTCAGGGTTTGTACCGCAAAGAAATCCACCGTACCGAAGTCGTTCAGGGTTTCCATCAATACCAGCGACAGGCCAACCGCTACGGCAGGCCGGGCAATCGGCAGCACCACCCGGAAGAAGGTGCTGATGGCGGAATGCCCCAGGCTACGGCTGACCGCAAACAGGGAAGGGGATTGCTCCAGGAACGCGGCCCGTGCCAGCAGGTATACATAGGGATAGAGCACCAGGCCGATCATCAGGGTGGCGCCTTCCAGGCTGCGGATTTCGGGGAACCAGTAGTCGGCGGCGTTGTGCCAGCCAAACCAGTCCCGCATGGCGGTCTGAACCGGCCCGGCGTAATCCAGAAGGCTGGTATAGACATAAGCAATGACATAGGCAGGCACCGCAAAGGGTAGCAGCATGGCCCATTCAAAAAACTTGCGACCGGGAAAGTCGCACATAGTGACCGCCCAGGCGCTGGCGAGGCCGATAACCAGCGTGATGAAAGCCACGCCGGCCATGAGTTGGAGTGTGGTAACCAGATAGCGGGGAAGCGTGGTGTCCAGCAGGTGAGGCCAGATATTCTCTTCCGGAAACAGCGCCAGGATAAGCACCGACAGTACCGGAAGCGCCACGATGGCGGTGGTCACTGCGGCGGTGATCAGCCAGCGTTTCGAGGTCCGTTTTGCCAGCAGGGGGTATCTCGCCCCGGTCTGTTCAATGGCCTCGGACATAGGTTTCCTTTGGGTGAATTGGGAATAGGGTGCGGATTGTACAAAAAAGCCGGGACCTGAGTCCCGGCTTTTTCAATACATGGCTGGTTTAGTTGTCGTAATCGACGCGATCAACCATCTTCACCGCTGCGCTGCGGTTTTCCGCGATTTCCTGGAGAGACAGGTCGTCCGGGTTGATCTCACCCCATTCGGCCACCATGCCGGAGGGCTTTACGTCGGGGTTGGCCGGGTATTCGGTGTTGGCCTCGGCGTAAATCTGCTGTGCCTTGGGCTCTGACAGGAACTCCATCAGGCGGATGGCGTTGTCACGGTTGGGCGCACTTTTGGTCAGGGCGATACCGCTGATGTTGATGTGAGTGCCACGGCCAGCCGCGTTGGGGAATACCAGACGTACGGACTCGGCGGCCTCGCGCTGGTTCTCGTCGTTCAGCATGTTGCCGTAGTAATAACTGTTACCGATGGCAATGTCGCACTCGCCGGCATGGATGGCCTTGATCTGGTCACGGTCACCGCCCTGGGGCTTGCGTGCCAGGTTGTCTTTCAGGCCTTCCAGCCACTCTTCAGTGGCTTCTTCGCCATGGTGGGCGATCATGGAGGAGAACAGGGCAATGTTGTAAGGGTGCTTGCCGCTGCGGGTACAGATGCGGTCATCCCACTTTTCATCCGCCAGTTGCTCGTAGGTCGTGATCTCGCCTTCTTCAACACGTTCCTTTGAGGCATAGATCAGCCGGCCGCGGGTGGTGAGGGCGAACCACTTGCCGTCAGGATGACGAAGGTTCTGCGGGATGTTGCTCTGCAGGGTTTCGTTTTCAATGCCTTCAACGAGGTCGCGCTCAACCAGCTCGTTGATGCGGGAGATATCCACCGTCATCACCAGGTCCGCGGGGCTGTTGCGTCCTTCACGCTCCAGTCGCTCTGCCAGGCCTTTCTTGGCGAAGACGACGTTGGTTTCGATACCGGTTTCTTCCTGGAACGCATTCAGCAGCGGTTCCAGCAGGTAAGCCTGGCGGTAGGAGTAGATGTTGACCTCGCCGTCAGCGCTGGCCTGCAGGGGCAGCGCGCAGGCTGCTGCGATGGCGGTCGCCGCAAGTTTCATTTTCATGGCAGGTATTCCTTTTTTGGTTTTGGGTAAGGGGTGATCTTTATACGTGTAGTGAGACGTAATGGTAGTTAACAATGCCAACTATTCTCATTTGTGTTGCACTGAGTGTCAATACACCGTTGCCAACTTATCGCGGAAATGGTGTTATGCTTCGGAAGACTATAAAAACTATGTAAAAAGTGGTGGGCATACAGACTATGGTTGGGAATGATCGAAGAGTGCACGGTCGCACAGCAATGAGTGCGAAGGTTCGGGTTACCCATGAAGAACTGGGTGAATTCGTGTTCTCAACCAGGGACATTTCCGATGGCGGCGTTTTTATAGTCGTCGACACCGAACCTTTCGCACCGTCGATCGGTGACAGTGTTCAGGTCCAGGTGCAGGGCCTTCCGGTGCCCGCCCCCGTGCTGGATATGGTGGTGGTACGTAAGACCAACGACGGTTTTGGTCTACAGTTTGCGGATCAATAGACGGTGCTCACCTGAATGATATTCAACAGATTTTTCTTCCCTATGCGGCTTATCGTCGCCGTTCTGCCATTTGTCCTGAGTGGGTGCGCATCCTATTACACCCACTACGCGGTGTTTCCCGCTGAGAATTCGGCTGGCGAAGATCGCCAGGTAAAATTGACGTGGCAGACTGCCGAATACCCCGGCTGGTGGGTGGCGGATAACCGGTCCACACCCATTACCGTCGAAACCCAATGTAGCGCCCGTGAATGGCGTCTGGTGGATGACAGCCATGAAGACGCCGCCAACCAATCCTGCGGGGAGGGTATCCGGGCCTGCGGTAACGAAGGGCTGGACCGTGTTGCCCGCACGGGCGCGTCGGCAGCTGGCAAGCGCTGCATGACGATAAATGCGGACGATCCGGCGGCACGCGTCACCGATATTGGTTCGTCACTGGATCTGCTGGTGTCCTGTGAGCCGGTCAAGACCGTTCGGGGTAGTGGCGATGATGCCGACAACATCGACTATATCCGGGCTTCAACGGTGCCTTACACTATCTATAGCCGCAAATCCCCCCGTGGATCACTTCACGCCCGGCCGCCGGAACTGGATGATTCGGTTTGTGACGACGAATAGCAGGGCAGCGACCTGTCAGTAATGTGAATGGTGTCACGTTGCTACATTTTGTTTCCTGATGATAGTTTCGGTTACTCCCTGTCGCGTTCCGGTTACTTCACACTACAAAAATGTAATGGACTCTTTCTGAGCGGGCGTCACAATAGTGATTATCGATTCGTGCACGTGTTAGAGGTGTCCCGTGGGAGTCCGTCAAAAGAAAATTGCTGTACACGATCTGGAGATTGGCATGTTTGTGTCCGATCTCGATCGCCCGTGGCATCAGACGCCTTTCCCCATCCAGGGCTTTCACATCCGCTCCCAGAACGACGTGCGTTCGCTGGTTACGCACTGCAAATGGGTGATTATCGATGAGGCCGAGGTTCGCGAGGCCATCGATCAGAGCAAACCCGGAAAACGCATCTTCAGGCGCCCGAGCAAACGCTCAGGGCATGAGCGAGATTCGGTACAGTTGCCGCCTCTCAATATCAAGGAGCCGGTCAAGTACGACTCCGTAACGACCATGCGCAGAGAACTGAAGGTGTCCAAGAAGCTGATGATCGATGCGGAAGCGTCGCTGAATCAGGTTTTCGAGGCCATTCGTCAGCATGAAACGCCGGACCTTAGAGGGGTGGCTGTCGTCACCCAGAAAATGGTTTCCAGCGTTGTTCGCAATCCCGATGCCATGCTGTGGCTCAGCCGCACCCGTCACCATGACAGCTATACGTATCGGCACTCCCTGAATACGGCAGTATGGGCGCTGGTCTGTGGTCGTCAGTTGGGCCTGAATGAAGGCCTTCTCAATCACCTTGGGCTGGGCTGCCTGCTGTCTCAGGTTGGCAAGCTGGACCTTCCTGCACGCATTCTTGCCAATGAGGGTAAGCTGGATTCCGAGGACTTCTCCGTGTACCGCACTTACGTGGAGCGCGGTGTTGCGAAGCTTGCGGACAGCGGTTTATCCCGTGCGGTTCTCAGTGTTGTGCAGGGCCACCGCGAACGGCATAACGGATCCGGTTTCCCGGAAGGTGTCCGGGGCGACCGGATTCCACTGCTGGCCAAGGTGGCGGGGCTGTCAGAATATTTCGAGACACTGATTGGCCCGCGGACTTCGGCGGAGCCCATGACGCCGGCCCGCGCGGTGACGCTGTTGTATGAAATGCGCAACATTGAATTCCAGGAGGACCTGGTGGAGCAGTTTATCCAGGCCATTGGCATTTACCCCACCGGCAGCCTGGTTGAGCTTAACGATGGCCAGCGCGGTATTGTGGTTTCCCATGCGCCGGAGCGTCGGTTGTGGCCGAAGGTTATGGTGATGACGGACTGCTATCACCGGCCGTTGAAGTCCGCCCGGATCGTGGACCTTGCAAAATACAATGAAGGGCGTGGCGCGCATGACACCCTGACAGTGGCCGAGTGCCTGCCCCATGGCACGGAAGGGTTGAACCCGGAGCACTACGACGTCACTGGTGCGGAGTCCCGCTGGAACCTGTCACGCATTGTCGGCGCCTGATACGGCTCGGGTTATCGAGCAATTATTGAATAAGTACCCTGAGCTGTTTCTTCACCCATCGGTAGGTACCTTCGGGGCGGAAGTTCACCAACAGCTCGGATTCTCCTCCGGATTCACCCGCGACAAAATACTCCACAGACGCTGACTGCCAATCGAAAGAGTGCACCACCACATCCTGATCGCGGGTGCTGATGGCTTCAATGGTATCCAATTGCGGCTGATCGGCTATCTTGCGTACCCGCACGGTTTTGATGGCGGTGTCCGATGCGGGGAATTCCGCCACATAATCGTCCAGGTAATAACGGTTGGCCAGTTGGGTGCTGATGGTGTCCAGTTCCCGCGTGAGATAACCCTCGGCGTCCTCGACATCCACATCCTCCAGGCTGCGAACGGCGTTGAGGATGCGATCACGCTTGCTTTGCAGGTCCTCCCGATACTCGGCGTCTTCGTCACGGTCCTCTTCTTCGTCCGGGCGAGGGTCCGCGTTGGCGATTTCCTCTTCGGTGGGTGGGTCTTCACAAAGCTCATCGTCGGCTGGGTAGAAGCAGATGCTTTGCAGCAACTGGTTGGCGGGAGACGGCGAGTTGCCGCCTTCGGCGAAGTCGCTTTCAGGAACATTGAAGTCGATCGGCGCGTCCAGGTCGGGTAGCGCGGCATTCAGTTGCGTAATAACCCGCTCCCGTATGTCGATGCCCTGGCCATTGGAGAGGTTCAGGCTCCAGTTGAGCGCCAGTAGAAACCGCGTCATGTTGATCAGGGTAACTTCATCCTGGATCAGTTGCTGTTCTGTCAGTCGGTGGTTCTGCAGTCCTTCGTCGGTGGTGCCTGGTATCTCCAGCGCAGTTCGCAGGTCCGGGAAGAATTCCAGAGGGGTGACAATGGACCGCGCGGGAATCCCATCCGCCAGTTGCAGGTTGCCGACGCGAAGGCTGATCCGTTCGCCGGGGTAGTAGTTGAAGCGTCCGTTGGCGTCAGTGGTGCCGTTGCGGCTGGCTGTGGAATAGGTAAGCCCGGAGATACCCGCCGGCATGAGCTGCCCCGTGCGTGAACCGTCATCTCCGCCGCTGCCGTCGCCACCGAAGCACCCGGCCAGTAGGACCGTTAATGCGAGCGGGCAAATCAGAGACGGTAATACAGATGTGAAGTGAACGGATCTCATGGTGGCGCGTACATTCCCTGGCGTTCGGTCGGTGGTGCAAGACCTTTTGTAAGTTGTTGTAACCGGCATTATAAGGACGGCACTGGTGCCATATCGGGAATCCTGTCGCAGTTTGGGGTTTTAGTCGGTGTGGGGGGATTGCGCCGAACTACTTGAATTTCACTTTCCGGGCCTCCAGTTATAGCTTTTGTTTTTTCTATTCCACTAATTGGGCGCGGCAGCAGCATTGTCGGTGGCCCCTGCAGCTCTGGATTCACTATGACCAACGCACTTGAAATCGAAGGTCTGGTCAAGACCTATGGCGACGGCTTCCAGGCCCTGAAAGGGATTGACCTGCATGTCGCCGAAGGTGACTTTTTTGCCTTGCTAGGACCCAACGGGGCGGGGAAGTCCACCACCCTTGGCATTGTTTGCTCACTGGTGAATAAAAGCGCGGGCAAGGTTCGCGTATTCGGATCTGACATCGACACCCATCTATCGGACGCCAAACTGAACCTGGGTGTTGTGCCCCAGGAGTTCAACTTTAACCAGTTTGAGAAGGTGTTCGACATTGTGACCACCCAGGCGGGCTATTACGGTATTCCTCTGAAGAAGGCATCGGAGTCCGCAGAAAAGTACCTGCGCCAGCTTGGGCTCTGGGACAAGCGCAATACGCCGGCCATGATGCTGTCGGGGGGCATGAAGCGGCGGCTGATGATTGCCCGGGCGCTGGTGCATGAACCCAAGCTGCTAATTCTGGATGAGCCCACGGCCGGGGTGGATATCGAGTTGCGCCGCTCCATGTGGACGTTCCTGGAAGAGATGAACCGACAGGGCACCACCATCATCCTGACCACCCACTACCTGGAGGAAGCGGAAGCCCTGTGCCGCAATATTGCCATCATCGACCACGGCAAGATCCTGCGTCACACCAGCAAGCGAGCGTTGTTGCAGCAGTTGAGCTCTGAAACCTTCGTGCTTGACACCGCCGAGCCGTTGACGGAAGCACCGGTGCTCGACGGTTTCTTCAGTCACATGGATGACGAGGGCGCCCTGGTGGTGGATGTGGAAAAGGGCCAGAGTCTGAACGGCATGTTCATCCAGCTGGAACAGCAGGGCGTTCGGGTGGTCAGCATGCGCACCAAAGCCAACCGACTCGAAGAGCTGTTTATCCGCATGGTTGAGGACAACAACCCCCGTAACGCCACCCAGGGAGAAACCGCATGAGAACGGATGCGATGCTGACCGCGTATAAAACCATCGTCACCCGTGAAATCCGTCGCTTCATGCGGATATGGCCACAAACTCTGTTGCCACCGGCGGTCACCATGACGCTGTACTTTATTATTTTCGGCAACCTTATTGGCTCGCGCATTGGGGTGATGGGCGGCTTCGATTATATGGCGTTCATTGTTCCAGGTCTGATCATGATGTCGGTGATCACCAGTTCCTACGCCAACGTGGTGTCGTCGTTTTTCTCCATGAAGTTCCAGCGCAGCATTGAGGAGTTGCTGGTGTCACCTGTGCCCAACTGGGTGATCCTCGCCGGCTATGTGACAGGTGGTATGTCCCGGGGATTGGGCATCGGGTTGATCGTAACGCTGCTGTCACTGGGCTTTACGCAGTTGTCGATCCATCATCTGCCGATGGTGATCCTGACGGTGTTCCTGACATCGGCGCTGTTTTCGTTGGGTGGTTTCATCAACGCCATGCTGGCGACCAAGTTTGATGATATTTCCATTGTGCCGACCTTTGTTCTGACACCACTGACTTACCTGGGCGGGGTGTTCTACTCGATCGACATGCTGCCGGGGTTCTGGCAAGGGGTGTCGATGATCAACCCGATACTCTACATGGTGAATGCCTTCCGCTACGGTATTCTGGGCGTGTCGGATGTTAATCCATACGTTGCCCTTGGTATGATTCTGCTGTTTATTGCCATTCTGTCTGCCATTTCCCTGCGCATGTTGGCGCGCGGTAAGGGCATACGTCACTGATGAACGTTTCCCAGGATTGATCATGGCCCTTAATGATGCCCCGCTGGGCAAATCCAGCGACTACCCGGATGCCTACGATCCGCAATTGTTGTTTCCCGTGGCACGGGAGGAAAACCGTCGCCGCATCGGCCTGGAGGATGGCCGCTGGCCCTGGTTCGGGGAAGACTTGTGGCAGGCCTGGGAAATTTCCTGGTTGCGCACCGGGGGCGTGCCCGCAGTCGCCTGGGCGGAAATTCGGGTGCCTTCGGCGTCGCCGTCCATTGTTGAGTCCAAGTCTCTCAAGCTGTACCTGAATTCCCTGAACCAGACGGTGTTTTCCTCCGCCGATCAGGTTCGGGATGTGATTGCCCGTGACCTGTCGAGCGCAAGCGGTGCGGCGGTCAATGTAGACCTGCACAGTGTTGATCAGGGAGCGAGAGCGGTCGGTCGGCCGGAAGGCTTCGTGCTGATCGACGACGAGGATGTGGAATCCGTGGGCTACGACTACAACCCGGACAGCCTAAAGGCGACGGGTGATGTGGTGTCGGAGAAACTGTGCTCCCACCTGCTGAAAAGCAATTGCCCCGTCACCGGCCAACCGGACTGGGCAACGGTGCTGATCGATTACACCGGCCCGGCGATGGGCCGGGCAGGGCTGCTGCAATACATCGTGAGTTTTCGCCAGAAGCAGGACTTTCATGAGCATTGTGTGGAAACGATGTTTACCGACCTGATGGCCCGTTGTCAGCCGCAGAAGCTGTCGGTTTGCGCCCGTTATACCCGAAGGGGTGGTTTGGATATCAACCCCTGGCGCAGTACCGACCCGGAAGAGGCGGTAGGGCCACGGTTGATCAGGCAGTAGGTGTAAAGGCGGGAACGGTCAGGAATCCTCTTCCTGGCGCAGTCGCTCAGCGGCATCCTCGAGCGCAGACAGGATGGACTCCCGTTCCCGTTCGGTGATTTTTTCCGAATCCAGGTACATGGCAAAGCCGCTGCGTTCGTGCTCAAGGAAACTGCGGTTGGGGCCCATGTCGCGACGGAAATCCACCACTTCGTAGATGGAGACCGGGCGGCCGAAGCCTTTCACGGTGATCTCGCCCTTGTCGCGGCACATGATGCGGTCCTTGATCAGCGAGAAGGTTTCGTAGGAGATCAGGATTTCACCGGGTTCAGCCAGGGATTCCAGGCGGCTGGCCAGGTTCACTTCCTTGCCGATGATGGTGTAGTCCATGCGGTTCTCGGCGCCGAAGTTGCCAACGGTGGTGTAGCCTGTGCTGATGCCCATGCGGATTTCCAGCGGTGTCTTGATACCCTGGCTGCGCCATTTCTGCCGCATGATTTTCATGTGTTTGCGCATTTCCACCGCCATGGACACGCAGGCGAAGGCGTCTTCTTTCTGGCCCCGGCTGGTGGGATCACCGAAGAAAATCATGATGGAATCGCCAACGAACTTATCGATGGTGCCACCGTATTTGAGGGCCACTTCCGACATTTCGTTGAAGTAGTGGTTCAGCAGTTCCGTCAGTGCTTCCGGCTCCATCTCTTCGGACAGTTCTGTAAAACCCTTGATGTCGGAGAAGAAGACGGCCAGTTTCTTGCGTTGTGTTTCCAGCCGCACGTCCCTTTCACCGGTAAAGATGGACTGCCACACCTGCGGTGACAGGTACTTGGAGAGTTTGTGGGACAGGGCAATGGATTGTTCCCGCTGATTCTGGATCTGGGTTTTTGCCATCATCAGCGCGCGGGCCTGCTGATGGGAATAGAACGCAGTCACACAGATATAAAGGCCGGTGGCACTGATCGCGATAATGCTGGTGATCATCGGCGACTGCAGTGACTCGGCGGGGCCCACGATGGCAACGCCGATGGCGCCGCAGGCGGCCATGATCATGGTGCCTAGCAGCCACTGGCGGATGCCGCCCACAATCAGGCAACTGAACATCAGCATCAGTGCCACGGCGACCGAGGGTATCGCAATCAATCCAATGCAGCCGACGAATCCACCCCCGATGGCGCAATCCGTTAACAGCATTTTCTGGCGAATACGGGATGAGTTACGGAGAAACGTTCGTCGGGTAAGTTGATGGGCAATGTGTGGCCAGGTCAGGGCGCCTGAAAGCAGCCACAGCATCCACAGGCCGAAGACGTCTTGCAGTACGCCTGACACAATAATGCCGGCAGTCGCCGTATACGCCAGTATCCTGCCGTTGTAATCCGGCATGGGCGGGATGGCAATCGGATGGTTCTGCGCGTCAAGCACGGCGGCCTTGCTGGCACTGGTGCTGGCGTTACGCAGGTCGATCGGTGCGCTCATCATTCAGAAACGGATCCGCCCGATGAGTACATCCCTGAACATCACCCAGTCGCCCATCAGGCTGTACAGTGGGTACTTGAACGTGGCTGGCCGGTTTTTCTCAAAACCATAGTGGCCAACCCAGGCAAAGCCGTATCCGATGATGGGCAGGAGCAACAGATAGAGGAACTTGGCCGTTACAATGGCGTAGAGTGTAACGAGGATAACCAGTAGGCTGCCGACGAAGTGAAGCCTGCGGCAGTTTACATCGCTATGTTCTTCAAGGTAGTACGGATAGAAGTCCGCGAAATTGCGGAATGTTTGCTGTTGGCTCATAGGGCGTCTACCGGCTCGCTTATCGTTTTTAAGGTAGATAGTACTGTCTGATAGTGGAAAGTACTTAGACTAAAGACTAACAGTAAACCATCTGTCCCACAATTCATACGGTCGTTTGGCCCGAACTGACGTATTGAAATCAACCACAGCGAGGCGATATGACAGCAGTAATGAAAGCCCTGTTAAAACGATCTTCAGAGCCACGCCTGGAGGCGCCAGCACCGGACCCGGCAACGCTTGAAAATGCCTTTGCCTGCGCCGCGAGGGCGCCGGACCATGCGCTGCTTCGGCCCTGGCGGTACCTGATTATTGAGGGAGACGAGGCATTGAACGCCCTGGGTGAATTGTTTGCCGCCACCTGTGGCGACGGCGCCTCGGAAAAGGAGCGGGAAAAACGCTGCAAGAAGGCACTGCGGGCGCCTATGGTGATCGTTGGCATTGCGTCTTACCAGTCCCATCCCAAGGTACCGGAGATCGAGCAGTCCATGTCGGCCGCGGTGGGGATGGGGTATTTGTTGTTGGCTCTGGAGTCCGCCGGGTTTGGAGGCATGTGGCGTACCGGTGCCATGGCGCACGATCCAGCTATCAAGCGAGGCTTGGGGCTGCAGGACAATGAGATCATAACCGGGTTCCTGTATACCGGCAGTGTCAGTGCGAACAAGCCCAGCATACCCAGGCCTGAACCCAAAGAGTTTGTCAGGCGCTGGCCCCACTAGTTGCCGCCCCGTTGCCCCCGCCCCCGGCGCGGGGGAAATCCCTTGCCGCTTTCCGCCCTCAATTTACGATTCGGATAAGCCGATACCTGCCTCAGCCCGCACACCGCAACACCTCCTGAAAACTGGCATTGCGATTGCTTTTAGCTCTGCAAGAACGCACAAACGGCAAAACGACCAACGCCGTGTGCAGGAATCGGAGGCACTATGGCAATTTCCCTGGACAAAGCATTAGGCATTCATCAGCACGCCCTGGAAGGCAGGGTAAAGCGTGCGGAGGTGTTGGCCAACAACCTCGCCAACGCAGATACCCCAGGCTATAAGGCGCGGGATGTGGACTTTCAGGCGATGATGCAGAAGGCCCAGGACAGCATGAGTGGTTTCGGCATGACCCGTACCCACGAGTCCCATATGGACACCTCGCCCATGGGCGAGGACAGCGAATTGCTCTATCGGGTACCGCACCAGCCGTCCGTGGACGGCAACACGGTGGATGCCCAGCAGGAGCAAACCCGTTTCATGCGTAATGCCATGGATTACCAGGCCAGTTTCCAGTTCCTGGACGGAAAGGTTTCAGGCATCAAAAAGGCACTTTCTGGCCAGTAAAACTGGGCGCAGCCATTAATTGAGGAGCACCATCATGTCTCTGGGTAATATTTTCGACATCGCCGGTTCCGGTATGACAGCCCAGTCGCTGCGGCTGAACACCACTGCGTCCAACATCGCCAATGCCGAGACGGCCAGTTCCAGTACGGATCAGACCTATCGCGCCCGCAAGCCTGTTTTCGCGGCGATACAGCAGTCCATGCTGAATCCGTCTCAGCAGAGCATGGCGTTTGGCAGCGACAATGGCCCGGGGGCAGGCGTTCGGGTTGAAGGCATCGTCGAGAGTGACGCCGAGTTGCAGATGCGCTACGAGCCTGATCATCCCGCCGCGAACGAAGATGGGTACGTGTTCTACCCCAACGTCAACGTGGTTGAAGAAATGGCGGACATGATGTCGTCGTCGCGCAGCTTCCAGATGAATGTGGACATTATGAACAGCGCCAAATCCATGATGCAGCGTATCCTGACCCTGGGTCAGCAGTAACCGAGCGAGGATTGAATCATGAGCGTAGTGAATAACACGACAGACGCTTCGGATGTGCTGAGCCAGTATCGAGTGCAGCAGGACCAGGCCAAGAGCGGAAGTGAGCTGGGCAAAAACGAGTTCATGGAATTGATGATCGCTCAGCTCAAAAACCAGAACCCTCTCGAACCTCAGGACAACGGCGAATTCATCTCCCAGCTGGCGCAGTTCAGCTCCCTGGAGGAAATGCAGAGCCTGTCCGGCAGTGTCGACGATATGGCCAGCCAGTTCCGCTCCACCCAGGCACTGCAGGCCTCTGCAATGGTCGGGCGTACGGTCTTGGCACCTTCATCCATTGGCGTGCTTGGCGCGGACGGTGAGATATCCGGCAACGTTTCCGTTCCGGCAACCACATCCGGGCTGAGAATCACCATTGAGAATGAGTCCGGTGAGCAGGTTCGGCAGATTGATATGGGTGAGCAGCAGCCTGGCCAGACAGCGTTCAGCTGGGACGGCAAGGATGGCAACGGCAACAGTTTGCCACCCGGACGCTACAAGGTGGTGGCAGAGGCTTCATACCCGGGCGGGCTTGAACAATTGGGCACCATGGTCAGCGCCAATGTCGACAGTGTGTCGTTGGGGCAGGGTGGCAGCATTACCCTGAACCTGGCGGGGATGGGCTCGATCGCTCTGCAAGATGTTCAGCAAATTAATTGAAACCGGTGAAACAGTAAGAGGTGAAGTATGGCTTTCAATACAGGTCTTAGCGGCTTAAGGGCGTCATCGGTTGATCTGGATGTCACCGGTAACAACATTGCCAATGCGAGCACAGTAGGCTTCAAGAGCAGCCAGGCGCAGTTTGGCGACTTGTATGCCAGTGGATTCCTGAGTGCCGGCACCAATCCGATCGGGGACGGTGTACGGGTACAGGATGTGAAACAGAATTTTGGGCAGGGCAATATCAGTTTCACCGATAACGGCCTTGACCTTGCCATCAACGGTGACGGCTTCTTTGTGCTGAACAACGGCGGTGAAGTGCGGTATTCCCGTGCCGGCCAGTTCGGTATCGACAAGGACGGCTTTGTCACCAACAACCAGAACATGCGGGTTCAGGGTTTCGTCGCCGATGATGACGGTAATCTCTCCGGTATTCGTGGTGACCTGCAGATTGAAACCGATAACCTGGCACCCCGCCGTACGACCAACCTGCGCTCGGACCTGAACCTGGATTCCCGGGAAACCGTGTTGGAACGCCGAGTTGCCGATATGGGTGATTACACGGCTCCCGCCGGGTCCACCGGTTTTCCGTCTGAAACCTTCGAAATCACCTACGCAGATGGCAGCGTGGTGAGCGTACCCATCAACGCAGCGGGATCGACTGATTTCTCAGCGGCTGACGTCGTGGATGTGCTCAATGGGCAGGACGGTCTTTCTGCCTCCGCAACCACTACCTATGAGGGGATGTCCGAAGCGGATTTGAACGCCGCCATTGCGGCTGGCAACTTTAGCTTTGACCTTGCGGTAGGCGGGGTTACTGTGCCCGTGGATACGACGGGTGTGACCGATGCCGCTTCGCTGGTCAGTGCGATCAACAACGCCCAGGCGCCGACAATCTCGGCGTCACTCACAGGCGGTAACCTGAGGCTGATCGACAACCGCGGCAACAACGTCACCGCCGGTTTTACCAGCGACGGCCCGAACCAGGCGCCGGAGACAACCGTTGGCACGGTGAGGCCACAGGCCGATCGTGAGATTACCGATATTGCGTCAACCAGCGGTGCCACGAACCTCACGGATTCATGGAACGCGCGCAACATTGAGATCACCAACCAGTTCAATCCGTTGGATCAGCGTACCTACAATCACGCAACATCGACCACCGTTTACGACAGCCTGGGCAACTCTCACGAGATGACCCAGTTCTATGTGAAGCAACCCGCCCCAGGTAATGGTGTGGGTGTGAGTGAATGGTCCGTATACCTGCAGATCGACGGTGAGTTCGTGGCCGGAACCGATCAGAACCCGTACCAGGCTCGCTTTGATCAGGACGGCGAGTTGCAGTCCGTGAACGGTGATCCCAACGGCGAGATTCTGATCAGTGACTGGACGCCGAAAGATGCCGACGGCACTCCGAACGGCGCAGATGGCCCTCCAGGACCGGGTGATAATATCACCACGCCAATTCCAGAGCCGCCGACCACTTCGGCCTTCGTGCTGGACCTTGGCAATACCACCCAGTACGGGAGTAACTTTGGGGTAAACGACCAGCGTCAGAACGGGTATGCCACCGGCAGGCTGTCGGGTCTGGATGTGTCGGACCAGGGTGTTCTGTTTGCCCGGTACACCAACGGTCAATCCCAGTCCTTGGGACAGGTAGCGTTGGCTTCATTCAACAATACCAACGGTCTGTCGCCGGTGGGCGAAACCACCTGGGTTGAAACCTTCGAGTCCGGCCAGCCGATTATCGGTGCGCCTGATACCGGGACCCTGGGGTCGATCAAAGCCAGCTCCATCGAGGAGTCCAACGTGGACCTGTCGGCGGAACTGGTAAACCTGATCATTGCCCAGCGTAATTACCAGGCCAATGCCAAGACGATCGAGACCTCCGACGCCGTTACCCAGACGGTGATCAACCTCCGCTAACCCTGAAAAGTGAACATGGCACAACTCCTGCTAGAACATAGGAAAGACTGGAAACAGTCAATATTCCGGCAGGAGTTTTCCCATGGACAAAGCCCTCTACATAGGAATGTCCGGCGCCAAGCAGAACATGCTGTCCCAGCGCGCCCACGCCAATAACCTGGCAAACGTCAGTACCACCGGTTTCAAGGCGGATTTCGCCCAGGCCCGCAGTATGCCGGTTTTTGGTGAGCATCATCCCACCCGTGCCTATGCCATGGCCGAGAGGCCTGGAACAGACCTTTCCGCCGGTGCATTGATGGACACTGGCCGCAAGCTGGATGTCGCCGTTGAAGGTGATGGCTGGCTGGCCGTGCAGAATCAGCAGGGCGAGGAAGTATTCACCCGTTCCGGCAGCATGCAGATCGACGTCAATGGCCTGATGCGTCTCTCCAGCGGAGAGATGGTCATGGGTAATGGCGGACCGGTGGCACTGCCGCCGTTCGATAACGTGCAGATTGGCGCGGACGGAACCATTTCCGTGGTTCCTGTTGGCGGTCCGCCGGACCAGTTGGTTGAGGTGGATCGACTGAAGCTGGTGAACCCACCCCGGGACGCGCTGGAAAAAGGTGCAGATGGCTTTATCCGTCGCAAGGCGGACCAGGCGCTGGATGGTCCAGAGCCGCCTGATGCCAATATGCGCGTCGCGTCGGGGTTTCTGGAAAGCTCTAACGTGAACGCCGTGGAGGAGATGATCTCCAACCTGCAGTTGTCCCGTCAGTATGAAATGCAGGTAAAGATAATGACCACCGCCAACGAGAATGCCGAGGCGTCGGCACGACTGTTGCAGAACCTTTGATAAATCCTATGAACATCGCCCGGGTGAGCGCAGAAGCGGCAAAAATCGGCCGCATTGAAGACGCCCCCGGCAAGGAGTAGACGACATGCATCCAGCACTTTGGGTCAGCAAAACCGGGTTGAGCGCGCAGGACACCAATATGTCCACGATCTCCAACAACCTGGCCAACGTGAACACCACCGGTTTCAAACGCGACCGCGCGGTGTTTCAGGATCTGCTGTACCAGATTGACCGGCAACCCGGTGGTCTGAATACCCAGAACTCGGAGCTGCCGTCCGGTCTCCAGCTGGGTACCGGTGTTCGCATCGTCGGCACCTCCAAGCAGTTTTCCCAGGGCAACCTGGAAGTCACCGAGCAGCCCCTGGACATGGCGGTGAACGGCCGTGGGTTCATGCAGATTCTGCTTCCAGACGGGCAGATTGCCTATACCCGTGATGGTCAGTTCCAGCTGAACTCCAACGGCGACATCGTCAACCCCGACGGTTACACCCTGGAGCCGAACATCAACGTTCCAGAGAACGCCACCAATATCACCATCGGCAAGGACGGCACAGTAACGGCGGTTACTGATGACCAGGCGGCCCCGGTCAACCTGGGCGAAATTACTCTGGTTGATTTCATTAACCCCCAGGGCCTGCAGGCAATCGGTAACAACCTGTTCAAAGCAACCAATGCCAGTGGTGATCCCGCCGAGGGTGAGCCTGGTATCGGCGGCCTGGGCACACTGGAGCAGGGCATGGTGGAGGCCTCCAACGTGGAAGTGGTGGAAGAGTTGGTGAATATGATCACCACCCAGCGCGCCTATGAAATGAACTCAAAAGTGGTCTCCGCAACCGACCAGATGCTGCAGTTCATCACCAACAACATTGGTTAACCGGTAGCGGACGGCAGGAAGGGGGAATCATGACACCCATTATTACCAACAACAGAACGACCAGACATCACGGCGGCACCTTTGCGCTGGTGGCGATCCTGGTTGTCCTTCAGGGGTGTACCGCCATGAGCCGGCCAAGGGCTGTTCCGGATGATCCGCAATACGCGCCAGTCCGCGCGGAAGCGATGATGCAGCGGGACCCGGAATCCGGCGCGATCTACCAGTCCTCGCGGAACTACAGTCTCTATGGCGATACCGTGGCTTTGAACGTCGGTGACATCCTTACGGTAACCCTCGAAGAGTCGACCCGCGCCAGCAAGAACGCTGAAAGCAGCATTACCAAAGACAATGAAGTTTCCATGCTGGACCCGCAGATTCTAGGCAAGGGCAATATTGGGCTGGCAACAAACTTCAATCTGGAGCGGGATTTCGAGGGGCAGGCAGAAGCTGACCAAAGCAACAGCCTGGCCGGCAACATTACCGTGACGGTGACCGAAGTCTTGCCTAACGGCGTTCTGCATATTCGTGGTGAGAAGTGGCTGTCCCTGACCAACGGTGATGAGTATATCCGCCTGACCGGTCTTGTTCGCCCGGAGGATATCTCGCCGGACAACACCGTGGCGTCCAATCGTATTGCTGATGCCCGTATTGCCTACGGCGGTACCGGTGATTTCGACCAGGCTAACCAGATGGGCTGGCTGGCGAGGTTCTTCAACAGTGAGTGGTTCCCGCTATGAAAATGCTGAGGCTTGGGATACTGATGATTGCGCTCTCCGTGATCGCAGCGCCGGTGCTGGCGGACCGCCTGAAGGATCTGGCGCGCATCAAGGGTGTGCGTAACAACCAACTGGTCGGCTACGGGCTGGTGGTTGGCCTGGACGGTACTGGGGATAAAGCGCCGTTTACCAACCAGACCTTTCGCAACATGATGACCCAGTTCGGCATTACCCTGCCGCCGGGCGTGAACCCCAATCTTGCCAATGTGGCTGCGGTTACCATTACTGCGAATCTGCCGCCCTTCGCCAAGCCAGGCCAGGAACTGGACATCACAGTGTCGTCCATCGGCAATGCCGACAGCCTGCGTGGCGGTACCCTGTTGATGTCGCCGTTAAAGGGGGCCGACAATCAGGTCTATGCCATGGCTCAGGGTAGCCTGGTGGTGGGTGGTTTCGGTGCCCAGGGCGCCGATGGTTCGCGGATTACCGTAAACGTTCCCAGCGTTGGCCGGATTCCCAATGGCGCCACCATCGAGCGGGAAGTGATGTCGCCCTTTACCCGTGGCGATACCATCACCTTCAACCTGTTGCGAGCTGACTTCACGACGGCTCGCCGGGTGGTGGAAGCGATTAATGGTCATTTGGGCCCGGACATGGCGTATGCCCACGATGCGACCTCGGTCTCCGTAAAGGCGCCGAGAGACCCATCCCAGCGAGTGAGCTTCCTGTCGATTCTGGAAAACATTGAGGTTAATCCGGCGGAAGACGCCGCCAAGGTGGTGATCAACAGCCGCACCGGCACTATTGTGGTGGGGCAGAATGTCAAGGTCAGCCCGGCGGCGGTGACCCACGGTAACCTGACCGTCACCATTGAAGAGAATCCCGAAGCCAATCAGCCAAACCCGTTCACCGATGGTGAAACGGTTATAGAACCCAATTCCCAGATAGCCATCACCGAAGACCCGGCCCGGATGTTCCAGTTTGGCCCGGCGGTCACCCTGAACGAGATTGTCCAGGCCGTGAACCAGGTAGGCGCGGCGCCCGGTGACGTAATGGCGGTGCTCGAAGCCCTCAAACAGGCCGGTGCCTTGCGCGCTGAGCTGATTGTGATTTAGGGGGCGTGATGCAGGATTCCAGTCTCCAGAAGGCCCAGGTTTATACCGATTTCGGCGGCCTGAACGCGTTGAAGGCCCAGGCCAGGACCGACAAGGAAGCGGCGCTTGAGGAAGTGGCGAAGCAGTTTGAAGGCCTGTTCCTGTCGGAAATGGTCAAAGCGATGCGCAAGGCCGGTGATGTGTTTGCGGAGGGTAACTACCTCAACAGCCAGCAGTCGGAGTTCTATCGAGAGATGTTCGACAGCCAGTTGAGCCTGACGCTATCGCAAAAGCAGGGCACCGGTATATCCGATGCCCTGGTGCGCCAGCTTAGCCGGCAGATTCCTGGCATAGATGAGAAGGGTGAGCCGATGGCGGCCCATAAGACCGCGCTGGCGGATTATGACCGTAGCATGCCGGTACTTTCGCCGCGCCTGCCTGAGCAGATGAACAAGGTAAATCAGGTGGCTGACACCGCCCGCAAAGAACCTGCGCAGGAAGTCAGCACCGTCATGCCAAGCCGGTTCGACTCGCCGGAACAGTTTGTCCGTGAACTCCTGCCCGTCGCGGAAAAGGTAGCGGCGCAAAGCGGCATCAACCCGAGGTTGATGATTGCACAGGCAGCACTGGAGACCGGTTGGGGCAGACACATGATTGAAGGCGACGGTGGCTCTCCCAGCTTTAACCTGTTCGGTATCAAGGCAGACACCCGCTGGCAGGGTGAATCAGTGAACATTGCCACCACGGAATTCCGCGAAGGCGTGCCGATGAACGAACGGGCCGCGTTCCGGGCCTACCCGGACTATGAATCCAGCTTCCGGGATTATGTCTCGTTCCTCGAATCCAATCCCCGTTATCGGGATGTGCTGGCGGCCGCGGATGATCCCGAGTTGTTTGCAAACCGGCTTCAGGAAGCGGGCTATGCCACCGATCCGAACTACGGTGCCAAGATTCGCCGCATTATGAATAATGACTCCATGGCAACGTTGTCCATGGGTACGCGTGGGGCTGAGGAGTAAGCATTATGGCAGGGCTTATCAATATTGGTCTGACCGGTATCCTCGGACACCAGGCGGCGCTGAACACCACCGGTAACAACATCACCAATGCCAACACGCCGGGCTACAGCCGTCAGGAGGTGCAATTTGAAACCCAGTCGGCGCAACGCACCGGCGCGGGTTCTATCGGTACTGGTGTCAGCATCACCAACATCCGTCGCCTGGCGAACGAATATCTGACGCAACAGGTGCGTGAAGACAGCTCTTTGTTCGGTGAGCAGGAAGCACTGAATTCGGAGTTGTCCCGCCTGGACAACCTGCTTGGCGGCGAAACAACCGGCTTGAGCAATGCCCTGAACAATTTCTTCGCGAGCCTGCAGAATGCTGCAGAAGATCCGGCCTCATTGCCCCAGCGCCAATTGGTGTTGAGCGAGGCGCAACAGGTGGTAAACCGATTTGAGGCCCTGAATCAGGAGTTCATTCAACAGCGGGAATCCGTCAAGACCCAGATGGAGCAGGGCGTCAAGGACGCCAATACGCTGTTGAAAAGCATTGCACAGCTGAACCTGGCTATCTCCGAATCCCCCGGCTTGGCCCAGGGCCGTGAACCCAACGAGCTGCTGGACAAGCGCGACGAAAAACTGCGTGAGTTGTCTGAACTGGTCAACATCAGTGTGGTGCAAGCAGAAGGTAGCCAGGTGAATGTCTCGCTGCGCAATGGGCAGGCGTTGGTGGTTGGTGACAGGGCGGCACAACTGGGAACCCGCGATAACGCGGAAGACCCGACCAGATTGGAATTCACCCTGACGACCGGTGGCCGGACCCTGAACGTGGACAGCCAAATCAACGGTGGCAAACTCGGCGGATTGCAACGGTTTGAGTCAGAGGCCCTGCAGCCTGCCTTCGCCGAACTCGGCCGGGTTGCGATTGCCTTGTCCGAAACCCTCAATCATCAGCATGAAATTGGCATGGACCTTGAGGGTGACCTGGGTGGTCTGTTTTTCAGTGACGTCAACTCCCAGGCGGCCCAACGCGGCCGGGTAATAGCCAATACCAGTAACGGAGCTCCGCGGGACGCTCAGCTTGCGGTCGAAATTATCGACAGTTCCCAGCTTCCCGCGGGCAGTTGGTCGTTGCGGTTTGGTGGCGACGGTCGGGATTTCGAGTTGGTGGATCGTGCCACGGGTGAGGTGGTTAACCAAGGCCGCCTGCCGGACCCTGTTCAGTCCGAAATATCCATGCCGGGGTTCAATATCCGTATCGAGGGGGGCACCTTCAATGCTGGTGACAGCTTCCTGATCGAGCCGACCCGGAACGCGGCGGCCAATATCGGCCTGGAACTCGATCGTGAAGAGGACCTTGCATTTGCAAGCCCGGTAAGGGCGGAAGGTTCTGCCAGCAATACCGGCGATGCCACGATCAACCAGGGCAAGATGCTGGATGTCAGGGATCCGTTTACCAATTCGTTGCTGAGCAATTTCCGACAGGGCGGACAACTGGACCCACCGCTGGATATTCAGTTCCGGGACGATGGTGGCCAGTTGGTCTATGACATTGTCGACGCCAATACGAACACGGTGCTGCAGGCCGGTGATGCCGCGGCCGTGCCTCCGGTCAATGTGTTCCAGTCAGGCCAGTCCAATAAGCTGTTCACTGAGGATCCGCGTTCGCCGGACTATTTCGGCTTTCAGTTCGAGATCTCCGGCAACCCGAGGCCCGGGGATTCGTTCAGCATCAATTACAACTCCAACGGTGTATCGGACAACCGCAATGCTGAGTTCCTGGCGGCGTTGGGAACCGAGAATACCCTTAACAGCGGTAGCCAGAGTTTTGCTGAAGGCTACGCAGGGTTGGTGGAAGCTGTTGGTGTGAAAACCCGACAGAGCCAGCTGGATAAAGACGCCGGTAGCACGCTACTGGAGCAGTCCACCAATCAGCGGGAATCCGTCTCTGGCGTCAACCTGGACGAAGAGGCCGGCAAGCTGATCCAGTACCAGGCGGCTTACAACGCGTCCGCCCAGGTGGTGAGCGTGGCTCAGGATTTGTTCAATACCCTGTTACAGAGTTTCCGGTAACACTGCGAGGTGATGTGACATGATCAGAATTTCATCACAACAGATATTCTCCGGCGGTATAAACCGGCTGCAGGAACTGAATAGCAGCCTGAACCAGACCCAGGAGCAGATTTCGACGGGCAAGCGGGTCAATAAACCGTCAGACGACCCGGTTGCGGCGGCGCGTATCCTGAAGCTTGATCAGGAGCTGTCCCGGATCGAGACCTATCAGCGCAACGCTGGGCTCGCAGAAAACCGGTTGCAGCAGGAAGAAAGCGCGTTGGCCAGTTCGGTGGATGTTATCCAGCGGATACGGGAGCTGACCGTCCAGGCTGGTAACGGCTCGCTGTCACCGAATGATCGCAAATCCATTTCCTCGGAAATGAAGGAGCGCATCGGGCAGTTGGCCAACATTGCCAATACCCGTGATGCGTCCGGCGAGTACATTTTCAGTGGTTTTCAGGGTTCCACTGCGGCTTTTGGGAAAGATGCGTCCGGCAGTTGGGTGTACCAGGGTGATGAGGGCCAGCGGGTGCTGGAGATCGACGATGGCGTAACGGTGCCTATCAGCGATCATGGTAAAGGCATCTACTCTTCGGTTCCCGCAGCAGTGTTTGCCGAGAGTGACCCTGGCAATGCGGCCGCCGCTCGAATCGATGGTATTCAGGTGATCAATGATGGCGCACTGTCGGCGGTTTCACCGGACGATATCACCATTACCGTTGATACCGTCGCGGGAACGGTCAGTGCTGTGAATAGCCGCACCGGCGATCCCCTGACTGTGACTCCAGCGGCGTATACCAGTGGTGAGTCCTTCGAGGTTGCCGGTGTGCAGGCGACGATTACCGATGCGGGCGATGGCGATGAGTTCACCCTTCGCGCGGGGGAGAGGCAGTCGGTGTTTGCCACCATCGAAAACCTGATTGACGGCCTCGATAACATCGACAAAGGTTCGCCGGCCGGGCAGGCGGCCTATGACGACCTGATCGCAGCGTCTTTGCAGAATCTGGACAATGCCCAGGAAAGCATTGTGCAGAAGCAAACGGAAATTGGCGGGCGCCTGAACGCCGTGGACTCTACCAAATCGTTCCTGGAAGACTCGTCTGTGTACAGTGAGGACATTCGTTCGCAACTGCGTGACGTGGACTACGCCGAAGCTATCAGCAACCTGAGCTTCCAGAGCTTCGTGCTGCAGGCTGCACAGCAATCATTTGCCCAGGTCTCTCAGCTGTCGTTGTTCGATCGCTTGTAAAAAGCCTGCCGGAACAAGGAAGTCCGGCACTTGTTATTGCTTTCAGATTCAACCTCAGTATAATCCCCAGCACTCTCCGATGGCGGCGTGGTGAAATTGGTAGACACGACGGATTCAAAATCCGTTGGGGTAAAACCCGTGGCGGTTCGAGTCCGCCCGCCGCTACCATTTACGATCCGCACAGTGCGGTGTAAACAGTCCATCCAATGAACGTCTCCGATTTTCACTTTGATCTACCGGATGAGCTTATCGCCCGGTATCCCCTCAAAGAGCGCAGTGCGTCCCGGTTGCTCAGTCTCGATGGGCTGTCCGGTGACACCAGGCACTTACGGTTTACCGATCTTCCAGGCCTGCTTCAGCCGGGCGACCTACTGGTCTTCAACGACACGCGAGTGATTCCAGCGCGCCTTTTTGGCCGCAAGGAAACCGGCGGTCAGGTGGAAGTGCTGGTTGAGCGTGTACTTGGAGAGCACGACATTCTCGCTCACGTACGGGCCTCCAAAGCTCTAAAAGAAGGCCAGAAAGTGCTGCTTGAAGATGGCGCAGCGCTACGGATGAGCGGAAGGGATGATGCGTTGTTTCACCTGCATTGTGACAGCGACGAACCCGTCCTTGAGGTTCTTGAGCGGATCGGTCATATGCCGCTGCCTCCCTACGTGGATCGCCCAGATGAATCCTCGGACCGCGAACGCTACCAGACGGTGTACGCCCGGGAAGCCGGTGCGGTGGCGGCTCCGACCGCCGGCCTGCATTTTGATGACCGGATTCTGGCCGAGCTTGAATCGCGGGGCATTGAAACCGCGTTTGTAACCTTGCATGTGGGCGCTGGCACATTCCAGCCGGTGCGTGTGGAGGGTATTGAAGATCATGTGATGCACAGTGAAGTGGCCCATGTATCGCAAGAAACGGTTGATGCGGTGAATGCAGCCCGAGCCCGGGGAGGTCGTGTCGTAGCCGTTGGTACCACCTCTGTGCGGTCCCTGGAATCCGCCAGTCGCGGCGGTGTGGTTCGACCTTTTCAGGGCGAAACCGATATTTTTATTTACCCCGGCTATCGTTTCCAGGCCGTGGACGCCATGGTGACGAATTTTCACTTACCGGAGTCAACGCTGATCATGCTGGTCAGCGCGTTTGCCGGTTATCAGAACGTGATGTCGGCCTATCAAGCGGCTGTCGCCGAGCGTTACCGCTTTTTCAGTTACGGTGATGCGATGTTTATCACAGCGCAGGAGCCAAGCCTGGGCGCCCTCTCTTCCTGTTCAGGGAAGGGCAGCCAGAATCCGGAGAACGATGATGAGTGACCAGTGTTATATGTCCTTTGAAAAACTCGGGGCAGATGGCCGTGCACGACGCGGACGCCTGACGTTTCCCCGGGGCACGGTGGAAACCCCGGCTTTCATGCCGGTGGGCACCTACGGCACCGTCAAGGGTATGCTGCCGAGGGACATCAAGGATATTGGGGCCGAGATCATCCTTGGCAACACCTTCCACCTGATGCTGCGGCCGGGTACGGAAGTGGTGAAGGCCCATGGCGATTTGCATGACTTTACCCAGTGGCAAGGCCCGATCCTCACAGATTCCGGCGGCTTCCAGGTGTTCAGCCTGGGCGAGATGCGCAAAATCACCGAAGCGGGCGTGACGTTCCGTTCGCCAATCGATGGTTCACCGGTAGAGCTGTCACCGGAAATCGCCATGCAGGTGCAGCGCGATCTCGGGTCGGATATTGTGATGATTTTTGACGAGTGTACGCCGTACCCGGCCACCGAGAAGCAGGCGAGTGAGTCCATGGAGCTGTCGCTGCGTTGGGCGGCGCGAAGCAAACAGGCACACGCTGGTAATCCGGCCGCGCTGTTCGGCATCGTTCAGGGAGGGATGTACGAATCGCTGCGGGACCGCTCATTGGAAGGGCTGACGGAGATCGGATTCGACGGCTACGCCATAGGCGGATTGTCGGTGGGCGAGCCCAAAGAGGATATGATCCGTATCCTGGATCATCTGCCACCCAAAATGCCGGAAGACCGCCCCCGTTACCTGATGGGCGTAGGGCGGCCCGAGGATCTTGTGGAAGCAGTGCGCCGCGGCGTAGACATGTTTGACTGCGTAATGCCCACGAGAAACGCGCGCAACGGTTACCTGTTTACCTCCACCGGCATCATCAAGATCCGCAACGCCAGGCACCGGCACGATACCGCGCCGCTGGACGATCAGTGTGACTGCTACACCTGCGAGAACTTTTCGAGAAGTTATCTGCATCACCTCGATAAATGTGGAGAAATGCTCGGCTCGCAACTCAATACTATCCACAATCTGCGGTACTACCAGAACGTGATGGCTGGATTGCGTGGCGCAATTGAAGCAGGTACATTGTCGGACTTTATTAGCGACTTCTATGCCCGCCGCGGTGAAACCGTGCCTCCAATGGCGCAGTGACTGCGGGATAAGCCGATTCTGAACCGCTACCTGAACTTTTCTTAAAAACGGAGATAGTCAATGAAATCAATCAAGTTACTTGTTGCTGCACTCTTTGCTGCGATGCCGGCACTGGCCATGGCACAGGATGCGGGTGCCCAGGGTATGGGAGTGATGGGGCAGGTGATCTTCTTTGCCGGCTTTATCCTGATTTTCTATTTCCTGATCTGGCGTCCCCAGTCCAAGCGTGCGAAAGAGCACAAGGCGCTGATGGCTGGCCTGAACAAAGGCGATGAAGTGGTTACCTCCGGCGGTGTGGCCGGCAAGATCACCAAGGTTTCTGATGACTTTATCGTGGTTGAAATCGCTGACAACGTTGAGATCAAGGTTCAGAAAGTTGCTGTTGCAGCGGCACTTCCGAAAGGAACTCTGAAGGACATCTGATCGACCGGTTTTCGACTCAGGTCTGAATTTGCCAAGCTGAAACATCACAGCCGGCCGACTGGCCGGCTTAAAGGGACCCCATGCTGAACAAGTATCCGCTCTGGAAAAACCTGGTTATCGTGATCGCGCTGGTGATCGGGTTCGTCTATGCCTTGCCTAACGTCTTTCCTGACGACTTTGCCGTACAGATCACCGGTGCCCGGAGCAGTACCGAAGTCGATCAGCGGATTCTCGACAGGGCTGTTGATGCACTCGAAGCCAAGGGGATCCAGGTCAAGGAATCCGAGTTGCAGGAGCGCGACGCCCTGATTCGCCTGAACGACGCCGAATCCCAGCTGAGGGCTCGGCCGGTAGTGCAGGAGGTGCTTGGAAGGGATTATCTGGTAGCCCTGAATATGGCGCCGTCAACACCGGGATGGCTGGAAAGCCTGGGTGCGGGCCCGATGAAGCTCGGCCTCGACCTGCGGGGTGGTGTTCACTTCCTGTTGGAAGTGGATATGGAAACCGCCGTCGACCAGCGCCTCGAAGCCATGTCTGGTCAGATCAAGCGCGAATTGCGTGAAGAGCGTGTGCGCTACCGCGGTGGCGATGTGGAAGGCAACCGTTCCATTGTTCTGAGTTTCCGTGACGAAAGCTCCCGCAGCGAAGCATTTGACCTGATCCGTGACCAGTACAACCAGTTCCTGCTCGATGAGCAGACAGAGGAAGGTGAGTACCTGCTGGTGCTGTCCATGTCGGAAGCCGAAGTGAAGTCCATACAGGACTACGCACTGGAGCAGAACCTGACCACCATCCGTAACCGGGTCAACGAACTTGGCGTGGCGGAGCCTCTGGTGCAGCGCCAGGGTGCGGACCGCATCATTGTGGAATTGCCTGGTGTGCAGGATACCGCTGCGGCAAAGCGTGTACTGGGTGCTACTGCCAACCTGGAGTTCCGTCTTGAGGCCCGCCAGGATGCGTCATCAGCTGATATCGAGACGTTCCCGTTCCGTGACAACCCTAACCGTGAAGCCCGTCTTGAGCGGGAAGTGATCGTCACCGGTGACAATGTCTCTAACGCACAGCAGGCCTTCGACGAGAACGGCCAGCCACAGGTCAACATCACCATGGACTCCGTGGGCGGCGATCTGATGAACCGTGCAACCCGCAACGCCATTGGGCGTCGCATGGCGGTCCTGTTTATCGAATACCGGACAGAGACGGAAGAAGTGGTTGTGGATGGTGAAACCCGCACGGTCGACAACCGCGTTGTCGAGAAGGGCATCATCAGCCTGGCGACGATCCAGTCTGCGCTGGGAAGCAGTTTCCGGATTACCGGGCTGGATTCCATCCCGGAAGCGGCGGAGTTGGCATTGCTGCTGCGAGCCGGTTCGTTGGCTGCGCCAATGTACTTTGTTCAAGAGCGGACGATTGGTCCCAGCCTTGGGCAGAAGAACATTGATGCCGGCATGATGTCGGTGCTGCTAGGTTTCGTGTTGGTCCTCTGCTACATGGTGGTGTACTACCGTGGCTTTGGTGTGATCGCCAACATTGCGTTGACGCTTAACCTGATGCTGCTGATCGCCTGCATGTCGATTCTCTCAGCAACCCTGACGCTGCCGGGTATTGCCGGTATCGTGCTGACGGTGGGTATGGCGGTTGACGCCAACGTGCTTATCTTCGAGCGTATAAAGGAAGAGTTGAAATCGGGCATACCGCCGCAGTCGGCGATAAACTCCGGTTATTCCCGGGCCTTCGTTTCGATTTTTGATGCCAATATCACCACCCTGTTGGTGGCGGTGATCCTGTTCGCCATGGGGTCCGGCCCGGTGAAAGGGTTCGCGGTGACACTGTCGATCGGTATTCTTACGTCGATGTTCTCCGGGCTGATGGTCAGTCGCAGCATCGTAAATCTTGTATACGGCGGTCGACAGGTTGAAAAGCTGTCGATTGGGGGGAAACTGGCCAATGTCTGAAGTTGAGAAGAAACCTATCGATTTTATGGGCTTTCGGAAGATTGCTTCCGTTGTGTCCATTGCGCTGATTGTTGCTTCCATTGCGTTGCTGGCAGTGCGCGGCCTGAACCTCGGGCTGGACTTTACCGGTGGTACCTCCGTTGAGCTGGAATACCAGCAGGCGCCCGCTCTGGACAATGTTCGCCAGACGTTGGAAGGCGCGGGATATGAGCAGTTTGTGGTCCAGAACTTTGGTTCGGACACTACAGTGCTGGTGCGGATGGCGGAGTCCGAGAACGACAAGTTGGCCGCTGAAGTCACGGCCGCGTTGTCGGCTGGTGGTAATGAGCTTGAACTGGTGAGCTCCGAATTTGTCGGCTCCCAGGTTGGCGACGAGCTGAAGGAAGACAGTGGTCTGGGAATGCTCATCGCGCTGGCAGTGGTGCTGATTTACGTCGGTATGCGGTTCCAGTTCAAGTTCGGTATTGCCTCTGTTGTGCCACTGGCCCACGACGTCATCATTGTTCTGGGTGTGTTTGCCCTGTTCCAGTGGACGTTCGACCTCAGTGTGCTTGCAGCGTTGCTTGCGGTTATCGGTTATTCCCTTAACGATACCATCGTGGTGGCGGACCGGATTCGCGAGAATTTCCGCAAGATGCGTGAAGGGGGCTCCGAGCACATCATCAACGAGTCCATTCACCAGACCATCAGCCGGACCATCAACACGTCCGGTACGACATTGGTGGTGCTGTTCGCCCTGTACTTCCTGGGTGGTGAAGCGATCAACAACTTTGCGCTGGCTCTCATCATCGGTGTGGTGGTGGGTACCTACTCATCCATCTATGTGTCAGCAAACCTGCTGGTTGCCCTGGGTGTGGCACGGGAGGACCTGATTGTTCCGCCGAAGGAAGGTCTTGCTGGGCAGGAAGAGGAAGAAGAGCAGCCGCCCGAGTGGTTGAACCGGATGTAAGTCGGTCAGCCACAAAAAAGCCGCAACACCAAATGGGGTTGCGGCTTTTTTTATGCCTGGCCGTTGGCCTTTATGCCTAGCGAGGCAGTCGGCCCCGGAACGGGTGAAGTGTCTTGAGTACTTCACGGAACAGCTTGGGGTTTGCGACGATCAACTGCTTTGCTTTCTCCGTTGAGGGGTTGCCGGAGAAATCGCCGGTCAGAGCGCCGGACTCCAGTGCCAGCGTGACGCCGATGGCCAGGTCAGCCGGCTCAGGACGGAAAATGACAGCGGCGTCCAGATGGCCGGAAGCAACCCGGGCGATATCAAGGGCCACGCAACCTGCGGTTCGGAACATGCTGCTGTCACGGGCCAGCAAGGATGCCATCTCGCCCCACATCAGTGGGTCGTCAGAAGAGCGGGTCTGGTCGAGAAGATTGCTGACCACGGCTGCACGGTCGGCATGCTTGACGTCGCTGGTACGCACCCGCCGACTGTTTAGTGCAGCACCGTGGCCGCGACTGGCAGAGTATTCCTCACCGGTGACCGGATTGATCAGCAGCAGGTTCTCGGTGCGGTTGTTTTTCTTTTGCAGCAACGCAACGGCGAAGTCAGGAATGCCGCGCAAAAAATTCTCACGTCCGAGTACCGGGAAAATGTGCCAGCTCTTGTCGTTACCGTCGGCGTCCGCCTCATTCAAAGGAGCGATGGCGTGGTCCTTGTAGGCTTTGTCGAGCTGTTCGGAAAAATTGTCGTAAATGGACTGTTCGACCCGCTCCAGTTGCTTGCGGCGGTCTTCGCTGTCGCCGTTGGGTTCCTGGCGTTCGAAGTGTGCTTTCAGATAGTCGGACCCCTGACGCGCGACGCGCAGGGCCATTTTGATTGCTGGTTGCATCTGAGTGTTCATTATCCGGGTGTGTGAAGGCCGCATAGCATATCAAAAACTGACCCGCCTTGTATGTTTTTCCACTCCGCAGTGTCACGGATGGCGCTGTATCAGGGCATGTCCGGAGAGGCGGGGAAGGGGGTAGATCTGCTATCATGCGCACCTTTCCAGTTTTTATAGAGATTCTACCGCCATGCACAAGCCAGCTAAGCCCCTGGAGGGCCCTGACACCTACAACGACCAGATCCGGATTGTCCTGGTTGAGACGTCCCATTCCGGTAACATCGGTGCGGTCGCCAGGGCCATGAAAAACATGGGGCTGGGAAACCTGTGGCTGGTAAATCCTGCGTCTTTTCCTGATGAGGCCTCCTACGCCCGTGCAGCGGGCGCCTCCGATATTCTCGACAAGGCCACGGTTGTTTCGACTCTGGACGAAGCTATTGCCGATTGTGTGTGCGTTATGGGTACCAGCGCGAGAGGGCGAAAGGTCCCCTGGCCGGTTATCGCTCCACCAGACGCCGCGGCCAAGGCTTCGCAGCAGTCAGAAGCGGGGCAGGTGGCGCTGGTCTTTGGGCGTGAGAACCATGGGCTGAGCAATGAAGAGTTGCAGCGTTGTCATTTCCACATTCATATCCCGTCAAATCCCGATTACAGTTCCCTGAATCTGGCCATGGCGGTTCAGGTAATGTGCTATGAATTGCGTATGCATTATCTGAAAGGCCTTGAAGGTGGCGACGGCAGCCCATATCTCAAGCCTATGATGGCGCCCGGCGATGAAGGTTGGGATGTACCGCCCGCGCCTGTCCGCGATGTTGAGGGTTTTTTCAATCATCTTGAACAGGTGCTTGTGGATGTGGACTTTCACCGCCGGGACAATCCTCGTCAGTTGATGACGCGGCTGCGGCGGCTGTTCCAGCGTGCCGGGCTGGATCAGATGGAGATCAATATCCTTCGGGGAATACTGACCGCCGTCCAGAAGTCGGCTGGTGCTGCGGATACCGCAAAAAATACGTCAAAGGCTGGTTCAACGGCCGGTGAACAGGAATAGGGTTATGTTTGAACGTCTAAGGGAAGATGTGAACAGCGTGTTTCATCGTGATCCCGCCGCTCGCAATACTTTCGAGGTGCTGACCAATTACCCGGGTTTGCACGCGCTCCTGTGCCACCGGTTCTCCCATTGGCTTTGGGGTCTTGGCCTGAAGTGGATTGCACGAACGTTTTCTTCGATCGCCCGTTGGCTGACTGGCATCGAAATTCATCCCGGTGCCACGATCGGGCGGCGTTTCTTTATCGATCACGGCATGGGTGTTGTCATTGGTGAGACCACGGTGATCGGTGACGACGTCACGCTTTATCAGGGCGTTACCCTGGGCGGGACCAGTTGGAACAAGGGTAAGCGCCATCCGACGCTGGGTGACGGTGTTGTGGTGGGTGCCGGTGCCAAGATCCTCGGGCCGTTTACGGTGGGCGAGGGCGCCAAGATTGGCTCCAACTCCGTGGTGACCAAAGAGGTTCCGCCTGGCGCGACGGTTGTCGGTATTCCTGGTCGGGTTGTGGTGAAGCGCAAAGGGGAAGATGACGCCCGGCGCAAGGAAATGGAAGAACGCATGGGCTTCGATGCCTATGGTGTGACCGAGGAAATGCCGGACCCGGTAGCCCGGGCCATGCGCAGCCTGCTGGATCATATGCATGCTGTGGATGACCGCATTGAGAATATGTGCAAAGCGCTTCGCAAGGTGAACAGTGAATACCAGAACGGCGAGTTGCCGCCGCTGCAGGAGGAGGATTTTGACTGCGTGCGGGACGACGAGCCGTCGCAACGGTGAATACTTGACTGTTTTGGTAGGTCAATTCATACTCGGCGTTGTTAAAGCCGAATCAATCCCTGACCGGGGCTGACGTTATGAGACTGACCACCAAAGGCCGCTATGCGGTGACGGCAATGCTGGATCTCGCCCTTCATGGGGATCAGGGGCCGGTGAGTCTGGCTGACATATCTGCCCGGCAGGAGATTTCCCTCTCGTATCTCGAGCAGTTATTTTCCCGCCTTCGCCGTCACAAACTGGTGACGAGTATCCGGGGCCCTGGCGGTGGTTATCGCCTGAGCCGTGAGGCAGACTCCGTCTTTATTGCGGAAGTTGTCGACGCGGTCAGCGAATCCCTGGATACCACCCGTTGCGGCAACAAGGGTGATTGCCAGAATGGCGAGAAATGCCTGACCCACCACCTGTGGTCTGATCTCAGTGATCAGATTCATCAGTTCCTCAGTGATATCAGTCTTGGGGACCTGATGCGTAAACGGGAGATTCAGGTGGTTGCCGATCGGCAGAACAGGCGCCATTCAGACGGCGACTCACAGACGATTAACACCGAGCGCCTTACGGATCAGGCGCCGGCCTGAACGACTATCCTGAAACTTCTATGAAAAAGCCCGTCTATCTGGATTATGCGGCCACCACGCCCGTAGACCCTGCCGTTGCCGAAGAAATGGTCAAATACCTGACGCCTGATGGTGTGTTTGGCAACCCTGCCTCACGCTCCCATGGCTTTGGCTGGCAGGCCGAAGCCGCCGTTGAAGGTGCTCGCCGTCAGGTGGCCAGTCTGATCCATGCAGACCCACGTGAGATTGTGTGGACGTCCGGCGCTACCGAGTCCGACAACCTCGCCATCAAGGGTGCTGTTACAGGCAAGAACAATCCGCACATTGTGACATCGATGATTGAACACAAGGCGGTGCTTGATACCTGCAAGTGGCTTGAAGGGCAGGGTGTTGAGGTGACCTGGCTCAAACCGGGCGCGGACGGGCGGGTGTCCTGTCAACAGGTTGAAGATGCGCTCCGGGACAATACCGCTTTGGTCAGCCTGATGATGGTCAACAATGAACTGGGTAGCCAAACGGATATCGCAGCCATCGGTACCATGCTTCGCGAACGCGGTGTGCTGTTTCATGTGGACGCGGCGCAGGCGGCTGGCAAGACCGAGGTGGATGTGGGAGCTATGCCAGTGGATCTGTTGTCCTTGTCGGGGCACAAGGTATACGGGCCCAAGGGTATTGGCGCCCTCTATGTGCGGCGTTCTCCGGACGTGCGAATTGAATCGCAGATTCATGGCGGTGGTCATGAGCGGGGCATGCGTTCCGGCACACTACCTACGCACCAAATCGTCGGCATGGGCAAAGCCTTTGATCTGGCCGGCGAAAAACTCGAGCAGGAGAAGACGCGGCTGGAATCCCTGCGGAAGCGTTTCATGTCGGGCCTTGAACGTCTTGAGGGCGTGACGCTTAACGGCAGTGCCGAACATCGGGTGCCGGGTATCATCAACCTCTCGTTTGCCGGTGTCGATGCGGAATCCCTGATGCTGGGATTGCGTGAATTGGCGGTTTCGTCTGGTTCGGCCTGTTCTTCGGCCACTATTGAGCCTTCGTTTGTACTCAAGGGCATTGGGCTGGATGATGAGCAGGCGCATCGAGCTCTCCGGTTTTCCTTTGGACGCTTTTCGACGGAAGAGGAGGCAGACTTCGCAGCGGCGCAAATCGTTGACGTTGTTACCCGTCTCCGTTCAGTGCGGTAGGCAGTTGCCTCCGGACTGCGTATAATCCCAACCCTGAAATTTTTCTGAACCTGAATGGAGATAGATCATGTCAAATGAGCGCACGCTCTCGATTATCAAGCCCGATGCAGTCGCAAAAAATGTGATCGGCGAAATCTACACACGCTTTGAAAAAGCGGACCTGACCATCGTCGCTGCGAAAATGATGCACCTGACCCAGGAGCAGGCAGAAGGGTTCTACGCCGAGCACAAGGAGCGCCCGTTTTTCAATGATCTGGTTGCGTTCATGACCTCTGGCCCTGTGGTTGTTCAGGTTCTGGAAGGCAATGGTGCTATCCTGAAGAATCGTGACCTGATGGGAGCAACTAACCCCAAGGAAGCGGAAGCAGGCACCATTCGTGCCGACTTTGCATCTTCAATTGATGCAAACGCTGTTCATGGTTCAGATTCCGCCGCGTCAGCTGAGCGCGAAATTGCGTATTTTTTCAATGACAGTGAGATCTGCCCGCGCGGCTGATCAGGCTGTATCGGGCCGGACATACGTCCGGCCCGTATTGGTTATTTGATTGAGGTTATGAAATGACAGCTGTTGCTGAGAAAACCAACCTTCTGGGAATGCCCAAGGCCAAAATGGAGGCCTTTTTTGAGTCCCTGGGGGAGAAACGTTTCCGCGCAACACAGGTGCTGCAATGGATTCACCAGCGCGGGGCCGATGACTTCGATCAAATGACCAATATGAGTCGGGTGCTGCGGGAAAAGCTGAAGGCCGTTGCGGAAATTCGTGGGCCGGAGGTGGTGTACGACGAGTCCTCCAAAGACGGTACTCGCAAATGGGTCATGCGCATGGACAACGGCAACAGTGTTGAAACCGTGCTCATACCTGACGGCGAGCGCGGCACGCTGTGCGTATCGTCGCAGATTGGCTGCAGCCTCGATTGCACGTTTTGTTCGACGGGCAAGCGTGGATTTAACCGCAATCTTACCGCTGCCGAAATCATCGGGCAGGTCTGGGTTGCGCGTAAGGCGTTCATGCCGTTTGAACCCGGCCCGGACCGCCCGATTACCAATGTGGTAATGATGGGGATGGGTGAGCCGTTGCTGAACTTCGACAACGTTGTCGATGCCATGAACCTGATGATGGAGGACCTGGCGTACGGCATTTCCAAGCGACGTGTCACCGTCAGCACCTCTGGGGTGGTTCCGGCACTGGACAAATTGGGTGAAGTTACCGATGTTTCACTGGCCATTTCGCTCCATGCCCCCAATGATGAGTTGCGTAACCAGTTGGTGCCGTTGAATAAAAAGTACCCTATTGCGGAGTTGCTGGCAGCGACGCGTCGTTATCTTGCACGTCTGCCTGACAAGCGGAAGGCAACCATTGAGTACACGGTCATCGAAGGCGTTAATGATCAGCCTGAGCACGCCAGGGAACTCGCTGTTGTTCTTCGCGGCCTGCCGTGCAAGATTAACCTGATTCCGTTCAATCCGTTTCCCGAGAGCGATTTTCGCCGTCCCAGTAACAACGCGATCCGCCGTTTCCAGGCAGTCCTGAACGAGGCCGGCTTTATCGCCACGGTGAGAACCACTCGGGGTGATGATATCGATGCAGCCTGTGGTCAGCTGGTAGGGATGGTGGAAGACCGCACCAAGCGTAGTCAGCGTTATATCCAGGTGCAGCAGGTCAGTCCGTAAACCCGGTGCCGATATGCACCTTCCAATTCAAGAGGAATTGCCGACTGTGACATTTATTCCAGTGAAAAGGATGCGAGCTGCGCTTGTCGTGGTATTGCTGGCGATGTTTGTCGCAGGGTGTGTGACCAATACCGATAGCCGGTTTGCCCGCGAGGCAGATCGCGACAAGGCCGTCAGGAATTATGTCCAGTTGGGTACCGCCTACATCGGCCAGAATAATCTCGAAAGAGCCCGGCATCACCTTGAACGAGCGCTAGAATTGTCTCCCGATGACCCCGGGGCGCTGGCAGCCATGGGGCTGATCTATAACGCCGAGGGCGAACCGGAACTGGCTGAGCGGTCGTTCCGGGAGTCACTCGATAGTGATCAGGGCTATACCCGCGGGCGTGTTTATTACGGTGCCTTCCTGTACGGTGCGGGCCGATTCGAGGACTCCCGTGAACAGTTTCTGGCCGCGTCCAGGGATACGTCCTACAACGACAGGGCATCCGTGTTTTTTAACCTAGGATTGACGGAAGAGAGAATTGGCAACCTTGAGGGCGCCACGACGGCGTACCGGCGCGCCGTTGAATTATCCCGTGGTGATGCAAAGTCACTGCTTGCGCTGTCACGGACGTTGGTCGAATCCGGAGAGCTCCAGGCCGCCTCTCGTCACTACGGCCGCCTGATGACGTTGATGCAACGGAACCAGAATCTCCGCCATTCTCCTGAAAGTCTTTTTACCGGCATCCGCATTGCCCGGCATCAGGGCGACAGGAACCGGGAATCGAGTCTTGCGCTCCAACTGAAGAACAATTTTCCAAACTCTGTCGAATACCAACAATACAGGGTGATGACATCCAATGGACAGTGATGACGCACAACAACCGTCGGGCCTGAGTGAGCCTACGGGCCAGTTGCTCAAACGTGCGCGTGAGCAGAAGGGGCTCAGTGTTTCCGCCGTGGCCGATGCCCAGCATCTTCGCCCGGCGATAATACAGGCGATAGAGGACGGGCATTATGAACAGATCGACAGTGAACTGTTCCTTAAAGGCTATGTCAGAACCTACGCACGACAGGTTGACCTTAATCCGGATGCGGTGATCGCGACGCTGGATGAGGAGCTCGAACCGCTACGACAGCAAAAAGTGCAGGCAGAAGAAGCGAATCCGCTGATTGATATCGAGCGTCGCAGGCGGCGCAAGCGCCGCGTTGCAAAGTTTCTGCTTCTCCTGCTGGCCATAGCAGTAATTGCCTTTCTCGCATTGCGCTTTATGGGCGAATTGGACGGTATAACAGGCGACACGACGGAACCGGCTGTGTCCTCGGAAACGGCTGCTCCCGCGCAGCCTGAACCGTCCGAAGAGACGGTGTCGGTGGACGACACTGTCGATACCGAGTTAGCCGAGCCTGAAACCGAGGAAGAGGCCGATAGGCTATCCGCGCCGGTTGATGAAGCGTCGATCGTTGAGGACAATAGCGAGTTGGCAGAGCTGCCTGAGGACCCTCAGGTGAATGAGCAGGTCTCTGGCTCTCCGGCCCCGACGGTTGAAGACGATTCCGCTCCGGCTGCGCAACCTGCTGTCGATGAGATTGATGAGAGCCAGGTTCCGGTGGTGACCAGTGAGCCGGAGCCAGCGTTTCAGGAGAGCGCCCAGCCAACGGCTGCCGTCGGCAGCGCTCGCCTGGAAATGACATTCAGCGATGAGTGCTGGGTTCAGGTAACCGATTCGGCGGGCAATCGCCTGGTGGGATCCCTGCAACGGGATGGTGACAGGATTAATGTATCAGGCAGGCTGCCCATCGACGTTGTTGTCGGCGCAGTCGATGCCATCGAATCTATAAGATTTGATGGCCAACCGATTGACCTTTCCGGTTATCGGGTCGTCAACAACCGAGCAGAATTCTCGCTGGATATCTGAACGTTTCGAACCCTCTTTTGCGGTTAGCAGGCTATATGAATCACGAATCTCCGATCAAAAGACGCAAATCACGCCAGATAATGGTAGGCGATGTTCCCGTGGGTGGCGATGCGCCTATTGCTGTCCAGAGCATGACCAACACCAACACCTGTGACGTGGATGCAACCGTTGGCCAGATCCGCGCCCTGCAGGAAGCTGGAGCGGACATTGTGCGGGTATCCGTGCCTACAATGGATGCTGCGGAAGCGTTCGGCAAGATTCGCTCAATGGTGTCGGTACCATTGGTGGCTGACATTCATTTCGATCACCGAATTGCTCTGCGGGTGGCGGAACTGGGTGTTGATTGTCTTCGTATCAACCCGGGTAATATCGGTCGGGATGACCGTGTCAGCGCCGTGATCAGCGCCGCGCGGGATGGCAATATCCCGATTCGTATTGGCGTCAACGCGGGCTCGCTGGAAAAGGCACTGCAACGTAAGTACGGGGAACCGACACCCGAGGCTCTGGTTGAGTCGGCCATGCGCCATATCGACATTCTCGACCGTCATGATTTTCAGGACTTCAAGGTGAGCCTGAAGGCCTCAGAGGTCTTCATGACGGTGGCGGCATATCGTCAGATTGCTGCACAGATAGAACAACCCCTGCATCTGGGTATTACCGAGGCTGGTGGCTTTCGCTCCGGGACAGTGAAGTCCTCTGTTGGCCTGGGCATGCTGCTGATGGACGGCATTGGGGATACCATCAGAGTATCGCTCGCGGCAGACCCGGTGCAGGAAATCAAGGTCGGCTACGATATTCTCAAAAGCTTGCGCCTGCGCAGCCGGGGTATCAACTTCGTCGCGTGCCCAAGCTGCTCACGCCAGAATTTCGATGTCATCCAGACCATGAATGACCTTGAGGCTCGTCTGGAGGACGTCAACGAGTCCCTGGATGTTGCCATCATTGGCTGTATTGTAAACGGGCCGGGCGAGGCCAAGGTTGCTGACCTGGGCTTGACCGGCGGCAGCCCCAAGAACCTGTTCTACGCGTCGGGCAAGCCTAATCAGAAGCTCGACAATGCCAACCTGACCGACGACCTGGAACGGCTGATCCGTGAGGAAGTGGCGCGTCGCAAGGAAAAGGAAGAAGCGATCATTACCCGCTCGGCCGACTGAGAGCAGATCGTCAAATCACCGACACAGATAAGGTAGTAACTTGGCTAAGATCCAGGCAATCCGCGGGATGAACGATATCCTGCCAGAGCAGACGCCGGTGTGGCAGTTTGTGGAAGACACGGTCAGGAAAGTGCTTTCCCAGTACGGTTATCAGGAAATTCGCATGCCGGTGGTTGAGCAGACGGACCTGTTCAAGCGCTCTATTGGCGAAGTGACGGATATCGTTGAGAAAGAGATGTACACCTTTGAGGATCGCAACGGTGACAGCCTGACCCTGCGCCCCGAAGGTACGGCCGGCTGCGTGCGTGCCGCCGAAGAACACGGTCTGCTTTTTAATCAGACCCGCCGGCTTTGGTACACCGGCCCCATGTTTCGTCATGAGCGCCCCCAAAAAGGCCGTTACCGTCAGTTCCACCAGATCGGCGTGGAATGTTTTGGCATGACCGGCCCGGATATTGATGCTGAGCTCCTCGTGTTGACGGCCAGGCTCTGGCGCGCGCTAGGACTGAGTGAACACACCCGCCTGGAAATCAATTCCATAGGTACGTCTGCTGCCCGTCGGGAATACCGCGAGGCGCTGGTCGCGTACCTCTCGGATTACCGGGAGCAGTTGGACGAAGATAGCCAACGGCGTCTTGGCTCGAACCCGCTACGCATTCTGGACAGCAAGAACCCGGATACCCAGAGACTTCTGGTGGACGCGCCTCGTCTGGATGATTACCTCGACGACGAGTCTCGGGATCATTTTCGGCAACTGCGCTCGTTGCTGGACGCGGCTGGCATTGAGTATACGGTGAATCCAAAGCTGGTTCGCGGGCTCGACTATTATGGCAAAACTGTATTCGAGTGGATTACCGACAGCCTGGGTGCCCAGGGGACGATATGCGCCGGTGGTCGCTATGATGGGCTGGTGGAGCAATTGGGAGGCAAGCCCACGGTTGCGGTCGGTTTCGCCATGGGGCTAGAACGACTGATCCTGCTGCTGGAAACGCTTAACCTTGTGCCAGACAGTGCCAATGGCAATGTCGATGTGTATGTTGCGGCTATGGGTGAATCCACCGTGGCACCCGCATTGGCGCTGGGTGAATCCCTTCGTGACGCTTTGCCGGGCGTAACGGTTATGGGGCACTGTGGCGGCGGCAGTTTCAAGAGTCAGATGAAAAAGGCTGATCGCAGTGGCGCCCGTTACGCGGTCATTCTGGGTGAGAATGAGGTTGCCAACGGGACGGTCGGCCTTAAGCCGTTACGGTCAGACGAGGGGCAACTAGACGTTGCTCAGGGTGATCTGGCCGCGACGCTTGAAGAATTGCTTGGCCGCTGATGGCGAGCCGACGAGTTACAGCATAATAATCATCTATTGCAGGAGTCATCATGGCTGAAATGCGTACTGAGGAAGAAACGGTCCAGGCAATCAAGGACTGGTGGAAGAAGAATGGCAGCTCGCTCCTGATTGGCGTCGGTGCGGCGCTGGCGATTGTTTTCGGGTGGCAGGCCTGGCAGAACCATCAAATGCAGCAGCGTACGGAAGCGGCTTCCCAGTTTGCCGAGCTGATCAATGCCTATAGCGATGAGACAGATGAAAATCGCGCAGATACCGTTGCCTACGTGGCCGAGAACCTGCGAGAAGAATACAGCGACAGCGCCTTCGCTGTTTATGGCATGTTGATGCTTGCTCGCCAGCAGGTTATGGACCAAGGCGATCCGGAAGAGGCGATCGAGTCCCTGACCTGGGCGCAGGAAAAAGCCGGCGAAAGCGGAGCGTTGGCAATGGTTATTCGCAACCGCCTGGCCCGCGCCCAGTTCGCGGCGGAGCAGTACGAAGAGGCTTTGGCAACCATTGAGGGTACGGACAATACCGGCAGTTTCGGCGCTATTTTTACCGAGCTTAAAGGCGACATCCTGCTAGCCCAGGGTAATCGTGAGGGGGCTCGTGAAGCGTATCTGGCGGCCCGTGAAATGAACCAGCAGGGTCGTAGCGGCATTCTTGAGCTCAAGCTATCCGACCTTGGTGTTGAGGAGGGAGCCTGATGCCCTGGTTGGTTAACGGGCATACCAGACTCCTTTCGCTTGCGGGTATGCTGACACTGGCTGTCCTTGCAGGATGTAGTACCAGCGACACCTTTGAGCAACCTGCACCGGTTCCGGAGATTTCATCCAGTGTCGGGCTTGAGCCTGTCTGGAGTATGGGTGTTGGGGACGGGCATGATGACAACTTCCTGTACCTCGCCCCTCTGAACACCGGAGACCGTTTGTATGCGGCATCAGCCGATGGCGAGGTTTATGCCGTCGGCTCCGAAAACGGCGAGGTATTCTGGTTCCGGGATCTTGACGAGGAAATCAGTGCCGGCGTTGGTGGCGATCAGGGAAACCTGTACCTGGTCACCCGTGATGCTGAGCTGATGGCACTGTCGCGCGAAGATGGTTCTGAGCTTTGGCGGCAGCCTTTGCCCAACGAAGTGTTGGCGTCCCCCCAGTCCAACGGACGCCTGGTGGTGACACAGACCATTGATGGCAAGGTGCTGGCGTTTGATACCGCCTCCGGGGAGCAGGCATGGCAATACGACAGTGATGTCCCGGTCCTGTCAATACGTGCAGCGGCGTCGCCGCTTGTCGGGGCAGACCTTGTGCTGGCTTCACTGGCCAACGGCAAGCTCATGGCGATCTCCACTCAGACCGGCCAGCCCGTTTGGCAGTATGAAGTGGGCCAGCCGCAGGGCCGTACCGAGCTTGAACGGCTTGTTGATGTGGCCGGTGAGCCGCTGATTCTAGAGAGCGCGGCGATGATTGTGGGCTATCAGGGCAAGCTTGCGCTGGTTGACCTGCAAACCGGACAGGAAATCTGGAGTCGTCCCGCCTCCAGCCTGCAGTCACCAATGATCGGCAACGGTAATATTTTTGTCGCGGGTGCCAACGGCGATATCACGGCCTACCGCGGTTCCGACCGTCGCGAGCTGTGGGTTCAGGACCGGTTATCCTGGCGGCAGCCAACGCAGCCGGTTGTCTATGAGGATTACCTGTTGATAGGTGATTTCGAGGGGTATATTCATATGTTGTCGTTGGAAGACGGCAGCCTGGTGGGTCAGCTTGAATTTGACGACGAGGGCCTGCGGGTGCCTTTCCAGCGCCTGCAGAACGGTAACCTTCTTGTGTATGGCAATAGCGGTAAACTGTCGGTATTGAAACTCCGGACGCTCGACTGAGTGCTCCTTTCCGGCCCTATCGCTGTGAAGCGCGGGCCCTGTTTAATGTGTAGCGAAAGACTATGACCCCTGTAATTGCTCTTGTCGGGCGCCCCAACGTGGGCAAATCGACACTGTTTAATCAAATGACGCGGTCCCGGGATGCGCTTGTAGCGGATTTCCCCGGCTTAACCCGTGATCGTAAATACGGTGAGGGCAATTACGAAGGGCAGCGCTTTATCGTGATTGATACCGGTGGCCTGACCGGGGGTGAGGAAGGCCTGGACGCTGAAATGGCCCGCCAGTCCATGCAGGCTGTCGAGGAAGCTGACATTGTCCTGTTTCTGGTAGATGGCAAGGCCGGCCTCAATGGCGGCGACGAACTGATTGCTGCCCATCTTCGGAAAACCGGCAAGCGGGCGCATCTGGTGGTCAACAAGACGGATGGCCAGGACCCCGACATCGCCGCTTCCGATTTCTACGGCCTGGGCTTTGAGTCTACCTATCTGATTGCTGCCTCTCACAACCGGGGCATTCGCTCCATGCTGGAAGAGTTGCTGCCGTCCGAGGAAGAGCGCGAAGGGCAGGACCGTGCCGATCGTTATCCGGGCATACGCATTGGTATTGTCGGGCGACCGAACGTGGGCAAGTCAACATTGGTCAACCGCATGCTCGGAGAGGACCGGGTGATCGTCTATGACATGCCCGGCACCACCCGGGATAGCGTTTACATCCCGTTTGAACGCATGGATAACCAGTACACACTGATCGATACGGCCGGTGTGCGCCGGCGCAAGAATGTCAGTGAGGTGGTGGAGAAGTTTTCCATCATCAAGACCCTCCAGGCTATCGATGACGCCCATGTGGTCATCCTGGTTATCGACGCCCGGGAAGGTCTGGTGGACCAGGATCTTCATCTGATTGGCTTTGTTCTGGATGCCGGCCGTTCCCTGGTGATTGCGGTCAACAAATGGGACGGCATGGACCCGGACGACCGGGCCAAGGTAAAAGAGCAGGTTCAGCGCCGCCTGGACTTTCTTGATTATGCTGACAAGCACTACATATCTGCCCTTCACGGCTCCGGTGTGGGCGTCATGTACGATTCGGTTCACGCCTGCTATGAGTCAGCGATGGCCAAGTGGCCGACCAATCGCCTGACGGCCATCCTCCAGGATGCTACCGCCCAACATCAGCCGCCGCTTGTGCAGGGGCGTCGAATAAAGCTGCGGTACGCCCACCAGGGTGGGTCCAACCCTCCAGTGATTGTGGTGCATGGAAATCAGACTGACGCGTTGCCAGGGGCTTACAAACGCTATCTGGAGAATACCTTCCGTAAAGTGCTGAAGGTCAATGGTTCTCCCATTCGCTTCGAGTTCCGTTCCAGTGAAAACCCGTTCGCTAATAAGGTTAGCCGGCTTACGCCGCGTCAGAAGGTCAAACAGGACAATGACCTGAAGAAAGGGCGGCCGGTACGGAAGAAAGCGCGAATGAAGAGCAAGAAACGCTGAAACGATCCGACCGTCGGGGCAGCGCCAGGCAGTCGGTGCTGCATCAAAGGGCGCGATGGTTGGTCTTTAGCCACTCCTGAAACTCGTTTTCGGGCATCGGCCTGCTGTAGAAATAGCCTTGTGAATAGTCACAGCCTTCCTGTTGCAGGAAGTGTGTCTGGGCTTCTTCTTCCACGCCTTCTGCAATTACACTCAAGCCAAGACTGTGGGCCATGTTGATAATGGCCTTCACCAGCGAGGCGTCCTCCCGCTCCTTCATCACGTCCTGAACAAAGGATTTGTCGATTTTCAGAGTATCGAAAGGGTAGCTCTTGAGGTAGCTGAGCGCCGAATAGCCGGTACCGAAGTCATCAACTGACAGGCGAATGCCGGATTGATCGAGCTGCCGCAGGATATCGGCGGTTTCTATGGTGTTATCAAGGATCAGTCGCTCAGTGATTTCCAGTTCCAGTTGCTGGGGGGGCAAACCGCTGGCTTTGAGAGCATTCATGACGGTGTCGACAAAGCCCGGATCCCTGAATTGCCTGGGAGATACGTTGACTGAAATACCGATGTCCGTACCAGTGGACTCTTTCCAGCGTATGGCCGCCAGGCAGGCTTCCCGTAACACCCATTCACCAATCGGCGTTATCAGGCCGGTTTCTTCCGCCAGGGGTATAAACCGGTCGGGCATGACCATACCCATACCGGGGTTATTCCAGCGCAGCAGGGCTTCGGCAGAGCACAGTTGTCCGGACTCAGTGCGAACAATGGGCTGGTAGTAGAGCTCAAACTCTTTTTGCTCCAGGGCCCGGCGCATCAGCGATTCCATCTGCAGCCGTTCATGGGAGACTTCCGTCATTTCCGGAGCAAAGAGAGCATAGGCACTTTTACCCTTGTGTTTGGCCTGGTACATGGCGGCATCGGCGTGTTGAAGCAGGGTGCCGCTGTTATCGGAGTCGTTCGGGAAAACGGAGATACCGATACTGGTGGTTACGAACACTTCCTGGCCATTCAGCAGGTAAGGAGGGGCAAAGGTCTTGAGGATACGCTCTGCCACCTGTGACGTCGCCTCGGGGCCCGTCAGGCCGGGCAATATTACCAGAAACTCATCACCACCAAGCCTGGCGACGGTGCTGGTACCCCGAAGGCAGCTGGAAATCCGTCGTGCGGCCTCTATCAGGAGGTTGTCGCCGGCGTCGTGCCCAAGGGTATCGTTAATGTGCTTGAAGTTGTCCAGGTCGAGAAACATCACGCCAACCAGGGAGCTTTCGCGTCTTGCCTGGGCCAGGGCCAGTTTCAGGCGATCCAGGGCGAGCATCCGGTTGGGAAGCCCGGTCAGGATGTCGTAGTTAGCCTGTCTGAGCAGTTGTTGCTCGTAGCGCTTGCGAATGCTGATATCTTCGCCAAGAATCAGGTAGCCGGTGGCTTCGCCCTTGGAATTCTTGATGGGGGTTACGATCAGTTGTTCCCAGAAGCGCTCACCGTTCTTGCGAACGCTGTTGATTTCCCCCTGCCAGACCCCCACGCGTTGGACCTGAAGTCGGATGGATTGCCACAGTTGGCGGTTTTCTCGATGGGCCTGTGCATCCTCGGATAGCACGCCCGGGTGTTTCCCGGCGATGGTGGCAGCGTCGTAGCCGGTGAGCTGGCTGAATTTCTGGTTGGCGTATTCGATACGCCACTGGCGATCACAAATCAGCACCGATGACGGGCTTTGCTCAATCGCCTTGGAGAATTTTCGGATTTCCTGGGCATCGCGCTCCTGTCGCTCGAGGTCATCGTTGAGACGTTCCCGCATCTGGTTGATGGCAACGGTGACCTGGGCCAGTTCGTCATTTCGATTCAGTTGGGTGTCCGGTCGGTCCAGTTCAAGCGGGTCTGACAGGTTGTTGAGTGAGAAATTGCGGGCGTAGTTGGCCATGGTGGTCAGGTGCCGCGCAATGAAGTGCTGGAAAATCCAGATGATCAGGATCGAAACGAAAAAGGTCTTCAGGAACTGGGTGGTCAGCACCACTACGACTTTTTGGCGCATGTCCGAGAACACCCGCTTCAGATCGGCGGTGATGGTCAACTGACCCAAACTGAACATTTCATCACCCTGGTGGGTGAGCTTGAACGTATGGCTGATTGTCTGGGCGTTGCGAGGGATTTCGCCCATGACCAGTTCGGAATCCGGTTCAATTTTGAGGCGTAGGTGAACGATGTCTGGCAGGCTGAGTATGCCTTCGAGCTGGGTCTGTAGGAGTTTCTGATCCAGCGCCCATAGGCTGCGGGCCAGACTGGAGGTATAGCCGGTTTCGACAACCATCATGCGCCTGTCGATCTGCGACAGGTCCTTCCGGTAATCCGAGTATATCTGGATAGCTGAAGAGATGAGCGTGAACAACGAGCTGAACAACAGGATGTATGCGAGCAGCCTGAAGGACAGGGGAGACCCGGTTCGAAATCGTTGCAGGCGAGTCAACAGTTTTTGCATGTCCTATACTTCGGCCACCCTGGCAGGTTTCAATGAGCATGGTCAGACGGTGTTCTCAGGACTATAGCAGCAGTTTCTTGCAAATGCCTCGCAAATACAGGAAAAATCGGGAGAAATGTGTCACTGTTCAGGATTTGTTAATGTCTTGGGAGCGGGCAGTGTTCGGGGGCGTTGAACGCCTGCGCATGCGGGACTGATCAGGTGGGAGTGCAGGGTGGACCTGCAAAGAAAAAGAAGCTGAAAAAATGGCGTCCCCTAGGGGGTTCGAACCCCTGTTGCCGCCGTGAAAGGGCGGAGTCCTAGGCCACTAGACGAAGGGGACGCATCGCTTCAAAAGCTTGCCTCGTCGAGGTGGCGCGTATATTAAGTAAGGCGATACGAGCTGTCAAACGGTTTTTAAAAAAATAATAGCTTTCGCGAGCACAGCAGGTTGGTCGAGGAAGCTGCCCTGAACCTTTCCGAGGACCGCCTCAGTACCTTACCGAATCCGCCAGGGCTAGGCCCAATTCAGGATACTGGAAATGGAACCCTTCGGCTTCGAGTCTTTCGGGTATGGCCATTTGGCCGGTCAGTAACAACCGGGACATTTCGCCCAGCGCCAACTTGAGGACCGGACTTGGTGCCGGGAAAATGGCCGGCCGGCCCAAAACGCCGGCAAGACACTTTGTAAACTGCCGGTTGGTGACCGGGTTGGGGCTCACGACGTTGTAGGGGCCGTTGGCCTTGTCGGATTCGAGCATCCAGACAAGCGCTGCGACCACGTCGTCCCGGTGAACCCATGGCATGAACTGTTCGCCATCGCCAAGTCGTCCCCCAAGACCCAGGCGGAAGGGTAAAAGCATGCGCTGCAGGAAACCGCCACCCGGGCCAGCAACAACCCCCGTCCGCGACAGGCATACGCGAACGCCGTCAGCCTCCAGGCTCAGAGCTTCCTGTTCCCAGTCACGGCACATGCGATGAGTGAATTCGTCATGGGGCAACGTTTGCTCAGTCACGCGTTCACGGCCCTGGTCGCCGTAGAAACCCACCGCAGAACCGGACACCAGCACGCGCGGGAGTGATTCCCAGCTCCTTATCACGTTCGCCAGGAGGCTAGTAAGGCCGATACGGCTGTCCCGCAGTTCCTGTTTGCGGCGATCGGACCACCGTTTATCGGCGATGCCTTCGCCAGCCAGGTTGATAACCGCACCGAACCCCGGGTGGCCTCGTAGGAGCTCGAGATCTCCCAACGCCTCTACACGTCCACAAAGAGCCTGAACGTTTGCCGTGGACTGTCTGCTGAAGACGGTTGGGGCGTAGCCTTTGCTGATCAGTTGTTGGCACAATGATTGGCCGATGAATCCGGTGCCTCCGGTGATCAGAATCCGATTATCCATTGCTGCTCGCTCCTGGGTCGGTTAATGGTCGGCTATTGATAGTTGTCGGTGATGGGTTATGCCGGCTGTTTGTGGCTGTCGAGTTCGTGGATCACAACGTCACGAATGGCTTTCCCCAGTTCGGGATTCTCACCGATGGGTGGTGCAAGCGTAATGCTGACCTCGTGTTGGCTTTGTAGCCCCTCGATCATCGCGGGAACGTCTTTTCTGAGATGACGGCCCGCCGCCAGGAATAGCGGCACGACGGTATACTGTCGGACGCCTTCACTTGCTCCCTCGCTGATAACCGTATCCAGGGAGGGCTCTGCCAGTTCCATATAGGCAATGCGGGACCCGGGTACAGATTCAAGTGTCGGGGTTGCCAATGCTTCGAACGTCCGGCACCAGCGCTCATCGCTGCTTCCATGGGCAAGTAGGATTATTCGGGGAGCTTCTCCGTTCATAGTATCTCCTGGTATGAATAAAAGCTGGGATAGTAATCTAAAGTGTAGCAGCCGCAGGCCTGCCACTGTGCTGCTCGATGACGATAGGATGGGTATATGTTCGATTGGAAAGAGATTCTGGATTTCTGGTTTGGTGAACTTGATGAGCACGGCCTGCCGGACAGCTTTCACAGGAATCGCTGGTTCCGTTCCACGCGTGCCTTCGACCAGGAAATCCGGCGACGCTTCCTGTCGATGGTCCTTTTTGCGTCAGAGGACGGTCTGCGGCACTGGCGCAAGACGGCCGGCGGGGCTCTTGCAGAGATCATCCTGCTGGATCAGTTCACACGGAATATTCATCGGGGCGGAGCGCTGGCGTTTTCCAATGACCGGTTGTCTGTAAAGCTCTGTAAGGCAGCGATGCGTGATGGACAGGACATGGAATTGCCCCCGGTAAAGCGGGGCTTCCTCTATATGCCGCTGCAGCACTCGGAAAAACGTGAGGATCAGGATCTGTCTGTGGAGTGTTACTCACAATTGGCCGCCGCCACCGATGGCATTGTCGGAGATTTTATGGAGAGTTTTCTACAAACCGCCCGTGACCATCGGGATATCATCCACCAATTCGGCCGTTTTCCACACCGCAACCAGGCACTGAAACGCTCCTCGAGCCCGGAGGAGCAAGCCTACCTGACCAACGGTAAGCGCTTCGGCCAATAAATGCCTTCAAATCCGTTCAACAGGCCGGAACTGCCAAGCCCATCAAGGTTTCATGGCGCCTTATGCGGCAGAATTTACAAAAACTAACAAGAATCAGGCTTCGCTGCACAGGTCTCAGGGCCATTGCAGGCGGCCGGCGATCGAAACAAGGAAAACCAGCCATGGGGCAGTTACAGAACCCCGCATTCCAGGCGAACAGTGAACTGCCGGAGAACCGATTACTTCGACAGTCGATTCGCTACAGGGGGCGCAAGACCTTACGTGTAAAAAGCGAGCTACGGCGTCTTAAAATCCTGGAGGCGACCCTTCGAATTGCAGCTCGTGACGGTTTGCGAGGCATCAAGCATCGAGCTGTTGCGAGGGAAGCGAAAGTGCCTCTGGCCGCCACCACCTATTACTTTCGCGATATTCATGAATTGATCAGTGACTCATTCATGCTTTTCGCTGAAAAAGCCCGGGACAATCTTGATGGCTTTTATGACACCATCAATCTGGTGCTGGATACCTCCCCTGCAGAAACCCTTCGGCGCAATGGTCCCCAACGCAAAGAATTGGCTGCGCGTTTGTCGGTAATATCGACGGCCTATCTCCATGAGCAGTTTACAAAGCGAAGGCAGCAGATGCTGGCGGAGCAGGTGTTCCTTATGGAAGCGCTAAGGGATGACCGTCTTGCGGGCCTGGCAAGAAGCTATCGTGAAGCCTGGACCGCAGGCCTGCGGCAGATACTGAAGCGGCTGGATTCGCCATCACCGGAGAGAGACGCAACGCTGCTGGTGAATGTCACTCTGGGTATGGGATACGATTCTTTACTCAACGATCAGCGTGTGGATTACGCTGCACTGTCTGAGACCGTTGCGCGCGTGATCGGGTTGGCGTTAGGCGAACAGGAGATCGTACCGGTCTGAATATGGGGATGAAAAAGGTCCTGAAAAAAGAGTTGACGAACCAGGATGAATCCGTAGAATACGCGTCCGTTGATCAAGCGGGAATAGCTCAGTTGGTAGAGCACAACCTTGCCAAGGTTGGGGTCGCGAGTTCGAATCTCGTTTCCCGCTCCAGATTCCAAAAACCCGGTCTTTTCGAAAGGAAAGGCCGGGTTTTTCATTTTTAGCCTGCAAGCCACAGTCTTCACACCCTGTTCTCGGTTATACTGCCAGGTCATATTGGATGCCTTGTCGTCAGTGTTTCGGGAGCGCCCATGCAGGTACATTCGTTGTATGTCTATCCGGTCAAATCCCTGGCCGGAATCCAGGTTTCTTCATTCCTTCTGGACGAGTTCGGTCCGGCCGATGACCGTCGCTGGATGATCGTTGATTCCGAGCGCGAGTTCGTTACCCAGCGAAGCAATCCGGAACTCGCCATGATCAAAACCCGGTTGGACTCAGGGCAGGTCTTTGTCGATATACCGGGGGAGGGCGAGTTTCCATTGTTGCCGGACACTGAGGAGTGTCGTGTCAGGGTCTGGCGGGACTGGGCGAAAGCGGTGTACGGAGAGGACAAGGCATCTGCTGCGCTGTCCCGCTACTGTGGCCAGACATTTCGCTTTGTGTATATGCCCGAGGAAACCTTCCGCCGCGTTGATGCGAGCCGGGTTACCGAGTATCGTCGGGTCAGCTTTGCCGATGGTTTTCCATTCCTGATCACCAACCTTGCGTCCCTTGAAGAGCTGAACACGCGCCTTGATGCGGCCATCGATATGCGAAGGTTCCGGCCGAACATTGTTGTTGAGGGCGCGGGGGCCTGGGATGAGGACAACTGGACATCTGCACGCATCGGGGAAACGGCATTCACGCTGGTAAAGCCCTGTTCCCGCTGTGTTATGACCACCGTGGACCCGGACCAAGGCGTAAAGTCCGTAGATCTGCAGCCTTTAAGGATGCTTGGAACCTATCGGCGAACCTCTGACGGCGTCATTTTCGGAATGAACGCCATTCATGAATCGGACGGGACCATCCGGGTCGGTGATCCGATTACTCTGCAAACGACTGCCACAACGGAGAATCAGTAACGTGCCATTGTTAACGCTGGATGCCGTATCCCTTGCTTTTGGCATGCAGCCATTGCTCGACCAAGCCTCTATGACCATCGAGGCAGGTGAACGTGTGTGTCTTCTTGGCAGGAATGGCGAGGGAAAATCCACACTACTGAAGATCGTCAGCGGTGAGGTAACGGCGGACGGCGGTGTTGTCCGGCTGGACGACGGTGCGGTGTTGTCAGTGCTGCCCCAGAATCTCCCCATCAATGATACTCGAACCGCTTATGAGGCCGTTTCCGGTGCTTTCCCGGAGACCGGGGAATTGCTCGCGGAATTTCATCGGTTGTCCCAGACTGCGGATGAAGCCAGCCTGGATCGGCTGATGAAAGTACAGGAGCGCCTTGAGGCGCTGGATGGCTGGCGTCTGGACCAGAAAGTCGGTGCCATCCTCGAGCAATACGGCATCGACCCGGAGCAGCGTCTGAACACGCTCTCCGGCGGTTGGCAGCGACGTGTCCTGTTGGCGCGTGCCCTGGTGACAGAGCCGGATATCCTGTTACTGGATGAGCCTACCAACCACCTGGATGTGCCCGCCATTGCCTGGCTGGAAGAGGCCCTTGGTCAATTCCGTGGCGCGATTCTGTTTGTCAGCCACGACCGCGCGTTTATACGCCGCATGGCCACGCGCATCGTGGAACTGGACCGCGGGCATCTGGTGAGTTTTGCCGCTACGTACGACCGCTATCTGGACCTAAAGGAAAAGGCTCTGGAGGAGGAAGATCGCCAGAATGCGTTGTTCGACAAGCGGCTAAAACAGGAAGAGGCGTGGATACGCCAGGGGATCAAGGCTCGTAGGACCCGCAATATGGGCCGGGTGAGGGCGCTAAAGGCCATGCGTGAAGAACGCCAGCAACGTCGCGAACGCGGGGGAACTGCGAGCTTTTCGGTGGAAGACGCCGCCCGCTCCGGGAAACTGGTGGTGGAAGCCAGTGATGCCGGATTTGCCTATCCTGATGGTACCGCGGTCATTCGCGACATGAACATGACGGTCCTCAGGGGCGATAAGATTGGCCTCGTTGGTGAAAATGGTACCGGTAAGACCACCCTGGTCCGGCTAATGCTGGGAGACCTGAAGCCCACAGATGGCCGAATTCGCCTCGGCACCAATTTGCAGATTGCCTACTTCGACCAGCTCCGGGGTGAGCTCGATCTTGAACGCAATGCGCTGGATAACCTGTCCGAGGGGCGGGAGTTCATCGAAATTAACGGCCAGAGCAAGCACGTACTGGGATATCTGCAGGAATTTTTGTTCAGCCCGGAACGGGCGCGGTCCCCTGTGCGTGTCTTTTCCGGGGGCGAGCGTGCGCGTCTTCTTCTTGCCAAGCTCTTCAGTAAGCCTGCCAATATCCTGGTGCTGGATGAGCCGACCAATGATCTGGACGTGGAGACCCTGGAGTTACTTGAATCCCGGCTGGTGGAATTTGCCGGTACTGTGATCGTTATCAGCCACGACCGCGAGTTCCTCGATAACGTCGCTACTGATACGGTGTTCCTGGACGGCTCTGGCAGAGTCGCGGAGTTTGTCGGTGGGTATACCGATTGGCGGAGGCAGGGTGGCCGGTTCCCTTCTGAGGGGGTAAGCCGAAAGGCCACCAAGCCGCCAAAGAACCAGAGCCCAGTGCCGGAAAAGAAGCCGGAAGCGCCCGCAGTGGCAGACACCAAAAAAACAAAACCCGTAAAACTCAGCTACAAACTGAAGCTTGAACTGGAAAAACTTCCGGGCCAGATTGAAGAGCTGGAGGCGGAACTGGAAAAGCTTCGGGCACAGATTTCCGATCCGGAATTCTACTCCGGGCCCGCTGAGAGCGTCTCCACGACCCTGGCGGACCTCGGGGACAAGGAAGCCCACCTGGAGAAGGTCATCGAGCGCTGGATGGAGCTGGAAGAACAGGCGAATCAATGAATGTAACGTACCACTTCAAATTTGAAGACAAGCGTTCCGAGACGTTTAAAGTAACGGACCGGCCAGCTGAGCTGGTGGGCAACCTGCCGAGCTGGACAAGGTTGGAGCACTGCCAATGCGCCAACTGCCCGCTGAAAGCATCGGAGTCGCCACGATGTCCCGCCGCCGTTGAAATGCTTCCGGTTGTGAATGCCTTTCAGGCAGAGGACGCCTACCAGAAGGTGACTGTGGAGGTTACAGACGACCGCAGGCGTTATTCCAAGGACACCACGCTTGAGGAGTCCCTGAGGTCATTGCTGGGGCTGAAAATGGCGACAAGCGGGTGTCCGGTGTTGTCCGAACTGAAGTCGATGGCCGTGCATCACTTGCCGTTTGCCAGCAACGATGAATTCATCATGAGGAGTGTGTCTCACTACCTTTTGCAGCAGTACCTGGCGAAACGTAACCACAAAGAGCCGGACTGGGAACTGAAAGGGCTGGTGGAGAGAAATCAGCGCCTGCAGTTGGTCAACCAGGCGTTATGGCAGCGGATCCATTCGGTGTGCGAGGGGGACAGTAACCTGAAGGCATTGCTGAACTTCTTCTCAATGGCCTCCAGTGTGAGTTTTTCCCTGGAAAGTCAGCTTCGAAAACTGGAAGCAAAAATGAAGGGCGACGGCGCCGACTAGGGCGCCGCGGCCATCGTCCGGCTACTGGATGCGGATCGCAAGGACATCGCAGACGGTGCCATGCAACACACCGTTGGCGGTTGATCCTAGAAGCAACTGGAATCCTTTGCGGCCGTGGCTTCCCACGATGACCAGGTCCACACTCTGCTCTTCAGACAGCCGATGGATTTCGGATTCAGGGCGCCCCACCGTCACTATCTGATTGTCTTTGCCAACATTGTACTTTTCACCGTACCCGGCAAGCTGTTCCTTTGCCGCCTTGTCCAGTTGATCCTGAAGTTCCGTCAGGTCCATCGGAATGTCGCCCCCATAGGCGTAGCCAACAGGCTCCACTACGTGCACAAGCATCAACTCAGCACCATGGGCTTTGCTTATTTCGACGGCCTTATTGAGTACCTGGGGGGCCTCTTCGGTCAGATCGATTGCCACCAGTATCTTCTTATAGATCGACATCGCATCGCTCCTTCGCGGATGGGGTCAAACTCTTGGTGTGCCAAAGCAGTACCTTGTCCCATAAGTGTAAACCAACACTGACAGGTATCAATGACTGACTGGAAAGGTGACAAAAGGAGAGTTGGCTGGGGCTACAATCTGCCCCAGCCGGAGTGGACGTCAGGCGTTTTCGCGCAACAGGCCAATGGTTGTTTCCAGGCCCCGGAGAATGCCTTTGGAATAGCGGTCGATCACAAACGCAACGTTGTTGTCGTTATAGTTAATATAGGAGCCCCGAATGAACTCCCACTTGGAGGTCAGGTCGTCCAGAGCGGCTTTTAGTGGGCCTTGGGCACCGCCTTTGGTGATCTGTGACAGGAAGGCGTCAAACTGCTTTGCCTGCTCGTCAAGAGGGATGTCGTTGGAGGAGCCCTGGAAGGTTTGCGATACCGAGGAATGGGTGCGGGCGGAGTACTTGGCCATCATCTGTGCCATAGTGACTGCCGCCGAGCGTGCGGCTTCAACTCTCTGGGCAGTTGCGACTTCGGCGCTTTCCCGGGCAACCGCGTACATCTCTGAAGCCACCTGGTTCATCGATAACGCCTGGTTCGCCATATCGGACACCAGGCGCAGGTCGGGATAACCGGTGTTGCGAACGTCGTTGATGTTGCTCCGCATCAGATCCTTGAATTTGTCGAACTCCACGTTGAGGCTTTCAACCTGTTCTCCGGACAGTACGCCGGCGGTGCTGTCGGCGACCGAATTCATGGATTCGTTGGCGGCATTGATACTGGCGACAATCTCGTTCAGGGTTTCGGTATCGCCGCTTGCGCTGAACCGATAGTAGGCGTCGAGTGCCATGTAGTTATTGACCCGGAAATTATGCAGGTCCGAAAGAAAGCCGTCGCCTTCCTGGGCGCGGACCGTAAAGGAGGTGATCAGTAACAGCACGAGCGCCGTTACCAGGGAACGTACCCGCAAGCGAGCGTCTTTCATCGGATGGGTCTCCGTTAAGGCTGTTTTATTATTGTGGACTAAAGTCTTAGGCTGAAGGTAAAGTAACTCCGCCGACCAATCAAGTTGTTTTGGGGGGCGCTACGGGAGTAAATGTAAACAAATTTAAAATTTACGTGATAAACCTACCGTTTCGCATCAATACCTTGAACTACATACTTGATAAACAACAATTCCATTCGCCTCCTGATGCCGTTCGGCTGTCCATTTCGAGGCTGGTCGGGTTGATTCTTCCAGAAACAAATTGACAAACGAGCCGTTTTTTTTCATCGTGTCACACCACGATTCAAACGACTGTATGAATTTTTGGATCGCTTGATCGGGTATTTATTGAAAACAGTGACCGAAATCTCGCTGCATCAGCGGTCGTCTTGCGAAGCGCTTGTGCGGCTGTTTCAGCAGTTCCAAACACAGACTGGAGATCAGTTGATGATTTACGAAGGTAAAGCCATCACGGTTAAAGAGATCGAAGGCGGGATCGCTCAGTTGAACTTTGACTTGCAGGGCGAGTCAGTGAACAAGTTCAACCGTCTCACGATTGAAGAGCTCCGCGCCGCGACTGACAAACTGGAAGCGCAGAAGGGCCTGAAAGGCCTGGTTGTGACCAGTTCCAAGGACAGCTTTATTGTTGGCGCCGACATTACGGAATTTACCGACCTGTTTGCCGGGCCGGAAGAAGACCTCGTTGCCAACAACCTCAAGGCCAATGAAGTATTCAGCGCGATTGAAGATCTGCCTTTCCCCACCGTAACGGCGATCAACGGTATGGCGTTGGGTGGCGGCTTTGAAATGTGTCTTGCCACGGACTACCGGGTGATGGACAAGAAGGCCAAAGTAGGTCTTCCGGAAGTAAAGCTGGGCATTTTCCCAGGTTTCGGTGGCACTGTGCGTCTGTCCCGTCTGGTCGGTGTTGACTACGCGGTTGAATGGATCTGCGGCGGCACTGAGAACCGTGCCGACAAAGCCCTTAAAGTCGGTGCAGTTGATGCCGTACTTGAGGGTGAGAAGCTGGTAGATGCGGCCATCAGCATCATCAACCAGTGCAACGACGGCAAGCTGGATTACCAGGCGCGTCGTGAAGAAAAGAAGGGCAAGATCAAGCTGAACGCCATGGAAAGCATGATGGCTTTCGAGATCTCCAAAGCGTACGTTGCCGGCCAGGCTGGCAAGAACTATCCGGCACCGGTCGAGGCGATCAAGGTCATGCAGAAGCATGCCGGCCTTACCCGTGACAAAGCGATCGAGGTTGAGGCTAAAGGCTTCGCCAAGATGGCCAAAACCAACGTGGCAGCCTGCCTGGTTGGCCTGTTCCTGAACGACCAGGAGCTGAAGAAAAAGGCCAAGGCCTGGGAAAAGGAAGCCAATGACGTGAAACTGGCGGCCGTTCTGGGCGCTGGCATCATGGGTGGCGGTGTGGCTTACCAGTCCGCATTGAAGGGTACGCCCATCATCATGAAGGACATCGCCCAGGAAGGCATCGCTCTGGGTCTTAAAGAGGCCAAGAAGCTTCTTTCCAAGCGCGTTGACAAGGGTAAAATGGACGCCAGCAAGATGGCTGACGTTCTGAACAGCATCACGCCGACACTCAACTACGGTGACTTCAAGAACGTCGATCTGGTTGTTGAGGCCGTTGTTGAGAACCCGAAGGTTAAAGACGCTGTTCTGCGTGAGACCGAAGACAATGTTCGTGAAGACGCGATCCTGACGTCCAATACCTCCACCATTTCCATCGATCTTCTGGCCAAGAACCTGAAGCGTCCGGAAAACTTCTGCGGCATGCACTTCTTTAACCCGGTGCACATGATGCCCCTGGTTGAGGTTATCCGTGGTGAGAAGACCAGTGACAAGGCTATTGCCACCACAGTGGCCTACGCCAAGGCCATGGGTAAGACCCCGATTGTGGTCAACGATTGCCCAGGCTTCCTGGTCAACCGTGTGCTGTTCCCGTACTTCGGTGGTTTTGTGAACCTGGTACGTGACGGCGCGGATTTCCAGCACGTCGACAAGGTCATGGAGAAGTTCGGTTGGCCGATGGGCCCTGCCTATCTGCTGGACGTGGTTGGCATGGATACCGGCAAGCACGCTGGCGAAGTCATGGCTGACGGCTTCCCGGACCGCATGAAACACGAAGGTACTACCGCCATTGACGTGATGTTCGATAACAACCGTTACGGACAGAAGAACGACAAGGGCTTCTATAAGTACGAACTGGACCGCAAGGGCAAGCAGAAGAAGGTTGTCGACGAAGAAACCTACAAGCTGCTTGAGCCGGTTGTTCAGGGTAAGAACGATTTCAGCGACGAGGACATCATCGCTCGTATGATGCTGCCTCTGTGCCTGGAAACCGTTCGCTGCCTGGAAGACGGCATTGTTGAAGACCCGGCAGACGCCGATATGGGCCTGATCTTCGGTATCGGCTTCCCGCCGTTCCGTGGTGGTGCCCTGCGCTATATCGACGATATGGGTGTCGACAAGTTCGTCGAGCTGGCAGACAAGTTTGCAGATCTTGGTCCTCTGTACCATCCGACCGAGAAGCTGCGTGAAATGGCCAAGACTGGCGAAAAGTTCTTTGGCTAACCCTGAACGAGATTTCCGAACGGAGAAAGATCTATGAGCCTTAATCCGAGAGACGTTGTCGTCGTCGATTGCGTGCGGACTCCGATGGGGCGTGCCAAAAACGGCTGCTTCCGCAATGTTCGTGCGGAGACCCTGTCGGCTGCGCTTATCGAAGCACTGTTTGAGCGCAACCCGAAGCTCGACCCGAAAGAAGTTGAAGATGTGATCTGGGGCTGTGTAAATCAGACCAAGGAGCAGGGCTTCAACGTGGCGCGTCAGATTTCATTGCTGACCCGCATCCCTCATGAGTCTGCTGCGCAGACCGTGAACCGTCTGTGTGGTTCTGCCATGAGCGCGATCCACACCGCCGCCCAGGCGATCCAGACTGGCAACGGCGATGTGTTCTTCGTGGGTGGTGTTGAGCACATGGGTCACATTCCCATGACCGACGGTTTTGACCACAACCCGGCTGCGTCCAAGTACTCTGCCAAAGCGTCCAATATGATGGGCCTGACCGCAGAAATGCTCGCCAAGATGCACGGCATCACCCGTGAGCAGCAGGACGAGTTTGGCGCACGTTCACATCGCCTGGCGCATGAAGCCACTCAGGAAGGCCGCTTCAAGAACGAAATCGTTCCGATTGAAGGTCATGACGAGAACGGCTTTAAAGTGCTGGTCGAGGAAGACGAGACCATTCGTCCCGAAACCACCGCTGAATCGCTGGGTCAGCTGAAGCCAGCGTTCGATCCGAAAAACGGTACAGTGACTGCAGGTACGTCCTCGCAGCTGACTGACGGTGCCGCAGCCATGGTGCTGATGTCCGCAGAGCGTGCTGAAGCTCTGGGCCTGAAGCCGGTTGCCAGGGTTCGCAGCATGGCTGTTGCCGGTTGTGATCCCGCGATCATGGGTTACGGCCCGGTTCCGGCCACCAAGAAGGCGTTGAAGCGCGCAGGCCTGAAAGTCGAAGATATCGACTTCTGGGAACTGAACGAAGCCTTTGCGGGTCAGTCCTTGCCGGTCCTGAAAGACCTGAAGCTGTTGGGTGTAATGGAAGAGAAAGTAAACCTGAATGGTGGCGCGATTGCCCTTGGGCATCCGCTGGGTTGTTCCGGTGCACGTATCTCTACAACCCTGCTGAATGTCATGCAGGCCAAAGGCGGTAAGCTTGGTGTTTCCACCATGTGTATCGGCCTGGGGCAGGGCATTGCAACGGTATGGGAGCGTCTCTGATTCATTGAGCAGAATCAGTAACGCTGTCTCAGGAGGCCCGGCAAACGCCGGGCTTTCCTGTCTCTGACTGGAGAAAAAGGCGCCTGGAAATAAAAGAATGGGTTGTCTTGCTTTTCTTGACCCTGTAAAACAATGCACCTATACACTTGTGGCGGCTATGGACTGTTTTCTAGCCGACTGATTTTACAGCGAGTTTCCGGTTTGCTGATTTTTTAACCGATTATCGCCAAGGACACAGATCTCCGATATGGGTAAAAGCCTCGTTATTGTCGAGTCGCCAGCGAAAGCGAAGACCATCAACAAATACCTGGGGTCCGACTTCATTGTGAAGTCCAGCGTCGGGCACATTCGCGACCTTCCGGTCAGCGGTAGCGGCTCAACGTCAGATCCGAAAGAACGTGCCAGGCAGGCCGCGTTGACCCGCAAGATGAGCCCGGAAGAGAAGGTGGTTCACAAGAAACGGAAGTCCAGGGAGCAACTGGTTGCCCGCATGGGGGTAGATCCTGACCAGGACTGGAGCGCCCGATACGAGATACTGCCCGGCAAGGAAAAGGTTGTCAGCGAACTCAAGCGGTTGGCAAAGTCCGCCGATCATATCTATCTCGCGACGGATTTGGACCGTGAAGGGGAGGCGATCGCCTGGCACCTCCAGCAGACCATTGGGGGCGAACCCGAAAAATATCGCCGCGTGGTGTTCAATGAGATAACCAAGCGTGCCATCCAGGAGGCCTTCAAGGATCCGGGGAATCTCGATAACAACCGCGTTAACGCGCAGCAGGCGCGTCGATTCCTCGACCGGGTCGTCGGCTATATGGTATCGCCATTGCTGTGGGCCAAGATAGCACGCGGCCTTTCGGCCGGTCGGGTTCAGTCGGTTGCAGTCCGGCTTATCGTCGAACGCGAACGGGAAATCCGCAAGTTCATTCCCGAAGAGTTTTGGCAGTTGCATGCTGACCTGGCTTCGAAGCAGGCCGAGCAGCCCGTTCGTTTTGAAGTGACCCGATACGACGATAAAGCCTATCGTCCAGTCAGTGAGAAACAGAGTGTCGAACATGTTGACCGCCTGAAAGATGGCACGTTCAAGGTGGCCAAACGAGAGGACAAGCCGACGCGCTCACGTCCCTCCGCCCCCTTCATTACGTCCACGCTGCAGCAGGCGGCCAGCAACCGGATGGGGTTCAGCGTCAAGAAAACCATGATGCTGGCCCAGCGCCTTTATGAAGCCGGCTTCATTACCTACATGCGTACCGACTCGACCAACCTGAGCCAGGACGCCGTGAGCGGTTGCCGCGAATTTGTCAAAAAGCAGTTCGGTGATAAATTCCTGCCGGAGAAACCAAGGGTATACGGTAGCAAAGAGGGCGCCCAGGAGGCCCACGAGGCCATCCGTCCGACCGATGTGAGTCGTAGGCCAGCCGATATAAGCGGCCTGGAGAAAGATGCTGAGAAGCTCTACGACCTGATCTGGCGCCAGTTTATTGCCTGCCAGATGGCTGATGCTGAATTCCTGAGCACGTCCATTGTGGTTGCCAACGGTGATTACGAGCTTCGTACGCGGGGGCGGATCATCAAGTTTGAGGGTTTCCTCAAAGTGGCGCCCCAGTCGGCCAAGAAAGATGAAGATATCGCGCTTCCTGACATCAAGGTTGACGAAACCCTGACACTGAAGAAGCTCGATCCCAGCCAGCATTTCACCAAGCCGTCGCCGCGCTATACCGAGGCGAGCCTGGTCAAGGAGCTGGAGAAGCAGGGTATTGGGCGGCCATCCACCTACGCATCGATTATCTCCACCATTCAGGATCGCGGCTACGTCCGTTTGCAGAATCGCCGCTTCTACGCTGAAAAAATGGGCGAGATCGTCACCGAACGGTTGTCGGAATCCTTTCCGAACCTGATGGACTTTGACTTCACCGCCAAAATGGAAGGTGAGCTGGATGACATCGCCGGTGGCGAGGTGGACTGGAAAAAGGTGCTCAATGATTTCTACGGTCGTTTCCGTCAGCAACTGGAAACCGCCGAGAGTGGCGAAGACGGAAGCATGCGGGCGAATACCCCGACCGAGACCGACATTCCGTGCCCGACTTGCAGTCGCCCCATGCAGATTCGCGTGGCCAGTACCGGCGTTTTCCTGGGATGCTCAGGGTACTCCCTGCCGCCTAAAGAACGGTGCAAAACGACCATCAACCTGGTGTCCGGTGACGAGGTTGTCAGCGCGGACGAAGATGTCGATGGCGAAGGTGAGACCCGTCTGCTCCGCAAGAAGCGGCGTTGCCCGAAATGCGGAACGGCCATGGACAGTTACCTGGTGGACGAAGGTCGCAAACTCCATGTGTGCGGTAACAACCCGGATTGTTCTGGCTATGAAGTGGAGAAGGGTACGTTCCGAATCAAGGGTTATGAAGGTCCAACCCTGGAGTGCGACAAGTGCGGCTCCGAAATGCAGCTTAAAACCGGGCGTTTTGGGAAATACTTCGGCTGTACCAATACCGAATGCAAGAACACACGCAAGCTGCTGAAAAGCGGCGAGCCTGCGCCTCCCAAGATGGATCCGGTGCCGATGCCTGAGCTGCAGTGCCAGAAGGTTGAAGACACCTATGTGCTGCGTGATGGCGCTTCCGGATTGTTCCTGGCTGCCAGCAAGTTTCCCAAGAATCGGGAGACGCGTCCGCCGCTGGTTATGGAGATCAAACCTCACCGCAAGGAAATTGATCCCAAGTACGGTTACTTGATGGATGCTCCGGAGCGTGACCCGGAAGGTAATCCGACGGTTATCCGTTACAGCCGGAAGAGCAAGGAGCAGTATGTGATGTCGGAAAAGGACGGCAAAGCGACAGGCTGGTCTGCGTGGTTTGTGAACGGCAAATGGCAGCCGAAAGAGAAGTGACTATAGGATGACTGGCAGGTTGGGCTCGACACCTATCCTGCCAGTTGTTTGAAAGCGAACCTCAGGGTTTCTTGCGTAGCCGTTGTATCAGTGAAGACGTATCCCAGCGGCTTCCCCCCATCTGCTGAACATCTCCATAGAACTGGTCAACGAGTGCGGCGACCGGAATCCTCGAGCCGTTTTTTCGCGCCTCTTCGAGGCAGATTGCCAGATCCTTGCGCATCCAGTTGACAGCGAAGCCGTGCTCGAACTCCCCATCAATCATGGTGCCTGAGCGATTTTCCATCTGCCACGATTGAGCTGCTCCTTTTGAGATCACGTCGACGACCTTGCGGACATCCAGTTCCGCCTGTTCGGCAAAGTGAAGGGCTTCCGAGAGGCCCTGAACCAGTCCGGCGATGGCGATCTGGTTGACCATCTTCGTCTTCTGGCCGCTGCCGATCGGTCCCATGTGGTTCAGGGCTTTGGCGTAATGCTCCATTAGCGGTTTCGCTTGCGAAAAAGGGTCGGCCTCCCCGCCACACATAATGGTAAGCTGGCCGTTTTCCGCACCCTGCTGACCACCGGATACCGGGGCGTCAATGAACTCAAGGTTGCGGGCGCTGGCAAGCTGGCCCAGTTGCTCTGCAATGCCTGCCGAAGCGGTTGTATGGTCGACCAGCACGGCGCCGGGCTTGGCGTTGGCAATGATGCCCTCAGGGCCTTCATAGACTTTTTCCAGATCTATATCGGCACCCACACAGGTAAATACGAAGTCTGCGTCAGCAACGGCGGCGGCGATAGAGTCGCAGGCCTTGCCTTTATACTGGCTCGCCCAGCCCTCTGCTTTGGCGTGAGTGCGGTTCCATACCTGGACTGTAAGGCCGGCGTTTGCCAGGTGGCCGGCCATTGGATAGCCCATTACGCCGAGACCGATAAATGCGGCAGTTACGTTCATCACTGTTTCTCCAGACGTGGTTGGTGTTAGCGCGAAGTAGGCATCAATCATTGCAGAATGTGAGGGCACAAAAAAGGCCGCTGATGCAGCGGCCTTTCGATTTCGGCTATCCGGGAGCTACTTCTTGGGGTAGCTTCTTGCTTCGGAGCCTGTGTAGAGCTGTCGCGGCCGGCCAATGCGGTAGTCGCCGCTGACCATCTCGTTCCAGTGTGAGAACCAGCCAATGGTCCGCGAAAGGGCGAATATAACCGTAAACATGGACGTCGGAATGCCGATGGCCTTGAGGATCAGGCCGGAGTAGAAGTCCACGTTCGGGTAGAGTTTGCGCTGGACGAAATACTCGTCTTCAAGGGCAATCTTCTCGAGACGCTGTGCGATCTTCAGGAGAGGGTCGTTCTCCAGACCGAGCTCAGTCAGAACTTCATGCGCAGTTTCGGCCATTACCTTGGCGCGCGGGTCAAAGTTCTTGTAGACCCGGTGACCAAAGCCCATCAGGCGGAATGGGTCGTCCTTGTCCTTCGCCTTGGCGATGAATTTCTCGATGTTGGACTCGTCCCCGATTTCCGCGAGCATGTCCAGAACTGCTTCGTTGGCGCCGCCGTGTGCAGGGCCCCACAGCGCTGCAATACCGGAGGCGATACACGCGTAGGGGTTGGCGCCGGTGGAGCCGGCCAGGCGAACGGTTGAGGTGGACGCGTTCTGTTCGTGATCGGCGTGCAGGATGAAAATCTTATCCATCGCCTTGGCGAGGATCGGGTTTGGCTTGTATTCCTCGCAGGGAACACCAAACATCATCTGCAGGAAATTCTCAGAATAGGTCAGGTCGTTGCGGGGATACATGAACGGCTGACCAATGCTGTACTTGTAACACCAGGCCGCAATGGTCGGCATTTTGGCGATCAGTCGGTGAGCAGTGATTTCACGCTGCTCGACGTTGGTGACATCCATCTGGTCGTGATAGAAAGCCGACAGGGCTCCAACGACGCCGCACATAATGGCCATCGGATGCGCATCACGGCGGAAACCCTGGAAGAAGTTGCGCATCTGGTCGTGCAACATCGTGTGGTTTTTGATGGTGTCGTGGAAGCGCTTGTTCTCTTCCGCTGTCGGAAGCTCGCCGTTAAGCAGGAGGTAGCAGACTTCCAGGTAGTCGGAGTTTTCTGCCAATTCCTCGATTGGGTAGCCTCGGTGCAGGAGAACGCCCTTGGCTCCGTCGATGTAGGTGATCTGGGATTCGCAGGCTGCGGTGGATACAAATCCAGGGTCGTACGTAAAGACGCCTTCCTGGACGAGGCTTCTCACGTCAATGACGTCAGGGCCGACGGTGCCTGAGTAAACCGGTAGCTCAATGGACTTGTCACCCACCGAAAGCGTGGCTTTCCTGTCGGTCATGGTGCTCTCCTATTTATCAGCATTTGGAAGCGCTAGAAGGCGCGTATTATCGCAAAACTGGCGGCAAAATATAGGGCGTTGGCTTTTTTTGTCAATGGAAGAGGCAATAAAACCCATTATTTGACGCCTGCTGTAAATCAGGGAAATCCGGAATACGGCTGCTTTCGAGGTTTAATTGATTTTGTCAATCCTCTTTATAGCGAGTCCCAGGGCCTGATTTAACGGGCCCTGACAGAGTTGCGCGTTTGTAATTGCAAAGGGTACTCCTTATAATCCGTAGCCCGGAATCGGGGATATAACAGGCCGCAGCGTCAGATATCAAAAGAGCGCATGCCGGTTTTTCTCCCTCCTGAACATATCGTGTGCCGGATCCGTTCAGCATACCGATCCTTACATACCAACCATCCGCATCCGGTTTTTTCCGGCCCCGCGGAACCAAGAGAGAGTGTGAGAGCGCTGTGAATAGCAAACGACCAGTAAATCTCGATCTCGGCAAGTTTCATTTTCCGCTGCCAGCCATCACGTCCATACTGCATCGCGTCAGTGGCATCATCATATTTGTGGGTGTTGCTTTCATGTTGTACGGGCTTCAGCTTTCCCTTTCCGGGGAAGAAGGCTTCAGTCGGGTTAGTGGCTTGCTGGACAGCTTCCTTGCGAAGCTGATTACCTGGGGCATTCTGTCTGCCTTGCTGTACCACCTGGTTGCGGGTATCAAGCACCTGCTGATGGATATGGGCATCGGCGAAGAGCTGGAAAGTGGCCGGCTCGCGGCGAAAGCCACAGTCGTAATCTCCGTTATTCTCATCCTTCTGGCAGGAGTCTGGGTATGGTAAACAGCGTCACGAATCTCGGACGTAGCGGTGTTTTCGACTGGATGATCCAGCGTGTTACCGCCTACGTGCTTGCTCTGTATACAGTTTTTCTTTTCGGGTTCATCCTGACCACTGACGTTAATTACGACAGCTGGTCGGCGCTTTTCGACCAGACCTGGTTCCGCATCTTCACCCTGCTTGCACTGCTCTCAATCGGCGCGCACGCCTGGGTTGGGCTCTGGACAGTGACAACGGATTACATCAAGGCGACCCTGCCGCGCTTCCTGGTACAGGCACTTTGCGGTCTGGCCATGTTCGTGTATTTGGTCTGGGGCATTCAGATTCTTTGGGGGCTTTAATTAATGGCTAATATCAAGACCATGTCTTATGACGCGATTGTTATCGGTGGCGGCGGTGCCGGTATGCGTGCCGCCCTTCAGCTGACAGAATCCGGCGTCAATACCGCATGTATCACCAAGGTATTTCCGACCCGTTCCCACACTGTATCTGCCCAGGGCGGTATTACCTGCGCCATCGCCAGTGCCGACCCCAATGATGACTGGCGCTGGCACATGTACGACACCGTCAAGGGTTCCGACTATATCGGTGACCAGGACGCGATTGAGTACATGTGTTCCGTGGGCCCGCAGGCTGTGTTCGAGCTGGAACACATGGGGCTGCCGTTCTCCCGTACCGAGCAGGGCCGTATTTATCAGCGTCCGTTTGGTGGTCAGTCCAAGGGGCCGGACAATCCTGCCCAGGCAGCGCGTACCTGTGCTGCTGCGGACCGTACCGGTCACGCGCTCCTGCACACGCTCTATCAGGCGAACCTCAAGGGCGGAACCACCTTCCTGAACGAGTGGTACGCCGTTGATCTGGTGAAGAACAGTAAAAACGAAGTGGTTGGTGTCGTCGCCATCGAAATCGAGACTGGCGAAGTGGCTTACATCAAGTCCAAGGCAACCGTTCTTGCCACTGGCGGTGCAGGTCGTATCTACGCCTCCACCACCAACGCCCTGATCAATACCGGCGACGGTATTGGTATGGCGCTCCGTGCCGGTTTCCCGATGCAGGACATGGAGATGTGGCAGTTCCACCCCACGGGCATTCATGGCGCCGGTACTCTGGTAACAGAAGGTTGTCGAGGTGAGGGCGGTTACCTGATCAATTCCGAGGGTGAACGTTTCATGGAGCGTTACGCTCCGAACGCCAAAGACCTGGCTGGTCGCGACGTGGTTGCCCGCTCCATGGTGATTGAGATCCTGGAAGGCCGTGGATGCGGTCCGGACAAGGATCACGTTCTATTGAAGCTGGACCACCTTGGTGAAGAAACACTGAACCTGCGCCTGCCGGGTATTTGTGAGCTTTCACGCACCTTTGCGCACGTGGACCCGGTTAAAGAGCCGGTGCCGGTTGTGCCAACCTGTCACTACATGATGGGCGGGATTCCCACCAACGTAGGTGGTCAGGCCCTGACTCAGGATGAAAACGGCAATGACACGCCTATTCCCGGGTTGTTTGCCTGCGGTGAAGCAGCTTGTGTATCCGTTCATGGTGCCAACCGTCTTGGCGGTAACTCCCTGCTGGATCTGGTCGTCTTCGGCCGTGCTGCTGGCTTGCACATTGAAGAGCAGCTTCGTGGCGGCTTTGAGGTGGACGGCGCCAGTGAGGAAGACATCAAGAACGCGATGGCGCGCCTTGATCGCCTGAACAGCGCCTCGGAAGGCGAGAGCGTTGCCGAAGTGCGCAAGGATCTGCAGAACTGCATGCAGCTTTACTTCGGTGTGTTCCGTGACGGCAAGAGCATGGAAGAAGGTCTTGAGAAGCTGGAAGCGATTGGTAAGCGCGTACGCAATACCAGGCTCGCGGATACCAGCAATGCCTTCAACACCGCGCGTATCGAAGCCCTTGAGCTTGATAACCTTTATGAAGTTGCACTTGCAACGGCTGTTTCAGCCTACGAGCGCAAGGAAAGTCGCGGTGCTCATGCCCGTAACGACTTTACTGAGCGTGATGATGAAAACTGGCTGAAGCATTCGCTGTACTTCCCGCTGGACAAGCGTGTTGGAAAGCGTGATGTAAACTTCGCTCCGAAAACGGTGGATACATTCCAGCCGAAGATCCGGACTTACTAAGGGGGATTGTGCAATGTTAGTAAGCCTGTACCGCTACAACCCGGAAACCGACAATGCGCCCTATATGCAGGACGTAGAGCTGGATATACCGGAAGGAAAGGACCTGATGGTTCTGGATGTCCTTAACCTGGTCAAGGAGCAAGACCCCTCAATGGCCTATCGCCGTTCCTGTCGGGAAGGCGTCTGTGGGTCCGATGGTATGAACATGAATGGCAAGAACGGTCTTGCCTGCATCACGCCGCTGTCGGAAGTGCTCAAGAACAACAAGCTGGTTGTTCGCCCACTTCCGGGCCTGCCGGTGATTCGTGACCTGGTTGTGGACATGAGCCTGTTCTACAAGCAGTACGAGAAGGTTATGCCGTACCTGGTCAACGACAATCCGGCGCCCGCCATTGAGCGTTACCAGTCACCGGAAGACCGGGAAAAGCTGGACGGCCTGTACGAGTGTATTCTCTGTGCCTGCTGTTCCACGGCTTGCCCCTCATTCTGGTGGAATCCGGACAAGTTCGTTGGCCCGGCCGGATTGCTGCAAGCCTACCGGTTCCTGGCCGACAGCCGGGATACTGCACAGGAGGAGCGTCTTGCCAATCTGGATGATCCGTTCAGCGTATTCCGCTGTCGGGGCATCATGAACTGTGTCAGCGTTTGTCCGAAAGGCCTTAACCCAACACGGGCGATCGGCCACATTCGGAACCTTCTGCTTCAGCGGGCGACGTAAGCAGAATCTGAAACAAACGCTATACTGTGCTGACAAGGCTCGCACCCGGAAGGGCCCGCAACGACGCGGGCCCTTCAACCAAAGGCTTATAGTCAAAAGTCTTAGCAGGGTGCACACTACGCAGGCCGTCACGGGAGCTTAAAAGGTTCCTGACGGATTGCTGAGTATAATAACCACCGGGGAACGGAAAACATCCTTGTTGGATGTGGTGGCCAAAGTCGATCCCGTAAAAACCCGTATTGACTCAGATATACCCCTGGCCGACCATAGCCAGCTCCCCGCACCAGCCCAAGGTGAGCTATTCAAAATGCACGAAAGCATAATGGAGCAGTTGTGGCAGACTTCCCACCTACAAGGAGGGAATCTCGCCTATGTTGAACAGCTTTTCGAAACCTACCTGACAGACCCCAATGCCGTTCCCGAAGAATGGCGCAGCTATTTCGATAAACTTCCCAGTGTGGATGGCTACAAAGGCCGTGATATAGATCATTCGTCCATCCGCCAGCAGTTTGAACACATATCCCGTAACCAGCGCTTTCTAGCCAGCAGCGGCGTACCTGCCAGTGCAACGGTTGATGCCGACAAAAAGCAGATCCGTGTCCTCCAGTTGATCAATGCCTTCCGTTTTCGTGGCCACCAGGAAGCAAAGCTGGATCCCCTCGGTGTATGGAACCGTCCACAGGTTGAAGATCTCGATCCATCCTTTCACGAACTATCGGAAGCGGACTACGACCTCGAGTTTCAGACCGGCTCGCTGAACTTTGGCTCCGAGACAATGAAGCTTCGGGACATCGTTGGTGGTCTTCGGCAGACGTACTGTGAAAGCATCGGTGCGGAATATATGCACGTTGTGGACACTCGTATCAAACGCTGGTTCCAGCAACGCATGGAGCCGGTACGCTCGCGTCCCAACTACGAGTCTGGAACCCGTAAGCATTTGCTGGAACGGTTAACCGCAGCGGAAGGCCTCGAAAAGTATCTGGGTTCCCGCTATCCGGGCGTAAAACGGTTTGGGCTTGAAGGTGGCGAGAGCCTGATTCCCTGTCTGGATGAGCTGATCCAGCGGGCAGGCAGCTACGGCGCGAAGGAAATCGTGTTGGGCATGGCCCACCGGGGCAGGTTGAATGTTCTGGTTAATACACTCGGCAAGAACCCGAAAGAACTGTTTGACGAGTTTGAAGGCAAGAAACTCGCTGATTCCGGTTCTGGTGACGTTAAATACCATCAGGGTTTCTCTTCCAACGTGATGACCGAAGGTGGCGAAATCCACCTTGCGCTGGCGTTTAACCCGTCGCACCTTGAGATCGTGTCTCCGGTGGTTGAAGGCTCAGTCCGTGCCCGCCAGACCCGGCGCAACGACCCTAACGGCACCCAGTGTGTGCCCATCATCATGCACGGTGACGCAGCGTTCGCCGGGCAGGGTGTGGTTATGGAAACCTTCCAGATGTCCCAGACCCGGGGCTATGGTGTTGGCGGTACTATTCATATCGTCATCAACAACCAGGTCGGTTTTACCACCAGCAAGCAGGAAGATGCCCGTTCCACGGAATACTGCACCGATGTGGCCAAGATGATTCAGGCCCCAATCCTGCACGTGAACGCGGACGATCCCGAGGCGGTCATGTTCGTGACCCAGATGGCCATGGATTACCGCCACGAGTTCAAGAACGATGTGGTGATCGATCTGGTGTGCTATCGCCGCCGCGGACACAATGAGGCAGATGAGCCGGCCGCAACACAGCCGGTGATGTACGAAAAGATTCGCAAGCTGACAACCACCCGCAACCTCTATGCGGAAAAACTGGTTGCTGACGGTGTGATCACTGAGGACGAAGCCAAACAGATCGAACTGGACTACCGGGACGAGTTGGATAAGGGCGACCACGTGGTCAAGTCCCTGGTCAAGGAGCCCAACAAGGATCTGTATGTCGACTGGACGCCGTACCTGGGGCATGAGTGGACTGCCAAGTGCAAATCCAGTGTCGCCCTCAAGACGATCCAGAAACTGGGTAAGAAACTGACTCACGTGCCGGAAGGCTTCAGTGTTCAACGCCAGGTGTCCAAGATTGTCAGCGACCGGGAAAAAATGACCGCCGGCGCGCTACCGATCAACTGGGGCTACGGTGAAGTGATGGCCTACGCCACGCTTCTGAACGAAGGGCACCCCATCCGGATTACCGGCCAGGACGTTGGTCGCGGCACCTTCTCTCACCGCCACGCGGTACTGCACAACCAGAAGGACGGTGCCCACCATATTGCGCTGGAGCACATTGCCGAGAACCAGCCGAAGTTTGAAATCTACGACTCACTGCTCTCAGAAGAGGCGGTGATGGCGTTCGAGTATGGTTATTCCACCACGGCGCCCAATGGTCTTGTGGTCTGGGAAGCCCAGTTTGGTGACTTCGCCAATGGCGCCCAGGTGGTGATTGACCAGTTCCTGACCAGTGGTGAGCACAAGTGGGGGCGTCTGTGCGGCCTCACGCTGCTGTTGCCTCATGGCTATGAAGGCCAGGGTCCGGAGCACAGTTCGGCAAGGTTGGAGCGTTTCCTGCAGTTGTCCGCGGAACACAACATCCAGGTTTGCGTGCCAACCACGCCATCCCAGGTGTTCCACATGCTGCGTCGTCAGGTCAAGCGTCCGCTGCGTAAACCTTTGGTTGCGATTACGCCAAAGAGCCTGTTGCGTCATAAGGAAGCTACCTCGGAACTGGACGACCTGACATCGGGTACCTTCAAGACGGTACTGCCGGAGAAAGAACCCTCCGACCCGAAAAAGGTCACTCGTCTGATTCTGTGCAGCGGTAAGGTCTACTTCGACCTGTTGGAGCGCAAGAAAGCGGACGAGCGGGATGACGTTGCTATTGTTCGTATCGAACAGCTATACCCATTCCCGGGTGACGATCTGGACGAGCTCCTGAGCCAGCACAGCAAGCTCAAGCACGTGGTCTGGTGCCAGGAAGAGCCCATGAACCAGGGGGCCTGGTATTGCAGCCAGCATCATATGCGTAATGCGCTGCATCGTCATAATCCCAAGCTGTATCTTCAGTATGCCGGTCGTGACGCCTCCGCTGCTCCGGCTTGTGGCCATATGTCGGTTCACATTGAAGAGCAGAAAAAACTGGTTAACGACGCGTTTGAAATCTGACGAGCTACCGAACTAAGGATCCGAGATGTCAACTGAAATAAAAGCCCCCGTATTCCCAGAGTCGGTCGCAGAAGGGACAGTCGCGACCTGGCATAAGCAGCCTGGCGAAGCCTGTTCACGTGACGAACTGATTGTCGATATTGAAACCGACAAGGTCGTACTCGAGGTGGTAGCTCCGGCGGATGGTGTTATCGAGGAAGTACTCAAGGGCGAAGGCGACACCGTAGAAAGTGGTGAAGTCGTCGGTAAGTTCAAGGAAGGCGCGGCTGGTGATTCCAAGCCTGCAGCCAAAGATGACAGCAAGAAAGAAGAAAGTAAGCCCGAAGCGACTTCGGAAAAGTCCTCCGAAGCACCAGCCAGGTCATCTGGCGAAGCCATCCTCAGCCCGGCAGCGCGGAAGTTGGCGGAAGAGAATAGCGTTGATCCGGACGCCGTCGAAGGTACCGGAAAAGACGGTCGTGTAACAAAAGAAGATGTTCAGAATCATATAGATGCGGGTAAATCTTCAGGGTCTTCTCCAGCTCCTGCATCGAAGCCGGCCGGCGATATGCCGCAGGTGGATGTTGGTTCCGGCGAGCGTCCGGAGAAGCGGGTTCCCATGACGCGTCTGCGTGCCAGTATCGCGAAACGACTGGTCAATGCTCAGCAGACCGCGGCCATGCTCACCACGTTCAACGAAGTGAACATGGGGCCGGTCATGGAGCTGCGCAAGCAATACAAGGAAAGCTTCGAGAAGCGCCATGGGGTCAAGCTCGGTTTCATGTCCTTCTTTACCAAGGCAGCGACCGAAGCGCTGAAACGCTTCCCTGCGGTTAACGCCTCCATCGACGGTAACGACATGGTTTACCATGGTTACCAGGATATCGGTATTGCTGTGTCAAGTGATCGCGGCCTCGTTGTGCCTGTGGTTCGTGACACCGACGCGCTCGGCCTGGCCGACATTGAGAAGAAGATCGTCGAGTACGGAACCAAGGCCAAAGACGGCAAGCTCGGTATCGAGGATATGACCGGTGGCACCTTTACCATCACCAACGGTGGTATCTTCGGTTCACTGATCTCCACGCCGATCCTCAACCCGCCACAGACGGCCATTCTGGGTATGCACAAGATCCAGGAGCGTCCGATGGCAGTGAACGGCAAGGTCGAGATTCAGCCGATGATGTATCTGGCGCTTTCCTACGACCACCGCATGATCGATGGCAAGGAAGCAGTGCAGTTCCTGGTGGCTATCAAGGAAATGCTTGAAGACCCAGCGCGCATTCTGCTGGACGTCTGAGCTGACACTTAACGAATTGGAAAACGGGATAAAACATGTCTGACAAGTACGACGTAATCGTCATTGGCGCTGGCCCGGGCGGCTATGTTGCCGCCATCAAAGCGGCTCAGCTGGGCCTGAAAACCGCGTGCATCGAGTCCTGGACCGATAAAGAAGGCAAGAACCGTCTAGGCGGTACCTGCCTGAATGTGGGCTGCATTCCATCCAAGGCGTTGCTGGAGATTTCCCATAAATATGAGGAAGCCAGCCACGATTTTGCCGAGCAGGGCATTATCGCCAAGGAAGTCGGCTTCGACATCGCCAAGATGATGAAGCGCAAAGAAGGCATCGTGGACCAGTTGACCGGTGGCATCGGCGGCCTGTTCAAGTCTAACGGCGTTACACCGATCTATGGCCACGGGAAACTGTTGGCCAACCGTAACGTGGAAGTGACCGACAAGGATGGCAAGAAAAAAACCTACGAGGCGGAGAACGTGATTATCGCCACGGGTTCACGTCCCATCCAGATTCCACCTGCGCCGTTCGATGGCACGCACATCGTGGACTCTGAGGGCGCTCTGGAATTCACTGAGGTTCCCAAGCGTCTCGGCGTTATCGGGGCAGGTGTTATCGGTCTCGAGCTGGGCAGCGTATGGGCTCGCCTGGGGGCAGAGGTAACCGTACTTGAAGCGGTTGACACCTTCCTGCCAGTCGTTGACCAGCAGGTTGCCAAGGATGCACTGAAACAGTTCCAGAAGCAGGGGCTTAACGTTGTGCTGGGCGCACGTATGACCGGTGCGGAAGTCAAGCGCAAACTGGTTAATGTGACCTATGAAGATTCGAAGGGTAAGCAGGAAGCCAAGTTTGACAAGCTGATCGTCGCCGTTGGCCGTCGCCCATATACCGATAACCTGCTGTCTGAAGACTCCGGTGTTAAGTTGGACGAACGCGGTTTCATCTTCGTGGATGACAACTGTAAAACCGAAGCGCCCGGTGTCTGGGCGGTTGGTGACGTGGTTCGTGGTCCGATGCTGGCCCACAAGGCATCCGAAGAAGGCGTTATGGTTGCTGAGCGTATTGCCGGGCACAAGCCGCAGGTTAACTACGACTGCATCCCGAACGTGATCTACACGTCGCCGGAAGTTGCCTGGGTCGGGAAGACCGAGCAGGAGATGAAAGCGGAAGGTGAGGAGTACAATGTGGGTACTTTCCCATTCGCCGCCAATGGTCGAGCCATGGCAGCGAATGCGGCGTCCGGCATGGTCAAGATCATCGCCGACGCGAAAACCGACCGTATTGTCGGTTTCCACGTGGTGGGTCCCCAGGCCTCTGAAATCGTTGCTCAGGGCGTCATCGCCATGGAGTTTGGTTCCAGTGCCGAAGATCTCGCCCTGACCTGTTTTGCACATCCGACTCTGTCCGAGTCCGTGCATGAAGCGGCTCTGGGTGTTGCCGGCGGAGCGATTCACATCGCCAACCGTCGCAAAAAGAAGTAACGCGAGCCAGGAAACAGGGGCGCCAATGACGGCGCCCCGCTGCTATTAAAACGGCTGGTTTTCGGTCGCGTTAAGGATGCGCTGAGGTGATCCCCGGCGCATCAAACCGAATTCGCACTGCGCGGGTTCAATTTCCGTATGTGGTTATCCTCCATCAGAAAGCGGGACATTAACTATGAATTTGCATGAATATCAGGGCAAACAGCTTTTCGCTGAATATGGCCTGCCAGTATCCAAGGGCATTGCCTGCGATACCCCCAAAGACGCAGTGGCCGCTGCTGACGAAATCGGCGGCGACGCCTGGGTAGTAAAAGCTCAGGTTCACGCTGGTGGCCGCGGCAAGGCCGGCGGTGTAAAACTGGTCAAGAGCAAGGACGATATCCGCACCTTCGCTGAGAACTGGCTTGGCAAGAATCTGGTGACCTACCAGACCGACGAAAACGGCCAGCCAGTCAGCAAGATTCTTGTTGAGTCCCTTACCGATATCGACCAGGAACTCTACCTGGGCGCGGTTGTTGATCGCGGTACCCGTCGTATCGTGTTCATGGCTTCCACCGAAGGTGGTGTTGAAATCGAAAAGGTTGCCGAAGAAACCCCGGAAAAGATCCTGAAGGCCGAAGTTGACCCACTGGTCGGAGCACAGCCATTCCAGGGGCGCGAACTGGCGTTCAAGCTAGGCCTGGAAGGCAAGCAGATTGGTCAGTTCACCAAGATTTTCCTGGGCCTGGCGAAACTGTTCGAGGAGTGCGATCTGGCGCTGGTTGAGATTAACCCGCTGGTTATCACTCCAGCCGGTGACCTGCACTGCCTGGACGCCAAGATTGGCGTTGATGGTAACGCGCTGTACCGTCAGAAGAAGATCCACGAGATGCACGATCCCTCCCAGGAAGATTCCCGGGAAGCGGAAGCTGCCAAGTGGGAGCTCAACTACGTGGCGCTGGATGGCAACATCGGCTGCATGGTAAATGGCGCTGGATTGGCCATGGGTACCATGGACATCATCAAGCTGTCCGGTGGCCAGCCTGCGAACTTCCTGGACGTTGGCGGCGGTGCCACCAAGGAACGTGTTTCCGAAGCGTTCAAGATCATCCTGTCTGACGACAACGTGAAAGCGGTACTGGTCAATATCTTCGGCGGCATTGTTCGCTGTGACATGATTGCCGAAGGCATCATCGGCGCCGTAAAAGATGTTGGCGTCAAGGTTCCTGTGGTTGTGCGTCTGGAAGGCAACAACGCCGAGAAGGGCACTAAAGTACTCGCTGACAGTGGCCTGAACATCATTGCCGCCACCAGTCTGTCGAATGCGGCAGAGCAAGTCGTTAAAGCCGCGGGGGGTAAATAATGAGCATCCTGATCAACAAAGACACCAAGGTTATCTGCCAGGGCTTTACTGGCGCACAGGGTACGTTCCACTCTGAGCAGGCCATCGAATATGGCACCAAAATGGTTGGTGGCGTAAGCCCCGGTAAGGGCGGCACCGAACACCTGGGCCTGCCGGTGTTCAACACCGTGCGTGAAGCGGTCGAGAAGACGGGCGCCGAAGCCACGGTTATCTACGTTCCGGCGCCGTTCTGTAAAGACGCCATCGTTGAAGCCGCTGACGCTGGTATCCAACTGATCGTCTGCATCACCGAAGGCATCCCGACCATCGACATGCTCTATGCGAAAGAGTACGTCGATCGCAAGGGTGTTCGCATGATCGGGCCGAACTGCCCGGGTGTGATCACGCCAGGCGAGAGCAAAATCGGTATCATGCCGGGCCACATCCACAAGCCGGGCAAAGTGGGCATCGTGTCCCGCTCAGGTACCCTGACGTACGAAGCGGTCAAGCAAACCACCGACTTCGGTTACGGCCAGTCTACCTGCGTTGGCATCGGTGGTGACCCGATTCCGGGTTCCAACTTCATCGACATCCTGCAGTTGCTGCAGGACGATCCGCAGACAGAAGCCATCGTGATGATCGGCGAGATCGGCGGGACCGCTGAGGAAGAAGCCGCTGCGTTCATCAAGGACAACGTCAGCAAGCCGGTGGTGTCTTACATCGCGGGTGTGACAGCGCCTCCTGGTAAGCGTATGGGCCACGCCGGTGCGATTATCTCCGGTGGTAAGGGTACGGCGGATGAGAAATTCGCGGCTCTGAACGACGCCGGTGTCAAAACTGTGCGCAGCCTGGCTGAAATCGGCAAGGCGCTGAAGGAAGTGACTGGCTGGTAAACTACCGCCGGTGAATGAAAGCCCCCGGGTCTGTTTTGCGGACTGCCGGGGGCTTTTTGTTTTCTGGCGTCAGCGCAGGTTTTTCAATGCCTTCTTAACGCGGGCCACACATAAGACTATAATGCCCGGTCAGCCTGCAATATGATGGCTGTTCCCTATAAATAAAAGGAGTTCATGCTTTGAGTTCTGTCGATTCCCAGCAACGGATTTTGTCCGGCATGCGTCCCACCGGCAAGTTGCACCTCGGCCATTATCACGGTGTTCTGAAGAACTGGGTGAAACTCCAGCATGAATTCGAATGCTTCTTCTTCGTTGCCGACTGGCACGCGTTAACCACCAACTATGATGATCCCAGCGGCATTGAGGATAGCGTCTGGGATATGGTGATCGACTGGCTCGCGGCAGGCGTCAATCCCGGGTCCTCAACGATGTTCATCCAGTCCAAGGTGCCGGAACACGCGGAGCTTCATCTTTTACTGTCGATGATTACCCCATTGGGCTGGCTTGAGCGTGTACCCACGTACAAGGATCAGCAGGAAAAACTGCGCGAGAAAGACCTGGCTACCTACGGCTTTCTCGGCTATCCGCTGCTGCAGAGCGCGGACATTCTGATGTATCGGGCCGGTCGGGTACCCGTGGGTGCAGACCAGGTGTCCCACGTGGAAATCACGCGCGAAGTCGCTCGCCGCTTCAATCACATCTACGGCCGTGAGCCGGGATTTGAAGACCAGGCAGAGGGCGCCATCGTCAAGATGGGCAAGAAAAACGCAAAGCTTTACCGCACCCTGAAGAAGCGTTACCAGGAAGAGGGCGATATGGAAGCCCTGGAAACGGCGCGGGCATTGCTCAAGGAGCAGCAGAACATCTCCCTGGGCGATCGTGAGCGGCTGTACGGTTATATCGAAGGTGGCGGTAAGGTGATCCTTCCAGAGCCCCAGCCCCTGCTGACACCGGAATCTAAGATGCCAGGACTGGACGGCCAGAAAATGTCCAAGTCCTACGACAACTATATCGGTTTGCGCGAAGAGCCTGACAGCGTCGCCCAGAAAATCCGCACCATGCAGACCGACCCCCAGCGGGTAAGGCGTACCGATCCGGGCGAACCGGAGAAGTGTCCGGTTTGGGGGCTTCATCAGGTTTATTCCGATGCGGATACCCAGGAATGGGTGCAAACCGGCTGCCGCTCGGCGGGCATTGGGTGCCTGGAGTGCAAGAAGCCGCTGATTGACTCGATTATTGAAGAGCAGCGGCCCCTGCATGAACGTGCTCGTGAATATGAAGGCAATCCGGACCTGGTTCACGCCATTATTGAAGAAGGATGCGAGCATGCCAGGGATGCCGCGAGGGATACCCTTGAGGAAGTTCGGACAGCCATGGGCCTGAACTACCGCTGAGCCCCGACGCTGACAATTCCGGAGAGACCATGACAGAGGACACCACAGGCAATACGACGGCGGATGAGGGGGCTGAGGCGCCCGGGGCGCCCGTTGAGCAGGCGCCACTTGCCCGTGTCTCCGGTAAGCCGGTGGTTGATCTGCCTCGTGACCTGTATATACCTCCCGATGCCCTGGCGGTCTTCCTTGAGGCCTTTGAGGGGCCATTGGATCTGTTGCTGTATCTGATCCGACGTCAAAACATGGACATCCTCGACATTGATGTCAGTGAGATTACCAAGCAGTACATGGATTACATCGGCGCCGTTGAAGCCATGCGGTTCGAGCTGGCCGCAGAGTATCTGGTTATGGCAGCGACCCTGGCGGAGATAAAATCCAGGATGCTGCTGCCGCGACAGGAATCCGAGGACGAAGAGGACATCGATCCGCGGGCAGAGCTGATACGCAGGCTCCAGCAGTATGAGCGCTTCAAGCAGGCCGCGGAAGATATTGACGACTTGCCACGGCTTGAACGGGACAATTTCGTTGCCTCTGCGGCGCTGCCCCGGATGCCTTCCAGTCAGCCCCATCCGGACGTGGACCTGCGGGAAATACTGTTTGCGCTGCAGGGCGTGCTCAAGCGTGCAGACCTGTTTACCAGCCACCACGTGGAGAGGGAGCGTTTATCCACCCGTGAACGTATGTCGGCAATATTGTCGGTCCTGCGGGATGACCAGTTCGTGACATTCGAAAGTCTGTTCACTCCAGAGGAAGGGCGATTGGGGGTCGTGGTGAGTTTTCTGGCGACCCTGGAACTGGTCAAGGAGCAATTGATCGAAGTGGTCCAGGCCGAGGTGCTGGGGCCGATCCATGTCAGGGCGAGAGCGGTATGAACGAGGACAATCTCCGGAAAATACAGGCCATAACCGAAGCTGCATTGCTGGCAGCGGGAAAACCCTTATCGGTCGACCAGTTACGGGATCTTTTCGAAGAAGGTGAGCGCCCGGCCCGTCAGATAATGGAGCATGTACTGGTCTTGCTGGAGCAGTCTTGCCAGGGGCGGGGATTCGAGCTGAAGAAAACCGCCAGTGGTTACCGTCTTCAGGTGCGGGAAGAGTTTGCTCCGTGGGTGGGGCGTTTATTCGAAGAAAAGCCCCAGAGGTACTCCCGAGCACTGCTGGAGACGTTGGCGCTGGTTGCCTATCGCCAGCCCATAACCCGCGGTGAGATTGAGGATATTCGGGGCGTCACCGTCAGCAGCAACATTGTCCGTACGCTGCTTGAGCGGGAGTGGGTGAGGGTAGTCGGGCACCGCGACGTGCCGGGTAGGCCTGCTATGTATGCCACCACCCGTCAGTTTCTGGACTATTTCAATCTGGAAGGTCTGGACCAGATGCCGCCCTTGTCAGAAATCCGGGATCTGGAAGAGATCGGTCGGGAAATCGAAAAGAACATGCAGGCCGAGATCGAATTTGAATCTCCGGCCCGGAATGCTGGTGACGATGGGGATGACGCCAATCCCGATAACGCGCCAGGACAAACACTTCACTGATGCCACCGGCGTCAGTCACTCTTTAAGGATAGATCCATGGCGGCCAATCGCCCCAGAAAACCCGAACAGCGGCAGCCGGATGAAACCACCGTTTCCGGCCCGGAGCGCATACAGAAGCTACTGGCACGAGCCGGTGTGGGATCGCGTCGGGAAGTTGAGTCCTGGATCGAAGCCGGTCGCCTGAGCATCAATGGGAATCCGGTTGAGCCGGGGCAGAAAGTCACGGTTGATGATCGCATTGAGTTGGATGGCAAGCGCCTCGACATTGCGGCCGGGGCCGAGGTGGTCAGGCGTGTACTCATCTACAACAAACCGGAAGGCGAGGTCACCACACGCCGAGACCCGGAAGGACGACCGACGGTATTCGACAGCCTTCCCCGGCTCCGTGACCATCGCTGGATTGCCATTGGGCGGCTGGACATCAATACCACCGGCCTGGTGCTGTTCACCACCGATGGGGAACTCGCCAACCGGCTGATGCATCCGTCACGCCAGATTGACCGCGAATACGCGGTCCGGGTATTTGGTGAAGTGGATGAGGCGATGATCAAAAGATTGTCTGAGGGCGTGCTGCTCGACGACGGTATGGCGAAGTTTTCGGACATCAGCGAGGCCGGGGGAAAGGGGATCAACCAATGGTTCCATGTGACGCTTCTGGAAGGCCGTAACCGTGAAGTGCGCCGGCTTTGGGAATCCCAGGGGGTGAGGGTCAGCCGCTTGAAACGTGTGCGCTACGGGCCGATTTTCCTGCCAAGCCGCCTGACGGTTGGTAAGTGGGAAGAGCTGGATCAGAAAGCCGTGGATTCGCTGAGCAAAGCCGTCGATTTGAAGCCTGTGGGCATTCCGGCCAAGACGCCGTCTGAGCAAAAGACCCTTGATCGTAAGCGTCGTAAGCAGGCCGGGGCAGGTCCGCGTAAATCAGGCGGCGCGCGATGGCAGGTTGATAGTACTGGCCCGTCGACGGGCCGGAAGTCATCAGGCAAGCCACCGGCAAAGTCTGGAAAACGCTGATCAGTTGCTGATAGCGGCGAAAACCCGTGTGCAATTGCGGCCATGGGCTTTCGCCCGATACAACGCTTCGTCGGCGCGGGCGAGCCACTGGTCGGCGGTCTCGTCTGCCAGTCTCATGGCCACACCGCAGCTGGCGGTTACTGTGACATCGGTATCCCCGCAGTCCACGACAATGGTACTGATGAAGTCGCGAATACGGTCGCCAACCTCGCGGGCGTTCGCCTCGTCGGTATGGGCCAGCAGGATGGCGAACTCTTCCCCACCAAAGCGGTACACACTGTCGGAGTTTCTGACAGCCTTCTCGAGTTCGGCGGCCGCCAGTTTCAGCATGTGATCACCCACGACATGGCCGTACTGGTCATTCACCTGCTTGAAATGATCCAGATCGCACAGGATCAGTGAATACTGCTCTCCATGCCTGTCGCCAAGACAACTGGCACGGGACAGCGCCTCGTCCATAGCACGCTTGTTGGGAACACCGGTCAGGCAATCCGTCAGTGACGCCTGTTCGATGGCAATAAACTGGCAGGCATTGCGAATGGGGCAGATGGTGGCCGCAAGCATCAGCTCTATGCCTTCGAGCTCCTGTTCCGTGAATTTCTGTCGACGGCTGAGAGAGAGCGTGCCATAGAAACCGCCTTCGAGATTGAGCCGATAATCACAGCTGTGGGGGCCGCCTTTGCCAGTCACATAGACAAAATCCCTTGAACCGATGGTATGCCGATAAGTCAGGCAGTCGTAAGGAACTACGCTGGCGATCTCTTCAGCCAGAATCGCCAGTTGGGTTTCCAGGCTGAGTGTCGTGGACAGTCTTCGGGTCAGCCTTGTGAGCACATCCGGAGATTCATTCCAGTCGCGATGCGCCTGTCTCAGGGCCGCGAGTTTCTGAGGTTGTGGTCCAGACTTGTTGATCGACGGAATCTGTTTCACTTAAAGCTGCCTGTAAAGGTATTTTCTCTGGTTAAGCATAATTGGGGCCAAAAATAAATTAGTGCCCAATAACAGTCAGATATAGCGATTTTGTTCTCGATTTTCCAAGGATTAAAACAGACTTGATGGCGAGCACGTCAAATTTCCGGCATACGTTTGCCGGCATGACCAGATCGTTAAAATGTCCGACAAGGGGATTGGGCTCACGGGTGCCTGTGGTAAACTTCTGCGCTTATTCTTTGCTGCCAGTAGCGAGTGAGCGACCAACTTTATGAGGTTTCAGGCCCCCGAAAGTCTTTCCGAACAGATAGCCCAGCACCTGGGGCAGCGCATTGTGACCGGCGACCTGAGGCCGGGCGAGCGGATCCAGGAACTCAAGGTTGCCGGTGAGCTGAACGTCAGTCGCGGTTCCGTGCGCGAGGCGTTGTTGATTCTCCAACGCCGTCATCTGGTGGATATCTTTCCTCGCCGTGGTGCCGTGGTGTCCCGTTTGACTCCGGAGCTGGTCAACAGCCTCTATGATATCTACATTGATTTGCTGTGCATGCTGGGGCGGAAGGTACTTGAGCGTTGGTCCGGCAGTGAACTGTCTGGCGTTATGGGTCAGGTGCGGGAGCTTCAGGCGGTCATTGATGCACTCAATTCCTCCGGCGGAGATGCTGCCGAGCAGGTCATTGATGCCGGATTCGGAGTAATGCGCTACGCCTATGGGTTGGTGGAAAATCCGTTCCTTGAGGAAACCCTGGAAAACTTCCGGCCTGCGATCAGCCGGACCTATTTCGTCGCACTGGAGAACTTCCGCGATGAACTGGCGGAAACCGGGCAGTTTTTCCGGCAACTTGCGGACGCAGCGGTGCGTGACGACGCCGCCGGCCTTGAAACCGCCATCTGTGAGTTTGGCGAACATCAGCGTGAACAGGTACTGAGTATTCTCAGGGAAGAGGTGAGCGCCTGATATGCGCCTGAAGTCCATCAAGTTATCCGGTTTCAAATCTTTCGTTGACCCGACCACGGTGCCGTTTCCCTCTAACATGACGGCGGTCGTGGGCCCTAACGGTTGTGGCAAGTCCAATATCATCGATGCGGTTCGCTGGGTGATGGGGGAAAGCTCGGCCAAGTATCTGCGTGGCGAGTCCATGTCGGACGTTATCTTCAACGGTTCCAGTGCGCGTAAACCGGTTGGCCAGGCCTCCATAGAACTGGTTTTCGACAACAGCGACGGTTCGGCGCCCGGCGAGTTCGTACGTTTCAATGAAATTTCGGTACGCCGCCGTGTTTCCCGTGAGGGGCAGTCGGAATACTTTCTGAACGGCTCCAAATGCCGGAGGCGTGACATTACCGATCTTTTCCTCGGGACCGGGCTGGGCCCCCGCAGCTACGCCATCATCGAGCAGGGGATGATCTCGCGGTTGATCGAGGCCAAGCCGGAAGAGTTGCGGGTGTATATCGAGGAAGCGGCGGGTATCTCCAAGTACAAGGAGCGCCGCAAGGAAACCGAAAGCCGCATCCGCCGGACCCAGGAGAACCTGGAACGCCTGACGGATCTTCGGGACGAACTTGGCAGGCAGCTGCAACACCTTGAGCGTCAGGCTCAGTCGGCGGAAAAGTACAAAGCCTACAAACAGGAAGAGCGCCAGAAAAAGGCCGAGCTGACGGTGTTGCGCTGGCAGTCCCTGGACACCGATCTTCAGACTTGGCGCACTCGCATCCGGGATACCGAGCTCGAGCTCGAGAAGCAGCTGTCTGAACGTGTCAGCCTGGAAACAGCTCTTGAATCCCTGCGGGACGGGCATCAGGAACGTAACGAACATTTCAATCGGGCGCAGGCGCGTTACTACGAAGCCGGTGCCGATATTGCCCGCATTGAGCAGAGCCTTGAGCACCAACGAGAGCGCAGCCGCCAGACGGCCGCGGAACTGGACCAGGCCATGGCCAATCAGCGCGAACTGGCTCGGGAACTGGAACAGGATGAAGAGAAACTGGCGGGCATTCAGGAAGAACTGGATATGTTGGAGCCCGAACAGGAGGCGCTGGTCCTGAAATCGGAGGAATCCGGAGAAAAGCTCCAGAGTGCCGAGGATGCCATGAGCGAATGGCAGCACAACTGGGAGGATTTCAGTTCCCGTTCAGCGGATGCGCGCCGACAGGCGGAACTGGCCCAGTCCAGTATCCGTTCCCAGGAAAATGCCATTGAACAACTGCGCACCCGTCAACAACGGCTTCGTGAAGAACAGGATTTGCTTGAAGGGCAGGTTGATCGGGCGGAACTGGACGACCTGCTGGAGCAGCAGGAAACCCTGGAGCTTCAGAGGGAGGAAGCCGCGGAGCGAATCAACGTTGTCCAGGACGAACTCCAGGAGGCACGCCACCACCAGCGGGACGCAGAGCAGGCTGCCACAGAGGCGCGCCAGCAGGTCCAGAGTCTAAGGGCTTCGCTTGAATCCCAGCAGGCCTTGTTGGATGAACAGATGGGCAGCCAGGACGACACCCTGCAGGCCTGGCTCAATGAACACAGCCTTAGCGACAGCCCACGACTGGCCACGCAGCTTCGTATCGACGATGGCTGGGAATTTGCGGTAGAGCAGGTAATTGGGCGTTTCAGCCAGGGGCTGAGCGTACCGGGGCTGGGAGCAGTGCATGCCAACATGGCTGATGCTCCCCGAGGTTTGGCCCTGGTGAATAGTGACTCCAGCGCCAATGGTCCATTAACGGGGCTCGCAAGCAAAGTATCCGGTGCCGGGGGCATGGCATCCTTGCTGGCGCTTGTTGATACCGCGGAGTCCATGGAGGACGCACTGGAACGGCAGAAAGGTTTGGCGCCGGGCAGGAGTGTCATTACCCCCGAGGGTGCCTGGTTGTCCGCTGACTGGGTGTTGATGCCCGATTCCGACGCAGCCCAGATTGGCGTAATCGAACGCCAGAAGAAAGTCACCGCACTGACAGCAGAGCTGGAGCAGGCGGAAGCCTCCCTGGAAGCCGCCACCGATAATCTGGACCGGTTGCTGGAACAGTCAGAACGGGCGGAAGCTGCCAGGGACGATGCCCAGGGCCGGCTGGCGGATGTTGATCGGGAACTCGCCACCCTGTCATCCAAGATCAGTGGTCTGAAGGCGCGTGCGGAACAGATTGATGCGAGGCTTCAACGCATTCGTGACGATCTTGCTGACGTCTCCATGAATCTCGAGGAGCAGCAGGGACAACTGCTGGAAACCCGCGAGGAGTGGCAGCAGGCCCTGGCATCGACGGAAGACAGCGATGAAGAGAAGGAGCGGCTGCTTGAGCGTCGGGACGTGCTGCGTGAAAACCTTGACCGGCTTCGCCAGGAGGCTCGGCACGATCGCGATCACGCCCACCAGTTACAACTACAGCTTCAGTCTTTGAACAGCCAGCGCGATGGCTTGCGCCAGACCATTGATCGAATGCAATTGCAGAAAGAGCGTCTGGACGAGCGACTCGATATTCTCCGTGAAAGCCGCGAAAACGCCGAAGAGCCCATTGAAGATCTGAAAATGCAGCTGGAAGGCCTGCTGGACAGGCGCTTGGCTGAAGAGGAAAAGTTGGGTGCTGCCCGAGACGCGCTTGAAGAAATTGACCAGGAGGTGCGTGATCGGGAGCAAAGTCGCAGCCGGATAGAACATACCATTCAGGACGTCCGTGCCAGCCTCGAGAAGCTGAAAATGGAATCCCAGGCCCTGGAGATTCGTGCAGGCAATCACCTGGAGCAGCTCGAGGAACTGGATGTCCGCCTGCAGGAAGTGCTGTCAACGTTGCCTGAAGATGCCAGCGAGAAAGCCTGGGCTGAAGACCTCGAGAAAATCGGGTCCCGGATTCAGCGTCTGGGTGCCATCAACCTTGCGGCCATCGAGGAGTATCAGGTTCAGAGTGAGCGTAAGACCTATCTGGACAGTCAGCATGAAGATCTGATGGAAGCGCTCGAGACCCTGGACAACGCCATACGCAAGATCGATCGCGAAACCCGGCAGCGCTTCAAGGAGACGTTCGATCAGGTCAATGGGGGGCTTCAGGCGCTGTTCCCGAAAGTGTTCGGTGGCGGCAATGCGTACCTTGAGCTTACGGGTGAGGACCTGCTGGAAACAGGGGTTGCCATCATGGCAAGGCCGCCGGGCAAGAAAAACAGCACCATTCATTTGCTCTCCGGCGGGGAGAAAGCACTGACGGCCATTGCATTGGTGTTCTCCATCTTCCAGCTTAATCCGGCCCCGTTCTGTATGCTGGATGAGGTGGATGCTCCGTTGGACGATGCTAACGTGGGGCGGTACGCCAACATGGTCAAGGAAATGTCAAAACAGGTACAGTTCATCTACATTACCCACAACAAGATCGCCATGGAAATGGCCGACCAACTGATGGGGGTCACGATGCATGAGCCAGGATGCTCACGGCTGGTATCGGTAGATGTTGACGAGGCTGCCGCGTTGGCTGAAGCATGATGACATGTCGCTGGCGGACAGGCGGTCAAGGTTCGTGCAAAAATGACAAAACTGCCATCTGGCCTGTGTTTGCGTTGTATTCATTACAGGCTTTTCTTAGAGTAGCAACGATATCTGATCTGCAAACAGGACAGCACCACTATGTCTCTTAGGGAATGGTTAATTGCCATCGGTACCCTGGTTATACTCGGTATTGTGATTGATGGCCTGCGCCGGATGAGGCGCGCCCGTAAGGAATCAATCGCGATATCCTCTGGCATGGGCGCGGACGATCTCGACGATTCCCCGTTGGACCAAGACTACAACCCTGAGCTCCCAAATGGTGGGGCGCGAACCATTTCACGGGACACGCTGGAAGAGCGCGGCTACGTAAAACCGGAAAAGAGCCGTTTCGCCAAGCCCAAGCCCAAACCGACCAGGCCGGTGGTCAGCAGCGCGGCCGCGACGGCCAAGGATGACTCCGAAGAGCTGACTGCAGAGCGTGAACCGGAGCCGGAAAATCTGGCCGCCAGTGAACCCAGTGACGTTGACTACGATTCTGACATCGGTTGGGGGGCAGTAGATGAGGAACCGGAAACCGATATAGCGGATTCTGGCCCGGACGACAAAGGGATTCCCCCCACGGTAACCACCGAGGTCGAGGAAGACACGGCAAGGCGGGAAGCCACATCACGGCAATCCGGGCAGCCCCTCGCCGGAGCCAACCGGCCGGAGGCCCGGGAAGTGGTGGTTATCAATGTGTTGGCGAAAAGTGAGCAGAATTTCGAGGGCACCAAACTCAAGGCGCTGTTCGAAGCTTGTGGCCTGGAACATGGCGACATGGATATCTACCATCGCCACGAGCAGTCTGACACCACCAGCCCGGTGCAGTTCAGCGTGGCCAGCGCCGTAGAGCCCGGTACCTTCAAACCCGAGGATATGCCAGCCTTGTCCACGCCGGGGATCAGTTTCTTTATGAGCATGCCCGGGCCTACCAATTCCATGCAGGCCTTTGAGTTCATGCTGGAAACGGCGCAGTGCGTGGTGCGCAATCTTGGCGGTGAACTGAAGGACGAGCGCCGCAGCGTGATGACCCCGCAAACCATTGAGCACTGCCGCCAACGCATCCGCGAATTTGAACGTAAACAACGATCCCCCAGACAATGACCAAAGCCTCTCCCGACGTTATCAGCCGGGCCGGAGAACTCCGGGATATCATCACTGAGCATAACTATCAGTACTATGTTCTGGACGATCCCCGGGTTCCGGATGCCGAGTACGACCGCCTGTTTCGGGAATTACAGGACCTCGAAGCGCAATACCCCGATATTGTGACGCCTGATACCCCCACTCGCCGGGTGGGGGCATCGGTGGAAACCACCTTTGAGGAAGTTGTCCATCGTATCCCCATGCTTTCCCTGGACAATGCGTTCAGTGATGAAGAACTGAGGGACTTTGACCGCCGGGTGAGAGATCGGCTCAAGACCGAAGAAGACATTGAGTATGTCTGCGAGCCCAAGCTGGATGGGCTGGCGGTTAGTCTTCATTACGAATCTGGCGTGCTGACCCGGGCCGCTACACGCGGTGATGGCTATACAGGTGAGGATATCACCGCCAACATCCGTACCATCCCGTCGGTGCCCCTGAGACTTCGTGGTGACAACATCCCTGAGCTGGTGGAGGTCCGGGGAGAGGTGTATATGCCCCGGGAAGGGTTCGAAACCCTGAACAAACGTCTGGCGGACAAGGGAGAGAAGACGTTTGTTAACCCCCGTAATGCTGCCGCCGGCAGTCTGAGACAGAAAAAGCCCACCGTGACGGCCCGACGTCCACTCGAATTGTGCGCCTACAGTGTCGCGCTTGAGGACGAAAGCCGGCTGCCCGCCACCCATTGGGAAGGGCTGCAACAGGTTGGTGCCTGGGGTTTCCGGATCAACCCTGAGATGCGTCGGGCGACCGGCGCGGGGGACTGTCTGCAGGCTTACAATGAGCTGATGGATAAGCGTGCCAGCCTACCTTATGAAATCGATGGCATTGTCTTCAAGGTAAACAGCCTGGCATTGCAGCGGCAGTTGGGGTTCGTCTCCCGTGCCCCCCGATGGGCCATTGCCCAGAAATTTCCGGCGCAGGAAGAACTGACGGTCATTGAAGACGTGGAATTCCAGGTCGGCCGTACTGGCGCGATCACACCAGTCGCCCGGCTCAAGCCGGTATTTGTGGGAGGCGTCACCGTAAGCAATGCCACTCTGCATAATATGGACGAAATCCAGCGACTGGGTGTCCGTATCGGAGACACCGTGTTCGTTCGACGGGCGGGGGATGTGATTCCCCAAGTGGTCAAGGTTGTGACCGAACGGCGCCCTGACAATGCCCGTGAGGTCCAGCTTCCGGACGCCTGCCCGGTATGCCAGTCTGACATTGTGCAGATCGAGGGCGAGGTAGTGGCCCGCTGTTCCGGCGGGCTGTTCTGTCCGGCACAGCGTAAGGAGGCCATCCGGCACTATGCATCCCGAAAGGCGCTGGACATAGAAGGGCTAGGGGACAAGTGGATTGATATTCTGGTGGACAGGGAACTGGTCACCACGGTTGCGGATCTTTACCTGTTAAAGAAAGCCGATTTGACGGGTCTTGAACGTATGGGTGATAAATCCGCGGGTAATCTGATCGATGCCATTGATTGCTCCCGCCACCCGGTCCTTTGGAAATTCCTGTATGCCCTTGGTATTCGGGAGGTGGGCGAGGCAACCGCCAAGGCCCTGGCCAGCCACTTTGGCACCCTGGAAGCCATTGGTGAGGCTGACGAGGATGCCCTGCAGTCGGTGTCTGACGTTGGGCCCATTGTCGCCGGCCACATTCGTAGTTTCTTCGACCAGACCCACAACCAGGAAACCATTCAGGCCCTGAAAGACGCTGGGGTTCAATGGCAGACCGAAGAGATCACCGCCAGTGAAAAGCCGCTGAAGGGAGAGACCTGGGTACTGACGGGGTCACTGTCCGACATGACGAGGGATGACGCCAAGGCAAAATTGGAGTCCCTTGGGGCCAAAGTAGCGGGAAGCGTCTCCGGCAAGACCTCCTGTGTTGTTGCCGGCGAAGCCGCCGGTTCGAAGCTGACGAAGGCCGAGAATTTGGGAGTCCCGGTAATGGACGAGTCCGCCTTCGTCGATTTTCTTGGCACCCACGGCCTGGAATAAACCTCTGGCCACGGCGCACACTATGGTTCGTCCGTGGCCAGAATCTGAGAACTCGCGCAGATCCTGCCTCCGTGAAATTGATTACCATGAGCTTGTTCTGTAACGGTGTGTAAAGCACCTATAAAAACAATGCTCTGAAACGGACTTTTTCATGCGCGCCGATTCGCTCTCTTGCCTCTCCTGTGCTCTTCGCTGTTTTCCTCGCGGGGGCTGTCTTGCCCTGCTGTCACTGATCCTGGTTGTCATTGGCGGTTGCAAGACCGAACAGGACGCCGAAGACCCCTACATTCTGGGAACACCGCCGGACGAAGCTTATCTGGGCGTTGAATACGCCTACAATTTTGGCGCTTTCGACAGCGACGATATTCTCGATTATTCACTCACCAATGCACCGTCCTGGCTGGCGCTGGAAGACACCAGCAACAAGGCACGCCAGGGCGTCATCATGCGGGGCGTTCCGGGGCTGACCGGTGGCTCGAGAGGCCGTGATGACCTCGGCACTACGGAGAACATCACTCTGGTTGGCAATGATGGCCGTGCGGCCGGTACACAGCCATTTGACATTGAGGTCCGGGAAAACGTGCTCAGCCTGGCCATCGACGATTTTACCGAGGGAGAGGCGTTCGAGGCGCCGGAGGAACGGGATAATCGGTGCGAGGCTCCGGAGATCGGAGAAATCGGTCGACAGACATATGAGGTGAACGAGTACGACGATGATGGCGCCGTCGTTAAAACCGTTCAACGCACCAGCGCCACCTATCCCGTTCTTGTGCGGGTACTGCTTGATCAGCCTTCTGTCACCCGTGTGTCGGTGGCCTTTGAGCTGGACTCCAGCTTTAATCCACAACGCTGTGACGAGGATATTGATCCCCCTCATCAGCGTTGTGAAAATGGCGCCGCCAACGATAACGAGGCGATCATCGGCAAGGACATTGTTGGTTTGGGGACGCAGAGCGAACCGACCTTACCAGTGCCTTCCTATCTTCAGTATCAGCCAGACGATGATGGGTTCCTGTCCAAGGGGGTGATTACTCTGGAGCCCGGAATCACCGAATGTTACATCCGCCTGGAAGTTATCGAGGACACCGAGGCCGAACCCCTGGAAACCCTGAACATCCGACTGACCGAGGTGCGGTCCGGCCTCGCCGGGCTTGGCAGTTCCAATTCCGGTGTCAGGGAATTACTGCGGATTGCGGACAATGAGCCAACAGTGCGCCTGGAAACCGAGGCCGGCGGTACCCGCGATGCGCTTAATGTCGGCGAAGTTCGCGAGTATGTTGCTTTAATCAGCGGTGAACGAGCCGGTGCTTATAGCGTGAAACTTGGAGAGGATGATGACTCCGATGTGATTCTGGGCGAGGATTTCCTTGTGGAAGTCCGGGACGGGAATGGCGAGTGGGTGGAAGGGGATCTTCTGACCTTTGCCGAGGGCGTTGAGGAAATGCGCTTTCGTATCCGCATTCCCGACGACTACACCAACGGCCAGCTGGAAAACGATCGTTTCCTTCTTTTGGGTCTGGACGAACGTTATCAGTCCGGAAGGGAGAATTTCGCGGCCTCGGCGGATGCGGACAAACTGCGGGTGAACATCAACGAACTGACTTCACCGATTGAGGTGGGCAACAGTGTGGCCTTTGTTCCCACCGACACGGCCTTCGGGCACAACGGTCGTCTTTTCATTGCAGGCTATCGTATCGATGATGGTGACCGTCCCTGGGTGCGTATCGTCACGCAGAAAGGGGAAGTAACGGAGCAGCCGTTGTCAGAGGCCGCTATTGCCCAGGGTGGGGAACCGGTTGTCGGTTTTGTCGAACGTAACTTTAAGGAAGGAGATGACGACGTTACCCGCTACGAATTCGTCGTGTCGTTCGGCAGTAAACAGACACCGGACGGTGCCCCTGGCGGCAATGGTGTGGATGTTCATACCCTGCTTTACTTCTTCGACACCGCTCAGGATCCGGACAGTTATGTGCCGGTTTGGAGCATTGTGACCGGCACATCCGGTGATGATTTTCCCCGATGGACTGGGATTGATAAAGATGGTGGTTACGTCGTGAACGCCGGGGAAACCGATGGCCAGTGGACGAACGAAAACGCTGCTGGTGGTGTGGACAGTTTTCTCCAGAGAATTGACACTACCGTTGACGGCAACTCGGTTGTGCCGGTGGTTGCCTGGATACGACAGGTCGGGTCAGCAGGGCATGATGAGTCGGTTGTAGGAGGCAGTACGTCCACCAGCAGTCCGCTGCTGATCGGGGATTCCTCAGGCGCGGTGAGTGGCCAACCCCAACTTGGCGGAAAAGACGCGTTCTTTTATATTGCCTCCAGCGCAGACAGTACAATTAACGTCAGGCAGCGTGGAACCGCTGGCAACGAAGATCTCTCCGACGGCATCTACGGGACCAACAATGTCTGGTTGGTGGGCCAGAGTACCGGCAACTATAGCGTCGAGTCTGGCGATGGAAACCGCTCACTGAAGCGTCGTCAGATCAACAGCCAGGCCGGGTTTGCATTGTCCTATACGGCGTTGGGAGATGTCACTCGCGCCTTTACGTTCAATGACTTGGATGATGCATCCACTGAGTCTCTACGTGCGGTGCGCACTTACGACCGGGACATTCTGGTTGCAGGAAGTACCAACGGTAATTTCAGCGAAAGCGAGGGAAACAGCCAGACTCATCCGATCCTGGCCAGAATTTCACTGGAAGAAAACAGCGATGATGACACTGACAGCAGCCGGGAATGGAGAACTCAGTTGCCACTGGTTGGTGCTGAGGGTGAAATAGAACGGCTGGAAAACTACCGCGATGACGAAATAACAGCCCTGGTCAAAATCGTCAGTGGTGCCTCTGAGACCTGGGAGGTTCGGCTGTTTACTGGAGAGGGGCTGCCGTTGCATTAATCGAATGCGGGCGATGTGCCCACTGCTATACGCTACCCTCGTGCCGGCTGGCGTTGGCGTACAACTTCAGGTAATCGGTGCTGGTGACGATACCGGCTGACTGGCCCCTCTCATCAACCACCAGGGCCGCATTCAGTTGGTGAGCGAGCATCAGCCTTGCCAACTGGTGGGCATCGGTCTCGGGCGACGAGGTCAGGAAGGCGGGTAGTTCGATATTCACGAAGCTCGCGCTCATGGCGTTTGCATCGGTTTCGTGGAGCCAGGCTAGCAACCAGCGTAGATCCACGAGCCCTGCTACGTTACCGTCTGCGGTAATCACGAGATGGTTGACGCCGTTTTCATCCATGGCTTCCATCGCGTCAGCAACGCTTGCGGTGGCTGGCAGAGAGTGCAGGGCGGGGGTGCAGATCTGAGATACCGGCAGGTAGGCCCGTCGCTCTTTGGGTTCACCGGACGCTGCGGCACCGTATTCCTCAATGGCACGCTGCCGTCCGGAGCGGGCGGCAAGCTGGAACTCGGCGTCGGTTGCCTCACTGTGCTGAACATCGATATTGTGGGATTCGCTCAGTTCTGTAACGTCACCTACGCGGCGGCCCCGGAATATCTCCGGCAGGCGTGTCCCAACGGGTCTGCCGGGTTCACTGACATGAATGGACATAATGATCTGCTCCGGTTACAACAGGGCCTTCTCCGGTTATCGGCAGACAATTTGATTTCTTCAGGCGCTAATAGTTTCCTGCTCTGTTATTTCCACGCGGTGGCAGCGGCCCGTCGCGACCCGTTTTGCCAGGGATCCGGGGAGGCAGACAGGCTGGCCGGAGAGCCGGTCGGCAAGGTACTCTGCGAGCAGGGGAGCGTAACTCAACCCCTTGCTGCCCAAGCCGGTAAACAGGTTGATGCCTTCCAATGGTTGCCCATAAGCGTCCACTAGTGGACCAGCGACCGGCTGATAATCATGGGTTGTGCATCGAAACCCGACTTTGCCATCGAGTTTCGCCGGATCAACGTCGCCTGAATCCCTGTCTACCGAGCCTGGAACCATCGCATCCAGCATCGATAGGTTATCCCGGTGGCTTTCGGTGGAAAGGGTTGGCGATGAGTCATGAAGATCGAAGGTGGCACCCGCCAGTGTCATGCCACCGTGGGCGGGATTGAGATACCCTGATCCACATACCACTACATCAGGGCAATTCACCGCCTTCGCAGGCAAGTGGGTTACTTGCCCTCGAATCGCGCGAAAACGGAAGCTGCCCTTCAGCGGAATCAGGTCCGGTGTCTGATGGCCGGCGCATATCACCACCCTGTCGACCACAACATCCTGCTCGCCGTTACCTGCGATATGCCATTTGCCGTTGCAGGGAGTAAGTCGGTGGACGTCAAACCCAAAACATTGAAAAATCCGCTCGTGCTCTATCAATGCCCGGCAAAGGCCGCCGGGCTCAAGCCATCCACTGTGAGGAAACCAGAGGCCTCCCCGAGTCAGGGGAATGCCGGCAAGCTCAGACGCCTGTTCCGGGCTGATCTGCTGCAATACGGCGCTTGGATAGTCGTTGCGGGCGATGAAGCGGTTCTGACGGTCTTGCTCGCTATCACTGTGCGCCAGTTGAACAAGCCCGGAAGGATGCCAGTGCTCCCCGCCGAACTGTTGATAGTAACGTTGACTGAACAGCAACGATGAGAGACCGAGCTTTGCCTGATCGTTGAACTCAATGCCCAGTTTGACATACAGCGCACCCTGGATATTGCCAGAGGCGGCTGTTCCAGCCTCTTGAGCCTGGTCAATCACCGTGACATGCAATCCCCGCTCCGCCAGATTCCGGGCGAGCAGGCTGCCGGCAACCCCGGCGCCGATGATGGCAATGGATTCAACATCATTCGCGGCTGGTGGTGTTCCGGGGCTGGTGGCATCACCCAGTGTGCCGGTCAACATGTCCCATTTCTGGCCAAATCCGGGTGCTTTTCGCATGGCGAAGCCAGCAGCAATCAGCCGTCTCCGCACCTCGCCAACGGATGTAAAGGTGGCGATCGTCGCGCCGGGCTTGCTGTGGCCGGGCATCGCGTCGATGATTTCACTCGTCCACATGCCCGGATTTTTAGCGGGCGCGAAACCGTCCAGGAACCAGGCATCGGCCTGAAAATCCAGCTCACGCCATGCATCGGCTACGTCGCCGAAAAACAGGGTCAGCCTGACGTGACCGCCGGCGAGTACCAGGCGATGGGTACCGGTGATGGGGGCAGGATACTGTTCAAGCAGTTGGTCAGCGTAGACCTTGAGCTCCGGCCACATCGTAAGTGCTCGGGCAAGGTCCTCCGGAGTCAACGGGTGGCGTTCGGCGGAGACGAAATGCAGGCAGCCGTTGCGTGGTGTGGCTGTCTCATTCCAGGCTTGCCAGGCTGCGAGGAAATTCAGGCCAGTGCCAAACCCAGTTTCCGCGATGACGAAGGAGGAGGCTGCGGGCAATAAGGAGAAACGTTCGCGAAGCCGGTTCTGGCCGATAAACACATACCGCGCTTCTTCAAGGCCGTTCTCGCTGCAGAAGTAAACATCGCCAAAGCGGCGACAGCGGGGTGCGCCACTGCTCCAATCAATGTCTGCGGTTTCAATGGACGGTAGCCTGGGGTCAGTCACAATCATCGTATCCGGTCAGTAGGCTTGATGGGCTACTCTGCCGCGGTATCGGTTTGCCGGACCGAAACGCTACGGATAATGACGGGTTCCTGGGGTACATCCGCCATGCCTCGGGATCTCACCGTTTTCTTGCTGGCGATGGCATCCACAACACCCATTCCCCCTGTCACCTTGCCAAATACCGCGTAGCCCGGGCCGCGGACACCTGCGTTCAGGAAATCGTTGTCGGTCAGGTTGATAAAAAACTGGGACGTGGCGGAGTCCGGTGAGCTTGTGCGGGCCATGGCGATGGTTCCGCGAAGGTTTTTGGCGGTTGGCCTGGCTTCGTTCCGGATGGGGCTACGGGTCTGCTTCTGGTTTAGATCCTGATCAAAACCGCCGCCCTGGATCATGAAACCAGGAATGACCCTATGGAACAGCGTACCCTCGTAGAACCCGTTTTTGGCATAGGTAATAAAATTATCAACGGTCTCGGGAGCGATGTCCGGGCGCAGAGTCACCTCAATGGCACCTTCGCTGGTTTCAATAATCACCTGGGGCTGCTCACCCTGTTGCCCTTCTGCCGCCAGGCAGTTGCCGATACCCAGCATGAAGGTTACAGATAGAGCGATTTGCATCACATAACGAAACGGTTTTACGAAATTTGTCATTCTATAATGGCTCACGTAGTTAGTTCAGGGAATAGTAGGTAGCTTCGGGAATGTTTGCTGCGATACTGTTCCCATGAATCCAGTCTGTTGCAGGATGTTAGCAGATAATACTTGTCAAGTCGGGCATATTCCCTGCGGAGTTCATGACTATCAGCTAACCTTTTATCGCATCAGTGGCATTGATGCACTCTGACCGGGCCAGGTTGTACGGCAATCACTGTGAAGCTATTGGAGGCATACCTTGAAAATCCGTCAGGGCTTCGAAGAAAAATCCCGTCTCGGTCGGTTGCTGATAAACCGGGGATACCTTTCCGAAATTCAGTTGGAAGAGGGCCTGCGCCTACAGCATGAGACCGGTCAGCGGCTCGGCGAGGTGTTTATACAGTCCGGCTGGATTACCGAGCGCGAGTTGCATCGGGTTCTCAAGCACCAATCCCGTTACCGCAACGCGGCTGCACTGGTCACTATGGCGGTATTGCCTTTTCAGCCATTGGTCAGTTTTGCCGCTGGCAGCACCACGAATGATTCACGAGACGTTACGGACGCCGCGCAATTGTACGAGCGTGCCGGTTTGGCGCCGCTTAATGACGACGAGATGGCCGGCGTGTCGGGGCAGGGTGATCAATCCTTGTTGGATCGTATCGCCACGGTATCTGCCATGACCGGAAGTAACGACGGGACAGGAGAGGTTGATCCGGATGTCATCGAAGGCCTGAAACTAACAGCGAACATTTTCGTGCCGGTGCTGAACTTCCTGGATTCTGATCTGACGATATCCGGTGTGCATTATCGGGATGATGTTCCCCGTTACATGGTTCGTGACGATGGCGGACTCACCCTGGCGTTCCCGGAAAGGATCGAACAGATCCGCATGGACAATATACGGGTCAGCGGCAGTCAGGGACCGTCCATGGGGAACATTGCACTCGACAATATCCGCTTCCATCCCGATTCACAGATGACGATCTATACTCGCTGATGGGATGCGTTGGGCTCCGACGTTTGCGGAGCCCAGAAGCCGTCAGGCGCTCGCCAGAACGGTACGGTGTGATACGGCCTTTTGCTCGCCCTGAGCACCGTAGAGGGTCTGGTGCCCGGAAACGCCGCGGAATATATCAGTAAGACGTGAAAGGCGCTTCTGAAGGTGACTGACAACCCGCCCATTATTGCTATTCAACTGGTGACAGGTTTTAAGGCGTTCGTCGGCCTCCCGCCACAAGTCGTAAACATCTGACAGGCCGGCGCTGAGAATAAACCGTGAGGGTGCTCCGTTTTCAGGTCGAAACCCCATCGACACCAGAAGGCGGATTTTGAGTTTGGCCCGTTCACGAATCTGACCCAACAGAGTGTTTTTCTCGCCAGTCAGTGATTCGAGTTTACGGATATCAGATGTGGAAAGGCAGGCTTTTTCCTGCTGCAGGACGTCCGCCAGGGATTCGAGTTGACGGATATCCTGAGATAAAAGGTCTTTCAGTTCATCAATTGCGGCCATGATCTACTCACCCGAAAATGCTTTCATCCATCTCAAGCATTTTCTGGGCCAGTTTCTCTGCATCAACCTTGTAGGAGCCGCTTTCAAGGGCAGAGCGGATCTGCTCGATACGGTCATCGTCCATTTCCGGATAACTGCCGAGCTTTTGTTCGAGCTGTTTCAGGTTCTTCGCCTGGCTGCTCAAATTGACATTTTCACCACGGGCGCCTTGCGCCTGGGTCTTTGCCTGCTCAGCTGTAGAGGGCTGAGTGCTCTGGGTAGCGGAAGATTTATCGGCCGTGGTTTTCTGGGTGTTGACCTGGCCTGGGCCTATTCCATTAAAGTCAACTGACATAACGTTACCTGCTTAACTGGTCGGCCGCGTTGGGCGGCTCCAAAATTTCATACCTGTCTATCGGCATGGCCTGACGTTTCTTTAGCGATTTTTGCAAGAGTTAAATGACACTCTTGTCATCTTTCCAAAAAACCGGCAACAGATTGCCGTTTCCGGTGAATCAATGCCGGGAACGAGGTTACATGGGAATCTCGACATGCCCGGGAGCAGTCACACGGGCACGCACGGTGCGGGAGGACGAGAGGTTCTCAACCAGAACCTGTTCTCCAATCCCGGCACTGGCCAGGGCCTTACCCCTTGAGTTTACCGAAAAATTGCCGCTGCGGGCGCTGATGATAACATGGTCTCCGCGTTCGATCGCTGCCGGAGCCAGCACCAAATCCGGTGTAAATACGGTACCGGCGTTCACGCCGCGGCGCATTTCCATGCCCACTAACTGGTCGACATTGGTTATTGCGCCCCGTCGAATCGAATTCACCACCACGTTATCCGACTGTATTGCTGCTTTTGTCAGTCGTTCGCCGCGCCCCAGGGGGCGGGCGGCGACCATGGCTTCACCGGTTATCGTGACGGATACCGGAAGGAACATGCGCCAGGGGCGCTCGCCCTCGCAGGAAACCAGTAGCGAGGGTTGGGTGGTCCTCCAGGGGTCGCCGCTGAACGATACGCTGAGTGGGGTATCACAGGTTGCGAGCGAGAGGCGTGCGTCGAGTTGGCCGGTATCGTGGGAAACCGTAAAGCCTTCGTTTGCCTGAGCCTCTGAAAATGCCTCCAGAAATTGTTCCGCGCTGCTTTGAATTTGTTCGGACGTGGTCGTGGAGGCCATTGCCGGGCCGGCTGTTACGGCGAATAACAATATGATGGCGAAATTGGTAATGCGCATACGCGGCAGTTTGTCCTATGCTGTCATTAACCGGGTAAAGCCCCGAGTTCAGGAATATCCTAATGATTTCCGGATTCGGCCGTTAAGCCTATCGAGTGAGTCAATAAACCGGCACATAGCCGGTTCCACGCGACTTTCTAGAATAACGCAGCAAGATGCGTGCCGGCAGCAAGACGTTTCGAGTGGGAGATATAAACGATGGCAGGGGTATTGGACAGTGTAAATCAGCGCACCCAGCTGGTGGGCCAGAATCGTCTGGAGCTTCTGTTATTTCGCCTTCGTGGCCGGCAGATGTACGGCATCAACGTCTTCAAGGTCAAGGAAGTGTTGCAGTGCCCCAGGCTGTCATCGTTGCCGAACAGTCGCCCTATGGTTCGGGGCGTGGCCCATATTCGTGGCGAGACCATCCCTATCATTGACCTTGGTATGTCAATCCGGCTTCCCGGTATTCCCAAGGAAGAGATGGCCACCAGCTTCGTGATCATTACTGAGTACAACCGAAAAACCCAGGGTTTCCTGGTGGCTGGTGTCGACCGCATCGTGAATATGAACTGGGAAGACATCCTGCCGCCACCCAAGGGTGCGGGCAAAGACGTTTACTTGACAGCGGTAACGCACTTTGAAGACAAGCTGATTGAGATTATCGATGTTGAAAAGATCCTGTCTGAAGTCTCTCCGTTTGAGGAGGATGTCACCGAAGACGTTCGCAACCGCAGTTCAGAGCGGGTGCCTGGCCATCTGCCAGTGCTTGTCGTGGATGATTCCGCAGTGGCCCGACGTCAGATCGAGCGTTGCCTCACGGCTATCGGTATGGAAGTGGTGACAAAAAATGATGGCAAGCAGGCCTTGGATTACCTAAAAGAAGTTACGGCAGATGGCTCTCGCGCCATCGATCACCTGTGTTTGATCATATCCGATGTCGAAATGCCGGAAATGGACGGGTACACTCTGGTCACCAAGTGTAAAAATGAGCCTGCAATCAAGGATGTATTTATCATGCTGCACACGTCCCTGAGTGGCGTGTTTAACAAGGCGATGGTGCAGAAGGTGGGCGCTGACGATTTCATGGCTAAATTCAGCCCCGATGAGCTGGCTGAAAGAGTCATGGAAATTGTCGACCGCGAGCAGTGACGCTCTTCCGTTACTTCCGACTCACTCGATAATGAGATCCAATGAAAGCTGAAATAACGCCACAGGAATACGAGGCCTTTAAATCATTCCTGCAGGATGCGTGTGGCATTTTGCTCGGGGAGAACAAGCAGTATCTGGTAAAAAGCCGTTTACGGCGGATCATGGAAGAGAACAAGCTAAGTACCCTGGGTGATCTGCTGGATCGCGTGAAGCGAACCGGACGTAGCAGTTTGAAGGAAGTCGTGATCGACGCGATGACGACGAATGAAACCCTCTGGTTTCGGGACAATCACCCGTTCCGCATCCTGCAGGAAAAGCTGCTGCCGGAATTCGGCAACAGAAAATCAGCGCAGTCACTTCGTATCTGGTCTGCAGCCTGTTCGACAGGCCAGGAGCCCTATTCGGTAGCGATGATTATTGAAGAATTTCGTCGCCAGCGGCCGGGTAGGCTGCGGGATGTGAAGATCACCGCCACCGACATCTCCAAAAGCGTTCTAGAGGTTGCGCGCCGTGGCGAGTACGAAATGATCGCCATTGGCCGGGGCCTGTCACCTGAGCGGCAAAAGCAGTTTTTTACTCCCGCCATGAATGGCAGTTGGCAGATCCGACCGCAAATCAAGAGCATGGTGGAATTCAGGGAGCTGAACCTGCTTGAACGCTACATGCTCGGGAAGTTTGACATTGTTATGTGCCGGAACGTACTGATCTACTTTTCGGCAGAGCTTAAAAAGGACATCCTGACCCGTATCCATGCCACTCTCAATCCCGGTGGTTACCTGATACTGGGAGCATCGGAATCGCTGAACGGGTTGCCTCATCTCTACGAAATGGTGCAGTGCCACCCAGGGATCATCTACCGCAAGAAATAGGCCCACCCAATGCCGATCAATGTATGGATACTGGTCGCCGCCCAGGCGCTTGCCATGTGTACAGCGCCTTTCATCGTCTTTATCGGAAGCATTCACGGACGTCTTCTGGCGCCATCACCTGAGTGGGCAACCTTGCCCGTGGGCCTTGTGGTAGTTGGAACGGTCCTGGCTATAAAGCCTGCTACGTGGCTGATGGAACGCCTGGGGCGCAAGCCGGTTATGTTGCTTGGCACGCTGGCGGGTGTGGTGTCCGGGTTGTTCGGTGCGCTGGCAGCCTGGAGTGCGAGTTTCCCGTTCTTGTGCGCTGCGGCGGTTGTGGGCGGAACCGGGCTGGCGGTGGTTCACCAATACCGCTTTGCGGCCATGGAGTCGGTAGCGCCCGAGATGGCTGGCTCCGCAGCAGCCAGGGTGCTTCTAGGCGGCCTCGTAGCGGCGTGGCTGGGGCCGGAAATTGCGCTTTTGGGCGGTGGAGGCCAAGCCGAGCACCCTTTCATGGGCGGCTGGCTTGCATTGAGTGCCGTGCAGGTGGTTGCCATGGTCGTACTGGTTTTCGGGTACCGCGCCAGCGGGGAGCGAGTACGGGAAGCCTTGGGGGAGGGCGGTCGTCCAATGGCAAACATCCTGAGGCAACCGGTCATTTGGGCGGCGATCAGTTCCGCGGCTATCGGTTATGCCCTCATGAGCTTTATCATGACGGCAACACCACTGAGTATGACGGAAGTGGCCGACCACCCGCTTGAAGATGCCAAGTGGGTCATTCAGATTCACATCATGGCCATGTATCTGCCGTCGCTGATAAGTGGCTGGTTCATTCGTGTGGTGGGTATTCCAAGGATGATGGGGCTGGGATTGCTGGCCTATCTGGGGTGTGTGGCCCTGGCGTTCAGCGGTATCAGCTTTCACCATTACCTGTTTGCACTCATCCTGTTGGGGGTTGGCTGGAACTTCCTGTTTGTCGGCGGCACCACGCTATTACCGCAGGGATATCGCGATGAGGAGCGGTTCCGTGTTCAGGGGCTCAACGACCTGATGGTATTCGGCTCGCAGGCGACAGCTGCACTGAGTGCTGGTGCGGTATTGGCGGCGTTTGATTGGAATGGATTGTTGCTGATTGCCATACCGTTCCTGGTGTTACACGGTGTCTTGATGGCCGTTTGGCTGATGAGCCGGCCCCAGAACAGGGGCCGGCATCCCGCTTGAATGTTTATACCAGGTTGTAGACGAAGACGATGGCTACAGCAACGGGTGTGAAGTAACGCAGTACGCGATACCAGAGCGAGAATGTGCCCGCTGACATGCCCAGTTCGCTTTCCAGCGCCTGTCGAGACATTGTCCAGCCGACAAACACGGCGACCAGCAGTCCGCCCAGGGGCAACAGGATATTAGCGGTCAGGAAGTCCAGAAGGTCGAAGATGGTTTTGCCTTCGAACATCGCAAACATGCCCAGCGGTGTCACGTCCGACCACAGGTTTAGCGAAAGTACGGAGGCCACACCCAATAACCAGCACACGATGCCTGCCCCGACGGTACTCACCGTGCGGTTCATACCTTTCTGTTCCTCAAGCCATTCAACAATCGGCTCCAGCAGGGAAATGCCGGATGTCCAGGCGGCAAAGATCAGCAACACGAAGAACAGCGTACCGAAGAGGCTGCCCATGGGCATTTGTCCGAACGCCAGTGGCAGGGTTTGGAAAATCAGGCCGGGGCCGGCACCTGGCTCAAGGCCATTGGCGAATACGATCGGGAAGATAGCCAGCCCGGCCAGCAAGGCCACGGCGGTATCCATGATTGAGACAGTCACGGAGGTTTTGGCGATGGAGATGTTTTTTGGCAGATAGGAGCCGTAGGCCATCATGACACCCATGCCGAGGCTGAGCGTGAAAAACGCGTGGCCCAGGGCAACCAAAACGCCCGAAGTGGTGAGCTTTGAGAAGTCAGGCTGGAACAGGAAGGCGACGGCCTGACCAAAGTGGCCAGTGGTCATTGCATAGCCCACGACAATCAGCAGGAGCACGAACAGGGCTGGCATCAGAATACTGACAGCACGCTCAAGCCCGGAACGTACGCCTCGTGCAACCACAACCATGACCAACGCCATGAACAGGGTGTGCCACAGAAGCAGCTTCATTGGATCGCCCAACAGTCCGGAGAAGATGGCGCCTATGGACTCAGCCGACTGGCCAGCCAACTGGCCGGTGGCGGCGGTGCCCACATAGGAAATCGCCCATCCGCCGATCACAGAATAGAACGATAGAATCAGGAACCCCGCCAGAACCCCGACAGCAGCCACCCAGCGCCAAGCAGGTTTCAGACCTTCCTGGCTGGCTATGGCCCGCATGCTGTTGACGGGGCTGAGACCACCACGGCGACCGACTAGCACTTCAGCCATCATGATCGGTAGGCCCACCGCCGCAATGCACAGCAGGTAAACCAGAACAAAGGCACCACCGCCGTTTTCACCGGTGATGTAGGGGAATTTCCAGATATTACCCAGGCCCACCGCTGAGCCTGTTGCGGCAAGTATGAATGCCAGGCGCGAAGACCACAGCCCACGCTTCGCTGTCGCCTGGCCCATGGCACCGCCTTCAGCGGATGAAGAAGCATTACTCATTGTATTCTCCTGCTTACTGTTTTTGTTTTCGGGGGAGTGAGTGGCGGCGGTTTAGCCGCCATCAACGGGATTTATGCCGGAATCGCTCCTCTGCGAGTTGATCGGCGATCTGCCCGGTGGGCAGGCCATCGCGATCCGAGCGCTGGAAGATCTCCTCCAGGGTATTGGCTATGGAATCGACGTGTTTGCGGACGGCCTGGGGGTCGGGGCCCTTGCGCTCGTAACACACGTCGATAATGCCGCCAGCGTTGATTACAAAGTCTGGGGCATAGAGCACTCCACGTTCGAACAGTGCCTGGTCATGAGCCGGGGTAGCCAACTGATTGTTAGCGGCGCCGGCCACGATGGTGGCCTGTAGCTTACGAATGGAGTGATCATTCAGGACGGCGCCCATGGCGCAGGGCGCAACCACGTCTACCGGCAGGTAGAGGATTTCGTCGGCGGTAGCCGGGGTGGCGCCCAACTCTGCCACTGCGCGATCCATCTGATCCTGGTGGACGTCGTAGACCCAAAGCTTCGCGCCTGCTTCTTTAAGGTGTCGAGCCAGGCGGTAACCAACGTTGCCAATGCCCTGTACCGCCACATTCAACCCCTCCAGGTCACTGCGGCCGAGCTTGTGTTTAACGGCAGCATTAATGCCCACGAAGGTGCCCCAGGCGGTAGCGGGAGAGGGGTCGCCGTTGCTGGGCCTGCCATCAAACCCCGGGCGTTCGCTGATACCAGCCACATTGGATGTTTTGCGGCCCATAACCTGGAGGTCGGCTACGCTGGTGCCCGAATCCTCGGCAGCGATATAAAGTCCGCCGAGCTGTTCCAGGAAGCGGCCCATGGATTCGAGCAAGGCTTCGGTTTTGTGCTGGCGTGGATCGCCGATGATGACGGACTTGCCGCCGCCGAGATCAAGGTTGGCCAGTGCCGACTTGTAGGTCATTCCCCGTGACAGGCGGAGGACGTCTGTCAGAGCCTCGTCGTCGCTGGCATAGGGGTACATGCGGCATCCGCCTAGAGCGGGTCCACGAGAGGTATTGTGTACGGCGATAATGGCGCGCAGCCCGGTCTCCGGATCGCAGCAAAACGTCAGATGTTCGTGGTGGTCGAATTCAGGATGGGTAAATACAGTCATTGTTTGGATTCCTTTTGCTCCGGGTTGTTCTTGCACAGGGGGTCGCCCTTAGTTACGGAGGCCGGCGGGTAGATTGCGGGCGCTACCGAAACTCAATCGCTATCGGGTGTTGGACGCGATTAGCTGCCGGTCGGATTTGGTGATTGCACGAATGTGGGAAGTCGTAAAAGATCCGGCCGGAGCGATCGGGATGCACAAAACGTCAGAGAAAGGAAAGGAGCTGTAGGGTGTTGCAGGGTGTGGGCGCATGGGCCCATGCTCAGGGACTGTTTTACCAGTGACATGCTGAAATCCTCTTCCACCAGGCCGGATCACGGCTTCCGTGGTCAATATTGTTGTTGTGCCCCGGCAGATAGGCCGGTTGGCATGATTTCATGTGTTGATACCCTTTTGGGGCTCAACGAGAGAAGACTAGATAGCTTTTACATCGTCGTCAATGGTTGAAATTCATGCATTTTTTGGTGATTTTGAAAATTCCAGCGGTAACAGGCAGATACATCTACTTTACGTAAACGTAAATATTTGGGGCGCCCCAATTCAGCAACAGTTTCCCTAATGTGTCTCACTGGAACCCTGATGTGATTCCAGTGACAGCACTGGTGATATTCGCTTCGTCACTTGATCAGTTTCTGAACTTCCCGGAAACGTGGGTGCTCGCAGTCCCGCATCCACTCAAAAGCCACCATCTCAAGCGTTACGATAACGGCCCCGGCCTGCTGCATTCGTTCCAGGGCAGCATCCCGGTCGTTGTCATGGCGTGAGCCGGTCGCGTTTTCCACCACCCATACACGAAAACCCGCAGCGAGGAGGGATAGGGCGGTTTGCAACAGGCATACATGCGCTTCGCAACCGCCAATAACCACCTGTTTCCGGTTATCGGCAATGGCCTCCACCAGCCCTCCACCGCAGGCATCAAAGTGGGTCTTGGATAAGGTTTGATCAGCTAGAGCACTGATCTGTTCGTCGTTGCGTCCAAGCTTCTCCGGGATCTGTTCCGTGGCAATCACCGGCACATCAAGCAGCTTGGCAATCTGCGCAAGTCTAACGCTCTCTGCCAGCATTAAATTTCCGTGGCTGATGACAGGCATGAGTTTTTTCTGGAGGTCAATCAGTACCAGCGTGGATTCGTCGGCTTTCATCATCATAACGGGTCGCCCCCGAGCGGTGTTTAGGGTATTGGGTAACTATGCCAGTATCGCACAGGCGGCCATCAGGTTTCTGTGGTCGCCGTGGTTGGTCAGAAAAGGATTTGAAAATTGGAGTTGCCAAACCGGAACAAAACCATTAGAGTTTGCGCCCTCAAATGAGCGACGACGTTGCTGATTTGGAACGAATTATTTAAAGAGTATTGGAGAGGTGGCCGAGTGGCTGAAGGCGCACGCCTGGAAAGTGTGTATACGTTAATAGCGTATCGAGGGTTCGAATCCCTCCCTCTCCGCCAATACAAAACCCCAGCAGAGATGCTGGGGTTTTTTATTGCATGTCACTTAAGCCACCCCTGCCGTCCGCAACACAAACACCCCTGCCGTAACCGTTACACTGGCCATTAACGTGGTCAAAGCCACGATATTGGCTGCCAGGCGGTCGTTGCCGCCCAGCGCCTTGACCATGACAAAACTGGCGGCGGCTGTCGGGCTGGCGAAGAACAGGAACATCAGCCCAAGTTCGCGCCCTTCAAACCCGGCCAGCCAGGCAGCGAACGTACACAATACCGGTAACGTCACCATCTTCATCACACTGGCACTGATCGCCAGCTTGCGATCGGTACGCATGGCGCTCAAGGAGAGCGTGCCGCCAATACACATCAGCGCCAGGGGCAAGGTAAGTGAGGCGAAATAGTCACCGCTGGTCATCAGCCAGTTCGGCAGTTGTAACCCGGACCAGGCGAAGGGAACGGCGATGACCACCGCCAGAATGAGCGGGTTGCGCCCGATATCACCGAGAATGCGCCCCCAGCTGGCCGTCTGACCCGGCTGGTAGGCTGTCAGGACAACCACAGAGAGCGCATTGTAGGAAATAATGACCACGCCCAGGAGCAGGCCCCCGGCGGAAAGCCCAAAGTCGCCATAGAGGCTTGCCGCCAGGGCGAGGCCCACAATACCGCAGTTGCCCCTGAAAGCGCCCTGCACATACACACCCCGGTCAATCACTGGTGCGGCACGTATGGCCCAAAGCCAGCAGAAAATGAAGCTGGCGAGGGTGGCGGCTACGAAGAATCCAAGCAGTGCGGGGTTGAGGGTGGTATCCAGGTCCGCGCGCACAATACTGAGGAATACCAGGGTTGGCAGAGTCGCGCGGAAGACCAGTGCCGACGCCGTGTTGATGAAGTTGGTGTCTATCCAGCCGAGCCGCCTGAGACCGAGGCCGATAAACACCATGGCGAATACCGGCAGCGTGGTCTCAAGGGTGTGAAGAAATGTTCCGAGTAGTGTCATCCAGCCGGTGGTTACCGAACTCCAAAGTTAGTGAACTCACCGGTTGCAGAGTCTTCGGTGGTGTTGATTTTATCGACGATTGCCGAGGGAGGGCCGTCCCGGCACCACTGTCTGAGCGAAACCAGTGACGCGGGTGAGCCCTCTGCAACAATTTTTACGCGGCCATCCGGCAGGTTTCTGGCGTAGCCGGTAACACCCAGGCTGTTGGCCATGTCGGCCGCGGAGGCGCGATAGCAGACGCCCTGGACCTTGCCGCTGATCAGCATTGTGAGTCTCTGGTGGCTCATTGCGTGATCCCTCCTGACATAGAGTGGCTTTTTACAGTTTGCGCCATACCAGCAGTCGATTGTTGGCAGGCATTTCGAAATCGCTTTCAAGCCCGAACCGAACTCGGCCCGCCAGTTCCAGCATGTCATCCATGTTCCTGATGCCCATGTGCTGGGCCTGACTCCGCAGGTGGTGATCGAACTGTCGATTGCTGTCGCTGGTAAATTGCCCCTCATAATTAAACGGCCCATAGAGGCAGAACAGGCCGCCGGCAATGAGGCGTTTAGCCAGCCCGGCGAACATTGCCTCTACCTCTTCCCACGACATGATGTGAGCCGTGTTGGCGGAATAGGCGCCATCAATGGTGTCTACCGGCCAGCTTCCCAGGGAAACGTCCAGTTCTAGAGGTGGGCGAATATTGGCAAGGTCAGCCTCCTCGATCCAGCCGAGGGAATGATCGGCGCCTCCAGGCCGATCACTGGGCTGCCACGTCAGGTGGGGGAGCTCTGCTGCAAAATAAACAGCGTGTTGCCCCGTTCCCGTTCCAATTTCCAATATGGTGGCCGGCTCGGTGAACACCGTTTTGATGCATTCCAGTATTGGTTGCCTGTTATTTACACAGGCCTGTGAAAAAGGCTTGCTGTGGACCATCGTTTACGCCTGTTCGGAATCAGTGCCAACCTAAAGAATATCGCGCTGGGCGCAATGGGTAAAAGAATGAGCGTAGGGGATTTCCCGCGTATTCGACATTCGATGATGGTCTATCGGAGGCTTCCCGACTGGAAAATGGCGCCTTTCGCGACATAAAAGTGTCACAAAACAGGCATAAGCTCCATTGGACGATACCCCCAGTGGAGATACCATGCTCAGAACTGTCCGCAGCCGTATTCTGTTCTTTTCCTTTCTATCGGTGTTTGCTTTGGCCGCATTGGCGGCCCTGTCATCGAGCATTATGACCCGTGCGGAGTCCGCTTCAGAGGCATTGGTTCAGGAAAGTCTTATGGAGTCGTGGCTGCTGGAAGATCTTGAGCAGGACCATCGCCGACTGCAGGACCTCGCCTACAAGATCAAGGCGCAGTTGATGCTCTGGGATGAAATTGATGCGGAATTCCAGGCATTGACCGAGGTGCTGCCGGAGCACTGGCGTGCAATCGAGGACAATGCCGGGCTGAGCGAGTGGGCGACGGATAATCGAGCGTTGTTTGAGAGCGTGCTGGCGCTCATCGAATCCATGAGACCGGGTATCGAAGGGCGGAGCTATTATCGAGTAGGGCAAGTGGTGGATTTTGACTTGTTCCCGGCCCTCGGCCCGATGCTCAAGGCGATCAACAACCGTAAGGAAGCCAGCCGCAACATCATTGAAGTTCGTAGTCAGGACCTGCTGGCCTTTCTGGATACCCAGAAAATCTGGCTGTTGGCCGGCTCTGCTGTATTCCTGATGTCTGTGGTCTTGATGACGCTCTGGCTTCGGCGCTCAGTGATTGGCCGCCTTCAGTTGCTGGAGTCCGGCCTCCGGGAAATGGACGAGACCTCAGATCTTTCCCGGCGCCCGGTTATTACCGGACACGATGAAGTGGCTGGTGTGACGCGCACGCTGGTAGGGTTGGTTAGCCGGTTTGAGCTCTTTATCGGAGAAGTGAGGACGGCTGCCCACAGCATCAATGACCGGTCCACATCGTTGGACTCTCAGGCAGAGGACGTCCAGGCGTCCACTGATACTACCCGCCGGCAGATTCATGATGTCAGCCAGTCAATGGCGGCCATTGCGAACCAGGCGTCGGCCATTGATTTAGCCACCGAGAACTCAGCCACTACGGTACGAGATGCCGTGGCGGCCAATGCGGTGGTTCAGGAAGGGCTCAGAAACAGTGAGCAGGCAGCTGAACACACGGTGGAGGTGATTGGGCGGGTTTCCCTATCTATCCAGGCATTGAGTGAATCCTCGGGCAAAATCGAGAGCGTGATCGGCGTCATTGCCGATATCGCGGAGCAGACCAATTTGCTGGCATTGAATGCAGCGATTGAAGCGGCCCGTGCCGGCGAACACGGTCGGGGATTTGCCGTGGTGGCAGACGAAGTGCGCACCCTGTCGAAGCGTACGTCGGACTCCACCAGGGAAATTCGCCAATGGGTGACCGACCTGGTAACCGGGGTTTCCGGCGTTGAGGGCCTGCTGGACGAAATGCGCGACGCCGGTGGCATGAACCGGCGGAACCTTGATGCCCTGAAAGACCACCTGGAGCGTCTTGCGAGTCAGTTCACGGAGCTGGAGCTTCGCAGTGCTGAAATTGGGGATGCGGTTGCGGTTCAGAGGGAAGAGATTGACCGTGTCGGGCGGCGGTCAAGGGCGCTTGATGACAGTTCGGGTTCCCTGATCACCAGTGTTGATAACACCCGCCAAATCAGTGAATACCTGAGACAGGAATCGGTCACCATGCGTCAACTGATTTCCCGGTTTAAGGCAGCCTGACCGAGCGGTCAACGCCAAGTGGTGAAAAAAAGCCTGATAATCGGTCTTCTACAGCCTCGCCAAACCCATTACCATGGCTGCTTTGAGGTGGAGTTGAAAATGACCGACGAAGCAGGCCACGAGCCCCAGCCGGACCCACGTGAAGAGAAATTCGTTGTGGATGTGGGGCTGCTTTCAGAGGACCAGCTTGACGGGCTGGTTGACGAATACTGCACTCGGTACCACGGCCTGAACGACACTGAGAACCCCATGGCAGAGCGTGAGCGGGTAAAATCGGCGGCTCGGCGGGGGGATCTGGTGGTCTGGTTCGATCCGGTAGAGAATACCGCAAGCCTGGGCGTGCCCCGCTGATGATTGTGTCCTGAGCAGTGGGTCCCGGTATTGATGGATGCATCTACCGTCGGGAACCCTTAACCGGTACAATTCGTAAATTCCCATAAAAGCCGCGTGCGAGGTGAGTTTTGATCAGGGTATTGGTTGTTGACGACCATGAACTGGTCAGGTCCGGTATTACCCGGATGCTGGCGGACAACCCCGATATTGAAGTCATCGGCGAAGCATCTTCAGGCGAGGATGCCATTGATTCTGTGCGTAAAGACAGCCCGGACATCGTTTTGATGGACATCCGCATGCCTGGTATCGGGGGGCTGGAAGCGACACGGCGAATCCTGCGCATTGACGACGCTGTGCGGGTGATCGTGGTGACTGCCTGTGCCGATGACCCCTATCCAACCAGGGTGATGCAGGCCGGCGCATCGGCTTATATCACCAAGGGCGCCGACATCAAGGAAATGGTGCGTGCCATCCGCATGGCGCATTCCGGGCAGCGTTACATCAGCCCGGAAATTGCCCAGAAAATGGCGCTCAAGCAGCTTGGAGGCGGCGATGCGAGGGACGAAGACGGCGAGCTATCTCTGTTTGACCGTTTGTCCGAGCGCGAAATGCAGATTGCCATGATGGTGGTGGACTGCCAGAAAGTGCAGGACATTTCCGACAAGCTTTGCCTCAGCCCAAAAACTGTAAACAGTTACCGCTACCGCATTTTCGAGAAGCTGGAAATTTCCAGTGACGTTGAGTTGGCGCTGATGGCGGTCAGGCTCGGGTTGCTCGATGCCGACAAGGTCTGACGCACCGGCTGATTCTGCCGAGGCAGGGAACAACAGGGAGTTCGACACCAAAAGCTTCCTGAAACAGTTAACCGAGCGGCCCGGCGTTTACCGCATGTACGACGCCGCTGGCAATGTGCTGTATGTGGGTAAGGCCCGGAACCTCAAGAAACGGGTGACCAGCTACTTCCGCAAATCCGGCCTGGCGCCCAAGACCGAAGCCCTGGTCTCCCGAATTGACTCCATCGAAGTCACCATCACCAACAGTGAAACCGAAGCACTCCTGCTTGAACAGAACCTGATCAAATCCCTGCGGCCGCCATACAATATCCTGCTGCGGGATGATAAATCCTACCCTTATATATATCTGTCCTCGCACGATGACTATCCCTCCCTGACGTTTCGCAGGGGGCGCACGAAGAAAGGTGGCGGTACCTGGTATGGACCATTTCCGAGCTCTGGAGCGGTCAAGGAAAGTCTTAATATTCTACAAAAGATTTTCCGTATAAGATCCTGTAGTGAAAGCTATTTCCGAAACCGCACACGTCCTTGTCTTCAGTATCAGATCAACCGTTGCACGGCACCCTGTGTCGGTTATATTTCCCCCGAGGATTATCGGGAAGACATGCGCCACGCCACCATGTTCCTCGAAGGCAAGAACCCCGCGATCCTGCAGGATCTGATGGCGGCCATGGAAACCGCGGCTAAGAATCTGGAATTTGAGAAAGCCGGTGTCTACCGCGACCAGATAAATCACCTGCGGCACGTTCAGGAGCAGCAAAGCGTGGACGGCGAAGGGGGTGATGCCGACGTGGTGGCCATTGCCCAGGATGCTGGAGTGGTGTGCATCGTGGTGATCATCGTGCGCGGTGGGCGCGTGCTCGGTACCAAGGACTATTTTCCGCGATACAGTATTGAGCAGTCTGAAGCTGAGTTGTTAAGTGCTTTTCTGGGGCAGTATTATTTCGGCGGTAGCACCCGCCGGGAAATTCCACCGGACATCCTGGTGCCGGTGGACGTCGACGGCCAAGAACTGCTGTCCCAGGCGCTGACAGAATCCGCCGGTCGTGACACCCGGGTACGCAAGAATGTGCGGGGAGAACGCCGGCGCTGGCTGGATCTGGCCATGACGAATGCCAGGCAGACATTGCTGACCCACCTGGCCAGCAAGGAAACGGTCTATCGCCGCCTGCTGGCCCTGCGCGACCTGCTGGATCTGGCGGAAACGCCGTCACGTATGGAGTGCTTTGACATCAGTCATAGCCATGGTGAAAACACGGTCGCATCCTGCGTGGTTTTCGACGAGAATGGGCCGCTGAAAAGCGACTACCGGCTCTACAATATCGAGGGTGTCACCGGCGGTGATGACTATGGAGCCATGCGCCAGGTTCTGACGCGCCGATATAAACGCATGGTGGCAGGTGAGGGCAAACGCCCGGACCTGGTGTTCATCGACGGTGGTAAGGGCCAGTTGAACATTGCCCGGGAAGTGTTTGATGAACTTGGTGTTACGGACATTCCGCTGATTGGTGTTGCCAAGGGTGTCACCCGGCGTGCGGGTATGGAACAGTTGATTGATGCCATGACCGGCGACCTCTATCGGGTCCCCGCAGACTCGCCGGCACTGCACCTGATCCAGCATATCCGTGACGAGTCGCACCGTTTCGCCATCACTGGCCATCGGGCCCGGCGTGACAAGAAACGCCGGCAATCCACCCTAGAGGGAATCGAGGGTGTCGGGCCTAAACGCCGCCGCGATCTGATACGTTATTTTGGCGGCATCCAGGAACTACGCAAGGCGAGTATCGACGAAATGTCCAAGGTTCAGGGAATCAGCAGGAACCTGGCAGAAACCATCTACGCAGTACTGCATGACGAGTAGGGATAGCATGAATTTACCGAACATTCTCACCCTTTCCCGGATTCTGATGATCCCGGTTTTCGTGATTATCTACTACCTGCCGGCGCAATGGAGCTACCTCGTCAGTGCCGGCCTGTTTGCGCTGGCGGCGGCGACGGACTGGTTGGATGGTTACCTGGCCCGGAAACTGAACCAGAGCACACCTTTTGGTGCCTTCCTGGACCCCGTTGCGGACAAACTCATGGTGGCGGTAGCACTGACCGTACTGATTGAAGCCCACGCCAGTTTCATTCTGACGATTCCCGCCACGGTGATTATCGGTCGTGAGATCGTGATTTCAGCATTGCGGGAGTGGATGGCGGAAATCGGCAGCCGTGCGAGTGTGGCGGTTTCCTACATTGGCAAGATCAAGACAACAGCGCAGATGGTGGCCATTATCATGCTGCTGGCATTTCCTCCTGGTGTCGTCTGGGCCCAGGCCGGTACGGCCCTGTTGTACGTGGCAGCGGTACTGACGTTCTGGTCGATGATTCTCTATCTCAAGGCCGCCTGGCCGGACCTTTTTCCGGAAAAACACCAGGGTTAACGGGTTAGGGGCGCTGTTCGACCGTCCAGCGAATCACCTCGCGGGCCAGTGCGTTACTGGCCTCGCCAAATGCCTCCACGACTGCTTCAACTTGTTCCCCTGTCGCCGGATGCTGGTACTCAAAGCGTTTGCTGGCAAGGGTATTGCGGGTGCGCTCGTCGATGAGATGCAGGTCCAGCCTGATCAGCGCTACCGGCATGCCGTCCTGATACTCGCTCTGGAACGCGCTTAGTTCTCCTGCCATGGTCAGATCACTGCGGGCCGGACTGGTTCCGGTAATAACGCCAGCGAATCGGCCATCCCGGCGAAAGGCATCGATCAGTTGGTCCCGAACCAGGACGGGAGACTTCTTACTCCAGCGCGCTCCCTGATAGGCCTTTATTTCGTTGCCCTCCGGTTTCACCAGAATACGCGAGCTATCAACAGGGCCTTCTGCCAGGGGCGTTACGAACCGAAGGGTTGTGCTGAATGGTTTGTTGTCAGTGATGGATTCCTCAACCGTGGAAGCCGGTAACTGAAATATTCGATTGGCCGGTCGATCCGGGAACAGAGTACAAGCGGATAACGTGGCGGCAACGACCATGCAGAGCAGTGCCCGTGATGCAGTCAGTGTCATGGATTAAACTCCTGTATCGGCTCGCGGCCCAGCAGAAGGCCGGCCGGGTCGTCCTCCAGGCGGTGGATAAGACTGTCCATGTTTTGCAGCGTCGATCTCAGCTCCCGCATGGCTGGCGCCAGTTCCCCGATACCCTGCATTCCCTGGTCCAGGGAGCCCTCGTTGCGGGCGGTGAGTGCTTCAAGCCGCGCGGTAGCGGTTTCTAGTGAATCCATGGCGCTCTGGGCAGTGGCCATCAACTGGCGGCCTTCCTTGTCCAGCAAGCTGTTGGCTGTGCTGCCAAATTGACGGAAGGTTTTAAGCGTGGCTTCGGTTTGTACACTGAGTTGATCGAAACTCGTCACCAGATTGCTCAGTTCGCTGCGTTGATCCATCAACCCAGACGACACGGCCTCGATGTTCTTGAGGCTGCGGGTGAGGTTGCGGGAGTTTTCCTTGGACACCATGGCATTTGCGTTGGTGAGAAATTTATCAAGCTTGGCAAACAGTTCCTCACTGGAAGCCATCAGGGTGGTAAAGGCCGAGGGTTCGGCCTGGATGGTCGGTGGGGATTCACGGCTTCCTGTCAGCTTTTGGCTTCCGGGGGTGCCGCCCTTCAGTTCGATGTTCATGCTGCCAGTAATGTTGGTTAACGCCAGGCCAGCCCGGGTGTCTTCCTTAATGGGCACATCGTCGTATACCCGAATGAGCACCCTGACGTTGCGCGGGTCATTTGGGTCGAGGCTCAGTTCGGCCACGTCGCCCACCTCAATGCCGCTGTATTTGACCGGGCTGCCCTCCGAGAGCCCGCTGACGCCCCGATCAAAAATGATTTCGTACCAGGCATAATCGCGGTCGTTGCCGGCCTGGCCCAGCCACAGGGCAAATGCGAGCGCACTGGCAAGCGCAACCAGTGTGAACAGCCCAATCAGGACGTGATGTGCTCTGGGTTCCATATCAGCGTGCCTCTCCCGACTTCCTTGCTGCTTTCCGGTTGTTTACGTTTATTGCCCCGTGGCCGGCCGGATGCGATTGACGGCGCGGCCTCTGGGCCCATGGAAGTAATCGCGAATCCAGGGGTCGTCGGTGGCTTCAACCACCGCCAGCCGGTCCGCCACCAGTACGCTCCGCGAGGCTAACACGGCCACCCGGTCACAGGTGGTGTAAAGGGTGTCCAGATCATGGGTCACCAGAAATACGCTGAAGCCAAGGGCGTCCCGGAGCGTAACAATCAGTCGGTCAAAGGCAGCGGCGCCAATCGGATCGAGCCCAGCCGTGGGCTCGTCCAGAAACAACACCTCCGGGTCCAGCGCCAGGGCCCTTGCGAGCGAGGCTCTTTTGACCATGCCACCTGACAGCTGGGCGGGGTACTTTCCGGCCGCGTTGGCTGGCAGGCCGACCAGTGCGAGCTTCACCCGGGCCAAGTGTTCCGCGTCAGTACGGGACAGTTTGGCATGCTCAATCAGCGGCAGGGCAACGTTTTCCTGGAGAGTCAGGGAACTGAACAGGGCACCGCTCTGAAACAGCACGCCAAAGCGCCGTTCTACACGGGAGCGTTGTTGTTGAGAAAGAGCCTGCAACTGCTCACCAAAGACTTCAATGGTCCCGGAATCCGGCGTATGCAGCCCGACAATGCTCCTCAGCAGCACTGACTTGCCGGTTCCCGAGCCGCCAACCACCCCCAGTATTTCCCGGTGATAAAGGTCAAGATTGAGATCCGTATGTACCTCATGACTACCGAAGCGGTTACAAAGGCCCTTCACGCTGATAACCACATCCTGGTGCGCGGCCTCTTTTCTCACCAGCCCATCTCCATGAAGAATATCGCTGCTATGGAATCCAGCAGAATCACCATAAAGATCGACTGTACCACGGCGGAGGTGGTGTGCTCACCGACGGACTGGGCACTTCCACTGGCCTTGAAGCCCTCAAGGCAACCGATAACGGCAATCACAAACGCAAAGATCGGGGCTTTGCCCAGCCCAACCAGAAGGTGGACGACCCTTACTTTGGTTTCGAGGATATTCAGGATTTGCGGAACCGAGATATCCAGCGCCACGACGCACACCAGCGAACCACCAACAATGCCGCTGATCATGCCGACGAAGGTCAATATGGGAAGCGAAATCACCATCGCCAGCACCCGGGGGATAACCAGCAGTTCCACGGGGCTCAGGCCGAAGGTGCGTAGGGCATCAATCTCCTCATTGGCTTTCATAGAGCCCAGTTGCGCGGTAAATGCGCTGGCTGTGCGGCCGGCCAGAAGGATTGCGGCCAGCAGAACACCGAATTCCCGTAGGAACGAGAAGGCCACCAGGTTCACGGTGTAAATGGTGGCGCCGAAATCATCGAGAATGGTGGCGCCCAGAAACGCAACCACCGCGCCCACCAGAAACGTCAGCAGCGCCACGATGGGAAGGGCATTGAGCCCGGTCTGATGGACATGGGCCACCAGTGATGTGATACGCCATCGCCAGGGTGTTACAAGGATGCTCGCCAATGTCGCCAGTATCTGACCGGTAAACCCAATTAACAGCCGTTGTTGATGCCAGAAGTCTTCGATTTTTTCGCCAACACCCGCCAGGAACTCCGTGATGGGGTTGGATCGGAGGGCCGTTTCGCCTTCAGGGCTGGCCATCGCGTTGGCAACCAGGCGCAGCAGTTCCTGACGTTCGCTGGAAAGCCCGGGGGTTTGCTCGGTAAGCTCATGGAGTTGACGGGCACCCAGAAGGTCCACCAGCAGGGATGCGCCGGCGGTATCCAGCGCATTGATTGTTGCCAGATTGACGGAATACCCGTTAGGTGACTCCATTGCGGCGGTTTTTTGGACGTCCCGCTTCAAGCGGCCGTAGTTCGGAAGCGTCCAGTCGCCCGAGACGGTCAGTTGGCCGTTCTGGAAATCAAGCTTGCCAGGGGAGGGCATCTGGAAATCCCGTCTCCTTTGTTGAGGATTGGCGATGGGTGTTCTTTGATACTAGCTCAAATTCGCGTGTTGGGGGTTGCTGCGTTCAAGTGCAATCGATCAGAATCTGAACTAAAACAGAAAGTTGAAAAAAGTGGTTGACGCAAACGGCCTAATCCGTAGAATACGCCCTCGTTGATCAAGCGGGAATAGCTCAGTTGGTAGAGCACAACCTTGCCAAGGTTGGGGTCGCGAGTTCGAATCTCGTTTCCCGCTCCAATTAACACAGTCTCTCAATGCCCACCTGAGAGCATAAAAGTATCGAATCCCCTTCGAACTTTTCCCGGCGCGGTGGCAGAGTGGTTATGCAGCGGACTGCAACTCCGTGTACGCCGGTTCGATTCCGACCCGCGCCTCCATTATTTTCCTTGGTTACTTACAACACCCAAGCACACCTCATTTGCTTGCGTCCGTCGACGCTTGGTTCGATCCTGACCCGTGTTTCTGTCAATTTTCCGACCTAGTCTCCCGCATCACATCAGTAAAGTAATCGTGGGTAGTCTAGAATGACACAAAAATTTCCAGATCTCTCAGGAACCTGACATGCCAAATTTCTTGCATGCGGCAGATGGGCGGGGCCTATACACGTTTCGAGACCGAAGACGGTACAGCCTTGGTCGAGGCGCGATTTGAGGCTATTGAAACGCATCCTATTCGATGCGGCCAGTCGACATCAGATACTGCCGTTTACCTGTCATCGGAAGAAGTCGTAGGAACTGGGAGTGTCACCTATGGATATTCAGGCATCGAAGGAGCTAAGCGCTTAGTTGGTATGTTCATTATGGATTATGTGGACCGGTGCACTTGAGTTTGGTTAATGTGCAAATAGATCGAAAGCAAATGGTTTTGTCACGAAAAAGGGGAGTTTAGCCAAAATGGATTCGCTCGAAGAGTTGCGCCTGAAATTGAAGCAATTTGCTGAAGAACGAGATTGGCGCCAGTTCCACTCACCGAAAAACCTGACCATGGCCCTCTGTGGTGAGGCGGGTGAGTTGTCGGAGCAGTTCCAGTGGCTTAGCGAAGACGACTCGAAAAACCTCAGTGACAAACGTTTGGCGGCAGTGAAAGACGAAATTGCGGACATCCAGCTGTACCTTGTTCTCCTGGCCGATTCTTTGGGCGTCGATATTGCTGAAGAATCCGCCCGAAAAATAGAGGCAAATGCCCTCAAATATCCTGTTGCCAAAGCTAAAGGCAAGTCCAATAAATATAACGAATTGTAGGGGTTATTCGTGATCGTCTATTCGGCTTCCAAGGCGGAATTTGTTGAACATGTGAAGTTCAATCAGATTGAGAAGGTTATCGAGGAAGTGGTCTGGAGGAAGCTCAAACGAAGAACCCCAAAATCTGAAATTACGTCCTGGAAAAATTCGCTTCAATACATGTTTAACGCGCTACTGGATCATGCCATACCCCCGTCGGCCGGTGTTGCCATTGAATATACGATTCCGCTGACCAGTCGCAGAGTGGATTTTATCCTGACGGGCAAAGATGCAGCGCGCAATGACACCGCAATCATCGTTGAACTGAAGCAGTGGTCCGAAGCAGAAGTTACGGATAAAGACGCAATCGTTCGAACATTTCTGAACGGGTCCATCCGTGAAGTTAACCATCCTTCCTATCAAGCCTGGTCATACTCAGCATTAATTGAAGACTATAACGAAACGGTCCGGGAAGAACGGATTGGCCTTCAACCATGCGCCTATCTTCACAACATGGACAGCGGAGTGGCTATCAATGACTCCCGTTATCAAGAGCATACCGACAGGGCGCCGGTGTTTATTTCGAGCGATGCGAAAAAGTTGTCGGATTTCCTCAGGCGAAATATCCGCTATGGCGACAGCGACAACATCATGTACCGAATTGAACATGGTGTAATCAAACCGTCAAAAGGACTCGCTGACAGCCTTGCTTCGATGCTTCGCGGCAACAGGGAATTCATTTTGCTAGATGAGCAAAAACTGGTTTACGAGACCGCGCTGGACCTAGCGGAAAAAGGGCGCATAAATCCAAAACAGACTTTCATTGTGAAGGGTGGACCGGGCACGGGGAAGTCGGTCGTCGCAATTAACCTTATCGTTGAAGCAACCAATAGAGAGATGCTGACCCAGTTTGTCAGCAAGAATGCCGCGCCGCGGGAAGTCTTCAAAGCCCGCCTGACAGGTACTATGCGCAAAACCCACATCGATAACCTGTTTCGCGGTTCTGGTGGTTATACCGAAACTGAGAACAACTTTTTTGATTTATTGGTCGTTGATGAGGCCCACAGGCTAAACGAGAAGTCTGGCTTATACGGGAACCTGGGTGAGAACCAGATAAAAGAACTGATCAATAGCACCCGAACCTCTGTTTTTTTTATTGATGAAGACCAACGCGTCACTCTGTCGGATATCGGCACGGTGGAAGAGATTCGGCATTTTGCCAGGCAATTGGGTTCAGAAGTCACTGTCTTGGAGCTGAGCTCACAATTTCGTTGCAACGGTTCTGACGGCTATCTGGCATGGATTGATCATGTCCTGCAGATCAGGGAAACAGCTAATATAAGTCTGGATGGTATCGACTATGATTTTCGGGTCTTTGACGACCCTAACGAGCTGCGGAATGTTATTGAACAGAAAAATCGCCGGGCCAATAAGGCGCGGTTGGTAGCAGGGTATTGCTGGGACTGGAACAGCAAGAAGGATCCAGCCAGGTTTGATATTGAGCTCCCTGAGCATGATTTCAGAGCAAGGTGGAATCTCGACAAGCACGGCTCAAAATGGCTGATTACCGAGGACTCTATCAGTGAGATTGGCTGTATCCATACATGCCAGGGCTTAGAGCTCGACTATGTAGGCGTGATTATCGGAGATGATTTCCTAATCCGAGATGGAATTGCTGTCACAAACGCCGGCGCTCGCTCAAAATCTGATCGTTCTGTGCGTGGCTACAAGAAGAGGCTGAAAGAGGATCGGGAGAGCGCCCTCGCGGATGCTGACATGATCATCAAGAACACTTATCGGACGTTGATGACGCGGGGTATGAAAGGGTGTTACATCTACTCTGCAGATGCAGAAACCAGAGAACACTTTCGTAGCTTTTCAGAGACCCAGATAACGGAACAAAGGAATGATGTTGCCGCTATGCAAGTCCCGTATGAGGTAGTTGATTACGAATCTGCACTTCCTTATGAAGGCTTTGTGCCCCTCTACGACCTACAGGCGGTAGCCGGCGAATTCAGTGAATTCCAGTCTCCCGTTGAAGATTTTGAGTGGGTGAAATTGCCCGAACATTTTGCCACAAGGCCGGGCCAGTTTGTCGCTCAGGTTGTTGGTGAGTCCATGAACAAGCGGATTCCTAACGGCGCATGGTGCCTCTTTAGTGCCAATCCTGGAGGAACGCGAAATGGCAAGATAGTCCTAGTGCAACATCGGGCTATTGAAGACCCTGATAACGGCAGTTGCCTCACCATTAAACTGTATCGCAGTGAAAAAACGATGTCCGGCGATGAACTCGTTAACGAAAAAGTCATCTTGATGCCGGTCACTAGCGCTCATGGTTATCGAGATATCGTGATTGAAGACGATGATCTTCACGACTTGAGAGTCGTTGGAGAGTTTGTTGCGGTGTTGGCCTGAAACCAGCGATTCAAAAAACACTCCTGCATCTTGAAGGGAAGTTCCGGAGTAGATCTCCCGAGTTTGTTGGCGACGACCTGTCCGCCTGGTAGCCTGGTCTAGATCGACTTCAGGCTAATTAGTCGCAAGGGAACTACTCAATGCAGGATACGCTGAGCTATTACGACAGCAATGCCGATGACTTTGTGGAGTCTACGTTTGAGGTCAGCATGGAAGATCTTTACCGAGAGTTCTTGCCACAAGTTCCCGAAGGTGGACACATTCTGGATGCGGGCTGTGGTTCTGGTCGAGATGCTTTGTATTTTAAACAGAACGGCTACCGCGTTTCTGCTTTCGATGGCTCAAAAGCCATCACCTCTCTTGCCCGCCAAAAGACCGGCCTGCCAATTCAGCACAGGTCTTTTTCAGACGTTCAAGAATCCATTACGTATGACGGCATCTGGGCTTGTGCCAGCCTTTTGCATTTGCCTCGCGTTGAAGTACCCAGAGCTATTGAACGATTATGGAATGCCCTGAAACCGGATGGCGTTTTCTACATGAGTTTCAAGGTTGGCCAGGGGGAACGTGACCACAATGGCCGGCACTTTACTGATGCTGACGAGTCGATTGCTGAGCAGTGGATTCAGGACCTGACAGACTACGAAGCTTGCCAGATGTGGCGCACTGATGATCAGCGTCCTGATAGGGATGAGCAGTGGTTGAACATTCTTCTGACGAAGGCGCCTGCTTCCCACAAAAAGCTGACGACGGGCGGGAAAGAACATCATTTCCTACCCAAGCTTTGCCAAGCAATTAAATCTGCTGATCAGGTAGATATGGCGGTAGCTTTTGTTAAAACCACCGGTTTAAATCTCTTGTTCCCGGATTTGGTGAGCGCGCTGCAACGAACTCCTGATCCGGCTCGCATCCGCATTCTCACCAGTGATTATTTGGACATTACTGACACAGAAGCCCTTCGAAAGCTTGTCCTGTTGCATGACCATGGCGCTCAGGCCCGTGTCTATCAGAGCAAAGGGAGTAGCTTTCATTTGAAAGCTTACCTTTTCGCTGGCCATGGTGAGAATCAGCAAATGTGGGGCAGGGCGTTCATCGGCTCGAGCAATATCAGCCGACAAGCGCTGCAGGACGGGGTGGAATGGAACTATCAGGTGGATTTCCCGCCCGACTCTGGGTACCTCGAGGCTGCCAGCAGGTTCGATGAACTGTTTCAGCACCCCAATGTTGTGCCTCTCACTGACAACTGGATCGATGAGTACGAGAAACGGAGGAAGCCACCAGAACAGTCACTGGAACCGGGCAGTGATGAGAAGCAGGAAGTTCCAACACCTAATGAAGTGCAACAGGAAGCGCTAGAGGCCCTGGATCTGACCCGTGTAGAAGGCTACCGAAGGGGTTTGGTCGTGTTGGCAACGGGGTTAGGTAAAACCTGGCTATCTGCCTTTGATGCGGTTCAAATGGGCGCCCGTCGGATTCTTTTTGTCGCCCACCGAGAAGAAATTCTTTATCAAGCGGCCGAGACCTATCTGCGAATCAAGCCAAATAGCCGCGTTGGCTTTTACATGGGGAAGCAGCGCGATCGAACAGTGGACATCCTTTGTGCATCGGTGCAAACGCTCGGCAAAGAAACGCATCTCGATCGATTTGACCCCCGGCATTTTGATTATATTGTTGTCGATGAATTCCATCATGCGGCAGCGCCCGTCTATCATCGGCTTTTGAGTTACTTTGCACCGCAGTTTCTCCTGGGATTAACGGCAACCCCAGACCGGACAGACCGCTCGGATATCCTGTCGTTGTGTGACGACAACTTGGTTTTCGAATACCCGTTGTTTGAGGGCGTAAGGGGCCAATTCCTGGTGCCGTTTCATTATTACGGCATATACGACGAGACGGTCGATTACACCGAGATTCCCTGGCGCAACGGAAAGTTCGATCCCAACCTGCTTGCCAATAAGCTCGCTACCTATGGACGTGCCAAACATGTGTTCAAGGTATGGAGTGAAGAGAAGCAAAGCCGGACCTTGGCCTTTTGCGTTTCACGGATCCATGCCGATTTTATGGCGAGCCAGTTTGTAAAAAAAGGGATCAAGGCGGCAGCCGTTCACGGTGAATCTGAGATGTCTCGTGGCGAGGCCTTGGAGAAGTTGGGAAATGGTCAACTCGACGTGATTTTCTCTGTCGACCTGTTCAACGAGGGTGTGGATTTGCCCGCCATTGATACCGTTCTGCTGTTGCGTCCAACGGAGTCCAAGATCCTATTCCTTCAGCAAATTGGCCGAGGCCTGCGTAAAAGCGTGGCCACCGGAAAAGACAATCTTGTGATTCTGGATTTCGTGGGTAACCACCAAAGCTTCCTACACAAACCCCAGGCGCTGATTGGCGAGGCGATGAATCACCGGCAGTTAGCCGAGTTCGCCAGGAAAGCTGAAATGAATCAGTTGGATCTGCCAGACGGATGCTTTATCAATTACGATCTGCAGATAATCGACTTCCTGAAAGGTCTTGATCACCAGGGCGCTGAAAAAGACTATCAGGTACTGAAGGATACGTTGGGTCGTCGTCCAACACTCACCGAGTACTATCGTTTCGGAGCCAGTATCGCTAAGACTCGCAAGTTACACGGAAGTTGGTTTGGATTGGTTCGGGATATGGAAGATCTCAGCGAGCTTGAGACGGAGCTCTTGTCCCGCTACGAAACGTTTTTGCTGGAAGTTGAAACGACGGCCATGAGCAAATCATTCAAAATGATATTGCTCGACGCTTTCCAGCAGTTAGGCGGATGGCGTAGGCCGCCTAAGCTCTCGAAACTTGCCCAAGAATCGTGGGAGACACTGAAACGCCGCCCCAAGTTATATCAAGAAATTGCGGCTTCAGTGAGGGGCGTTGATGGCTCCTCGGCGCAATGGCAGCAATACTGGAAGAAAAATCCTGTCGATCATTGGACCAACAAGTCACCAGCAGTTTTTGAGATTGAGAACGATCAATTCAAGCCAGTTGTTGAGCTGGAAGATGGTCAGATATCGCCCTTCGAGGAAATGGTTCAGGAGCTAATCGATTATCGCCTGGCCTCTTATGAAGCACGGCAGTCTGCCCAGCAAGAGCAGTGGTCGTCTGAAAATATCGTCCCGCTCACGCGCTCTGGAACGGAGTTGCCTTACTTCCCATCGTTGAAGATCGCTTGTGGTCACTTCAGAAGTAGTCACGCTGAAGAGCCGGAGTACAGGTCCATCGGATTGGGACACGGGCGAATCGAGCCAAATCGTCATTTCATTGCCAGAGCATCCGGTAGCTCAATGAACGGCGGGAAGCAGCCGATTAAGGACGGTGATTATCTGTTGCTTGAACAGATCAACCCGAATCAAGCTGGATCGATCACTGGGAAAATGCTCGCGATTGAACGGATGGATGAAGCAGGTGACACACAATACCTTCTTCGGACGGTTCGAAAATCCCCCGTCGGTGAATACCGGCTCGAAGCTGCTAACCCAGAGTATGAAGATATTATTGTCATTCCAGAGCTTCTCGAACAGTTTCGAACGTTCGCACGCTTTTGTGAGGTTATCGATCCATTGGAAATGGCTCTCGGACAGGAAATCCCGAGAGAGGAGATTCCGGAGTTGTTCGGTGCGACTTTTAATCCTGGCAATTGGCAAAGTGGTCACATCTTTCTGAAAGATGCCAATGCGCATATTTTGTTGGTGACGTTAAACAAGCAGGGCAAAGGGGTTCAACACCGCTACGTTGATCACTGGATTGATGAACATACATTCCACTGGCAGAGTCAGAATTCGGCTACGCCCCAAAGTAAGCGGGGCCGGGAGTTGATCAACCACAAAATGCTCGGGCTCTCAGTACACTTATTTGTTCGTGAAAATAAGCTGCGTAACGGAAAAGCGTCTCCCTTCACTTATTTCGGCACCGTTGAGTATCAAAGCTATGAGGGGAGCGGTCCAATGAGCGTGACGTTCAGGCTTAGTTCCACGGATTGAGTTCAAACAGACTCGGAGGTTATTACAGGAGCGGTCGCAAAAAGGAACCCCAAAATACACAACTACCTCAATATTCTCCGTTGGACAGAGTGCGGCATAAACCGTGTGACAAACGTGGCAATGTAAGTTTGCGGCGTAACCAAATATCGAGGCTTGGGATGCACCGCTTCCGCAGCCCGGTAAATCTTTTCGGCGACATCCAACGCACTGGCTGTAAAGGGCTTAACTCTGGCGCCTGGCGCGAGCGCTGCTTCCATTGCCTTGTACTTTTCCCGATGTACGGCGTTTGTCTGGCCAAGCAAGGGCTGCAAAGCGGCCAGAGCATGTTCTCTGAACCGGGTCGCCACGGGCCCGGGAAGCACAAGCGAGACACTTTCCAGGCTTTTATTCTCACGCTCATCAAACCAAAAGCTGTCGTGCGCTGCGTTCATCGCGGCTTTGGCGGCACAGTAGGCGCCTTTCATTTTCTGGGGCGCGATGGATAAGACGGAGCTCACCGCGATGACCCGCAGGGGTATGCCGTGTTCTTCGCAGAGCCTCAGGCAGACAGCAGCCAGCTTGATGGGGCCGAATACGTGTGTGCTAAATTGCTTTTGCCACATGGATTCGGACAGATCGCGAAGCGCGCCGAATTGCCCGTAACCCGAGTTGTTGACCAGAATAACCCGCTCGGCTGCTGAAATTTCGGTTTCCAGCTCGCCCGCAAGCCCCTCGATTTTCTCAAAGGACTCAAGATCCAGCGTCATCTCCAGATCTGCGAATTCAACGCCACCTGGCTGTCGGGACAGGGCAATAACCCTATAACCTTTCCGGGCAAAGAGAGCACAGGTCTCATGGCCAATTCCGGCGCTGGCACCGGTTACCAGGGCGAGTTTCGTCATAATGGATGTCCTTTGGTTTGATGCCAGACCTCCCAAAAAGGGAGGGTGGCAGTGACGCCTATAGTACATTGTCGCCTGACTCTACCGGCGTTGTTGATCCAGTTTTTTTCACGCCAGAAGCAAGATGGTCTCAGTCAGAGCCTTGTCTTTGCGACGCACTTCCGTCTCCAGTTTATTAACAATTCAATTTAAGGGTTGAATAAAACGAGCGCTCGTTCTATTTTTGTTGGCGGAGGTCGAGATATGAATAATTCCAATCAAACGAATTCAGACAACGCAAATGGGTCGCTGCGGCTAGACGGCAAGACTGCTCTGGTAACGGGTGCTGCTGGCGGCTTGGGTCAGAGCTTTACTCGTTGTCTCGTTGAAGCTGGTGCCAGCGTCATTGTCTGTGGCCGTCGCCGAGAGCCGCTTGAATCCCTCAAAGCCGAGTTTCCTGAACATGCTGATCGTATCCATGTGGTCACTATGGATGTCACCAACGAATCCAGTGTCGCTGACGCCTTCAATACCATGGCTGATGAGGTCGCCATTCCGGACGTCGTCGTTTCCAATGCCGGTGTGGCAACGAGCAAGAAGGCTCTGGACCTTAACGGGCAGGATTGGGACCGGGTTATCGACACAAACCTCAAGGGATGCTGGCTGGTTGGCAACGAAGCCGCCCGTCGTCTCTCGGCAATCAATCGGGGCGGGAGCATCATCATGATTTCTTCGATCCTTGGTCATCGCGTGGCCGGTAACGTAGCGCCTTATGCCGCCGCAAAGGCTGGTGTCGAACAACTGACTCGTGCTCTTGCGCTGGAATGGGCCCGATATGGAATCCGCGTTAACGCACTGGCGCCGGGATACATAGAAACCGATCTGAACCGCGATTTCTTTAACAGTGAACCCGGCCAGAAAATGATCCGCCGTATTCCTCAGCGTCGATTGGGGCAGGCTGATGACTTGAGTGGTCCGTTGTTGCTGCTGGCTTCCGGACTTTCCGACTATATGACCGGCAGCACCCTTGTGGTGGATGGCGGCCATCTTCAATCCTCGTTGTAAGGAGTGGGCTGTGGATTTCAATTTGGACCCCAGGAACGAGTCGTACCGAAAACGCATCCGGGATTTCGTCGAACAGGAGCTATTGCCGCTGGAGCAGAACCCGGAAGCCTACGATGAGCACGAGAACATTGCGACAGACTATCTTGAGAAGATGCGTGCAAAGGCAAAGCAGCAAGGCCTGTGGTGCCTGCAGATTCCCGAGCGCCTGGGCGGTCAGGGGCTCGATATCTCGGGTATGGCTGCCTGTTACGAGGAAATGAACCGTTCGATTTTCGGGCCGGTGGTGTTCAATTCCGCGGCACCGGACGACGGCAACATGACCGTGCTTGCGAAAGTCGGGACAGAGGCCCAACAGGAGCGTTGGCTCAAACCCATCGTTGAGGGCAGGGTGCGTTCGTCTTTCGTCATGACCGAGCCACCTCCCGGTTGTGGCTCGGACCCCGGCATGATGCAGACTACCGCGACGCGCAAGGGCGATCGTTGGGTGATTCATGGCCACAAGCACTTCATCACCGGAGCAGCAGAAGCCTCCCATTTCATTCTGATTGCGCGCACCTCCGAAGATACTCGCAAAGGCCTGAGCGCGTTCCTGTTTCACAAAGACGATCCGGGCTGGGAGATCATCCGGCGTATTCCAATCATGGGGCCGGAAGAGCACGGCGGCCACTGCGAGCTGCGCTTTGATGGCCTGGAAATCCCGGACGAGAATCGGCTGATGGAGGTGGGTGACGGTCTCAAAGTGACCCAGATTCGACTGGGCACGGCCCGTCTTACCCACTGCATGCGATGGCTGGGCCTGGCGAGACGCTCCTTGGAGATTGCCACTGACTATGTGGATAACCGGGAATCCTTTGGTCAGCCCCTGGCGCAACGCGAAGGGGTGCAGTGGCTGCTGGGAGAGGCGGCAATGGAGATTCAGATCGGCCGATTACTGACCATGCACGCTGCCTGGAAATTGGACCAGGGTGATTTTGCCCGAAAAGAGGTTTCCATGGCCAAAGTGTCGGTGGCCGATACCTTGCACAAGGCGGTAGACACGGCAATCCAGCTCTGCGGCGCCAGGGGGTACTCCAAGGATACCCCGTTGGAGTGGATCTATCGCTATGCCCGCCAGGCAAGGCTGGTGGATGGCGCATCGGAAGTGCACAAAATGGTGTTCTCGAGAACACTCCTGGCTGAGCGTACAGACTTCTGGCACTGGGGAGTCGAAGCCTGATGTCTGCACTTGAGGATACCTTTGCCACTTTTATCGTGCGGCAGACTGGAGCCTCCGACGCAACGGTCGTCTCTTTCGACAAGCTTTCCGGAGGGGCGATCCAGGATAACTTCGGGCTAACGCTGGATTTGGAGGGCGGTAACCGTCCTGGGCGGCACGAATTTGTGGTGCGACAGGACGCACCGTCCGGGGTGGCCGAGAGCTTGACCAGGCCGCAGGAATTTCGGGTGTTGCAGGCCGCTTTCGGTGCCGGGGTAACGGCGCCTGAACCTCTCTGGCTGTGCGAGGATACTGCGGTCACCGGGCAGGTGTTCTATGTCATGGCTCGGGCTGCCGGGAGTGCGTCACCACGCAAGCTGGTCAAGTCGGAGTTTACTGACGAGCAGCGCCGCGCTCTTGTTCGAACGTTTGGCGCAGAGCTTGCGAGACTTCACAGCGTCAGGCCGCCGGACGATTCGCTGGACTTTCTGGCGATGCCCAACCCGGATAATCCGGCCTTTAGCCGGGTCGCCCTTTACCGCCGCTATCTGGAAGAGATTGGTGAGCCACACCCGGTGCTGGAGTGGGCACTGAACTGGCTTGAGGATAACGCCCCGGAACCAGATCTCACTGTTCTATGCCACTGCGATTTCCGAACCGGCAATTACATGATAAGCGGCGACAGACTGACGGCCATTCTGGATTGGGAATTCGCCGCCTGGAGCGACCCTTGCGAAGACCTGGGGTGGCTCTGCAGTCGCAGTTGGCGTTTCGGCGCTGATGAACGGGAAGTGGGCGGAATTGGAGATAAACAGGATCTTCTGGACGGCTACCGGGAGGTAACCGGAGCCAGCATTAGTCCGGCAAGGGTCAACTACTGGGAGGTCATGGCGCTGGTGCGCTGGGCTGCCATTGCCCTGCAACAGGCGCGCCGTCACATGTCGGGTGAGCAGCGCTCGCTCGAGCTGGCGTTGACCGGCCGCATGGTCGCTCAGATGGAATATGACCTGTTGAACCAGATTCAGGAACTGGAGGATGGCAATGATCAATCGACCTGAGACCCGTGACCTGCTTGCCGAGGCTCGCCAGGTGTTGCTCGATTCGCTGGTCCCTGAACTTGGCGGGGAGCGCAAATACGAGGCATTAATGATCGCCAATGCCATGGGCATGGCCATCCGCGAACAGGAACAGCAAGAGGCGGGAGAGCCTGAATCAACCGACGTCATGCTCTCCCGTTTTCTGGCCGGTCACGCGTTGCCGGAGGAGTCGGAGCAGGGTGAACAGACCCTGGCCAGGGCGCTTCGTGAACGCGTTGTCGACGGCAGCGACCGTGAGTTGCGGGCGGTCCTTCGCGCAATGACGGAGACACGGCTGAAAGTAAACAATCCGGGCTACCTGAAATAACCCGAACAATCCCGGATGGTGTGATTTGGGTGTGATTTGGATGTGACATAGGTGCGACATGAACAAGTACAAGAACCTGAACAAGACCACCGCAAACTATTCGCCACTTACCCCGCTTACGCTGCTGCAGCGGTCCGCTCGGGTGTACCCGGACAAGCTGGCGGTGATTGATGATGACATGAACCTGTCCTACCGGGAGCTTTACGCCCGCTGCCGCCAGATGGCCAGTGCCCTGAGTCGCCGCGGTATCGAGACGGGCGATACGGTAGCCATTCTGTGTCCCAACTCCCACGAAATGCTTGAGGCCCATTACTCCGTGCCTATGTCGGGTGCGGTACTGAACGCCATCAACATCCGTCTGGATGCCGGGGCCCTGTCATTTATCCTGGCCCATGGTGAGGCACGGGTTCTGTTCTACGACACCCAGTGGGAAGAGCAGGTCCGGGCCGCGGTAGCAGAGCTTGAGGTTAATCCCTTGCTGGTGGCCATCGATAGCAAGGCAGGGAAGAGCCAGGGTCTGGCGGATCTTGATTACGAAGCCTTGTTGCAGGAAGGCGATGCGGAAGCTGGCTGGCAGCATGCCACAGACGAGTGGGATGCCATTTCCCTGAACTACACCTCTGGAACCACCGGCAATCCCAAAGGCGTGGTTTACCACCATCGCGGCGCCTACCTGGCGGCCATGACCAACGCCATCGCTTTCGACATGACGGCCGAGACCGTCTACCTGTGGACCCTGCCAATGTTCCACTGCAATGGCTGGGCCTATACCTGGGCAATCACCGCCGTTGGCGGCACTCATGTGTGTCTTCGGGAGGTGGACAGTCAGGAGATCTACCGCCGAATCGAAGACTACGGTGTCACCCACATGTGCGGAGCGCCCGTGGTGATGAACCTGCTGATACAGGACCTGGGGCGCGCGAGCCTGACACTTTCCCGGCCAGCCCAGTTTGCTCTGGGCGGCGCAGCGCCGCCGAGTAGCGTGATTCGCAAGGCAGAGGAAATCGGCTTCCAGATCACCCACCTGTATGGCCTGACCGAAACGTTTGGCCCTTCGACACTCTGTGTGCCTCAGCCGGAATGGCAGCAATTGCCGCTGGAAGAACGGGCGTTAAAAATGTCCCGCCAGGGTGTTTCCACGCACGGCCTGGATGAAGTTGCGGTGCTGGATATGGTCAGCGGGGAGGCGGTACCTGCAGACGGAAAAGCCATGGGCGAGATCTGTATTCGTGGCAACACGGTGATGAAGGGCTACCTGAAAAATGAGGAAGCCACTGAAAAGGCCTTCAGCGATGGCTGGTTCCACACCGGTGACCTGGCCGTCATGCACCCGGATCATTATGTCGAAATCCGCGACCGGGCCAAGGATGTGATTATCTCCGGCGGCGAAAACATCTCCAGCCTGGAAGTGGAGGAGGTGCTATACCGGCACCCGAAAGTGTCTGAGGCTGCAGTGGTGGCCATGGCCGACGAAAAATGGGGCGAGGTTCCCTGCGCCTTTATTAATCCGATCGATGATGGTGAGGAACTCACGCCCGAGGAAATCATCGCCTTTTGTCGGGAGCAAATGGCGCACTTCAAGGCGCCGCGGAAGGTCGTGTTGGGTGAATTGCCCAAGACCGCCACTGGCAAGATCCGCAAAAACATTTTAAGGGACACGTTGTCCTGATGACTGCGCTGGCCATGGTCAGCAGGAGGTTGCGATAACGCGAACGACGAACATATGACAATGAAATCGTGGCTTGATTTAACAGGCCTGAAAGTTCCAGTGACAAAAAAGACAAGAACACAGGAGCATTAACATGAAAACATCAAGCATCAAGAAACTGCTGGTTGCGATGACCGCAACCGCTACGCTTGGTACCGCAGGTATCAGTTATGCTGAGGAGCCCATCCGGCTCGGGGGCCTCTACATCCTCTCTGGCAGTGCTGCCACCTATGGTGAGTTTGCCCAGAAGGGCATCAACCTGGCAGTGGATGAAATCAACAGCTCCGGCGGCATTCTGGGTCGTCAGGTCGAAATGGTCTATGAGGACACCCAGGGGAAGGCTTCAGTAGCCATCCAGGCCGCTCGCAAACTGGTCTACTCGGAGGGTGTGGACGCCCTCGTGGGCCTGGACAGCTCTGGCGTGGCACAGGGTATGGTTCCAACCATGCCGGAGTTACAGAAACCCCTGATCATTACCCACGCTGCCACGCCGGATGTCACCGGCAAGTTGTGTAATTCGTTCACCTACCGTATCAGTGTCAACGTGGCCCAGAATATGAAGGCCGCCGCGCTGGTGGCTGCGGAAACCGATGCCACCAACTGGACTACCATCGGTCCGGACTATGCCTTCGGCCATCAGTCCTGGGAATTCTTTGGAAACTACCTCAAAGAGATCAATCCGGACGTCAACCTGATGTCGGAGACCAACTTCCCGCGCTTCGGCGCCGAGGACTTCACCCCGTTCATTGACAGGGTCATGGACTCTGACGCCGAGGGCGTTCTGATCTCTGTCTGGGGCGGTGACCTGGTCAACTTTGTCCGCCAGGCAAACACCCGCGGGTTCTTCGAAGAGGACCTGGAGGTCATGTTTACCGTGGGCGCAGCGACTGAAGTACTGACCGCACTGGGCGAGGAAATGCCTGAGGGAGTGCACCTGTCTACACGTTACTGGTACGAGGCCTACGACAACGACATTAACGACCGCTTCGTGAAAGCCTACCTTGACGCCTATGGCAACCCTCCCAGCTATAACGCTGAGGGTGCGTACGCTGCCATCTACGCCTACAAGCAGGCGATGGAAGCGGCCGGCAGCACCGAGGGGCCGGCTGTGGCCAAGGCGCTCAGTGGCATGAGCATGGACGCGCCGAACGGTACGGTGACGTTCCGCAAAGGCGATAACCAGGCCATGGTCAGCCCGAATTGGGGTGTTTCCGGCTCCATGCATCCAGAGCATGGCATCCGCACGCTCAACAACCTGCAGATTTTTGACGGCGAGAAAGTAGCCCGCACCGTCGAAGAGACCGGTTGCAAGCTTTGATCTGACAGTTGTTCTTTTGCTTGCCGTGGCGCCCTCAGGGGCGCCACGAATCCGGCCCTAACGTAATGAGGTAATACATGTCTGGCATCGGAGCGGCGTTGCTGAATAGTCTCGATATAGGGTTGCTGCTGTTCATTATCGCAGTGGGCCTTAATATCGTGTTCGGTGTGCTGAACATCATCAACTTTGCCCACGGGGCACTTTACATGCTGGGGGCCTATCTGGCCTTCACACTGATCAATATAGCGGGCATGCCATTCTGGGCGGCCCTGATCCTGGCGCCCATTGGCGTCGCTATCCTGGCCGTCATCATCGACCGGTTGCTGTTGCGCTTTATCTATTCCCGTGACGTAGCAGACAGCCTGCTTCTGACGTTCGCTATCCTGCTGATCATCAACGAGAGTGTGAGGATGATCTGGGGCAGTGGCATCCATGTGGTCCAGCCGCCGGATCTGCTGTCAGGTTCGGTGCGGCTGTTGGGCAGTTCCGTTGCCACCTACAGCCTGTTCGTGATCGTCATCGGCCTACTACTGCTGGCTGGTCTCTGGTACCTGTTCAACCGCACTCGTGTCGGCCGCATCATGCGAGCCGCGGCACTGGATCGCGATATGGCCGAAGCGCTGTGCATCAACACCCGGCTGGTGGTGACCGGCGTGTTTGCCTTTGGCGCCTGGCTGGCCGCCGTCGGTGGCGTCATGGCGGCACCCATGCGTGCGCTGGATCCCGGCATGGGGGACAAGATCATTATCGAGTCGTTCATTGTGGTGGTGATCGGAGGGCTGGGCAGCTTTCCGGGCGCCTTGCTCGGAGCCATCATCCTGGGCCTGATTCATGGCTTCGGTGGCCGCTACCTGCCGGAAGTGAACCTGCTGTTGCCGTTCGTCGGCATGGCGCTGGTTCTGTTGTTCAAACCACACGGCATTATGGGCAAAGGGGCAAATGCATGAAAACCAAGGTTCTGATGGCCATTCTGGCTGTGGTGATTGCCGGGCTGATTGCGGTGCCCTGGATTGCTTCCTATTTCTATGTGTTTATTTTTACCGAAATCCTGATCCTGGGTCTGTTCGCGGCCAGCTTCAACCTGATTTTCGGTTATACCGGCATGCTGAGCTTCGGGCATGCGGCGTTCTTCGGTATTGGCGCTTACGCCACGGCCCTGGTGCTGATTCACCTGGAGTGGCCGTTCCTGGTCTGTCTGCTGGTCTCCATGGGGGCCTCTGCACTACTGGCTTTGATGATCGGCTTCCTGAGCGTCCGCCTCAATGAGGTGTACTTTGCCATGCTGACCCTGGCTTTTGGCATGATGGTCTTTGCTATCGCCTACCAGTGGCGCTCGGTGACCAACGGCAGTGACGGCCTCGCCGGGTTTACCCTGGGCTCCTTCGGGCTGGGGCTTGACCTCACTCTGGCGAATCCCTCGGTCTATTACCATGTGGTGCTGGGTATTGTGGCCATCGCCGCGATAGTGCTTTACCTGATCTGCCGCAGTTCGTTTGGCATGATCCTCAAGGCAATCCGTCAGAATCCCGAGCGGGTATCCTTCGCCGGGCTGAACGTGCGGACGTATCGGCTTGTGGCTTTCGTCATCGCCGGAACCTTTGCGGGCCTGGCCGGTGGTCTGATCGCTCCATTCCTGCGTGTGGCGAGCCCCGAGCTTCTGCACTGGTCCATGTCCGCCGAACCGATACTGATGGCCATCCTGGGGGGTACCGGGTTTTTCCTGGGACCGTTCATCGGCTCTGCGGCGTTCGTATTGCTGGAAACCTGGATCACCACTTACACGGAATCCTGGATGCTGGTTCTGGGTATCATCCTGGCGCTGATGGTGATCTTCTTCCGCAAGGGACTGTTGGGCACCGCCATTGACTGGTGGATGGAGGTGAAAAAATGACGAACCCGGTCCTTACCATTGCTAACCTGACCAAGCGTTTTGGCGGCGTCACGGCGGTCTCTGATATCAACCTGGAGGTCATGCCCAAGGAAACCATCGCGATTATCGGTCCCAACGGTGCCGGCAAGACCACCTTCTACAACATGGTCTCCGGCCGGATGCAGCCGACGGAAGGCAGGATCATGCTGGACGGCAAGGATATCACCGGCCTTCCTCCCCACAAGATCAGCCGGCTGGGCGTATCGCGATCGTTCCAGATCAATAATATCTTCCCGGAGATGACGGTGCAGGAGAACGTGGAAGTGGTGCTGTCGGCCTATCATGGCCACAGCCGCAAGCTGTTCAATATTGCGTCCCGCAATACCGCAATCCAGCACGAGGCGGTTGAGTTTCTGAAGCGTCTGGGCATCGACAGCCTGAAAGCACAGCGTGCAGAAGTGATCAGCTACGGCGACAAGCGATTGCTGGAGATCGCCATGGTGCTGGCAACGCAACCCAAGCTGGTACTGCTGGACGAGCCAACTGCCGGGATGACTCCGGATGAAACCCGGCGCACCACCCAACTGATCAAACAACTTGCCGGTAGCGGTGACTACACTTTCATGATCACCGAGCACGATATGGATGTGGTCTTCAATCTGGCGGACCGAATTCTGGTCATGCACCGTGGCGAGAAGCTTTTTGCCGGCACACCCGAGGAGGTCAAGAACCACCCTGAGGTGCGTGTTGCCTACCTGGGCGAAGAAGACGACGAGGCGGTCGAGGAGGCCAACCCATGATTCTTGATGTTCGCAACATTCAAACGTTCTACGGCGAGAGTCAGGCGCTCCAGGGTGTTACCCTTCAGCTCGAAGCCGGTGAGACGGTTTGTATCCTCGGCCGGAATGGGGCGGGAAAGAGCACCACCCTGAAAAGCATCATGGGGCTGACGCCTCCGAGATTCGGAGAGGTCGTCTATGAAGGCAAGCCGGTCCAGGGCTGGCCGGCACACCGCATCGCCCGCGCTGGCATCGGGTACGTACCGGAAGACCGCCGGATATTTCCCGGTCTGACGGTGCGGGACAACCTGGATGTAGCTTCCTATCAACGCAAGGGCAGTGCCGCGCGTTGGACGGTGGATGGCATCCTCAAGAAATACGAGATGCTGGGCGAACGGGCGGACCAGGACGGCGCGACCCTGTCCGGTGGCCAGCAACAGATGCTGGCGGTGGCAAGGTCCCTGATGATTCAGCCACGACTGTTGTTGCTGGATGAGCCCAACGAGGGGCTGGCCCCGGTGATCGTGCAGCAGATCGGTGAGCTGATTGACGATCTCAGCCAAACCACCACCATCCTGTTTACCGACCAAAGCGTGCGATTCGCACTCAAGCATGCTCAAAGAGCCTACATTCTGGAAAAGGGCCAGGTTGTGCACGAGGCGAGCAGTCAGGACCTGAAGGCGGACCAGGCTACCCAGGACCGATTCTTGTCCGTGGCATAGCGTGGCTTATAATCCCCGCCGCAGAGGCAAACGGACGTGGCAGTTATGATTGAAAATTACGAAGCATTCCGCGGTGAACTCCGCATGTCCAAGGAGGATGTGATCCGCGATGTGTACCGCCAGAACAAGGAACGCATCAGTATTAAAAAGGAGGCGACGGCGGTCAAGAATCTGACCCGAATCATCGACTCGACCCTGCGGCTGGCCAACTCCAAGGGGTTTCATGCCATGACGTTGAGGGACCTTTGCGGGGATTCCGGCATGAGCATGGGTGGGCTCTATGCGTATATCCGCAACAAGGATGACCTGATCCACCTGATCCAGAGCCACGGATTCATTATCACGCGTCGGACTCTGATCCATTACACGGAAGACGTCGAGGATGTCCGGGACAGAATGTTCTCTGCGATCAAGGCACACCTGTATCTGAGCGAGCTGATGCGGGCCTGGTTCTACTTTTCCTACATGGAAGCGAAGAGCCTGCCGGCCGAGGAAAAACGGGACGCTGTCGCCATTGAGCTGGAGATCGAGGAGATCTTTCTGCGGCTTATTGAGGATGGCATAGAGGCCAAGGTTTACCGCTCGAGAAATGCCCGCCTTGTCGCCTCCATGATCAAGGCCCTATTGCAGGACTGGTACCTGAAACGCCGGAAATACCGTGACCAGAGTGTTGCGGTTGACGACTATGCTGCGTTTGTCAGGGATGTGATTGAAAGCTATCTGCTCGGAGAGCGTTGACTCTCTTCTGTGAGGAATGTGATGACTATCAGACTGACAAACCCGGCACTGTTGCGCGAAAGCGCCCATATCAACGGCGAATGGGTCCAGGCCCGGTCGGGCAATCGGCTTGCGGTAACCAATCCAGCCAATGGAGAGCATCTTGCCTACGTGCCGGATATGGACGCCGAAGATACCCGGCAGGCCATTCGGGCGGCCGAGGCAGCGTGGCCGGAGTGGCGGGCCCGTCCGGCCAAGGAGCGAGCGGGTGTTCTGCGTCGCTGGTTCGATCTGGTGATGCAACATCAGGAGGACCTGGCCTGTTTGATGACGGCAGAGCAGGGCAAGCCGTTGGCCGAGGCACGCGGTGAAGTTGCGTACGGCGCCAGCTTCATCGAGTGGTTTGCTGAGGAAGCCAAGCGGGCCTACGGTGACGTGGTTCCCGGCCATGGTCGTGACAAGAGGATTGTGGTCATCAAACAGCCGATCGGGGTAGTGGCGGCAATCACGCCCTGGAATTTTCCGGTGGCGATGATCACCCGTAAGGTTGCCCCGGCACTGGCTGCCGGTTGCCCGGTGGTGGTCAAACCGGCGGAAGACACGCCATTGTGCGCGCTCGCGCTTGCGGTGTTGGCCGAGGAGGCCGGAGTTCCACCGGGGATCCTCAACATCGTTACCTGCTCGAAAGACCGGGCGCCGCAGGTGGGTGAGGAACTGACCACCAGCCCTGTGGTTCGCAAGGTGTCGTTTACGGGGTCCACGCCCGTGGGCAAACTCCTGATGCGCCAGGCCAGTGGCACGGTCAAGAAAGTGAGCCTGGAATTGGGCGGCAATGCGCCGTTTATCGTGTTTGACGACGCCGATCTCGATGCCGCGGTAACCGGATTAATGGCCTCCAAGTACCGAAATACCGGGCAGACGTGTGTATGTGCCAACCGCATTTATGTGCAATCTGGCGTGTATGACGAGTTTGTTGACAAGCTTAAGGCTGCGGTTGGCAAGTTGGTCGTGGGAGCAGGCCTGGAGGGCGAAACGCATCAAGGTCCACTGATCAACCAGGCTGCGCTCGACAAAGTCAGGCGGCACATCGCCGATGCGACAGAACGGGGCGCAAAAGTGGTGATGGGAGGCCAGGCACATGCTCTTGGTGGCACCTTCTTCGAGCCCACCATTCTCACGGACGTCACCCAGGACATGCTGGTGGCCAGTGAAGAGACCTTTGGCCCGGTGGCTCCGCTGTTCCGGTTTGAGACCGAGGAGCAGGCCATCGCCATGGCCAACGATTCGGAATTTGGTCTGGCGGCATACTTCTACAGCAATGACATCCGGCGCATCTGGCACGTGGCGGAGGCCCTGGAAACCGGCATGATCGGCATCAACGATGGCATCATTTCAACCGAGGCCGCTCCCTTCGGCGGGGTCAAGGAAAGCGGCCTGGGTCGTGAAGGGTCACGGCATGGCCTGGACGAGTTCATGGAACTCAAATACCTCTGCCTCGGTGGAATGCGCTGAGTCCCGTGTTCAAGGAGAATTGAATGTCTGGCTCCCTATCTCATTTGCGTGTCCTGGATCTTTCCAGAGTGCTGGCTGGTCCCTGGGCAGGGCAGATCCTTGGGGATCTCGGAGCAGAGGTTATCAAAATTGAACGCCCAAAATCCGGGGACGACACCCGGTCCTGGGGGCCACCTTATCTGCAGGGGGCTGATGGTAATGCAGATCTCTCTGCCTACTTCCTGACCGCCAATCGAAACAAGCAGTCCCTTGCGGTCGATATCGCCCATCCCGAAGGGCAGGCACTGATCCGAAAGCTGGTCGCAGAGTCGGATGTCATCCTTGAAAACTTCAAGGTCGGGGGCCTCAAACGTTATGGCCTGGATTACGACAGCCTGAAGCAAATCAACCCCAAACTCATCTACTGCTCGATCACCGGATTTGGCCAGGATGGCCCTTACGCGAACCGGCCCGGATATGATTTCCTGATCCAGGCCATGGGTGGGCTTATGAGTATCACCGGGCAACCGGACGGCGAGCCCGGCGCCGGGCCGATGAAGGTCGGCGTGGCACTGACGGACATCATGACCGGGCTGTATGCCACCATTGGTGTGCTCGCTGCGCTGAGTCACCGTGACCGTACGGGAGAGGGGCAATATGTCGAGGCGGCGCTGCTGGATGTGCAGGTAGCCTGTCTGGCGAATCAGGCCATGAATTACCTGACTACGGGCCAGGCGCCGGGGAGGATGGGTAATGCCCATCCTAATATCGTCCCGTATCAGGATTTCCCGACCGCAGACGGCAACATGGTGCTAACGGTCGGTAACGATGAGCAGTTCGCCCGGTTGTGCGATGTGCTCGGGCATCCTGAGTGGGCGAGCGATGATCGTTTTGCGACAAATCGGGCTCGCGTGGCGAATCGGAAGGAATTGATTCCCAGGCTAAGGCAGGCCACGGTGATGCGGTCAACCCAGGAATGGGTGCAAATTCTGGAGCGCTCCGGGGTGCCCTGCGGGCCGGTTAACACCCTGGATCAGGTATTTGAGGATCCACAGGTTCTTGCGCGGGGAATGAAACAGTCTGTTCAGCATCCATCGCTGGGCGATGTGCCGACGGTTGGCAATCCGATCAGGCTGAAGCTGACGCCGGTAAGTTACAGGACGGCGCCTCCGCTGTTGGGGGAGCAGTCTAAACAAGTCCTTGAGAAGATTGCCGGCCTCTCTTCTGGCGAAATAGAGAGCCTAAGGGAGCGCGGCATAGTCTCGTGATCTGGTGTTGCGTTAGCTTTCCTCAGCCAACGCCACCAGATCCGTACGTATTTCCTCCACGCTCAGCTCTGGACGGATCAACAGGCGAGCCTTGCCTTCGCGATCGAACACATATACCGCGCCGCTGTGCGAGACGTTGTAGTTGCCTTCCGCATCTGGCTCGTCGTAACCAAAGGTGGTGCGGTAACGCTTACTGAGCTCCCTGAGCGCCGGTTCCTCGCCGGTCAGGCCGATGGCCCGGTCGCTGAAAAAGCTTACGTAGCTGTCGATGCGTTCTGGGGTGTCCCGTTGTGGGTCCACGCTGACAAAGACAATCTGCGTGTCCTTCCGTAACTCCGTGGGCAAATCCTTCACCGCCCTGGACAGTTTCTGGAGTGTGGCGGGGCAGATATCAGGGCAGGAGGTGAAGCCGAAGAACAGCAGCCGGATATTGCCGTCGGTTTGCTCGGCCGTCACCGTGTCGCCGGAGGTGCCAGTCAGCTCGAAGGCCAGTTCTGGCATCAGCCCGCTGATGTCTTTGCCATTCCAGTTTTCATCGTCGCCAAAGCACCCACCGAGCATCACCAGGGACGCCAAAAGTGCCATGGCAGAGATCGCTTTACGACTGCAGGGTAGGAACCGGTTTTTCATGAATGGCTGGCCTTCAGCTTTTCGTTATAGGGCGACACCTTGCCATCTTCACGCATGGCACGTCGAAGGATAATCAGAATGCCGAGGATGCTCATCATGGCCGGAGGAATCCAGGTCAGCAATCCGCCCAGCAACTGGTCCGTTTCTGGCGGCATTGGCCAGGCTCGACCGCAGACTTCGTACACGTCGTACACCATGCCCCTTGAGAACACGATGGTGGCGCCCAGAATCATCTGAGGGATGGCAACCAGGGCCAGAAGAAGGATGCGTTTGCCGTAGCCCAGCGCATCGCTGATGACGGGTGAACGTGGATCAAAGATCAACCACCAGAACAGCATGCCGTCCAGCAGCATGCTCCAGTTCATGATCCAGTACAGATCGCGGCTGAGCATGGCGTCGAAGTGGATTGGCGGCCACAGCCAGAAGTAGATCAGCCCCACAAACAGGAATGAGGCAATCGCCGGGTGCTGGAGAAAACGGTAAATCCACCCCAGCGGTATTAGCGCTCGCCGTACGCCGGGATTGATCAGGCTGTAGAGGAAACGCATCACCGGAAGGGGGTTGGACAGGGCAATCAGGATCGGCCCCAGGTGGTGCAGTATCAGATGCTGGCCCCGGTGAACGAAGAACATGTACTGGGAGTAGTAATCGAAACGGGTTTGCATCACGCCGTAGCAAAGCATAACGCCCACCACAAACACCAGTATCCGGCCGCTTCCGGGTCGGTCATCAGCAGGCATCCTGACCAGGCCGTACCCGTAGAACGCCAGAACGAGCACGAAACTCAATATGGTGAGCGGCGAGAAGTCATAGGGTACGAGGTAGTCTAAGGCCGACATCGGGCTTGCCTTTGTGCTCTGGGGGTGGAACCGGGTGATTGTTGTTGTGACTGATCCAGAGTTTTACCGGAGTGACGGCTAAATTCAAGAGATTGTTGGGTTTGCTGTGTTAATCGGGGTACCCCGTAATATCCCGAATTTTACGGTACAGCGGCTGAAGCTGGGGATACATCTTCAGGTACACCTCACGATACAGGCGCTCGTAGAGTTTCTGGGTGTCGGCCTGCGGATGGAAGACATCACCCACTCGGGTCATTGCGTTCACCGCCGTTTCAAAATCCGGATGAAGCCCCAGGCCAACGGCGGCGTCGATAGCGGCACCAAGCCCGGAGGTTTCGTAGGTATGGGGCCGCTCTGCGGGCAGGCCGAAGACATCGGCGGTCAGTTGCATGGCGGCGTCACTCTGGGAACCACCCCCGGCGACTCTCAGCCTGCGGATGGGGACGCCGCTGCGTTTCTCGATCCGTTCCTTGCCTTCGCGCAGGGCGTAGGCCAAACCTTCCAGTATTGCGCGGTAAATATGGGATCGGGTGTGGACGTCGCCAAAGCCGATGATGGACCCCTTGGCTTCCGGCCCGGGCTGGCGAACCCCGGGTGACCAGTAGGGTTGCAGCATTAACCCCATGGAACCGGCCGGAACGGCCCGAACCAGTTCATCGAACAGGACTTCCGGCTCCACGCCTTTTTGCTCCGCCAGTTTCTGTTCCCGCAGACCGAATTCGCGCTTGAACCAGCTCACCATCCAGAAGCCCCGGTAGATCATCACCTCGGTGGAAAAATGACCGGGCAGGGCGGAGGGATAGGGGGGCATCATGCGCACCGGTTCCAGGTAACGCTTGCTGGTGGTGTTGATGGTAGCGGTAGTGCCGTAGCTCATGCAGCCGACATCTGGTGTCAGGCCACCGGAGCCGAGTATTTCGCAGGCCTTGTCCGATGCCGCTGCAATCACCGGGAGTGGCCCCGGCAGGCCAAGGTGCCGGGCCGCGTCTTCTGTGAGGTCGCCGATCTTGTCGCCGGGCTTGACCAGCTCCGGCAACATCTCACGGCGAACGGGCATGGTGAGCCACTTGAAATCACGTTGGCCGGCCCACTGGTGGCGTTTGTAGTCGAACGGGATATACCCCACCTGACTGCCTACGGAGTCTCTGAACTGGCCTGTCAGGCGGTAGTTCAGGTAGCCCGACAGCAGCAGGTAATGCCGGGTGGCCGTCCAGATTTCGGGCTGGTTCTGGGCAATCCAGTTGGCCTGGGTTTTCTCTCGGAAGCGATCAACGGTGGGTTCCAGACGAAGCAGCTTGAACAACCAGCCCCATAAACCGGGCACAGGCCCTTCAACCCGGGCGTGACGTTGGTCGAGCCAGATGATGGCTGGCCGGAGTGGCTTGCCATGTTCGTCCAGATTTACAACGGTGCCACGCTGGGTGGTCAGCGTTACCCCGGCCACTTGAGTCGGCAATGCATCGGTGTTTTTCCAGAGCAGTTGGCACGCTTTTCCGAGGTTTTCCCAAAAGTACTCCGGATGTTGTTCCGCCCAGCCCGGCTGCTCGGAGAAGTAGGGTTCAATCTCCTGTTTGCCCTTGCCGACGAGGTTGCCCTGAGTGTCGAACAGCAGGGCCCGCACGCTCTGGGTGCCGTTGTCGATGGCCAGGATGAGCGGTTTGGTCGTGTTCATCCAGTGGCCTCCGGTTTGGCCGGAAATGTGACCGGAAGCGAGTAGCAAGATCGCCAGAGCTCCAGATAACGTGCCTCTTCCCGTTCCCAGGTGGTGTCGTTCCAGGCCAGGATGGGTTTGCACAGGCAACGTATGTCCGGGAGCAGGTCTTCACCGCCTTTTGGAAGCACCAGCCCGAGCCGGGTACGGCGCAACATCAGGTCATCCAGGTGGATCACGCCGGTATTGGCGGCCGCCCAGGCCAGCTCCGCCCACAGGGTGTCGGTGCCGGCAACGGTTTCATGAGCGCCGGCACGCAGGACCTCTGCCAGAGCAGGGCCGTAGAAGCCCCGCAAACGATGCCAGTTCTGATGGCTGATGGCGTCAGGACGTTCGAGGTCGGGGGGCGAAGCAAATACCGGCAGTGCATCGTTTCTGAGATGAAAACCCGGCATTTGCCCCCGTTCGAGTACTTCCCGGGCAATCAACCGGAAGGTGGTTAACTTGCCACCGGCGACGCTGATCAGGCCATTGTCGGACCAAATCACATGTTCCCGATTCTCCTTTGAGGGTTTTCGCGTTCCCTTTGATTGATTAAGCACGGGTGATTGGGTGACGACAGGGCGCACTCCCGCCCAGGTTGCGATCACGTCGCGCTCGGTGATGGCACTGGCGGGAAACAGCCTTGAGGAGATCTGCAGCAGGTAGTCCAGCTCCTCCCGATTGATGGCCGGCTCACGGGACAGCGACTCTGTGTGGTCGAGGTCCGTGGTCCCCAGCACCGTCGTGCCTTGCCATGGGAAGGCAAATACAGGCCGATGGTCCTCCGGATGAAACAGCGACACCGAGCAGGACACCGGAAGCCGCGAATAGGGAACAACCAGGTGGCTTCCCCTCAGGGGACGTATTCGGGTGTCAGTACTGTCGGTCTGCTTCAGCTGGTCCGCCCAGGCACCCGTGGCGTTAATAACCAGTGGGGTGTTGACGGTCATTTCCAGCGTTTGGGAATCCGTGCTGGTGTCAAGAAGCTGAACGCCTGTCACGGCGTTGGTCTGACTGTTGCGGAGAAGTGCCTGCGCCTCCATATAGTTCAGGCAGATAGCACCGTCGGCCTCGGCTTCTTCGAGTACGCGTTGCACCAGACGTGCATCGTCGGTAACGGCATCGGTGAAGCCGCTGGCACCAGTCAGATGGTTGGTGGACAGGCCCGGCACCCACTGCGATGTGTCTGCCGGGCTGAGTCGCTGCCTGGATGGCTGTCCTGAAAGTCGGTCGTACAGACGCAGCAGCAACTGGAACAGCTTAGGGCCGGGGAACTGTTTCTGGTAGTGAGGCATTATGAAGCGCAGGGGGTCGATTAGCCCCGGCGCCTCTGCCAGCAGGCGCTCCCGTTCCCGCACCGCGTCCCGTGTCAGGCGAAAGTGCCCGCTGCCGAGGTAGCGCAGACCACCGTGGATCATTTTCGAAGAACGGCTGGAGGTCCCCCAGGAGAAGTCCCGTTGCTCCACCAGTAAGGTGCTCAAGCCGCTGCCGGCGGCTTCGCGAGCGATGCCCGCTCCGGTGATGCCCCCGCCGATCACAACCACATCGAAGGCGGCGTCGCCACGGGCCAGCTGGTCAAGCTTTTGTTCGCGCGTTAGAGGCATTACTTCTGAACCAGTGTTTGTGGATTCATCAAGCCGGCGGGATCGAATGTCTGGCAAAGAGATCCGATGGCCAGCATGCCCAGCTCGCCTTTTTCGACGGGCAGGAAGGGCGCATGATCCTTGCCAACGCCATGTTGATGGCTAATGGTGCCCCGGTTGTTAACGATAATGTCCGACGTGCTGGTTTTCAGGGTTTTCCAGCGCGCCAGGGTTTCCTCGTAGCTGTCGGCCACCCGGAACACATAGGTGGTGTAGAGGCTGCAGCCCTGGGTATAGAAATGCGAAAGATGGGTGAAAACATGAACCAGCTCTTTCTTTTCATTCAGTTGGTTACGGAGGTTTTCTTCAATCTGGTTTAAGAGTTTGTCGACGTTGTCCCAGTCGGTGGCGGTTTCCAGGGTGTCGACGGCGTACCCGAGTTTCCAGAGGGCTTCTCGCAGGTAGGGCATGGTGAAGCGTTTGGCGGCCCATTTGTCGCCCAGTTTTTTACCGGTGTAGATCCCACCAAACTCCCGGCAGAGTTCCCGGGTTTCCTTGAGGGCGTTCCGGCATTGGCGTGTGCTGCCTGTGAGGCCAAACGTCATCATGCATTTGCCGTCTTTGGCGCCCCGCAGGCCCAGATAGGACTCCAGCAGGCCAATCATCCCGGGGTGTCCCGCAAGGGCGAGCTGGGTTTCAGTTTCGGTGGCGTTGCTCAGGCGAAGCATCGAGAGCTGGGTGCGGTTCTGCACCAGCTTGCGACAGGCTGTTCGAGCCTTGTCCCACGACGGGAAGAACATGACATGGAAGCTTTCATGGGCAGGCAGTGGCGTGACGCGCACTTTCACTTCGGTGATAAGGCCGATCCTACCCTCGGAGCCCAGGATCATCTCGCGGATGTCCGGGCCGGCACTGGAGGCGGGAATCGTGGGGATGTCCAGCGTACCTTTCAGGGTTTCGATGCGGCCCCCGGCAAACAACTGCTCGATACGACCGTAACGGAGTGATTGCTGACCACTGGATCGGCTGGCGACCCAGCCGCCAATGGTGGACAGTTCGAAAGACTGCGGAAAGTGCCCCAGGGTATAACCCAGCGCCCGTAACTGTGACTCCACCAAGGGGCCCGGGGTGCCAGCCCCAAAGGTGGCGATCTGGCTTTCCCTGTCCAGGTCTATCAGGCGATTCATCCGCCCCATATCAACGGTCAGCACTGGCTGGTCACCGTCCACGGGGTTGATGTGGCCTGCCACGCTGGTGCCGCCGCCATAGGGGATGAGGGCAACATCGTTCTCTTCGGCATACTGAAGCAGAGCCTGAACATCCAGGGACGACTCCGGATAGGCAACACCATCGGGAAATACGCCAAAGTCGCCGCTGCGCATGGCGAGCCAGTCGGCGAGGCTTTGCCCGCGGGCGTGACGCACCCGATCTTCGGCCGCGTCGATACAGGCCGGGTTTGGCGGCAGCTTACTGTCTGGCACCTGGGCACAAACCTGTTCCAGAGATACATCCGCCAGTGGAACGGCACTCCCTACGCGCTCGTCCAGAAACCGCTGCCCCTCTTTGGGTAATTCAAGATTGAACTGGTCATCTCCCCAGCCGTTCCAGCGTCGCATGTTGGCCGTTCCTCTTTGGTAAATGTGTGTACGTCTGATTACTCGTGGGGCAGATTGTACCGCCGGGTACTGTTAACGCAGTGTCGCCTGGCGACAAGTCTTGTGTCTTATGCCGACAGCGGCGAGTCTAGCGAAGGCTGTCCACCATGCGATCATTCAGGCTTTGCCAGTGCTCCAGTTTTCTTGCTTCCCCGATTCGTTCGGAGTCACCACTGGAACGGTTCAGCCACAGACCGTCACCGTTAAAACTGTAGACCGGTTCCAGGTCCTGCCTCTGGGACGCGGGTTTGATCTCGTTGATAAGGTTGTCGAGGATCAATGGATCAGCGTCGGGCTCTGGATACCACGCCAATACCATGTGCGCCTGGTTCAGCTCCAGCGCCTTGACGTAGACAATGCGTAGTTGCTCGTCGGGAACGCCCATGGATTTAAGGGTGAGGTATTTTGCGATGGAGAAGTCCTCGCAATCTCCGCCATTGGTGGTCAGCAGTTCAACAGGCGTCGCCCAGTAGTCTTCCTCGCCCCAATGGGCAATGTCGCTGACAAACCGGACCCGGTTAAAGAAGGAATTCACGAGCCGGAGCTGGCGGTCGATCGCTGCCCGGGAAGCCATATCGTGAAGGTTTTGCCAGGTTTCCAGCCGGTCGTGGGCCTCTTGGCCGAATTCCGAACGCACGTAGGTCATGAGTCGTTCGCTGAGTTCGAAGGCGGCCACCGTTAACGTGATGACCATGAGTAGCATGGAAAGCAGGGAGCCGCTGCGGCGAGGATTCGATGCGGCCGTCTCCATGGCTGTCCTCAGTTGTTGGTTCTCAGGCGTTCGCGAAGTTGTTCCAGGCGCTGCCGGATTTCCTCGCGGCGTTGGTCGCTGGTGTCTGTGTTGGTGGAGGTAGATCGTCTGTCCACACCAGTTGGACGAATTTGCGTGCCACTGGGTTCCTCCTGCTCGTTGGAGGTTTGCGTGGAAGCCATGGAGAGCCCCGTTCTGTCTTCATCTTCGGGAAAATAGAGGTTCTCGAGTTTGCCGCTGCGTTCAATGATGATGCGATTGGGGCGAACTGAACGAAGGGTCGCATTGCCAGGCAGCTCATCACCCACCAGATAGGCTTCGGTGTTTCGCTTGTCGTCTTCAATCAACGCGCTACCAGGAAAGTCGCCCGAGGCGGCCAGCACACCGCGAAGAAACAGCCGCAGATTGGTTTCCGGCAGGTTTTCAGTATCGGGTTCCGTTTGGGGCGCCTCTTTACCGGGTTCTCCAAACAAGGCAAAAGAGGCCAGGTTTACCTCTGGCACCTTCCGGGTGTCGGTTTCCGCCATTGTCATGTCAGCAGTGGAAGTGGTGTCGCCGGCACTGGTTTCATTCTGCCAGAAACGAACGCCCTGCCACGCTGTCACAGTGATCATGGCGATGCCTGCGACGATGGTGAGTATCAGTGGTAACCTTGAACTGGTAAAAAGCATTGAATGTCCCGAAAAGAGCAGGTGTGGGCCGGCAAAAGGCTCACAGGTTATCAGACTGCAACGATTTATTGGCAGTATAGTGTATAGAGTTATTCAGCGGTTCCATATCCTATGGTAGCCTTTCTGAATTAATTGAATAGAAAGGGATTCCGGAACTTTTTTCTTCCCGCCCCGGCAACAAAACGAGGACGACCGTGGACACAGACACAGAACTTCAGCCGCAGGATGCTCCGCTGGGCCGTCTACCTTTCACGTTCGCCAAACGCAACGGTGTGATTCTGACCCGTGACGACGATGGCGACCCTGTAATCCTGGTACGGCCCGGGGCGGGTCACTCAGCGCTGGCGGAAGCCAACCGCATCAGCGGGGGGCGTGCAAGGTTTTCTCCCATTGATCCGGCCCGGTTCGACGCCGCGCTGAACGCCGCTTACCAGAATGATTCCGCCGAAGCCATGCAGATGGTGGAAGGTATTGGCGATGATATGGACCTGGCGTCGCTGGCGGATTCGGTGCCCGAAACCGAAGATCTGCTGGAGCAGGAAGACGACGCCCCGATCATTCGGCTTATCAACGCCATTCTTACCGAGGCGGTCAAAACCAGCGCCTCTGATGTTCATATTGAAACCTACGAAACACGACTTGTAGTTCGCTTCCGGGTGGATGGTGTTCTGCGGGAAGTGGTACAGCCCAAGCGAGCGCTGGCGCCCTTGCTGGTGTCGCGGATCAAGGTTATGGCCAAGCTGGACATCGCGGAGAAACGGGTGCCACAGGATGGCCGTATCGCCCTGCGGGTTGCCGGACGTGAAGTCGACATTCGTGTATCCACTATGCCGTCATCCAGCGGTGAACGGGTGGTATTGCGGCTTCTGGACAAGCAGGCCGGGAGCATTCGCCTGGAATCCCTTGGTATGGCGGGAGGCGATCTTAAAATACTGCGCCGGCTGATCTATCGGCCCTATGGCATCCTGCTGGTAACCGGTCCCACCGGTTCCGGCAAATCCACAACATTGTATGCGTCGCTGCAGGAAATCAACGATCGTAGCCGGAACATACTGACCGTTGAGGACCCGATCGAGTACAACCTGCCCGGTATCGGCCAGACCCAGGTCAACACCAAGGTGGATATGACCTTCGCCCGAGGGCTCCGGGCCATTCTGCGTCAGGACCCGGATGTGGTCATGATCGGTGAAATCCGTGACCTGGAAACGGCGGAAATCGCTGTTCAGGCCAGTTTGACCGGGCACCTGGTGTTGTCGACTCTCCACACCAACACCGCCGTGGGCGCGATTACCCGCTTGATGGACATGGGCATTGAGCCGTTCCTGATTTCTTCCAGTCTGGTGGGCATCGTGGCACAGCGATTGGTGCGCGTGCTCTGCAAGGACTGTTGTGAACCCTACACACCGAGCGAAGAGCATTGCGAATTTCTGCAGCAGGACCCGGCCAATCCGCCGACGATTCATCGCGCCAAGGGCTGCGAACACTGCAACCAGTTGGGGTATCGGGGCCGTATTGGTATCTACGAAGTCGTTGAGGTCAACGAGGAGATCAGCTCATTGATCCATAAGCGGGCAGGGGAGCTGGATCTCGAACACGAAGCCAGACTTCATGGCCCGAGCATCCATGCCGATGGCGTCCAGAAAATCCTGGATGGGGTGACCACGGTTGAAGAGGTCCTTCGCGTGACCCACCGGAGCAGGTAACTCCATGCCAGCATTCGATTACAAGGCACTCGACAGTCGCGGCAAACAGAAACAGGGCGTTGTCGAGGCCGATGCACCAAGGGCGGTTCGCCAGCAATTACGGGAACGGGGCCTGACACCCCTGGCGGTGGAGCCGGCCTCGGAGAAACAGGCGCGGAGCAACCCACTGAGCAGCCGGGGCAGCCTGGCAACGGCGGACCTGGCTCTGGTGACCCGTCAGTTGGCGACGCTTATCCAGTCCGGCATCCCCATTGAACAGGCGCTTTCGGCGGCCGCCCAGCAGTCTTCCAAGCCTCGTATTCGCAGCATGCTGATTGCCATACGCGCCAAGGTCATGGAGGGGTACAGCCTGGCGGACAGCCTGGGTGAATTCCCACGGGCATTTCCACGGCTCTATCGCTCCACCGTGGCTGCGGGTGAACACGCCGGGCACCTGGATTTGGTGCTCAACCGGCTGGCGGACTATACCGAGGCCCGGCAGGAGGCCCGTCAGAAAATCCAGTTGGCGGCCATTTACCCAATCATTCTCAGCGTTGTGGCCATTGCCATTGTGGTGTTCCTGTTGACCTATGTTGTGCCGGACATCATCGAGGTGTTTGTAAAGCAGGGGCAGGAGCTTCCGGCGCTGACGGCCGCCATGCTGGCAGTCTCTGATTTTCTGGGCAACTACGGTATCTATCTGCTGATACTGATCATTATGGCACTGGTTGTTTTCCGGTGGTCATTGAAGAAACCCTCGTTCCGGCTCCGCTTCCATAAAAGCCTGCTGAACATGCCGCTGTTTTCAGGCATGGTTCGCGGTGTCAACACCGCACGCTATGCCAGTACACTGAGCATTCTGACCACTAGCGGTGTACCGTTGGTGGAAGCCATGCGTATTGCCGGTGAGGTGCTCTCAAATGACCACCTGCGTCAGGAGCTGCGGGATGCAGCAAGAAAGGTGAGTGAAGGCGGTTCCCTTCATCGCTCGCTGGACCAGACGGGGTACTTCCCACCGATGATGCTGCACATGATCGCCAGCGGTGAAGCCAGCGGCGAGCTGGACAGCATGCTGGAGCGGACTGCGACGATGCAGGAGAACACCCTGCAATCCAAGATTGCCGCCATCGTGGGCCTGTTCGAGCCGATGATGCTGCTGCTGATGGGCGTGGTTGTGTTGATTATCGTGCTGGCAATCATGCTTCCGATCCTGAATATGAGCAACCTGGTTGGTTAGGCCAGGACCGGCAGGCCAACCCCATTTCCAAACCCAGAGATAGGGACAGATGAAGAGCGAAACAATGAAACATCAAATGGCACAACGGGGTTTTACCCTGATCGAAATCATGGTGGTCATGGTTATTCTGGGCTTGCTGGTAGCCATTGTGGCTCCCAACATCATGGGGCGAAGTGACCAGGCCCGCGTGACCGTCGCCGAAACCCAGATGAGCAACATCGCTAACGCGTTGGACCTCTACCGCCTTGATAACAGCCATTACCCGTCAACCCAGCAGGGCCTTGAGGCATTGGTGTCCAAGCCCAGTGGCAGCCCCGAGCCGCGGAACTGGAATCCGGAAGGGTACCTGAACAGCGTTCCCGAAGATCCCTGGGGTGCACCATACCAGTATGTGAACCCAGGCACGGAAGGCCCTTATGATCTCTACTCGTACGGTGCCGATGGCCGAGAGGGCGGTGACGGTGATAACGCCGACATCAGCGTATGGAAGGTCAGGGACTGATAGTGCTCTCCAGGACGCGACAGTCGGGCTTCACACTGATCGAAATACTCGTTGTCTTGGTGGTGGTTGGGCTGCTCGCGGCGCTTGCGGTTATGTCGATGGGTGGTAGCTCGCGTGATCGCGAGATGGAAAATGAAGTACGCGAGCTCTACCTGCTGATGCAGACCGCCTCGGAGCAGGCGATACTGAACAATACTGAACTGGGCCTGATCCTCGAGGAAGACAGCTATCGTTTCGTCGCCTGGGAAGAGTTGAGTGGCAAATGGAAACAGCCAGCCGAGCGGATGTTCCGGACACGGAGTTTTCCGGAATGGATCACGGTGACTGAATACATCGAAAGCGATACCCCACGCCTGGCGTCTGACGAAGATGAACTGAGGCCGGATGTGGTGTTTTTCTCCAGCGGTGAAACCACGCCCTTTGAGATTGAGTTCCTTGTTGGCCGCGATGATTCCCGGATGCATACCATTGCGTCTGATGGCGTTTCTCCCTTGGAATGGCGTCATCCCGGAAGCGAGGAGGTCGAGGAAGAATGAAGGGCCATCGCGGTTTCACACTGATTGAGGTCCTGGTGGCTCTGCTGGTTTTCGGCCTGATTGCCACCGCAGCCGCTGAGGTGGGTAGTCAGTATATTTCCAGCTATGAGCGGATTCGGGACAAAACACTGGCTGGCTGGGTGGCGGACAATCGCATCAACGAAATCCGGCTTCAGGAAAACCTGCCCTCTATTTCAGAGAACTCGGAAGACATCGAATACGGCTCGTATCAATGGCAGGTAACCACTGCTGTCCTTGCCACCGAAGACCCGTCCATTCTCCGTGTTGAGGTCACCGTGGCTCAGTATCGCGGCAACAGACCTGAGCCCGCCCCGATCCACACGCTGTCTGCGTTTATTGGTGAGAACTGATGTCGGCCCCCATGATCATTGCTCAACACAGGTCGCGTCCCTCCGCCCAAGCTGGCTTTACCCTGATGGAAGTGCTGATCGCGGTTACCATCACCGCTGTTATCGGCCTAGGGGTATGGCAGGTGTTGGGCAGTGTGGTCTCGTCCAGGGACCGGGTCAACGAAGTCGCGGAACAGTTTGATAATATTCAACGCACCATGCTCATGCTGGAGCGGGACATTACCCAGGTGGTGAACCGGTCCGCCCGTGACATTTACGGCGATTTCCGTCCTGCTCTGACCAGCCGTGAGGAAGAGTTTTCATTGATTCTCACCCGCCAGGGCTGGCGCAACCCACTGGGCACTCGCCGCAGCAGTCTGCAGCGGGTGGGCTGGGAATACACCGGGGATGAATTGCGCCGGCGGTACTGGGTAACCGTCGACAGGGGGCAGGAAGACAACAGCCAGGACCTTCTTCTGCTCTCGAACGTCACCGAGTTCACGGTTCGTTTTCTCGATGATCAGCGAAACTGGCGGGATGAATGGCCTGATGAAGAGAGTATGGCCAATATGACACCGGGTACGCGCCCCGATATTCCCTTACCGCTGGGTATTGAGGTCACCATTGAGCATGAACGTTTTGGAGAGCTGGTAAGAACCTTCACGCTTCCTGATTTTGACAACGACGTTGCCCAGGGTGTGGTGAATAGCGTCAACGATGCCGCAGACGATCAGGACGATGATCAACAACAGGATCAGGATCAGAATCCAAACCCAAACCCTGGCCAGGACTCATCGGGGACAGGAGTGACGGGTGGCTAAACATCCATTCATTGGTAGGCACGGTGGTCGCCAGAGTGGCGTTGCACTGATTATGGTGCTCCTCGCCATGGCGCTGGTGGTCATGCTGGCAACAGGCATGACCCAGCAGCAAAGCGTGCGGGTATTCCGAGCCAGCCACTACCTTGCCCAGCAGCAGGGGCACAGCGTGGCCCTGGGTGCGGAAGCCTTTGCCCGCCAGATTCTGGTGCGCGACTTTGAGGACGACAAGGAGAACAACCTCATGGTCGACAGCCTGGACGAATTCTGGGCAAAGAATGCCGCCATCCTCCCGCTGGACGACAACGGCGTGGCGGAGGTTCAGATTGATGATCTCGGTGGCAGGATCAACCTCAACGACCTGGTAAGCGCCAACGGGCAGGTCGACCCCATTGTTCGTGATCGAATCGCCCGTTTGCTCCAGGTGCTCGAAATCACCACTGTCAATGTCGATGCGCTGGTGGATTGGATCGACCCGAACGACCAGACCGTCAGCGCGTATGGGGCCGAGGACGGTCAGTACCTTTCCGCGGATCCGGCCTACCGGGCCGGCAATCAACCCTTTGTTGATGTTTCCGAGCTTCGCATGATTGATGGTATGACCGAGGAAGCTTATCGGGCACTGAGACCACACGTAACGGCGTTACCGGTGACGGGGTTGGGCATCAACGTCAACACTGCGACGGCACCAGTGCTCAGGTCTCTCCATGAGGAACTGACACAGGCTCAGGCAGACGCTATTCTGGAAAGACGCACAGAAGAGCGCTTCGAGAATGTACAGGACTTCCTGGCAATAGATGAATTTGCGGGGAGGGGGATGAAACCCACGGGCCTCGGTCTGCAAACCCGTTTTTTTGAAGTAGTATCGCGGATTACCTACGATAACCGGGTTGCCAACCTGGTCAGCACGGTTTATCGAAGCCCGGAAGGCGAGATGCAAACCGTGTCTCGTGACACCGGGCAAAAGAATCGTATTACCAAGGAACCGTTCACGATCTCCGGGGAATAGGGAAGTCCGGAGCCGGAAAACCGTTACAAAAAGAACCGATAACCCCCCAGAGGGTTTCGAAAAAGGAAACTGTTCAGAATGTCATATCGCCTCTACGTCAGGCCACGGCCACCGTTCGCGGACCTCGACGCCAACCCGGAAGCCCAGTTGTACAATTGGGTGCTGGTGGATGCCAGTGGAGATGCCCAGGCCCGGGGAACCGCGGATTCACGAGACACCATCGAGCAGACTCTGACCCAGAACGATCTTGAGAATGTGCTGTTGGTGGGTCTCATTCCCGGCGATGAGGCGCTCTTCTGCGTAGCGGACATTCCCGCCAAACAAACGCGATTTGTTCATCAGGCGCTCCCTTACGCGGTTGAGGAGCAGGTTGCCCAGGACATCGAAAGTGTTCATCTGGCCCTGGGTAACCGCACGGAGAAAGGTTTTCGGGTGGCGGCCATAGACCACGGGCAAATGGCCGAATGGGTGGTGATGTTCAGTGGTTGGAATCATCTTAAGCTGGATGCGATCTACCCGGATTCAAGCTTGCTGCCGTTGACTGAAGGCGGCTGGTCGGTGTGCTTGGATGGCGATTCCGCCATGCTTTCCAGTGATCAGGGGGAGTGGCTCAGTGTTCATGCGCGAAATCTCGCGATGTTTGCGCAGACGCTGGCGCTTCCACCGTCTGATGAGGTGGTCGCCGAGGTGCCGGTGACCGTTTACGGCACTGAGCAGGAATTTGAGCACCAGCAGGCGGACCTGAGCGAGCTGAAATCGTCAGGGCGCCTGGTGGTTCGCGAGGAAACGCTGGAACTGATGCCACTGGAACTGCTGGCACACTCCCACCATCATCACCTTTGCCAGCCGATCAACCTGTGCCAGGGGGCCTACAGCATCCGCACGGGCAAATCGAGTGCGCTGGGCGCATGGAAACCGCTGGTTGCCGTGGCCTGCGTATGGTTTGTGATCCAGATTGGCGTGGAAGTCGGCATGGGATTCTACTACCAGCAGCAAGCCGATGATATCCAGGAGCAGGCGATGGCAGTTTATCGTGAGGCTTTCCCGGGAGACGCCAGGACCCATTCCGGTAACGTGCGCCGGGTTGTTGAGGGACAGTTGCGTCAACTTCAGGCGGAAGGGCCAAACGCCGGTTTTCTCACGTTGATGAAGTACACGGGTGAACAGTACTCGAAGATTCCCGATTCACGCGCTGTCACCTTCAATTCGGTGAACTACAGCCAGAATCGCGGGGAACTTGTGGTCGATGTGCGCGCAGACAGCTATGACAAGCTCAGCACCCTGAGAAATGGCCTGACCAGTCGCGGATTGGAAGCGAAGATCGGCTCGGTGGTTAATGAATCCAATGGCGCCCGCGGGCGTCTGACGGTTTCCGGAGGATAATGGCATGTTAAACAGGATCAAGGAGCAGCCAGCCGTCGGAAAGCTCATCGCCCAGTATGACCAGTTGCCTCGCAGGGACCAGCAGGCTCTGTCTGTTCTTGCGGTGGCCGTTCTCCTCGGCATTCTCTACTTCGGAGTCTGGCGCCCTGCCACGGGTTTTCACAACGAAGCTGTCGAGTCTAGGGAGCGTGCCACTGAACTCTTGGCGTGGCTTGAGGCTAATCGTCAGTCATTGGAGCGTCTGTCCAGTGCCAACTCGTCTTCGGGGGGCGCAGGTTCTGATACGCCGGTAGACGGTAGAGCACTTATGGCGCTGGTGACGCGCAGTGCCAGCGAATCAGGCCTTTCGCTTCAGCGCTTCGAGCCCAGTGGTGAGAACGCCATTCGCGTCTGGCTCGAGGGTGCACCGTTCACCGAGGTGGCCAACTGGTTGGAACGTCTGAACACTAGCCACGGTGTTCAGATAGATCAAGCGTCCATGGACCGACAGAACGATCCAGGGATCGTATCCGTACGTCTGACGTTAACGATTTGAGGCAGACACTGGAGAACATGTGATGAGTGACGGCACACAGAACAAGAATAGCCAGGAGCCAGTCATTGTTCGACTCGATGGAAGTGCCCGAAATGAGGCGATTTCCATATTAGTCCATGCGTACCGGGATGAACCGACTTTCCAGTACCTGTTTGATCATCGTCGGCCTGGCTATCAGCAGCGCGTGCGGGCCACGGTGCGGGAACTGATTGATCTCTATTTTGGTCTGAATCAGGATGCGGTGGGTGTGCTGGTGAACGATACACTTGTTGCCGTTGCCTTCATTGGCGAGCCGGAGCTCCGGCTGAACCTCGCGGAGCAGCTTAGCTGGCGCATTCGCATGGTTCTGACAGCCGGGTTTGCCTCTACCCGTCGTTACCTGGATTACCATGAGAAAATTCGGGAAATGCTACCCCAGCCTCTGGCTCACCAGTTGCCATTGATGGGAGTGAATCCGAACTATCAGAACAAGGGGTATGGGCGACTGCTGTTATCCACGGTTGAGAAGCTCTGTGCGGAAAATCCCCGGGGAAGCGGGCTTGTCCTGGATACAGGCAACAGCCGCTACCTTCCGTTCTACGAGTCCGAAGGGTTCCGGAGCCTTGGCACCATTCGCCTGGGAAGCTTTGAGGATCACATACTATTCCGTGAGGTCCGCCCCGACGAACAGGCGGCGGTCTCCGGTTGAACGAACAGATTGTCGAAAAAGACAGGAGACGCTGTGTCTGACAGACAGGATTTTGATCTTATTGTTGTGGGTGCCGGTTCCGGTGGTGTCAGGCTGGCACGCATGTCCGCGGCCAAGGGCGCTCGTGTGGCTGTGGTGGAATCGCGCTATCTTGGCGGAACCTGTGTGAATGTTGGCTGCGTCCCCAAGAAACTGTTTGTCTATGGTTCCCACGCGGGTGAAGACATCGAGGACGCTGCGGGCTATGGCTGGAACGTGCCAGGAGATCAGGTCAGTTTTGACTGGACAAGGCTGGTTGCCAACAAAAACGCCGAAATCGAACGTCTTAACGGTATCTATGGGCGCATGCTTGCCAATGCCGGCGTTACGGTTATCGAAGGCACCGCGACACTGACCGATGCTCACACGGTGGTAGTGGGAGAGCGGTCCTATACCGCGAAGCATATCACTATTGCCACCGGCAGTTGGCCCGTGGTCCCGGATGTGCCAGGCAAGGAATGTGTTCTTACTTCGAATGAGATGTTCTATTTGCCGCAACTGCCGAGGCAGGCAGTGGTCTGGGGCGGTGGCTACATAGCGGTGGAGTTTGCCGGTATTCTTGCCGGGCTTGGCGTCGAGACAACACTTCTCTATCGCGGTGATCTGTTCCTTCGGGGCTTCGATGACGACGTTCGTGAGTTTACCGCTCAGGAAATGCGGAAAAAGGGCGTGGACCTGCGCTTTGGCGTCAATATCGAATCCATCGAGAGCGAGGACACTCACTACAACGTCAACCTGACCGATGGCTCCCGGCTGAATACCGGTCTTGTGATGGCGGCGACCGGGCGCCGTGCGTTGGTGGACGGCCTGGGACTTGAGGCGCTTGGGGTTCAGCTCAGTGCCTCGGGCCATGTGGTTGTGGACGATCACTTTCAGTCCGCCGTACCCTCGATTACAGCTCTTGGCGATGTTATCGGCACCCCGCAACTGACGCCGGTGGCGCTTGCCCAAGGCATGGTACTGTCCCGCCGACTGTTCGGAGACGGCCAGGGCGAGATGGACTATACCTGCATTCCTACGGCGGTCTTCTGCCAACCCAATATCGGAACGGTCGGCCTGACGGAAGCAGAGGCGAGGGAAGCCGGGCATAAGCTCCGTATCTACCAGTCGGAGTTTAAACCGATGAAACATACCTTGAGTGGGCGGGATGAGCGGTCACTGATGAAACTGGTGGTGGACGCTGACACTGACCGGGTGCTGGGTGCTCACATGGTTGGGCCCGATGCCGGAGAAATAACCCAGGGGATAGCGGTTGCCCTGAAAGCTGGCGCGACCAAAGCGCAGTTCGACAGCACTATTGGTATTCATCCGACCTCCGCTGAAGAGTTCGTCACCATGCGCGAGCCCGTCGCGTAATCTTGCTAAAAGCCGCTGGTTACACCCGTATCCAGCGGCTGAGTACCGTTCTCAGGTTTTCTTTTCTCACTGGCTTGGCGAGGTAATCGTTCATGCCTGCCTCTCGACAGCTGGTCTCGGTTCCCGGAAGGGCGTCCGCTGTCAGTGCGATAATGGGAGTTCCGCCCTGGCCGTTGCTCTTTTCCCATTCCCGGATGCAGCGGGTGGTTTCATAGCCGTCCATCACCGGCATCTGGCAATCCATCAGGATAACGTCGTAGCCGGAGTGATTGGTTCGAACCAGTTCCAGTGCCTCCTCACCATTGGCTGCAGCGTCTGTCTCAAAGCCCAGCCGCCGGAGCAGGGCAGTGGCGACCCTTTGGTTCACCATGTTGTCCTCCACCACAAGAGCACGGGCTTGCTCGCCTCCGGTTTTGATGGGGCCCTGATCTGCGGCCTCAACATGATCGACCCGGTTTGCCAATTCAAAGGGCAACTCGAAGCGGAACTGCGACCCTTTCCCAATGTCGGTCTCGACTTTGACGTGACCGCCCATCAGCTCAACCAGTCTCTGGACCAGCGAAAGCCCCATGCCGGTTCCACCATAACTGCGTGAATCACCCGTATCGAGTTGCTCAAATGAGTTAAAGATGTCGTGAATCCGTTCGACAGGAATGCCACAGCCGGAATCGCTGACGGTGCAGTTGAGCACCAGGCAGTTATCCTCAACAGAGAAAAAGTTTGCCTGTACTTTGATGAAGCCGTCGCCTGTGAATTTGATGGCATTATCGATAAGACCCGCCAGGATCTGGCGCAGGCGTGGTGAGTCTCCCAGCACAAGCAGGCGATCCGGCCAGTCTCCGATAAACTTGGTGGACAGCGCCAAACCTTGCTGCTCGGCGACATGACGGTAGCTGGCGGTGCAGTTGGTGATGAGTTCTTTCAGGTCAAACTCGCGGTTATCCAGTTCCAGCGTACCCCGGTCAATATGGGAATAGTCCAGGATGTCATTGATGACCGTCAGCAAGTCCTCAGTGGACTGCCGCGCCGTCTGGAGATAGTCCTTTTGCCGAGCACTCAGGGCCTCATCGGTCACGAGTTCGATCATTCCCAGAACACCATTGAGCGGTGTGCGTAACTCATGGCTCATGGTGGCAAGAAATTCGGATTTGGCTCGATTCGCCATCTCCGCGCGTTCCCGGGCTTTTTCAGAAGAAGCCAGGGTTTCGTCCCGGGATGCCTTAAGGTTCCTCAGATGCCTGGAGAGAGCATTGAGACTTTCCTCCAGTTCCCGGGTTTCGCGGGTAGCGCCGGCAAGGCCGACCTCAACTTCCTCGTATTCCCGATTGGTCAGTTTTGCAACTCGGCGGGACAGGCCATGGATCGGTGAGACGATACTGTTTAGAGAGTGTTTGACGATTAGTAGCGTAAACAGCAGCAGTGAAAATCCAACCGCCAGTGATGTCCAGAGTATATCCTGCCGGCGTGCTGCGAGTTGGGCTTTGTTGACGCCCACCTGAACAGTACCGACGCGAAGCGCTCCTGACCCGAATCCGTAGTTGGGCTCAAACCATTCGGTCTGGCGATCCTCCCCCAGATCGAGCGGTTGCTGCAGTATCTCAGATTCGAAGACGTCGAAGGTCTCCTCGGCACTGATATTGCCCGGGTCGTCCGTGGACACAAAGCCAACCTCTTCGCCCACCACGTTGGAGACGCGTATCCATTGGGCGCGGCTGCGCCGCAGCGATTGCGACAGTATCTGTTCCAGGGACGCCGTGTTCCCCGAAACGACGGCGTATTCAACCGCCGGCGCCAGGCTGTCAGCCAGCATCTGACTGCTGTCAGCCAGGTCCTTGCGGGCGTCATCAAGCCGAGCAGACGTAAAGAATACCATCAATACGATAAACATGACGATCGCTGGTGCGGCACCCAGTAGCAGAAGCTTCCGCGTGAGGGAGACTGGCCTGCCCATACGCTTACTCATCAGACGCCTCCTCAGAACCGGCTAACCGCTCGCTAATAGAGTTGATGATCTCCTGACGGTCGGGCAGCGGAATGTTCAGGGAACGCGCAACCTGGTCGTTGAGCTCAATCCTGAAGACATCGGGATAGGCGGGCGGGGGGAACTGACCATCGCGGCGGTATTGTTCTATGTAATTCGCTGCCAGTTTGGCAATCTCGGTTAAAGGGGTATAGGTAGACGCCAGCGATCCCGCTTTGACATAAGCCTGACTCGGGCCGATGACAATCCGGTTACGACGATAGGCCGTCAACAAGATGTGCTTGATGGTTCGGGGGTTGTATATACCACTGTCCGGTGCGGCCAGAATAAAGTCGCCGTAGTTCAGCGCGTGAATGAGCGTTGGTATCAGGTCGTTGTCGGAACTGACGACAAATACTCGTGCCTGGAGCCCGTAAGCTGGAAGTTTTTCAACCAGGGATTCGTAGATTTCGACGGTCTCGGGGCGGGCAAGCATCGCCACCCGGGTGGCATGAGGCAGGATTTCCTGTCCAGCGACGGCCTGCCTGATTAAAGGGGGATTGTACAATATGCCGGAAACCGAACCTTCAGAGCGCTCTGCATAACCTTTGATAAATGATTGATCCACAAGCAGAGCCAGGATGGGTACGTCACGATTCCCTTGCCGGACTCGGGTAAAGGCTTCTGGTCCGAGCGTAATAACGGGTGTGGTTTTGTCCTGAGACGCCTGGCCGCTATTGAAGGAGCGAATGTTGATGCCACTGCCCAGGGCCTCCTTAAGAAGGGAGAGCATGCGGCGATTCAGTGCGGAGTTCTCGGAACCGGCCAGGTACACCTGGGCCCCCGAAGAGGATTGCGCGTAAACAGGCTGCAAAGGCATGGACAACACGAAAAGCAGGAACAGTACGGCACTGGCCAGGACGCACCGACTGGCATGGCCGCCTGATTTGTTCCCCACTTTGGTGTTGTACGTTGGTTTCATACCGTCCAGGGTCGGGTATCGTCCGTGTGGTGCCTTTAGAATCTTACGCCGACTTCAGCGAAGAACTGGTTATGGTCCTTGATGACGTTATCTGGACTCAGATCCACGTCGCGGTCCAGGTAGTGCTGCATGGTAACGGCAAACTCATAGCTGTAGCCGGTTTTGAAAATGTGCCTTGCCAGCCTCAGGTCCAGACGTTCGAAATGTGAGCGCCGGAACTCATCCGCAAAATAGAACGCCGCTGACGAGGTCAGGTTGAAAGGCAGATCCTGTATCCACGCAAAACTTCCTGAATGCCTGACCGACAACCGCCCCAACAGGTCAATGGCGTATTGTTTGTCGCCGGCATCGCGATCATTGGCGCCGGTATAGCGGCCATCCTGATCCAGATAAGCATAGCTCATCCTCAGTTTTGTACCGGGAAAGTCCAGTGACGCCTCTACCTCAAAGCCTTTCTGATCGAGCGCGACATTGTTGTCGATGGTCCAGTCTTCTTCGTTGATGATACCGCTGATCATGTCCCGAAGCTTGTCGTTGAAATAGCGAACTTCCAGTGACAAGGTGGAACTATCCAAATAATACTGGCCAAAATAGCTTATTTCCCGAGAGGTTATGCGCTCTTCTTCAAGTGTTTTGCCATACGTCGACGTGGCTGGGTCGACCAGATTTTCGACCAGGAATCGTTGTCCTTCAAGAAAGGCGTATGGTGGCTGAACATTCCTGGGGCGATAGGACCAGTCCGGGTTCTGTTCGAACGCATCTGGTGTGCGTACCGCCTCGGAGTATACAAATCGGAGCGTGTGGTTGTTAGCCAGGATGAAGTTGGCAGCCACCCTTGGTGAAAAGTAGCCTTCGTCCGTGGTGGTGGTTTTTTCCCAGTTGCCGCCGGCATTCAGGGTAAGCCAGCGTAGAGGTGTGTACTCAAGGTTCGCAAAAACCTGTGACTGGTAGTTGTTGCCGCGGCCATTGAAATAGGTTTCAGACCGATAGGTATCCTTACGATAACCAAGACCCGATACCAGCTTCAGGTCCCGACTGAACAACAGGGTATCCTGGATTTCGAACTCCAGGCGGGATTCCTCGATGTCTTCATTCAGGTATGCCCTGAAAGGGTCTACTTCGTTGGCAGTACAGGACTCGAGATCAAAGCTGTTTCCCTGAAGAATATTGTCAAAAGTATCCCCGGGAATGCATATGCTCCAGCGCTGCCGTCGATCATAGTTCTGGAAGCTGGCCTGTACATGATAGAAATGGTTTTCGGAGGTCGTCACGTTCAGGCGAGTTTGCAGATAGTAGTCGTCGACGATGATATCAGGATGGTCATCGGCGCCGAGCTTGCCGTTCTTGATCTGGTCCTCCTCGTTAACGCCATCCACCACACCACCGCGCAGGTCCAAACTGTATTGGCTGTTCAGGAACAAACTGCTGTCGTAGTTAAAGGTGTTGATGTCATAGCCATCATGAAAAGGGTAGTAGATGTCATCGTCTTCCTGCTCATCAAAGCCGTCCGATTTACGCTTCTCGTAGGCCAGGCGCCAGTTGTAGTCGCCAGAGGCATTACCGGCAGAACCAAACACCCGCTTATAGCCTCTGGAACCAGTAATAGCGCGAGCTTCAACACCAGCCGTATCCTCAGGCGCGCGGGTTATGATGTTGATGGTTCCGAGGAAGGCGTTGATACCATACGCGGCGCTGTTCGGGCCGCGGCTGACCTCAATTCGTTCTATCAGTTCCAGCGGTACTGGCATGGTATTCCAGTCCATGTCGGACAGGTTAGGGCGGTATGACGTACGGCCATCAACCTGAACCTGCAATCGACGCTGCTCATAATGTACAGTGCCGTGGTAACTGGTTACCGGGTTGTTGCTCCCGACTTCGGCGACGGTCATGCCAGGAACCAGGCGAAACACCTCTACCAGGTTCATGATACCGAGATCCCGGATCATTTCGCCGGTGATGATGGTGGTCGTGCCGGGCACACGTGACTTCGGTTGCCTGAGGCGGGTTGTGGTCAGTACCTCTGGAATTCTGGAATCCATTTCAAAGGCTTCCGGTGAATCGCCAAGCGCTGCCAGCTCGAAGGTTTGTTCGTTGCTTTCCTCCGCCACCGCCGCTACCACCGGAACAACGGCGATGAACGTGCCCGCAAACACCGACATCAGGCGATTGCGATAGGTGTCAGGACGAACAAGCCCCGGAATTTTAATGAGATAGGTCGTAACGGACATGAGTGTCGTTTTATACTTTGCCGAGTGTGGGATTTTTTTATGATGAACGCTTTTTTCATATCCTAGGTGACCAGATTACATTTGTCTCTCTAAAATTTAATGAAAGTCTGATGAATGAGTTACAACTCTATGAATTGTTGGGAAGTATTGGGTATCGAGCCCACCGGTGATCATGCCCGTATCCGGGCGGCTTATGAGCGGCAGGAAAAGTTCGCCTCCGGTGAGGAGCTTGAACGACTGCGGCGGGCTTTCAAGGAAGCAACGGGCGGGGAACCGCAAACGGACAACAGTCCATCCGATGCCGGTAATGAAAGACAGCATCAGGTTGCTGAGCCCCCTGCGGCAGTGAGGCAGGAGAACCAGGAGTTGGATGCCTCGGAACGACAGGTGGTACGAGAGGTGGTTATCCAGGTCCGAGCCTTGCTGAATGATTCAAGTCGCAGCAAGGACGCGCAGATCTGGAAAGCCATTCTTGGAGAGCCTCCTGCAGATCAGCCTCATGTTCGCAAGGAAATTGCCGACGCGCTGGAACCTCAGGTTCGGCCGATGGCGGAAAACGGCAGCTTCCCGGCGCCGGTTGTGCAGTTTCTGGCGGGGTGGTTCGACTGGTATAGCTTGCGGGATGCACATGCCCACGACGCTGACGAGGACGACATGGAGGCGGAAAAGTCAGCGGGGGATCAAGAGCCGCAGGAAGAACTGCCACCCCAGATGGTTAACTTCTGGCCAGCGGTCATCGGCTGGATCGTCGGCCTGGCTGTATTGGCTACCTTATTCAGTGGTATGGGGGGCGGCGGCTGACGAGGCCTCAATCCTGCGGCGATACGCCTGAGCCAGCATGGCTCCCACAATGACCTGAATCTGGTTGTAGCACATGATCGGCAGCACGATCATGCCAAACCCGGGGTGCCCGGAGAACAGCACCTTGGCCATGGGCAGGCCGGACGCCAGACTCTTCTTTGAGCCGCAGAATACCACGGCGGCCTCGTCCTCCAGGCTGAATCCAAGCCGGCGAACCACAAACATCGCCAGTACCATAAAAAATCCCAGCAGCGCGAAGCACAGCACGATGGCCAGCAGAATCGCCTTCAACGGCAGGTTCTGCCACAGGCCACTCGCGACCGAATGGGAAAAGGCGGAATACACGATCAGCCAGATCACACACTGGTCATAGCGGGAGGTGAGCGTTTCATTCCGAGCCAGGAAACCACCCAACAAGGGGCGCAGGCCGTGGCCAACCGCAAACGGAAGAAGCAGTTGTAGCACAATGTCTTTGAGCGCCTCCGCCACCGAAAAGCCACCGTCGCCCGACGTGCTCACCAACAGTAACAGCAGAAATGGTGTCAGCATCATGCCAAAGACATTGGATGCAGCAGCGCTGCAGATGGCGGCAGGCACATTGCCCTTGGCCATGGCGGTATAGGCAATCGAGGAAGAAACGGCCGACGGCAGCACACCCAGATAGAGGAATCCCAGCCCCAGATCAGGCGGCATCCACTGAGGCGCGAAACGACTGATTTCATTGATGGGTAATGCCACGAGGGGAAAGAAAACAAAGGTGAAAGCGGTAATGATGATGTGCAGGCGCCAATGGGTGGCCCCGGCTACGATCTGTTCACGTGAAAGCGCCGCGCCATGAAGGAAAAACAGGAGTGCCACGGCCACAGTGCCTGCAGTTGCCAGGGCGTTGGCGGCATCACCACGCACCGGCAGGAACGTGGCAAGGACAATCGCACCTAACAGCAATAGCGTGAAGGTATCGAGCCTGAATTTCATGGATGCTTCTTCCCCAAGGCTTTAAGGCTCGGCTGGAGCAGCGCCCTCGACAGAGTTTCCGCCTTAACGGAGTCCTGTCGTCGGATCGCGGCGAGTAGCAGTTCATGATCCTCCTGGGAAGGTTCAGGAAGTCCTGAATCGAGCTCGGTCAGTTCAATGGTCTGTGCCACCGAATTGGCAAAATAGTCGTACAGCTCCGACAGGGCAGGGTTGTGTGACGCTGCGACCAGGGATGTATGAAACGCATGATCGTGACGGATTCGGCTTTCAACATCGTCACCGGCTTTCGCCCGCTCATCCAGGGCGAGCGTCATTCTCTCCAGGTCCTTGGCGTCCCGGCGTTCCGCAGCGAGCTTCGCAGCCTCGGTTTCCAGCATGATCCGTACTTCGAGCTTGTCTCTTAACTGGGCCCGGTTGATTCTCCGCAGGGTTTCTCCTGCATCCTTTGTGGCTCGAACGTAGGTGCCATCCCCCTGACGTGTCTCCAGCATGCCGACATGCACCAGGACCCTGACCGCTTCACGAACGGTGTTACGGCTCACGCCGAGGGACTCCGACAGTTGCGCTTCAACGGGCAGCCGTTCGCCAATCGCCCAGTGGCCTTTTTCAATGGCCTGGCGCAGGCTTTCTATGGCGGTTTCGACGAGAGAGCCCTTGGAGATTCTGGCGAGCTGCATGTTTAAGATCCTGATAAATGATGACCCAATCATCCTATGAATATGCCGGGGCTGTCAAATGGACAAGCCTGGAGGGAGCAAAGAGAGGCTAAACGGAAGGTTGCAGGAACTCGTAGTCGTCCGGGTTCACCTCCCGCGTGGCCTTGCGGTAAGTGAAGGTGAAACCGGGCCAGTTCACCGTGTTCTTGCCATCGCTGTCCAGGTACCAGGAATGGCAACCGGATTCCCAAACGCTGTCTTTAAGCTTTGTCTGAACGCCCTCCGAGAACGTTTTAAGCCGATCTGGTTTTACATCCATAGCCGTGCCGGGTGTTGCGCTCAATGTATTGATACAACCCAGCACATACCGGACCTGGGACTCCAGCATGTACACAATGCTGTTGTGGGCGAGGTTTGTGTTGGGCCCGTAGAGCATGAAAAGGTTGGGAAACCCGGACACCGTAATGCCCTTGTAGGCCTCCGATCCAGTGGCCCAAGCCTGGTTGAGCGACGCGCCGTTGCGGCCGGTGATCTCCATCGGTGACAGGAAATCCGAAGCCGCAAATCCGGTCCCCAGGATTATCGTGTCCAACCGGTGCAGAGCGCCGTCGGTGGTAATCAGGCCTTCCTCCACGACACGCTCTATACCAGTGGTGACGAGCTCGACGTGAGACTGATCAACGGCTGAATACCAGTCGTTGGAAATCAGTATCCGCTTGCAGCCGATCTTGTAGTCCGGAATCAGATGCCTGAACTTCTCGGGATCGCGAACCTGGTGTTTGGCAAAGCGCTTTGCCTGCCAGGCAAAAAGCTCGAGCAAGCTGTTAAAGCGGGTGAACGCCAGGGCGCGGCTTTCATTCTTCCAATAGATCAGAGAGCGGTAGATGCGGTCCCAGGCCGGAACCTTCTGGAACAGTGCCTGCTCCCATTTATAGAACGGTCGGTCGGGTTTCGGCAGCACCCAGGCAGCGGAGCGCTGGAAAAGGCTGAGAGCTCTTACCTTTGGCACTATTTCCGGCACGAATTGAATGGCGCTGGCACCGGTGCCAATCACGCCAACATTCTTGCCACTCAGGTCGTAGTTATGGTCCCAACGGGCGGAATGGAACGTCGTGCCTGCAAAGGTATCCAGGCCGGGAATATTTGGCCATGCTGGCTGATTCAACTGGCCGGTAGCGGTAACAATGATATCGGCTGTCTGAGACTCTCCGTCGGTAGTGGTGACGGTCCAGGTGTTGGTGGCTTCGTTGAAAACCGCGCTGGCGACTTCGTTATTAAACTGAATATGCCCCGCCAAATCATATTTCTCAACGCAGTGCTGCATATAATCAAGAATTTCCGGCTGCAATCCGAACTTTCTTGACCAGTCGTGTTTGGGCTCAAAGGAGAAGGAGTACAAGTGAGACTGAACATCACAGGCCGCACCGGGGTAGGTATTATCTCGCCAGGTGCCTCCAACCCCGGACGCCTTTTCCAGGAGGGTAAAGGTTTCTATTCCGGCATTCCGGAGCTGGATGGCCATGCACAGGCCGCCAAAACCGGTGCCAATGATGATCACAGACGGTGTGGTACTGCGGACACTCTCGTTCACGGAATCTTCCCTTTGACGTTATTATGGGAATTCGGATACCGGGTAGAGTATACGTCTGACGCGACTTGCGGTAGATGGTCAGAACCGGATTAACGCAGAACCCCATGTAAACCCGCCGCCAAAGGCTTCCAACAGAAGCACCTCATTTTTCTGGATGCGACCATCGCGAACGGCAACGTCCAGCGCCAGCGGAATTGACGCAGCAGAGGTGTTACCGTGCTTGTTGACGGTCACCACCACCTGGTCCATGGACATGTTCAGCTTGCGAGCCGTGGCCGCGATAATCCTCAAATTCGCCTGGTGCGGTACCAGCCAGTCCACATCGGATTTCTTCATCTGGTTGGCTTCAAGGGTTTCGTCCACAATTCTGCCCAGGGTGTTCACGGCAATCTTGAACACTTCATTGCCCTTCATGTGGACATGGCCTTTGCCGGCCCGAACCTGGTCGAAGCCATCGCCAATACCAAAGGGTACGTGGAGCAGGTCTTCGTATTTGCCGTCAGCATGGATGTGGGTCGAGAGAATGCCGGTTTCCTCGCTGGCCTCCAACACTACGGCGCCGGCACCGTCACCGAACAGCACACAGGTGCCTCGGTCTTCCCAGTCCAGAATGCGGGAGAACAGCTCTGCGCCAACCACCAGAACCTTCTTGCTGCTGCCGGTTTTAATGAACTTGTCAGCAACCGATAACGCATAGACAAACCCGCTGCAAACAGCCTGGATATCGAAAGCCGGGCAGCCATGGATATCGAGTCTCGCCTGTAGAATGCACGCCGAGCTGGGAAAGATCTTGTCAGGGGTGGATGTGGCGAACACAATCAGGTCAATGTCGGCAGGCTGAAGTCCGGCGGCTTCAATGGCCCTGCGGGATGCTTTTTCAGCAAGATCGACGGTGGTTTCACCTTCTACAGCGATGTGTCGCTGCTCAATGCCGGTACGCTCACGAATCCACTGGTCGCTGGTGTCGACGATTTTCTCCATGTCTTCGTTTGTCATGACATTCTCGGGCAGATAGGAGCCCGTGCCGACAATTCGCGCGTACGTCATGTGCTAGTTTCCTCAGGTGAACGGATCAATACTCAGATTCTTTCAATCATCCTATACCCTATTGATCGCCCCCAGCTATTAGCGTTTTGTCAAAGATGAGCGGGAGATACCCCGGAAAAGCTGGTACTCAGCCTGTAATCAGCTATACCTGTAGACAGGAACTCTTGTTGTGAAGGAGTGCTGCTGATGACAGACCTTCCCCTCGGTATGAAGTATTACCTGCTTATTCTCACCTCAAGCCTGATTGAAGACCTCAATGACTATGGCGTCAAATGGATTGCGAACGAACCGGGCATTGCGATTCGTGACGTTGAAAAGGCGTTTTTCTGCGCCCGGGCCCTCGAAAGCAAGATGCCGGACGAACCTGGTCAGGCGGACCCGCGCCTGTGGCCGGAGCTTATGAAATCTATCCATACCATTCGGCGCGTCCTGGATGTGGTCGAGAAAACCACGTTCGATGCCGTGATCGCCGAGGCCCTGGAAACCACGTCCGATATCGCGCGAGCAGATATCAAGCACGTCTTCGAACAAAAACGGGAAGCAGGGGAGGTGGATTTCCGTCTTCATGGACTTCTCAACACCAAACCAGATTCCGGCAAACCGGACCCTGCAGTGCGCGAGGCCTTCATGCTGAAGCGGGCACGTCGCTATCAAAGCTTTATGGCGTTCGACGGCGCCACACTGAACGCCGACGAGAAGGTGATATTGAACGATGCGCAATCGGTCGCCCGCCACATAATGGATGGCGACCGTGATAACCGTCGAATTGATGCACTGCTCGTTATGGGCGCCGTGCTGATTGAAACGGCCAGCGTGAGACCAAAAGCCAGGATCCCACGACTGATCCGGGAGAGCTTTGATCGCATGGCCACCAAGGCTGCGATGGCTCTCGGTGCCATTGTCTATCGTGACGAGTATCTTGAGTTTAAAGCTACTCTCGGATTGGAGCGGCTTGATTCGGATTTATAGGGAGCTGCTTTATAACGTTTTAACGGTTCACAACTCCCGATGATGAATGGCATCCTGACTAACCACTCTGCGAAAAGAAGGAGACGAGGTAATGGGCATTTCCAACCACGAACTTCATAACGAATTCCCCCAGTTTGGCGAATTGATCGACGAACTGAGAAAGAACGACCCGACGTTCCAGCACCATTTTCGGCAGTACGCAGAGCTGGACCAGGAAATCGAAGGCCTGGAACGCAGGGATGCCCCGATCGGAGACGATCAGTTGCACCAGATGAAACAACAGCGACTGCAACTGAAAGATGATCTGTATAAGGCGCTTGTAAAGAAGTCGAACGGGGCGGCATAGGTACAAGTTGCTAGGCTCAAAGGCCCCAAAACAAGGCCTCGTAGTGGTTTCCAAGTATGGGGCCGGACAGGAATCATCCATAAAATAGGTAACTACTTAAAACCGATTACGGTTTAACCCTTTGTTGTTATCGATAGATGGATGATTGAAATGAAAAGAGCCGCATCACTGTACAAAGGGTGGAGAATGAAGCGTAACTTCCTCCACCTGGTCCTGACCATGGAACCCCGTCTTCTGAAGGACGTTGGTTACCCACCTGAGCTTGTTGCACAGCGTCTGGATACACCGTTCTGGAAGTTCTGAAAAGCGAGTTGAGGCGGTTATTTCAGCACGGCTGCCTGTAGGAATCGCAGTAGTTTGTGGTTGTTCGCATGGGCAATGTTAATTCGCAGAGCGGACTCCCCGTTTTGGTCAGCCAACTCAAAAAGTTGGCTGGGCGCCAGAAAAATACCCTCTCCTGCAGCCCGCCTGCTTAGTGCCATGACGTCCACACCGTGTGGAAGCGGGCACCATAGGTAATACCCTCCCGCCGGGCTTTCGATGTTGTCCAGGCCGATGCCTCTCAACGCAGACACCGCGTCGACACTCGCATTGGCCACCCGATCCCGTAGCCTCTTCAAATGACGACGATACCGACCTTTAACGATCATCTCGTGAACAATGCGTTCCGTGGTGCTGGAGCTGTTAACCACCGTTAGCATCTTGATGTCCGTCAGCGACGTAATCAACGCGGGATTCGCCGCGATATACCCGCAACGCAGGCTGGCCGACAAGGTTTTCGAAAACGTTCCCACGTAGATTACTCGGTTCAGCGCATCCAGTGACGCGAGGTGGGGTGTTGCCTTTGGCAGTATATCGGCAAAGGGATCGTCTTCGATTAAAACCAGATCATGCCGTTCCGCTATAGTAAGTAGTCGATGCATCTTCTGGAGCGACATGGATGTGCCCGTTGGATTGTGAGCCATCGGTTGCACGAAAAACAGCTTTGGCCTGAACTGCCGTATCTTTTCCTCCAGCATTTCCAGGTCCGGCCCGTCCGATTCCCGCTTTACGCCAATGACGTTGGCTTTCTGAAGTTTGAGTTTGCCAAACATTGGGTAATATCCTGGCGTTTCGACCAGAACAGGGTCGTTGGGCCGCACGAAATGCCGAACGATCAGGTCGAGCGCATGGTTGGCGCCAAACGTCATCAGAATCTGGTCGGGGCTTGCGCTGATTGCTCGGTCTGTCAAAGCTCGGGCAATGTCTTCCCGTAAAGCCTGAAGGCCTTGTGGTCTGCCATACTCGAAGTCGTCGGCAAGGCCGGAAGCACTGGCGTTGCGCTTGAGGTATCTGCCGATCTCCGAACTCTCCATCCAGGTCGCGGGTAGGCGGCCGTCACCTGCACGGATTTCATAGTGTTGGTTCAATTGCTCGCGCAAGAGTGACACAAGATCCAGGGCTTCTGTGACGTGTTCGGAATAGGGGACAGGTTGTGTCGGGTTAGCTGCCTGCACGTAGAATCCGGAACCCCGCCGAGGGCTGATATAACCGGTTGCCACCAGGCGATCGTAGGCATCCGTTACCGTGTTCTTTGAAACCCCATGGCTTTCGGCCGCCACCCGGATGGACGGCAGCCGAGACCCGGGCATTAGCTGTCCTGAGTCGATCTGTTGAATCAATGTGTCCGCGATGTGTTGCGCCCGGGATACTTCACTTGCCATATCAACTCCAAATTGTACCAGTAAATAGACTGGTACAGTCCGTGGTACACATGCATTAAGTGTCACTTGTCCATTTTAGTCAGCTGTCCTAGTTTGTACAGGTGCGCCATGCAGGTGTACGCGGCAATAATAAACACAATAACCACCAGTACGATGGAGAACACTATGAACGAATCGATACGCCAGAAGACCGTTGTCGGTCTTCGTCATGCCTGCAAAGGTTTGGTTGCTGCCGCCGCGATGTTTACCGGTGTGACGTCGGCCGCAGAGCTGCCTGAGGTGAACTGGCGAATGCAGGCATTGTGGGATGCAGGAACCACTCCCTACGAATTTGAGAAACGATTTGTCAGCCGTGTTTCGGAACTGACCGAAGGTCAATTTACTATCCGGCTTTTTGCTGGCGGCCAACTGGCTCCTTCGGCGCAGGCCTTTGAAGCCGTGAGGGGTGGTGCCTTTGAAATGATGAAAACGTTTGATGGTTACGAGGCAGGCTCGATTCCCGCGTTTGCATTCACAAGCACGATTCCGTTCGGGTTTCCTGAGTCGGACCAATATGAAGCCTGGTTCTATGAGCGTGGCGGCCTTGAGTTTGCCCGCGAAGCTTATGCAAAGGCAGGGCTTTTTTATATCGCACCCACCGTTTACGGCCAGGAACCCATTCACTCCAAGTTTCCGATAAACACACTGGACGACGTTGAAGGCAAAAAAGGTCGTTTTGTCGGCCTGGCCAGCACTGTAATGGCGGAATTCGGTGTATCGACCACGCCGTTGCCGACCGCTGAAGTCTATCAAGCACTTGAAAAAGGCGTGATCGACTTTGCTGACAGGGGGGATCTGACTGCCAACCTGGAAGCAGGCCTTGGCGAAGTGGCCAAGTACGTTATCGTGCCGGGGTTTCACCAACCTACCACTGCTACCAGCTATGTTGCCAACCAGCGTGCCTACGATAAATTGCCGGATTCCTACAAGGCTGCGCTGGAAAGTGCTGCCCGTGAAGTATCCGCAGCCCTTCGCCAGCATAACGTGGCTCAGGACGCAGTTGCTCTGAAGAAATTCGAAGAGCAGGGAGCCGAAATCATCCACCTGGACGCCAATACCGTGGCGCAAGGCCGCCCAACCGCCATGAAAGCCTGGGAAAAAGCGGCTGGCGACGATGAACTGGCCAACAAGGTCCTGGACAGTCAGGTCGAGTTCATGAAGGAACTGGGACTGCTGGAATAATACCCACCCTGCCATTAATTAGAACCAGCCCGGTTCGCCGGGCTGATACCGCAGAGTGAGGAGTAGTTATGTCTATTGTTCAGGGCTACTGCAAGGCCGTCACTGGTCTGAATCGGTGGCTGGCAGTGTTGGCATCGTTGTTGGTGTTCATCATGGTTGCCGTCATCTCCTATGAGGTGGTTGCCCGTTACTTTTTCGATGCGCCCACTGTCTGGGCGCTGGAGTTGTCCACGTTATTGCTTGGCCCCTACTTTATGTTGGCTGGCCCTTATCTTCTGCACACAGCCGGACACGTCAATGTCGATATTGTTTATGGCAAATTGTCTGCAAGGGCAGCTGCCATCGTGGATACGGGCATCTACCCCGTCATCGGGTTGATTGCCTGTGTGCTGATCTACCAGAGCATTCCGGTTGCGGTTAACTCAATTGAATCCGGTGAAACGTCGTTCTCGTCATGGAATCCGGCGATATGGCCGGCAAAAACCTTGATACCGGTCGCCTTTACGCTGCTCTTGCTTCAGTCGATTGCGGAAACGTTGCAGGCAATCGTCCGAATCCGGACGGGCGGGGGGAGCGCGTCATGAGCTCGACCTTTGTTCTGTCCGCGATGTTTATCTCCCTGCTGGTGCTGCTGCTCAGCGGGATGCCACTTGCGTTCGTTCTTATATCTCTGGCTGTGCTTTTTACCGTAACGCTCTGGGGAACAGATGCTCTTGTTCTTTCGGTTTTGCAAACGTTCGATGTCATGACATCCGATGTGCTCCTCGCAATACCACTTTACGTGCTCATGGCCAGTATCCTGCAGCGGTCGGGAATCATTGAAGCCTTGTACAAGGCCATGGAACTCTGGTTCCGACGGCTACCCGGTGGGCTAGCGGTGGGCACCATCGCAATATGCACTGTGATGGCGGCGATGACCGGCATCGTTGGGGCGGCCGTTGCGGCAATGGGTATTCTGGCACTGCCATCCATGCTCCGCCGAGGCTACGACGAAAAACTCGCACTGGGCACCATTTGTGCCGGTGGCACCTTGGGCATTCTGATCCCACCGTCAATCATCACCATTGTTTACGCGGCAACCGCGCAGGTGTCCGTGGGCAAAATGTTTGCGGCGGGGATCATTCCGGGCATGGTGTTGGCAGGGCTGTACATTGCCTATGTAGTGATCCGCACCCTGTTGAAGCCGAGTGTGGCGCCACGTCCGGAGCAGGTGGAAGTATCGGTACGTGACATGTTTGCGTCGCTTAAGTCCCTGATTCTTCCGACGCTGATTGTCTTCAGTGTGCTTGGGAGTATTTATGCAGGTATTGCTACACCGACCGAGGCAGCCGCCGTTGGCGTGGTGGGCGCCATGGTTTCAGCGGCTTTGCAGCGTACCTTCACGCCCGCCAACCTGAGTGCCGCTGCAATGGATACGCTGCGCGTGACCACCATGATCATGTGGATCACCATCGGCGCCAAAATATTTGTATCGATCTTCACCGGTACTGGTGGCGCGGACTCCTTGTTGACGTTTATCCAGGATCTGGAACTGAACCGTTGGCTGGTGTTACTTGCAATGATGGGCATCCTGGTGCTGCTAGGACTATTCCTGGATGAGATCGGCATCATTCTGCTTTGTGTGCCGGTGTTCCTTCCCATTATTAACGCCTTCGATTTTGACCCGATCTGGTTTGGCGTGTTGTTCCTGATCACCGCGCAGATGGCTTATATCACCCCGCCGTTCGGATACACCCTGTTCTACATCAAAGGGGTGCTTCCTGACGGTATCGGGATGGAAACGGTCTATCGCGCCATTGTTCCTTTCCTGTTGCTTCAGATGATAGCGCTGGTCCTGTTTATGGTATTCCCGGATTTGGTGACCTGGTTGCCTAACCAGCTATCCCAACGCCTGGCTTCCTGACAAATGTAATGGAGATTCTTTAAATGCACACTCAAAACTCCCGTATATCCGGCTTTCACAAGCTTTCAATGTCAGAGAGGCTCAACAAGGTCATGGAGGTTGCTGGCCTTGATCGGAGTGTAGAGGCACAACTCTCGAATACCGGTAATCTCGAAGCGTCTGTTGTGGACTCAATGATCGAGAACGCTGTCGGTACCATGAATATTCCTCTGGGCGTTGCGACGAACATGATTGTTGACGGTGAGGACGTCCTCATTCCGATGGCAACTGAGGAATCATCCGTCGTTGCCGCCGTTTGCAACGCGGCAAGGCAATGTCGCGATTCCGGTGGGTTTACTACATCCCTGTCAGGCTCGTTAATGATTGCCCAGGTACAGCTCATTGATGTCAGTAATCCCGAATTCGCGCGACTTCAGATTCTTGAGAACAAAGAGAGGATTCGAGAAATCTGTGACCAGACCGACCCGGTATTGCTGAAACATGGCGGCGGCTATCGAGATCTGGAGGTACGGGTGCTCGAAGGGGGGCGCAACGGACCCATGGTCATTACCCATCTGATCGTCGACACCCGCGATGCGATGGGCGCAAATGCCGTTAATTCCATGGCCGAAGCGGTGGCCCCTCTGATTGCGGAATGGACCGGCGGCAAGACGTATCTCCGGATTCTGTCTAACCTCGCCGATCGTCGCCTCGCAAGGGCCAGAGCCACTTGGTCGCTGGACGCCATTGGTGGGAAGTCGGTTCGAGAGGGAATTCTGTCGGCGTTTGATTTTGCGGATATTGATCCGTACCGGGCTGCAACGCACAACAAAGGGGTTATGAATGGGGTGAGTTCCGTTGTGTTGGCTACTGGTAATGATACGCGTGCGGTTGAAGCAGGTGCTCACGCGTATGCCGCGCGGTCGGGGCAGTATCGTTCGCTGACCCGGTGGGAAGTAGATCAGGACGGTAATCTGACCGGAATGATCGAGATGCCGATGGCTGTCGGGCTGATTGGTGGGGCGACCAAATCCCATCCGACTGCCCGCATTGCATTGGAGATTATGAATACCACAACCGCTGAAAAATTGGCCAGAGTGATTGCGGCTGTCGGGCTCGCACAAAATTTCTCGGCATTGAAAGCGCTCGCTACCACGGGCATTCAGAAGGGGCACATGGCCCTTCATGCCAAGAATATCGCCGTCATGGCCGGTGCGAAAGGCCCGGAAATTGACACCGTGGCGAGAGAGCTCGTTGAGGGCGGAAAAGTACGGGTGGATATCGCTGAGGAGATCCTGCTACGTATGCGGGCTAAAGGCGTGTCATCCTGATTCGAGGCTGGCTCGTAGAAAGTCGATAAACAACCTGGCTCGACGCGGCAGGTAGTGGCGGTCTGAGTATACTGCATAGATGGAGCGCCGGGCAGGCAACGCGTCCAGTTCGAGCTTCCGCAGTTTGTCGTCCGCAAGCTCCTGCCTGATGTATGCGCGTGGGACCAGTGCGATTCCAAGGCCAGCCACAGCCGCATCAACCAATACAAGCGAATTATCGGCCACCAAGGGCCCGGATACGGCAACGCTAAAGGGGGCGTGACTTCTACCTGCAGCGCCAGCTGGAAAAAATTCCCAGCTCTTCGCATCGGTGCTGAGGCTGTAAATAAGGCACTGGTGCTGTCGGAGATCTTCTACGGTTAACGGTGTGCCGGCGGACGCCAGATACATTGGAGAAGCAACAAGAACCCTTTCGAGCGCTCCCAGTCTAACCGCAATGAGCGAAGAATCCTCGGGGGATCCGATTCCGCGAATGGCAAGATCAACACCCGAGCCGACCAGGCTGGTCAACTGGTCGCTCATCTGTAATCGAATCGTCAGCTGCGGATATGCCTGCCGAAACTGGAAAATTAACGGGGCCATCACTTTCATCGACAGAGAAACCGGGCTGGCAATAACCAACTCGCCCGACAGATCGCCGGTATCAGCAACGGAATCGAGCATTTCGCTGGTCTGCTCAATGATAGAAAGGCAATAGGTGTAGAATCGCTCGCCTTCGTCCGTAAAGCTGATCGTACGGGTATTGCGGTTGATCAGCTTCGAGCCCGTCCAGGATTCGAGGAACCGGACGTACTTGGATATAACTGCATTCGAGCACTGGAACTCGTCGGCAGCAGCCGTAAACGAGCCCAGCTCGTAAATTCGCTTGAAATACTCCACACCCTTGAGGCGGTCCATGCCGGCGCTCCACATCAGATCTTGATTGATGAGGGAATTATACAGGCAAGCGCCGGTGTGTGGCTGAATTCTATCGGGCCTGTTGATCAGACCCTTTGAATCAGTTGGTACAGGGGTCGGCGCACCTTTGGCATGTTCGCCATCCGGTCCTCCGCCGTATCACGGTACCCCAATGCTGCAATGACCACGCTGCTCAGATTATCCTCGTTCAATCGCAGGACGCGATCGAGGGCGGCTGGATCGAAGCCTTCCATCGGCGAGGCATCGACACGCTCTATAGCGGCGGCGGCAAGGGTAAAGCCCAGGGCAATGTATGCCTGTTTTGCGGCCCAGGCCTGCTTGTCAGCGGCCGTTTCCAAACCATTGATGGTACCTTTGATAGCGTCAGCGAACCCGTTCAGATCGGCAATCGCAACCCCTCTCTCTGTCGCCGCCAACTCGATGTAATGATCAACCGTTGAGTCATCCAGATCCGTCTTGGTCGCAAACACCAACAGGTGGGAGCATTCCTTGACCTGTGGTTGCGGTGCAGCGTCTTCATGGATGCGCTCAAGCAGCGAGCGGTCGCTGATGACTTTGATGGTGTAGGGTTGCAACCCATAAGAGGACGGCGCCAATCGTGTGGCCTCCAGTATTCTCTCCAGTGTGCCTTCCGGGAGAGATTTGCCATTCATGCGTTTTGTGGCGTAACGCCATTCCAGGGCTTCCAGAAAATCCATAACAGTCTTCCTGTGTCGGTTTTGGTGGTTGGTTGACTGCTGACACTAAACGATGAGTTTCGGGGAATCGATGCGCAAATCGGCAAAGCAGTTTTCACGAAACGTGTGGTGATCCGCAGTCGCCGCATCGGGATGATAGGGCTCGCAACTAACGGAGAAAAAACCATGAAACAACATACGAGTACCGCATCTCATCAACCCGATGTAACGTCCATGCTTCTGTTATTGGGCGTTGGCGTACTGATTGCCCTGATGCTGCCGCTTTCCAGGGCCGCCATGGACATCGGCATGACACCACTGGCGTACGCCTTCTGGCAGGCTTTGGGTGGCGGTATCCTGCTGGTTCTCTGCGGTCGCCGGGGTTCCCCGGTGCGATTCAGCAGGCCCCTGTTTCAATACTTTGGCATTAGCGGACTGACCGCCATTGCCGTACCCAATGCGCTGGCCTTCATTGTTGTTGCCAATATTGGGTCCGGCCTGACGGCGACTCTCTATGCGCTGCCATCCCTTGCCACCTACGGGATCTCCGTCATTCTGGGCATGGAAACACTGAGCAGGAAAAAGTCCATTGGGCTGAGTCTGGGCGTTGCCGGTTGTGTCTGGATTCTGTCGCCCAATCCCGCGGGCATCAATCCGGACTCGCTGCCATGGCTGCTGTTAGGTATGTTGGTTCCGCTGTCCCTCGCTATTGGCAATGTGTATCGCACGTCTCACTGGCCGAAAGGGGCTACTCCAGAGCAGCTGGCCCCTGGAATGCTTCTCGCCGGTGCCGTACTGATTTTACTGGTGGTCGTGGTGACTGGGGGCGCACATTCGCTGCTTGTTAGCGGGATGGATCTCTGGACCATTGTGGCCGTTCAGTCTGTCCTGACTGCGATCAGTTATCGCGGCTTCTTTCACTTACAGAAGCGGACATCGCCAACGTTTCTCAGCCAACTGGGGTTCGTGATTACACCCGCTGGCCTATTGTTCGGGATCGTTTTCTTTGGTGAGTCTTATGGTTGGGCCGTGTGGGGTGGCGTGGTGCTGCTCTTGATAGGTGTTGTACTGGCAAACGGCGCCACCCGTGAACGCAAAACCTGCAACGCGGTCAGGAATCCTGGCTAAGCGCAACGTCGTCGTCGACACGCTCTGGGCCGGACTGCTGACGCCATGCCAATAGAAATATCGCGAGCCCGGCAACGGCGGTTGTGGCACCAACATACCCTGTGGACTGCCATCCAAGGCCGGCACTGATAGCCATCCCGCCCAGCCAGGGGCCAAGAGCATTGGCCACGTTGAACGCTGCGTGGTGAGAGGCGGCGGCCAGTGTCTGGGCACCGTGCGCCACGTCCATCAGGTGGGTTTGCAGCGCGGGCCCAAGGCCAACCATCAAGGCGACCAGGAAGCACATCACCAGCATGGTCCAGATGGTTTCTGTGGCGTAGGGATACAGAAGCAGCATGCTGATGCTCCACAACAACATCCAGCCAACGCTGCGGAACTGGAGGCGATCAAACAGCCAACCTCCGAGGATGTTGCCAACGAATCCTCCGAGCCCGAAGACCGCGAGTGCGATTGGAATCCAGAAGGGATTGACCCCGGTGACTTCCAACAATGTTGGAGCCATATAGCTGAATACACAAAACATGCCGGCAAACCCGATGGAGCCGATGGCGAGCGGATACCAGATTTCCGGGCGATTGAACGCCCGGATTTCCGAGAATGGGCTTTGCCGTTCCTCTTGTCGATTGAGAGGCAGGAAAAGAACAATCATCAATCCGGTAAGGGCTGCGATAGCACCCACAAACCCAAAGGCATACCGCCAATCCAGATGTTGCCCAAGAATCGTTGCCAGTGGGTTTCCGATCAACAGCGCGAGGGTAAGCCCCATCATGACCAGGCTCACGACCTTGGCGCGTTTGTTAAAAGGTACGAGTGAGGCGGCAACCAGGGCGGCAACACCGAAATAGGCGCCATGGGGGAGGCCGGCGATGAACCGGAACACCAGAAGTGATCCGTACCCCGGCGCCAGGGCACTGGCAATATTTCCCAGCGCGTAGAACGACATCAACAGGATCAGCAGGTGCCGCCGATAAAGCCTGGCACCGCCAATGGCCAGGAGCGGCGCTCCCACGACAACGCCCAGCGCGTACGCACTGATCAAGTGGCCGACCTGTGGTTCCGTAACCCCCAGATCCGCGGCAACGCCGGGCATCAGCCCCATGATGGCAAACTCTCCCGTACCTATCCCAAACCCGCCCATGGCGAGTGAGAATATGATCAGTGTAATCTTGGCGGGAGAGTAGGGAGCTTCCTGCAATTGAGAGGGCATGGGGTGGTTGGCCTTGGCTGCAAGTCAGTAAATTTGAAACAAGGCCGCCCAGTGTGAGCTAATCCAACGCATTTCGGAATACGCGTATGTCCTCAGATCAGCCAGCCGAAGAGGAAGTCGAATAACGAGCTGAAAAAACCGCCACTGCTTTTCGCGACAGTGGTGGATTCCGAAGTGTTGTCTGAGGTCGAACTCGTTGCCTGCGATGACTCCGAAATCTCCGGATTGCCAGAAGCCGTCGGTTCCTCTGGCAACTGGTAGTCAACATCCGTTGATGTCTCTTCGGTCGCCTCGGAAGGCACATTGAGAGCCACGGAAGGTTCTGCATCAACGGTTGAGAGCTCTTCGACCGTTGATGTCTCTTCAACAATTGAGGGCTCGTCAATGGTTTGGGGCTTTTCCATGGCTGAGGGCTCTTCAACAGCCGCAACTGCAACGGGTTCGCTTTCAGGTTCCTCTGCGATTTGAGGTTCAGGCTTTGAATCTTGAGCTAATTCCGTTTCGGGCTGAATCACCGGCTTATCGTTTGTTGCTACGATGGTCTCCGGAGCAGGTACTGATTCTTCTTCCAAGGTTGGCGCTTCAGTCGATACTGGCACTGGCTCCGGCTTAACCTCCGGTTCAGGCGCAACTGCAATGGGTTGTTTTGCACTGGGTGACCCGAAACGCTGCTTGCTGATTCCCGCGTCAGCCATCGCCCCCTCACGGCTTCGCGCGCTGTTGCCAGTCACGGCATCGCCATCCTTAACGGCGATTCCCAGGGCAGACAACGTTTGTGGGTCCAGATCGCCAGTGGCCTGCAACCCCTCTCGACCGGATTGATACTTCCGGATGGCCGAGCGCAGGGTGTCGTCCATCCACCCATCGGCCTTGCCAATATCATAGCCAGCACCGTAGAGGGCATTTTCAGCAGCAAAGATGGTGTCGGCAGGATCGGCCTGAGCGACTGCACAAAAGGACACCGTCAGCGCCGCAAGAAAGCCGGGCATCCTGGTAAAACGTGAATGGCTCATGGGTGAATCTCTCCCTGATACGCTGTATTTATGGCTATTGTTTGAGTATTGAAAGTATCAGTAATTGAACATGTCGCCCATGACGCAGTTAACACAAGCGGAAAAGGGTCCTAGTTTGACGTTTTAAAGCGACGCACCAGGCCGTTAAGGTCTTCCGCCATCTCCGCCAGGGAATTGCTGGATTGGTTAACGTGGGCAATATCGTCGGTGAGCTTGTCGATGGCACTACTACTGGCCTCCACGTTCTGAGTCATCTCAGCAGCGGTCGCCCGCTGTTGCTCAGTGGCACTTGCAACCTGCGTTGTCATATCCACAATCCGGTTTACGGCCGCCATGATTTCTGACAGAGCAGCGCCAGACTTGCCGGCTTCTTCACTGGCTTCAGAGGCCATCTGTTTGGCCTTGCTCATATCAACCACCGCGCCCGCGGCACCGCTTTGCAGATTCGAGACGATTCGCTCGATATCGACCGTTGAATCCTGAACCCGCTTGGCAAGCCCCCGGACCTCATCAGCAACCACCGAAAACCCACGGCCTGCGTCTCCCGCACGTGCTGCTTCGATGGCGGCATTGAGGGCGAGGAGGTTGGTTTGTTCTGCGATAGCCTGAATAACGTCCAGTACGTTACCGATCTCACCGGATTCCTGCTCAAGCCGTTGGATGCGCTTTGACCCTGCCTCGACCTGTTCTGCGAGTCGGGAAACGGATTTAACTGCGGTCGACACCGTTTCCTGGCCGGTTCCTGCCAGCTCGGCGGCCTGGCGTGCGGATTCATCTGTGTCACTGGTGTTGGACGCGATTTCGTCGGAGGTGGAGACCATTTCCTGCATCGCCGCCGAAACTTGAGTCACCTGGTCCCGTTGTTGTTCGGCATTGGCAGTGGTGCTGTTTGTAATGCCGGACAATGACTCAGATTCCGTACTGAGACGCCGGGACGACGCGACAATCCGGGAAATGATGTCTTCCAGGGTTTCCAGGAAGGCATTGACCGCTGAGATGAAATCGCCAATTTCGTCAGGGCGGCCCTTGGTCAGCCGGGTAGAAACGTCGCCTTCGTTATTTCCAATGTTTTCCAGGTAACCCAGAATTTCTGACCGGGCACGCTTGACGCTGTTACCCATCATACGGCTCATCAGCAGGGCGACCACCAGGCCCAGAACGACAGACGCAACGAATGCGGCGAGTGTCAGGTTGAGTGCCGTCTCGGTCTCTGCTTCCGCTTCGTCGGCCACGGTTTCGAGGGAGGCAAAAACCTCTTTCTCAAGATTCCTCGCCATGTCAGTGATTTGGGGGCCGAGTACGTCAAGCCTGTCTTCCTTTGTTCGGATCATCGCCTTTTGCTGAACCAGCAGCTCGTTGACCGAAGCCTGGTATTTCTCGAGTGCCGCTATCGCGGTATCGAAATACTGCCTGACGTAGTCGGGGACCGAATCCATGTCCAGAAACTCGAGCGCATCGGAAATATCCTCCATGGCATAACCCAATGCAGTTTCCGAGGATTCGTCGCCATCGGCAAAGAAGCGCTGTGAGGCCATTCGCATCATGAGGGTATCGTGAATCAGCTGTTCCAGAACGACGCGCAACCGGCTATCCGGTTCTCTGTTGGTAACGCCATCAATGGCCCGGCGCAGTGCCTCTGATGCTGTGGGGCCGTATTGGTCCAGTTCGTCGGCAATGATATTTTTTACTTGCTGCTTGGCGGGCACCAGTTCGCTTTTGAAGACATTCGCGTACTGCAATGTCGCCTCTTCGATCTCTGCAACCAGTTGCACACGGGCGGCACTTTTGATCGTCTGTTGCGCTGCCGACAACTCCCTGAAGAAATCTGTCTCCAACTGCTCGAAGCGGGCCAGGATGTCTTCGTTACCGGTGGCGTAGTAGTCGAAGACTCTCAGTCTCATGGTGTAAAGGTTGATAAGCACACCGGTCGCAACGGCGGTTTCCGGTGCCAGATCCCTTGCCACCGTATCCATTCGCGCATCAAGGCTCTGAAATTCCCGGATGCTGTAAAAGGTGACGAGGGCGAACAAAAGCAGAATGAAAACAGGTGCTATCAGGAGTTTTCCGCTTACACCAAGCCGGCGTTCAATGAATTCTAGTTTTTCTACAGCCACTGGTCTGCCCCTCTATGCGTGTATGCGTGCGAGATCTCTTGGTTAACGGCTGTTCCGGCATAATCTGGAGCCGCCCAACCAATTTATTCAACGAAGTTTGCTTGGGTCGCAATCATGGGGGAAAGCTCCAGGTTCCAATGAGCCATGCCGCTTCGGCTATAGATGTAGTGCCCGCTCAGGGAGTTCATTTTAGGAATGCGGGCGGGCTTGACACCATTAAGGATGAGGGATGCCAAGCGGGCGGCAGTAATGCCCTCCTGGTGAGCCGAAATGGTGAAGCCGCCAATCGCTTGCTGCTTACCAATGTTGATATCCCAAAAGGAAAAGATGGGAACCCGGCTTTGATTGAATGCTCTGGTAATGAGTTCGTCCGGTGCGATGTAGGTGCCCTCTGAATCCCGGATGGTGTGGTGGGTGCCAACGATGATTGCATCGTACAGTTCGTGAGCCCGAACAACCGACTGCAACCAGGTGTCTTTGTCGTTGGTAAGGACGATGTCCAGTTTGGAGCCATATATTTCGGCACTTCTCTTGTCGCCGAAGTATTCATTGACTGCGTTTCGCATGGTGGGTGAGTCGTCCATTAATACAAGAAAGTGTTTATCCACTTTCAATACTTTCTGAAGATGACGGATGCTCTCCTCAAAAAATGGCCGTTCCAGCAAACCGGCGACCAAATCGTGTTCCAGGGTAGGGTGCTGCGCGGGACCGCCGTTGACACCCAGGAATACAACCGGAATCTTCCGCTCAACCAAGTGGTTGGCCATGAGGGAGAATGCGTTGTCGTCTCCCAGAATGGCAATGTCAGGCTGGATCTCGGTAATGGATTGCTGGAGGCTGGCTACTTTTTGGGGCCATTCTGATTTCGGCAATCTTTTAGTGTCGAGGGCAAGCACATGAATGTCGTGGTCGTCGCCCAGCACTGATTGGACGGCGGCGATGTAATCAGCGTCCCATTTATAGCCTTGATGATAGCTCTCGATAATCACCACGGTTTTGCTGAAACACAGGGGGCTTACTAGCAGAAGAGCCAGGAGGAGCGTACGCATTGGGTGTTCCTTATTATTGTCCGAGTGAAGTCTGCACCCGTTCTTTCTTGTTGAAAGCGCTTGTTTTTATCGTTATTCCGTTGAACCAAACAGGAACCGTGCCAGCTTTCTAAGTTATTGTTTTATAGAAGCATTTGCGAATGGGTAGGCGTTGGGATTGGGAACATCGGCTCTGAGTGTCTGGTTTTAGCGACACAATGTTCAGAATGGGGATAAAGCTGTCTGATTTATCGGACAGTGCTGTCCTGATATCCGGACTTCGGTAGGGTAAGTTGGGACGGTCTCCGTGGCTCAGGCGTCTGTTTCGAACGTCGAGGCTCGGCGGGATGCCCAGGCGAACCCCAGTAATCCGACAATTGGGCCGGGAACCAGCAGCCAGGCCGCGTCCAGACCGATACGATCGAACAGCGCGGTGGTTGCAGCGATCGATACCACGGTAATCGCAAAGCCGATGGAATTTTGAATCGCCAGCGCGGCACCAACTACTTCCTTTGGGCAAGCTTGCGCGGACAGGGCGGAGAACTGGGGAGAATCCGCAATCACGGTCGCGCCCCAGGCGAGTAGGAGTATTCCCAACCACATGGCAGGCAAGTCACGCCAGAAGAGAGCAAACACCACTGCGCAAACACAAGAGGAGGCCAGTGCACCGACCGCAACTTTTGCACTCCCAATACGACGTGACAGGAATCCCCCAACAAGACACCCCAAAGCGCCGATGCCAATGATACTGAACGCCATACCCGATAATCCGACGGCCGAGTATTCACTGATGAGTGCCGTATTGGCCACAAGCAGTGGTACGACCGTCCAGAACGCGTAAAGCTCCCACATATGCCCGAAATAGCCCAGGGCTGCAGCACGAAATCGATTGACCTTGAAGGCGTCAAAGACCGTCAGCGGTCGCTCGGAGCCGGTGCCCGATGATTGTTTTTTCTGGCCTGCACCTGGTAAATGAGGGCCATCTCCAAGCAGATGGATAAGAACGGCGCCAAATAGCGCAAGTAGCGATGATGCCAGGATGACGTACTGCCATGGCAGGTCCGCACCGGCTTCTCGCAATGCATGGGGCAGTGCGGTGCCGAGCGTCAGCATGGCGACAAGCTGGGCGAGGGCCTGCCCGGTCCGCTCGGGAGCCCAGCTGACGATCAACTTCATGCCCACGGGGTAGATGCCCGCCAAACTCAGGCCAACCAGGAAGCGGAACACAATGCCACTGGCCAGACCCTCCGAAAACCAGGCGAAGCAGGCATTGAACAAAGCACCGCAAGCCGCACTCACCACAAAAATAAGACTGGCACGATACCGCTCTGCCAGGCCTCCCAAAGCCATGATCATTGTGCCCAGGATAAAGCCGCCCTGAACTGCGTTGGTCAGCCAGCCAATATCAGCAGCACTGATTTGCCAACTGGTCATCAGGGTATCCGTAGCACTATTGGCGCTGAACCACAGCGATGTTCCGAACAGTTGGGCGAGGGCGATTGTCGCAACGGGGCCAAGCCTGCGCAAAAACCTTGAAGGGATGGGGGTAGCCCCCTCAAATTGTCCAGACGTCATAAATGCGCTCCATATCCGTCGCGGCCATCAGTGTAGACTGACCGGCTGGCACAGTATACTGATGCACTATTCGGCATTTGGCGTAGAAACTGGGCGCCAGATGAAGTGCCCAGATGGAAAAACAGGAATGTGGCAGGTTTTCAGTGTTCGCTGTATGCGTGGTACCTTCGGGCAAGCAAACTTTATCGTTGGATATCAGAAAACTAAAGCGGGTGGATAGACTCTATGGACGTAATGATCATCGGCGCGGGGATTATGGGAACCACGTTTGCCACGTTGGCAAAAGAGCTGGCTCCAGAGTTGAATATCACCATCCTGGAGAGATTGGAGAGCGCTGGAGAGGGTAACTCGTGGGTGTTCAACAACGCCGGCACGGGGCATGAGGCGAACTGCGAGCTGAATTACACGCCGGTGGACGAAGAGGTTATCTCGGTCGAAAAGGCCTTGAAGATCCATGCGCAATTCAACGTGGCCAAGCAGTTCTGGGCGCACCTGATCAAAAAAGGCGCGATCAAGGACCCCAAGACGTTCATCAATCAGACCAAGCACTGCACCATCGTCTCTGAATCCTCAATCGACGAATTGCGACTGCGGTTCAAGGAAATGTCTGCTCATCATTTTTTTGAGAGCATGCGTTTCTCAGAGGATTTCGACGAAATCAAGAGCTGGATCCCCTATTTGATGGAAGGGCGTCCTCGCCATGAAAAGATGGCTGCGACCGTCATAGAAACAGGCACGGACGTGAATTTCGGTGCTCTGACCCAACAAATGGCTGAACACGCTGCTCAAGACCTGGGTGTGAAGATTGAGTACGGCACCCATGTTAAACGCGTACACAAGAGCCCCGCGGGGAGTTGGCTTATAGAAACCGAACGCCATGGAGCCCACGCTCGTTACAAGGCTGATGTACTGTTTGTTGGTGCGGGTGGGGGTGCATTCCCGATCCTGAAGAAAAGCCACCTGCCGTTTGCGAAACGGTTTACAGGCTTTCCCGTCGGCGGGCGGTTCCTGCAGGCCCCGATCAGCGCAGAGCAGGCCGATCATTACCGGGCTAAAACCTATGGCAAAGCAAAAGTAGGCGCGCCCCCCATGTCGGTACCGCATCTGGATTTGCGAGTGGCGGATGGCCAGCACTACCTGTTGTTCGGCCCGTTTGCCTCTTTCAAGCCCGTTCTGGAGAAAGGACGTGGATTTTTTGACTACCTCCGGGCAATGCGCCTGCATGATATCCCAGGATTGCTGAACGTCACCCTGGAGCACTTCCCATTGGTGAAATACCTGGTTTCAGAAACCTTCAAGGGCGAGAAGAGCATGTTCGAGGAGCTTGAAAGCTTTGCGCCCGGCCTGAGCAAAAAATTTGACTGGAAACCGGTTCACGCCGGCCAACGGGTCCAGATTATCAAGGACGGCGATCTGCAGATGGGTACGGAAATCCTCGTGTCCAAGGACAAAACCTACGGAACCTTGTTGGGAGCATCGCCAGGGGCATCGGTTTCGCCGGAGGTAATGCTGAGGTGCCTGGAACAGCTGCTACCGGCCATTTTTACCAAAGAGGAAACCAGGAAAGCGAAGAAGGAGATTTTTCCTGAAGATGATCTGGATACCCTGGCCACGAATCCTGATCGTTATCGGGAAATTCGTGATGCCGTTAATAAGCAGTTGGGAATAGTTTGAAGTAGGGGCGTTCCATGATTCCGGAGTTGCAGGTCAGAATCATGGAACGCTATCCGAATAGCACCTGAATGGGCGGTGACTACCTAGACATAGAAGTCCAAGTCCTCCTGAGCTTTCAACAGGTCCCGCATCTTGATGGGGTCATCACCATAGAAGAAGACCAGGCCCCAGTGAGTACCGAAGGCGGACCGGTCAGGAACCGTTTCTTCCGTCGGTGCAACGAGTTCATGTGACTCGAAATAGGGGTGATCAACACATTCCGGAGGCATTTCCAGCTTGCTGACCACGCGGCGGCGCGGATAAACACCGAAGCAACCGGCATAGCCCTTGGCATCGACCACTTCGCGTGGGAAGAATTTTTCCACTTCCTCTTTGGTGCTCTTGGGGTCAAATACCAGCATTGACGCCTGGTACGCGTTAAACCCATACGCACGTTCAATCAGCTCAAACGCCTTGAAGCCGGGTGGGCGGTAAGCAACCTCACCAAAGTACATTTCACCATCAGCAGTAACGAAGTACTCAGGGTGAATCAAGCCAAACTTAATATCGAACGTTTTGATCAGCAACTCGATCTGCTTGGTGATGGCATTACGCCAGCTTTCGAGTTGCTCGGTCGCCGGAACGAAAACGGAATAGCCCAGCGTTACGTACTCAGAGATATTGAGAAACTTGATCTTGCCGTCGTGAATCCATGCCTCAACGGCAAACTCCCAGCCGCTCAGATGGCTTTCCATGAGCAACGGATATTCTTCCGCTGGAATGTTGTCAATTTCCTCAAGCGTACGGATCATTCGATGGCCGAGGCAACCAGCCTTGTCAAACGCCTTGACGTGAATGGGGTCGTCCGGGTCGCCATCCAGTTTCAACAGGGTCTGGTTGACACGCTTCATGAAACGGACGATGTCGTCTTTCTCGTGGGCCTCCTCGAAGATCCCGACTCGAATGCCGCCAAGCTGGGCACGGCGCTTCATCAAAGCCTTGTCACGGAACAGAATCGACTGCCCGTACATGCGAGGGCTGTCCAGGAGCACTGAGTTGATCGCCCCAGACCACTCAACGGTCTCTTCGAACAGCGGTATCGCAACATCAACGCCTTCCTCTTTCAGCCTTTCAGCAATCTGCAGGGACCGATCATTCAAACGGATAAAATCCCATGGGATAAAGGGGATCTTGTTAGCGGTACAAAAATCCGCAGCCCATTCCGGAGCAACAACGATGTAGCGGCGGTCGAACTTCTGTGCGGCCTTGATGGCATTGACGCTCCAGCCAAGCAGGGCGATATAGCCTTTGTTCGGATCCTTTGGGGTCTCCGTACCTTTAACAGAGTCCATTTCCGGATCAAGCCAGGCGGCCACATCATTTGATAAGGGCGCTTCTTGTGTTGTCGACATGTGTCGTTCTCCTTGCAACCTGCCCGATAGGAGCATGTAAGTAGTTGAAATTATTGTGGGGCAAGTTTCGTGAGTTAATACATCCTCTCTATCAACATAGTCGCTATCACCCCAAAATGAAAAGATTGCGCCGGAATTAGCCGTTCCTCCATACCAACTATTTTCCAATAACTAATATTGAATGAATGCTCAAGAATACCTAGAGTGTAAGTTCCTGAAACAGACCACCGGAGGCACTCAATGATCAGATTCTATTTCCACCCCCGACCCAACCCGATGAAAGTGGCCCTGTATCTCGAAGAGACAGGTACGCCTTATGAACTGGTTCCCGTCGATACCCTCAAGGGCGAGCAGCATAAACCGGAGTTCAGGGCCATTAACCCTAACGGCAAAACCCCTGCGATCGACGATGATGGCGTACGGGTATTCGACTCCAATGCCATTTTGCTTTATCTGTCGGAGAAGAGCGGTAAGCTGGGCGGAACGCCAGAAAACCGGGCTGAACTGCTGTCCTGGATGATGTTTGTGGCGTCTGGGCTGGGGCCGTACTCCGGTCAGTCAGTGCATTTCCGGCATGCAGCTCCGGAACAGATTCCTTATGCCGCTAATCGCTATCAGCGCGAAGCACAGCGCCACTATGAAGTGCTGGATACGCATCTGGCAGATCGCACGTATCTGGTGGGTGAGGAATTCAGCATTGCGGATATCGCAGCCTGGGGCTGGGTCGATAAAGCTGGAGTTGTGCTCGGAGATGCTGAGCTGGCTGGCTTCCCGAACCTGAAGCGGTGGTTTGACAGCATCAACAATCGTCCGGCAGTCGCGCGTGCCAGGGCCGTCGGCCAGGACGTTCCGTTCCAAACCGAAATGGATGATGCAGCACGCCGAGCCCTTTTCCCGCAAAACTACCCTGAGCAGGCGTAAACATGATTGATCTTCACTACTGGCCAACACCCAATGGTCACAAGATCACGATCTTTCTTGAAGAAGCGGGGCTTGAATATGATATCCACCCGGTGGATATCAGTGCTGGGGACCAATTCAAGCCATCGTTTTTGGCAATTTCACCCAATAACCGGATGCCGGCGATCGTTGATCACTCGCCGGCATCCGGCGAAGGGCCGCTTTCCGTTTTCGAGTCTGGCGCCATTCTGCTGTACCTGGCAGAAAAGACAGGCCGCTTTCTGCCCGGGGATCCCCGGGCTCGCATCACGGTCATACAGTGGCTGATGTGGCAGATGGGTGGACTTGGCCCAATGGCGGGACAGAACCACCACTTCGTAAAATACGCGCCGGAAAAAGTTCCTTACGCCATTCAGCGTTACGTGAATGAGACCAATCGGCTTTATGGCGTACTCGACAAACAGTTGGAAGGACGCGACTGGATTGCAGGTGACTACTCCATTGCTGACATGGCGACCTATCCCTGGGTTGTGCCGCATGAAACTCAACAGCAGAACCTTGATGATTTCCCGAATCTCAAGCGGTGGTTCAATTCCATGCAGGCGCGACCGGCGGTGGTCAGAGCGTATGAAAAGGGAGCCCCTTGGTCCAGTCGGCCAGCCGTGACGGAAGAGGGTAAGAGTCTGCTGTTTGGTCAGACGGCCAATCGATAGACGTCAAGCACGACTGATCTCCCTACTTGCTGACTTATTGGTTACACTGGTTCTACGCATCAGGAGAAAGCCGAAGAGAACGCAATGGGCGCTGAGAAGCAACGTATCCAACCAGAGTTCGAGTGGGTAGATCAGCGGGGTGACGAGTCGATCCGGTACCTGGATCACGGTTACCCGAGCCCACTTGTGCGCTGGCATTATCACGAGGAGTATGAACTCCATCTGATCACCGAGACCTCCGGAAAGGTTTTCGTGGGTGATTATATCGGCAATTTTGCCCCCAACAGCCTGATCCTTGTGGGGCCCAACCTTCCTCACAACTGGATCAGTCAGCTAGAAAAGGGCGAGCATGTTGAGCTTCGTGACCGCGTCATCAATTTTTCCCACGATCTGATTACCGCCTCTGAATCGGTGTTTCCTGAAACGCGGGCCCTTGCTCCGTTCTGGCAACGTGCTCAATACGGCATTGAATTCCGGAATCGCGAGGGAATTGACAAAGCGATAGGGTTGTTTGAAGAAGTTGCCACTTCGAATGGCTTTCGACGCTTGACGCGTTTTTGGGCAATGGTTGAGATCCTGGCGGCGATGGATGACTATCGCGTGCTGTCTTCGTCGACGTACCTTCCGATTACCGATGAAAAGATCCTCAACCGATTGAACCAGGCGTTGAACCATATTTTCGAGCACTATCGGTCAAGTATTTCCCTGGAAGATGTTGCGGCGCATGTGAACATGAGCCCAACCTATTTTTCCAAGTTCTTCAAGAAGGCCACCGGCCATCGATTCATTGAATTCGTTAATACCCTTCGGGTCAACAAAGCCTGTGAACGCCTGGCGCATACGGATGATCCAATTACGGAGATCTGCTTTCAGGTTGGCTTCAACAACATCGCCAATTTCAATCGCCGGTTTTCCGATGTGAAGGGCATGACGCCGTCTGAATACCGCCGAACCTCCATGGACGCGTTGTATCAGCGGTAATCAGTACCTCATCTGTTTCATCCCTCTCTCTGCAGATCCTCTTTTTCTCTCAGAATGATACTTTCTGGTGACGTCCATGGGTTCCGTTCAACCTTACTTTGTCGCCAATAGCCCACACAGCCTGTACTTGTAGCCACCTTTAGCTAAATGAGCGGGGGAGGCATCCCCATTCGTGATGGCATAAAAGTACAGAAAAATGACAGGGTATGTATTTGTTCAGTTCTGACATTAAGCGTGTAATAGCACCATTGATTCACTTTCCTGACGAGAGGTGATCCGTCAGATCAAAGTACCCGGAATGCACCGGCCAATCCGGACATTCTGAACGACCTACTCCAAAAACAAACAGAGGTTGGAACATGAACAACAAACGATATCTGTCCGCTGTTATGGCCGTTGGCATGACGGCCGTCGCGTCCTCCGTAATGGCTGCCACCAAAGTGACTATTGGTACTGTGAACAATGGCGACATGGTTCGCATGCAGGGCCTTTCCGATGAATTCGAAAAGCTTCATCCAGACATCGATCTGAATTGGGTAGTACTTGAGGAAAATGTCCTTCGCCAGCGCCTGACTACCGATATTGCGACGGACGGCGGTCAATTCGATGTGATGACAATTGGAATGTACGAGGCCCCGATCTGGGGAGAGAAGGGGTGGCTGACCCCGATGGAGGATCTGCCTTCGGATTACGATCTGGCCGATATCTTTCCATCAGTTCTCGGCGGCCTGTCCTCCGACGGTACCTTGTACGCACTGCCGTTTTACGCCGAAAGTTCGATGACGTTCTATCGCAAGGACCTTTTTGAAGCCAATGGGCTGAGCATGCCGCAACAGCCTTCCTGGGATCAAATGAAAACCTTCGCCGAGACGCTCCATAAGCCAGAAGATGATCAGTATGGTATCTGCCTGCGTGGCAAAGCAGGGTGGGGCGAGAATATGGCTCTGATCACAACCATGGCTAACGCCTTTGGTGCACGCTGGTTTGATGAAAACTGGAAGCCCGAATTCACTGGCGAAGAGTGGGGCAACGCCGTCAGCTTCTACGTCGACCTTCTCGGGAACTACGGCCCTCCGGGCGCCTCATCCAATGGCTTTAACGAAAACCTCGCGCTATTCAACAGTGGCAAATGCGCCATGTGGGTAGACGCGACTGTCGCCGGATCATTTCTTACCGATGAGTCTCAAAGCAGGGTAGCGGAGCACATCGGCTTTGCCTTGGCGCCAGAACAGGTAACGTCAAAAGGTTCGGGATGGTTGTGGTCCTGGGCCCTCGCCGTTCCGGTGAGCTCAGATGCCAAGGAAGCGGCCAAGACCTTTATCACCTGGGCGACCTCGCGGGCTTACAGCCAGCTGGTTGAGGAAACCTATGGTATTGCCAACGTGCCGCCCGGCACACGCACCTCCACCTACGACAACGCTGAATACCTGGAAGCTGCGCCGTTCGCGACCCGAACCCTGGAAGCAATCGGCAACGCCGACCCCAACGATTCCACGTTGAATCCTTCCCCCTATGTGGGCGTTCAGTTTGCGGCCATCCCTGAGTTCCAGTCGATCGCAACCCAGGTCGGCAAGCTGATCTCGGGCGCCCTGGCAGGGTCGATGTCGGTTGATCATGCCCTGAAAGCGGCACAATCGATCACCCTTCGAGAGATGACTCGCGCCCGCTATTACTCCAACTGAATACCCGGCCAAGACGAAACAACAATGACCTGATGCAGGGTCCGCTTAGGCGGAGCCTGTTTGGGGGTCACTGGAGAACCGATATGAAGACAACCGCTCTGAATGCAGGTCCCGCGAGCTCCGCCGCGGAACCCAAACAGGACAGCCGCCAGGGAAGTATTAGAAAGACCTCCCGCATCAATCGTTTCATGGTGTCGCCGTCGGTGCTCGTCCTGGCGCTGTGGATGGTGATTCCGCTGTCCATGACCATCTACTTTTCAGTGATTCGCTATAACCTGCTGTACCCCGGTGATAACGAATTTGTGGGGCTGGAAAACTTCCAGTTCTTTGTCACTGATTTCGGTTTTATGGCCGGAATGAGCAACACCCTGCTACTGGTCGGTTCCGTGCTGTTAATTACGGTGGTCCTGGGTGTACTGATTTCGCTGCTTGTTAACCAAGCGTTCTGGGGGCGGGGTATCGTCCGGATTCTCCTCATATCCCCGTTCTTTATTATGCCGACCGTAAACGCGCTGATCTGGAAAAACCTGCTGCTGCACCCGGTTTCAGGTGTCTTCGCAGCCATCTGGAAGTTCTTCGGCGCCACGCCGATCGATTGGTTTTCCGAGTTTCCGTTGTTCTCGATCATCATGATCGTGTCATGGCAGTGGCTGCCGTTCGCCATCCTGCTGCTGATGACCGCATTGCAATCGCTGGATCAGGAACAGCAGGAAGCGGCCCGCCTTGACGGCGCCGGACCCTGGGCTCTGTTCTTCCATCTCACCTTGCCGCACCTTGCTCGTCCGATCGCGGTGGTGGTGATGATCGAAACCATCTTCCTGCTGTCGATTTTTGCGGAGATCTTTACCACCACGGGCGGTGGCCCGGGTTACGAGACCACCAACCTTGCGTACCTCATCTACAGCCAGGCGTTGCTGCAGTTCGACGTTGGACTGGCTTCAGCCGGTGGCCTGATTGCCGTTGTGCTGGCCAACATCGCCGCCTTCTTCCTGGTGCGGCTGATCGGCAAAAGCCTGACCGAAAAACAATGATTCACGGAGGTTACAACATGCTTAGCCTGAAACAACGACGTAGCCTGAACACCCTGCTCATGGGGGTGCTGGCGTGGGGTGTGGCCCTGGCCATTTTCTTCCCGATTTTCTGGATGCTGCTGACCAGCTTCAAAACAGAAATCGATGCCTTTGCCACGCCACCGCAATTGTTCTTCTCGCCGACCCTCGAGAATTACACGCTGGTTAACGAACGCAGTGACTATCTGCACTTTGCCTGGAATTCGGTAGTGGTGTCTTTCGGCTCCACGATCATCGGAATGATGCTCGCCGTACCCGCTGCCTATTCCATGGCCTTTTTCGAGACCAAGCGTACCAAAGGGACACTGTTGTGGATGCTATCCACCAAAATGCTGCCGCCGGTTGGCGTGCTGGTGCCGATTTACCTGATCTTCAAAGACACGGGTTTGCTCGATACCAAAACCGGACTGGTGATCATCTACACGCTGATCAATCTGCCGATCATGATCTGGATGGCCTACACCTACTTCAAAGAGATTCCAAAAGAGGTGCTTGAGGCAGCTCGGATGGACGGTTCCACACTGTTCCAGGAGATCTGGCGAGTGCTGCTGCCCATGAGCAAGGGCGGTCTGGCGGCAACGGTGCTGCTGTCACTGATCCTGAGTTGGAACGAGGCGTTCTGGTCGCTCAACCTCACGGCGTCGGAGGCGGCCCCGCTGACGGCCCTGATCGCATCTTACTCAAGTCCTGAAGGCTTGTTCTGGGCCAAGTTGTCAGCCGTATCGACCCTGGCCTGCGCCCCCATTCTTATCTTTGGCTGGATCAGCCAAAAACAGCTGGTTCGCGGCTTGTCCTTTGGCGCCGTCAAATAACGGAGATTTCCCATGGCTAACTTAACAATAAAGAACCTCAAGAAATCCTTCGGGGAAACAGAAATTCTCAAAGGCATCAATCTTGAGATTAAAGACAATGAATTTGTGGTGTTTGTCGGACCATCAGGGTGTGGCAAGTCGACCCTGCTGCGCTCCATCGCGGGCCTGGAAGAGGTGACCGGCGGCCACATCCTGCTGGATACGAAAGAGATCACCGATTTGGCCCCGGCCAAACGGGATCTGGCAATGGTGTTCCAGAGCTACGCCCTGTATCCCCATATGTCCGTACGCAAAAACATGTCGTTTGCACTGGAACTCGCTAAGGAGAAAAAAGAGGTTATCCATAACAAGGTAGCCGAAGCGGCCCGAATTCTGGAGCTGGACCCGCTACTGGAACGCAAACCCAAAGAGCTGTCCGGTGGCCAGCGCCAGCGGGTGGCCATTGGTCGTGCAATTGTACGCCAGCCCAAAGTATTCCTGTTCGACGAGCCGCTCTCTAATCTGGACGCTGCACTGCGGGTACAGATGAGACTTGAGCTGGCCAGACTTCACCACGACCTTAACGCGACCATGATTTATGTTACCCACGACCAGGTCGAGGCTATGACTCTGGCGGATAAAGTCGTCGTGTTGAATCAGGGCCGGATTGAGCAGGTAGGCACCCCACTCGACCTGTACCGTAACCCGGCCAATCGATTTGTCGCAGGTTTCCTGGGGATGCCCAAGATGAGCTTCCTGCCGGGCAAAGTAACCGCACTTGATGCCTCAAGCGTCACGGTTGAACTGACCTCCGGTACTACAGTGACCTTGCCCGCGGCCAGCGAACACCTGAGTCAGGGCAGTGCTGTCACCGTTGGCGTTCGGCCGGAAAACATCGATGTGGTTGAACCCAGCGAGAGCTCACTGACCGGCCACATGGACATCGCCGAAAGCCTGGGTAGCGATACCTATTGCTATGTAAAGACCGATGGCCAGGAAACGCTGACTGTCCGCATGCCCGGCAACTTTGCCTGCAACTACGGTGATCGCATCGGTTTACGCCTGCATGTGGATGAGTGCCACTTGTTCGACGAGCAAGGCAATGCCGTTCAGAAACCCAGCCGATTGGCAGCGTGACATCTTATGAAACTGAATAACTCAGCATTGGACCAACTGAGTCCAGAGGTGTCCGTGCCAGCTTACGAACGGAGTAACCTCAGACAAGGCATCGTTCATATTGGCGTGGGCGGATTCCACCGTGCCCATGAAGCGGTCTATACCCACCAGCTGTTGCAGGCAGGTGGCAGCCCGGACTGGTCGATTTGTGGTGTTGGGCTGCGTGAAGGTGATCGGGCCATGCAGCAGGTGTTGTCCGCGCAGGACCACCTGTACACCCTGATCGAGCTCGGCGCCGACCGCACCAATACCCTCAGTGTCATCGGCTCCATCACTGGTTTCATGTTCGCGCCTGAGGAGCAGGACGCTGTCATCGAGAAAATGGCGAGCTCCGAAGTAAAGATCGTCTCGCTGACGATTACCGAGGGTGGCTACAACGTGGACGACAACACCGGGAGGTTCAATGAAAACCACCCGGACGTTCTTCACGACCTGGAAAACCCGCAGCAACCGCGCACGGTCTTTGGCTATCTGACTGAGGCCCTATGCCGCCGACGCGAGCGTAATCTGCCGCCATTCACCGTCCTGTCGTGTGACAACCTGCCAGAGAACGGCCAGGTGGCCCGCGGTGCCCTGTTGAGCTTTGCCCGCCTGAGGGATGCCGATCTTGCAGGCTGGATCGGCGAAAAGGTGAGTTTTCCTAGCAGCATGGTTGACCGCATTACACCGGGAACCCATGACAAACATCGCCAGTGGCTGAAAGATAACTACGACCTGGAAGATGGCTGGCCAGTGATCTGCGAGCCTTTTTACCAGTGGGTGCTGGAGGATGATTTCTGTAACGGTCGACCGGAATGGGAAGCGGTGGGTGTTCAGTTCACGGACGACGTCGCCCCTTACGAGCGCATGAAAATCCGCCTGTTGAATGCCAGCCATTCCGCTATGGCCTACCTCGGGTATCTTTCCGGTTATCGATATACCCACGAGGTCATGGCGGATGATCGGTTCAGCCGTTTTATTCGCAGCTTCATGGATGAAGACGTGACACCGATACTGGGAGAAATTTCAGGTATCGATGTGCCCGCGTACAAGCAGACCCTGGTCGAACGCTTCTCCAACCCTCAAATGGGCGACGAGTTGGCCCGGCTGTGTATGGACGGCTCCAGCAAGATACCGAAGTTCCTGGTGCCGACGGTGCAGACACTGGTGAACGAAGGACGACCACTGTCTCGTGTTGCCATGATCATTGCCAGCTGGGCGCTCTACCTCCGTGGCAAAGATGAGAAGGGACAACCGCACGAAATCAATGATCCCATGGCCCCCCGGCTGCAGGCGGCCGTTGAAGACAGAGCCAACCTTACCCCGGAGTTTCTGGGGATGGCAGACCTTTTCGGGACCACCCTCGCCAGCTCCAGCGACTTTGAAGAGGCCTTCGATAGGGCACTCGACAAGCTGGAAACAAAAGGGGTTTTTGCAGCCCTCAGCGAGAGCTGACCTGACGAACATTAGGGAGCACAGATATGAATGCACTGGGCAAATCCGAGTCCTGGAGCATGCTGGAACAACTTGCCAACGAGACTCGGAACGATCGGATCGCGGATTATTTCAAAGCGGATCCGGACCGTTTCGATAAGATGAGCCTCCGGTTAGGCGAGCTGTTTCTGGACTATTCCAAGAACAAGGTATCGCCGCAGGTGATGGATGCGCTGTTCGAGATGGCCAAACAGTCGCCGTTGGCGTCGCGCCGGGAACAGATGTTCTCTGGGGAAACCATTAACGTCACCGAACAGCGTCCGGTTCTGCATACCGCCTTGCGCAACCTGGGTGATGCACCGATTGTCGTGAATGGCCAGGACGTCATGCCAGAGGTTCGGGCCAGCCTGGAAAAACTCAGGGCCTTCACCGAGCAGGTCAGGAACGGACAATGGCTGGGCTATACCGGCAAGCGAATTCGCGACGTTGTAAATATCGGCATCGGCGGTTCAGACCTTGGGCCCAGCATGGTGTGTCGCGCCTTGCTTGATTACCAGCATCAGGAAATGAACGTCCACTTCATTTCCAACGTCGACGGCCGTCACCTCAAGAAAGTGCTGAAAGGGCTGGATCCGGAAACCACGTTGTTCGTTGTGTCGACCAAGACCTTCTCTACCCAGGAAACCCTGTTGAATGCGAACAGTGCCAAGCGCTGGTTCCAGGCGCAGACGCAAAGCACCACAGCCGATATGGGCCAGCACTTTGTCGCGGTGTCCACCAACATCAACGCAGCAACGGAATTTGGCATCCGCGAGGACAGCATCTTTGAATTCTGGGATTGGGTAGGTGGCCGCTATTCGCTCTGGTCCAGCATTGGCTTGCCCATTGCCTTGAGTATCGGGTTCGATGCGTTTATCGAGTTGCTTGAGGGCGCTTTCATAATGGACCAGCACTTCCGGGAGGCACCTTTTGAGGCCAATATGCCGGTCGTGCTGGCTCTTATCGGCATCTGGAACATCAATTTTCTGGGCGCCGAAACCCAGGCGATTATTCCTTACGATCAGGCGCTGCACCAATTACCGGCGTTCCTCCAGCAACTGGATATGGAAAGTAACGGCAAGTCAGTGGACATCGATGGCAACCCGGTCAGCCACGCCACCGGCCCCATTGTGTGGGGGCAAACCGGCTCGAACGGTCAACATGCGTTCTTTCAGTTGCTGCATCAGGGCTCACGCTTCGTACCCATCGACTTTATTGCGACGCTGAAACCCGAGGACGACACCAAAGACCACCATTTTGCCTTGCTGACTAACATGCTGGCTCAGGCCAACGCCTTTATGAATGGCGACACCCAGAACGACCAATACGCCAGTTGCCCAGGCAATCGCCCAAGCAACGTGCTGCTGATGGACGAATTGACGCCCCGAAATCTGGGCGCCTTGATTGCTCTGTATGAACACAAGGTCTTTGTGCAGGGTGCTATCTGGAACATCAACTCCTTTGACCAGTGGGGCGTGCAGTTGGGCAAGCGGCTGGCCAACGATATCAGCCGTGATATTGAACAACAGAGCGACAAGTACGATCCGTCAACCCAGGGATTGATGGACATCGTCAAACAGCACCTGAACACGGGTACAGCCAATTCGGACCCAGCGATGGAAAAGATGGAAGAGGGGAGCAGTCGATGATCAAGGTTATTTCATTCGGTGAAGCCCTGGTGGACATGCTCTCAAGCAGGGTGAGCGAAGACCAGGCTGAAAACTCTGATTCGGTCAACGAGCGCTTCACGAAGTTTCCAGGTGGAGCGCCTGCCAACGTAGCCGCTGCGATCGGTAAACTCGGCGGAGACAGTTATTTCGCCGGCAAAGTGGGCGCTGACATGTTCGGTGATTTTCTCGTCAAGTCGCTGGAAGCCATGCATGTGCGAACAGACTATCTGCTGCAAACCAGTGAAGCGAAAACTGCCTTGGCCTTTGTGTCACTGGATAAGACCGGAGAGCGAAGTTTTGAGTTCTACCGGGGACCATCGGCTGACTTGTTATTCGCCCCACACGAATTCCAGCAAGAATGGTTCGATGACCGCGGCATTTTCCATTTCTGCTCCAACACACTGACTGAACCGGACATTCTGGAAGCAACCCAGGCGGGACTGGAAAAGGCCAGATCAGCCGGATGGCTGGTGAGCTTTGATATGAACCTCAGAAATAACCTCTGGCCCAAAGGCACAGATCCATATGCTCCGGTGTGGGCCTGTGTGGAGCAAGCGGATCTTGTGAAGCTATCCGCAGAAGAACTGGCCTTCTTGTGCAGACACCAGAACGAAACCGAGGTGTTGCAGAAAATCTTGAAGGCAGGCGCTTCTTTGGTGTTGGTTACAGACGGCGGGAAGCCATTGCGTTACTTCACCCCATCTCATTACGGCTGCATCGAGCCACGAAACGTGCAGATGGTTGATAGCACCGCCGCTGGCGATGCGTTCGTTGGTGGGTTGCTCTATCGGCTGTCGGACCTGGATATAACCGCTGCCAGTCTTAAGGCGTTGGGCGAAGACCCCGAGCAACTTGAAGACATACTGACCTTTGCCAGTGCCTGTGGTGCGCATGCGGTCACTCACGCAGGCGCTTTCACCTCTTTGCCAGGCCTGGAGGAAGTTTCGGCTTACCTACCCGGATAGGGGCCTGCCCGACGTAGCCCTCGGCAGTTCTACCCACCTGCGCACACCCTCCTACAGATCCCTTCCGGCAGGTGCCATGCATCCATCGTGGTAGCGAGCGTTACCTTTCGGTCGGTGTCTGTCACAATTGTCTATACTTATCAGACTATAGAAACGGTGACGCCCGCCGTTCTCGAACCCAAAGCGCAGTGGGGCGCCTCTCATGCAGCGTGCAGTATCAGTTGTCATACATTACGGGGTTATCGCGGTGTTGCTGATGCTTTATGGAACCCTCAGCCATGCAGCCGCACCATCGTCGAAGATAAAGATCTGTTATGAACCCTGGGACCCATACATCTTTAAGGATCATCAGGGAGAGATGCGCGGCATTGCCGTGGAATTGATGAATGCCGCGCTCAATGATCTGGGGCTGATCGCCGCCTACGAGGAATTGCCGTTTAAACGCTGTATTTCAGAGGTTCAGTCAGGCGCCTCAGACATCGCCGTACCAATAACAGAGGGGCGGGACAAGCTTCTGCACTCGCGAACGATATTTGCTCACTGGACATTGGCTGCGATCGTACCTGAGAGCCTATCCATTGAGGGGCCGGTGACGCTTGAGAAGCTGGATGACCTTAGCGTGCTGATCATCAGCGGGTATGTTTACCCGGACAATATCACGCGCTGGGCAGAGACCCATCAGGATATTGTCGAGATCACCTATTCAGCTGATGGCGAGGGAATGGTGCCTTTCCGCATGCTCGAATTCGGGCGGGCCGATGCATTCATTGAAGACAACTTCTGGAGCGCCAATCTGATCCAGGATCACGATCTGGCGCTTCGCGTTCTGGAACCAGCGCTTGGTTCTTCGGTCAGTGTGGCCGGTTATCGCAATGAACTTGCCGGTCTGCGCGATGACATTGATCGAGTCCTTGCATCAAGGGGGCAGGCTTTCAGAGACGAGCTGTTTAAGAAATATACCGGTTATGCCGAGTCGTTTTTCTCCGGTCAGTGAGCTCAAGCTTCCCCAGCAACGTAAATCGTGCAACACAGTGCGTGGAACACAGTGAAGGGAGAGACCAATGATTAACCTGACCATAAACGGACAGCTGCATGAGCTGGACGTCCCCGACAATATGCCGTTGCTTTGGGCCATTCGGGACGTTGTCGGCATGAAAGGCACCAAGTTCGGGTGCGGTATCGCCCAATGCGGTGCTTGTACGGTTCATCTCGATGGGGTCGCCACCCGATCATGCATAACGCCGGTCTCCGCAGCTCAGGGAGAGATTACGACCATAGAGGCCATGGCCGACGACCCGGTTGGCAGCAAAGTCCAGCAGGCGTGGCTGGACCTGGGTGTGGCCCAGTGTGGCTACTGCCAGGGTGGCCAGATCATGAATGCCACAGCTCTGCTGAAGAAAACATCGGAACCGGAAACCCAGGAAATCATTGATGCCATGGCGGGCAACCTCTGCCGGTGTGGCACCTACAATCGCATTCTGGCGGCCATTGAGCGGGCTGCGGACAAGGAGGTGAGCTCATGAGCCAATCCGACGACACACTGCTACTTGCGAATGTCAGCCGCCGCGGTCTTCTCAAAGGGTTGGCCGGAGCCTCTGCGCTCCTGCTCGCAGCCCGATGGGATATTGGGCTGGCCAATGAACAGGCTCAATTCGGGGCCGGGGCCATGCCGGGGGGCTGGGTAGACAACCCGAATGTGTTTATCCATATCGACGCCAACGGCCTTGTCACCATCGTCAACAACCGTGCCGAAATGGGACAGGGTATTCGCACCAGCCTGGTTATGGTGGCCGCGGATGAACTGGGCGCAGACTGGGACCGGGTTCGCGCAGAACAGGCAGACGGCGATCAGGATAAGTTTGGCAACCAGAATACCGATGGTTCCCGCAGCATGCGTCACTGGTACGACCCCATGCGCCGTGCGGCCGCTGCTGCCAGGCTGATGCTTGAGCAGGCCGCGGCCAATCAATGGGGTGTATCGGTCGACCAAGTAAGGGCGGATATTCATAAGGTTGTTCATCCTGCCACTGGACGTGAACTCGGCTTTGGCCAGCTTGCAGAAGCCGCACGGGAGCTGGACGTTCCTGGCCGGGAGGGGTTGGTTCTGAAATCTGATAGTGAGCTGCGTTTCATTGGCAAGGAATCCGGCCTGATCAATGGCGAGCTGAAATCCACGCACCCCAAAGCAATCGATGGTGAAGACATTGTCACCGGCAAGGCAATTTTTGGCGCCGATGTGGATCTGGAAAACACCCTCTATGCAGTGGTGGCCAGACCACCGGTCTATGGTGCGACGGTGAAGAGCGTCGATGACAGTGAGGCCCTGAAGGTCAGAGGTGTTAAGAAAACTGTACGCATTGATGGCACGGGCCAGCCTGCGGCATTTAATCCGCTCGGGGGTGTTGCGGTAGTAGCCACCAACACCTGGGCTGCCATGGAAGGCCGCAGAGCTTTGAAGATAGAGTGGGACAATACTCCGGCCGGTAACAACGCCGATTACACATCGGATACTTACCGTGAATCCCTGGAAAAAGCGGCGCAATCGCCGGGCAAGGTTATACGCCAGTCCGGTGATGTTGAGGCCGCTTTGAAAGAAGCCAATAAGCGGGTGTCAGCCACCTACTACATGCCCCATATGGCTCAGGCTCCCATGGAGCCCCCCGTCGCCGTGGTTCGCGTAAGCGGGGGCAAAGCCGAGGCCTGGGCGCCAGTGCAGAACCCCAGGGCGACGCGAGAAGGCATCGCCGGGCTTCTGGAGATCGACCTGGAAAACGTGACCGTTCATCAAACCCTGCTGGGTGGCGGTTTTGGCCGTAAATCGAAGCCAGACTTCGTGATTGAGGCCGCTCAAGTGGCCAAGGCCTTTGAAGGGCAGCCCATCAAACTGCAGTGGTCCCGTGAGGACGACATTCAGCATGCCTACTTCCATGCGGTTTCTGTGGATCACCTGGAAGCGGGGCTCGACGGTAATGGCAAAGCGACCAGTTGGCGCCACCGTACTCTGTCTCCCAGCATTGCATCGCTGTTCGCGCCGGATCCCAAACACAAGGCGGGCTTTGAGCTGGGAATGGGGTTTAACACCATGCCATTCAGCATCCCTGCTATCCGTTTGGAGAACCCGCCGGCACCGGCTCATGTCCGCATCGGGTGGTTCCGCTCGGTGTACAACCTGCCGCATGCGTGGGCCATCCAGAGCTTTGCCCACGAGATGGCGGTAGCCGCCGGCAAGGACCATCGCGATTATGTACTGGACCTGCTGGGACCAGGGCGTGAGGTTCACAATCTCACGGTGGGCGACGGCTGGAACTACGGTGAAGATCCTGAGATGTACCCAATTGATGTGGGCCGCATGCGCCGGGTTATTGAGCGTGCCACCGAAGAAGCGGGCTGGGGAAAGGAAAGAGCAAAGGGGCGTGGCCTTGGGCTTGCCTTCCACCACAGCTTTGTTTCCTACACCGCCGTCGTCTTTGACGTGGAAGTGGATGACGGCGGGCAAGTGACCATTCACCGCGCCGACATTGCCTTTGATTGCGGGCCGCAGGCCAACCCGGAGCGAATCCGGTCACAGATGGAGGGTTCCTGCGTGATGGGAATCGGCATTGCCCTTCAAAATGAGGTGACGTTCCAGGATGGTGTCGCTCAACAAAGTAACTTCGACAGATACCTGTTGCCGCGAATGCCAAACGCGCCGAAAGTGGTCCGAGTGCACCTGATTGATAATCCCGATGACGCCATGGGCGGTGTTGGCGAGCCGGGATTGCCGCCGGTCGCGCCGGCACTGTGCAACGCCATCTACGCAGCCACGGGGAAACGCATCCGGCGTCTTCCTGTTGGTGATCAGTTGAGTGCATGACCATGCAAAGTCTGGATGCTCGGGTAGTGGAGCAGGCGATCGAATGGCTGGGTAATGGCCGGACGATCTGGTTGTGCACGGTGTTGTCCACCTTCGGATCATCGCCCAGGGAGCCGGGCTCACTGATGGTTGCCACTTCGGATGGACATCATGTGGGCTCGCTCTCGGGTGGTTGCGTCGAGGAAGACTTCCTCGAGCGCGTTGCCGCCAGAGAGTACGAGCAACCAGCCGTTATTGTCCGTTATGGCGACCCGGGCAACAGCCCGGAGAGCCCCCGTATTCGCTTGCCGTGCGGGGGCATTCTCGACGTCCTGGTGGAACGTATGGTTGCCACCGCAAAGACCCGGGATCACCTTGAGAGGATTCAGCAGGCCCTGTCCGGCCAAAATGAAATCGCACGACATATCAGATTGACGGATGCAGTGTGGTGGCTGTCCGATGCTGAACCCACGGGGCCGCGGGTGTTGCAAAATGAAACCGAAGAGACGGTGACGGTTCGTATTGGCCCCGTCGCCAAGCTAATTCTTGCCGGCTATTCAACGGTATCAGAGGCCTGTGCACAGTTCGCCTTAAGCCTTGGTTATGAGGTGGTGCTGTGTGACCCACGGGAGGAAGTCACCAATGGCATGAGCCTGCCGCCGGGTGTTGAGTTTGTGCCCCAACTGCCGTCGCTGTATATCGCTTCGCCTGGTGCTTGCACGCCCTCCACGGCGATCGTCGCCGCAACCCATGACCCCCGCATTGATGATCTGGCCATGATGGCTGCTGTCAAAACCTCGGCAAGCTACATTGGTGTGATGGGCTCTGTTCGTACTTCCCAGGCCCGATCCGAACGACTTCGTCGGACTGGTGGCCTGTCAAAGGAAGACGTTGAGCGGATCCACATGCCCATCGGACTCAACCTCGGCAGTAAAACCCCTTCTGAAATTGCACTGGCCATCGTTGCGGACATGGTGCGTGTCAGGCGAGGGCGTTCGCGTGTCGAACTGTGAGCGCCCTTGCTCAAACCTAGGTTAACGAAAGGTCGGTGGGTCATTGCCCACCGAATACCGGATTACTCGTAAGCGCCTGCGGAGTAAGTCAGCTCGTAACTGTGGCTGTAGATCTCGAGAATGTTTCCGAACGGATCTTCCATGTAAACCATGCGGTAGGGCTTTTCGCCGGGGAAGTATTCACGAACTGGCATGCGCTGTTTACCGCCTGCCGCAACGATTTTCTCTGCAAGGCCTTCCACGTCCGGGTCCTGAACACAAAAGTGAAACACGCCGGTTTTCCAGTACTCGAAGTTGTCTTCCGGCTTTTCTGCGTTGTTGAATTCAAAGATTTCCACACCAATCCGGTCGCCGGTGGAAAGGTGAGCAATCCGGAAAGAGCCCCAGCCTGCACCAAACACATCGGTACACATAACTCCAATGGGGCTGTCATCTTCCTCAATGGTGGTTTGCGGCATGATCAGGTACCAGCCCATTACTTCTGTATAGAACTTCACAGCGGCATCAAGGTCGGTCACCGAAATCCCGATATGGGAAAAACTGCGTGGGTAAGTGGTGCTCATGGTTCTTCTCCTCTGGAAAGTGTGGAACCAGAGTAAGCGGCAATTGCTATAAGATAAACAGGTCATTGCTTATCAAATTAATAAGAGTTTCTTATGCTTAATCCCCAATGGTTACGTTCGTTCGTTGTACTTGCCGACGTTGGCAGTTTTACCCGGACAGCCGACCAGCTCGGCCTGACCCAGGCAGCCGTCAGTCAGCATGTAAGACATCTTGAAGAACAGCTGGGGACCCTGGTGATACGGCAACCTCGACGGATGGAGTTAACACCGGCCGGCCACGCACTTCTGGCGTATTGTGATGAGATGGAACAGGCCGATATGCGCTTACGCCTGCGAATGTCGGAAGGCGATAAAACAAGGGGGGAGTTCAGTCTTATCACGCCGGGGAGTTGCGGCCTGCTGCTATACCCTCTGTTGCTGGATCTCCAGGAGCAGCACCCTGATTTGGTGGTCCGTCACCGATTTGCACCGGATTCGGAAATACTGGATGCGGTCCTGGGCAAACGCTATGAGATTGGCTTGGTTACGGCAAAGCCTGACGATCCCCACTTGACGTCCTCCCACTTCGCTGAAGAGCCACTGGAGCTGATTGTTCCTGCAGGGCAATCGGTATCGAGTTGGGCGGATCTGGAACGATTAGGCTATATCGACCACCCTGATGGCCGGGCCATGGCAACGCGCCTGTTGAGCCGCTGCTTTCCGGGGGAGCCTCGAATCCGCAATATTCCGGTGCGCGGTTTTGTTAATCAGGTAGGCTTAATTCTCGAACCCGTAGCCAGGGGCATGGGCTTTACCGTACTACCGCAGTACGCGAGGCAGGCCTTTGCCCGACACAGCGAAATCAAGGTTATGACGCTTGAAAGGGACGTGGTGGATTCGCTCTGGATGATCTCCCGGGCGGAATGGCCCCTGTCTGCGCGCGCTCGCTATGCCATGGAATATCTGAGGCAACAATTGGGAGATCGGTGACGACAACCAAGAAAGCCAAAAGACGTAACCATTGGTTGTGATTGGCATACATTTAATCGATTTTAGCTACGCTATTAGGTGGGATACGTTTTTACCAGCATCACAACGGAATAAGGGGAAGGAACATGGGCACGACCGACAAACCCATTGCGCTGGTGGTTGGGGCTGGTGATCATTTAGGGTCGGCGATCGCACGCCGATTTGCCAGGGAAGGATTCCATCTCGTGGTAACCCGTCGCCGGGGAGATCTGGAAAAGCTCGGTCGTGAAATCAGCGACATAGGGTCCACGGCAACGGCAATTCATTCCGACGCCCGTGATGAGACGCAAGTAACGGAGCTGATCAATCGTGTGGAATCAGAGTTGGGCCCTATACGGGTTGCTATCTTCAACGTTGGTGGAAACGTTCGATTCGATCTCTGCGAAACAACCGCCCGGGTGTACCAGAAAGTCTGGGAGATGTGTGCGCTGGCGGGCTTTCTGGTGGGCCGGGAGGTGGCGGCGAAGATGCTGGCCCGTAGCGAGGGTACCATCCTGTTCACCGGTGCATCGGCAAGCCTGAGAGGTGGGGCCGGTTTTTCTGCCTTTGCGGGCGGCAAGCACGCGTTACGGGCCCTGGCTCAAAGCATGGCGCGGGAGCTTGGACCAAAAGGAATCCACGTAGGTCACGTTATTGTTGATGGACTGATACGAAACGAGGCGACCGCTGAGTTTCTGCCTGATCTTTATGCCAGTAAGGGGGAGGGTGGCATCATCGAGCCCGATGATCTTGCCGACATTTACTGGCATCTCCATACACAGCCCCGGTCAGCCTGGACATTCGAGCAGGATGCGCGGCCATTTTCTGAGCCTTGGTAAACCCTTTCCAACAAGAGGTAACGATAATGAGTACGAATATCGACTTTTACTATGATTTCATAAGCCCCGCGTCCTATTTCGCATGGATGCGGTTGAAGGAACTCACTGAGGGGACGGGCGCCAATATCAATTACAAGCCGATTCTTCTCGGGGGCATCCTCAAGGCCACAGGCAATACGTCTCCGGTGACCGTCCCAGCCAAATGGGAATGGATCAAAACCGACTTTCAACGCCATGCCGATCACTATGGCATTCCGTTCCAGTTAAATCCTCACTTTATTTTCAGCACGGTCAATGCAATGAGAGGCGCGCTCTGGGCGCTATCGAACGGACAGATCGAATCCTACAACCAGGCAATGTTTTCAGCCGCATGGGCCCAGGGGGAGGACCTTTCATCCCCGGAGGCATTGAGGGCGATCCTAACCAACGCTGGTTTTGATCCGGAACAGGTAGTGGACGCAATGGCTCAGCCGCAGATAAAAACAGCGTTGATCGAGGCGACGGACGCCGCTGCAAAGAGGGGCGTGTTCGGAGCCCCCACCTTCTTCGTCAACGACGAAATGTTCTTCGGCCAGGACCGTATGGACTGGGTCAAGCGGGCGCTTGGATAACCTGGGCCGCCCTCAGCACCAACACACACCTATTGATTAGCGTCCGCAATCGGAATGCCGTGATAGGCGCATGGAGGTGCAGATTCAGCGTCTGCTCTCATCCCTTACGGATCGATTGTAAGGCACTGGCCCATTTCTCCAACTCCTCGAGCATCGCTTTCCCGGAACCTTCGTGATGCTCGCTCGCCTGGAACACCTTATTCTCATCGAGGAGGTTCCAGGGCATCTGAACCATCACGCCCTCCATCATTGGCATCATTTTCAATGTCGTTACCAGCTGTTTCGCGAGTTGCGCCGAGCGCAGACCACCGGATACGCCACCGTAGCTCACAAACCCGCACGGCTTGTAGTTCCACTCGGTGTACACGTAATCCAGCGCGTTTGTGAAGGAGGGGGGAGGGCAATAGTTATACTCGGGGATAACGTAAACGTACGCATCAGCTGCATCGACGCTTTTTGACCACGCCTTGGTATGATCATGCTCGTATTTCTGTAAACGCGGATGGTTTGGTTCGTTGTAGACCGGTAGTTCAAAATCTGCCAAGTCGACAAGCTCCGACTCAAATCGTCCGTCGGCATTGGCGAATTCGTTGAACCATTTAGCGATCGATGGGCCAACCCTTCCAGGGCGCGTGCTGCAGATGATTGTTTGAAGTTTCAGCGTCATAGCAATTTCCCTCAGTGTTGTGTTCCCTAGTGTCCAAACAAGTGCGAAAGGCCGCAGGTCTTTACCATATCTTTCCGCCGGTCGTACGGCAAAACTGCCATAGAAAATCGATCTGTACCTCTGCCCCTAGCGCTGTCGACTAACGAAACAGCCAGTTTGCAACGAGTCGAACCACTCGGGGCATGATCAAATAGACCACTAGTGCGACGACAGTGGCTGCGACCAAGCCATGACGCACACCCCATAACGCAAGCACTGGAAGTTGATCAAATATGGGCTGAAAGACGATTGGTACGATCAACGTGAGTGGCCAAATAACCGCTGTAGTAATGAGCCATTGCTTCCAGCGAGTAGGTTGTTTGGCTTTTGACGTGGGTGGGGTGAACCAGTAATCGATGCCGGTCTGAATCTCTACCTGTTCTTCAGAGGCCAGCGCCGGAACGATGTCGGATACCAATTCCCGTCGAACATCGGAGTTCAGCCAAGTATCGGCTTCTTCGGGTTGAGAAAAGCGCACCGCGATTTCAAAGGTGTCATGCCCTTCGGGCGGTCGTACCACATGAACGCCTTGGTGCCCGGAAAACTGGGCTGCGGCGGCAATAATCTGCCTGAGCCAGGTTTCATAGTGGTCACGGTGTCCGGGTTTCACGGTGTGCCGGATTATGATGGATCGACCAGAGTCATAGTGGATGCTTGGGGCGGCGCCTGCCTCTTGTTCGTTCATAGCGTGCTTCCCAATCTTTGATTGATTGGGGGCGACGTCCTGTCAGCCCCTCAAAAGCAGTTCATGCTCTTTACCCTTGCTAGAGAGCGCCGAATTTTCCTGATTGAAAGTCGAGCATGGCCTGTTTGATTTCTCCCTCTGTATTCATCACAAAGGGTCCATAGCCCACGACCGGCTCATCAATGGGTTCTCCACTCAACACAAGCAGCCGAGCGTCATTATTGGACTCCAGCACAATCTCTTGACCTTCTCTGTCCAGGTTAGCAAGCTCTGCCTCACGCAACACATCAGTGTCATTGATCTGAACTGAACCGTTCAGCACTGCCACCAAGGTGGTGTGGCCTTTGGGCACCGGCAAATTCACACGGGCACCAGGCTCCAGCTTAAGATCCCACACATTGATTGGCGTAAACGTTCTGGCAGGTCCTTTATGCTCAAGATACTCACCAGCAATGACTCGCAGCGCTCCACCATCATCTTCCAGGGACACACGAGGGATATCCTTATTGAGCAACGTCTGGTAAGCCGCCGGCGTGTCCTTTGCCGATGCAGGTAAGTTGACCCAGAGTTGCACCATTTTCAGCAAACCACCTTGTTCAGTGAATTGCTGTGAATGGAACTCCTCGTGCACGATTCCCGCGCCAGCGGTCATCCATTGGACGTCTCCCTCGCCAATGAGCCCACCTGCACCCGAGGTATCCCGGTGTTCCAGCTCACCGCTGTAGACCACTGTCACGGTTTCAAAGCCTCGGTGTGGATGTTGACCAACCCCCCGGGGACGTTGAGCCGGAGGAAATTCCGATGGCCCGGCGTAATCCAGTAGCAGAAACGGCGAGATATTCGATGCGCCCATGCGATCGTAGGAGAAGAGCGAACGAACCGGAAAGCCATCACCCACCCAATGACCGCGAGGGGGACCGTACGTTGTCAGAATCTTTTTCACTTTGACCTCCTAAAGGGTCCATCGACCCAACGTTTTTACTGCATCAATGTGACGATAAAACAGCGTACGGGCCCTGAATAGATAGCAATATTCGCACTCAGTGTTCTATTCCTAGAACGCTTGCCGCCCGACACAACCTGACCGGACGGCGCCGTTTGACTGAATCAGTCAATCATTATCGGATTGAGTCCAGCGCCTCATTGTTCTGGACTACCTCTTGCGCTCTGGCGTAGCTTTCGATGAGCAATTGGTAGGCAGGGAAGATATAGGTATAGGCTTCCGCCCATGCCTGAGCATCATCACGATGCCAGGTTTTTTGCAGCTCTGAGGCGACCGCAGCGGTGTCCATCGGAACCACACCGGCCTGGACAACTCGAGCCATCGTGATCTCTTGAGCCATCTTGCTGTAGGTGCCGGATGCATCGACGACCGTGAATACCTTATAGCCGTCAGCTACGGCGCTAATAGCAGGGAAGGCCATGCACACGCTAGTGATTGTCCCTGCAATGATTAGCGTTTTACGACCGGTTGCTTCTACCGCCGCAACGAAATCCGGGTTATCCCAGGCATTTATTTCACCTTTGCGCGCTACGTATTGCGCATGGGGCGCATTTTCGTGAATCTCCGGTATCAGTGGGCCGTTAGGGCCCTGGGGGACAGATGCCGTGGTGATCACGGGAAGCTTGGATAGTGTGGCAATTTTAGCCAGTGCAGTGGCACGAGCTCGAAGTTCGGTCATGGGCATGTCACCGATGGTCTGAAACAGACCACTTTGGTGATCAATCAGAAGCAATACGGCGTCGTCTGGATCAATAACCGGGCGCTGACCATTAAAATTTGCGGGAGAAGTCATGATGATATTCCCTGTATAAAGATACGATGGGTTGGGGGAGGTATTCGCTGGAAGGACACGAATACCCCGTCATTACGCTACTGCTTCTCAGGCAGAGTGTTGTAACTGGTAATCAAGTTTCGGTAGTCAGGGATGTGGTTTGAGAACAGGGCTCCGAGCCCCTCAATATCGTTGCGCCAGTCACGGTGCAGCTCACACGCCAGCCCAAACCAGGTCATCAATTGGGCACCGGCCTGCGACATCCGATCCCAGGCGGAATGTCGGGTCAGCTCGTTGAACGTGCCGGAGGCGTCCGTCACCACGAATACATCATAGCCTTCGGCCAGCGCGGAGAGCGCCGGAAAAGCAACACACACTTCTGTCACGACGCCGGCGATGATCAGTTGTTTCTTTCCCGTATCTTTAACGGCCTTAACAAAATCCTCATTGTCCCAAGCGTTAATCTGCCCTGGGCGGGCGATGTAAGGGGCAGAGGGAAACTGTTCTTTCAGCTCCGGAACCAATGGGCCGTTAGGGCCAGTCTCAAAACTGGTTGTCAGAATGGTCGGAAGCCCAAAGTATTGAGCCAGGTCACCCATCGCCAATACGTTGTTCTTGAACTTGTCCGGGTCAATATCGCGGACCAAGGAGAGCAGGCCGGTTTGATGATCTACCATCAGTACCGCAGCATCGTTTTTATCGAGTCGAACATAGGGTTTGCTCATGACGTTCTCCTTTCTGGGCTTAGACGGCGCAGCGCACCGTCGTCGTTGGCCCCCTCTCCTTTGGCACTGGAAAAGGGAATAAATTTAACGATAGTTCAGCCAGGGTGGCCTGAGTAGGCACTAATTCTTATACTCAGGGTTCTATATATAGGACGATCGCATATGCAGGATCTGAACGATCTTTTTTACTTCGTGAAGGTGGTAGACCACGGCGGATTTGCGCCAGCGGGCAGGGCACTTGGGTTACCCAAATCCAAGTTGAGCCGGCGCGTGGCAGAGCTCGAGAGTCGGCTTGATACCCGGCTGATTAATCGCTCACCGCGTGTCTTCACTGTTACGGAGTTAGGGAAAGAGTATTATCGCCACTGCGTGGCAATGCTGGTCGAGGCCGAGGCGGCACAGGAAGTCATTGATCATTCCCGCTCCGAGCCAGTGGGTTCGATACGGGTGAGCTGCCCACCGGGAATCATCTACTTTCTGGTGGCCCCGTTGATTGTCCGGTTTATGCAGCAGTACCCGAAAGTAAAAATCGAAATGGAGGCTACGAGCCGACGGATCGACGTTGTCAGGGAGGGGTTCGATGTTGCCTTGCGAGTAAGATACCCGCCGCTCGAAGACAGTGACTTAACGATGAAAGTGCTGTCTAAAAGCCCTCAGTGCTTGATGGCCGCGCCAGAGGTGGTTGCGCAGTATCCGAAACCAATAACTCCCGATGATTTATCAAAACTTCCCAGTATCGATTTTGAGCAATGGGATGGACAGCATGTCTGGTGCTTGGATGGGCCCGCTGGTGCGTCCGTTAAAATCCATCACCAGCCACGCCTGGTTACCGATGACGTCTTTACGTTGCTCAAGGCTGCTGTGGGTGGTTTAGGTGTGGTAAAAATGCCGCTCATCGTCGGTGGGCAGGACCTGATTGACGGCAATCTCGTCAGTATTTTACCGGACTGGCGACCACGAGGAGGGATTTTCCACGCTGTTTTCCCGTCGCGCCGCGGGCTGCTTCCTGCGGTAAGAGCATTTTTGGACTTCCTGGCAGACTCGCTAGACGACGTCGATTTCAGGCTGCCTGACGACAACTAGTCCGCTGGGTTCTTAATGGCCACCATTCGATTGCGAATGATCTGAACTGTATCAATGTCAGCAGCGATATAAGCCTGCTGGACAAACAAATCATAGGGTAGTTCGTCACTGAGTTCCTGAACATAGCGCGCACAGTAACTGAAGCGCACGAGCAGTGCCTCAGGTTCTGGTTCCTCAATGCGCATACTGAGACTGCCCCCAGCCAAGGATGCTGTTGGGACAATCTCATAGTGCACAAGGCGATCCTTGTGGAAGGTAACCAAATCATCAACGAGCACCCCAGGCAATTCCAGTCTGCGCTTGAGGCGTTCATCATCCAACCATTCCAGCTCATACTCCCCCAGGCCAATTACGAAATCCTGAGGTTCCGTCGCTCTAAGGACCAATCCGTCCCATAGTTGGTTTCTGGAGAGGTTGGAAATGGATGGGTCAGTCAGGTCGTTCACTTGAACCACATGTTCAAATTTCATGCGAAGCTCCGTTACTTCAAATGGTTAGTCGTTGGCAATTTCCGATTGGGAAAGGTGATAGATCTAGAGCGGAAGGCTAACCTGGAAAAGGAATGAATTCTTTTTCATCGCCAGGGACAACTGGGAACCGACCAGCTTTCCAATCCTCTTTCGCCTGTTCAACGCGTTCAGCCCGGCTGGACACGAAGTTCCAAAGCATGTGCCGGGGGCCCAACGGCTCGCCGCCAATAAGCGCAATCCGGGATTCCTCCTCAGCGATGATTTCAACGCCGAATTCCGGTGCCAATACTGCCATGGAGTGTTCCGGGATGTCGGTATCCCGTGCCTTTAGTGAGCCCTGGGCAACGTATATTGCACGTTCTTTGGCATAGGGGAGCGTCAGCGATTGGCCCTGCTGCAGGTGTGCTTCAACATACAAGGTGTCAGAAGAAAGCTTGACCGGTGAGTTCAGTCCAAAGGCACTTCCCATAATGACCCTTACAGGCACCCCATCAATGTCGGTAGCCGGTATCGATTCGCTAGGGTAATGAAAAAAAGCCGGGGCACTTTCTTCTACCGACTCGGGAAGAGCCAACCACAATTGCAGGCCATGCAGTGTGCGATTTTTACTCGTCGCCTCAGGGAGTTCTCGTTCTGAGTGGACAATGCCACTTCCGGCCACCATAAGGTTAATATCACCCGGTCGGATGGGTTGAACGCTGCCGAGTGAATCGCGGTGTAGAATTTCACCCTCAAAAAGGTAGGTTACCGTCGCAAGGTTGATGTGGGGGTGAGGCCGAACATTAATACCATCACCGGGAGGAAAATGAGCGGGGCCCATGTGATCGAAAAAGATCCAGGGGCCGATCATTTGTCTTTCCTTGTTGGGAAGCACGCGCCTCACCGAAAACCCACCGAGATCTTTTTCTATGGGCTTAATGATCAATTCGATCGCCCCACACTGTTGCGCGATGTCACATTCGAATGCCACGGACTTGGTTGGATTGCTCATCATCAATCTCCGAAAATCAGGTTCAACTCGGGAAACAGCGAGGTATGCAGTGTATTGTTATAAACCTAGCTGAACTCTTTGGGGATAGGTAGATGAATATTCGCAACGATGTGTTCTAACGGTGGGACGGCTTACGTTCGGCTTCCCAATAGTTGTACCAGTGGCATATCGACACCATGTGCTGTTACACCATGTTCACGGCGCAAGACACTCCCCAGGTGAGAGCGGGTAGCCCCCGTTTGCTAGGCAATAAATCCTTCGATTACCGTTACAACCGCTTTGCATTTCTGGTCATCCAGCGCATCAGAATGCGGTGGGCCGAACCTGCCTTTGTCGTTATCGAAGTATTGGCCTGAGGCGTTGGCAAACTCTTCTGAGAGCGCCGCACGCACGAGCGCATCGGCACCGATGGACAAGCTTTTTCCGGCAATTCCGAAACCCTCTTTAACCATCTTTGACGCCAGCAGGGAACCAGGATTTACTGAGACGAATATCACGCCCGCGCTGGCGTGAGAGCTTGCCAGTGCATTGTTCCACATGGTCAACGCCAGCTTGCTTTGAGCATAGGCTGACATGTCGTCCAGAAGCAGATTTTTTCCCCGTAAGGCGTCAAGTTCCACTGGAGCCTGTGCAGCCGACGACAGGTTTACCACTCGTGAACCGGGCCTCAGGATTGCTAACAAATGTTTTGTCAGCAGGTACGGCGCAACCGTATTCACGGCGAACCGGACATCCAGTCCGTCCTGGGTGATGGTTTCAGGAACACGCATGACACCGGCGTTGTTGATGATGACGTCCAGTTGCTCATGTTCTTTGGTGATGGCTTTTGCCAGAGAATCCACTTCAGCCAAACGCGACAGATCCGCCTTGTAGGTGTAGATCAGTCCAGCGCCTGTACTGTCTGCCAACTTTCTTTCTGTCGCCTCCAGTTTTTCCGCGTTTCGTCCGTGCAAAAGCAACGTGTGGCCTTCGGAGTAGAGACGCTTTGCGGTCTCCAGGCCGATTCCATCAGTGGCGCCGGTGATCAGAATTTTCTTGGTCATACGAGTGCCTCGTCACGCTGGACATTCAGGAAAAGCGTCATCCCTGGTCAGTTGAATCAAACCTCTACAACCACCTTACCAAGCGCCTGCCCACTCGTCAGGCGATTATGAGCCTGGCCGACCTCAGGAAGGTTGAAGCGCTGCTCATCGAGGAGGGGTTTAACGGCACCCAGATCCACGATCTGCGCCAATTGAGCCAGAATGCTGCCGTGCGCTTCCCGATGATGATTGTGCAGCATGGGAATCAACATGAAGACAACATGAATCGACAGGCCTTTGAAGTGGGCAGTTGTCAGGTCCAACTCAACCATGGCTACGGTTGTGGTTACATGACCATTGAGGGCCGCTGCCTCAAAGCTGTTGGCCATATTGGTGCCGCCAACCGAATCAATAACCACATCAAAACCGGCACCGGAGGTGTGAACCTGGACGTAGTCGCTTACAGTCTCCAGCCGGTAGTCGATCGGCGTAGCACCATAGCCTTCGATGATGCTGAATGCTTTAGAACCCGTGGCAGTGGCGTAAACGTTGGCGCCGAAATGCTTCGCAAGTTGGACCGCTAAATGGCCTACGCCGCCGGTACCGCCATGAACAAGTACGTTCTGCCCCGCTTTGATACCTGCACGTTGAAGGCCCTCAAATGCAGTGATGCCCACCAACGGCAACGCCGCGGCTTCACGCATAGACAGGCTCTTGGGTTTATGGGCAATCAGCCGTGCGTCGGCGGACATAAACTCGGCAAGGGCACCCTGCAGATCGGCCAGCCCGCCAGCACAGCCATACACTTCATCACCGGGAGCGAAATCGGTCACGCCTTCGCCTACGGCTTCAATCGTTCCCGCGAAGTCCATGCCAAGAACAGCAGGCAGGTCGGGTGACAGCGGAAGATCCTTCCCCATCTGGCGAATCATCGTATCGACGGTATTGATACTCGTTGCCGCAACACGCACGATCACCTGGCCCGGTTGTGCGGAAGGCTTGGCCACCTCTGCCGATTCGAATGCCGACTGTTCACCGTACTGATTAAGAACCATTGCTTTCATCGTGTACCTCCAATTCATTCCTTGGGTTGGTCAAAACTCTATCGACAAGATTAATGGTTCGCATAATCGCAATAAATGGCCAATAATGGTTTTCAGTATTCGTTAAATGGATATAAAACTGTGGATACCGAAGGCATTAAACTGTTCGTTCTGGCGGCGGAAAAACTCAACATCAGCGCTGCGGGCCGGGAATTGGGAATGCCTCCAGCAGTTGCCAGTGCGAGGCTCGCGAAACTTGAGAATGCAGTTGGGGCAGACCTTTTGCGACGCTCAACCCGGAAAGTAGCGCTTTCCACTGAGGGAGCAGAATTTCTACCCTTCGCCAGAGAAATTCTGGCGCAGGAGAACGCAGCCCTGGCGGCGATGGGGTTCGGCAATGAACATGTGGCTGGGACATTGAGATTGACTGCATCCAGCACGTTTGCCCAGCAGTATGTGTTACCGCTGATGCCGGAGTTTCTGGAGCTTTACCCAGGCATCAATCTGGACTTGCGACTGTCGGATATGGAGCTTGATCTTATCCAGGGAAGTTTTGACCTGGCATTGCGGGACTCGGTGCTTCCAGACAGTAATTTAAAGGCTCGTAAACTGGCAGACGACAGGCGATTGTTGTGCGCCTCCCCGGAGTACCTGGCGAAGTGGGGCACACCGAAGCATCCCGACGACCTTTGTTCCCACCAACTGATTGCGTTTAAATCCCAGGCGACCATCAACCTGATTGGCCCAGATGGTGAACAGGGTAAATTCAACCCGCGTGCGCCTGGTAACCGCCTGATCATTGATGACGGGCTAAGTTATAAGATCGCCACCATGGCAGGCGCTGGCATTGCCATGCATGCTTTATGGAGTGTTCATCGTGAACTTTCGGAGGGCACACTGGTACAGGTTCTTGGAGACTTCCGGATGGACGCAGAGCCGGCGCTCTGGCTGGTTTATCCCAAATCTAATGTTTTAACGGCGAAGGTACGGGTCTTTATTGATTTCCTGTTGGAGCGGATTGGTAACCGTCCACCGTGGTTGGAGGGAGAGGCGGTAACGCCATCCGAAGCGGATTGACAAAAAACGCACCGTCCCTGGTGCCAAGACGCAAAGAAAGACTTCTCGCTCAACCGTGGCTTTCAGGCCGCACTTCACCTCGGATAACGATGTGACCGCTGTAGGGGGCGGGTTCTGCTGAACGGCCTGCTGCATCACGGTCCTGTATCTCACCACGTATGACGAGCTGGCCGCTGTACGGGGCCGGTTGAGCGTTTTCAAAATGAGTCTCGTCGGATTTCCGATCAGCCAGGGTCGCGTGTGCAGGCAGCGCAGCAGCGGCTAAGAGTGATGTAAGGGCAACCAGTACAGTTGTACGCATAACATGTTCTCCAGTTTTGATAAGCGAAGGCTGATCTCCGTTTCGCCGATCGGCGCGAGATCAGATGGAGTGGAGTATGAGCTTGAAGAGAGGTCACGAATAATCAGGAGGCCGCATGAGTCACATCACCAAAACTGATAAATAGAGCTTTTCGGCGAATTACTTCGATGTCTCCTATCTTGACTGATTTTATCGAAATACATAGAAATAAATTAAATACAATATGTTAAAGGACTAACTTAAATCGTTTTATAGAACGCGCCCCGCCGACAACGATGTAAACATCGCAGTACAAACACCTATTCATCAAAATACATGATGTTTTCAATATTGAGCCCTGATTAGTCGCGCAAGGCGTTCAGTTGAAAAATAGCAGCCAACTTGTTTCCGACCTATCGTCTTTCGGAGTTGGCAATGTCTCATCGTCTGCTTGTACTTTTTCTCACTGTTCTGGTTTTGTCTCCGGTGGCACATGCTGAGAACTCTGATTCTGTCATTGCGCTTTCTACGGACAATGATCTTTTTGCACCCACCCAAACCGATCGGGATTACACCGCAGGTGTGGCCATAACCTATTCCTCAAACTCGGAGGACTTCCTGGAAAATCCGGTTTCCGGAATCAGCCAAAACCTGGACAGGTTCGTGTTGTCGGGTATTGGCGCAGATATTAACGAGCCCGAAAGTGCAGCCCTGGAATTTGGCATCTACGGATTCACCCCTGAGGAAATCAAGGCGAGGGATATCGATCGGGATGATCGTCCCTATAGCAGCCTCGTTTATTTATCGTCAAGCCATAGTTACAGGATCCTGAGTGACGATTCCGGGTGGACCACCTCGATGACCGTCGGAGTGCTGGGCCTGGATGTTTTTAAATCGGGTCAGAATGCGGTTCACAAGGTGGTAGGAAGTGACCGTGCCAACGGCTGGGACCATCAGGTGTCCAATGGCGGGGAACCAACATTCCGATACTCCGCTGCCTATCATCAGTATCTGGATGAAAGCCGGCCGGACCAGCAATTCAAAGTCACGTATTTCGGGTCGGTGGGTTATTTGACTGAGTTTGGTGCCGCGCTTGTTTTTCGGGATGGGCTCATTTCCTCCCCGGACAATCGTTTCAACCCTGAGCTTATGGCCTACGGCGAACGAGCGCCGGGAGTCGCGGCCCCTGGCGGCCGGGAGCACTATTTCTGGGGCGGCGTGTCTGTTAAAGCTCGGGCCTACAATGCGTTCCTTCAAGGCCAATTCAGGCACTCCGACCACGAACTGGGTGCCAACGACCTTAACGTGCTCCTGGCGGAAATCTGGGCGGGCTATACCCACAGTTTCGTCGCTGGCACCGAGTTGAGTTACGTGCTCCGGGTCCAGAGCTCCGAAATTAAGAGCGGGACCGGAAACCGCACGCTTGCGTGGGGTGGGCTGGTATTCAGTAAGCGCCTTTAACGGCGCTCTATGCCAACCCATCATTGTGAGAAATGGGATCTATATGGCACTGAAATTAGTGCTATCAGCTTAAAGGACCCAGTATTGAAAGTGAGCAATTCCATTCAGGAGCAGATATTATGACGACCATTGTTCATGTAACCGATGCGAATTTTGAAGAAGCGGTTGTTCAGAGCGACCGGACAGTTCTGGTTGACTTCTGGGCACCCTGGTGTGGCCCTTGCAAGACGGTAGCCCCGCTGCTTGAGGACATCGCCGATGAGTTCAGTGAGCAACTGACCGTTGCCAAGGTCAACGTGGATGATAGCCCGGAGATTACTGCAAAAATGCGTATCCGTGGCATTCCGACATTGGCCCTGTTTCAGGATGGCGATGTGATTGCCCAACATGCCGGGGCAGGGAGCCTCAGCCAGTTGAGAACGTTCGTTAAAGGGCACTTATAGTTACGCCGAGAACTTACTATGAAAACTCAAGAGCTCCAGTTGCTGTACATCTTCGATGCCATTATGACGGAGCGTTCAGTGACTCGTGCGGCGGATCGCCTGGCCATGACGCAGCCTGCGGTATCAAATGCGATTTCCAGGATGCGCCAGATCTGGAATGATCCGCTCTTTGTGCGAAAGGGCCGCAACATCGAACCCACCTCCTATGCGCTCAGTCTATGGGATCAGGTGGGTGACCCTATGTTCGCGCTGACAAACGCCGTCAGCGCTACGCAGTTTGACCCGGCCTCCGCCCGGCGGACGTTTCGCATTGCAGTAACCGACGTCATCGTCGAGATGATCTGGCGTCAGCTTATTGACTTGCTTGAGCGTGAGGCGCCGGGCGTGGACGTACACGCCGTTCCCTATACACCTGAAGGGAGCTACGACGACCTGAGATCAGCTCACGTTGACCTCGCGATTGGCGTGCTTAACCAGCACGATTACAGTTTGCGGAGTACCTGGCTTCTTGATAGCGGATTTGTTCTCGCAATGCGGGCAGACCACCCGCTGGCAGGCCGGCAAATCACCATGGAAGAGTTTCTGGAAGCCCGGCATCTGTTGGTTACCATGTCGGGCGACGCACACGGTTCTGTTGACAGTTATCTTGATCAAAAAGGGCAGAGCAGGCGTATCGCCGCAACAATGAACCATTTTGCGTCCGTTCCTCAAGTGTTAAGGGAGTCCAATCTCATCGCGGCCGTTCCTGAGTTGATCAGCCAGGATTGCGGATTCGTCGATGGGTTATGGATGGGGGAGCTACCTTTCGATGTGGACCCAACCAGCCTCTACCTCATCTGGCACGCACGCCATGATAGAGAACCGGGGATTATCTGGATCAGGAATCATATCGAAAGACTGCTCCAGGCTCGCTGGCACGACATCATGACCAATTCGCCCTGTGGCCGGCACCTGAAGGCGGTCTAGACCTGATATGCACCAGCGCCGAACGACATCGCCGTCGTTGGACGCCCGATTGCCTCTCATTTTCACCCGGTATTTCGATGAGGGAAGGTTCTGAGAAAAATGTTTGAGCGGCCAACAGGCCGCTCATTATCGTTTCGGACGGCTTAGTTGCCAGTGCCCAGTTCGACAGTTTCAACTGCAGGATTATTGCCGCGCTCGATATCACTCTGGCTAACACCTTCGGCTTGCGCGAATGCAGAGAAAACGAGTACAGAAAAAACGAGAAAGAACTTGTTGATTGCGTTCATGGGATATTGCACCTTCTAAGAGAATTAGATTAGACAACGTCGCCTCATTGGCTTGATTGGAATTCTCTCTGTTTCCCGGCTGCAGAAAAAATTGCCTCGCGATATACAGAACATCACACGCGATGATGGGTTCAGAGCCACCAAAGCCAGTAGGGCCCTGGGCGGCCGGCGAGGTGCGAATAAGTATTCCGGGGTCGTTAAATGCACCTACTGGGGTGGATTCACACGGGCAAACCCCTCCTGCCTCGCACGTTTGACCCGGTTCCTGGTTGATGACGACCTCCGCCGGGGAATCACCGTCGGATTAGGCCGAAGCATGTGCGTATGTCATAAAAAAGGCTGCCCCTGTTGAGCAGCCCTTGAGATTCATCCTCCACTACTACAACCGGTCAAGCGGCACGTTTCCGGCTAAACCAGTCCTCGGTGCCGCCTTCATAGTCGTAGACTTCCGTAAAGCCGGCATCTTCCAGCTTCTTGGCAGCCTTGGGAGAAGCATCACATTCGAAGTTCGCGCAGTAGACAACAATTTTCCGATCTTTGCTGCCGGTAACTGCCTCGACCTGCTCCAAAAAGGACGGTTCCTCCACAGGAACACTGATGGATGTGCGGATATGTTCTCGGTTGAAGGCATCCCTCGGCAGGACATTGATGAGCACAAAATCTTCGTGCTCAGTTTCGTTCATCTGTTTGAGGTCGTCACGGCTAATACTCTTCATAGCGTTTCTCCTTCGTTAAGGAAATGGCTACCTCATTATCTGACTGTGATGGTTTGAGACGCGATTTCAAGGTCGTTAGCGGCCATCCTCCCGATAGAAAGCACGGCTTTTCTCGTAAACGGCCGCCATATCAATCAGGACAAAGCCCAGCTCCGATTCATGCAGGAAGAAGGTGTAAGTCACTTCTGAGGGAAGGCTCTGCCAATATTCAGGGATACTGCTTTCCCGTTGGTCAATCGCAGGGTAATGCGAATGTTCAAAGTAGCCGGTTTCAGTGTTGTCGTAGGCAACAGTCAGTGGTTCGGGGGATACCACCAACGCGTACCGCTGAAGACCGGGATAGGTGGCGGCGAGGGCGATGACACAGAGCAGGGCAGCAAGGCCGAAGCGCTCTGCTCGGGGAGCACCTTTACCCAGTTGAACCCCCAAAACACCGAGCAGCAGCCCGGTTGAAATGAATGGCCAAAGTGGCAAGTCACCAATCACGAGATAGTTGGTGAGCAGTACGTAGTCAACGAGAGCATAGGTGCCGAGCACAGCCAGCAGAATTAGCTGTAGCACCATGCCTTTGTGTTTCAATAAGTTGAAATGGTTAGCCAATGGCCCGGTTCGATCAGTTTGGGTCGACGTAAACTCCACGTTGCCGGTGATTCCGGACAGAGCTTTGACAAGAGGGGCCTCGGTAATGATGGATTCCAATCTCGCCTTGGGCTTTCCAAAGGCGCTGCCCATGCCGATACGGTGATCCGGGTGGCCCTCTCTCAAAAAATGGTAGGGTTGCAGACGATAGGTCCGCCTGTCGGTAACGAGACTGAGTTTTGACTGCTGAAGTGCCTGAGCCATATTCCGAAATCCCGTAACGGCGGTCAGCTCAACTTTCCGAATAGTATTTAACGGAATGCGGTGGTCTCCGGTGGTGAATCCCATTAGCCCGAGGCCGGTCAACCGCGGGATGTGAATCGTCAGATTCTCGCTGTCCAGTTCCAGCCAGACCCGGCGATTAACAAACGCCACGACGCAACCCAGCAGCAGACACAACGCAATTAGGTGCAGTTCGAAAGGCACGTTACCGTGTTCGTCCAGGTATAGTTGGCTGAAGTCCAGTTCACCGAGGTTGGGCAGTGCCAATAGCAGCAGACTTCCAAGCAAAATCGTCAGCAAGGCTCCGATTGTTGCAAACAGGTGGCTGGGTTTGAGAATGCTGGCAGAGTAACGAAAGCGCTGTTTACCCATGGTTCAATGTCGTCCCTGAATCTGTATCCGTGAGTTAGAAGTGTATGATAGATAAAGAGGAGTCCCTATTATGTTAACGCGACATCATTTGGAAATGCCTACAACGGTCGCGACCCTCGACGATCTCGCACCGCTGGCAGACTATTCACTCATGGACACGCTCAACTGCGACCCTGAGGGGAAAGCAAACGGAGCTGATCACGCGCCAAGACAAGTCTTCTCGGGCCACTATGTTCCGGTTAGCCCCACGCCCATCGAAAACCCCGAATACGTCGCCCATGGGAAAAACCTGTTTCACGAACTGGGTTTCGCCGACAGCATGGCGCAGTCCAGCGACTTCATCCGTATGTTCTCCGGCGACTTGTCGCATGTTCCGGAGCCTCTGCGCAACGTGGGGTGGGCGTGTGGCTACGCACTTTCCATCTACGGCACCGAATTCTACCAACAATGCCCGTTCCAGACTGGCAATGGCTACGGCGACGGCCGCGCGATTTCCGTGCTCGAGGCTGTCATCAACAAGCAGCGCTGGGAAATGCAGTTAAAAGGGGCAGGGCGCACGCCCTACTGCCGCGGCGCAGACGGCCGGGCAGTTCTGCGCTCCAGTGTGCGGGAGTTCCTGGCCCAAGAGCATATGCACGCGCTGGGCGTTCCCACGTCACGGTCTCTGAGTCTGTACGTGTCGACAACCGAGAAAGTCAGGCGCCCCTGGTATTCGGAGGGTTCACGCTCGGTAGATCCCGATATTCTCGTATCCGAGCCAGTGGCCATCTCGACACGTGTTGCACCTTCGTTCATTCGGGTAGGGCAGCTGGAGCTCTTTAGTCGTCGTGCCCGCAAGCAGGAACACCCGCAGGCGATGGAGGAGCTCGAGAGGATCGTATTGCACCTGATTGATCGCGAGTACGATGACGTTATCGATCGGTCGCGGACCACAGCTGAAAAAGTGGTGTCGCTCGCACATGAGTTCCGCAGACGACTGACCTCGCTTGTCGCCAACTGGATCCGTGTTGGCTACTGCCAGGGTAACTTCAACAGCGACAACTGTGCCGCGGGCGGCTTCACGCTCGACTATGGACCCTTCGGGTTCTGCGATGTGTTTGATCCGCAGTACCAGCCATGGACGGGCGGGGGAAATCACTTCGCGTTCCTCAACCAACCAGCAGCAGTCGAACGCAATTTCTACTCGTTCTGTTCGGCGGTTCGGCCTTTGTTGGCAGGGCATCCAGAGTGTCTACAGCAGCTGGAGGACATTCAAAGTGATTTCCCAAAGGTGATGCAGGCGCAAATGGAGACGATGTGGGCGGCCAAACTCGGACTCGACGCGTTTGACGCGGCTTTATTCCGCGAGCTGGCAACACTGATGATGCAGACGCCTGTTGATTACACAATGTTCTTCCGGGAACTCTCATCGTTGCCAGATGACATTGAGCCGCTTAAGAAAAGCTTCTACAAAGGCTCGACCTATGCTGCAGATCCCGAAGGGCTAGACAAGCGTTGGTCAGCGTGGCTCACAAATTGGCAATCGCTGATTCAGCCTGGCACGCCTGAGGAGCTTTCCAGTCAGATGAAGCTCGTTAACCCGAAGTACAGCTTGAGAGAGTGGTTCGTTGTGCCCGCCTATCAGCAAGCGGCAGAGGGTAATTACGCTTTGCTGCGAGAACTGCAGGACGTGATGACGCAGCCGTACGCTGAGCAATCAGAGGCAGTAGAGAAAACATACTACAGGCTGAAGCCGCTGGAGCTCTTTGGTGTTGGCGGGGCGTCACACCTTAGCTGCTCATCGTGATCACGCCCCTGATTCAGGCGCTTTCAGCGGCTCCAGAAATCAATGTCCGAGTACATCGGTTTCGTTTTTCTTTGCGTTTTTCTCCTTTTTCTTTTCCTTGGGGGTTAAAAGCGGTTTCTTTTTAATGTCTTTTTTTCTGTCCTGACTCTTACTCATGGGATCTGTCCACCTTTAGTTGTGGGTGCATTGGCATTACGCCTTGCCTGATGCCAGTGCTTTCAACGTCCAGTATGAACTCAATTTAGGGTAACTGATAGGATTTGAAGCGGGGCTCACAGATTGGCAATCGCTGCCGTCGTCACCACGAAAGACGGGCAACGACACGCTTCTCATCAGCAAGTAGCGAAAACGACCAGCCATTGCGCTCACACAGCCGTTGCACGATACCCAGACCAAGACCATACCCTTGAGACGACGGCGAGTCAGTCGGCGTGTGCCGCTCATCGACGTCACTGTTCACCTGATTAGTGACCAGGAGCTCATGCTCTTTAATACGAATCGTGATCGGTCCCTGCGCGTTGAGCGTGTGCTCGAACGCATTTCGAACCAGATTATTGACCGCAATAAAAAAAGCCTGTGGATGTCCGTTGACCCTGGGTTTTGCGAGTTCGTCGATATCAACATCGATGGATTTTCGGCTTAACAGGTAGCGCTGCTGATCGATCGCCTTGCTCACCAGCGGCCCCACTAAAAACTGCTCTTCATACAAGCCATCGTCGGTTTCGCGAGCGAGACACAAGAACATTTCAATCGTGGTTTTCATATCGAGCGTCGCACGCCTCACTCGATCTACCGCCTTCACATCGGCCGCTGACAGGTCGCTTTGTTCCAGCAGCTCGAGTGCGCCTGTTATCACCGTGATCGGCGTCCGCAACTCATGACTGGCTGAACTGGTAAAGTATCGCTCTCTCTCAACAAATGCACTGATACGCTCAAGGGTCTTCTCGATGGTCCTGGCAAGCACACCAACCTCATCATCGCCGAACCGGCTGGACTCTATGCGTTTGTGATCTTCTGCAGATAGCTGTTCCGGGTCGATGTCCGCGACCGCTTTGGCGAGTTGCACCACGGGGGCGACGGCTTTGCGCATAACGACAACGCCCAGCGCGAAACCAAGAGCAGCGAGCGCACCCACGGCACCGGTGAGAAAGAGCAGCCACCACCAATCCTCTGACGACGCATCTTCAATCCCGCTAACATCGAACACCACAAACCCGTGTCGCTGTTCATTGTCGGTGGGTACTACCGCGACATGCAGTTCTTTTTCCTCGAATTCGTACAACCCCTCATCGGGATTCGTTCGTGCCCATTCCCTCAGTAATTCAGGCAAGCTACCAACGTCATCGTATCGTCGAAAGTTCACCGGCATAGAGGGATAGCTCTCTGCAGCACGCTGCAGTTGATGCTGCAGCACATGATCTTCCGTCAACCTGATCGCACCGAGGAAGGCGAATCCCCAGGCCACGCTCAGTACAGCAACGCACAAGGCAAAGGCAATTGCGACACGCGTGCGCAAACTGTGGCGGTACATTACTGAGCATCCTCCGCAATTCGGTACCCGATGCGATGCACGGTATGAATTAACGGGCGATCAAACGGCCTATCAATAGCCTGCCGCAGCTTGTACAGGTGCGAGCGAAGGGCATCGCCATCGGGGCGCTCGTCAGCCCACAATAAGGTTTCTAGATCATCGCGAGCCACAACAGACGGCGCCTCTTCCATCAGTCGTTGAAGTAGTTTCATGCAAGCAGGGGTGAGTTCGACACGCCGCCCCGCGCGATGCACTTGCAGCGTGGACCTATTCATAGTCAGATCACCAACCGTTAGCAGATTGCCGGCTTTTCCGTGACTACGCCTGTACAGCGCCTGCAGTCGCGCGTGCAGCTCCTGTAAGGCGAATGGCTTGACCAGATAGTCATCGGCTCCCGCCTCGAACCCCTTGAGCTTATCGTCAAGCGTGTCTCTCGCCGTCAACATAAGTACGGGCGTTGCTAATTTGGCGTCGGCTCGCAGCTTTTGGCAAAAACTCAGGCCATCCATCCCCGGAAGCATCAGGTCCAGAACAATAACGTCAAACGGATTCGTCAACGCCAGGTACATCGCGCTTATACCGTCATAGGCAAAATCCAGAACATAGCTAAGCTTTTCAAGATACGCAGCGATGTTCTCGCAAATGTCGCGGTTGTCTTCGACAATCAACACTCTAATCGGCGCCGCTCCAAGCACGTTTTCCATCTGCTGCTCTCCCTTGTCAGGCATAAGTTTCTTCAGACAGCTTGTCTGACCTTTCAATCTGATTCCAGCTCTAGTTTGGACTGAGCCAACTGTTCGCGCCGTTCCTTCTCCTTCTCCAGATACTCAATCCAGCGGCGGGCTTCGTCCCTGCTGTCATCGTATTTCGTCGCCTGGCGGAAGGTGTCGGTGGCGTCATCCAGCCGGTCCAGGTTGTAGAGCGACAGCCCCAGCAAGAGGTAGGCGTTGTCGGCCTGATCCGGCGCACCTTTGTTCAGGCCTCTGCGGAAAGAGGTCACCGCTTGCTCCCACTGGTCCAATTGATAGTAGGTTTGCCCCAGGCGTACATCCAGTTCGCCGGTGTCCGATATTCTGGCCGCCTGGATCAGCGTGGGCAGGGTTTTTTCCGCTTCCTGGGCCATGGTCCAGGCGTTGGACAGTAACCGCAGGTTGTCTTTGTCTTCTTTGATGATGCCGTCTTTCATGCCTTTTTCCAGCACCCTGGCGGCTTTGTAGGGAACTTCCGCCCGTAAAAGCAACTGGGCCAGGGTGATCAGCTCATTTTCCTCGTCCAACAGGTTCTGACGGTAGGCGATTTCCAGGGCGCTGAGTCGTTTATCTTCCTGTTTTAGCTCGCCGTAAATGCCGGAAAGTTGCACCCAGTAACTTTTTTTCGGGTAGTGCTTCACCAGTGTTTCCAGCACTCTGGCCATGGCGGCGTAATCATTCTGTTCGAAGTGAATGGCGCGCAGCAGCATGTACCAGTCTTCCCGGGGCACCTTGCCTTGCTTTTCCACGATGTCCACAGCTCTCTGGATCGGGTTCAGGGCTTTGCCGAACTCCTCGGTTTGATAGTAGGCCTGGGCAAGGAAGACATAGGCCTTGGGAGCAGGGTTGGTCACCAACTTAAGCCAACGTTCCAAAAGTTCGATGGCGCCTTTGTAATCCTCGCGAACGAAATACAGCTGACCCAGGCTGTAGAGGGCCTCGGTTTCCAGTGCTTCGGGTACATCGCTTTGATTCAGCAGGTTCTGGTAAGCCTGAATGGCGTCGTCGTAGTTGTCTTGGGAATAATAGATAGAGGCGTAGAACCTCCACATCATGGCGGCTTCGTAGCTGTTCAGGCTGCCCCGGTTTCGCAGGCGATCAAGGGTGGCGATGGCCTCGGCGGTCTGGTTTGCTTCGGCTTTTTCCTGGGCTTCGGACAAGGTCCTATAAACCTGTTCCCGCATAGTAGGGGTTGTGACAGTTTCCCGCTCGCTGCTGTTTTGATCGGTTTGTGCGTGCGCCGTCAGCGGCATTTGCAGCAGCAGGCATACGCCGCACAAGCCGACTCTGAAAGCCAACGCCTTCATCAATACCATGGGGTTCGGGATCGCTCTGCCTGATTTCATTTTTCCAGCCGAAAAGTGATTCTGTTCTGCACGTCCGCCACATCCACGGATTCCCCGTTGACGACTTTGGGTTTGTATTTGAATTTCAGCGCCGCGCGGATGGCCGCATCGTCGAACACATTCGGCGGCTCGGACTCAACGATCACAGGGTCCTTGACTGCCCCGGTGCGGGTCACGGTGAATTCCAGGATGACGTAACCCTCAATGCCCCGCGACAAGGCCCGGCGGGGATAGATGGGCTGTACTTTCACGATGGGCAGGTAATCGCCATCGGAGGCGCTCAGGCCGAAGCCGGTGGAGATGTCCAGGCCTGAATTCAGGGCCGGATCCAGGGCGAGGGGAGGGCTGGACAGGTCAGCCGGCGCGTCATTCATCTGCGGATTTTCAAGCCTGGGCGTCGCCGGGTCCGGCGGCCGTTGTTCCGGCTGCGGGGGCTTTTCCGGTTTGCGTTCACGGGGCTGCACGGTTTCATCCTGCTCCAGCCGGACGAAGTCCAACATGTAACGTCCGCTGTCATCCTCCAACGTGTTGTTGGCCGTGCTGATGAAGGTAATCATGGCCACGAACAATCCCAGGGTAACCAGGCCGGCGGGAACAACAGAGAGGATCAATCTGGGAAACATTGATATTTCACCTATTGGCCGCAATAGCTACGTTATAAACTCCCGCCGCCCGTGCCGCGTCCATCACTTGCACCAATCGTTCATTTTTTGAGTCCTTGTCTGCCTGGATGACCACGGTGCCCTGGGGATTTTCCGCGTGCAGACGTTCAATGTTGGCGCGCACGGAGCGGGGGTCCACCTGACGTTTGTCGATCCAGATCTGGTTACTCGAATCAATGGCCACCAGGATGTTGGCCCGTTCCTTCATCACCGCCGTGGTGGCCTCGGGTTTATTCACATCGATGCCCGCTTCCTTCACGAAGGAGGCAGTGACAATAAAGAAAATCAGCATGATGAACACCACATCCAGCATGGGTGTGAGGTCGATGTCGGATTCTTCTTCCTCAGTCTGCAATCTGCCTAAGGGCCAGCGCATGGATTGTTCCTTTCTCAATGCATTAATCGGTGGTCAGGCGATCTTCAATGAGCTCGCTTTCCCGTTGCGCGAATCGTTTTAGATAGGTCATCGCGAACAAACCGGATAGGGCGCCCACCATTCCCGCCATGGTGGGGATGGTGGCCTTCGAGACGCCGGACGCCATCACCCGCGCATTGCCGGTGCCAACAAAAGAAATGGACGTAAACACCTCGATCATCCCGGTCACGGTGCCTAACAGGCCGAGCAGGGGACAGATGGAAATCAGCGTTTGAATCATGGGCAAGGTGGTCGTCAATGATTGTTTGTCCCGGGAAACCAGAGCTTGCCTGATCTGCTGCGCGTACCAGGATGTGCGCTCGGTTCGCCCTTGCCACTGCATCAGGGTGTGACGCCGATTCGCCCGGTATGGAACCTGAAAGAACCAGATCCGTTCGAAAATCAGCATCCACATAATGAGGATGGTGACGCCGATGACCACCAGTACGTCGCCACCGGTCTCCAGGAAGATCAGTATGGCTTCATAGGCATCAAGCAGTGCGACCATTGTCCTGCTGCTCCATCCGTTGTGCGATGAGTCCGGCGCTTTGCTCTTCCAGGGTATGAATCACGCCCTTCGCCATGGTGCTGGCAATGCTGTGCATGAACACCGTGGGAATGGCCACCAGCAGACCCAGCACCGTGGTCACCAGGGCCTGGGAAATACCGCCCGCCATCAGCTTGGGGTCGCCGGTACCAAACAGGGTGATGGCCTGGAAGGTCAGAATCATGCCGATCACGGTACCCAGCAGCCCCATCAGCGGCGCGGCCACGGCGATGATTTTCAGCAGGGAAAGGAATCGCTCCAGGCGCGGACGTTCCCGGATAATGGCTTCCGCCAGTTTCAGTTCCAGGGTATCCGGGTCCATGGCCCGGTTATCCTTGTGAACCGACAACACCCGCCCCAGGGGATTGTTGCTTTTGGCTTCAGAGGACTTCATCTGGGATTTGACCTTGCTGCGCGTTATGGAGAGCGTGATGATGCGCTCCAGCGCCAACAGCAGGGCCAGGATGCCCACGAGGATGATGATATAGCCGACGATGCCACCCGACTCGACCCGTTCCCGCAGGTTCGGCTCCTTGATCAGGGCCTCCAGCAGGGTGCCACGCGAAGGATCGATGCCGAACGGAACCAACTCTCCCGGGTCTGCCGAGGCCAGATCACGGGTGGTTTCGGTAAAACGGCCCGAAGGTTGCCTCACCAGTTCCGCAACCTTATCGGTGTTGTGGTTGTAGCGGAGATACTTGCCGTCGGACACCAGGTTGAAGGCGCCCACACGGATGACGTCGCCCTGTTGTTCCACGCCGCTTTGATCCACCACCGTGGTGGCAAACCGAACCACCTTGCCGGATTCCGTCATTTCCCGTTGCAACTCGAACCACAGGCGCTCCATTTCCTCGATGGATGCCAGCTGCGAACTGGTGCCCATCTTCTGTGCCAGTTCGGAAAGGAAATCGCCCCGATCTTTGAACTGTGCGCTGATGATGGAGTTTTCAAAGTTGCTGGTGGTGTCACCGGCCACTTGCTGCAATACGCCGAACAGTTCTTTCAGGGAACCGAGGCGCTCGTTGAACGCTGCCTGTAGTTCCGCCGTTGTCTGTTCGTTTTCCTCAAAGTTTTTTTCCAAATCAACACTGCGCTTTTCTTCCTGTTCGCGGGTGGCCCTGGCTTCCGACAGCAGTGTGGCCTGGTCATCCTTGGCGGCCTTGAAGCGGGCTTCCCGGGCCTGGTTTTCCCTGTCTTCCGCGAGCTTGCCTTGTCTCACCAGATCCAGCAGTGTATCCAGGTCCTGAACCGGGGTGGCCGCGCCGGCATTGAACGCCAACAGGAAGAAACAGATCATCGGCAGACATAAAAACTTCATGTTGCTCATTCCGCTGCCTCCGGTCCGGGTACGGGTAATTTCAACAGGCTGGGTGCCACTTCCTTGCGGGCAATGCGCAAGCCCTCCGTGATTGGCGAGCGGTATTGATCGGGCAGTGGAGCCCACTGGCGGTTGGTCTGATCCCAGATGCCGCTGCGCTGGGCGTCTTCCGTTTGATACATGAGGGATACGCGGCCGATGCGCAGAAAATCGACTTCGCGCGGATTGCCATCAAGGGTGAGGGTGCCCGAGTAGGCTTCGATGGTACGGCCGTACTCGTTTTCGATTTGATAGGCTTCCAGCACCTTTCGGAACTTCTCGGCGACCGATACATCGGCGCGATCCATAAGGGTATCGAGATTATCCAACCGCTCCTGGCGTTCCTGTTCGAGAAACGGCACGTCCAGTTCCACGAACTGGCGCAGGCCATCCACCATGCGCAGCATCAACGGAATGACCTGGCGCTCGATCACCGTTACCCGGTCGATGGAATCGCGTAGTGCCTCCATCTCTTTTATCTGATTCGCAATCTGCTTTTCCAGCTGCCGGTTGTACACCTGTAAACCATCGATCTCTTTGATGACCACGCGGTATTCACTGAGCAGCTTGTCAGTCTGTTCCGCCACGTTATCGATCCGCTGCTGCGAGGCCTTCGCGGCCTCGTTAGCGGCCTCGTTGGTCGCGGTAACCTGATTAACGTCTGCGGCCAACACGGCGGACTGCAGAAGTAGGGCGCTCCAACCACAACATAAAAGCAGCGACAAGTGGCCTATTGCGAGCTTCTTTCGGATTCTCATTGGTTCATTCCCTTACCAGGCATAATCCAGTCGCAAGCCGATCAATGGCTCGGCCTCGCTTTCGTCGTCCACTTCAACACCGCGGCGATAGTCAAACTCGGTGTCGTCGCTCGACGACGTCGACGTTACGTTGATGACGTCAAGAAAGGCTGTCAGGTCGATGGGGCCAAAGGCGCGCCGGTAGTCAACACGGGCGTTCAACGAGCCGTAACCGTCTCTTCGACCAACATTGCGCCCAGTGATCTCTTTCGAGTAGCGCAGCGGTTCTCCTGGCCCTAGCACGTCTTCGTAGATAACAAACTGGTCGTCTGGCCTGCCGGAAAGGTATTTGTAACGCGCGGCGACTTTCCACCGGTCACTGATTTCCCAGGTCAGGCCGAGGGTAGCGACGTGCCTGCGATTGAAATCAGCGGCTACGTCACCGCGACCGTCTTTACGGTCAACGACGGCATCGTTGTAGGAATATGTGGCAGTAGCGTATAGCCCTTCGGTGATCGTACCGTTGACCACGACATCGACACCTTGCGATGTGCCATCACCGATGTTGTCGAACGTACCGCTTGCCCGATCAAGGTCGACCACCAGGTCGTCGAGGACTTGATAATAGGCTTCCGTTAACACCGACCAGTCGTTGTTCAGGAAATATTCGACACCAATACTACTGTGCGTGATTTGTTCGTTCTTGAGGTCGTTTAACTCGTTAGCGGCAAGCTCTAAAAACCTTGGCGACTGATAAAACAGTCCTGCGGTGGCAAAATATCGGACCGCATTATTCGGCCGCCAGTTGATGCTGAACCTGGGCGACGCGAGGCTTTCGTCGGCAAAACCGTCCCATTCGGGCCGCAGGCCAGTACCAAAGTCCCAATCACCGACTTCAAAAACCTGGTCTACGTAACCGGCATAGCTGGTTTCTTTCCGGCTTATGGAAGAGTTGATGTTTTCGGGAGTCAGCACAATGTAACGCTGATCGGGGTCTGGTCTGAAATCATCCTGGTCGTAGACAAATCGGATCCAATCGCCATCCAGAACCGTGTCGTAGTCCAGTTCAACTTGCGTTATTTGAACACCGCCGCTGAACACGCCCAATTGATTCAATGTCTCGAAGTCACTCCGCCAGCCGATCTCTGTCTCTTCTTCGCCCACGGTAATAATGTCTTCCCGCACCGGATAACTGGACGGGGGCGCCCCCTCAGGTACTTGTTCGGGAAAGGCTTCGCCCTCTGAACTGACCTTGTCGCTCGAGCGGTAGTAAATCTTGTTGGTCCAGACCGCTGTTTCACCGACTAGCGATCGCAGTGTCAGACCATACAAATCGCTGTCCTGTTCAGAATCCTGAAGCGCCGTGTCTTCGAAATTGGGCGATTCGGACACGTGAGTGACGTCGCGGGTATAGTCCTCGTGGGAATCGATCAGTAAAAGTTCGAACGTATTGTTCTCGTTAATGGGTGTGACAGACTTTACGATGACGTCCCTTATGACGGGGTCCCCAATGTCGAGTTCTTCGATCGTTTCGAACAGTTGGCCGAAATCCAGTCGCCGTGCAGAAACAAGCAAAGTAGAGTCTTCTGTGACTCCGGTAGGGCCGTCGTAACCGACTTCGTAGCCCGCCAGGTCTAGGCGCAGACTTGCTGAAGGGCTTGGGTTGCCATCGGCGACGTTCAGCTTGAGTAGCGATGCCGCCCGGCCACCATAAGCCGGCCCCCAGCCACCCGGTGAAAATTCCGCACCACTGATCACATTCGGTGCGAAAATCGAGAAACGGCCGCCACCCCCGACATCCTCTTCTTCACCCAGGGTCGCATCAAAGTGCACCGCTTTGTCGAAAGGAAACTCATCAACGAATAACAGATTATCCCTTGGCCCACGGCCGCGTACGCTAAAGCTCGCGAACTCACTGTCGGATGCCAGGCCAGGTAACCCGTCCAGCGAGAGCAGGGGATCTGCGCCACCTCCAACAGCACTTCGCAACGCTTCTCTGTCGAGATAGGTGCTGCTTGGCGATGCCAGTACCTCGGCTTGCTGTCCGAGAACCACCACTTCCTCAATGGGCTGCTCTATAAGAGCGAATTCAATCTTGATATTTTTGCGCGTCACCACGCGTACGCTTGGCTCATAGGATGAAGCGAACCCGCTTTTGGCCAGGTTCAGCGAGTAGAGGCCCGGGTCTAGCTGCTCAACGACGATGCGACCGTCTGAGTCGGTTTCTAAAGATTGCGTGGCACCCGTTTCCCGTTCCGTGAGCGTGATCTGGACGGTTGAGAGTGGCCGATCGGTATTCTGGTTTTTGACGATGATCGTCAGCGTACCGGGCGCCTCTTGTGCGTGGGTAACAAGTGGAAGGCCAATAATGAGCGCCCACAGAGTCCACCACGATACCGTTCTCAAGTGCCGGCTCATATTGCTTTCCTCCCAGGAATCGGCCGAATTTATGTGACGAAACGCTGGGAGGTTAACAACGGCAATGTGACTGAAACGTCGCTGAAATGTGGAGGTTGTATCAGGGCTCGGATGCTTGTAGTCGTTTCAACTCAAGGGAGATGCCACGCCGGATGAAGCTGAAATGGGGCAGAGTTGAACGCCGCATTGTGGGTCGCCGCCAGTGATTCTCCAGATGACCCTCTTCCCAAGTCGGTGCAGGTGCTTTAAAGCACTGTCTGAGGGGCTACCTAAATAAATCGATAGCGTGTAAGGAGCTTTCAAATCAGCGCCCACGATCCTGAAGAGCGTCTAGCTCTGCCTCTGCCAGCACCCTAAAATATGCCGCAGTGCCGTGGGCTACCGCTGTCATATAGCGAACCGAGCTTTTCCGATTGCTGCACTTTGCGTATTGAGCTATCTCCTGGAGCGAAAAATCTATCGTCTCGACATAGGTTGGGATAACAGCAAAGGAAGGCCGTTCCTGTTGTTGGACCTCAGAAACGAAATTTTCAAAGACTTTTCTGGCGTCCGCTTCCATTATACGTTTCAGATTCGGAAATGCTCTGGCGATGGCACGGTGTTGGAAAAGACCAAACTGAACCATCCCTTCCCTTACCGCCTCCAGCAGACCGGAATCCTGGTACATGGTGGAGATCAACGCTTCACGTTCTTTGTCCATCTCAACAATGCCAAGCTCATATTGATTAGTCGCCCGTTCGTGCTCTCGGGATCCAGCGAGAGTGCTCCTGTAGATCATTCCATCCAACACCTTTCGATGCCACTCCTGATCTTCGCGACAGGATCTGATTGATTCCAGGTCTTTTGGGCTGAGCGCGTTTGCCAAAGCATAAAACGTGTACTGGTAGGCGGTTTGCCCTTCAAGTTTATTCCGTGCGTACTCAATGACCTTCCTATACGTTTTGGCATGCTGCGGCGAAGTACCCTTTTCCCTGAATTTCATGGTTTTTACCAGTGTTCGTAGGTCTGCCAGAACGTGGAGGTCTATGCGCAACAACTGAACCAAATCGATAGTCTGCTCTCGGGTTAACTCGGCGTTGGTGGTAAGTGGGAATGCCATCGCAAGGCATAATGCGATCCTGAGGAGTACCTTCATGTCCCTACTGAGCCCTTTTCCTTGTGTATCAAAAAACGACGGTTATTATTGCCATCTACGATCAAGATGTCAGTGATGCATCTTGCCAATTGAGACGTGCTGCAAATAAAACCAGCAGATGACTGGGGTATGCGGGTAGTTCCTCACCTTCGATAAAAGCCGGGCGAAGTCATTTTACCGAGGATCAATGCAAGAGGGCAGGCGATTGATTGACGTTTGTATGTAGTTCGTCAACCAGACCCCGTTTCTTGCGGTTTTCCCGCTGGTTGCCATACTTAGGGGACCGGAAGAGGGCGCTTGGCCAGGCCTTTAATTCCACCTGATAATTGACAGAACCCCGGAGGGGAAATGTCAAAATCCATCACCAGCGCGCGGTCATTTCCCCGCCCGTCTCGAAACAAGCGTTCGCTCGGGTTTCAGGAACGTCCCCTGGTGTCGTTCCCGATCACCGAAGTGACCATCGATTGGGACCGGCTCATCGACAAGCGGCCGTTGCTGCTGGAGACGCTCGACACCATGCCCAAGTACCTGCTCAAGCCCGAGGTACTGACGCTGTTGGAGGCCGAGACCCACCCCATGCACCGGCTGATCCTGGATCTGATGTGGTGCACCGGCGCCCGGGTCTCCGAGGTGCTGGCGATCACGCCGGCGAGTTTCCACGACGACGGCTACGACTTCGGGGTGGTGCTCAAGACACTCAAGCAAGGGGCAGGGCGGCCGAGCAAACGCAGCCTGCAACGCTCGCCCAAACGCTTCATCCCGATCCTCGACCGGGACTTTCAGACCCGGATCCAGAGCTACCTGTGGCTGGGGAAGTTTCGGAAGGATGAGCGGATCTTTCCGATCACGCGCCAGGCGGTCAGTGCCAACATCGATCGGCTGATCGATCAGGTGGGGGGAGAGCCGCCCTTCAAGATTGGGTGCCATACCTTTCGGCACAGCTTCGCAGTGCACCTACTCCTGCACGGGAGGCCCCTGAAGTTTCTGAGTCAGCTCCTCGGGCATCGGAGTGTCGAATCAACAGAGGTGTACACGAATGTGCTAACGTTCGATGGCGCGCATTTTTTGGAAGGCGTCGATTTTCACTGATCGGTAGAACTGGATTTTATAGTGCCTGTAATTGGTTTGATCCTGGGTTGTCAGACCCGACCAGTGACCGGTTCCCTCAGAGGAGCGCGCTTTGACACATTACCCTTACAAAGATGCCAAGTCGGTGTCGCATATCGCAGCCAATTCACCTCGTGTATTGAACTCTGGCTAGCGCTTGATTCCACCTAGAAAGCTTTAAAAACTGAAACGTTTAGCTCATGCAACAGACATCATTCGGTATGGTAGATAAGATAATGAAAATCTCTTGGATTCGGAGCCAGGGATGACGAGCGAATCTCAGAAAGTCCTTATATGCTGGATCGGAGGCAACGATCTAGCGGTAGTAGCTGCCATGTCCTCGGGCCCCAAGTTGTCAACGCTCAGAGTGCCGAGTTTGGAACCATCCGAAGCGCTGTTCTACGAACAAGCGTCTTGGGAAAGGCGGCACTGGAATCTCCGCTGTTTGAACGCATCAGCCAGAAAGCGTTTAAAGTCGAACTCTACGGAGGGAGTATGATCGGCGAAATCAAAATTAATCCACCGGTAGCGACCTACCATAACTTCACAACGCTCAGCGACCTTCGCCGTATCAACTTCATCTTTGGAGCCAATGGCACCGGAAAAACCACCGTCAGCCGTGTGATTGCACAAGTCGGTGGATATAGTCATTGCGAGCTAGTATGGAGTGGCAATGCTCCGCTAGAAGTCATGGTTTACAACCGCGATTTCATAGATCGAAATTTTAATCAGGAAAGTCCGCTACAAGGAGTTTTCACGCTCGGTGAAAATCAAGTCGAGGCAGAGCGCGAGATTGCTCGACTGCAGCCGGAAATAGAAAAGATTGAAGGTAAAATTAACAGCCTGAATCTTCAACTCAATGGAGAAGACGGTCAATCGGGTAAACGAAAGGAACTGAGGGATCTCGAACCTGAGCTGCGTGACAGGTGCTGGAAACAGAAGCAACTCCACGACGATACTTTCCGGGAAGCGTTCGCCGGCGTGCGAAACAAGGCGGAAAGTTTCAAGCAGAAGGTTTTGCAGGAAGCTACTTCAAATAAGTTTGAGTTGCTCTTGCTCGACGAGCTAAAAGAAAGAGCTAGCACGGTTTTTTCTGAGGACCTGGAGAAAGTGCCCGTACTTCCGACGCTAATGGCGGGCACCCTTGTAGAAACCGAATCCCATGAATTATTACAAAAGGCGATCATCGGCAATCAGGACATCGACATTGCTGCATTGATTGACCGCCTTGGAAATAGCGATTGGGTGAAACAAGGTTTAAAGTATCACGAACAGACCCCTGAAACATGCCCTTTTTGCCAGCAGCCAACGGATGAACTCTTTTCAGAGAGCCTGAAGTCGTTCTTTAGCGAAGCTTATGACCATGACATACAAGCTTTAACCACGCTTCAAACCCAATATCGTAGGGAATGCGAACAATTGGTCGCTGTGATTCAGCGTATTACTGAGGAAAATAACCCTTTCTTGAACACGGAATTGTTCGATGCTGAAGCGGAAGCCCTCTCTGAAAGGCTGAAGCGAAATTGTGCTCTCCTTGAGAATAAATTGTGCTCTCCTTGAGAATAAACTGGTCGAACCGAGCCGAAGAGTGGAACTGGAGCAAGTCACGCCGTTGCTTGATAAACTGCAGAACATGGTTTCGACGGCAAACCAGGCCATTTCAAGTCACAACAATACAGTGTCAAATATCGCGACGGAGAAGAAAAATTTAATCTCTCAAGTTTGGCGTTTCGTGGTCAGTGAGTTAGCCGATGATCTCACACTGTATCAACAGAAAAAGGAACGGTTAAACCAGATAGTCCAAGGAATGGAAAAAAGTCTGCAAGACAAGCAGAAAGATCGCAAGGATCTCAGAGATCAGATTAAAGAGCTAGAGAAGAAAACGACGTCGATTCAGCCTACCATTGCTGCGATCAATGATTTATTGCAGCGGTTTGGCTTTCATTCCTTTCAGCTAGGAGAGTCGGATGATGATCGTCATTATCAAATTGTCCGCGAAAATGGGGAGGACGCCAGTCGCTCACTGAGTGAGGGTGAAAAGACCTTTATCACCTTCCTCTATTTCTACTACCTGATTAGAGGTGCTCAAACCCCCTCAGGGATAACCTCGAACAGAGTTGTGGTATTCGATGACCCAATATCCTCGCTAGACAGCGATATCCTTTACATCGTCAGTAGCCTTATCAAGGGAGTCATGGAAGAAGTTAGGAGCGAGGCGGGTCAGATCAAACAAGTGTTTTTGCTCACTCACAACGTCTACTTCCACAAAGAGATCACTTTCAATCAAAAGAGGCCAGCAGATCAAGCCCTTAAGGAGGAGAGCTTTTGGCTTGTAAAGAAGCTGCAACATGGCTCTGTTGTTGAGCGTTGTGAAGCGAACCCAATTCGCTCGGCCTATGAGTTGCTCTGGGAGGACGTAAAGTCTGCGAGCCTATCGAGTATAAGCCTTCAGAATACATTGCGCCGGATCCTTGAGAATTACTTCACCATGTGGGGTGGCATGGGGAAAGACGAAGTTTGTGCGCTTTTTGATGGGCGTGACAAGTTAGTTTGTCAGTCGCTGTTTTCTTGGGTCAATGATGGTTCTCACTCAATTCATGATGACCTCTACATTAATCATGGTGAAAAGACGAACGAAACTTATCTCCGGGTATTCCGGGACATTTTTGACAAGGCCGGACAGTTGGGTCATTACGAGATGATGGTTGGTGAACAAGCGACGTTGGCGGAGGAAGCTTAAGTGGCAGTGCAACACGGTATCTGGAAGATCGGCGAAAAGCCCCAGACTCTTTCAACTGTAAAGCTGGAAAGCGAGTCGCTACTCGAAGAGCAAATTACCAAAGACATCTCCATCCTCAGCGACCACTGGTTGTTAATTGGTCGCCAAGTATACACCGACTTCGGTAAGTACATCGATTTGCTGGCGATCGATGCGACCGGCTCTATCATCATAATCGAGCTCAAGAAGCACAAAACGCCTAGGGATGTGGTTGCTCAAACCATCGATTACGCGGCCTGGGTAGAAAATCTCTCCTCTGAAAATTTCGTCCAGATCTATGCGGATTTTGCCGAAAGACACGACCTTCCAAAAAGAACCTTCGATCTGGCATTCAAAGCTAGGTTTGGTGTGGCACCGGTAGAAGATGAGATCAACAGCTCCCACCAGATGGTAATTGTTGCCGCTCAACTTGATGCGAGCACTGAACGCATCATCAACTATCTCAATGACAAAGCCAGCGTTGCGGTCAATGTCGTTTTCTTTTCTGTGTTCCGGGACGGAGAGAGTCTGTATCTGAGTCGGTCATGGATGATTGATCCTGTGGAGACGGAGGAGCGTGCGGCCAATACCGGGCAAAAAGGTGACTGGAATGGCGAATTCTATGTCAGCTTCGGTACCTCGCCGGGTGGTCGTAGCTGGGAGGATGCCGCAGAGTATGGGTTCATCTCCGCCGGTGGCGGGCGTTGGTATAGCAAAACGTTGTTCATGCTCAAACCAGGTGATCGTGTCTGGGTAAACATCCCCGGTACGGGTTACGTTGGTGTGGCCGAGGTGTCTGGCTACCCGGTTGTTGCCGACGAGTTCATCACCCCGGATAAGCCGATGCAGGGCCAATACTATATGGCCGCTGACTGTGGTGAGGATGAGGCTGAGTATTTTGTGTCTGTTAGCTGGCTCCATAGGGTTCCAACTGCCAGCGCAATCAACGAAGTCGGTCTCTTCGGCAACCAGAATTCAGTGGCCAGGCCGCGTACGCCAAAATGGGAACACACGGTTGCTCGGCTCAAGGAGCTTTGGAATTTCATGTAAGTGTGTATACGATCTAGTCACATTAGGTGGGATCACCGAGCTTTCTGCAGCTCAGTGATTAAGAATGTTAATTACGGTTAGGGAAGGGGTATGTCTGACCAGGACACGTCAAGAATAAAAATCCGCGCCACCTTGGTGGAAAAGATCAACTTCGCATGTCACCAGAGTGCATTCGCGGTACTGCGCGAATTGCAGGTCGAAAATCTGGATGAAGAGCAGGATCATTCAGACCTAACGGTGAGGTTGGAGGCATCCCCGGCCTTTCTGAAATCTAAGACGTGGACGTTGGATCGGCTAGCGGCAGGTGGCCTGCTGGCCATAAAGGATCGTGATTTGGAGCTGGATGGAGGTTTCCTGCTCGGCCTAACGGAATCGATGCGAGGGATGGTGACGATTCGAGTCTGCCAGGGTGAACAGTGCCTTTCTGAGTTGACGATTCCGGTGGAGTTGTTGGCTCATAACGAGTGGGGCGGTGCGACCTACATCCCCGAATTGCTGGCCGCTTTTTGCACGCCGAACGATCCGACGGTGGATCGATTGTTGGGACAGGCGAGTCAGATTCTTCGTAAGGCGGGCAAGTCCGGCAGTATCAACGGCTATGAATCCGGAAGCCGAGAGCAAGTGTGGTTGATGGCATCGGCTATTTATTCTGCCATCGTGAAAATGCAGGTGGGGTATGCACTGCCGCCGGCCAGCTTCGAGAGCAATGGCCAGAAGATTCGCTTGCCCAGCCAAATTGAAAGCGCAAAAGTAGCCACCTGCCTGGATACCACTTTGTTGTTTGCGGCCGCACTGGAACAGGCCCAACTGAACCCGTTAGTGATTCTTACTCGGGGGCACGCACTGGTCGGTCTATGGCTGGATAAGGAAGACCTTTCCAGTGTCGTGGTCGATGAGGCGGAAACACTGCGTCAGCGCATTCCCCTAAAAGAGCTGATCCTAATTGAATCCACCTTCCTGACCAATCACCCCGCACCGCCATTCTCCCAGGCAGTGAAGGACGGGAATAAGCAGGTAGCACTGGACAAGGATAGCGAATTCGTTGCCGCCATTGATATTCGCCGGGCTCGGGCACATCGCATTAATCCGATTGGCCTTAAGACACAGGTTGCAGGGGGGCGCGAATCTGCGGATTTGGTGGACGTCGTCGAGCCTGGGTTGGAGGAGGCTCCGCAAGATTTGCCCTCAGCAAATGTGCATGTGGAACCGGATTTGCCAGACGATACGCCGGGAGGTCGTTTGGAGCGTTGGCAGCGCAAGCTTCTAGATCTGTCCGCCCGCAACCCTCTGCTGAACCAGAAGCCCAGTAAGAGCAATTTGACGCTGGTGTGTGATGATCCGGGTGCGTTGGAGGATGTTTTGGCAGCGGGCGCTCGGATTTCCATTGCGCCCTTTCCGCAATTAAAGACTCAGGATCAGGACTCGGATATTCACCGGCAGCGTACTGGCGAAGAGCTAAGAGAAGTATATGCCCGTGATGCGCTTGCCAAGAAGCAAGTGTTGGTGGAGCTGACCCAGGAAGATCTGGACAAGCGCGCGGTGGAGATTTACCGGAAGGCGCAGACATCGCTGAAGGAGGGTGGTTCCAATACTTTGTTCCTAGCGGTGGGTTTTCTGTTATGGAAACCCAAGGACAAAGACAACCGTCGCTATCGCGCACCGCTGATTTTGTTGCCTGTATCGCTGGAAAGGAAGTCTGTTCGTAGCGGTGTGAAGATGGTGGCCAATGATGATGAGCCCCGCTTCAACACCACCTTGCTGGAGTTGTTGAAAAAAGACTTCGGTATCGAAATTCATGGCCTCAGCGGTGCCTTGCCGGAAGATGATAGTGGTGTAGATGTGGCCGGTATCTGGAACCGAGTACGGCATGCCATCAAGGAGGTGCCAGGCTTTGAGGTGGTGGAAGACGTGGTGCTTGGCCATTTCTCCTTCGCCAAATATCTGATGTGGAAGGATCTGGTGGACCGATCTGAGGCACTGAAAGAGAGCCCGGTAGTGCGCCATTTGCTGGACACTCCGCGTGAGGCATACGAGAGCGACATTCGCTTTGTTGACCCGAAAGACATTGACCGTGAATACACGCCCGCAGATCTTCTCACACCTTTGCCGGCCGACTCTTCTCAGATGGCGGCCATTGCTACTGCAGATCGAGGCAAGGATTTTGTCATCATTGGCCCGCCCGGTACCGGCAAGAGCCAGACTATCGGCAACTTGATCGCGCACATGTTGGGCAAGGGTAAGAAAGTGCTGTTCGTGTCTGAAAAAACTGCAGCGCTCGAAGTCGTTCATCGGCGTCTGAAGGATATTGGTCTCGGACAATTTTGTCTTGAGCTCCACTCCAACAAAGCAAAAAAAGCAGATGTGCTGGATCAGCTACGGACATCTTGGAACAGTGCTTCCCAGTCCACAGTCAGTGATTGGAAGGCCGAAGGGGAGCGACTTAAAGCGTTGCGTGATCGCCTGAACCGGGTTGTGAATGCGTTACATCAACGTCACCGCAACGGGTTGACGGCACATTATGCCATTGGTGTGAAGGTGCGTGATGCAGACCTAGCAGCTAAGGTAAAGCTGAGTTGGCCGAATGCGGCTTATCATGATGAGACGCAACTTGAGAAGCTACGTGAAATGGCCCAGTTGTTAGCTGTTCAGGCAAAGGCAGTCGGTAACCTGGTTGACCACCCTCTGAGCGTGATCAGCAATTTTGAGTGGCGCCCTCAATGGGAGGAGGAAGTCGTGGCAGCGGCCCGCACCTTGAAGACAAGCGGGGCGCAGTTGGGCGAGAAATTGGTAGTCCTTGAGAAGGCCTTGGGGATCGACCTGGGGGTGGTGAGCCTGCCCAAGCTAGCAGCCACCGCGGAGTGCGGCCAGGTCTTGCTGGATGCATACCGGCAGCAGGCATCATTCGCGCTGGAGCCAGATGCGACGGATCGATTGGATGCTCTAGAAGAAGCTGTTACTCAACTGAAAGCCTATATCGAGACGCAATCGAAGCTGAGTTGCGCCTATGCGCCTTTGGCCTGGCAGAAACTGGATGCTGTTGTGTTAGAACAAGCCTGGAAGCAAGCCAATGACTCGTGGTGGCCCAAGAGCTGGTTTGCAATGCGCAAGGTAGTCAAACAAATGCGTGAGGGTGGGGCACAGGGTAATCCGGATCCGACCAATGATATTCCCGTGCTGAAGCAATTGAGCGAAACCGGTGGAAAAATTGACCGGTTGGATGGCCAGCTGAGGGGATTACGGGACTGGAATTCCTATGATTCGGACCCTAACGCGATGGCCGCATTAAAAACGCTTGGTTCCCGTGCTCGCGTTGCAGTCGGCAAGCTAGCGGATGATGCGGAATCGCTGGCCAAGTTGCGCGGCAAGATCCGAACGCTGCTCTATGATGCTAACGACTTGCTGGCACCGGATGCCCAGGTTGGTCGCACCATCAATGATTTCAAGGCTGCATTTGAGTCTTTCAATACCCAAAAGGAAAAGTTCGAAGCGCTGATCGGTGCGTCGCTGGATACGCGATTGCCTGAAGGTGTGCCAGCCCTTGAGTCTCTCGGCAGACAGTGTCAGGAGATTGTGGATAATCATCTTGCCTTGCGCGACTGGTGCGCTTGGGTGCGGCGTCGCTCCGAGGCACTGGATTTCCAGCTCGGTCCGCTGGTGCAAGCCATCGAAAATGGTTCTGTGTCTGCTGATCAAGTGGAAGAAGTCTTTGAGGCAGCCTATTGCAGTTGGTGGTCCTCGACGGTAATCGGTGAAGATGAGGTACTGCGCACCTTTTCCTCACCGGAGCACGAAGCAGCCATTCAAAATTTCCGGGAGTTGGATACCCAGTTCAGCAATCTGACGGCGAAGTATATTGCGGCCAATCTGGCCGGAGAGATCCCGGACCAGGAAACCACTCGGAAAAATTCTTCTTGGGGTGTGCTGGCCCATGAGCTTCAAAAGAAGATGCGTCACAAGCCAGTTCGGGAAATGATGGAAACTATTCCGGATGTGATCACAACGCTTGCACCTTGCTTGATGATGTCACCCCTGTCGATTGCCCAGTTTCTTTCCGCCGGGCAGGCAACGTTCGATGTGGTGATTTTCGATGAGGCCTCGCAGATCACAGTGTGGGATGCAGTGGGCTCTTTGGCCCGAGGCAAGCAGGTGATTGTGGCCGGAGATCCAAAACAGATGCCGCCCACCAATTTCTTTGGTCGTTCGGATGATGATCCGGACGGTGACATCGATGGAGAAGGGGATCTAGAAAGTATCTTGGATGAGTTGATCGGCTCCAGTATTCCTCAACGCGTGCTGAATCTGCATTACCGGTCTCGCCGGGAAAGCCTCATCGCCTTCTCCAATAGCCGGTATTATGAAAGCTCCCTGGTTACCTTCCCGGCGCCGGTGCATCCCGACAATGGCGTGTCGCTGGTTAAGCCCGAGGGCTTCTACGCGCGCGGAAAGGCTCGCCATAACCAAGGGGAGGCCAAGGCGATCGTGGCGGAGATTGTCCGCCGCCTGACATCAGATGATCCTACTGTCCGTAACCAGTCCATAGGGGTGGTGACGTTCAATACGGAGCAGCAAAGCCTGATTGAGGATCTTTTAGACACAGCTAGAGCGGAAGATCCAAGCATTGAATGGGCATTCTCCGAGGACGAGTTGGAGCCTGTTTTCGTGAAGAACTTGGAGACCGTACAGGGTGATGAACGAGATATCGTTCTGTTCAGCATCACGTATGGGCCGGATGAAGCTGGTCATGTCACGATGAACTTCGGCCCGCTCAACCGCACGGGTGGAGAGCGCCGACTTAACGTAGCCATGACCCGCGCTCGCTCTGAGATGGTAGTGTTCTCCACTATGCCGCCGGAGCGTATTGATCTGGCTCGCACCCAGGCTCGCGCCGTTGCCGACCTCAAACACTTCCTGGAATATGCCGAACGTGGTGCCTCTGCCTTGGGAGCGGCGATACATGGTTCCATGGGCGACTTCGAATCTCCTTTCGAGGTGGCTGTGGCCAGGGCCTTGCAGGAAAAAGGCTGGACAGTGCATCCTCAGATTGGCGTCTCCGCCTACCGGATAGACATGGGTATTGTTCACCCCGACAAGCCTGGGCTCTACTTGGCTGGCATCGAGTGTGACGGTGCGATGTACCACAGCTCGACTTATGCCCGTGAACGAGACAAGATCCGCCAAGGTGTTTTGGAAGGGCTAGGTTGGACCCTGTTCAGAGTGTGGTCCACTGACTGGTGGACGAATAAGCACAAGGCACTTCAGGAGTTGGATGCGGCGCTAAGAGAACATTTGGAGCTTTCACGCGATGAACCTCGGGCAGATCAAGCTGTTGATGAATGGGTTGAGTCTTAAGCAGGGCTGAGTAAGCGAAAATGTGCCTCGGGGTACGCCCATCATTTCTGGGCTTTGATTGCGTTGCCCAACTCATCGGCAAGATTCAGCAATGCGACCTTGTGTAAAGTGCTAGGGTCGTTACTGCGGAGAATGAGGTTTCTTATGGTTCTGGTTCAGGTGTTGCCACCTTAATCAGAACCGGTAACTCTATCTTTGCCGAGTAGATGCGTCAGATTGGGTCTGAACCACTCCGATTGGTTCAACTGTCCTTATTACCTCGATATCGGAAAAGTCGACTTGGCTATCTAAGCGCTTCATTCCGATCCTCGACCGGGACTTCCAGACCCTGACCCCGAGCAACCTGTGGATGGGGAAGTTTGGGGAGCACGAGCGGATCTTTCCGATCACGCGCCAGGCGGTCCGTGCCAGTATTTATCGGCTCATCGAGCGGAGTGGGGTAGAGCCCCGTTCCAGATCGGGTGGTGTCATACCTTTCGGCACAGCTTTGCGACGCATCTGCTCTAACATGGGCGGCCGCTGAAGTTTGTGAGCCAAATGCTCGGTCACCGCAGTGTCGAGTCGACCGAGGTGTATACCCATGTGTGAACGTGTAGGCAATTTTCTAAACAAAAGCGAACATTTTTAGCGTTCCAGATCATTGTCTTTTGCCCTTGTTGATAGTTGGTGAAAAATTCATCAGGTTAGTATACAATCTGTTTAGCGAATTGACTCGTTATCCGAGTATTTTTAAAGGGTTAAGACAATGACCATCAGCGAAAAAGTTGCGGAATACGTAAAGAGACAGCCTTACGGGGGCGTTTTTACGCATAAGCAGTTGGTGAAGCGCTTCGGAGGTCATGGCCCCCTCATTTCTCAGAGCCTCAAGAAACTGAAGGAGGCCGAGATTGTTGCGCCCCTCGAACGAGGCCTGTGGCAACGGCCCAAGCCGACCCGGTTCGGGCCTGCCTTTGCTACTCCAGAGAAGGTTGTTTCGGTTCTCGCAAAGGAACGGAAAGCCTTCGTCGTGCCTTCAGGCGCAAAGGCCCTGAATGAATTCGGGGCGTCGACCCAAATGCCAATGAAGCCTGTATTTATCGCGACGAAACGTATCCAGCCGATCAAGCTGGGAAAGGCCCAGATCGAGTTCAAATACAGCCAGGCCTTTGAACACGCGGTGAAACAGCTGAGTGGATTGTCAAAGAGTGAAAAGGAAACGGCCGCTCGCTTGTGGGTAGCACTTGAGTACGCCGGAAAGGAGCATGTGAAGCGAGAGGAAAATGTGTTCAAGAATGTTTATCTCTCGCTGTCAGAGAAAGGTCAAAAAAAACTGATTTCAGCGCTTGAGGGCAAGCTGAAGTGGGCGCAACCGATCCTGGAGTAAGGCAATGGCTAAACCGTACTTGTTTACGCTGACCGACGCCGAGAAGAAGGACCTGTTTACGGCGGGTGCATCGAGAACGGGGTTGCCCAGCTACGTGCTGGAGAAAGACTACTATGTGACACTGGTCTTGAAGCTTCTGTTTGAGAAACTCAAGCCAAACCATACTGGGAAGAGTTCCACACCGTTCATGTTCAAAGGCGGTACTACGCTCAGCAAGGTCTTTCAATGCATCGATCGCATGTCTGAAGACATCGACCTTTCGCTTGATATGAAATTCCTTGGGCACCCCGAGCCTGAGGGTGGGGAAAAGAACACTCCTCGAAAAAAGAGAGTCGAGAAGCTGAATTCGGCGGCGGCCGATAACGTATCCAGCGTTTTGGCCCCCTTCCTGCTTGAAGAACTGAAACAGATTCACTCGGACTTCAGCGTTAAGGTGATGCCAAACGGCCTGGACATCGAAATTTTCTACCCTCAGCTTTTCCAGGCGCCAGCTGGCGGATACATAAGGCCGAGGGTGCTGCTTGAATGTGGTGGGAAGGCTGGCCTGGAGCCGTCAGGCACCCACACGGTAGCTCCGATGGTGCTAGAAGGTCTGGGAGTTCAGCACGATGACAGTTGCATCGTCGATGTTCTGGGATGTGATCGCACGTTCTTTGAAAAACTCACCGCCCTCCATGAAATCAATCACCGAGGCGTGGCGAGTCTGGGTGAACGTCAGTCGCGGCATATCTATGACGTTATCGCGATTCACGAGCAAAACCCCGAATTCATTGAAAATCAGGATTTGCTAGCCAAGGTTGTGGACCACAAACAGAAGTACTTCAAACGAGCGACAGCCAAATGGAACGAAGCGGTACCGGGCTCCCTCAAGATTATGCCCGAAGGGGAGGTGGCCAAGGCGCTGGAAGATGATTGGGAGAAAATGGATGTTATGTTTCCCGGTGATCTCCCATGGTCTTTCGCCGAGATGATGCAGAGGCTCAAGGCGATTAGCGATCAAGTAAACGGGCCGAAGGTCTCGGGAGAGGAAATTGAACCGAAGTCGATTTAAACGACGTTAGGCAAATAGGAAAGTAAGTCGTAGGAGGGGGAGTATTGCTACAGATAGGTTCAGGTAAATTGTTCCAAAGAGAAGCCGAGCATGAGAACCATCTGCGCGGTGTAATCTACACAAATTTAAAACTGCGGCGGGAGCAAGAAATTGAAACCGACGCCGGAACAATTCTCCCGACATCGAACTTAGGCAATTCCCTTGCATTAGTTTACGAGTTTTCTGAGCTTATCGAATCTCAAGAAAGTGGGCCGGGTGTACTGATATCTCATGGTGTTGATCCATACATCTCTGATTTTTCTACGATTCTATCCTTTGCTCTGAATTGTATTGCTACACCTGATTATGAACTAACAGATAGGCTACTAAGCTCAAGGCGAAGCCCTGCTACACCTGAGACTCCAAATAGGTTAGTTAGAAGAGTGTTCGATAGAGAAGTATGGGGAAATCAAAGCGATGAGGTAAATTTAATAAGTTTTGTAAAACAATTGATTGGATTAAAAAGAAAAACCTTTTTGGGAGTTATGAGGGCAATCAAAACATATGTTACAGGAATGCATAGAATTTCTGATGATTTGGAGCTAGCTTATACCTTATTGGTTGCCTCCGTAGAATCCTTAGCTCAAGATTTTGATGAACATGAAGCAACTTGGGAAGATTTTGACCCCAAAAAAAGAACTAAAATAGACCGAGCATTGTCGTCGGCAAATGAAACAACTAAAGAAAATGTGCGGGCTGCCATTTTGGAGATTGAAAATACCGCTCTGGCTCGTCGATTTCGTAATTTCACTTTGAATAATCTTGGTCCTTCCTTTTTCAGGGAAGACGTTAACGGGAATTTGAATCCAGTCACACGAGAAGAGCTAACAGGCGCGCTAAACATAGCATACCGTGCTCGATCTAAATATATTCACAATCTTAAACAACTTCCCAGACTTCTAACTATGGGCTCTTCCTTTTCAGAAACCTGTCGGGTAGATAGAGAAACCTGGCTGACTTTGCAAGGGCTTTCTAGAGTTGTTCGTCATGTGATTCTGGAGTTCATAAGACGCCAACCTACAATTAAAAAAGAAGTGCATGATTACCAATTGGAGAGGTCTGGAATTGTTCAAGCTCCTTTGGCTCCCCAGTATTGGGTCGGCAACGTCAAAGGCATGAATCGAAAATCAGCACCCAGAAAGCTTGAGGGATTTTTAAGTCAGCTCGGGTCTTACCTTTTAAAGGAACCTGGCGTATTAATCACAGACCTAACTGCTGTATTAGAGGAAGTCGAAAATCTTATTCCAATGTTAAATAAAAACGAACGCAGACCTTTTCTTGCCCTGTATTTTATTTTTAACGGCCTTCTCTCCGAAGAAAATCGCATGCCGGGACTTAGAAAGATAAATGAAAAGTATAAGGGTGAAATTTCAGAACCAAGTCCCGAAGCAGCTTTTATGAACCTAATTTTTAATATTATTCCTCAGTGGAGTTTCGGTGAGCATCAGGAAGTAATTAAAAAATATTTTAAGACTAGGGACAGTAAGCAAGGGTTTCGAGCGCCGAGGGTTTTGGAAGCCGGTATTCTTCTTGAGTTAGCTGAGCGCTATCGAGACAAGGGTAGTGTTAAGGATGCAAAACTTTATATCTCAAAGGCGGTAGAAAGTTACCCTGAACACGAGGGGCTAAGATTATTCGAAAACGAGTTTTTGGAGAACAACGATCAAATACGCTGGGACAATGTCCTTCTGGCTAATTCTAATAAGGAGAACGCCAATGAAGCCTAGCAAATCGCTGTTGTCGGACATGGGTTTGCTCCAATACCCATGCCGCACAAGACCCTCAAGGTGAGCCCTCGGGCTTGGATCTGAACGTCCGCTTTGCGACCAAACCCAACTTCGCGTTCAGGCACCAATACATCCCCATAGCCATGAAATCCGCGTTTGGTTGGCCAGAATCGGCTTATGAGTCGTTATCTGGAGGGGCAGGGCAGCTGTCGGTGTCCGGCGCTATCAATAAGACACATAACAAATGCGCTGAAAGTTTTAACCTGTCAGGTACGCAAACCGGGGTGCATTTGAGGTGTTTGAACAATAATAACGACTGCGCTTTAAAGTTGATTCGGTTGCGTACTAACCAACATATTTGTACCCGGCATCCTGCAACGCTTCCCTCAGTGACTCCTCAGGAGGTTCTTCGTATATCAGCGTTGTTGACGGTGACACATGGCCAGCGATTTTTTGTGCAACTTTAACTGACCTCTTTTGTTCATGAATGATATTCGTCATTAAAGTCCTCCGGCCACTGTGGGAGCTGGCTCGCTCAATACCTGCCCAATGCCTCTGCATGAGAGCTAAGTGTTCCTGGAGAGTGTTGGGAGAGTACGGGCCTCCTTTTTGAGTCAGGAATAGATTATCAGTCTTTTTCGCCGAAGGATCTGCTGCCAGGCGGATCGCAAGGTAATTTGCTATAGCATTTCTCAGTGCTGCGTCATTCATCGGAAGATCGCGCGATTTACCACGGTGCTTGTTCACTTCAGGATAAAAATCCTCCGCTTTGATCTCGGCGCCGGCCTTAGCCATGGTTTCAATTCGCTGAACAAGCTGGTGAAAATCGTGAACACTGAAACTGATCCGACGGCGTTGGTAAGTTGATTTGGATCGCCTCAGCGCATCCGCACCTTTAGTGTAAGCCGCAGGCAACGCCAGGATTTCTTTGAGCTTGAACGAACGCTGGCCAGAAGTGTCAGGGCCGAGTTCGGCAACGTCTTTGATCTGTAAAAGCGCGATTTCCTGGACTCGCAGCCCGAGCTTGAAGCTGATCTGAACCAGCGCCGTGTTCTTTTCCGGATAGCGGTGTTCCTGGATCGCTCTCAATAAGTGGGCGAACTGATCAGGCGACAACACACGTGCTTGACCGGTCTTACTCATTTGAAAGCTCCTGGTGAGTCCCTGAGGTGCGAAGGAGAGGGCAAAACAAAAATCCGTAATAATGTTATTTCGACGCATATTGTACTGCGCATAATGTATATTATGTTAAATAGTATATGTTGTTCTTTAAAGGTAGAAACAGCAGCTGGTAATTAAACTTGGCGGCGAAATGATTCAATTTAGAGGAAATCCAGGCAACCCCCTGTCCGAGCTAAAGATTCGCTGTTCAGCTAAGGGTTTCTCTAGTAAATCTTGACGTCGTATCCCAAGGCACGGAGAGATTTGCTGGTTCGCCCATTCCTTGGAGGAAACCAATCGGGCTGGGCCCACCCGGCAAGTTCTGCCAGTTGATTTATTCCGATGTGAGGAATCTTGAGAGCTGGGTCATGTTGGGCTTCGAATAAACGGACTGGTAGTTCTTGCCTCGGTCCTCCATATAGTACGTGCCTGACAAGCTCCTTAAAGCTCTGTCCTCTACCGTTGCGTTGGTCATTCAACCAACCTGCGAAACGCTCAACGCGATCAGCCATCTTGGCTACCGAACCTTTTGGCAAGTTAAGCATCGACGCAGGAAGTTTGGATACATGGTCTTTCGTTGAGTGATTTGCCCAGATAATTTCAATGAGATCCTCTTCGTTAAGGCTCTCTATTCTTTCAGGATCCAGCAGTGATCTGATAACCGGTGCACGGTCATAGAGGTTAATATCCTCCTCTGATGGAGCTTTCTCTTGGGACTGCCACCAATTAAGTGCCCGTTCCAGCGCTGCTCTCGGATTGGCTCGGTGGTCCACATAATATTTTTCATATGGGTGCCCGCCACTTCCAGTCACCTCGTTGTAGTAATAGGCATGAAGAAATTGATCCGCCTGCCAAGACGCGGGTGTGTTGGGACGCAGCCAATCTGGTTTATGGTCCTCTACTACCGATGCAATTTCGCGTAGAACCGTCAGCCCGTTCTCCCATTCTTTAAGGAAATTTTGTTTTCTTTTTTCGACCGTTTTCTTTCTATCTACAAAGGCAGGTCCTTCCCAAATCGGCTTCCGTCTCTTTCGCTTTGCCTCGTCTTCGAGACGCTTCAGAGCCTTGCGGCGCTCTTGGTACAGCTCTGTCTGCTCATCGATAATTTCCCGAGTCAATGGAAATGCTGCTTCCAACGATTCAAGGTAGTCGAAGAAATCAGAGACTTGCTGTAAACCACCAGCGTTTTCTAGCTCTTCCTCACTGAAAAAAATCCCGGCTTCGAGGTTTGTCAGCCAAGCCCTATCTGTAAGGTTTGCAGACCCAATATAGACACCATAACCTTTCCACCATATGGTTTTTGCGTGGTGAACGTCAGGGATCAGGTAACAAAAGATATTCTGACTGGTAGCATTCAGCAAATTTTCGAGGAGGTCCGGGGATACAGGTACCGTATGATCGTACCGCATCCAAATATCCAACCTACGTTGATGTTGAAGGCAATTTTCAATCAGGGTGTCTGAGTCACTTCCATACGCAATTGCGGCCTTGACCCAGTCAACCTCATCGTTTGGTCCTGGTAACTCACTTCTTAAAAAATTGCTATTCGCATGGTTTGCGATGAGCTTCATCTGGGTCTCCGGACAGCCCTGAATGGCGGCCATAAGTCATGCATTCGGGACTAGAATGCTTTGTCCCGCTCACAAGCTGCCAATAGACTTTTGGCGTATCGGGTCGCGCGCCGATACACGTGGCGCTCGTTGACAACGAAAAGGAATATAAAAAGAAACACTATCGAGCTGCAAATGTACACCTACCCCGGGTGTCATGCTGGAAACTCGTCTCTACCAGCGCCAAAAGTCCTCTCACCCCCGCTTGAATTTCCAGCGCACAGCCAATAACGAAAGCGCAATCAATAACAATGAGATAAAACTCTGTAAAAGTCCGACTAAGACTAAATAAAGCTCCTCATCATAGAGCGAGATATTATTAATATCATTCGATCTTAGCGCGGAAAATGGGTAAATCATTTGCTTTATCGAAAAAACGAAGCCTTTTACCACTACATTTATATCGAAATCGTACCTAAATCCAAGGACTGGACTTAACAAAAGCGAATATATCGCAGAAAAGCTTACCAGCAGGCACAGCAAAATAACCAACGGACGTCGGTAGTCTGTTCCAAAGCTAGACAAAAGCCTATACCAAAATGAAAAATGAAAGCATTTAGATCCATTGACCCTCGTGTTTAGCATCGACTCTTGCTCAAGTTGGTAGAATACCCCCTCCTCCTCTCTCGCCCTTTGAGCCTCCATCGCAAGCCTTAAGGTCCTATACGCCCTTATCGTGTTTTCGCCCTTTTTATCATAATAAAATTCATGTTCCGGAAAGATTGAGCCTTGAGGAATATCAACGCCATGGAACTTTGGAGATTTTTTAAATTTAGTATCCGTGAAATCCAATGGGTTCTCAAAACAACGACCGCAAGCATTAATCTCCCCAATCGAAGACGATCGAATTGAAATGCTATTCATTTTATTTTTTTCACTTTCAGAAGCGAGACTTGCTGAAATGTCGATATCACCTATTTCGCTACTATCTATATTAATTCTTCCTGAATAGGAGCCATCAAAACCAAAACTATATTTGGGAGCTTTAGTGTTCAGCATCCAAAGATTTCCGATTTTTGAACAGACGGAAAAGAATGCTCCGGATGGAATATCAGAATTCGAGTCACAAATTTTAAAGTAATCAATATTTGAGTGGGAAATTAGGAATTCGTAGCAGTTTAGTTCTGACTCGTTCAGATATAAATCAACTTTTCTCGACGAATTACCAAGCGCTGACAAATGAAGTTTTTTATTAATTGAAGTTTTAGCAAATTCAATCGTTGCTAAACATTTTTTGAAAAAAGCTGATTCGATGACTGAATTACTGACAATTATCATCCCACCTAAATCTTCAGATGCAGTATCGGCTGTTACCTTCGCTGATGGGAAAGTGCAGTTTTCAAACAGGAAAGTATTAGTCCTAACACCCTCTACTCTTAAAGGAAAAAAATTCTGGAATGTACAGTTCTCGAAAATAATGGCTGCACCGTCTTCTATTCCACCTAAAGTAAGAGGCTTTAAAAAAGCTACATTTCTGAAATAAATACCTTTTAAGAATCGGTCTCCGTTAAATTCATTCGATGGATATTCTCCACCCAATATTTCTAACGAAAATCCTTGGGAAATCGATAATTTAATGTGGTTTTCTATTTTTTCTATTTGAGCCTTCTCGTTTTCAGGCGTAATTTCAACGAGGCCGAGAGATATAGTTGTTGCTGATGACATATTATTTATCAATGTCCTTATTTTCCACTATTAAGATTTGATGCTCCATACTCTGATAGCTCAACCCTAGAATCTTTTTCTGCTAAACTTGGAATAAAGCTTTTTCGTTGTACTTTAAACCCAACAATCGAAAATAAAAAGAACGGTATGCCCCCGAAGCTCCTATTCTAGCATCAGCACAGAACCATAAAGACCAAAACCGATGTAACCAGTAATTCCTATTAGACCAATTGTAAAATTGGTTATTTAGCTGGCATACTTGTTCTTCGGATTGGCTTATTCAAATTAATTTAAACATTATCGTAATGTAAATGTCCATGTTTGCTATCACCATGAGGAAGCACAAGGTTGAATGAGGTTCAGCAACCATGGCATTTTTTATATTTCAAACCACTACCGCAGGGACATCGATCGTTACGGCCAATTTTCCCAGTGAACACCTGCTGGGACCCGTGATTAGCCTTGGGTGCGCCTGCCCTACTCATCCGTCGACCTATCCGTTCCGCAGCGGCGAAAATATGTGCATTACCCATGGTCCGCACTGTGGGTGGATCAATTTCGAAATATTGGACTTTCTCATAGTTAGCAGCATTACCCACCTCTACATATATTCCTACAGCTGTCGATGTTTTTGCGTAAAGGGCCGAGGCAGCTGCTTGCTCTTCGATTTTTTGCCGGTTGGGGGTGAACTTTGAATCTTGCATCCAGACAAATAACATCTGATCGCCGTCAGTAAATGCAAAATATCGCTCAGGATTTTCTCCCAGCGTCTTGCGTACTTCTGAAAGTCGTCTAGCGAGATCGTCACGTCCTTGTTCACCGTAATCTCGTATCAGATTATCAACCTTAAGCCAACGGGGTTTGCGACTGGTGTTAATCGCCTCTAAAAGCTTAAGTAATTCGTTCGGGAAATATTGTGCTGGGACTTCATTGGCTTTCCAGTTCTGTCCCTCGAAATATTGATCAACCACTGAACTCATGCGATCCCAGATGATCAACTTTGCGTCGCTTTCTCGAAGTTGCTCAGCGATGTCTTTGTCGAATCGATTGCGCGTTACGTACGCCCCGAGATGGTCAAATTCGTCAAAGAGATGCGCATGCTTGATCGCAGCGACTGCCTGTCGAACTTCCATGTAATGAGAAAACTCCCCAGCTGTAGGCAATATGCGTTTCAGCACGAACAAATCATCAATCGACATCGAGACAAAACCGTGTTTTCCCAGAAGAGGTTCTATCTCTGGTAGGTCCTTGCAATATGCAGAGAAAGGTGAGAATGATTCCACCGTCAGCCCTACGGGAATCATCACTCGGTAATCTAAGCGACTAACGCTACCGATTTCCCGATAGTTCCCGTCAGTAAAGCTGTAAATCGGCACCTGATCTGCCGAATTTAAGTAATTAAAGAATCGCTCACATTGCTTGTAGACCTTAAGTACTAGATCCTTAAGAGACTGGGCGTGACGTTTAAAGTCAAGAGCAGGTGAAGCGATGGTGGCAGCTGCTCCTGCCTTCGCTTCTACAAGGTACATGACATCATCAATGAGAATCAGAGTGTCGTTTTCTACCCAGTGCTTTGAAACCGGATCTTTGTAATACACTTCTTTGTAAATAGTCGCACCAGGAAGCTGGTCCGCCAAAATGTCGGGAAATGCTCCCTCGCTCATTATTTTTTGTCGTTCTTTAAAGCACTTTTTGTACTCTGGCTTCCGCGCGAGTAACTTGAAAAGTAGTGCGCGGTAACCTGCGTCCCTGATAAAACATGGATCTACAGCAAAGTATTCCGACCCAAGTTTAACTAAGGGCTTTTTGCGCGCTGGAAGAGTTCTATATGGGGTGCCTGAAAACTTACCTTCCGCAAAAAAATCGTTATCTTCTCCCCTCTCATAGGCTAAGTCCGTCATAAGATCTTTCGGAAGATTCGTATGTCGACTGACGTTTGCGATCCCACCACGCAGCATATCTTCCATAGCAAGGCGCACGGCCATCGCTTTTTCTCCATTTTCGGCGACCCAATGCTCCATCACCTCCTCGAGGGACTTTCCTTTATCTTTGGCATATTGCACTGCGGCTTCGTGTTGCTCGCGCATCTCCAACATTGCATCTGCTTGGCCGGTACGCGTCGCATTCGCAATGTCCTGGAAACCTTTCGCAATTTCCGCCGCCCCAACACCATAAACCTCTGTTAAGGCATCGTCATGAGGAGCTAGAACGTAGCGATAGAATTCATTCTCTAGGACCTGATAACGATTACCGCGTAGAGCAATCCATGATGATTTTGCTCGAAATTCCAATTCCGCAGTATTTGGCCCAAACTCTTGATTACCTGTATCCGCAGATGAGCTGATCGCATATATCATCGCCTGCTCTCTCAAAATGCGGCTCAATTCATACAACTCAATGCACTGGGCCTCATCAAACTTAGCATCATCCGGGAACTCATCCGACGCCAGGACAGCATGAACATATTCGAGCAGAAACTGGGATTCGTTTATTGCATTCTTTTGACCCTCCGTCGGGTCGCCCTCCGCTCTCTCATGGTCCTTGCTTCCAATTGCGGTTAAACGCTGACCATAGATGTAGCCAAGGAGATCATGAGGCGGCATTCGGACGATTATCGCGCGCATGTGAGCAGCGATCCGCTCCATCTCATTCAAAGCGGCCTCTGCCGCTTCCATCCGCTTTTCCTCGGAACTCAGGGACATCAACGACGTGTCTGGCAAAGCAAAGCCTCCATCGGACGAATTCTGCTGCTCATAGAGTGAAGATAGCATGGCAAAGTAACGCGTATTGGATCGATCAACTGGTCATCAGGGCGTATACACCAATTCAAGCCAGACACAAATTTGATGTCGTTTGCGTATAAAATGCCTGCCCAAGCATAAAGGACTTGCAAACGTCGAAACGGTGGGTTGCTTGTCGGTGGCCTGGCAACGGTGTAAAACCGGTTTGAACTTCCCCAAGTCTTTAATCCAACGGCTTCCTCTTCATGACCTTTACAACGTGAGCGCTGCGGAAGGAAGTCCCTGCGTCGGTTATCTTCAGGCGCTGTCAGCGTCATTAAGGTTTGCTACACGAATTATCCAACCTTCCGGGGTCATCGCAGTTGGAACGTTATTAAAGGCTTCCGCATGTTCACGAACCACTTCAGTTACAAAGTCGGTCGCGTCGACCATCCTCGTGCCAGTCTGTAAAAGGAGCTTCCAAATCACGCTGGGGTATGTCGTCCTGAATTGTTCATCTGTGTACTTCAAGAGGCAGAGCCTTTCATTTTCAGATAGATGAATCGAGGGCTGATCCTGGCGTGACGATTTCATTTCAACGAGCAAGAGTCGAAGCTGACCATCGTATTGGTCAAAATCCAAGTAGTCATAGCCCAGCCCATCCCAACGGTTAGCAAGGTGTAGGATGGTCTGCCATTCTTCTTCCGTGCAAGGTAATTGAGGGAAGGTAATACCCTCCAGCAGTTTAGAATTGGACTCAGAAAGGCGTGAGTATTCCTCGCCAACCATATCCAACAACTTTTTCTGCTCTTGGAAGCCCAGTGCTGACGCCCTTTTTGCCGCATGAATTGTGCTCAGCTTCTCAGCAAGTTTCCCACTTCTGGATCTGTTGAGTTGTGCCGTTATCCGCTCCTCCTCCGGAGACACCTCGAAAATGCGATCAGGGTATTGCCGAGGCCTTTCCAGTGGCTTTATCTTGGTAAAGTCCAGTTCAGAGATCGGTGCTATCTGAGGCTTCAGACCCAATTCTTCTGCTTCCCGTTCTGATTTTCGAAGCTCGCCATCTAGGCGGCCCATCAAGCCGTTGAATTCCTCTTCAGTTATCCCAAGCTTCGTCAGGATCCATTGCAGAGGATCAAAATCATATCTAAATCGTACTGGGTCTGAGTGGATCAGGGATATCCACTGAGATTCATCGAAATCGCCAAACGCATCTGTAGCGGCCAATTGCTTCAGATGATGACTTACAAAGTTGAGCAGCCGAATCTCATTTACGGACTCAGGGTTCAAAGGACTTAAATGAACGCGAAATTCACCTGGTAGCAACTTCTTAATATCATCAAAGCCCATTCCGCAGTTTTTCAGCAGTGTTTGATCCCGCCAATTGGCTTTTGAGATTTCGACGCCCGTGACTTCTGACAGTCTGCTTATCAGAGATTCGAGCTTTTGCTCAGGTAGCCATTGTTCAATGACCGCCCGGGCGTCGGCAACGGCATTATCAGAGAGTTCAAAAACGTCGAGGGATTCAGCCGAATCGACAATTTGTTTAAAGTGGACAGCTAATTGGGGACGACGAAATACCTCGTCAGCAAACCAGTCACATATCCGATGTCTGAATTTACGGGAAGCGTGGTCGGCGGAGCGTGAAACATAAAGAGTCAGATTTCTTTTGGAATCGGGCCGTAACGGCTCCCACAACAACTGGGCTTCGGAGAGTAGGGTCGATGTTGATCGCAGCTCTACTTCGTCAGTTCCTAGCTTTTCATCTTGTTGAGCGTACTCACCTTCCCAAACAACGAGCGTTTGCCAGCGCTTTTGGAGCGTCGATTCATCAACTTCTGCCAGGCCGGGCACATCCCCATAGCAGGCAAAGGCAAGAAAATTCGGCAGATATTCGTTCTCAAACAAGCGGCGGATGGAATCACTTTCAATGAATTCTGAACTGACAGTGATTGGACTTTTTAACGAAACCTGATGAACTCGATCAAGTCTGGTTGCAAGAGTTCCTAAATCTCCGTTGGCAAGCCAAAAATAATGCTCGCCATCTCCTATTTTAGTTCTGGTTTTTCTGAAGGCCTCTGGTATGTACCAAACCCTGTCAGATTGGCCTGCAATGCCTCGTCGGCGAGATTTACTCTCCTCGTAGAACAATGGAATTCTGTCCAATAAATCAGCCGATACTCTATGCTCCGACTTAAGAAGCACCCTATTGATCTGTTTTATCAGTTGGCGGTAGACAGACCTTATTGCCCCAGATATATGCGGGTCGTTTCTGCACCCGTGAGCGATGTTCTCCAACGTTCCAATTAGTTTCTCCAGATCAAACGTTTGATCGACGGAGCGCACCCCTAGCTTGTCTAAAAAAGATTTTTCTAGGAGAGAAACTGAGTCAGAATCGATTACTGGAAAGCCACGGACATTACCCTGCACGACGCCAAGATAGGCCTTGGAAGGCTCAACAAGCCCTACTGCCCCCGCAGAAACCTCTAGCCAAGGTTGATTGGCCTTATCGTCCAACGCTTCACTGACTCCTGTTCTTTGGTAGTCACTACTCATCCATACGTCGTACGATTTGGCGAGTAGCGTCAAAGCATTTGGTCCGGATTTTGGGTTGTGCTCTATCAGAGGTATCTGCCACTGGCCGATCGCCCCTTTTGAGACGAGTGGAACCACATCCCAAACCCCCCAATATTTCAGGACACTTAGGTAATTAGAACCGAGAATTTTTTCGCAGGCCCTCTCATCAATTTGGCTTACCCGCTCCAAATCCAGACACATTGGTAGTCTCGAAATGTAGCTGGTCATGAAAGAGTCGCTCACGGGAGCCCAGGAACCCGAGGGTAAAACCGGAACTAGCAATCTCTGAGAGGGAAAGACTTCATCCTTCCCAAGGAATCGCCAATTCGTATGCCTCAGTGAACCTTCATCTGGATCTGGAGCATAAATGTCGCGAGCCGCTTCCAGAAAACGACGCTTCGAAGCGTCAGAAGGGGTATCAAGCTGGCCTCTTACAATTGCACGGAGGATTGAGGTGGCGTCATATTCGGCCCAAACGCCACGCTTCTTTAATATCTCTGCGACGTTCGCAGACCCGGGAAAGCGCCAATCTGTAACAACAATACCCGGCAGATCAATGGAGGCTCCCTTTAAGTTGCCAGCCACTCTGCCCCTACAAAATAGCCCAGTGCTTGAGTTGGTCGCCGATGATGGGCCTGGTAAGGAGCATGTTCCGGTGACAATGGGGTCATCTTGAGAGCTATCTCTATCAAGTATAGTTGGAACAATTTTCAGATCTTGCTTAGAAAAACAAGCCAAATACGGATCAACTGAATGGAGGTAGTGGTCATCCCACTTAAAAAAATGTCCGTTAGTTTTTGGAGGAATGTACTCACCGACTAACTGAAAGAGTTCGTCAAAGTAACTCTTTCGGGGGGAAACAGTGTTCGAAGTCGCAGCACAAATTAACTTAGAAAGTTCCTGCCCATTTCCCGTTAGGCGCTCAGAGAGGGCATGAGCAAGGATTCCCCTACCGCGAAACACCCTGAAAATATATGGAAGCTTGGCGACCCCAGGTTCGCGTAGAACAGCGGCAATCAACGCATCAACTGCGGCATCAAGTAGTAAGCGGTTATAGCGGTTATTCTGGAAGTCTATCTGCTTTCTGGATTCCGAGAGGTAAAAGTCACCTTGAATATGAAGCGGACTTCCGGTCTCAACCTCGGTGGGAAGGTATCCATGAAATTTCCCAGACGGTGCTGATTGATCCTCCGTCCGAAGAGGGAAAGCAAGAACCAGTCTCGGATCGCGGTCAAGTTCGAAGCCCAGGCTAACCATAGCGTCTTTTAAGTCGTGCGAGCGGAGACTTGTATCCACGTCGACTCGAATCCAATTGTCGGTCGAGGTAAAGAGATGTTTGGTAATTTCCTCGGATTCGGACCTCACAGTAAGGTTTAATGGAGCCCCGTCAGTACGAATATCACAGACGAAGTCGAGTGGTGCGGATTTCAACTCTTGAAGGGGGCCAGAGAGAAGCAGGTCGAAGGCGTCTGGTTCAATGTCCTCAAGTTCAATTGCTGTTACGGCCCCCTCCTCTTTCCACGCAGGATTAGAAATAAATTCGGGAAAGTAGAATGATGGGGCCCGACCGTAGAATTTTTTCTCCAGAGTGGAGTTTTCTAGAGTACTTCTGATCAGCTGAGCGGACTCAATATCTTCCCACTGATTAAGGTGTTTGGCTTCGAGTGGCCAGCGTAATCGTATTGCCCAGGTTCCTGTATCGGCTTCACCTTTAGTTCTTATCGAGACAGAACGGCAAAATTCCCAGACCGACTTGAAACCAACCCCTTTGTTTCCGATCGCTTCGCCTGGCTTTTTGTTGCTGGTGTCAATTGAGCAAAGAGCCTTTAGATCTGAGCGAGGCTCGTTTTGTCTTGCGCGGGCTCCAAAGGGTTTTCCATCATTAGCCACCGTGAGTGACCGTGAGGCAGGGTCGACGATTATCCAAATATTGGCTTCAGCACGATCCACTGCGTTTTGAAGTAGCTCATATAGAACTCTTCCACGATAGTCGTTGGTTACAGCCCGCTCGTGCGCGATGTGCCCAGCTACGGTGTCAGGGTGGTCCTGGTACAGTTTGCATTTTTCACGGACCATCTCACCGACAATGGACTTAACGAGCATAGATCTTTCCTTGATTTTAGTTCAGTCATCCATCAAAGATGGTAGTTCTAAAAATTTCGCGAAAACAGGTGGGTAATAGCTTTATACCCCCTGCCACCCAACCAAGGTTTTGGGTCGAGGCAACCAACTTCCGCTGGGAGGTTGGCTTCCCTTGATGTGCTGATCCTCACCCAAAATGCCCCGTTAAGCTAACATTTATTTAGTTGTTAGTGACTTGGAATGGTTTCTTCCAGTATTCTTGAGGTTTCGCGCTCTAGTTAGTTAACTAACCTAGTCAGGCACGTGAGACCATTCAACAAATACCAATCCTACCGATGCTGCAATCACTAAACACTTTAAGCCTCGCTTTCGGGCATCTGACACGTTTGCTTTCGCTTGGCATATTCTTCATCTTCAATGCCGTAGTCGCTGTATCAAGCTACGTGCTTCTGGTTTCAGCGACTTTTGAATACAGCTACGGGCAAGATGATCTTGCTCTGGCTGATTTGATCGCTCTAGCGCTGCTTGCAATGGCCACTTGGCGCTACTTTCATCGCGGGAGACAAAGCCAGACCAAACTTTGGCCCCTTCTGAAAAGATTCGCCTTCACACTTACCTTTATTACATTGGTCCTGCTTTCGGTAGTGGGAATTTTCGCCTCTATTGCACTCGTAGAACCCGAATTGGCAAATGAGCATTTAGCCGGGGGAGCGGATGATCTGCTGCTTTATGGAATTTTCTGTACCTTCATTATCGCGATTTACGGTGCTACGCCCTTACCTCCGCTGTCTTTTCAAACTCATGCGCCAAGCAAACAATTCTCTGGGCGACAAGACGATAGGCACGCAGGCAACAGCTCAGAACCAGAGCCCCCAACTCTAGACCCGTCAGCCGAAAAACAAGTGTAAGGACGCAATGTGAATTTAAGATCCATAATTCTGGGGTTATCCATACTGGCCGCTTCCCAATCCCTTTTCGCTAAGGAAGGACCATTCGAATACAAGGATGCCAGTCTGTTGGTCCAATCATGCCAGGAAGCGGTGGACGTATTTTCATCGCATGAGAAAACAGGCTACTTGGCGGCTTACAGGACATCGCTTTCCGAAGCGCTCAGGGCTGGTTACTGCATTGGCGTTCTTGAGCAATTTGCCGATGCTTACGATCAATATTGCGTGGGAAGTGCAGACTGGTTCGAAAATGCCAAGCGCATTGCATCATTGAATTTGACAGCACGTGAAGCAGTTACAACTTCAACAATGGACATTCTTGAAGATTATGCCTGTGGATACTGAGGGGCTCACCGTCCCGGAGGCAATTCGGAAACTCTTTGGCGTTGATGTGGCGAAAGAAAGCCACTTACTTAAAGACAAGGCCACGTCTTTCGTCCGCAATGGATTGATCGCCGTACGAAAAGAGCAGAAGGTCCATCGGCCTGCTGTCTATTTGGAGAGTGGCCAGGGCGTCACCCTTCACAATGCTCTGGTTTTGAATGCGGTGTTTCCAAATCCCAAAGACGTCAAACGAATCTTTGAGGATGACCAATACCGCAATGAGTGCGCCAATGTTGTTGAGAGTTTGCTGACCAATCGGGAATCGGTCGTGGGCCAAGCCCTTCAATCCGGGGCCTCAGATCAGATGGTCGCACTCCTTGCGGATACCGAACGAAATTTGCGAGAAGAACCCATCCCTAACCCTTTTAAGGTCCTGCCCCAGGTAGCTCTTGGGGAAAACACCACCCTTCTCCACGCCCTCCTCGTTCAGGCTGCCTCGTTGGAACCTACAGATTCGTTTCTCCTAGCCTATCTAAACGGAGACTGGGACGCCGCCCAAGAGCTGTCCTCTCAGCTATCTTCCGGCAGCGCCGAGTTGCTCGCCCTCAAAACCGAAGTAGATCGGAAGCTGACAGAAGCCCGTGAGTTCAGTGAGTTACTAAGTTTTTTCCGAAAAAAATAGAAATTTTCCTCACAGCGGTTGGTAGTGCAATGCACTGATTGATTCTGATCACCGGGCAAAAAAGCCCCTTTGATCTAACCAATCGCTTTGAGGAAAAATATTATGAAGGTCAAATTTGTCGGTGCTATCGATGGCGTAACGGGTTCTTGTTCTTGGCTCAAACATGAAGCTTCAGGCACCCAACTGTTAGTGGACTGCGGGATGCACCAAGGGACCCACGACACACAATTCAAAAATTACGAGAAATTCCCTTTCTGCCCTTCTGAGATCAAGTATGTCCTGCTGACCCACGCCCATATTGATCACTGCGGACTCCTACCCCGCCTAGTCAAAGAAGGTTTTCGGGGACATGTGTACTGCACCTCAGCAACGCGGGATGTCGCAAAACTGCTTCTAGAGGATTCAGCGCGACAGCAGGAGGACTACTCTCAACAGCACGTTGATCAGATTAAATGGCACGCCATCGACCGGCACAACTTTGCATGGAAAGACATGCTGCGGCTATCGGATGGGCTCAGCGTCAACTTTTTGCGCAGCAGCCACGTTCTGGGTGCCGCCATGGTTTCGGTTGCCTGGCAGACAAACGATAAAAACGAGAGCGGTCAGCCGGTTCTGAAAAGTATTTGTTTCAGTGGGGACATTGGGTGCCAAGACAAAACCAATTGCTACCTGCCCCTTATGAAAGACGGTTTTGAACCTTTTCCGAACGCGGACTACCTGGTCGTAGAGTCGACCTATGGCGCAACAGTCCGTGAGAAGGCCTACAAACTCGCCCAAAATAGATTGGCTTCACTATCCGCTGTTGTTGAAGGAACGATCTTCAGTAAAGGGGGGAAAGTCTTCATTCCAACTTTCTCGTTTCACCGGGCTCAGGAGCTTATCGCAGATATTATCTGGCTGGCCGAGGATGAGGCTTGCGAGGATGAGCCGATATTTTGCGACGGCAGACCATTGCGAGTCGCTCTGCACAGCTCTCTGGCAATAAAGTTGTGCAACGTTTATGGGCAACACTTGAATGCCCGTGTCTCATCTGGAAAGTACCAATATTTAAACAATGAGCTTCCAGAGCGGATTGGCATGACGGGCGATCAGCTTTCCAAGATATTCTCTGATTTGGGTTCAGGCCGAAAAGTCACGCTACCCGGTTTGGAAATTGTTCCAGTAACAGGAGGCGGCAAAGACGGAAGTCGGGCGAGAGATTGGGCTGACGTCATAATCGCCAGCTCAGGCATGTGCGACCACGGACCGGCAAAGCATTATTTGAAACGACTTGGCAGGGATCCCAAAAACACTGTGGTCACAACAGGTTTTATGTCGGCAAGCTCAGCGGGCAAAAAATTTGTTTCAAATGCCCTGGACCCTGAAAGTGATCACACCGGTGCCGAAGTTATCGAAATGTCACACTACTATTCTGCTCACGGAGACCAAGCAAAGCTTCTTGATCACATATTTAACCTGGAAGGCCTTACAGACAAGATGCGGGAAACCATCGTTTTCATAAACCATGGTGAGACTAATCGGAAGTCAGTGTTTGAGGAGTCAATCCGGAATCGTGCTTCGCTGCGGAAGCATGGTGATCGGCGAATTGCCGACATTCAGATTGCAGACGGGAAATGGTTTAACCTCGACTCAGGTTGCTATGAAGATGGTCCAAATCCAGAAGATGAGTTGAGAGACGCGATGGTTGAAAAGGGACTGAGCGCAGAGGATGTAAAAAAATTGATCGAGCAGCTTTCATAGCCGACGAGTATGAAGCAAACTTGCGTTAAACTCGTATTTTAATTGGTGTTTTAAGTGAGTGGCTAAGCCTTTGGCCACTCACCTCTCTGCCGAACACAAGGACGGAATCATGACGGCTGCACCAGGGCCATCCAACCTCGATAACAGGGTCGAGCCTTTTTTTGTCGACGAAAATGCCAACTTCTTCCGCCCATTGGTGGGGCGCTATCGCGAAGTCGTGGTTTCGTGCCTTCGTGAATTGTATTCCCGGCTATACAGCTGGGATGCTGACTACAACGTGCACCTGAACCGAGAAGACGTACTGACCATTTTCCAAGGTGCGATAAGCCGTACAGCGATACTTGAGAGCGATCCGGATATGGATGCTCCTGATGAGACAGATGACCATCTTTCTGTTCAGGATCGGGCGGCAAAAGTATTGAGAAGACTAATGGAGTGCGGATGGATCACCGACTATATGGATTCGGTGACTATGCGGAAGTCCTATCAGCTATCCCCCACCGGCAGGCGCTTTTGTGCTCCCTTTGTTCGAGATTTTGAGGAGTTACTGCCGCAAACCAAGAACACCCGAACCACCCTTTCTCTACTCAATAATTTCTATAATTCCGTTCTAACGGACAAACCGAATCCTCAGGATCTGTTATTCGCTGTCCATAGCTCAAGCAAGGTAGTCATTGACCTCAACAGCCTGATTGAAGAGTTGGACGAGAAAAAGCGCTACCTCATTAAAGTCGTCAATAAAGACCTCGAAGAAGCGAAGCAAGCCGGAGACGACATCATGGGCTATGTCCGTAACCGTCTCGTCCCTGAGCTGCGAACCCGAATTAAGACCGACTCGATCGAACGATATAAGAGTGAGATCCTCGGCATCATCGACAGGCTCCATGCCCTACCCAACGATAAGAAGGCGCTTATCGAACGAGCCCTTCGAAATGAGACGTACAGAGAGCGCCTCCCTGGGAACCCAGCATCAATCCTTTTATGGGCTTTGGACACGATTGACACCTGCCTCAATAAAGCCTGTGAACTTAAGGTTCCTGAGCTTCGACACCAGGCTGACTCTTTCATGCGCCGAATGCAGTTGCTCATCGACCATCTGACCACCATTTCCTACGGAGAGCACGAGCACGAGTCGATCTTCAAAGTAGTCAGCGAACTAAAGACTATGGCCGAAGAAGACTTCAACAGCGTCCTCGACGGCAGCCTTAATGATCTTGGGCATGTACGAATGGGGCTTATTAACCCGAGTAAGGTCAGGCTTCCAATTCAGCGCGAAAAGCAGGTGATTGACGATACAGTCACTGAGCCCGTCGAGGAAACCGCTGAACAGAAGCGACAGCGATACATCCTGAATGCGCTCGAGAGACTATTCGCAGTGAATACCACCAGGATTCGGGAAAGCGCGATCAAAGAGTTAGCGAATGGGCGGAAACTCCAGGCCAGCGATGTGTTAATTGGCGATGTGGACTCTTTGCTGTTTGTGCTAAACGGTCCGGTAGTAGGCAGCATTGCCAATGAGAAGAACGACTTTATCGTGCACCCAGTTGGTCATACCTATGAAAATCCCTATCTGATTGCCGATGATTACGAGATTGAATACGTTGGACCCGAGCTAAAGGAGTTTGAGGCGCGGCATGATTGACTACATAGACAAGGAATTGAAGCAGGCCAATGCCGATTTGTCCGACTTCCGGCGCATCGTCAATCGGCTTTTGAACCACCAAGCGATCTACAGACGCCAAAGTCAGGTCGAAGGTGAGGACTACGATCTATACCTTCGGCTCGAAGCACTCGTTCGAGACTACCTTGGGGTTTTAGGTTTCACCCTCGTTCATCATTCGAGCCAACGTTATGTGGTCTGTTACCCGCCCGGGGCTGAAATTCCCGGTGTCTATAACGACGATACCGAGCAGCATCATTACCAGCAAACGCTTAGGCGCAATGAAAAAATAATGCTTATTACGGCGCGCTACCTTTTCGAAGAGCTTCTGAGGGAAGGCAAAGTGAGCGACGAGGGCGTGGCGTTTATTGACCTGGAAAAGTTAAGCCACACCTTTGCAATGATCGCCAAGCAGCCACTGGACAAGGAAAGTGAACGCGAGGAATTACTGAAGTTTCTGAAACGTTTGCGTATTGCTGAATACAAAGACGCTTCTGAACCTGACGCCTACATAGGTATTCGAAGCACCATTCTTTGCTACACGCTCAATTCGGTGCTCGATGAAGTCAACCGACTGCTGGGTGTAACTGTGGATCAAGAGGAAGTCTATAGCGTTCCGGATGATTTCTCTCTTGAGATGACCGACGACGAGGATGTCGAAGGATGAAACTGCATAAAATTGGACTTATAAACTGGGCTAATCTGCCAATCGGAGAATACGAGTTCGACCCACGACTCAATCTGATTACGGGGCACTCTGCGGCTGGAAAGACCACCATTGTAGACGCTGTTCAAACGGTGATGACAGCTGCTAAACGCGGGCTATTCCAATACAACCCTGGTCAGGACGAAACGAAGCAGCACAGCCAGAAAAAAGAGACGCGATCGCTCGCTTCTTACGTTCTCGGTTGTGACGACGGTCGATACGCGAGACCTGATGGAGCTTTCTGTCATTTGATTGCAGTTTTTCGCCCGGATGCGCCCGGAGAAAGAACGGAGGTTCTCACAGCGATTGTCAGTGTCAGCGCCCGGTTGGAGAAGTCAGGGGCCAAGATGGCTGCCAAGGAGGACGTCCAGAGTTTTGCGTTGGTGAAGGGTGAAGCCCTTTCTTGCGACCACTTCATGGTTTCAGAGGGCAGCCGAAAAACCGTTGTTGCCCCCGAGCGGGTTAAGGAACACTTCAAAAAATATTACCCAGACATCGGAGTCCAAGTTTGCTCAGGCAAAGAAGACTATCTGGTGCATTTGTATGGGGCGCTTCAGGGCAAGGAAGTCTGCAACCGAATAGAAGCTAAGGCTTCCGCGAAACAGATTTCCAAGTTCATGGCCTACAAGCCGATGGACACGGGCCTCGATGAATTTGTTCGTGAGGAGGTTCTGGAAGAGAGCGACATGAGCAAGGATGTTCAGAGAGTCGCCAGTATGATGAAGTCGATTTATGAGATGGAGCAGGAAGCTCATTTGATCAATGAAGCAGTAGCCGATTTGGAATCCATGCATTCCGCCTCCAGCTCACTGATAAAGCATCGAATCAAGGAAAGCTTGCACCGCTACGAAAGCAAAAAACGTGAAGAGGCCCGTTTGCAGCGTGAGTATATTGGGCACACGACGACGCGGAAAGAAAAGCTTCAACAGCAAGAAGAAGCTAGACGGAACGCTAAAGAGTTGCGGCTAGAGTCTGAGCAACTGACTGAAAAGCTCATTACCCTTAGGGCCCAAGCGAGAGGTATTGATGTTCTTCGCGAGAAAGAACGTCTTGAGCAATTACTCGATGACTTGCAGTCACGTCTAACAACGCTCACCAGCGCTGTCATACAGGCCGACCAAGTTCGACACCAGCAACGAAAAATTGCCGACGCAGGGTTGCAGGCGTTGAGTTTGCCAGGTGCTAAACCACCTTCCGGCGACCCTCAGCGATGGCAGGCTATATTTTCCAGTGCCATCGAAAAGGACAGCTGGGATCAAACTACAGTTCAACAGTGGCTTCAAGAAAGCAGTCTAGATGACATAACAAAAGCGAAGACTGCCGGTCGGCAAACCGATGCTGCATACTCTGAAATGGCGACGCTCCTTCAGTCCGCGAAGGACGACATTGACCAAACCTTCTACGATATCCGCACTCGAAAGCACGCTCTTGATGAGGAGACAAAGACCCTCAGTACTGAAATCGACAGACTGGAGACCGCTGGGCAAATCACCCTTCCCCGTCATGTCGAAGCTATGGTTAAACTCATTCAGCAGGAGCTGCCCCTCGCCAACGCCAGTGTGCTCTGTGACCATATTGAAGTCCGAGACCCAGAATGGCAGCTAGCGATCGAAGGATTCATGGGCAACAACCGCTTCGTCATACTGGTTGATGAAGAGTATGAGCGCGAAGCCCTATCGCTCGTAAAACGTGAAGCCGATGCTTTGTCGAGACGAAATTTTCAGTCATCGAACGCCATCATCCAAGGTAAAAAGGCCCGGCGTGACAGCGAGGGGCGTAATCCTCCATCTGACTCTATTTTTCACCTCCTTGAGTTCTCCCATCCCACAGCCGAAGCCTACGTCAAAGGCAGCGTTGGCAATGTTGTGACGGTAACCGATGACAAGATTTTGACCCAGACGCCTCGAGGCTTGACCCGGGACGGAAAAGCTTCTGGGGCCTACAAAATGTTCACCGTAAGGATGAACGATGAAGAGTTGGTATTTGGGCAAAACGCAAAACAACTAGCCCTCCAGGCGAAAAAGAAACGCCTCGAGGCTCTGAAAAAAGAACAGACGGACGTCGATCGCCTGAATCGTAACGCCTCATTCTGGCGAACTTCCCTAGAGGACTGCCGCTCACCGCAGATCGAGTCCTCTTTGCAGAATTTGGAGAATGCTCTAAAGGAGCAGCTTCGTGTTAAAGGTGAACTCGACGCTTTGGATCTGTCCGACGCACAAGAGCTGGAAAACGAGATTCAGCAGACCAGCAATGAGAGCAACAGAGTTAATCGTCAACTCGAAGAAGAATCTAATCGCGAAGCTATTTTGAAAAGTGATTGCGAAAAGCTTCTCAGTGTTATCGATTACGTAAGTGATCAAAAAGAGCGAGCAAGTTCGGCGGTTGAGGGCGAAGAGGCATCAATAAGGCGATTGGTGAAACACTGGCCCGCCATCGATGTGGATGAGGAGTTGCAGGCTATCGATAAAGCCGCCACGGACGATGCGGACTTGCTGTTTCACTTCGAGACGCCTTATTTAAAGCGGACTATTCAGGCTACGCGGACCCTTCAGGATGCTTCGCGTGAGTTTAACCTGAAAAAGGTCCGACAACGTGTTGTGGATGTCTCGGGATATTTTTCAGCGAGCACGGATGAAGATGACGTGGATAGCGTTATCCATGAGTTCGTCCTGCTGACTGATCTGTATCGACAGGTGGACTCTTTGCTCTCCCAATTCCGTAACGACATCCTGGCAAAACACAAACACGATCTTGCCAACATGTCCAAAGAGTTTCAGGACATCTTTGTCAACGAAATTTGCTACAAAATGGTCAACGCCATTCGGGACGGAAAGAGTCGTCTCGATATGCTGAACCGGCGGCTCCAGCACATTAAGTTCGGTGACGACCGCTACAAATTCACTTCGGAAATGGTCCCTCAGTACGACGATTATTTGCGCTTTTTCAAAGAAGTTACCGAGTCTGACTTTAATGATGTTCTGCTCATGGAAAGTGACCTTACAGACGAGAGCAAACAGATTTTTGAACGGATTCGAAACTTACTGATCAGTGACGAGCTAGACCGATCCCTGATGGAGCTGAACCGAATTACCGACTACAGAAATTATCGGTCATACGACATTCTGAAGATTATCGACGACACGGAAATCTCTCTGAAAAGCTATGGAACGGGATCCGGTGCACAGATGGAGACGCCCAGCTACGTCATCAAAGCGGCTGCGCTCAGTTCGGCATTGAAGTTCGACCAGCAGGCGCAGAGCTTACGCATGGTTTTGATTGATGAGTCATTCGCCAAACTGGACGACTCACGATCGAAAAAGGTACTGGATTACCTGTGCACGAGCCTCGGACTGCAAGTCATTTTCGTCGCTCCGAACAAGAGTGCGTCGATCTACTACGACCAAGTCAATTTGAAGTATGACGTCTCTAAATCTTACGTACCTGAAAAAGTTGGCGAACTAAGTACGCGAGTCTACGTGCATACCGCCTGGCTTAAGAAAGAAGCCATTAACGATTTGTACGATCGAGAAAAGCAGTTCGTCAGCAATCGTGCAGAAAACGGTGAACTTGATTTTTTGGACGAGCTTGAAGAGCAAGCTTCGGGTGACCGTGAATGACTGATCGCCCACCGTGCCTCAAAAACACCTGTGTTCGACGCAATCTCAATCGTTACCTCGATATGTTGGACAAACAGCCTTTCGAGGGACGATCTAAGCGACTTACCGATCGTATTCTGCCGAAGCACTTTCCTGAACTGTTCTCACCACGAGAGCCCGGCGAAGATGACGTCACATGGCATCACCTTACCCAATTAGAAGCACTTGGCATTGTCACGTTTGAGCGAACCCGCACACGCGGTGTTGGAAGCGATGCCCCCTGGGAGCACACTCGAATCGTTATCGCCCCTGAGGGCGAACCGTTAATGCGTGATTGGCTGGATCGGCCCGTGGTCGATGAGGAATCGCTCCGATGGCAAGAGGCGGTCGGCCCATTCAGGCATGCTTTCGAAGTACCAGAGCTTATCAGACCAGCCAATCTTGGTAGGCTCACGCGATACCAACCTGAAGCTGTCGTAGAGCGCCTAGCGAGGATTCCGGAAATGCTGGCCGCTCGCCCCCTAACCCTTTATCAACTGAGCGCTCATTTGTTTTGGGGAGACTCAAAAGCACTGAAGGGCAAAGAAAGGCTACTTGACCAGTTGTTTTCGATCGAGGTCACACAAATGCTATCTCGCCCTGTGCTCATTGAGGGAACCTATCGCCCTGGCTGTGAAGGCATCTTGCTGGTCGAAAATATGGATACCTTCTTGGCTGCCTCCAATGGACAAATCCAAAGTGCCGAGAATCTTACCGTGCTCTTCGCCCAAGGTTTCAAAGGCACCACTTCGCGAATACGGACGAAAGGAATGGCTAGGTTTTATTGGTCCGATTCGCCCTTTCCGGAACCACAATGGCTTACCAACTTTCAGGAGGCCTGGTTTGGTACTTCTACATTCCCTGTCCCCATCTACTATTTCGGTGACCTCGACCCCGCTGGCCTATCCATCTATCGCCAGATGCGCGCAACATTCCCGGAAATCAAACCTTGGGAGATCGGGTATAAGGCATTGGTGAAGGCTCTTGAGCGAGGTCACGGACATGCCTTGGCTCTGGCCGAGAAGGCTAACCAAGGTTCATTGCCAGACACAGGCTGCCCCTGGATGGAGTCTTATGTGACTCCCGTTATGAAAGATACGGGATTGTGCATAGATCAGGAATCCTTTCTCGAATAGCTGCTTCCTCAGTCTTTTCGGAACCAAAACGCTTTCCAGAAAACCTTATACCTCGAAGATTGGAACCAGAAATGAAAGGATCTGAAATTTTTGAAGCGTCCGATGATCTTTCTGTTGAGTTGCAAAAGTTGATTGATTTGCCGCTCTGCGATTCTTCGGCCAGGGTAAGGATTAGTGATGTCGCGTGCTCTCTTTCGCTGGAGCATTGGCACTCAGCGCGCTCGCTGCTGCGAGCTGGGCTGCTTCCATCAGCCGTAGTGATTCACCGTGCACAATTTGAAGCGTTAACTCGCTCAGCCTGGGTCCTATTTGGGGCATCAAACGAGCAAGTTTCAAAACTTACGGCGGATCTCTCTCTCGAATCAGAACAAGCAGCGAAGAATATGCCCCAGATTGCCCAGATGGTTAAATCCCTTGAGAGCAACGGCCCCATTCAACTTTACACGGCGCTTGTCCGTTTCAAAGATAATTCCTGGAAAGCTTTGAATTCCTATGCACATGCTGGAATTCATCCCATCCGAAGACATCACGATGGCTACCCCATGAAATTGCTACATGATGTGCAACGCAATGCGAATGGCTTAGCGGTGATGTCGTGCATGCAGGCTGTGGTGCTTGGAGGGAAACCGCAGTTGCAACGAAATGTTCTCGGCGTGGCGGCCAAATATCCGATGTGTATGCCGCCTGAGTTATAGGTCGACGGCAGCGAAATATCTGGATCTTAAGCTGTTCCGAGAATTTCTGACTCCGAGATTTCAGTAAGCGAGGACAGTGCGCTCGTTGGGACGTATGACGGCCGGCTGATATCCAGACTAGATGACTGTTGATTCAGGCAAACACAATCTCTTTTTCAGCCCTAATCTGGCAACACCCTCTGCTTTCCAACACAAGGCACAGATCCTTTTCGAACAACTATAACCTTCTTCCCTTTCCTTAAACTTGACCATCTATCTTCTCCGTACGAGCATTTTCAATCAAAGAGCCTCGGCCATGAGCCATTCTGTGACTTTATACGTCAAAATAAATTCTGACGTATAACTCCACCCAAGCAGCGCTGACGAATTCCGGGCGATCTGAATATCTCCATATGGTTCACGCACCCAGGCTCGCTTACATTTCGAGCAATCACATCAACCTAACCGAAACTGTCGAACAAAGAGAAAGCTATATACTGCGCCCCCAGCATTTCGAAGATATGTTCCGAGAGTTGGGAAGCCCGATCAACTGAAGAAGCAACTCCGACTAAAAGAAGCGTGGCTTCATAGTCGCGCTTACAAGGGACCGTGATAGCAAGATAGCTGGGGCAAATCGCCCGCGAGCGCGAGCCTAAGGATTGAGTGCATCAGTGTGACGAGAGGACGGGAGGGATGCGCAGGAGAGTGCGGCAAGCTAAGCTGCGTCGATTGCAGTTTCATTTACTTGCAGCATCAGTAAACTCGTGGACCAACCATTTTTATGATTCCTCTTATCTTACGTATTCACTCATGAGGGTAACACTACAGCGAGAATCTAGCATCCAGTCCGGCAAATAAGCTGTGCATATGACAGAATTGGGGAAACAGCTTCGGATGGCTGCCGCACTGAAAATTGTGTGTTGCTGAATATAGTTTGCCTGCTTACGGCTAGATGACTCTGGGCCCCACCACTCTCGAATCCTCCGATTGTCTGCATTGCATCGTTTGATAATTTCACAGGGTAGCACATGTGTATCGGGAAGAAGCTACTCTCCTAACAGCGTGGCCCAAACCGTGTACCGTCACGCCTGAAGTTTGAAACGCCTTACAAAGCAGGTACCACGATCACACTAGGTCTTCTGTGGAAACTGATTTTTCAAGTCAGCGAGTAACTCCCAATCATCTGGAGAATAGCCAGATCGCAGGAGATTGATGGTCTCGGCCGAAGCGGATATCCGCTGCCCATCTTCCTAGGCACGATAAATGCTGTTTTTGGTCTGGAAGATCTGGTCCTGATACTCGTGGATTCCACCGTACTTTCACGTCTTAAACCACTATTCCCCAGAGCACTCGCTTATCGATGGGCTTCTAGTCATAGGTAAACCCAATCTGAATCCACTTCTGAATAACCGTGTCTCGCTGTAATTCTTCGCTCAGGTTTCAGTTTCCTTCGGTTCTTTCGGACTGATTTGCTATTTGATTCAGGCCTCTTTAGATCAAAAAGTGATATCCAATAATTTGGTTATTATTAAATGGATAGCAAATTTCCTTTTGATATTCATTGGTCTAGTACAAAAACGAACCACGAATCTTAATTATACTAAAATTAAATATTTGATTTTCCTGATTTTTATTGGGTTTTTCATATTGGACGGTACGGTCTTCCATAGTTAGGCTTTTCTCAAATCGAGGATTAAGACATGCCTACAAAAAATCTTGACAAGTACTCACAGGTAAAACCGTCCATTGCGTTTCCTTCTGAGAAAAACCGACGACAGATGTTTTGCGAAAGTCGCGTGGAGGTCGGTGCACTACTAGAACTTGAGTTTGATAGCAGCGTAAAGCGCTACGTGACTCAGCCAGATAGTTATTCGTACACCCGAGATGGCCATAAACTACGCTACACCCCGGATGTGCTGTGCCAAGGGGTAGACGGAAGCTATTGGTATGAAGAAATCAAAAATTGGGAGGGCGCTAATTCCAAAGGTTTCGAAGCTGACTTCCTGTTTCTAAATGATCTATTTCAGCAGGAGATCGGGTATCCCCTTCGATTAAGAGTCTCTGAAGCTCCTCACAACTGTGTTTGGAGAGGAAACCTTCAGTTCCTTTATCGTTTCATCGGCCATGCCTTCGAGGATTTGGTTTACCAGTCGTTGACGACGATTCGTAATCCCGAAACCGTGGGTGAAGTTTTTCAACGTCTGGGACCTGACAAGTTCAGCCTGGTATCAATCTGGGCGGCTCTCGCCCAAGGCCTCCTGGAGTTTGAGCCATTTCGAAAAATCGACCTTCAAACCAAAGTTTGGGGGGCCACTAATGACTAAGTCTATCTTTGCACCCGGAACCAGAATTGAACTTGATGGCAAAACCGCGGTTATTGGCTCCGAAAAGGAGGAGTCGTGTTGCATCTTCTTCAAAGGCGGAACAAGTCGCGAGATACCGAAAAAAGTTATGGATCTTGCGTTTAATGAAGGTAGATTGGTCTTCCCCATCGATACCCCAGAGTCCAAACTCGCTCAAACCCCTTACCTCTCCTCGAGTGAAGCTAGGCAGGCGCAACGCTTTTTGGCCTACCTGCGGCCCATGGCGAACTGTGATAAGCCGGGAAGCATAGAAGCTCGTAAAGCGATTATCGCTGAAGTCGTTAGATCGCGAGGCGAGGAAGTTTTGCCGGCACCCGCTGAAAACACGCTGTATAAGTGGTTCATCACATGGAACAAAGCAGGGCAGAATATTTTTGCCCTGCTTCCACACTCTAAAGCCCAGCAACGTCGTTCAAGAATTGCGCCCGAAGTGCTCGACCTCATGAATGACGAAATTGATACATCTGTTCTTCAAGGCAAGCCGAGTTCTACGCTGAAGGCATATCGGCGCTTCCGGGACAAAGCGAAGGCCCTGAACCTTGGTGAAAAAATTCCAAGTAGACAAACTTTTTACAACCACGTGAATGCGATACATCCCTTGGAGCGCGTAAAAAAACAACACGGTAACGCAGCATACCAGGAAGCTAAGAGGACGATTACGGGGCACTACAACGCACTCTATCCCCTTGAGCGAGTCGAAATTGACGCGGTTCATCTCGCAGTAAATTTGATCAACGAGCATTTGGAAACCATCGCGAATACGGTCATTGTGTATGTTGCCCTGGATATCTACTCCCGAGCGGTTGTTGGCTTCGCGTACAAATACGGTTTCAATATTAGCGAAGATGCCGAGGGCGTGATTGACTGTTTTAGTTCGATCCTTCGCAAGAAAAATATCGATTATCCTCACCTTAAAAATGAGTGGTTCGGCGGAAAGCCAAGCGTCATCGTGGCGGATCCCAGCTCAGCAATCGTGTCAAATTCGTTTACCGAAATGGCCGGAATTTATGGGGTTTCACGGGAAATTACGGAATCTAGCCAGGGTTGGAAGAAACCCCATATCGAGAGTTTCTTCCGGACCCTGAGGCTCGATCTCATTGATGAAATCCCTGGCGCTTCACCAAAGCGGTCACACGAATTCAAATCGAAGAAAAAGCCAGAGGAACCTGGCCGTCTGCTACCTGAGCAATTTGAACGGGTATTAGTCGAATATTTGGTCGATCGCTACAACCAATTCTCCCATTCTGCGATTGGTGGCATGACACCCCATCAGAAGTGGCTCGAAGGCGTGGAAAAATTTGGCCAGCCGGAAATGGTCGACGATCTCTCCTTTGCCAATCTGTTCGGTGGGCTGACTAAGGTGGTCACGATCCATGAAGTAGAAGGGATCAATCTTAATTACCAGACCTATCATTCTGCGGAGCTGACCGAACTTTTTTACCGACTACCGCCACCCAAGAAAGGTCAGAAAAAAAAGGTCAAGATCAGGTATTCCTCCCAGATCCTGACAAAGATCGCTGTGCTCGATGAGACGACGCGGACCTACTTGGTCGTTCCCGCCACCAGGCCAATTTCAGAGGGGATGACACTCACCAAGATTCGAGCTTTGGAAAAAGCTAAGAGGGAAAAAGATAACAGGCCAGGAATCATTATTGCGGACTCACCTGAACTCCAATGCGATCAGGCCCGACTCAAAGCAATCGAAGAAAAAACCACAAAACGCTCTCGAAAACATCCGGAAACTACACCAGCTGGTTATGTTTCAGAGGAGGAATTGAGCAAGTTGTTCCCTGAACATCAAGAGGCTGATATCCCACCTAATAATTCAGTTCGTGAGGAATCAGCCCAGCCAATTGTCCCAGACCCGGATGTGACACCTTGGAAGGGTCGGAAAGCCTTCGTCAGAGGGAGGGACAAGTGATGGCCAGAAAACCGGAAACTCTGAAGTTCCTCGACACGATTATCGAACATCCTGCCTTTGGTGAGGCTCTGGATGCAATTCGTCGCGCTCACGCGACAAGTGGCTATAAGCCTAAAGGTACCATCATCTATGGCGATTCGGGCGTTGGTAAAACAACCCTCATTAATGAGTACCTCCTGGAGTTTCCAAGAGTTGAAGAGCCGGGCCGGACTCGCATTCCAGTTATTAAGATCGAGGTGGACAGTGCGCAGAATGTGAAAACCATAACCGAGGAGATACTCAATGCTTTGGAAGTGCCTTTCGGTCCACGAACAAAGCAAAATGATCTCTTTGCGCTTATGTGCAGAGCCTTCCGTGATCTCGGGGTTGAACTGATCTTCTTCGACGAGTTTCAGGAAGTGCTTCCACAGAAAACCAAAGACTATCCCCACATCATGAGGTTCATCAAGCGCGCAATGAACGAAACCAATGTGCCATGGGTGTTGGTTGGCACGGATCAAACCAAAACAGTACAGGAATTCCAGGACGCCAATCAGTCAATAAGACGCTTCTGTGGAGCCTATCGGTTAAAGCCATTTTCCATAAGAACGAGAGAGGGACTAGATGATTTTCAAATCTATCTTTCACTACTGATCGACGAGCTACCTTTTAAGTGTCAGAACTTAAAGGAGGAGACGAACTTAAAGCGCATCTACTGTGCGACCCTCGGCATTCCGGGCTTTGTTTCTAATCTATTTGAGCAATTATTGGAACTGCACGAGTTCGATCAACCAGTGACACTAGAGGTTATGGGGGAAGCACACAGGCGAGCATTCATCGGTTCTGGGGACACAAAGGCGGGTGCATTCATGACGCAGAATCCCTTTGCGCTCCGAGCCTCACAGATCGATGCAATTACGGGGAGTATGTAATGCGACTTCCCTATCGTCCCCGGCCTTATCCTGCCGAGAGCTTGGCAGGTTACAGCGTGCGCTTAACATCGTGGTACGGCTATCAATCCCCGGATGCTTTTGCGCGTCACAACTTCGGGTATCCTCTGCCGGCTACCATGCCTGAGCAATCAGTAACCATGGATCGCTGGACCCAATCGCTTGAAGAGGTTACTCAAGTCCCACCCAACACCCTCGGGCTTCATTTCATGGCGCTTAGGCGAAAACACGAGCTTGGTGAGGGGCGTCATAGTGTTTCAGACAACATGGTTAGTTCGCCTCGGATCTGTGAGCACTGCATATCCGAAACGGGATATCACAGATTTGAATGGCAGGTTGCCCACAAGATTGTTTGCACGAAACATATTGCTCCAATTCTGGACCAATGCCCTTCCTGTCGATCCTCTCTGAAGTGGAATAAGAGTCTACTCACCGGATGTTCAACTTGTGGCTACTCGTGGGGGAAAAGAGCAATTACAGATAGTACGGATTTATGGGCCATCAAACGTGCCGAGGAAAATATTTCAAATGTAGATGCGCTATACCAAGGGTTTCTGCACTCGGCGTTTCACTCTGGTCACAGTATCTGGCCAAAATCCAGGCTGCCTTACAATCCAGCGCTTCATTTTGGACTGATGAAAAGCGCGTATCGTTTGGTGTGCGATCGCTCATACAACGAAGCGTTCGCGATTCAAACGCCTCTAAGCACAGTAGGGACCCTTGAAGATGTGGTAGCACGAAAGCGACGCGAAAAGATCTTTTCGATTTATTGCCCCACCTCATCGAATGGTATCCGATTTGAGTCGGTAGAAAGCGCGCCGTTTCTTAATCGACCAGAAATGGTTTTGCCCAAAAAGCATCAAAAGCATTTGTGCGACGTCGAACCAACGGATATTGCGGATGGTGCCTTTGTTTCTGAGGTTCTCGGGATCACGGTATCTGAATTGAATCAGCTGGTTTCTACGGGTGCTATTGATTGTCTTGCTTCGAGCCAAATCTTGAGGGACCGAATTTTCAGTCTGAAACAAGTCGCCGCGTGCCTGGATAACCTTTTTTCAAAACAGTCAGGAAATTCAGAAGGTATCAATTTTGACTTGCCACTGAGGAAAGCGGCGAGTGTCGCAGAAAAATTTGGGTTCAGCTTCGTGGATTGCGTCGACTGGTGTATTTCCGGAGAGATGCCATTTGCCCTCACTGGAACAGGTCAGCCCCTCTCTTGGGTTCAAGTTCCACATGAGCAATTGGTGACTCTATGCCGTTCGAAGTTTGATCAGGAAGATGGAGCACGTTTGCTTGATAGGCCAACCGCAATGAAAGTGCTAGGCGTGCCTGAAAACGTTCTAGACCATTTGGGGCGTGTCGGTCTTTTACCGAGTGAGAAATGGTACGGTCCGGGTGTGATGTTTTCTTTCGAAACCGTCCGTACTTTTCTCAATAAATACGCCATTGCACGACGGGAGGCCATTGTCCGAGGGGTGCCAACGCTGGAATTATGGAGTCAGTGGCTTGAATCTAATCCGCGGGTTTTAGTTGAAGCTTTAGCTGGCGGGCACACTATTGGAATCATCGAATCAGGCGCAGTCTCGAATATGGAGGCCGCATGACATCTGACCACCCATACTGGCCGAGAAACATTTCTCGTCTGTCCGATTTCCGCGCAAGGCGAAGATTTACAGAACTGCTGAAGGGTTATTTCGAGTCTTTGCCTGCCACGTCACTCCGGTATGCACGAATTATTTTTCTTTACGATGAGGACCTTGCAACCTCGGGAAGAGAGTTGTTGTTCGATCAGTTGAATCATCGCGCGGATCAGTTTGATCAAATCTTGGTAGTAACGGACGTGGGATTCGGGCGATCCGGATTCTATGTAAACTTTGATGAAATTGGCGCTACCGAAGATGACCCGAATTACGAGGCACTTATCGAGAATTGGAACAGATCATCGTAGATTGACCTACCTCCCCCCTCCTTTCAAAGGTTGAATATTCAACCAATTTTAATTGACTCCCTAACCCCGAATACCGCCCCAGAAGCCAACTGATGGGGCTTCTTGCGTTTCCTGTCACTTAGACTAGTCTGTAAAGAGATTTAACCATAACCGCCTGTAATTTAGTACTTTTACGGTGACAAATTTCCGATTTAGCTTTAATTTTTGGAGGAATTTAAGAGTAAGGTTTACGGAAGAATTTACTCTATCTTGAAACCTTTCCTATCTGCTTGTTTTCACAACGGCGCGAATTTCGGGTGAAACTTTATTCACCACAGCCCCGGTCAAATTCCCCTCTCTTCCCATACGCCACCTTCTTCAAACCATTGACTCTGCAGCTACTACAGGGTTTTTGATACCCACTGATTCTGAAATGAAAACTGAACTGAAACAGGCTTATAACGTGGAACTCACCGCGGCGTGCGAAGCTGAAGAGTCGCGTAACTTTTCAAAGGCGTTCGCCCACCTTGAGCGAGCTCATATTCTGAGCCAGAAGTATGCTTGGGCGCACACAAGGACCCACATTCGCATGCTCAAACTCGGCTGGCGTACGCGTGACATGCGGGAAGTCGTTGAAAACCGACTACGGCTAGCCGTTAATCGACGTAACCACCCACTGCCTGCAGAATCGTCTGTGAATTGCTGGGTGTTACCCAGGCCGCGATGGCATTTCGTTTCTGCCCTTTTTCGGGGAACTCTGGAAGTGTAACGGTCCAGCTTTTCTCTCCAGGTACTGTTATTAACTTCAACACCACGAAATCGTGTGTGAGTTCCCGGCCGCGGTTTTCTCCAGCTTTCACGGATGTTGTTAACCCCATACCGAGTATGGCTATATGCAACTGGCCAGCCTTCTCGCCATCAAATTCCGCCTTAAAGCGGCGTTTGTCATTAACGCTAGCCCTGAGTACCCCAACCTGTTTGGTGTCGTCTGTCCAGGTTCGTTGCCCTCGAAACCATTGGCGCCATTCTTTGTTGTTGATAACGATTCCCGGAGTATAAGACTGGCTAACGTGCCCTTCACGCACATAATTCCGCTGGCGTTCGCTGTAAGCAGCTTTTGCGAACGGGTCTTTCCAGCCGATGTAATCCCAGTAGTCAACGTGGAACGCCATTGGAACGAATTCTTTGAACAGCTCAGGGCTGCTCTTCAAAGAGCTCAGCCAACGATCAGCGGGAGGACAGCTGCTGCATCCCTCTGAGGTAAACAGCTCAACAACGTCGGTTTTACTCGTTCCACTAGTCCACTCTGCGGCGCTGGCAAACGACGGCAGTAAGAAAAGCAACGCAATAAACCATTTTGTCATGGGAACCTCTCATCGGATTAGTCATCTGTATTAATGGATCAGAGCAAGAGGTGCCGGCTTTGGTTCCTCCCCAAACATAACGTTTCTATAACACTTGGTGACGGTTCTTCGCAGGTTGTCGTTTACATAATGTTGCGAGAAACATGGCTTTGTCATGTTTGCGAGGTTTGATGACGGTATAAAATGCGGATCCTCCAACGCAGGAATTTCGGGATTTTGGACAAATGAAAGGCCAAAAGAGATGCCGGTACTTTCAGTACCTACAGCACCTAATGATTCTGATATTTGTGTCGTTTAGTCCGACGTTGCTTGGAGCGAACACCATCAAAATCAGCACCGGGCACTGGCCGCCGTACCTGAGCGAAGATCTACCTGGTGGCGGTTTTGTCTCCCAGATTATTCGTGAATCCTTTGAAAGCGAAGGTGTCGACGTAGAGTTTGCATTTCTTCCCTGGTCGCGGGCGCTGGCAATGACCAAATCGGGAAAATATCAGGCCTCGGCGATCTGGTCTTGCACCGAATCAAGAAGCCGTGACTTCCTGTTCTCTTCTCCTTTACTGCCCTATCAATACGTTTTCTATCACCGCGCTGCCGAGGCTTTTGACTGGGAAGCCCTTGTAGAGTTGAAAGGAAAGAAAGTTGGTCTGACACAGGATTACAGTTACGGCGAAACACTCAGTGATGTTATTGAGAGTGGTCTCGTCGACGCTGACGTCACCACTTCTGACGCGGCTAATTTCAAGAAGCTGCTCCTTGGTCGCATTGATTTGTTTCCCATGGACCCCGTTGTGGGTGAAGCGATGATAAGAAACCAGTTTGCTTCCCAGGCTTATCAACTGACGTTTCATCCCAAACCACTCCGGAAGGCGTTTTACCACGTGCTGTTTAACGCGGAGTCAGCCGGCCTCAGGCAGGCGTTCAATGATGGATTAGCGACGTTGCGCAACAACGGGAGGTACCAAGCCATTATTGAGAAAGCGGTCGCCGAGAACAGCACACCAGTAACTGCGCAGATACTGGAAGATAAACTGGTCAACTGGGACGCCACGGCGGCGCCCTGCTCCCCTCCTCCTGCCGAGTAATGCGAGTTTGATCGTATCGTTAGGTTCCATGCCGTTTAAGACTTGCTTATACGATGAATGCAGCTAAACTCCTATTCAGCTTGCATTTTTCATCGCTGTTTGGCTAAGAAATGTGCCATCCTTGGCAGTGTGACCGCCAGGTTTGTCAGTAGCAGGTCTCGGAGTGCAATCGTTGACTGAATCGTTTCAAATAATGCTAAGAGCAAAGTGCTGAGATTGCGCATGCAGGAACGTCTATCGCCCCTAAGCAGAGCTTTACGCCCCAAGGTGGTTTCGAGGGTGGTAGCCGCCGTTCTTTGCTATTCAACCTCTTCCATCGTTGTTGCCGCGGATGATTCCCTTTGGGACATTCCCTTGGAAGAGCTTGGTCAAATTCGTGTTGTCTCAATCGCCTCTGGAACCGAAACACCTCTCGATAAGGCCGCTGCAATCACTTCGGTCATTAATGCGGACGATATTGCAGCCATGGGCGCCACGGACTTGGACCAGGTACTTGAAACAGTGCCTGGGCTCCATGTGAATCACTCTGATCAGGCGTTCTCGCCCAAATAATAACGCCCAAGCGCTTCTTCTTATCAACGGCATTCCTACAACCACCATGATGTATGGGAACCGTGGCAACGCCTGGGGCGGTATGCCCGTGAAGGCCATTGAGAGAATTGAAGTCATTCGGGGCCCAGGCTCGGCTCTTTATGGGGCCGATGCCTACTCCGGTGTCATTAATATCACTACAAAGAACCATCAATCGATCAACGACCAAACCGTCGGTGGCAGAGTTGGCAGCTTTGATACACAGGGAGCCTGGTTGGAGTCGGGCCACCAAATCGGCGATATGGGGCTCAGCCTAGTACTGGAATATCAAACGACGGATGGTTGGGATGAATCCATAGAACGTGATGCGCAGACCAACTTCGACGAAACGTTTGGTACGTCAGCGTCGTTGGCCCCCGGCCCAGTCAATACAGGTGTCGACCAAGTAGATGCTCGATTCGAATTGAGCGGACAGCAATGGACTTTTCGGGCAGGCCTGCAGGACAGAGGAAATCTCGGCACCGGCCCAGGCGTTGCGCAGGCGTTGGATCCTGAAGGACAGTTCTCGTCTCGACGTGTGAATGCCGATTACAGTTATCGGTGGTCTGATCTGGCCGAAGGCCTTGATGTCGAGGCACGGGTCTCTTACTTCAATATAACGCAGGATCCGGAGAACGACATCGTTCTCTATCCACCAGGTGCGTTTAACGGAAACTTCCCTGAGGGCCTGATTGGAAGTCCCGGCTATAAAGAGAATCAGTTTAGGTTTGATCTGAACGCTATTTATCGGGGCCTCGAAAACCACCGCATACACACCGGGATTGGTACTTTGTGGGCGGATCTTTATGAAGTTACTGAACGCAAGAACTTCAACCCGGATTTCAGCCCCAAAGGCAGTGTAGTGGATGTGTCTGATGACCCAACGGAAGTCTGGATGCCTGAGGAAGACCGCACGAACTACTATGCGTTCATTCAAGATGAATGGCAGTTTGCACAAAACTGGCAATTGGTCAGCGGCATTCGTTTTGACGACTATTCTGACTTCGGCAACACGTTAAACCCAAGAGCTGCCCTGATATGGGCAACTACCGATAACATCACGACCAAGCTGCTCTATGGCCGGGCATTTCGGGCCCCATCACTGAACGAGCTATATGTCGCCAATAACCCGGTGTTCATGGGTAACGACGAGCTTGACGCAGAAACCATCGACACGTTCGAGATAGGCGTTTCTCATCAGATTACAGCCCAACTGCTCTACGGGGTTAACCTGTTCTACTATGAGATTGATGATCTTATTAACGCGGTCCCAATGTCAGGGCTCATTGCCACGCAATATAGAAATGCGGGCCAACGTACCGGGCACGGTGGCGAACTCGAGTTGACGTATCAGGTGTACGAAGACCTGTCATTGCAAGCGAACTACGCTTATCAAACGGCAAAAGACGAAGGCACCGGGCAATCGGTTGGCGAAGCCCCTAATCATCAGATTTACACCCGAGTTGACTGGACGGTATCACCACAATGGTTGCTGAGCTCACAGGTAAACTGGGTGGGCAAGCAAAAAAGGGCCGCTGGCGACCAAAGAGAGCCCGTATCGGACTACACCACCGTCGATATGACCCTTCGTACCCGGGGGCTATGGCAAGGGCTGGATCTTTCACTATCCGTTCGTAACGTTTTCGACGAGGACGTGAGAGACCCCAGCCCGTTTGCTGACCCTGCCCCACCCATTCCAAATGACTTCCCCATGCCGGGGCGCACTGTAGTCGGTGAACTCTCCTATAGCTTTTAGCCGGGCACTGACTGCCTAACCTTCCCAGTGCCTTTTTTCCCTGCCATGGTAAACGATACTTTCACAGCGGATCGGGAAGAAGCTACCTTCGCGGCGACTTTTGGTATCCCGGAAACACGGAGCCATTCCTGCTACGAAGCAAGGGGTTAGGATAAGTTGGTACTCCTCGCAACTAAACCCCATGTCAGCAGCTAACGCCGCGTGCACAGCTGCCACATTCATCGAGTATCCGTACGTCGTGTTCAAGTGTTCGTAGACCGAAAACGCCATCTTGAGGTAGCGTCCCTCAGAGAAGCCGTACTCTTTTGCTTTATCCAATGTGAACGCAATGCGTTCATCTGTTGTCGCGAGCGGACGCCCATAACCATAAAGAATTCGCCCTAAGGATTTTTCGTGGTCAACGAATTCCTCTAACATTCCTCCCTCATCGCACCATCTACCTGCTCTGTAGAAGAAATCAAGGGCTCTAACCTCTGGCCGACGGCCGTATATAGAGGCTTCCGAAATACTTAATCCCGCCATGAGCCCCAAAGACGGTGTTGTTCGAACGGAGCCTGCCAAAGCCGCAACGTGATTGGGCCAGATAGATGGGTCCGGATAGCTGGTGCCAACCCAATAGGAGTTGAGCATCTTAGCGACATTCTCTCCTGGGTCTTTCCCAAGAATGCAGTACAGATATAGATGCAGCCATTCCAGGTGATCCAGTTCATGGTGGAGATCCTTACCATGCATAACCACACGTTCTGTCAGAAAGGCTTTTCCGATACGGGTCAGCCAGTGACTTTCTGTTTCAAGTAGCTGCTCATGGTTCATCGTCCGCCCTCCTCGTCTCGCTGTTTAAACGGCCCTGGATCATCTTCCAGTTCAATGGCGGAGCTATAAAATGGGAATTTCTTCCATCCCATTTTACGTTGTTCCAACGCATGGACCGCTGCACCGGGCAGCCTGAGCATGAGATAAAGCATGCTACCCTGGTCGCGATCCAGACCAAGATCAACGAACGCCGCCGCCGCAACAGATGTTATGGATATCGGGCATCCGAAGAACTCCTCCAAGGCCCCGCGTTGTTTTTGCAGCCAGTGCAACGCTCCGTCTTTCGGCGCGAACTGCACCAAAAGTTCCAGCGACTGCAGGAGCGTGGTTGGAATCTGATCACCGTTAGGATCAAACCCTGGAGGATGTTCTATCGCGGGCCATATGTCGGCTCTTTCATCTTCCTCTGGGGCCTGCAGCCTTGATTTCCAGCGATCCACGTCCTGACCACATTCTTCCCATAAGCGGATACAGATCTCCAATTCCTGGGAACCGCCATACAGACCGGACCCAACAGCAAGTGCTGACATAAGTGCGGAGCTATGGTTAGTGGCAGCCACGCCGCCGTTCATAGCCGCACGAATGCTTGCTTCCTTGGGGCCCTGGTTGGCAAGAACCAGGGCAAGCTTCTCAAGTAGCACAGCTTCATCCGGCCGGGGCCGTTCACCCTTGAACATCAATAGTAAATACTCGAACCAACCAGCCTTGGCGATCACCTGGCCATACACATCATAGCCATGACAGTAGCTGGCCTTAGCGGCAAACGGGTTGGACTCTTCCGGCTCTTCAAACCAGAAATCAGAGTGATAGACGTAATCTGAGGGCACGCGATTTCCCCTAAGTTAATTGTCGTTGGGTATCGAGCCGGTTAACACCTTCATTCTCGATCCTAATGGAGGTACCTGATCACCATCGACGATGATATCCAGAAGGCAAGGGCCGGGGCGTGACAGAATTTCGGGTATGTCCAGGTCTATCAACTGCTCCATGGTCTGTACTGTGTGAGACTCAACACCCAATGCTTTGGCCATCATGGCAAAATCCACACTTGGTAGTTGCGTGGCGACCCGTTCCCCTCCGCTCAATTTCTGTCCATGATTGACCATGCCTAATGAAGCATCGTTCAGAACGAGCATCAATACATTCAGGTTTTCCTGGAGCGCAATCGTCAATTCCTGACCTGACATCAGATAGCTGCCGTCTCCCGTAAAACAAACAACCGGCTTGTCCCGGTTGGCTGCGGCCATCCCGATAGAACTGCCGATCGCCCAGCCCATTGCAGCAAACCCCAACCCGATATTGAACAGATTCCTTTCAGCTGGCATGCCTTTCGGGCGCCGAACATTCCAGTAATGAATCCCCCACAGGAAGCTGTTTCCGGTATCCATAAGGACTCGGGAATCCCGGGGGCATATCGTACTCATGAAATTCATCAGTGCCTGGGCTTTAATGCGCCCCGATCTTTCAAGACAAACCTCAGGTTCATCAAAACGGGTATTTTCCGGCAAGGGAGCATCGCTGGTAACTGGCTGTCTGGACTCTCCAGTAGCGTCACCAATCAATTTATCCGCGATCGCTCCAAATACGAGTTTCGGGGAGCCCAGAACTACCAACCTCGCCATTGTTGAACGGCTGAGATGTGAAGGGTTGCTGGAAATATGAATCAGGCGGTCCGACAGTATGGTGGTCGGGTCCCATCCACACGTGGATACTTCATCGAGGGCTGTGCCGATGGCTACGACACGATCCGCATTCTCCACTTTTAACGCGTCGGTCGCGCTATTGTGGCCGGCGAAACCGAATACGCCCCTGTAGAGTGGATGAAAGCTATCTACGAGCCCTTTTCCTCGCGGCGTGGTAACGAGTAGCCAATTACGTGATTCCGCCAACGCTACCAATATATCATTTGCCCCCGTAGCGCCCTCACCCAACACCAGCGTGACCTTATCGGTGCACTCTAAATCGTCCAGCAGCGCCTGGAGGGACGCCTGGTTGGGAGCAACTTCGTGGTTGAGAAAAGCATTTAGCGCCTGATCCTTTACGTTATCCGGAATCCGATGGCGCATTACATCCAGGGGGATCGCAAGGTGTGCCGGCCCGGGTTGATTACTCACAGCATGGCTTACAGCCTGAAGCAGTTTGGTTTCGAGTTGGGCAGGATGCGATACCAGAGTGTTGTAACGCGTACATTTGGCAAACATCTCTACTGTATGAATTCCTGTGCAAGATGTTTCCTGCAATGAACCCTGGCCAAACTTGTCCAGCCCTGTTTGCGCCGTTATGACGAGAATGGGAATGCCGTCCGCATAGGCTGATGCGACACCGGTTAACAGGTTCGTGGCACCAGGACCAGCAGTTGAACAACAGACGCCTATTTTTCCAGTTTCGCGGGCATACCCTTCTGCCATGAAGGCCGCTCCGGATTCATGACGAGCAGTAATGGTCCGAATGCCTCCCCGGCGTTCACTTCTTGCCAACGCATCATAAAATGGTTCAATGCTCCCGCCAGGAACGCCAAACACATACTCGACACCCAAACGCTCCAGGTAGCGTAATATCAAGTCACCATTTTCGAGCATTGATAATCCTTTTGGAGGTTACGTCCATTATTGAAGTGTGAACAAAGGCGGAGAGGTATCTATTCCAGCGGTCGAGGCATGGAAATTCCATATCCCTGGGCGAAGTCGAGGCCCAGTTCAACCAGACGGGCTCTCACCTCGTCGTTCTCCACGAACTCGGCAACCGTTTTGAGTCCTGCGGAGTGGCCAATCCGGTTGCACGAATCGATTGGGTCGTCCAGCAGGTTGCGGACGAAACCACCATCAATTTTCAGGTAGTCCACTGGCAGGGCTTTCAGATAGGAGAACGAACTCATGCCCGCGCCGAAATCATCAAGCGCGAATTTGAACCCTCTTCTTTTGGCGGAATTGATGAACCTCTGAGTCGCGTTCAGATTGGCAATGGCGGAAGTTTCAGTAATTTCAAAGCAGATACGCTCGGGAATCAGCTTGTACCGCTCCGCTAACTGGCTGATGTACAGAAACAGTTCCGGTTCGTTAAACGAGCTTCCAGACAGATTAATAAAGAACGTTCCTGTGCTCTCACGCCCGAGCCCAGTGCGATCAAGGTAGTCAAATGCCAGGTCGATGACCTTGCGATCAACTCGTGTCATCAAGTTGAAGCGTTCCGCCGCAGGAATGAAGGCTCCTGGAGGTACGATGTCATCCCCTTCGTTCAGGCGGACCAGAAATTCGGTGCGATAACCGTCGTTGGCTTCTGGCTGAAGGGCAACCATTTCCTGCTGCCATAGGCAGAAACTGTTATTTTGCAGAGCCTGCTGAATTCGGCTGGTCCAGTTCATATCCCGCTGACGTTGCTGCATATCACTGTCATCGGTTTCGTAAAGCTGGACGTTATTGCGTCCCCGATCCTTGGCGGCGTAGCAGGCCAGGTCGGCGTGGCTCAGAAGCTCACCGGCACTGTTGTAGTTTTCGTTGATCACAACCATACCGATGCTGAGCGACACCGAGAACGGCTTGTTCTGCCAAACAAAGCGGAACTCATGGACCACTTCACACAGCTTTTCAGCGACCTTGTGTGCATGAACCGCGTCGCAACCGCGCAGCAGTACTCCAAATTCGTCGCCGCCGAGGCGAGCCAGGGTATCATCAGAGCGAATTTGAAGTGACAGCAATGCGGCGACCTGCTTAAGCAAGTAATCCCCAGCCACATGACCACAGGTGTCGTTTATGATCTTGAACTGGTCAAGGTCAAGATAGAGCAGTACATGATGACGGCCGGTTTTATGGGTGTCTTCGAGCGCCTGCACCAGCCGCCGCTCGAATTCCCGGCGGTTCACAAGATCAGTCAGGCTGTCATGATAAGCCATATGCTCCAGGGCATTCTCGGCAACACGCTTGGCCTGGCGCATGAATCCTTCACGTACTTCCCGATCAATGGCAGGAATCAACCGGGACAGGTTGTCCTTCATGATGTAATCCTGCGCACCGGCTTTCATGGCGGTAACGGCAACGCCCTCGCCGATCGTTCCGGATACGATGATTACTGGCAGGTCCTTGCAGTACTTCTTGGTCAGCTCCAATACCCTGAACGAAGAGAAGCCGGGCATGTTGTGGTCGGTAATGACGATATCCCACTTACCCCGGCGAAGGGCATAGGACAGACGGTCTTCGCTGTCTACCAACTCATGATAGGGGGCTATGCCTCCTTTGCGCATCTCTCGCAGTAGAAGCAGCGCATCGTCTTCTGAATCTTCGACGATCAACATCCGTAGAGGGCTGGCTGTGTCTGTCAATGGCCTTACCTTTTTAAAACGAGCGAACCGCACCTGCCTTCGGCACTTTATTGACAAAAAGCCAATAGCGGGCAAGCAACTTCATTTGTTCCGTAAACTCCCGATAATTGATCGACTTGGTGATAAAGCTGTTGGCACCCAAACGGTATGCATTCAACAGGTCTGCCGGCTCATCAGAGGATGTAACCATAACGACTGGCAGCCAGTTGGTCAGTGGCGAGGACCGAATACCTTTCAGGACCTCCAGGCCACTGACCTTGGGAAGCTTCACATCAAGCAAAACAAGACCGAGCGAATCCAGATCTTTACACGGCTGCCTGGCATCGTTGCCAAACAGGAAGTCCAGGGCTTCCTGCCCGTCTTCTTTTACGATGACAGGGCTGTTTTCGCTCGCACTCTTGAGGGCTCGCACTGCCAGAACCTGATCATCCGGGTTGTCTTCAACCACAAGGATTGAATGGCCATCCATGATTTTATTTGCCCTTTCAATGAATTGCATTAATAGGTTGAATCTGACTACAGTCTAGCCCTGATCTCCCGAAACAGGCAACTTCACAACAAAACTTGCCCCCTCACCCAGTTGCGACGTAGCGGAAATATCGCCATGGTGCCGGCGAACCACGCGGTATACAGTCGCCAGGCCAATACCTGTGCCGCCGAACTCCGACGGCGTATGAAGTCGATTGAATGCCACAAACAGTTTGTCGATATACCTCATATCGAAGCCGACACCGTTATCACGAACCTCAATAGCAACCCAGCGCCCTTCTCTTCGAGACAACACTTCGACAATTCGTTTTTCTTCTTTGGCGCTGTATTTCCAGGCGTTCGCCATCAGGTTCTGGAAGGCAACACGCAGCATTCGGCTGTCGCCTACAACCCACATACCCGGCTGTATGAGAATTTCCGTTGGCACATCATCGCTGATGTCTTGCAGTTCTTCCGCAATTTCTTCCAACATCTGGCTCAAGTCTATTGTCTGATTTTCCATGGACTGTCGGCTGACGCGGGACAGAACAAGCAACCCATCGATCAGCCCCGCCATCCGTACACTGGCCGCGCGGATTCGCTTCAGGTAATCCTTACCGATCTCATTCAACTGATCGCCACAATCCTCTTCCAGGGCTTGCCCAAACCCTTCAACGGCTCTCAGGGGCTGCCTGAGGTCATGGGAGACCGAGTAACTGAACGCCTCCAGTTCACGGTTGGCCATGCTCAGCTCGGAGGTCCTGGCCTCGACGATGCGCTCCAGGCTGTCACGGCTTTCCAGGATCCGGCGGTTCTGTTGCTGGATGGTGCTGATCATCTCGTTGAAGGTGTTACCCAGGCGCCCGAGTTCGTCGGTGCCGGAAACCGGCGCACGAATGGAATAGTCGTGATCCTGGGCGATGCGCTCGGCCGTCTCCGAAAGCTTGAGAATGGGTTCGGATACGATTCTCTGTAACCTGAGCGCCAGGAATACCAGCGCGATGAGGATCACCGCCCCGATACCGGAGGCTACGGATACAAAGGTCCGGATATGGCCCCGCAAAACTTCAAGGTGTGATGAGAGGAAAAGCTGCCCGACCACTTCGTTGTCCAGTGTGACCGGCATCAGTAACTGATAGACGTCCCCGACGAACCCTACTTCCAACGACGAACCAACCGACGGGCATTGCCCCTGTGGCCGGCCTGAAAGAGACGTCATCACGTCCCCTTGCTGGTTGTAGACACAGGCCTGCCGAATAGTGTCGATACGCTTGAGGCTGGTGATAATACTGCTCAGCTGCTCGTTGTCCTCGAACACCAGGGCGGCAGCGGACTGCTCCGCCAGGATGCCGGCGATGACATGAAGCTCGGATTCAAGCTGTTTCCGGTAATTCTGGTTCTCAACAAAGATGAGGCTCGCGCAGACCAGGGTGATGCCAAGTGTGCTGGTGAACAACGTAAGGAATAGCAGTTTGGTTTTCAGTCGCCAGTATCGCCACCGCCCCATCATCTCAGGACCCTCACCGCCAGTTCCAGAAGCCTGGAGTTAATGGTCAGGCCCGCTTTCATTGCGGCTTTCAGGCTGATTTCGAAGCGAATAACATTACCCTGCTTCACGTAACCGACAATCCCGCCCTTGCGAATGAAGTCTGGCAAATCACTCACTGTCAGTATGCCTTCGTGGCTCTCGGCCATTTCGAGCAGTTCGTCGACATTTCTGGACTGGGACTGCCCTATATAAAGTACGTCGCATCCCGCGATATCGGCCGGAACGTTGGGGTATCGAAGCTGAAGCGCCCTGCCCTGGGATTTACGACCTTGCATGGGGTCAAGCAGGTTGCCGAAGGGGTCATCGCCGTAGATGCACACATCAAGAGGATCGGAAGCGGTTGCTCCATTTGACCAAGTAATAAAACGTGTGAAGTTGTAGAGGAACGCCGCTTTGACTTCATATTCCGAGCGTATGGAAGCATGCGCCGACGCCAGGCTGAGACACAGGCTGAGAACTAGGGAAATAGAATATTTCAGGTGATCCCTCACGAGTCGGCCACGAAACAAGTAGTCATGTTGAAAAATGAATTATATGGGAGCCCGGCACCTACGGAAGGTTAGCACCCGTTTCGCTGGCGTCAACTGTATCTTAAAACTGTACTCCCCCAATAGCACCCTTCTGTGTCTGTTCCGCCAACACCGGTCCAATAGAATTTTATCAAGCACCGGAGGTGGAATATGAACATCGACAAAGTCCTGTTTCGCACACTCAAACACTATATTGAGAACCAAAAAACCCGCACACGCCTAAGAAGACGCCTGCGGGGAATGCCCATGAGAGAGCTGGATCGTTTGGCATGGGACATCGGAATAACCAGAGCTCAGCTGCTACGAGAGGCACACAGCCCGTTCTGGAAGACGCATCGCTGAGCCCTGGGGAAAGGGCTCAGCGTGACGACTACTCCCGCCAGAATGGCTTGTGCGCTTCCTCTACCAGACTGCCGTGAGGCAACCCTATGTCTTTTTCGACCAGTCTGGTGTCCATTTCATACAGCGACTGCCTCAATTGGTACCGGCGACTCCAACGCCCCGCATAGCGTTTGATAGCAGCGATGGCTCGCCTCACGAAAGCGCTCTTTGAGGGAACACATGCAATCGATGGTGCTTGTCTGAGTGTTTGATTGACGAGGATGGCTTTCATTTTCATCTTCCTTTAAATATGAACGATGACTACAATGAAACCATTCTCGACCCGCCGTACCAGGTCGTCCATCGACATTATTTGAACCCGGTGTTCGAAAAATATGAACATAAAGCTGGACAGGCTCAAGTCTTTTCTTCTGGTGGCTGAAGAGGCCAATCTGACTCGCGCGGCCGCTCGTCGTCATTCGACCCCGTCTGCGGTGAGCGAGCACCTTCGCCAGCTTGAGGAAGAGTTCGAGGTTCTGCTGTTCGAGCGCAGTAAACAGGGAATGTCCCTGACCGCGGCTGGCGAGCGCTTGCTCATGCCCGTTCGCCAGGTGTTTACCGCCGTGGAAGATGTACGTAACACTGCGCTTTCCTTGCGTTCGGTGCCCCACGCAACACTCCGCCTTGGACTGAACTCTCCGCCTGAATACCTTCGTGTAGACGAAGTGCTTCGCCGGAAGACGGACGCTCTCCCTCACCTCAACCTGGAAATGAAAACCCGGGCGTCAACCCAGATTGTCGAGCAAGTGCTTTCAGAAGAGCTGGATCTGGGGTATGTCTATGGCAACTGCGAGGACCCGAGGTTGAAGGTGGTGCCACTCACGCCAGTGCGTATTTCCGTTGTTGGCCCTGCGGATACGGAGCTCGACACCCTACCAGCCGACTTCGAGTCACGTCGGCGCCTGCCCTGGGTCTGGCCCAACCGGGACTGCCCGTTTTTTGATTTCATGAAGGACCTGCTTGGCCCTCAGGCAAGCCTCTCCGACGCGGCCACCAGTTCCGACGACGAGTATTCCACGGTGGTTATGGTCAAATCCGGCATGGGGTTTGGGCTTGTGGAGCGGGAGTTCGCGGAACAATCACAGAGCCGCGGAGGGGTGCGTATTTTTGATGATCCGGAGATGATCACCAACCTCAATCTGATATGCGGCGTGCGAAACTATGAACGTTCAGAATTGCGGGCACTGTTCGATTTGATCGTCAGTGAATGGAAACCGTAACGGTATGCTCACGCCTTGGTGAACTTGTTAACCGAGCTGATTTGCTCACCGTTCCAGATAAACTCGAAATGCGCCGTCTGGATAACACTGCGGACGTGCCTGGGAGTGAACAATCCCCAGCAGGTATCGCCGGGTTTTCGAACAGAGTGATACCGAAGCCCTTCCGAGCCTGCCCTGTAGAGCCTGCGACCATAACTCCGTGAAGCCGCGTAGCTGTCAGCATCGTAGATGGCGTCCCCAAAGGAGAGGGTCGTGGCGTCGTGCAGGGTCATCGTCCCCACCTTGCACTTAAGCCCCCGGAACACCAGCCGGTCGTAGTCCAAACCGTGAACGCCCTGCCAGTAGCGTGACTGGTGATAGGCCACCTCCGCTATCGCTGTATCGATGCTCTCCCCCATATACAGAACACCGTACTGGCCATCGCTGAAGCGGCTACCTTCCGGGTTTACATGGGTAAACGGGCCGGTGGCGTAGGAGCAGCCAGGGATTCCGAAAGGGATCTCCGCTTTGCGGATCAGGTTGAGATTACCCAACTCGGTCTGAAGACGGGGGTTGGTGAGCGCTTGAAGTTCGTAGAGCGCATCAAACTCATCTTCGTCCGCCACATCATCAAACAGGCTGATGGGCGGAAGCCTCGAGTTGATCAGGCGAAACCCGGTAATGCTCTCGGGTGTGATCGTTGGCGGCAGTTCCTGACTCACCAGAGCCCCCCGCGCAATACATCGATACGCCTGAACGTTTCATACAAAGCAGCAAACTGGCCCGTACTGATGATCTCAAGGGGACTTTTGCCGTTGAAGTACGGATTGTCGTTTTTCAGGGCCATAAAGCCGTAAACGTTCTTCGGGTTCTCGAAGATCATCCGCAGGCAGCCATGGATGTTGACCAGATAACTGAGACGTTCAATCTGGTCATGGGTCAGGCTCGCCTGCTCCGGCGCTTTACGATACTTGTAGTACGCCGGGCGGGAGATCTGAAGGATTTTCTGTACCTGCTCGGGAGTACAGCCCCAACGGTCCAGAATATTAAACACGGTTTTAAGGCCAACGCCGGAGACGTTGTTCTTTTGGACGGTTGCGAGTTTCTGCGCGTTACTCATAGCGGACACCACTGTTTTTCAGGCTTTCGCCCACTTAACACTTGGTATCATTGTAGACTTATAGTTACATTTTGTCTATAAGAAGACTTTACAAACAACTCACCCAGCGTGCTCTTCAGCAACATCGGCCAGATTTTTGTACTCGCAGTCCTGCTTCGCGATGAAGGCGTCCGCCGAATCAATCAGGATATTGTCATCGCGCATGAACCGTCGACCCAACAACGCCGGATAGGAAAACTTCCCACGGTCGGTGAGCGAGAACTCAGTCTTGTGACTGGTACCGGCAATGCAGAAGTCCATAACCACCACAAACCGGCGCTGCGAGGGTGCGCCCTTGCGTTTGATCTTAACCGTACGCTCAACAGGCAGGCTGAACTCCAGAATCACCTCTTCCAGATTCTTGCCGTCGGCGTCGTCCTCATCCTGGTGGTCAGCCAGCGGCAACTGGAAACTGACCCATTCTTCATCACCTTTCATGAACGGCTCAACATTGACGGCATGCAGTGAAGAGGTTTTGGCCCCGGTGTCCAGCCGGGCCTTCATGCGTAGGCCCGTGCCCTCGAGCACAAGCCATTCAACAAAGCCAAGTCGCTCGGGCACAGCGTTTTCATTACTGCTGCTCTCAGCCATGGCGATGGAGGGGATCAGGAACGCGAAAAGCGCCGCGACAACGTATCTCTTGGAGTCCGTCAACATTCAAAATCCTTTGTGGCAAAGTGGTTGAGTTCAGGGAAAAAGCTGAGGAACCTGTGTTCGAGTTCCTGGTCGTGGGCTTTGATCTCCTCGATGATTCCGCTGAACGCATTCCTGAACCGTATGCGATTGGCGACCCGGTCCAGAGCATACCCAATGTTGTCAATGTCCTGGTATGAGCGGAACCAGTCGTGGAGAACGATCTGCTGAGTCACCTTTTGCATTTTCTCAGGCATCAACGACGCGTTTTCATCGAGTTCCCGATAGACCTGATCGATAAAGGTATCGGAATTCACATGACTAAAGCGTTGCCAGTTTCTTAACAGGTAGTGATCGTAGAGGATATCCAGCGCCACACCCGAGAAACGTCGGCGCTGAGGGGAGAACAACCGCTTGCTGGCAATGACTTGCGGATGCTGGTCGGTAAACGCATCCACCGCCCTGTGATGCTGCAGCCCCACCCTCACTTCCCGGGGCAGTTCTTCCGGCACAATGCCTCTCGCAAAGTCCCCCAGCAGGCTGCCCACACGAACCTTGGGGGAATCTGGTGCGAGAAAAAGATGGGCAAGGTGATTCAAACTGGCTCCCAATAACGGCGGCGAACAGGCCTCCGCCGCCAAGGTTTCTTTGTGCAGAGCGCTCCGATCAGAAGTTGAAGGTGACGCCCAGGCCCAGACCATCAACGGTGGAGCCATCCTTGTCATAGTAACGCATGTATTCCACGTTGCCAGACACTTCCGGTGCCAGCTCAACATTCACACCAGCGCCGTAGGAAAAGTCCGACTCATCCTCGGTGGTGGTCCCCAGGAACGACTTCGCTTCCACTTCAACCCGGGTTACACCGAAAATAACGTAAGGCGTTGCGGGTGATTCGTTCGCCAGATTCAGCGTGGCGTAGCCGCCGAAGAAATTGTCCAGCGAATAATCGACGCCGCCAATGCGATCATCGTCCACGCCAAACCCAGCACGGGCTTCGAGCCCAAAGAAAGGCGACACCAGGCCACCCACCTTCGCGGACAGCGTACCAACGTCAACGTCGTCACTGCCGTTTTCGATATTGATAAAGCTGTAGTTCAGGCCCGCATAAAGGCTACCACCACCTGACTTGTAGACATCAGCGAAGGCGCTTTGGGAGACCGCCATCAGCGGCGCTGCAGAAAGACCAAGCATCAATGCAATCGACTTTTTCATTTGAATTCTCCTTCCGGTTTCAAGCCGAACTCACAATTCGAAGTTGCATCAGGCTGACGACAAACACCAGCGTTCGGATCCTTATTTACGCGGAATTTACAGTGATTTAATGTACCTGTAAGACCCTGACACACTGCGGGTTCCACCTTGCGAAAGCCCCAAGCCGCATGTATTCTGACGCCGTCTCTCTGTTCAGCCGGCTAGAGCGTCCTTTGAGAAACCTGAACCCCGTAATCTTTATCATGAGCGTCATGTTTATACTTCTTAGTATTTTCATGACCTTACCTGTGCTTCTTCTCGTAACTTCTGAATCGCCGAATGCCATGGCGTTTGCGGAGTCTGCGGCTATCTGTTTTGGCACGGGGCTGCTGGGCATTCTCGCGACCTACCGCCAGGCACGAGACCTGAAGCCCCGCTACATGTTCGTGCTGACCGTCTCCAGCTGGTTTATTATCGCCCTGCTCTCCTCGCTCCCGTTCTATCTCAGTGATCTGGGGCTCACCCTCGGCGAGGCCTTTTTCGAAGGCACATCCGGCATCACCACCACCGGAGCCACGGTGCTTACCGGCCTGGACACCATGGATCAGGACCTACTGCTCTGGCGCTCTGTACTGCAATGGATTGGTGGCATCGGGATCATCGGCATGTTCGTTGCCGTATTGCCCTTCCTCCGCGTGGGCGGCATGCGGCTTTTTGCAACGGAATCTTCAGAATGGACTGACAAGGCCCTGCCGCGAATGAAAACCCTCAGTCGTGGCCTGCTGTTGGTTTACGTGGCGTTTTCGGTGCTTGCGGTAACGACCTATTGGTTGTCCGGTATGAGCCTGTTTGACGCATTCAACCATGGCCTGACGAGTATTGCGACCGGCGGCTTCTCCACATCCGACTTGTCCATGGGCAAGTTCGACTCCAACCTGATTCTTTTGGAAGCCACCCTGTTCATGATGATCGGCAGCATGCCGTTCTTTCTTTTTGTCCGGGAAATGCATGGCCAGCACGGCGTGCTGTTCAGGGATCAGCAGGTGCGGCTGTTCGTGACCATCCTGCTGGTGGTACCTGCCTTACTGACTCTTTACCGCTGGTACGTCTCACCAGTGGAGTTCGACCTCGTTAACGGCTACGTGTCGACACTCTTCAATGTCACGTCTGTGGTCACAACAACCGGCTATGCCTCGGAAGATTACTCTGCGTGGGGCCCACTTGCGTTTGTGCTGTTTTTCTTTCTGATGTTTATCGGCGGGTGCTCCGGCTCAACAGCCGGGGGCATGAAAGTGTTCCGCTTCCAGCTCTCATTGATCGTACTGAGGGAGCAGCTGATGCGGCTGCTGCATCCCAGGGCCGTATTCACACGCAACTACAATGGCCGCGCGGTCAGCGACGAAATTATCGCTTCGATGATTGCCTACACCTTTATCTTTCTGTTGTGCCTGCTGATCATAACGGTCGCGCTGGCAGCTCTGCAGTTGGACTTTATCACCAGCCTGTCCGGAGCACTCACCGTGCTGACCAACGTTGGCCCGGCGCTCGGCGACACAATTGGGCCAGCGGGCACCTTTGCACCGCTCCCGGAGCTTGCCAAATGGATTCTATCGGTGGGTATGCTGATGGGGCGTCTGGAAATACTGAGCGTGGTAATTGTGCTTTCACCAGCGTTCTGGCGAAGCTAAGCGAGGCAACCTGCCCTGCTTAGGCTTCGCCAATCGAACGTCAGGCGAGCTTTACAGTACGTTATCGCGAAGGAACTTGCCGATATCCACGATCTCTTCCATGCACACGCTGTGTTCCATCGGATAGGTCTCATACGTGGGTTCAAACCCCATGTCCTGCAGATTTTCCACGCTTTGCCGGCCCAGGGCCTCCGGTACCATGGGGTCAAAGGTGCCATGATAGATCCGGATCGGGATATCACGATTCGCCTCTGAGCACTTCACAGTCTTCGCAGTGGCAAAGTATGTTGACAGGGCAATAATGCCCGCCAGGCGCTTCGGATAGCTCAACCCAAGCTCGTAGGCCACGGCGCCCCCCTGGGAAAACCCGGCAATCACAATGTTCTCGCTCTTCACGCCACGCTCAATTTCCCGGTCCACCAGTTTTGCAACTGCGTCTGACGAGGCCATCAACTGATCGGTGTCCACCACTCGATCAATATCCATTGCCTTGATGTCGTACCAGGCTGGCATCGTCATTCCACCGTTAATGGTGACCGGCATGTTGGGGGCGTGAGGAAAAATGAACCGAACAGCTGCATTGTCGGGCAACCCCAACTCCGGCACTACCGGCTCGAAATCATGGCCACTGGCTCCAAGGCCATGCAGCCAGATAACGGCGGCAGTAGGATTGGGATTGGTTTCCAATTCGATATATTGAAGTTCTTGCACAAAATACCTCGGGTATCAGGGGTGTTCCGTTGGTGTATCCGTCGAGCCGTTGCCATTGTGAGCTTCAAGCGCCGTGACCACCGGGTTGGCGTACATATCCAGCAGGTAGGGCCGAATCGCCGGGTCGCAGGCATCGAGTCGACGCTCCATCTCCGACTCGGCGGCTTCTATTTCCGCCGCTGACCAGGCCTCTGCCGTCACCACCGCATCGCTTACAGAGTCTCTGCTGGCGTGTGAATCAGGATGAATGCCTCTTTGCTGATAGGCCACCAGGTTGGACGTGTGCAAGTGATAATTGGCATGCATCTCCCGATCGATCCGGGCAGCCAGTTCCTTAGGCGTGTTTTCGGCATCCGCGATGGGTGCTCCGAAATGCACGTGCACGTGGCCCTTGAACCCCGTGAGCCCGCGCATTATCTGGTTAGTATCCTCGCCTTCGGCCTTAATGTACTTGCCCGTGCGGGAGCGGGTTTCGAGCTCTCGGGCCTTGTCCATATCGCAGGGATCATACTCGTAGGCAATGGACACCGGCACGATGTTCAGCCGGTTCATGGCTTCGCCGAAATCCAACCCACTTTTCTTCTGGCTCATGTAGAACATTTTAATAATGGCGGGATCGGTGAAATCCAGCCCGTCTTTGGCGCGCCCTTCACGCTGCGCAATCCAGATGCTCTCGTTGTTGTCGATACTGTGATTGATAAACGCCGAAAGCATGATGTAGGCGTCCCGCATTTCACGTGGGCTGGTCATACTGCGACGCACCACAAAGCTCTTGTTCAGCCGCATCATTTCAGCAAATACGCGGTTCGCCAGCAGGTTGTCGCCAATGGCAATACGTGTGGTATTGAAGCCGTTCGCGAACAGCAGGTAATTGACCACCATCGGGTCGAACACGATGTCGCGGTGGTTGGAGATGAACAGGTGAGCGCTCTGCTTGTCCAGATTTTCCAGCCCGCTGTGGGTAACCCGGGTCGTTGTGTGATCAACCAGTTCGCCAACGTAGCCAGACAGTTGTGCCTGGAGGTCGTCGATACGGGTAAGTCCGCCAAAGTTCCTGGCCAGCCAGCGCTTGACCCATACCCGGAGCATTCCCGGCGCCCATTTGGCCAGTGTGGGCGACTTGAAGCGGCCAATCATATCCAGAAATTCCGGATCCCGTACCAGATTGTTGATGGCGGTTCCGGTTTCCTCGTCCGAGTAAGGTCGGATGGCGTCAAATTCCTGCATGGAGTTCCTGTTTGTTGGGTGCAGAAAAAAGGCGCATTGTAGCGTTTATAAGGTTTGTTTGTCTCCGCCGATTCCGTGACCGCTTTCTGGTATCATGGCCTGCCTGCCAGAACGGCACCCTTTACCCTCAACCAACACCGCTGGCCAAGTCATGGATTTTGCACAACTCAGCACAGAGCGCCCCCGTGTTACCGACCAGGACCCGGAAGAAGTCCTTCATCGTGTTTTCGGTTACGAGACCTTCCGGCCCTTGCAGGGCGACATTATCCGCGAGCTGGTTAACGGTGGCGATGCGTTGGTACTGATGCCCACCGGTGGTGGTAAATCCCTCTGCTATCAGGTGCCAGCCCTGGTTCGCGCCGGAACAGCTGTCGTCATATCACCTCTGATTGCACTGATGCAGGACCAGGTGGCAGCGCTGAAAGAACTGGGCGTCAAGGCCGCGTTCCTGAACTCCACCATGGATTTCGAACAGGCCCGGGACACTGAAAACGCGCTTATGACCGGCGAACTGGATCTGCTCTACTGCGCGCCGGAACGGCTGATCCAGCCTCGCACACTGGACCTGTTACATGATGCTTCTATTTCCCTGTTTGCCATCGACGAAGCCCACTGTGTGTCCCAGTGGGGGCACGATTTCCGCTCCGACTACCTGGAGCTAAGCCGGCTGGCCCATGAATTCCCGGGCGTACCCCGCATAGCCCTCACCGCCACCGCGGACGAGCGCACCCGCAAGGAGATCGCTGAACGGCTGTCCCTGACCGAAGCCCGACACTTTATCAGTGGTTTTGATCGCCCAAATATTCAGTACAGAATTGCTCCGAAAACCAATGCAAACAAACAACTACTAGATTTTATTAAAGCGGAACATGATGGCGACTGCGGCATCGTTTATTGCCTGTCCCGCAACAAAGTCGACAGCACCGCGAAGCTGCTCAGTGACAAAGGCTACACCGCTCTGCCCTACCATGCGGGCCTCAATGCCGGTGATCGCGCGCGGAATCAGGAGCGCTTCCTACGCGAGGACGGCGTCATCATCGTGGCCACCATTGCTTTTGGCATGGGCATCGATAAACCCGATGTTCGATTTGTCGCCCACCTGGACCTTCCAAAAAGCCTGGAAGCCTACTATCAGGAAACCGGACGAGCCGGTCGTGATGGAAAGCCTTCGACCGCCTGGATGGTTTACGGCCTGCAGGACGTGATCAAGCTGCGACAGATGCTCGAAGGCTCCATGGGCAATGACCACTTCAAACGGGTTGAGCGCCAGAAGCTGGATGCCATGCTAGGCCTGTGCGAAGTGACAAGCTGTCGGCGACAGGTGTTGCTGCGGTATTTCGGCGACACCCTTGAACAACCCTGTGGCAACTGTGACACCTGCCTGACTCCACCGGAAACCTGGGACGGCAAGATTGCTGTTCAGAAGGCGCTCTCCTGCGTGTTCAGAACCGGCCAACGTTTCGGGGTTACGTATTTGATTGATGTGTTACGCGGCTCTGAGAACGAACGTATCCTGCAGTCCGGCCATCAAACGGTTTCCACCTACGGAATTGGTACCGAGTTGTCTGCTAACGACTGGAAGTCCGTATTCCGTCAGCTGGTGGCCAATGGTTACCTCAGGGCTGACCCGGAAGGCTATGGAGCGTTGCAACTCACGGAGCAATGCCGCCCACTACTTAAGGGCGAGGTAGCTATCCAATTACGCAAGGATCCCGTGGTGAAGGCCTCCAGTGGCCGTGGGTCATCAGGGTCCGGCCGCCGCAGGATTGCAGACCAGATCACTGACAAACCCGGCTGGGAAGCGCTGCGGGCCTGCCGAAAATCGCTGGCGGATGAGAAGGGCGTGCCGCCCTACGTGATTTTCCACGATGCCACGCTGTTTGAAATCCTGGACAAGAAACCGAACAGCCTTGCCGAAATGGCTGAGATAAACGGCGTGGGTGCGGCAAAGCTCGAAAAATACGGGGAAACTTTCCTCGCCGCCCTACGGGAGTTGGACGGCGCTTGAATCTACCTCCGTTCACTGCGCCTGGAAGCCTTTCTTGCGAACACGATAGTGGGCCATCGAAGTGGCCACATGATGGCCGTCACTGTCGTACAGTGTGCCTTCTAACTCAAACGCGGCCCAGCCCGTAGCATCGGCCTCGGCCTTGATGGCTTCAACCGTGGCGGCGTCCAGTGAAAACTCCACAAACACATCGGAATTCGCCGGCTGCAGGAACTGAAGCGTCATTTCCTTGAGAATCGGCGTGTAAGCCGGGCCGAGATCAAACAGCGTCAACACGCCACCGGGGATCTCCGCCACCAGGAAATAGGCACCGGCGTAGAGGCTGCCAAAGTGGTTCTTATTGCCTTTCAGGCGTATTCTTGCCTTAACGAACCCCGGGCGAATCTCCTCGACACTGAATCGATTCCGTGGTGCAAACGGGATTGATAGGCCAATAATTCGGTTGACGGCCGCATAACCACTGGTTTTACGGAGCCAGGCCAGCGGTTGGGTGATTCGCGCACCAGGATTCGATTCAGACACCCAATGGCCGGTTGCACCTATCAGATTGTCGATGAACGCCATGTTTTCTTACCTGTTGGTGATTTAACGCCCATGATTGCAGCCGTTTAAAAGGTATCGCAACTGTTTTCGGGATTTTTTACGGTTATCCCTTTCCGGAAAGAAAAATTCACCTAAACTGCTTGGATATCAAAACGGGCGATAACAAGAAACTCGAATGGACGCGGGAGTAAGTCTTCAATGAAAGTGAGGCGTGCGCGTGGCCTGCTGACGGCCCTGGCATTGTTTCTGGTTTGCCCGGGAACCGGTGTGTCTTCGGAATATCTGTCTGGAGAAACACAGGCAAGGGAGTATCGCCTGTGGTACCGCAATTACGACAGCCCACCCATACGTGCCCTGGTTGCCCTCGCCTTCGACAAGACACCGGAATACGGTTCGTATCGAATCACTCGCACCCCGGAGATGGCCCAAGGCCGGGTTGTCCGCGAACTTGAGCGCCAGCAATCAAAATTGGTCGATCTCGCGAATGTCGCGACATCAAAACAGAGGGAAGAAAGCCTGCAGGCCATCCCCATACCTATCGATGGCGGACTTTTGGGGCTTCGGGTGTGCGTGGTGCTTAAAGAATCCTTGCCCAGATTCAAAGGCATCCGAAGCCTTGGCAATCTTGAGGAAGTCGGTATCCGCATCGGCCAGGGCGCACACTGGCCGGATTCGTCGATTCTTCAGGCCAACGGAGTCAGCGTGGTGACTCACTCGCGGTACGAAATTCTTTTCCGCATGCTGGAGAATCATCGTTTTGAATGCTTCGCCCGGGGAGTCAACGAGGTTCTTTTCGATCTGGAGCTTGAAAACAACGAAGATTTCGCCATCGAGCCGGACCTGCTGCTGGCCTATCCGATGCCCTCTTACTTCTTCGTCAACCGGCACGACCACGAAACGGCACATCGGCTTCAATTGGGCATGGAAAGGGCCATTTTCGATGGCAGCTTTGGCGCGTACCTCAACCAATACTACGGCCAGTCCATCGACGAGCTAAACCTGCACAGCCGGAACGTCCTTGTTCTGGAAAATCCCTATCTGACGGACGAGTCCCGGGCCATCGGCACCAGAACCCTCCTCGAACTCCGACGGCGAATCCAGATACTATCCGCGCCCCAGAAAACGTCTTACTCAAACCCTGAATCGTGACACGTTCTTACTAAGCGTGTGGCCGACCGATTCGATCTGACCGCTATAGACGTCGTTCTCGCTGGCAGCCTTGGCGGCCTCCTGGCCCTGGTCGGCAATCCGGGTGATGGAGGAGTTCAACTCTTCCGTCACAGAGGTCTGCTCCTCAGAAGCCGTTGCGATCTGGGAGGTCATCTGGCTGATCGACGTTATGGCATCAGCAATACGGTTAAGGGACTCCATGGCATCCTGGGCTTTCTCCATGCTCACATTCGAGACCGCTGTTGATGCCTTCATGACGTCAACCGCCTGGTTTGCACCGCTTTGCAGGCGCTCAATCATGTTGTTGATCTCTTCCGTGCTGTCCTGGGTGCGGCGAGCCAGATTGCGCACTTCGTCAGCAACAACCGCAAAGCCACGGCCCGCGTCCCCTGCCCTGGCGGCCTCGATCGCCGCGTTCAGTGCCAGCAGGTTGGTCTGTTCAGCAATCCCCTGAATTACCTCGAGAACCGAGGTAATGTCGGTAACGTCCTTGCCGAGTTTATCGATGACTTCCGCAGCGGCGTTAATCTCTTTTGACAATTTCTGTACTGCATCCCGGGAAGCGGCAACGGTTTCAAGGGAAGCACGGCTGTCTGCGTCGGCGGTGTTGGAGGCATCCGCGGTCTGTTGGGCATTCTGTGCAATTTCCCCGGCAGCGGCAGACATCTCATTGATGGCCGTGGCCACCATATCAATCTCGGCCTGCTGTTTTTCAACGCTGTCTCGGCTGGTGCTGGCGGTATCCCGCAGGGAGGACACGTTTTCGCCAAGCTCGGCGGTGCCTTGCTGGACGTCCCGGACCACATTCTGGATATTCTCAACAAAGCTGTTGAACTCCGCCGCGAGCTTGCCGAACTCGTCGTTGGCGCTATCGTCCAGGCGCTTGGTGAGGTCCGCCTCGCCACTGGCGATTGATGCCATGGCGGCATTAAGCTTGCGAACGGGAGCCATCAGCACGCGGATACCAAAACGCAGGATCACCAGGGACACCAACAAGCCAATTACTGCGATGATCAGCCCGGTTACGCGAGCGGCGTGGACCGGCGCATTGATTTTGTCCTCGTTGATAAAAGTGCCGAGATACCACTCAACACCACGGGCACCTTTGATGCGATGGAAACCGGCAGTCCAACTGGCATCTCCGGTGTCATATTCGTGAATTTCACCGCTGAGCCGAGGGGATTCTCCCAAAAGACTGCTGATCTTCTTGCCAACCAGTTTCTGGTCCGGGTGAAACAACACGGTGCCGTCGTCACTGATCAGGGCCGCATAGCCAGTGTTGGCCAGCGTAATCGTGGAGAGCGTCTGTTCTATGGTCTTCAGGGCAATATCACCACCGACAACACCCTGGTAGGCCCCACGTTTGACCGGTGCCAGCGTGGAAATGATGGTGCCTCCAGTGCCCGCGTCCACGTAGGGTTCGGTGAACGACGCTGAGCCCTTTTGTTTCGCCTGTTTGAACCAGGGCCGCGTGCGTGGGTCGAAATCCGCAGGCAGTGTGGCTTCTGAGGCATCGTCCTTCATCAGCATATAGCCATCATCGCGGCCAACATAGACGTCAATGAACCCGCCACCGGTTGTCGCAGCGGCCAGGATAACCCTCGCCTCGGCATCGGTTTCCACGGACTCCAGCGCTTTTGCCGTTGCTTCGGTCATGGCAAGACGGGTGTTGAGCCAATCCGCAATGCTGGACGTACTCTGAGCCACGGTGTCTTCAATCAGTGCATCAACATAAGTATCCGTAGTGTCCTGTAACCGGAGGTTGCCGCTGAGCGTAAACGCCCCCATAACAAGTAAAAGCAAAATACCAAAGGCGACGAGCAACTTCTGGCCGAAACTCAGGTTCATTTTCCGGGTCCTTTTCGAGACAGTCTATTCGGGGGGTCAGTCAAACAGCCTATCGGCTGTCTATCATTCATAAACTGGTTTTCGGCGTGTGCTGCAAAGTCTTTAACTTTATGTGATAAGAAGTCTTTAACTTTATGTGATAAGAAGTCTTTAGCTTTAGGTGATAAGAAGTCTTTAGCGCTCTCTGATAAAATACTGAAGCAATCGACAATTCTTGCCGTCATTTCCACACCCAACGGGAGCTGCCGTATATGGCCCACGAAGAACTGCACCTCAACCTTCGTAACCTGACCAGTGATGATTACCCACAGCTCCAGCGACTGATGGACAGGGTCTACGACGATATTGGCGGTGCCTGGCCAGAGGACACGATCGAAGCTCTGGTGCAACAGTTTCCGGATGGTCAGATCTGTATCGAAGAATCCGGTGACCTGGTGGCCGTAGCCCTCACGGTGTGCGTCAAGTATGAGCGATTCAGCAATCCGCACACCTACGACGACCTGATCCTGCGCAATGAAAAAATCTGGCACAACGCCAAAGGCGACTCGCTTTACGGCCTCGATGTGTTTATCCACCCGGATTATCGCGGCTACCGCCTTGGCCGGCGGCTTTATGAAGCTCGCAAAGAACTCTGCCGATCCATGAACCTGCGCGCCATCCTGGCGGGTGGCCGCATCCCTGGATATCACAAGTATTCAGACCAGCACTCCCCGGAAGAATACATCCAGCGAGTGGATCGCAAGGACATCTACGACCCGATCCTCAGCTTTCAGCTGTCCAACGACTTCCAGGTCACCCGGCTGATGCACAAGTACCTGCCGGAAGACGAGAAATCCCTGGGCTACGCCACTCTGCTGGAATGGCGGAACATCCTCTATACACCGCCGTCGCCGGTGCTTAACGTCAAGAAGACTCAAGTACGCCTGGGTGCCGTTCAGTGGCAGATGCGTGAATTTACCTCTGTGGAGGAAGTGCTGGAACAGGTGGAGTACTTCGTGGATGCGCTCTCGGATTACAAGAGCGATTTCGCCCTGTTTCCAGAATTTTTCAACGCACCGCTGATGGGCCTGACGGACCAGGTGGACCAGACACGGGCCATTCGCTTTCTGGCAGGCTTTACCGAGCAATTCCGCAATCAGATGTCGGAAATGGCGGTCAGTTACAACATCAACATCATTACCGGCTCGATGCCCCTGCTCGAAAATGATCGGGTCTACAACGTGTCCTATCTGTGCCACCGCGACGGCCGCGTCGACGAGCAGCGCAAGATTCATATCACGCCCCACGAACGCCGTGACTGGGTCATCGAAGGCGGTGAGAAGTTCCAGGTGTTCGACACCGACGCCGGCCGCGTGGCCATCATGATCTGTTACGACATCGAGTTCCCGGAACTGGGACGCCTGGCGGCCATCGAAGAGGTGGATATTATTATGGTGCCCTTCTGGACGGACACCAAGAACGGATACCTTCGGGTACGGCACTGTGCGCAGGCACGGGCGATTGAAAACGAGTGCTATGTCGTGATCACCGGTAGTGTGGGTAACCTTCCCAAGGTTGAGAACCTGGACGTGCAGTACGCCCAGTCTTCCGTATTCTCACCGTCGGACTTTGCGTTCCCCCACGATGCGGTGATGGCGGAAACCACACCGAATACGGAAATGATCATGTTTTCCGATATGGATCTGGAAAAGCTGAAGCTGGTGCGCAACGAAGGCTCGGTGACGAACCTGAAAGACCGGCGCACGGATATTTACGAGCTCAACACGCTACAAACGGGCCAAAATGATAAAAACAGTTGATGAACCGCCTGAGAGCTCTATCGTATGACACTGAACACGTTGCCAAACCAACAGAGTGTGGCTATTGTTTAACCATATACTTTCAGGAACACGCCCTAGGGGTGTCGTCCGGACCCCCTCGGGGTGCAAAAGAGATCACTTTTAGATGAACGAAGCACTACCGGATCTTGTCGCACATTTTCACATCAAGCGTGGCCTCTTTCGCCGGGAGCGTGTGCAGGCCGCGCTGTTCGAGCTCGATCACTTCGGATGTGTGATGAAGACGGACAAGATATTTAACCCCGGTGATACGGTTATCCTGGATCTCGTGATGGAAATGCCGTTTGACGACATCAGGGCGGATGGAATTACCGGCCTGGTAACGGAACGCAGGAAACACTGTAGCAATTTCTTCTATTCCGTTGATTTCGTAGAACTCAATGACAACTCCTCGTCTGCCCTGAGCGAAAAACTCAAGCGCATTCGTGAGGTGGTGCTCAAGAAGCAGACGCTAAAATCCAGACGTTCCTCAGGGCCCGCCTCCAGCATTCGGCAACTGGCCTGAACTCACCAACGCCCCACATCAACTTGCACTTCAAGGAGAAAGTCCTCATGGCGAAGAAAGCCAACAAGCAAAGCGTTGATAAAGTCGTCAAGAAAGTGAACAAAGAGTTCGATAAAACGTCATCACAGATCGAAAAGCTGATCAACGACGCCCTCAAGCAGTTCGACAGCCTGCAGAACCAGATTCAGGAACCCGTCCGCAAACTGTTGAAGGAAGTGGATGAGCTTCGTGATCGTGAAATGAAACGTTTCAACGAAGAATTTGAACGTCGCTTGGGTGAATTCCACGATTTGCAAAACAATATCCTGGACCGCCTTGGTATTGCCAGCAAGGAAGCCAGCGAAGAGGCGAAGAAGGTCGCAGGCCAGGCCGCCAAGAAGGCCGGCCCTGCTGCCAAAGGCAAGTCAGCTCCGAAAAAATCCACCGCCAGTAAGACAGCGGCCAAAAAACCGGCCGCCAAGAAGCCCGCCACACCAAAAGCGGCAACTGCAAAGAAAGCCGCCAAACCCAAGGCGAGCACCGCCGCCAAAAGTCCGGCCGCAGCCACTAAATCCGCTCCCAAGAAAGCCGCCACGGCCGCGCGGAAGCCAGCGGCAAAGCCGGCTGCAGCAACACGCGCTCCAAAGCCGAAGGACAAGAGCGACCTGACCCAGGTTAAAGGTATTGGGCCGGCCACCGCCCGCAAAATGAAGGAAGCCGGTATCACCTCGGTTGATCAGATCGCCAATCCGTCTGACGCGGACAAAGAAAAGCTTCAGGCATTTTCAAGCGTGAAAGGCTTTAACACCTTCAGCGACGAAGCCAAGAAAGTTATTTAATGCAACAATCCGAACAGCCTGTTTTACGGGACATTGTCCTGATTGGCGGCGGACACAGCCACGTAGGCGTTCTCAAGCGCTTTGCCATGAACCCAGTGCCTGGTGTCCGCCTTACCCTCATCTGCAGGGATACCCATACACCCTACTCCGGAATGCTTCCCGGGTATGTGGCTGGGCATTATTCCTACGACGACGTCCATATAGACCTCAGCAAACTGGCCGAGTTCGCGGGCGCGCGCTTCTACCGCGATGAAGTTGTTGGCATCGACCGCCATCGAAAACGTGTGGTCTGCCGCTCCCGACCGGACGTGCCTTACGACATTCTGTCGGTGAATATCGGGTCCGCTCCCAAGGTCGGTGACGTCAGTGGCGCAACTGAACATGCAGTGCCCGTCAAGCCTATCAACGGATTCAACAATCGCTGGCTGTCATTATTGTCGCGGCTGGAAAACCATGACGGCCCGATGACCGTTGCTGTGGTCGGCGCAGGTGCAGGTGGCGTTGAACTCACACTGGCCATGCAGTTCCGGCTACGAAATGAGCTCGAAAAGCGCGGCCACGACCCGGACCAGTTGCACTTTCATCTGTTTGATGCAGACCAGCAGATCCTGCCTACCCACAACGCCAGGGTGCGTGCGGTATTCGCTGACACACTCGCAAGCCGTGGGGTGAAGGTTCACCTGGGATCCGCAGTCTCAGAGGTCGAGGCCAATCGTTTGACCACGGAGTCCGGCGACACCCTGTCGGTTGACGAAGTGCTCTGGGTCACCCGTGCCGGCGGCCCCGAGTGGCTGCGGGATACCGGCCTGGCCCTGGACGACGGTGGCTTTATCCGGGTGACGGACACCCTGCAGACAGAAACCGACAACGATATCTTCGCGGCGGGTGACATTGCCAACGTTGTAAATCACCCCCGGGAAAAAGCCGGCGTATTTGCCGTTCGTCAGGGCCGGCCACTGGCGGACAACCTCCGCCGCCATGCCCTCGGAAAGCCCGCGAAGCAATTCCGGCCGCAGAAAAAATGGCTGGCGCTGATCAGTACCGGCGACAAATTCGCAGTGGCCTCCAGAGGTGACCTGTCGTTGGCCGGTTCTTGGGTCTGGCGCTGGAAAAACAGCATTGATAGACGCTTCATGGCGAAATTCAATGATCTTCCCGCCATGGAAGAGAACGCCGCCCTGCCCGACACCGGCGCCGCACAAAACCCCGAGGAAGCGTCCCAGGCCATCTCCGCGGTGGCCATGCGTTGCGGTGGCTGCGGAGCCAAAGTCGGCAGTACCGTGCTGTCACGGGCCCTCGGCGAGCTGCGACCAATAGAGCGGGATGACATCCTGATTGGTCTACACGCCCCAGACGACGCCGCCGTACTGACCGTCCCACCCGGAAAGGCGGTGGTTCACACCGTCGATTTCTTTCGCGCCTTTATTGACGACCCCTATGTGTTCGGCCGGGTTGCCGCCAATCACGCCCTGGGCGACGTGTTTGCCATGGGCGCCGAAGCTCAGAGTGCCACCGCCGTAGCGACCGTGCCCTACGGCATAGAGTCCAAGGTGGAAGACGTGGTTTACCAGATGATGTCCGGCGCCGTGGAAGTGCTGAATGAAGCTGGCTGCGCGTTGGTAGGCGGCCATACGGGTGAAGGCCGTGAGCTGGCACTGGGCTTTGCCGTCAACGGGTTGATTGATCCGGATGACGTCATGAGCAAGGGCGGCCTGCGGGCCGGAGACGCTCTGCTGCTGACCAAGCCTATCGGTACCGGGACGCTCTTCGCTGCCCACGCCAAACTTGCCGCGAAAGGCCGCTGGATTGATTCTGCCCTGGCCTCAATGATGCAGTCCAACAAAGACGCGGCCCAGTGCCTGCGCCGATATGGTTCACGAGCCTGCACCGACGTAACGGGTTTTGGTTTGCTTGGCCATCTGGTTGAGATGACGCGCCCCTCTGGCGTTGATGCGGAGCTCGATCTCACGGCAATACCGATTTTGCCTGGCGCTGAGGAAACTGCAGCAGCAGGTATCCTCAGCTCCTTGCAGCCGGCCAACATTCGTCTCCGGCGTGGTATTCGAGACCAGGAAAAGTGGGTCAACCATCCTCGCTACCCATTGATCTTCGACCCGCAGACCGCCGGCGGACTGCTGGCCAGCGTGCCCGCTGACCAGGCGGATGCCTGTATCAGTGAGCTGAAAGCAATGGGCTATCCCCACACTGCCATTATAGGGCGGGTGTTGCCGCAGGATGAGAGCGGCCCCATCGAGCCCATCACACTCAGGGATTGAGACGTTCGCCTTTGGCCCTGGCCTTCTCAATCGCAGTGAGCAGGGCCGCTTGCTCAGCTTCAGGAACAAAGCAAGAGGCGAGTTCGGTGACGCGATCGGTCAGTTCCCCGAGATATTCGGGGGATTGTTCCGCCCACAGTAACACCTTCGCAAGATCAGCCTCGTCGCCTACACGGAAGTACCCCGGGTAATCTTCACCCAGTAGACCAATATTGCCGGAGATGTCCGACGCGATAACCGGCAGCCCTGCACGACAGGCTTCGGATACGACATTAGCGCCTCCTTCCATCACCGAGCTGATAACCATGGCACGGCAACGGTTCATAAGCTGATGGGTGGACGGTCTGTCAATTTCGCCAAGCCACTGAAAACGCGGATTGGCCTCCTGTTCGGCTATGGCTCGCCGAGCCCAGTCATGGCTGTGAGCCTTGCCTGCATTCAGCACCCGGATGGTCGAACCTGGCGGCAATGTCCTCGCCGCGATTGCGGCCCTCAGAGGGTCCTTCTCCTCGCGCAGGTGTCCGATAACACAGACATCGAAATGCCTGGTATCGACGCCTGCATTACCCCCGGGCCGATCGGCGGACTGCAACACCGTCACCAGCTTTGGCACGAAACGCTCGGGAATATCCCGGCCAACACGATGGTGGAGCCCCACAAGGCAATCCGCGAGGGCCATGGAATGGAGGGTTTGCTCCGGGTAGCGGTACTGGTGGTCGTATATGTCCGTGCCCGTAAGCACAACGATTATCGGCGTTTCCGGGTTACGGTCACGGAAGCGAAGAACGGCCTCATGGCTCCTCCAGGCGTGCAGGGCAATGTACAGGTCGCAGGGCTCGTTGTTGTATTCGGTCACAACGAAAACCCGGTGTCCGGCCTGCTCAAGCAACCGGCACCATCGGTCCGCCGTGGCCCGATTACCAGCCCTGGAGCCCGGTAGCGCCGGGGTATTCAGGATGATTTTCATGAGTGTCGGTTTCCATCAAGATTTTCATTTTTTGCCGGATACCCCTAACCTGATTGGCTCATAGAATCGTATAGCTGTTCAGAGTTGCAGTAAATCACGGTATTCTGGATAGCTTCGGGCTTCCGGTCCGGACATGTGACCCCGCTAAATTCAGCTCCAGACACAAGGAAATTCAAATGGCTTTGAAATTGATACGGAAATTCGCTGTCGCCAGCTTACTGACCTTGCTCTCTTCAGCAACCGTTTCAGCCCAGACACTCGTCTTCACCGCCATTCCCGATGAAGACGAAACCAAACTGGTGGAACGCTTCAGGGGTATCGCCGATTACCTGGCAGGAGAGTTGGACGTAGATGTTCGCTATATCCCTGTCAAATCCTACGCCGCCGCGGTTTCAGCCTTCCGCAACAACCAGGTCCAGCTAGCCTGGTTCGGCGGGCTTTCCGGCGTGCAGGCCCGCGAATTGGTTCCCGGCTCTGAAGCGATTGCCCAGGGCGTGGAAGACAAAGCGTTCTACACTCATTTCATTGCCCACAAAAGTACCGGACTTGACGAGATGGAAACCCTGTCCGACGAACTCCAGGGGAAGACCTTTACCTTCGGTTCCAAGGGGTCAACCTCCGGTCGCCTGATTCCGGAGTACTATATTCGCGAATCCTTTGAGGACAGCCCCGACAACGTCTTCAGCCGTGTAGGCTTCAGTGGCAATCACACCCGCACCCTTCGTCTCGTAGAGGCGGGCACCTACGATGTTGGCGCGATCAACTTCTCAGTGTGGGACAAGGAAATGGAAAACGGCAACATTGATACCGACGCGGTGAAGGTCATCTGGACAACGCCGTCGTACCCGAACTATCAGTGGAGTGTTCGCGGCGACGTCAACGAACAGTTCGGTGAAGGTTTCCAGAAACGGCTTCAGGAAGCCCTGCTTGCGATGGACGACCCTGAATTGCTTGAAAGCTTTCCCCGTAGTGGTTTCATCCCAGTCTCCAATGACGCTTACGAGCCGATCCGGGTAGTTGGAAAGCAGATCGGAATCATCGATTAATGTCGGGATTCGATCTGTCCGGCCTGACGGCGTCTTTTGGTGGAGAGCGGGTGATTGGCCCGCTCTCCCTCAGTGTCAGGGAAGGAGAGCGCGTTGGCCTGGTAGGCCGCAGCGGCGCCGGAAAATCCACTCTGATCCGGCTTGTCTATGAGCAGGTGGAGCGTCTGGCAGCGCTGGTACCCCAGGACCTGGGACTGGTCAACGCGTTACCGGTATTCCACAACGTGTACATGGGCCGCCTCGATGCCCACGGCAACTGGTACAACATGGTTACCCTGGTTCGGCCATTCACCCGGGACAGCCGTGACGTCAAAAGCCTATTGTCGGAATTGGGGATGACCGAGAAAGCCTGGATGCCCACCGCATCGCTGTCCGGCGGACAGCGCCAGCGCGTGGCCATCGCCCGTGCCCTTTACCGGCAGTCAGGACTTTTGTTGGCGGACGAGCCTGTCTCTGCCCTGGATGGGCCGCTTGCCCACCAGGTTATGACGTTATTGAGAGAGCGCTTCAAGACCAGCGTTATCGCACTCCATGATGTCGAGCTCGCACTGGAATACTGCACCCGTATCGTGGGTATCCAGGACGGGCAGATCGCGCTGGACGAGTCGAGCGAAAAGCTCACACCGGCCGACATTGCGCCACTCTACTGACTCAACCGGCCCAGATTCCACTCCTATGCTGTCTTCGCCAACCGTCAAAACCAGCCTGATCTTTATCGCCATCGCCCTGGTAGGCCTGGTGTTTGCCGATATCGCTATCACGGCAGCCAATCCCTGGAAAGATCTTGGCCGGTTCTTCCTGGGCGTGATAACACCGGATTTTTTCAGTACCGAAGGGCTGGCAACCGCCCTGCTTCGGACGGTTGCCTTTGCCTTCGTTGGCGTCGCTCTCGGCAGTATCAGCGGCTTTCTTCTGGCGCTTGTTTATCGCTGGATGCCGGTTCGGATTCTGTGCGCGTTTGTGCGGGCGATACATGAGCTGTTCTGGGCGCTTATTTTCCTGCAATTTTTCGGCTTCCATCCGCTGACAGGCGTTCTAGCCATCGCTATCCCCTACGCCGGTATCTTCGCCAAGGTCTATTCGGAGATCCTGGAAGAAGCCGACCCGGAACCCGGTCGCCTGTTACCGCCCCGTACGGGCGTTGTTTCGGCCTTCCTGTACACCAAAATACCGGATTGCTGGGTGCAGCTGCGAACCTACACCGCGTACCGGCTGGAATGCGGCTTGCGCTCCAGTGCCATCCTTGGCTTTGTTGGCTTGCCAACCCTCGGCTTCTACCTGGAATCGGCCTTTTCTCAAGGCCACTATTCCGACGCCGGCGCCATGCTGATCCTTTTCTACGTGCTGATAGCCACCATGCCGCTCTGGGTAAAGCCGAAGCTGTTGCCCGTTTATATCGTTGGCGCACCGTTTTTTCTTGGCGAAGGTCTCCCGATTGTCTGGAGTAACGTCGGCCGGTTTTTCACCCAGGACATCGTGCCGTCACCACTGCGCGGAGAAGAAGGCTGGGCCGGCATGGGCGCGTGGCTGGGGGACATGTTTGTCAATCAGGCCATGCCGGGCATCTGGAACACGGTAATCCTCACCCAGGTGGCCCTGGTTGCAACCGGGATCATTGCACTACTGGCCTTCCCGTTGATATCGACTCACTTCGGCGGGCCTGTTCGCCGTACCTCGGGGCATGTCTTCCTGGTGATCATGCGTTCCACGCCGGAGTACATCCTGGCGTATATCCTTTTGCAGCTATGGGGCCCGTCCATGCTGCCCGCCGTTGTTGCGCTGGCATTGCATAACGGGGGCATCATCGGCCATCTGATTGGCCGGCAATCCAGCACCATCCGGTTACGCCCGGATGCGCCGACTGGTCTTAATCGGTATACCTACGAACTGGTGCCCAGGGTCTATCGTTCATTCCTGGCGTTCCTGTTCTACCGCTGGGAAATCATCATGCGGGAGACTGCGATCCTCGGCATACTGGGCATCTACACCCTGGGTTTCTACGTCGACAGCGCCATCCAGAACATCCAGTTTGATCGCGCGATGGTGCTGATCCTGATCACTGCATCCCTGAACATTGGTGTCGATATATTAGGCCGCTTTATCCGCAGGAAACTCGCCCTGCAGACCATGCCTACCTGCTAGCTGCCTACCGCGTCACAGTTCCATGGATTCCTGCCACTTTTGGCCCGGCTTCCCTTCGTGCTCAGAATACATTTGGTTACACTTCAGATAACGGATGTAACAATCTCCACCAGAACACCGCTCATCCACGATTTGAACAGGGTTTGAGCAAGAGGGAACACCTATGATTAGCAGCTTTATTATGCTGTTCGAAGTCGGGCTGATCGCGCTGCTGCTTTTACTGGTCTTTCGCATGCTTACCCTGGTCCGGAACGATCCGTTCGTGCCGGCGTCCGTGGTGACAATGGTGGCTGGACACCAACATTCGGCCCAGCCTCCACTACCAGAGGCTCAACAGAAACGCTCCGTTGCCGCTCCGCAACCAACCCGCTCAGCTCCCTCAGACACCTGTGGATTGATCACCCAGATGCATATCCTGCTGAGTCTCCAGGACCGGGATTGCCGGGAACATGGGTTGGTTCTGGAAACCGCGCCCCATGCGGTTCGGGAATACGCCGTCGTCTGGTTGTATGGCGCTGCCTGCGCCCTGTGTGAAAAACCGCAGCGGCATTCAGATGCGCTGCTTGACCTGGTCAGCAAACTGGCCAGCCGAAAAATCGGCATACGGCAACCCGAAGCCGTCCAGGCGCTATCAACGATGACCGGCAGTTCGACCTTGTTGGCCTTTTTCAGAGGTGGTGTAAGCGGTGCAGAGCACTGGAGCGGGCATCGCTATGTTCCGCAAGAACACAGCCTCTACTCAACGGTTACGTCGAACGCCTTTATCTGACGTTTACAGGAGGACCCGCTTAACCGCGGGCTTTGGGGCGGGTAGCAGACTCTTCCAGCGTCCAGTCAACGCCGAGGTTCACGGTGTCTGTGGCATCCGGGTTATCGGCCGGGCTGCCAGCCACCTCTGGCCGGGAAAAGCACCCGTCGTCCAGACGCTCCATCGACTCCACATCCACGGAACGTACTACGTAGCTTATGCCATTGCTGATGACCCTGGTGCGATGGCTGAGCCCAAAGATGAAACGGCAATAATCCAGTTTGAGCTGAAGCAGATCCTGTTCCGCTTTCTGGATCTTTCTTAGCAGAACTTTCTGTACGCTATCACCGTAATCCATATACTCTTCCCTGGGCGATGTGTGGTGGTCTGCTGATTTTACACAATCCTGACACACTGTCATCCCATCGTCAGACGCGGCCCTTGGCTACAAACGTCAGTTTTACGGGCATCACGAAGGCGTGATCCATCCCGGCCTGAAGGTCGATCCGCCAGGTCATGCTAGGGTCGGTGGTGCAGAAAGGTGCGGTAAACCGCGCTTCCCAGAGCTGGCCCTCACCATCGGGCGACATCCCCGCCTTGGTCATGGGAACCGGATACTCCCCCAGGTACATGGACTCGCCCCGCAGCACAGCCAGCATCCGGGGCTGATTCCCGTTGGTCTTTACCGTTAAATGGTATTCCGTGCCCTGGGCCTGAACACCGCTTTTTTGCAACCGCGCATGCCAACTCTTGCCCTTTTGTGCCCAGTGGCACGTAGTATTGAGGAGATCGCACTCAACCGCGCCCTGATCGGCCTCGGCGACATCTTCAGACATCAACCAACGCGGGCCAAAAATGCCCAGCGCAACGACGCCGGCAATGGCAAGCACAGCAACAAGCGCTTTCAACACATCCACTCCTCCACGGTTTAAGCGGGCATTATGGGGATAATCGCTAATAAGGCAAAGCTTTCTAAATCATCACCGGTCATGAGAAAATACCGCGCTTTGATTCACCACCAACAGGACAAGCCAGTGCAACCGGACATCTCCGTCAAGCACCTCAACAAAGTCTATGCGGATGGTTTCAGGGCCCTCAACGACATCAACCTCGACATAGAACGGGGAGAGATCTTCGCCCTGCTCGGCCCGAATGGCGCCGGCAAGACCACACTGATCAGCATTATCTGTGGCATTGTGAACCTCTCCGATGGCGAAGTGAACGCCGCCGGCTACGACATCGTGAAGGATTATCGCAAAGCCCGGGAGAGCATCGGCCTGGTTCCCCAGGAGCTCAACACCGACGCCTTCGAGACCGTTTGGGACGCTGTCTCCTTCAGCCGGGGCCTGTTCGGCAAGGCGCCTGCACCGGACCATATTGAGAAAGTCCTGAAAGATCTGTCGCTGTGGGACAAACGCAATAATCGCATCATGTCCCTGTCTGGCGGCATGAAGCGTCGCGTGATGATCGCCAAGGCGTTGTCCCACGAACCCCGCATCCTCTTCCTTGATGAGCCCACCGCCGGTGTAGACGTGGAGCTGCGCCGGGACATGTGGGAAATGGTGCGCAAGCTGCGGGAAAATGGCGTCACCATCATCCTCACCACCCACTACATCGAAGAAGCCGAGGAGATGGCCGACCGCATCGGCGTTATCCGCCAAGGTGAGATCATCCTGGTTGAAGACAAGTCCCGGCTGATGAGCAAACTGGGCAAGAAAGAGCTTCGCCTGCACCTGCAGAACCCGCTGGAGAAAATCCCCGGTGAACTCACGCTGGAGCCGGTGGACCTTTCCGATGATGGCTACGAGCTGATCTACACCTTCGACTCACAACAGGAGCAGGCTGGCGTAGCGCGCCTGCTGCGAACCCTGGGCGACCTGGGCATCGAATACCGGGATCTTCAGACCAGGGAAAGCTCCCTGGAAGAGATTTTTGTTGGCCTGGTGCATGAATAAAACCAACCGGTATGCGGGAGTAACGCAATGAACCTTTACGGTGTCCGAGCAATCTACAACTTTGAAATGGCCCGCATGCGCCGCACCCTGATGCAGAGTGTCGCCTCGCCGGTAATCTCCACCTCTCTGTACTTCGTGGTGTTTGGCTCCGCCATTGGCAGCCGCATGGGCGACATCGACAACATCAGCTACGGTGCCTACATCATTCCGGGCCTGGTAATGCTGTCGCTGCTGATGCAAAGCATTTCCAATGCCTCGTTTGGTATCTACATGCCGAAGTTCTCCGGCACGATTTATGAGCTCCTGTCGGCACCGGTCTCCTATCTGGAGGTCGTTCTCGGCTACGTCGGTGCCGCCGCCACCAAGTCGGTCATACTTGGCGTCATCATATTGCTTACCGCCAAACTGTTTGTGGACTACGACGTGCTGCACCCCTTCTGGATGTTCGCCTTCCTGGTGCTTACCTCCATCACCTTCAGCCTGTTCGGTTTCATAATCGGCATCTGGGCGGACGGGTTTGAAAAACTGCAGATTGTTCCGCTGATGATCGTGACACCACTGGTGTTTCTCGGGGGCACGTTCTACTCCATCGAAATGCTGCCGGAGATCTGGCAGACCATCAGCCTCTTCAACCCTGTGGTGTACCTGATCAGCGGCTTCCGCTGGGCGTTCTACGGCGTGTCTGACGTGCATGTGGGCATCAGTGTGGGTATGACACTGCTGTTCCTGACGGCGTGCATGGTCGCGGTGTGGTGGATCTTCAAGACCGGCTACCGGTTGCGTTCGTGAGAGCCCTGCTGGTTTGCCTGGCGCTGCTGTTCTCCGGTTGCCTGGCAGCACTCCCAGACAATGACGACCTGCCGGTGGAGAAGGCATGCCTGATCTCCGCCGGGCAGGCGGTGCCCATTACCGTTGAAGTGGCACGCACGCCGGCCGAACGCAGCCGCGGGCTGATGGACAGGGAGAGACTGGCCCCAAACGCCGGCATGCTGTTCGTCTATAACAACCAGCGCCGTGCCGACCACGGCTTCTGGATGTACCGAACGCTGATTCCACTGGATATTGCTTATCTGGACCGTGACGGCACCATCGGTGCCATTCGCCCTATGGTGCCCTGCCCATCGGACCAGGGCCGGGACTGTCCAACCTATGAGGCCGGCGTCCCGTTTTATCGGGCCCTGGAAATGAACCTGGGCTATTTCGAAAGCCAGGGGATTGGCGTGGGAGATCGGCTCTCCCTGAATGCATCAGACTGCCGTTAGCCGCCCTACTCGTCTTTCCATTCCGGTTTGCGCTTGTCCAGAAACGCACAGATGCCTTCGTGGGCATCTGCAGCCTGCAGGTTCTTTGCCATCACTTCCGACGTAAAGTCGTAGGCCTCGGCCAGCCCCATCTCCAGTTGTTGATAGAACGCCTCCTTGCCAATCTTCAGGGTATGGCCGGATTTGCCGGCAATGGTCGCGGCCAGGCGGTAGACGGTTTCGTCAAGAACCTGCTCATCCACCACACGGTTGACCAGCCCAATCTGTTCCGCCTTCAGCGCACCGACCATCTCACCGGTCAACAGCATTTCCATGGCCTGCTTGCGGGATACGTTGCGGGACAACGCCACCATGGGCGTGGAGCAAAACAGGCCAATGTTCACGCCCGGCGTGGCAAAACGCGCGGTATCCGCTGCCACCGCCAGATCGCAACTGGCCACCAGCTGGCAACCGGCAGCGGTCGCCACGCCAGCCACACGGGCAATCACCGGTTTTGGCAGGTTCACAATCTGCTGCATCACCTTGCTGCACTGGTTGAACAGTTTCAGTTGGAACTCATGGCTGTCGAGCTGCTCGCGGATTTCCCGCAGGTCGTGCCCGGCGCAGAACACCTGCCCTGCAGCCGCGATGACCACCACCCGCGTGTCCACGTCATCCGCAACAGATTCCAGTTCGGCGGAAAGCGCTTCCAGCATCGCCATGGACAGGCTGTTTCGGCGCTCCGGCTGGTTCAGCGTCAGTGTGGTGATTCCGTTTTCGGAGTATTTCTTTACCAACACCTCGGTTTGCTCGGTCATCATGCCCCCTACTTCGTTTTCCTGATGTATCCTTTATCCCATGAGAGATACAAAGAAACAACGCCGGGAACTGGAAAAGCAACTCACCGAAGCCTCCTCCTACAAGCACTGGCTCGCCACCGCCACAAACCTGGATGAACTGGAGGGAACACTGGCGTGGCGGGAAGAGGATGGCTGCGAACTGCTCCACGAAGCCCTGATTCGCGACCACATCACGGCCATGAAACGCTGCCGCGACAAAGGCGATACCCGAGCGCTGACGCGGGTACTGCAGGAAAGCCTTTATCGCCACCTGGGTGAGATTGGCAACCCTGACCTCTACGCCATCGCCTGGAGCGGTACCAAAGTTCTGGTCAGTGAGTTCCTTGATGAAGTGGAACGTTCCATGAACTTCCTCTGCGACAACCCCATGCCGGGCGTATCCGACCAGCAAAAGCTGCGCCTGTTCCGGGATGCCGAGCGAGTGTATGGCCGCCCGGCGCTTATGTTGAGTGGTGGCGCCGCCTTCGGTATCTATCATATTGGTGTCACCCGCGCACTTTGGCAGGAAGGCCTGCTTCCCGACGTGATTGCCGGCTCCAGCATGGGGGCGATTGTCGCCGGCGCCATCTGTACCCGCAACAATCGCGAGCTCGAACGCTTTTTCAACGAACCCGGGGAGATCCACCTGGATGCCTTTCGCTGGCTCGAACCCAAACGCATCTGGCGAAAGCATCATGCCATGGACCAGTTCCAGCTGCTCCACCACATTCGCACCAACATCGGCCGTACCAGCTTTCAGGAAGCGGCTGAACGAAGTGGCCGCACCCTGAATATCTCCGTATCGCCGACCCGCACTCGCCAGAAACCCCGCCTGCTGAACAATCTGGCTTCACCGGAGGTGCTGGTGGATTCCGCCATCCTGGCATCCTGTGCTGTGCCTGGCATCTATCCGCCGGTAACGCTCCAGGCCAGGGACAAGGATAGGGGTGACAACGGGGGCAAGCCCTATATGCCCACGGAGCGCTGGATCGACGGCAGCGTTCATGGCGACCTGCCGCTGATGCGCATGGCGCGGCTGCACAACGTTAATCGCACCATTGTCAGCCAGGCGAATCCCCACGTGTTGCCCTTTATCAGCCATCACCACCAGCGCGGCCCGGGCGCCTCTGCCAAACAGGCTGCCGCATCGCTGATGCACGCCCAGGTAGCGACAACGCTTCAGCTCACCCGCAACAACTGGTCATCAACGGTACTGCGGCCTTTACTGGAGCAGGCTCATGCCATGGCCACGCAGACCTATTTGGGGGACATCAACATACAGTTCCCGTTCAAACCGCTGCTGTATCGCAAGATATTGTCCAACCCCAACAAGGAAGACCTGGAAATGTTCATCCGGCTTGGAGAACAGGCTACCTGGCCGAGAATGGCCATGATTCGAGATCAGACACGCATCAGCCGTACCTTCAGCGACTGCATCACCCGGCTTGAGAAAGCCTGCGCCGCCAACGACAACGCAGCGGAGTAGCGGCTTGCAGACGACGCGACTCAAAGGCCTGACCATTGCCGCACTGGGTGTGCTGTTCATCGTGCCGGACGCCCTGCTGGTGAAAATCACCTCCGTGGAGCCGGTGGTGTTTCTGTTCTGGCGCGGGCTGCTGCTGGCGCTCAGCTTTCTGGTGATCAGCTCCGTCCGCTATCGCGCCCGCCTGGGGGCTGAGATCCGTCGATGCGGCTGGAAAGGGGTGTTCTGCGCGGTCGCCTTCGGGTTGAGCCAGCTGGGTTTTGTGATGGGCATGAAGAACACCGCCGCTGGCAACGTACTGGTCATCCTCAACACCTCACCGGTCATTGCCGCACTCATCGCCTGGCTGGTCTGGAAAGAAGCCCTGCCGTGGCGAACCTGGGTGGTCATCCTCGTCTGCGTGGCGGGCGCCACCCTGATGGCCCTGGGCGAATGGGGCCGTGGTGACCCGTTAGGGCTGATCATGGCGGGCGTTGCGGCGACCGCTCTGGCGCTGAATCTCAACGTGGCACGCTCAAAGCCGGACAGCGATATGAGCCTTGTACTGATGTTCGGCGCGCTGCTCGTTGCCGGCGTCGCAGCCCTGGCGGGCGGCGCAGTGATGCTCTCACCCAGGGATGCCGTATTCATCGCCCTGCTCTGCCTGTTCTTCCTGCCGGCGGCCTGCGTGCTCATCCAGATTGGCCCGCGTTACATTCCGGCCGCAGAAGTCAGCCTGATGCTGTTACTGGAAACCATACTGGGCTCTTTCCTGGTGTGGCTGTTCCTCGGCGAGGTTCCCACCACCCTGAGCCTGATCGGCGGCGCCATTGTCTTCTCCGCACTGATGATCCATGGCTGGATCGAGGTACAACGGTATCGGCAAACCCGTTCGGCCTGACGCATCCGTTGATGTACGGACATTCCCCGCCGATTTGTAAGCCACCCAAGACGCAGGGCGGCAAAAACTGGATAATGGCCCTCCGGCTTTCGAAAGCCCGCTCAATTCTGCAAACCCGGTACGCTGTTCATGGAAATCAAAGTTAATTTTCTCGAAAACCTCAGGCTTGAGGCCAAGTTTGACGATTTCACCGTGGTTACGGACCAGCCCATTCGCTACAAAGGCGACGGCTCGGCGCCCAGCCCGTTCGATTATTTCCTGGCGTCATCGGCGCTCTGTGCGGCGTACTTTGTGCGGGTTTACTGCAAGGCGCGGGACATTCCCACCGAAAACATCCGTCTGTCGCAGAACAACATCGTCGACCCGGAAAACCGCTACAACCAGATTTTCAGAATCGAGGTGGAACTGCCGGAAAACATTTCCGACAAGGACCGCCAGGGCATCCTGCGCTCGATTGACCGCTGCACCGTGAAAAAAGTGGTACAGACCGGCCCCGAGTTCCAGATTGAAACCGTCGAAAACCTCGACGAAGACGCCCAGGCCCTGCTGATGGCCCCGGAAGGTGACACCAGCACCTACATCGAGGGCAAGGACCTCCCGCTGGAACAGACCATCGCCAACATGAGCGGCATACTGGCGGACTTGGGCATGAAGATCGAAATCGCCTCCTGGCGCAACATCGTGCCCCACGTGTGGTCGCTGCACATTCGCGATGCCGCCTCCCCGATGTGCTTCACCAACGGCAAGGGTGCTACCAAGGAAAGCGCTCTATGCTCGGCATTGGGTGAATTCATCGAACGCCTGAGCTGCAATTTCTTCTACAACGACCAGTTCTTCGGCGAAGACATCGCCAACAGCGATTTCGTCCACTACCCCAACGAAAAATGGTTCAAGCCAGGGCCGGACGACGAGCTGCCCGACGGCATCCTAGATGACCACTGTCTGGCCATCTACAACCCGGAAGACGAACTCTGCGGGTCCAACCTGATAGACACCAATTCTGGCAAGACCGAACGGGGCATCGTGTCGTTACCGTTCGCACGCCAGTCCGACGGCGAAACGGTGTATTTCCCCTCCAACCTGATCGAGAACCTGTTCCTCAGCAACGGCATGAGCGCGGGCAACACCCTGCCAGAAGCCCAGGTACAGTGCCTGTCTGAAATCTTCGAGCGCGCCGTCAAGAAGCAGATCATTGAAGAGGAAATGGCGCTGCCGGACGTGCCGCAGAGTGTGCTGGATAAATACCCGCACATTGTTGAGGGCATCAATGCTCTGGAAGCACAGGGCTTCCCGATCCTGGTGAAAGATGCCTCCCTGGGCGGCCAATTCCCGGTTATGTGCGTGACACTGATGAACCCGCGAAACGGCGGTGTGTTTGCCTCTTTCGGCGCGCATCCGAGTTTCGAGGTGGCGCTGGAACGCAGCCTGACCGAACTGCTGCAGGGCCGCAGCTTTGAAAACCTCAACGACGTACCGGCGCCCACCTTTAGCACCCAGGCGGTGACGGAACCCAACAACTTTGTCGAGCACTTTATCGATTCCACGGGCGTCGTTTCCTGGCGGTTCTTCAACGCCAAATCCGACCTGGAATTCTGCGAGTGGAACTTCTCCGGCACCAACGAAGAAGAAGCCCGCACCCTGTTCGGCATTCTGGAAGACCTTGGCAAAGAAGTGTACGTGGCCACCCATGAAGACCTGGGCGCGCCGGTATGCCGCATCCTGGTGCCCGGCTATTCCGAGGTCTACCCGGTGGAAGATCTGGTGTGGGACAACACCAACATGGCGCTGGACTACCGCGAGGATATCCTCAACCTCCACGCCCTCAGCAATGATCAACTGGCCGACCTGGCCGAGCGCCTGGAAGCCAGCCAGCTCGACAACTACATGACCATCATCAGCCTGATTGGCATCGAGTTCGACGAGAACACAATTTGGGGCCAACTCACCATTCTGGAACTGAAACTGCTGATCTGCCTGGCCCTGCAATGGCACGAAGAAGCCCAGGAATTTGTCGACATGTTCCTGCAGTTCAACGACAACACCGTGGAGCGCAACCTGTTCTACCGTGCCGTTAACACCGTTCTGGAAATCACCCTGAGTGACGAACTGGAACTGCCCGACTACCTGCCCAATCTGCAGCGCATGTTCGGCGAAGACACCATGGCCGCCGTGGTTGGCTCAGTCAGCGGCGAAGTACGCTTCCATGGCCTGACACCCACAAGCATGCAGCTGGAAGGTCTGGAGAAGCATCAGCGGTTGGTTGATAGCTATAAGAAGTTGCATGCTGCCCGCGCCGTGAAGGCCGGTTTGAGATAAGCCGAATAATATTCACAGGCTTGAACCCCCGAAGGCATGGAAGCCTTCGGGCAATGGCTCACCCCAGAAAAGTAATCCTGCAGCCTCAGTGGATCAGCTACAGGTCGCCGTGAACTCTCCCCACAAACCGCCCCTGCATTCGTGAAATTACTTGAAGTGACCTTTCATCGCTGAAGACAACCAAGATGAAGCTGGCTTTATTGTTCTTACAAATCATTGACCGACACCCGCTAATTCATTATTGATATATTGTTATAACTTTTTGTGAGTTACGATATCGGCATGACTTCTCACCAGAAAATCAGGAGGCATTCCGATGCGTCGACCGATGGTTACTGCCTTTTTTGAGGAGGCGAGCAAAACGTTCAGTTACGTTGTGAGGGATCCGGAAAGCACAGCCTGCGCCATCATCGATTCAGTCAAGGACTTCGACTATGCCGCAGGACATACAAGTGTGCACTCGGCCAACGCTATCGCAGATTTCGTCCAGCACGAAGAACTAACAGTAGAGTGGATTCTGGAAACCCACGTTCACGCCGATCACTTGTCCGCCGCACCATACCTCAACGAAAAATTCGGGGGCCGCATCGGCATTGGCACGAACATCAAAAAGGTGCAGCACATTTTCGGGAAGGTATTCAACGCCGGTACTGAATTTGCTCGCGACGGCAGTCAGTTCGACCAGTTGTTCGAGGATGGCGATACCTTTGCTATCGGCAGCCTTGAAGCAAGGGTACTGCACACCCCCGGACACACCCCGGCATGTCTAACCTATGTAATCGGCGATGCCGCCTTCGTTGGCGATACGTTGTTCATGCCGGATTACGGTACCGCACGGTGTGACTTCCCGGGAGGTAATGCACGTGCCCTTTATCGCTCGATTCAGAGAGTCTTGGCTCTGCCGCCGAAGACACGCCTGTTTCTGTGTCACGACTACAAGGCACCAGACCGCGAATACTATCAGCACGAAACCACAGTTGCAGAACAGGCCGCTAACAACATCCACGTCCATGAAGGGATAAGTGAGGATGAGTTTGTAAAGATGCGCACCGAACGTGACGCCACACTCGCAATGCCGCGTCTGCTCCTTCCGTCAATCCAGGTGAACATGAATGCTGGCCAGATGCTCTTCACCGAGAATGAAGATCAAGCCTATCTAAAGATACCCATTAATCGCTTCTGAACCACTCGTCAGGAGATTTTATGAACATCAGAGTACCCAAGTGTTCTAACTGCCCACGTAATGAAGCTGCTTAAACGTTGCTCCCCATAACGCATTGGCTACCCCACTAAGGGCGCGACGTTTTCAACAGTGATGTACTGGCTTCTAAGAAGTCCTTAAAGGAGACAAAATGTGAACACGATGGCAAATCTCTCCGGATTGGCTGGCGGTGTATTAATCGGTCTGTCGGCCGTTTTGCTGATGGCAACCATCGGGCGCATCGCCGGGATAAGCGGTATTGTTTCTGGCTTATTGTTGGAGCGTCCTACTGGTGATTCCGCCTGGCGATTGGCCTTTTTGCTCGGCCTGGTCAGCGGGCCGCTCGCCCTGGTAATCCTGAAACTTGATCTGGGCAATGTCGCGGCCGAGCCCGACGCGATAATTGGTGCGCCTGCGGGTGATGTAGGGTTGATGCTCCTGGCGGGGCTACTGGTCGGAATTGGCACAGGAATCGGTGGTGGCTGCACCAGTGGCCACGGTGTCTGCGGCTTGGCGCGCTTGTCCCACCGGTCACTGATCGCAACCCTGACCTTTCTTCTGGTCGCCATGGCCACGGTTTACTTGGTTCGTCACCAGATAGGAGGTGGTGTATGAAAGTACTCATAGGCTACCTTGCCGGACTACTGTTCGGTCTTGGTTTGGCGATTGGAGGCATGACCGACCCCGCTCGGGTACTGAATTTTCTCGATGTTTCCGGCGCCTGGGATCCAACCTTACTATTCGTCCTGGGCGGTGCGGTGGTTACCACCTTTATTGGTTATCAGCTGGCTTTTAAACGATCGAATCCGTTATTCACGGAGAAATTTCAATTGCCCACACGCCGTGATCTGGACGGGCGACTGATGGGCGGTGCAGCGCTGTTCGGTATCGGCTGGGGATTATCAGGATATTGTCCGGGGCCAGCCTTCGCCTCCATGGCGGGTTTAACCACTCCCCTGGCTGCCATGCTGGTGGCGATGGTGGCCGGCTGGTGGCTCGCAAGGCGCTTTTCCACCCAATAAACAGATCGGCATAAAGCCAATTCGGCTTCTTGCTTTTGAATTGGTGCCCGGAGCCGGAATCGAACCGGCACGACCGTGAGGTCGAGAGATTTTAAGTCTCTTGTGTCTACCTATTCCACCATCCGGGCATTCGGAGGGGGTTGTGAGGAGCTTTTGAGGGGCAGGATTGTATAAGGCCGCGCCCGGTAACGCAATTGGGATTGCGGTGGAGGTGTTTTTAGCTAGGTTGCTGAGGCTTCCGCGCCCTGCCCTTGTAGATATAACCAGCGAATTTCGGGGCCTTGGGCACATATAGGTTTTCCAGTTCGGTGATCTCAAACCCCGCTTCCCGGATCAGTTCCGCAATCGGTCGGTTAAGGTGGCAGCCGCCGGCGATTTTCTTCCAGCCTGGGGTGATGCGGTGTTGCCATTTGCACACGCCCTCGTCCGGCGATTCTCCGTGTTCCAGGAATAGCAATTCGCCGTCGGGCTTGAGTACCCGCTTCATTTGATCCAGCGCGGCTCGCCAATCGGGGATGGTGCATAGGGTGAACGTAAGCAGTACCGTGTCGACGCTGTTGTCTGGTAGCGGAATTTGCTCGCCCGGTAAGTCCAGCCATTCCACGGCAACGCTGGATTTGGCCAGGTTGGCCTGTGCCTTTCGCCGCATGCCTTCGGACGGCTCCAGGCCGTAGACGAGGCTAACGGTATCCGGGTTGTAGAACTCCAGATTAATGCCCGAGCCCATACCCACTTCCAGCACAGTGCCGTTTGCCTTCGGCACCACTTGGCTGCGCAGCTTCATTACCTGCCCTACTGAGCAGGAGTAATCGATCAGGTGCGGCAGTATTCGCTCGTCGTAGAAACCCATGGAGCCTTCCTATACTTGTTTTAAATCAAGGGGTGCGACATTCTGTCCCTTGGTTTTCCCTGTGCTACGGGTAGCATGGCTACTATCTGCCGGTAAAACAACACTACAACCCAGCCAAGGCAGCGGCCAAGCGGGCGCCAAGCTCGTTTATTCTGTTCACTGTAGTGTCCGGAGGTTCCGCATGGAACTTGATCCCGTCCTTCTGTCGCGAATCCAGTTTGCGTTCGTGGTGTCCTTCCACGCTATCTTTCCGGTGTTTACCATCGGGCTTGCGTCCTACATTGCAGTGCTCGAGGGCCTGGCATTTAAAACCAAAAACCCTTCCTGGGCAAAACTCTCTGCCTTTTGGACCAAGGTGTTCGCGGTGGTGTTTGGCATGGGCGTGGTATCAGGCATTGTGATGTCGTTCCAGTTCGGCACCAACTGGAGCAACTTTGCCCAGGCGTCCGCCAACTTCCTGGGGCCGATGCTGAGTTATGAAGTGGTCACCGCCTTCTTCCTCGAGGCAGCCTTCCTGGGCGTGCTGCTGTTCGGGCGCGACAAGGTGCCTGCCGGGGTTCACCTGTTTGCGGCAGTGATGGTGGCCACGGGCACCTTTATATCATCGTTCTGGATCCTGTCAGCCAATAGCTGGATGCATACCCCCGCCGGTACGGAATTCAGGGATGGGGTGTTCTTTGTCACCTCCTGGAGCGAGGCGATATTCAATCCGTCCTTTCCTTATCGCTTTTCCCACATGGTGGTGGCCTCGTTCCTGACTGGCTCGTTCGTGGTGGCGGGTGTCAGTGCCTGGTATCTGCTTCGCAAACGTGAGGTTGAGGCGAACCGGCGCGCGTTGTCCATGAGCCTGTGGCTGATTCTGGTTCTTGCCCCCACCCAGGCGGTTATCGGGGATTTCCATGGCCTGAACACGCTGGAACACCAGCCCATGAAGGTGGCCGCCATGGAAGGCAACTGGGAAACCTCACGCAATGTGCCGCTGCTGTTGTTCGCGATTCCCGATCAGGAAAACCAGACCAACCGGTACGAGGTAGCCATTCCCAGCCTGGCCAGCCTGATCCTCACCCATGAGTGGGACGGCGAAGTGCCCGGGCTGAACGAAGTCACGGTGGACGAGCAGCCGCCGGTCGCAATCGTGTTCTGGTCATTCCGGGTGATGGTTGGCCTGGGCATGCTGATGATCCTCTTTGGCCTGGCCGGCCTGGTATTGCGGGCCGGTGGCCGATACTGGCAAACCCCCTGGTTCCTGCAAGGGTTGCGCTTTATGAGCCTGACACCCTTTGTGGCGGTACTGGCCGGCTGGTTTGTCACGGAAATTGGCCGCGCGCCCTGGCTGGTGTATGGGCTGATGAACCAGAGCGAGTCGGTTACGCCGTCATTAACCGGCGGTATGGCGCTGTTCTCACTGATTGGCTACATCGTGGTCTATGCTTTGGTGTTCAGTTCCGGTGTCTATTACCTGATGCGGGTGCTGTACGTGGGCATGGAAGACGAAGACGCAGAGGAAGGCCATGAAGCCGAACGGCCGAAACGTCCCTTCTCGGCCACCCATGTGCCGTTTGAGATTGATGATAACGGTCGTCAAAAGCCACTGAACCAGGGAGGCCACTGATTATGGAACTATTCGATCTGGCCCTGATCTGGGCGTTTATTATCGGTTTCGGCATTATTATGTATGTGCTGATGGACGGGTTTGACCTGGGCATTGGCATTCTCTTCCCCTTCGCGCCGAAAGAAGAAGACCGGGACACCATGATGAACACGGTGGCACCGGTCTGGGATGGCAACGAAACCTGGCTGGTGCTTGGCGGGGCGGGCCTGTTGGCGGCGTTTCCACTGGTTTACTCCACCATTCTGCCGGCGCTGTACATTGGTGTATTCCTGCTGCTGGCCGGCCTGATCTTTCGCGGGGTGGCGTTTGAGTTCCGCTTCAAGGCCAGAACCTCGCGCTATCTCTGGAACTGGGCCTTCGCCGGTGGCTCCACGGTGGCTTCGTTTGCCCAGGGCGCCGTGGTGGGTGCCTATATTCAGGGCTTTGAGATTACCAACCGGGTCTATACCGGCGGTGCGCTGGACTGGCTGACTCCCTTCACGGTGCTGACCGGTTTCGGGCTGATGGCCGGCTATGCGTTGCTGGGCTCCACCTGGCTGATCATGAAAACCGAGGGCCGCCTGCAGGACTGGGCGTATCGGATCACCATTCCGCTGCTGCTGGGTGTGTTGGTCGTGTTCGCGATGATCAGCGTCTGGACGCCGTTTGTGGATGAAGCGGTGAAAAACCGCTGGTTCTCCAACCTGAGCATTATCTGGATATTGCCCGTGCTCGCCCTGCTCTGTGCCTTTCAGATCTTCCGGTCAGTTCGGAACCGTTTTGAAGGCATGCCGTTTGTCGCGACGGTGGGGCTGTTCATCTTTACCTACCTGGGCTTGATCGTCAGCCGCTGGCCCTATGTGGTGCCGCCGGAATACACGCTCTGGGACGCCTCCTCCGCGTACGGCTCACAGTTGTTCCTGCTGCTGGGGCTGCTGTTCGTGATTCCCATTGTGCTGGTCTACACCGCCTGGACCTATTGGGTGTTCCGGGGCAAGGTACGGGCTGGCGAGGGATACCACTAGGTGGCTGAACAAGCCGAGTCAAAACGTTGGCTGGGGGCACTTGCCGCACACAGCCGGCGGCTGATCCTGGCCACGGTATCGGCTGGCGTTGTGGTGGCCCTTGCCACCATCGCGCAAATGGCGTTCCTGGCGGGCATTGTTCATCAGGGTATTGTCGATGAGATACCAGTGGCGGAACTGTCGCTGCTGTTCACCGGTGCCATTATCGCGATATTGATCCGCGGTGTGGCTCAGGGGTTACAGGCCCGCTACGCAGCCCGCTGCAGCCGTGAGGTGCGTAGCGAGGTTCGCCATAGTATCAACCGGTGCTGGCAGGCCAGCGGGCCGGTTTCGATGAGCCAGACCTCCGCCGGCACCCTGGCGCGGGAATGGCTTGACCACACCGATGCCCTGCATGGATATTTCGCCCGTTTCCTGCCCCAGATGATGCTCGCGGTGGTGGTGCCGCTGATGATCCTGGTGGTGGTATTTTCACTGGACTGGCTCGCGGGGATCTTCCTCCTGCTGTCCGCCCCATTGATACCATTGTTCATGGCACTGGTCGGGATGGGTGCCGAAAAGCTCAACCAGCAGCATTTCCAGACCATCGGTCGTTTGTCCGGCCAGTTTCTGGATAAGGTTCGGGGATTGACCACCCTGCAGTTGTTCGGCCAGACCGCTCCTGCCGCAGAAACCCTGCGCAAGCGATCTGACGAATACCGCCGCATCACCATGAAAACCCTGAAGATTGCGTTCCTGTCCTCAGCGGTTTTGGAGTTCTTCTCCTCCGTGGCCATTGCCGTCGTGGCCATTTACATCGGCTTCGGGTTGCTGGGGTACATCACCTTTGGACCGTCCAGCGACCTGACACTGTTCTCCGGGTTGTTGATCCTGCTGCTTGCCCCGGAGTTCTTCCAGCCTCTGCGATTGTTGTCCCAGCATTATCATGATCGCGCTGCGGCGATGGGTGCCAGTTCTGAAATCGTCGATCGGTTGCAGGGTGTTGAGAAACCACAACCGCAGGAAGAGCCCCGTCACCAGCCGGAATCTCCCGATATTGTGGCCATTCGTGACGTCGCTCTTGCCTACGATGCCGCCAGACCGGTGTTGGACGGCGTGTCTCTGGTGATCAACAAAGGCGATGTCATCGCCCTCACCGGGCCTTCTGGTGGCGGTAAAACCTCGCTCTTGCATCTGCTGGCCGGTTTTATGCGACCAGACCGGGGGCGTATTTCAGTGTTTGGAGAACGTGCCGGCGACGAGGCCTTTGGCTGGCTGGGTCAGTCCCCCTTCCTGGTGCATGGTACCTGGGCCGACAACCTGCGCCTGACCACGCCGGACGCGACCGACATCGCCATAGAAACCGCCTTGCATCACGTTGGCCTGGAAAGCCTGATAAAAGGTCGGGAACGGGGAATCTACAGCGCCATTACCGAAGACGGCCAGGGGCTCTCTGGCGGGCAGGCACGCCGCTTGAGCCTGGCGCGGGTATTTGTGGCCAGTTACGACCTGATACTGCTGGATGAGCCCACAGCGGGGCTGGACAGTGACAGCGAAATATACGTGCTGGAAGCGCTGCACAAGCTGGCGCTGGCCGGTAAGACCCTGGTTTTCGCCACTCACCACCAGGCACTGCTGACACTGGCCAACCGTACTTTGCTGGTGACGGAAGGAGGCGTTGCAGATGCGTGAGCTTGGCCCCTGGTTGGCATTGATTTTCCGTCGCCCCGGTCGCCTGGTGACCGGCGGCATTCTCATACTGGCCACCCTGCTTGCGGGTATGGGGCTGCTGGCATTGTCGGGCTGGTTTATTACCGCCACGGCGCTCTCCGGCATCCTGCTGGCAACCGGTGTGCAGGCGTCCATCAATCTGTATGTCCCTGGTGGTGGCATTCGCTTCTTTGCCGTGGCGCGAACGGTGGCGCGGTATGCCGAGCGGGTGTACAACCACGATACCGTGCTGCGCCTGCTGACGGATATCCGAGTGGCCCTGTTCGAGCGTTTATCCACCGCCGGCCGGGACCGGAGAACCCGTTTACGCGGCCCGCAATGGCTATCCCGCCTGACCAATGACGTGGATGCCCTGGACACGCTGTATCTGCGACTGATCGCACCTACGGCACTCGCAGCCTTGGTAACGGCGATACTGCTGATCGCCGCATGGTTGATGTATCGCGGGGAACTGGCCGTCGGCCTTGCTCTGGTGCTGGTACCGGCATTTTTGGTTGCAACGCTGCTGGTTTACCTGCGAACCCGGCATCTGGTCTACCAGCAGACGGCGGCCCGCGAGCGGGTAAGAACGGACGTCATCGAGCACATTGAAGGCTTCGGGGAGCTCACCGCCGCAGGCCGCATTGGCAAACATGCCGCCCTGTGCCTGCGCCAGGCGGGACAGATCACCCGCAACGAAGCCCGCACTGACACACGCACCGGCTGGAACCTGGGGCTATCCCAGGTCATGGTGAACCTGTCGGTGGTGCTCGCGCTGTGGATGGGTCTGGAGCTGTTTCAGGCGGGGACGGTTACCGGCCCGATGGTTGTACTGCTGCCAATCGCCCTCCTCGGTTTACAGGAGATCTATTCAATGCTGCCGGATGCATTCGCACGCCTGGGGGGCACGCTCGCATCTGCTGCGGCACTCAACCGGGACTGCGCTCCAGAACCCTCCCAAGGTGCGCACGAACAACAGCCACACGACAGTGACTGTGCCCTGGAACTCGAACGTGTGACGATCCGTTTCAGCGACCATGCGCCGGTGCTCAGTCATTTCGATATGGCGGTCGCTAGGGGAGAATGGGTGGGTATCATTGGCCACTCCGGCGCGGGAAAATCCTCACTGGCGGATATCGTCGCGGGGCTTGAGACCCCGGCAGTCGGGCGTGTTCACGCGTTACCGCTGGCCTATCTGACACAGAAAACCGTACTGTTCGATGACACCCTGAAAGCGAACCTGCTGATCGGCCGCCTAGACGCGACGGATGCCGACCTCTGGCGGGTTTTGGAGCTGGTGGCGATGGCAGACCGGTTTGTTCACGAACCGGCGCAGCTGAACACCTGGCTGGGCTCCATGGGTAGCCAGTTATCTGGCGGTGAAGCCCGGCGTATTGCACTGGCACGGGTTCTGTTGAACAAAGCGCCGCTATTGATTCTGGACGAACCGTTCACTGGAGTGGACGCCGAAACCCGGAACAACATTGCGATGGGTATGAGGCAGTGGTTGGCAGGAAAAACGGTGGTGTCACTTGGGCACGCGCCGGAGGCCTTACCCGCCTCCGACCGTACCATCCGGCTGGCCTAGCGGCCTCAGCTGGTTTCCAGTACTTCGAAGGTCAGGCCAGCCTTGCTGGTCAGGCGCTCATAGAGCTTGCCATCAAGAAGCGACGATGGTGTCCAGAAACCGCCCTGTTTTTCGGCCGGTACATCAAACGCCAGGCTCATACCTGCCTCGCCCAGCATCTTGCCGGTTGAACCGTAACCGGGGTCGCGGTCACCCGTGACTTTGGTCTTGATGATCTTGCCGTCGGTCGTCTTGCCCACAAAGCGCAGATCGTAGAAGCCATTTTTCTGGGCTTCCGGGCTTGGGCCCTCGCCCGGCTTGGGCACGAACTTTTCCACCACCCAACGAGTTGGCTTGAACGCAGACGCGGTGAAGAAACCTCCAAGCGCGCCGGTAATTCCGTAAGCCGCGAGACGACCTTTCACACCACGACCAGTCATCATGGCCTCATCGTAGGTGAACTCCTTGCCATAACGAGCGTTCTGCAAAGCGTTGGAGCGATGGACGATCCGGGTGTTGATGGCCCCCATGACGAACGGCGCCAGCCAAACGCCGAAGTCGTTATCGAACTCTGCGCCTTTCAGGCTCGGTTGCCGGGTTTTGGAGCGGTGTTCCGGCGGGCAGATCGAAAACGGGTTGGCCAGTTCCTTGCGCAGTTTCGGGTCGGCGGCCGCTTCCTTGGCGATGTTCATCATGCTGGCTACGGTGCCACCGGAGAACTCGCCCTTGGCAATTTTGACCCGCATCCGCACATCCTGGCACGGAGCGCCAAAGGTTTCCGCAGCTTTTTCCTGCAGGAACCAGACCCCCATGTCTGATGGGATGGAGTCAAAGCCACAACAATGGACGATGCGGGCCCCGGAGGCCTTGGCTTTGTCCTCGTAGGTGTCCACCATCTTGCGGATCCACTGCACTTCACCGGTGAGGTCGCAATAATCCGTACCGGTTTCGGCGCAAATCTTGACCAGCGGTTCGCCATACAGAGCATAGGGACCAACGGTTGAGATCACCACACGTGTCTGGTCACACATGGTTTTCAGGGCGCTTTCATCGGCGGCGTCTGCCACAATGACGGGCAGCTCAGACGCCGACGGGCCCAGGCCCTGTTTGAGGGTGGCCAGCTTGCTTTCTGAGCGTCCGGCGATGGCCCAGCGAACGTCTTTGCCGATACCATAGGACTCCAACAGGTAACCGGTAAGGATCTGCCCCACGAAGCTGGTGGCACCGAATACCACGATGTCGTAGGTGGTGTCAGTCTTTGTGCTCATTCGTTGTCCTTAATCCATTTGGATCAATTATGAATTGGTGGCGGTCGACCGCGACGCTTTTGCACCCATCAATACCAGGAACAGCGCTACACCCAGGCCCCAGAAGCCGTTCAGTATCAGCCCGCCAACCCAGGTCTGGGCGGTGACAGCGATGCCCTTCAGCGGGAAGACCACCAGCATGGCGACCGCTGTCGGCCCGATGGCGCCTACTATTACATTACCCAACCAGAACTTAAAGCCGCCAAAGCGGCCAAGGATCGCCCAGAGCACGATCCCCCAAAGTCCGCCAAAGAAAGCCAGCGAGAAAACAGCGGGAATACCCAGCGGCGGAACCGCAGCCATGTTAAAGGGTGCGGATGGCACCATTCCCACGAAATAAAACACGGCAAACAGCCCCTGATGAAAGATCAGGGTGGCAAGAAGGCCACTGACAAATGCTTTTAACCAGATCATGTCACTATCCTTTCGTTTATTTCCCTGGAGGTTGCAACAAAACGTCGCATCGGCCAATCGAATCATCGTACCGATACTGCACACTCTGTCAGACTCAATGAACCCGAATCCCGGAGGTTAACCCATTGAACACCCTGCTTCTGGTACTGAGCCTCATACTTGCCACTCTCAGCGCCTGGCTGTTCTGGCAGGTACGTCTCCAGCAAAGATCCATTGGCAAGGCGATAGCTGAGAGCTATGGCCCTGATAATACACGGGAACCGGAGCTGATACTTACGCTGCGAGTAAAAGATCCGATTGCCCTGGCAAAACGCGAATCGAAGTCAGCCCGCATGTTGGCAGACCGTCTTCCGGTGATGGTGAAACGGCTGGTGTATCAGGAAGTCATGAAAGAGCTCGAACTGGAACTGGCCGAACGGGAAATCGACGTGGAAATGAAGCTCGAATACCGATAGGAGGCGCCATGGACATCGTATCACTGCTCAGTTTAAGCGCCATTGTGACCTCAACGGGGCTTATGGCGGTTGCGTTCCGACAACACAGCCGCAACACCCGAACTCTCCGTATCCTTCACTCCCAACGAATTTCGGCCAACAGCCATATCCAGAAAACCCGGATGGATCTGATGGAAACCCGAAACCGGGCCCGCTTGCTGGAGGAAACCGTCAAGAATGGCACCAGCGCGGTAGAGAAGGTTCACAAGGCCATTACCACCACAACGTTCAGCCTGATCGACCGCTTTTCAAGCAATGAGGAGTTCCGCGAAAACGCCCGTCGGGCGCGGGAAACCCACGACCAGACCAGTGACCAGATCTATCGCTCGGTGCACACCACCAACAAGGCGTTGCATATACTGGCGGACACCCTGTTTTTCGGTAAGAAGGAAAAACAGCTGACGGCACGGAAAAAGCCGAAAGACGAGCAATAAAAAAGGCACCCTAGGGTGCCTTTTTTATTAGATTCAGAAAGTTACAGGACTTTCTTCAACTCTTCTTCAAGCTGCGGAACCGCTTCAAACAGATCCGCGACCAGGCCGTAATCCGCCACCTGGAAGATCGGCGCTTCTTCGTCCTTGTTGATCGCAACGATCACCTTGGAGTCAGACATACCGGCCAGGTGCTGGATGGCACCGGAGATACCAACCGCGATGTACAGCTGCGGTGCAACGATCTTACCGGTCTGGCCGACCTGCATGTCGTTGGGCACGAAGCCTGCGTCAACAGCCGCACGGGACGCACCAACAGCGGCGCCCATCAGATCGGCAACCTGCTCCAGCATCTTGAAGTTGTCGCCGTTCTGCATGCCACGGCCACCGGAAACCACGATACCCGCGCTTCCCAGGTCCGGACGGTCAGACTTGGCCAGCTCTTCGCCGACAAAGGTGGACAGGCCAGCGTCTTTAACCACGTCCAGCTGCTCAACGGCGGCGGAGCCACCTTCACCAGCCACCGGATCAAAGGCGGTCGGGCGTACGGTGATAACCTTGATGCTGTCAGCGGATTTCACCGTGGCAATGGCGTTACCAGCGTAAATCGGGCGAACGAAGGTGTCTTCGGACTCCACACGCATGATGTCGGATACCTGGGCAACGTCCAGCAGCGCAGCAACGCGCGGCATGAAGTCTTTACCCGTGGTGCCGGCAGCGGCCAGGATATGGCTGTAGCCCTTGCCCACTTCGGCAACCAGCTCACCCAGGTTCTCGCCCAGGAAATGACCGTACGCAGCGTTGTCGGCAACCAGTACCTTGTTAACGCCTTCGGCCTTCGCAGCCGCTTCGCCTACAGCGCCGCAGTTCTCACCGGCAACCAGCACGTCGATGTCGCCGCCAATAGCCTTGGCAGCTGCGACTACGTTCAGGGTAGCCTGCTTCAGGCTGCTGTTGTCATGTTCAGCAATTACAAGGATGCTCATTTAGATCACCTTCGCTTCGTTCTTCAGTTTGTCGACCAGCTCAGCTACGTCAGCGACCTTCACACCCGCCTGACGGGAAGCCGGGGCCTCAACCTTCAGGGTGGACAGACGCGGAGCAAGCTCAACACCCAGATCGGCCGGGCTCATGGCATCCAGCGGCTTTTTCTTGGCCTTCATGATGTTCGGCAGGGACGCGTAGCGCGGCTCGTTCAAGCGAAGATCGGTAGTCACAACCGCCGGCAGGTTCAGGGCCACGGTCATCAGGCCGCCGTCGACTTCGCGGGTCACGTTGACCTTCTCACCTTCGACAACCACTTCAGACGCGAATGTGCCCTGACCCATACCGGTCAGCGCGGCCAGCATCTGGCCTGTCTGGTTGTTGTCGGAATCGATGGACTGTTTGCCAAGAATGACGAGCTTGGGCTCTTCCTTCTCAACCACACTCTTGAGCAGCTTGGCCGCTTCGAGAGACTGAACCTCTTCGTCAGTTTCGATGTGGATACCCCGGTCAGCACCCAGTGCCAGAGCGGTACGGATTTGCTCCTGGCAGGCCTTCGGGCCGATGGATACCACCACGATTTCACTGGCAACGCCCTTTTCCTTCAAACGAACCGCTTCTTCAACAGCGATTTCGCAGAATGGGTTCATTGCCATCTTGACGTTGGCGAGATCAACGCCGGTGTTGTCCGGCTTGACGCGCACCTTCACGTTGTAGTCGATTACTCGTTTTACAGCGACCAGAACCTTCATAGATTCCTCGTTCTTCTACGATGAGTTTACAATTGAGAACAGCACATACTTGCAGGACCTGCTGTCTGTCAGGGCGTCATAATACTGCAGGCAAAGGCTACCGGGGTCAATAGTCCCTAAAGACGCTGCACCGCCGCGTCAATGGCCAATGAACACCTGTTGACTCCACCTGAGCGTGAGACGATACTAAAAAACGATTCAAAAAACACGTTTTGGCCCAGTGCCACCAAACAATGCCAAAGGTAGACCCAAATTTCAAACAAACGTTTGTTTGATTATTCAATTGCGGTATCCTTTTACTCTATTAAGGCAGGTGCTTTCGCTTTGAGGGAGTCGTCTATACGAGCTTTTACCGGTATGATGACGCCCCTAAGAATTTGCCTGTTGGCATCACTATAAAACAGATGAGGAGACCAACGTGGAACGCGAATCGATGGAATTTGATGTTCTGATCGTCGGCGGTGGGCCGGCTGGCCTCTCGGCAGCCTGTCGTGTCATGCAGATGGCCCAGGAAGCCGAGCAGGAACTGACCGTCTGCGTCGTTGAGAAGGGGTCCGAGATCGGCGCCCACATCATGGCTGGCACAGTGTTTGAGCCCACGGCCCTCAACGAGCTGTTCCCGGACTGGAAAGAGAAAGGCGCACCGCTGAACACGCCGGTCACCCGTGATGACATTTTCCTGCTGAAGAACCAGGAAGGCGCCACCAAGATTCCAAACGCCTTTGTGCCCAAGAACATGCACAACCACGGCAACTACATCATCAGCCTGGGCAACCTGTGCCGCTGGCTGGCCGAGCAGGCCGAAGGCCTGGGCGTTGAGGTGTATCCCGGTTTTGCCGCTTCCGAAACCATCGTAGAAGATGGCCAGGTCAAGGGCATTATCACCGGCGATATGGGTGTGGCCCGTGACGGCTCCGAAAAAGACGGCTTCATGCCGGGCATGGAACTGCGTGCCAAGTACACCCTGTTTACCGAAGGCTGCCGTGGTCACCTGGGCAAGCGCCTGATCAACGATTTCAAGCTTGACGAAGGCAAAGACCCTCAGCACTACGGTATTGGTATCAAGGAACTGTGGGACATCGATCCGGCCAAGCATGAGCCAGGCCTGGTTATCCACACAACTGGCTGGCCGTTGAACGAATCCGGCTCCACCGGTGGCTCCTTCCTTTACCATCTGGAAAACGGCCAGGTATACGTTGGCCTGATCAGCGATCTGTCCTACAGCAACCCGCACATGAGCCCGTTCGACGAGTTCCAGCGTCTGAAGCTGCATCCGGAGATCAAGAAACACCTGGAAGGCGGCAAGCGAGTGGCCTATGGCGCCCGCGCCATCACCAAAGGTGGCTTCAACTCCCTGCCGAAGATGAGCTTCCCGGGCGGCCTGCTGCTGGGCTGTGACGCCGGCACCCTGAACAGCTCCAAGATCAAGGGCTCCCACACCGCCATGAAATCCGGCCTGCTGGGCGCAGAGGCAGTGTTTGAAGCGTTGAAGGACGGCAAGAGCGGTGAGGAAATCACCAGTTTCGAAGAGCGCTTCAAGGATAGCTGGCTCTATAAAGAGCTGTATGCCGAGCGCAACTTCAGCCCGGGCATGCACAAGTTCGGTAACTTCGTGGGCGGCGCGATTGCCTACTTCGAGCAGAACATTCTTCGGAGCAGTCTACCGTTTACGTTCCACGACACGACTCCCGACTATGCCACGCTAAAGCCTGCGGACCAGGCCAAGAAGATCGATTATCCGAAGCCGGATAACAAACTGACCTTCGACAAGCTGTCCTCGGTGTTTATCTCCAACACCAACCATGAGGAAGATCAGCCGGTTCACTTGAAGCTGTCCAACCCGGACATCCCAATTAAGGATAACCTGCCGAAGTACAACGAGCCTGCGCAGCGCTACTGCCCGGCCGGCGTGTACGAAGTGGTTGAAGCGGATGACGGCAGTGGCAAGAAGTTCCAGATCAACGCGCAGAACTGCGTTCACTGCAAAACCTGCGACATCAAGGACCCGGCCCAGAACATCACCTGGGTGACGCCGGAAGGTGGCGGTGGTCCGAACTATCCGAACATGTAAATAGTTCTGGATAGCAAAAAAAACGGCCCCAACAGGGGCCGTTTTTTTATGAACAACTATGACGAGATCAGTGAGCGTGACCGTGCTCTTGCTCTTCGTCAGTTGCTTCGCGCGCTTCAACCACTTCCACGTCGAAGTGCAGGGTCTGGCCTGCCAGCGGGTGGTTGGCATCGATGGTGACGGTTTCGTCGCCTACTTCCACGACACGAACGACCTGGGGGCCACCCGGAGTCTGTGCCTGGAACTGCATGCCCGGCTCGATGGTGTCGACACCTTCAAACGCAGAACGTGGGACCGGCTGGACCAGTTCTTCGTTGACTTCGCCGTAACCTTCACCCGGCTCAACAGATACTTTAACCTGATCGCCAGCGTTCTTTTCGTTCAGCGCATTTTCCAGTCCGCCGATAATGTTCTGAGCACCTTCCAGATAGGACAGAGGCTCGCGACCTTCTACACGGGAGGAGTCCAGCTCTTCTCCCTGGTCGTTGGTGAGCGTGTAGTGGATGGTGACAACACGAGGTTGGGCCATGTGATCTCCTTGCGTGTCGCAATGACTGTTTGATGTAAATTTGGGCAATCGAAAGTGATCTTGAACAGCCAGACTGCACAGAGGGACTTACGACCACCGGGCCTCGTTAGAGAGCCAGGCTCGGTAACAAGTTCGAAAATACAGTTTAACAAGTGTCAGACTGCGTTTTCTACCGTGAGTTAGTTGGGACGGTGGCTGGTAATTCAACCGTTATCGGCAATTTTATAGAAATTTCCGCTACTCCAGACACCTATAACGGTATCTTCACCGGAACTTTCTTCAGTCACCCGGTCGGCCAGATCGTAATAAGCGGCCGTTACCAGCCTTGCCTCCACACCGTGGCGTAAACCGATGACCGGGCGTGGCTCGTTGGTTCCTTCATAAACCCCAATGTGCAGAGGGTGCTCGTCCCCAACTAACAGTGTCTCTCCTGTGTTGGTCGTTACAGACAGAACCTGATCCTTTCCACTGCCAGAGACTTCAAGAGAATGAGCAAGAATGGCCGTATCTTCGACAGTGATCCGCCACTTCTCAACCGGCGTCACCAGATAATGGTGCCCGTCACTTTCCTGCCGCAGAATCGTCGAGAACAGCTTAACAATGGCGTCCCGGCCGATGGGCTTGCCCTGATACAGCCACTGCCCGTCACGGGCAATCACGATATCAATGTCTCCGGACAGCTCCGGGTTCCATGTTTCGAGCGGTGGCAGGCCTTTTCCGGGAGCCTGTGCACTTTCCACTTGTTGCGCAATTGTCTCGGGATTCTGGCTCATAAAGGTTATTCCTGTGTGGTTTCACAGAAACTATGGGCGCTGGGGCACCGATTTTAAAGGTCTTATGAGAGATTTCAGGGTAGGAATTGTGCCCGCAAGTCGGCGCAGCCCGGACCCGCTACGGGCATTTCGAGAACCACGGCCTGAGCGGTCATAAAGGGGATGCCCTTACGATGACCATCCACCAGGAGTGTCGAAAGGCTGCCAACAAAGGGCATATGAGAAATCAGCAATAACGGAGAGGGAGCGGATTCGATCAACTCATCCAGACAACGGCCGGGATCATCATCCGGCGTAATATAATCCTTTTCCGTGACCGGGCAATTCAGAATCTCAGACGCAATCGCAGCGGTTTGCCGGGCCCTGACCAATGGGCTGCACCAAATAAACTCAGGGCGCCAGGGCGACTCCGCAATCTGAGCGGCTACGTCCGCCACCCCGTGGCGACCAAACTCCGTCAGCTCACGCTCCCTGTCGAGAGTGTGCCAACCGGCCTCACCATGGCGCATGACGATCAAGTGCACTGGCTTTCCCTCCGGCTAACCCGAACCTTACTGACTGATGGTTCGTGGAAGAATGAATTCCACATCTGAATTCTGGACCGACATCATCAGACTGTTGATCACTGCACTGATGGAGGCGCCATCGTAAAGAATCTCATAGAGCCCTCGAACCAAAGGCATGTAGATACCAATCGCCTCGGATTTCTCCTTGACCAGTTTCAGGGTATAGATGCCCTCGGCCACCTGGCCCAACTCCGCGACCGCCTCATCCAGCGCCTGGCCGTTACCTACGGCGTAACCAACACGGTAGTTCCTGCTTTTCGGAGACGTACAGGTCACGATAAGATCCCCTACCCCCGCAAGGCCCATAAACGTCATGGGGTTGGCCCCCAGGCTGACCGCAAACCGGCTCATTTCCGCCAGCCCGCGGGTAATCAGCATCGCTTTGGCGTTTTCTCCCAGATTCCGCGCTGACGCCAGCCCGGCAACGATGGCGTAGATATTCTTCAGTGCACCGGCCAGCTCGACGCCATACACATCCACATTGGCGTAGACCCGCAGATATTCGCAGCCAAGCAGTTCCTGAACCGTGCGGCGCACGTCAGGGTCCTTGGCTGCGATAACGGTTGCCGTGAGGTCCTGACTGACGATTTCACCAGCCAGATTGGGACCGCTGAGCACACCAATGCGGGAACGCGGAATTTCTTCCTGAAGGATTTCGCTCATCAGCTTGAAGCCATGCTCTTCGATGCCCTTGGTCAGGCTGACAACGATCTGCCCTTCCCGGAACTCAGAGCTGTTTTCACGAATGACGGAGCGGAAGGCTTTGCTGGGAATGGCCACAAAGACAATTTCAGCCTTACCGACGGCTTCCGGCAGGCTGGTAGTCGGTTGAATATCACCAGTTAGGGTGACATCCGGCATATAGCGGCTGTTGATACCGGTGTTGCGGATTTCATCCGCCTGGGCTTCGTCCCTCATCCAGAAATGGACGGTATGGCCATTCTCCCCCAGCACTTTGGCCATGGCAGAACCGAAACTGCCACCGCCGAGAACCGCTACATCATGGCCGGTCTGGGAAACGTCGGTGGGCCCACGGTTATTTTTCTCAGGCATAGTCGTTCCGTTATGTTTTATGGTTCAGCCCGGTAAACGGCCGGCAGGAATGGAGAACGCAGTGATGACCCCGGGCTCAGCCGGACTCTTCGCATTCCAGGGCACGCACCAGGTTCTTGAATTCTTCCCGGTTACGGCTGTTCAGGCCCATCAGCACACGGTGGGCTTCCAACACCTTATCCCTGACCTGCTGCTCGCTCGCGCGCAATACGGGGATTTCTTCCAGTTCTTCGATGCGGGACGCAGGCTCGCGAACAATGATGAAAATCTTGTCGAAACCCATGGAGGTGATGATTCGGGTTATATCAGGGTTGGTGGATATCATCGTGGGCAGGAAATTACTGCGTTTCTGGGCAGCCATGGCAATCTTGGCCAGCAGCCCAAGGGTGGTGCTGTCGATGATCTCGGTTTCGGTAAGATCAATAACCACCGTCTTGAAGTCAGGATCCTGGGTAATGGACTCAACCAGATTGTCCAGCGTCGAACACAGGTTCAGCCGGATTTCTCCAATAAACTTAAGGACATAGATGCCCTGTTTTTCAGCTTGCAGGATCTTGTAACCAGCCATTGAATCCACTGCCACTATGTCGACGTCGGGCCATTGGTATCAGGATCGGTATCCGTTACTGATACGATAGCAATATCGTCAGGTAACTCTGTGATCTCGTCGAGATTCAGAGCGTCGCCCAGGGAAGCAATAGTGTGACTACCTCCCGAGACGAGTTCAAGTAGTGTCTTTTCCTTTTCATCCAGGCTTTTGGCCTTGATGACCTCCAGTATACCGTCTGAGAAAAGAATCAGGTGGAACGGCTTGTCCAGTGGAACTTCGTAAACCTCCCATTCCGGCGTCTCGAACAGCCCTACCGGCAAGCCACTGCCTTCGAGGAACTCTGTCCTGCCTCCCTCCAGGGAAAGGATCGGCATCGGGAAATGGGCGCCCACCGAATAGCGAAGGCTCCTGTCAGACGTTGATATGATGCCTACGAACACCGTTACATGCTTGCCCAACCCGGTATCGAGCAGTTCGGAATTAATCCGCTCAAGGAAACGATCGGGAAACAGGATGTCATCACTGGAGCCACGCCTGAGATTGCGCTGGAGGCGGTTGGTCAGGTTTTTCAGCAACACCGTTACGAACGCCGAGCTGGCACCGTGGCCAGACACGTCGGCGATATACACCAGCACCTTGTCTTCGGTTATTCGGAAATAGTCCAGGAAATCCCCGCTGAGAAACAGCGAGGGCTTGATGAGGTGATTGACGGAAAAGCCGGAAAGCACCTGTTCCCGGTCTGGCAACATTCTGAGCTGGACCTTACGGCCGGCGCGCTGGTCGGCGCGTAATTCCGCAATGCCATCCCGCAAGTCCCGGTTCGCTTCTTCCAGTTCCTGGCGGTAAAGCTGGTTGAGCCGGTTCACACGCACCCGATCAAACAGCTTGCCAATAACGTCATCGAGGGCGCCACGATCATCGGAACAGGGTTTAAGCACGATATCGGCCGCGCCCGCTCTCAGCGCATTGACGATTTCGGAGGCATCTGCGGTGGAATAGCAGGCAACGATGGGGGTGAAGGTTTCCGCGTCTTCCAGTCGACCGGCAAGCTCACCAATGGCGTCCGGCGACAGGTCGGCAAAAATGATGTCCGGAATATTATCGTCGAACAGGGAACGGGCGGAAGCCAGGTCCGAATAACCGGTAACGTAGAATCCCCTGGCCTCAAGGTATCGACCCAGTTCCGAGCGGGCACGTTCATCCGAATCGATAATAAGAATGCGCTCGGTGCGCGATGTCATGGCGATTGCCCTAAACTACCATCGGTAAACAGGAAATTGGGTTTCTGATACCTATTCTGGCACGCCCCTGTGATATAACAAGACATGTTTGATGTTTTTGGGAGGTTGTAATCTATGAGAAGTGCCGTCAATGACCTGCTCGGGGCTTATGACAAGCTGATCATGGACCCGGTCCATGGCGGAATTCCGCTTTACCGGCATGAAATCAAGGTTATCGACCATCCCCTGTTCCAGCGCCTGCGCAACATTTGCCAGAACGACATCCTCAGCCTGGTTTTCCCTGGGGCGACCCACTCACGCTTCCTTCACAGTATTGGCGTGATGCACGTGGGCACGCGGATGTTCCGCTCGATGATCGACGCCTACCTGCGGGAACGCCAGCTCAGCGACCAGACAGACCTTAGCCTCAGCCAGCTTGATGCCATTGACTACCTGGCCAAGACCATCCGCCTGGGCTGCCTGCTGCACGACAGCGGACATTCCAGCTTCTCCCACCAGTTCACCCAGGCGCGGCGCATCCACGACCTTATGTCGCGGCCCGACCGGTTTGATGACCTTTGGAGCGGTGTCGACTATTCCGTGTATCACAGTGAACGCCCGGAAGAACTGGAGCACGAGCACTATTCCGTGAGGGTTGCCCACGAAGTGCTGTCGTCCATTGACCTTGAGACCGCCGGCCTCGATCCAAGAGACGTGATCGGCATCATGGAGACCACGGATGTGCGGCCCAGCGATGCGTTCTGCCGCCACGCACGCACCTTCTGGAATTTCATCGCCGGTAACGACGCGGACTCCGGTATTCTGAGTGAAGCCGACACCCCCCGGCTGGTGATGGACCTGATGTCGTCCATTGTCTCCGGTGAAATCGACGCCGACCGGGCCGACTACATGCTTCGGGACGGCTTTCACTCCTCAGTCACCATCGGTGGTTTCAACCTTGACCACCTGCTGAGCAACCTGCGCTTCGGCTGGGACGTGCGCGAGCCCTGGCTCGGCCTGGCCATTACCCAGAAGGGTCTTGGCGCCTTGGAGGACTTCGTCTACAGCCGCCACCAGATGTACCGCAAGGTCTACGCCCACAAGACGGCCCTGGGTTTCGACTGGCTGTTGCGGGAAGCGATCAACGAAGTGCTTGAAGACCCGGAAATATTTGATTGGGTGGATACCTGCCTGAGCGACATGCGTTACTTCGCAGAACTGACAGACAGCTTCTTCTGGGAGGCTTTTCGCAAAGTGGCGCGGAAAAAGTCTGGCAGTTATTCACGCTGCATTGTGGACCGGGCCAAACTGAACCACCTGGACACCCGAGAAGATCTCACTGTCGCCGGCATCGAGGATCACAGCCGTTGGCTGGCCCGGGAGCTGGACCTGGACCCGGGCGAGGTTGTGACCTGCTCCATGCGGGCACGGTTCTCGAACATCCAGGACAATTTCAACGGCATCAAGGTACTGGTGCGTGATCCGATCAACCGTGCCCGTTCCCTGCGCAAGATTACCGAAATCAGCGCCTTCTTCAGCAAGTTCAGCGACGGTACCATCACCCACTTCTACGTTCGGCCAACCGTACTGACCGGCAAGTAAGTTGGGTTTAGTCCGCCAGCATATGCGCGACCAGGCCACTGGCACTGTTGAACGCGCCCTCCACGCGGCCGCCGCTCAGCCAGTCCCCGGCCAGCCCGATGCGCTGGTCGCCATACCAGCGAAAACCGGGTTGCTCCGTGGGCGAGGATTTCGCATAAAGCCACCGGTGCGAAATCCAGTCGTCAGGGCAGACAGTTACACCGGTTACCTTCTTAAACGCCTCAATCATGGCAGCCGACACCTTGTCCGCCGAGGTATTTTCGTGCTCCCGAGACCATTGAGGCGTTGCATGGAGAACCCACCACTGGCCGGAATCGTCCCTGCACGGTTTGCTCGAGTTATTCGCAATCCAGTCGAGTATCGGGTTCTGGCACCGCATCCCGTCATAGGGCTGTTCCAGCGCCTGCCGAAAATAGACAGCGGTTGCCCAGCACGGCTGGATATGGCTAACGTGGTCCTGCATCTGGTCCGAGAGCGCTGTGAGCCTACTGTTGCTGAACAGATCCCGGGTCTGAGCCGGAGGTGCCGTGACGATAACCGCGTCAAAGGGCCCATAAGACTCGCCGTCTGTATCGTTCAGCAACCACTGTTGCCCCTGGCGAACCAGGCTATCAATGCGCGTTTGCGCCTGGACGTCTGCAGCGGTGGAAAGCCCGCGGGTGATGGCGGTCATCCGGGGAGCGCCGACGTAGCGGGTCTCTTGCGGGAACGGCTCCCATTGCCCGGAGGTGGTCTGGTAACCAAACCGCCCGGGCCACGGCCTGAAACTGCCTTCGGCATAACGGTTCAGGAAGGCGGAGAACGCAGGATTCCTGATCGTAAAGTATTGCGCCCCGATGTCTACGGAGCCACCCGCAACACGCTTTGCGGCCATGCGACCGCCCGGGCCGCGGCTTTTCTCGAAGATCGTCACTTCATGGTTCTGCTCCTGAAGCAGAAGTGCTGCACTCAGGCCGGCCATGCCTGAACCAACAATGGCAATCCGGCGTATAACAGGCATCTGATCGGTTTGGTTAAACATCGTATAACGTGCATCCAAATTCGGTTGTTGGAACGTAGAACCCGTCAAGCGTCTGGTTGAGATTCTTCAACGCCCAGGCTTTACAGGTTAAACCACGAACGAAAGGGCAATCAGGGTATGACCCGAGTGCAACACTGGCTGACAAACATTCTGAGATGGTTCGACTCCGCTGCGGGTTCGGATCACCTCGACACAAGCTCGCGGGCTTTCAATTTTCTCAGGGTGGTTCCCTTTATAGCACTTCATCTGGCCTGTCTGCTGGTCATCGTCACGGGCACCAGTACCTTTGCGGTCATCTTTGCAATTGGCTTTTTCGCCGTGCGCATGTTTGCCATCACCGGCTTCTACCATCGCTACTTTGCCCACAAAACCTTCAAGACCAGCCGTGTTGCACAGTTTTTCTTCGGCGTCCTGGGCGCCAGCGCAGCCCAACGTGGGCCGCTGTGGTGGGCCGCCCATCATCGGCACCACCATCAACACTCGGACGACGAGAAGGACTTGCACTCACCACACCAAGGCGGGTTCTGGTGGTCCCACGTTGGCTGGTTTACCTGTGACGCGGGCTTTGCCATGGATGAGCGCCGGGTGAAGGACTGGATGAAATTTCCCGAACTCCGCTTTCTCAACCGCTTTGACTCATTGGTACCGGCGGCAGCCGCGGTCGGTATTTATGCCTTGGGTGAAGCTCTGGCGGCGTGGGCGCCCGGCCTGGGCACCAATGGTTTGCAGCTGCTGACCTGGGGCTTCTTTATATCGACGGTGTTGCTGTTCCATGCCACGGTGTCCATCAATTCCCTGTCCCACGTCTGGGGAAAACGCCGTTTCGAGACTTCCGACGACAGCAGGAATAACGTCTGGCTCGCGCTCATCACCATGGGCGAAGGCTGGCACAATAACCACCATCGCTGGCCGCAATCCGTGCGCCAGGGATTCCGGTGGTACGAGGTGGATATGACCTGGTACGGACTGTGGCTACTCGCGCGTCTTGGCATCATCTGGGACATGAACCCTATTCCAGAACACATTCAGGAAGAAACCCGCCAACTGGATTCCATGAGGAGGAAACACTCATGAGTACCGCCTCTGTCATCGAAATGGGCAACCATAATTCATCCGTCCAGGAAACTCTTGGGCGCTTCACGCAACTCTTCAACAACCTCTGCGCCGGCAACATGGCGGAGCTGTCCAGCGTGTACAGCGAAAACGTGACGTTTACCGATCCGTTTACAAGCGTGCATGGCATCGATGAACTGACGGAGTACTTCTCCAGCGCGTATGCCAACGTGATTTCCTGCGGTTTCGACTTCGGCGAGCCCGTGGTCAACGGCGAGGATGTGTGCATTCCCTGGGTGATGCACCTCAGGCACAAGCGTATTCGGAAGGGCAACCCGGTTGCGGTGGAAGGCATTAGTCAGTTGGTTATTCGTGAGGGGCGCGTTCTCTCCCATCGGGATTATTTCGACATCGGCCAGTTACTCTACGAAAACCTTCCGTTACTGGGTGGCGTGATCCGTTGGATAAGGAATCAGGCGGGATGAGTAAACGGCTTGGAACAGCATCCAACATCTGGATTACCGGGGCCAGCTCAGGGATCGGCGAAGCCGTTACCCACGCGCTGGTAGACCAGGGGCACCGTTTGGTGATCACCGGCCGACGACAGGAGGCATTGGACGGCTTGAGCGCATTGGCGCCAGAGCGAGTTGTAGCAGCGCGGGCGGACACCACGAGCCGGGACGACCTACAGGGTATTTCCTCCACCCTGGAAACCCACGGCGACCTCAACATGGCCATCCTCAACGCCGGCACCTGTGAATATCTGGAAATCGCCGACTACGACAGCGCTGTGATTGAAAACAACATCAACACCAACGTGGTGGGCACCGCACGCTGTCTGGATATTGCCTTGCCGGCTCTGCGGCGCACTGTCGCGAAGGGCCATCCGGCGACGCTGGTGATTGTCAGCTCATCGGCGTGGTGGTTTCCCTTCGGCCGTGCCGAGGGGTACGGGTCCTCCAAGGCCGCGCTCACCTACTTTGCCCACGCGCTACGAGCGGATCTGGCGCCCGAAGGCATCGACGTGGTGGTGGTTTCGCCGGGGTTTGTGAAAACGCCGCTGACCGACAGAAACGATTTTCCGATGCCGTTCCTGGTCTCAGCGGAAGACGCCGCGGGCCGTATCGTCAAAGGACTGCGTAAAGGCCGTAACGAAATCGCTTTTCCGAAGCGATTCACCTGGACACTGAAGGCTCTGGGCGCCCTGCCCCAGGGGTTGATTGATCGCATGGCCGCCAGCATGAGCCGCAAAAGCAGGAATGAACAGGAAACCAGTGGATGAGTAACGAACGTCAACGTATTGCAGTCATTGGCGCTGGGGTCTCCGGCCTTACAACAGCCTGGCTCTTATCCGAAAAGTACGATGTGGAGCTGTTTGAAGCCGGCGACTATGCCGGAGGCCACACCAACACAGAGATGGTTACCGCCGGTGGTCGGAAGTGGCCGGTCAACACCGGTTTTATCGTCTTCAATGACTGGACGTACCCCAATTTCATGAAGCTGATGGACCGCTTGGGTGTTGCGTCGGAAGTCAGCGACATGAGTTTCAGTGTTGACTGTCATTCCTCCGGGCTACAGTACAACGGCACCAGCCTGAACACCCTGTTCGCCCAACGCAGAAACCTGCTGAATCTACCGTTTCTTCGTATGATCCAGGAGATCCTGCGCTTCAATAAGGAATCCCGGGCAGACCTGGCCGCTGGCAACATCGCAGACTCCGAAACCCTGGGCGAATACCTGAACCGCAACGGCTACTCGCGCTACTTCCGCCAATACTACATCGTCCCCATGGGGGCTGCGATCTGGTCGGCGCCGGAGATTGTCCTGGAGCAGTTCCCGATCCGATTCTTTCTCCAGTTTTTCAATAATCACGGCATGTTGTCGGTAGACGATCGTCCGACCTGGCGGGTCATTTCCGGCGGCTCCGCGCGCTATGTCGATGCGATGATGGAACGCCTGGGCGAACGCATACATTTGAACAGCCCGGTCAGTTCCGTCGTCCGTGAGCCGGACCATGTGGTGGTCACCGTCAATAACGAGCACCACCACTTTGACCAGGTGGTGTTTGCCTGCCACAGCGACCAAGCCCTCGGCATGATCGCCGATCCTTCCGCCGAAGAACTGGATATTCTTGGTGCCATTACCTATCAACGCAATGATGTGGTGTTGCACACCGACAGTTCGGTACTGCCATCAAATCGCAGGGCGTGGGCGGCGTGGAACTATTTCATACCGCAACACAGCACCGAGCCTGTGTCTGTGACCTATAACATGAACGTACTGCAGAATTTCGATGAGGCACCGGAAACCTTCTGTGTCACCCTCAACCGCAGCCAGGACATTGATCCGGAGCGCATCATAAAACGCTTCGACTACGCACACCCCGTGTTCACCCTGGAGGCCGTGGCGGCCCAGAAACGCTATGACGAAATCGGCGGCCACAACCGCAGCCACTTCTGTGGCGCCTACTGGTTCAATGGCTTTCATGAGGACGGTGTGAGCAGTGCGCTCCGCGTTACTCAGGCTTTGGGAGTGGAGCTGTAGCCATGAACGCTGCCCTACCGCAAAACATGGTCGCCAATCAGCTTCACAGCCAATGGCTGGAGGGCACGATTCGGCATCGTCGCAAGGCACCGGTCCGCCACGAATTCAGCTACAGCACCGGCATGCTGGCCCTGGACCTGCGCGAGTGGCCATCCATAACCCATATCAGCCGCCTGTTTTCCCTGGAACGCTTCAACTGGTTGTCCCTGTACCGCCGTGACTATTTCCGGCCCGAGACCGACAACCTCCTGCAGGCCGTGAGCGATCAGGTACAACAGGCGACGGGATGGCGCCCGGACGGCGCGGTGCAACTCATTACTCATCCCCGTTATTTCGGGTATGTGTTCAATCCGGTCAGTTTCTACTTCTGCTACCACGCCGGCGACCGCCCGGATCATGGAGCCGTGCCCCGGGTCATCATGGCTCAGATCACCAATACACCCTGGAAAGATCGCCATGTGTACTGCCTCGAAACCACAGGCGCGGAACCAACCAGTGCCGGCTGGCGCACTGAGCGCTTCGATTTCAGCAAACGCTTTCACGTATCGCCCTTCAATCCCATGGATCAGCATTACCAGTGGACGTTCAGTTTCCGCGGCCCTGAACTTCGAATCCACATGGGTGTGAAACAGGACGAACGCAAGCATTTTGATGCCACATTGGTGGTCCGACGCACCCCCCTGGATCGTAAAGAACTACACAGGAGCCTTAGACAGTTTCCACTGGAAGCGCTGAAGGTGGTGGGTGGTATTTACTGGCACGCCCTGAAGCTCAAGCTCAAAGGGGTGCCGTTCTTTACTCATCCAAACAAGCTGCCTGAAAACGACCCGGCGCACCGGCGCGGCGCAGAAGACTCAGGCCAGGATGTCACCGAACCCACAGCCCAGAACAAGACAACCGGAAAGGTAAGCTCATGGAGAACCTGAACACCTCGCTTGAATCCACTGGCACTGGCCAGGCGCCGCTCACCAGCCGGTGGGCGAAAGCCCTTGTGTGCCAGCAGCTTTCCCTTCTTGAAGCGGGAACACTGACAATTCGTGAAGCCGGGGCGGAAACCCTGACCTTTGGAGACAGCGACAGCCGATTCGCGCCGGCGGAGCTGGTCATCCATGACCACAGCACCTGGAAGGATCTGCTAACAGGCGGCAGCGTGGGTGCCGCTGAAGCCTATGTCGCAGGTGACTGGTCGACTCCGGACCTGGTGGCCCTGTTGCGGTTCTTTACCCGAAACGTTGATCGGATGAACGCCTTCGAGGACCGATTCAGTTGGGTCACCAAACCGGCCTTGAAGGGCCTGCACTGGCTGAATCGCAATACGAAGGAAGGTTCCCGCAAGAACATCAGCGCCCACTACGACCTGGGTAACGACCTTTTCGAGACCTTCCTTGACCCCACGATGATGTATTCCTCCGCCATCTACCCAGGCCCAGAGGCGACGCTGGAGCAAGCGGCGGTTCACAAACTGGATACCATCTGCCGAAAACTGGACCTGCAACCGGGCGACCGGGTGATCGAAATCGGCACCGGCTGGGGTGGATTCGCCGTGCATGCGGCCAAACATTATGGCTGTCATGTGACGACCACGACGATTTCCGCCGAGCAGCTGGAACTGGCGAGAAAAAAGGTCAGCGACGAGGGCCTGGAAGCGCAGGTCACCCTGCTGTTTGACGACTACCGCGACCTGGAAGGCCAATTCGACAAGCTGGTTTCCATCGAAATGATTGAGGCCGTGGGCCCGCAATTTCTGGACAGCTACTTCTCTCAAATCAGTCGCTTGCTGAAACCGGACGGCCTGGCCCTGGTGCAGGCCATCAATATGCCCGAGCAGCGCTACAAGCGCGCCCTGAAGAACGTCGATTTCATTCAACGATTTATTTTTCCGGGCAGTTTCATTCCCTCTTTTGGCGCGATGCTGGACTCCGTCCGCACCGGTTCGGACCTGGTAATGACCCACGCTGAAGATATCGGCTTCCATTACGCCCGCACGCTGCGGGACTGGTGCGATCGCTTCATGGCGAACCGGGATACGCTCGACAGCCTTGGCTACGACAAGGCCTTCCGCCGCCTGTGGCATTTCTACTTCGCCTATTGCGAGGCCGGCTTCAGTGAACGAGCCATTGGAGTTTCCCAGATCCTGTTCGCCAAGCCAGGTAACAAGCGTGAGAACATCCTGAGCGTATGATCCACAATGATACCCTGCGCAATGTCGTGAACTTCGCCCTGTTCCAGGCTGGCTGGTTCGTATGCGTGCTCTATCCGGGCCTGATGGCTGCCGGATTCGTGGTCCTGCTATTGGTTTTCCACATGCTGTTTGTCAGCCAGCACCGCTCCATCGAACTGCAGTTTATCGGCGCCGGCACGGTTCTGGGCGGTGTACTGGACGGCATCTGGTTCCAGACCGGCATCCTTGATGATGGCACTGGCAGCGTACAGATCACACCGGTCTGGCTGGTCGGCATCTGGGCCATATTCATGACCACCCTGAGCCATTCCCTGTCATGGATTGGCAGCAAACCCTGGCTGCCCTTTGTGTGTGCCCCCATCGCCGGGCCTTTTGCCTACTGGTCCGCCAGCGCGCTGGGCGCCGTGCAACTTCCGAATCTCACACTTTCTTTGGCTGCGCTGGCATTGGGCTGGCTGGTTGTATTCCCGAGCCTTCTCTATCTCCGCAAGGCCCTCTATCCGGAGCTGATACGATGAGGTCCAGCGCCCTTTTGCTCGCCTGCGCCCTGCCCCTGTCGGCCGCGGCCGCCGAGATGCGCTTTACCGGCCAGGCGATGCCGTTGAACGGCGACAACCTGCTCTATGAAGAGCAGCACGTGGTCACAGGCAAGTGCACCGATGGCCTTTTCCGACCCGCCTCCCACAACGTGACTTACCTTCGCAGTAACGGTGAGCCATTTGCTGAAAAGACGCTGTCTTACAAACAATCGACGTTGCGTCCAGCGATGACCTTCCGACAGCCGGGTTTCAATGAAGTCATGGAGATCCGCAACCGGGATGACGCGACGCTGGAAATCGAGTGGCAGACTCCGGAAGGCGACACGGAAAACTCGACGGTGGAGGTCACCCGGAAACTGGTGGCAGATGCGGGCTTCGACAATCTGGTCCGCAACCACTGGCCCGAGGTCACTTCCGGTGACCGCATCGAATTCAACTTTCTGGCGCCCACACGGGGCAAAGCCTATGGCTTTGTACTGGAGCCTGCGAAGGACGACCGCATCAACGCCACACATACGGTGCTGATAGAGCCCTCGAGCACAATCCTGAGTTTTCTGGTTGACCCGATCCTCTTGGGCTATAACGACAACGGCGCGCTGACGGACTACCTTGGGTTGACCAATATCCGCAAGGATAAGGACTCAAACTACACCGCCCATATCCGCTATGCCGTGGACACCGCTCCGGATTGTGAACTGACCCGCTGAATCCGTCCTTGCAGCCAAGGCGGACACACCAACCTGTTGTGGTAGACTTGCGGTTTCCTGACACACCCTGACAATCGCCAAAACTGCAAAACAGAAGGTTTCCGCCGATGATGTTTGTCTCATTCAACGTCAACAGTATCCGCACGCGGCTGCACCAGCTTGAGGCCGTGATTGATAGCCTGAACCCGGATTTTATCGGCCTGCAGGAAACCAAGGTGACCGACGAGGAGTTCCCGGAGGACGCCATTCGCGAACTCGGCTACCACGTTCACTTCCATGGCCAGAAGACTCATTACGGCGTTGCTCTTCTTTCCCGCCAGGCGCCGGACAGCGTCCAGAAAGGCTACCCGTGGGACGGAGAGGACTCCCAACGCAGGCTGATTACCGGCCACTTCACGGTCAATGGCCGCAAACTTACGGTGATCAACGGTTATTTTCCCCAGGGCGAGAGCCGAGACCACCCGATAAAGTTTCCCGCCAAGGAAAAATTCTACGCGGACCTGATGCGCTACCTGGACGACCTGAAAGCCGCCAACGGTGAGATTGTGGTAATGGGCGATATGAATATCTCGCCTACTGACCAGGACATCGGCATCGGTGCCGACAACGCCAAGCGCTGGCTGAGAACCGGCAAATGCAGCTTTCTTCCGGAAGAGCGTGAATGGCTGGGACAGGTCGAAAGTCGTGGTTTCACGGACGTGTTTCGACACCTGCACCCCGAGGAATCTGACACCTTCAGCTGGTTTGATTACCGCAGCAAGGGCTTTGACAGGGACCCACGCCGCGGCCTGAGGATCGACCTGATCATGGCCAGTGACCCGCTTCTACCCAAGGCGGAAGAAGCAGGCGTCAGCTACGATATTCGCGCCATGGAGCGGCCTTCGGACCATTGTCCGGTGTGGGCTCGTTTCTCGCTTTGAACCCACCTCGCCGGGCCGCGACATGAAAAAAATGAAAACCCGCGACCGTATACTTGAGGCCAGCCTGATGCTGTTCAACAGCATCGGCGAGCCCAACGTAACCACCCTGTTGATTTCGGACGAACTGGAGATCAGCCCCGGCAACCTCTATTACCACTTCAAGAGCAAGGGCGATATTGTCGGGGAACTGTTTGCCAGCTATGAACACGAAATGCACGACCTGCTGGCGGTTCCGGAAGACGCGACCATCAGCCTGGACCAGCAAAGTTTTTTCCTGCATCTGTTGTTCGAAACCGTCGCCCGCTACCGATTCCTGTATCAGGATCTGGTGAACGTCCTGTCCCGATACGAGCAGCTTCAAACCCGCTTCCGGCGCATTTTGAAAAAGAAAACCCATGGTTTCAGGGTCATCTGCGAGAGCTTTCGACGCCAGGGCGTCATGGAGATTACCGATGGGGAGCTGGATGCACTCTGCGACCAGTTGACGCTCACCGCCTGCTATTGGAGCAGCTTCGACAGCCTGTCGCATCTGGATGACCGCGACTCCATGGACCCGGGCCGCGGTGTTTACCAGATGATGCACTTGCTATTGCCCTACCTGGGCCCGGATGAAAAAGAACAGATTTACCTGATGAGCCGGGATTACCTCTGACATCAACGGCCGGAAGCGAGCATCATTCCTCTTCGGAGCGGTCCTCGGTCTGCTCCCTGAGGCGTTGGAGTTCCGCTTCCAGGGCCTGAATCCGGCGTTCCATGGCTTCGATTTCGTCCCTACGGTGAATACCCAATCGACGCAACGCGCCGGACACGCGCTCATCAAACATGTTCTCGAGGCGATCCCAGGTGCCAGTGGCCTTTTCCCGCACATCGTCCACACGGTCTTCCACTGTGCGTACGTGCTTTTCAACCACGCCGCGGGTCTTACTCTCCAACTGCTCGCCTTCCTGAACCAGACGCTCAAAGAAGCGACCAGCGTCCTCCTCGGCCTTGGTGTAGGCACCGAGCCCGGCCAGCCAGATCTGCCGCGCAGACCCTTTTATTTTACCCGCCAGCTGCTCGTCGTTTTCCGGCGTGTTTTCGTTTTCGTCAGACATGCAAAACCTCGGAGGCGTTGGACTCTCAATGGCTCATTATTGTATTACAGCGGGCACTGAATTTCAGTCAACAGGCCAATATCTCTGCGTCAGGGCTGAAACCAAATCGCCTGAAAGGCCCACAGCGAGCGGCTTTAGTATAAGCACACTTTCAATATGAAAAAATGTGATCAAACGAATCGCTCACTGGCTTGAAGTGTTCAAAATATGGTCAATACTTCACTGTACCGGTGTCCCTGCTGATGCCGGTTTGTCTGGAAGTCTTTCATGGATACTACTCGCACGCCTCTGCCCGGCCACCAGTGCCGGGCTTTTTTTATCTCCTGGATTAAAACTTCCCATGGCCCGGGCTCTGACAGCGGCTATGTCCTGTGGCATTATGCTGAGGCATTTATGTGACCGGCAAAAGGATCGCTTATGGACATCAGACGTATCGACGACACGATTTCAGTCTCGCCCCAGCTCACTGTGGAGGACGTTAGCGAAGCTGCAAAACTCGGCTTCAAAACACTCGTTGCCAATCGCCCCGATGCCGAAGAGCCCGGCCAGCCGGGCATGGCCAACATTGAGGCCGCAGCGCGCGCAAACGGGATGGAGTGGGTGTATCTGCCGGTCGAGTCCGGGAATATCTTTGACAACGACGTTGACCGCTTTGATGCAATGATCCGTCAGGCGGACAAGCCCGTACTTGCTTTCTGCCGCTCCGGAACTCGCTGCACCGTGCTCTGGGCACTGAGTTCGGCACGCACCGAGCCGGCCCACGACATCGTCAACAAGGCCCGTAAAGCTGGTTACGATGTTGGCGGACTGGCGCCGCGGATGGCCCAGCAGGCAGGGAAACGCTCCTGAGCCACTTTCTGAACGGACACCCATCATTCTCCAGGATCCAGAACCATGCCGTACAAGGGTACCGCCGATTTTCGCCATGACCATCCCGAAAAAACCGGAGTACTGATCACCAATCTGGGAACACCGGATGCCCCAACCACCTCTGCCCTGCGCCGTTATCTGGGGGAATTCCTCTGGGATCCCAGGGTGGTTGAAGTGCCGCGCCCGATCTGGTGGCTGATACTCCATGGCATTATCCTGCGACTGCGTCCCAGCCGGTCAGCCAAAGCCTATGCTGGCGTGTGGCAACCGGAAGGATCGCCGTTGTTGATTCACACCGCCAGGCAAGCCGAAGCGATTCGCAAACAACTGCAGGCGAAACACGGCAATAACCTCCTGGTGGGATTTGCCATGCGATATGGCAACCCGGGAATCCCGAAGGTGCTTGATGAAATGCAGGCGCAGGGGGTTCGCCGGTTGCTGGTACTGCCCCTGTACCCGCAGTATTCCGCCTCGACCTCGGCCTCGACATTCGATGCCATTGCCCATAATTTTACCCGTCGGCGCTGGCTGCCCGATCTGAGGTTTGTGTCCCACTACCCGGACTACCCACCTTACATTGAGGCTATGGCCAGCCATATCCAGGCGCACTGGGACAAGCATGGGCGCAACCAGAAACTGATCCTCTCCTATCACGGAGTTCCCCTGAAGTACCTTGAGCGCGGGGACCCGTACCACTGTGAGTGCCACAAGACTTCCCGCCTGCTGGCAGAACGGCTTGGCCTTGGAAAGGATGAATACCTGACCACCTTCCAGTCACGTTTTGGCCGGGAAGAGTGGTTGCAGCCCTATACTGACGAAACCCTTAAAGCACTGCCCCAAAAAGGCGTAACATCTATAGATGTGTTCTGCCCCGGCTTTTCGGCGGATTGCCTCGAAACCATCGAAGAGATTGACGAGGAAAACCGTGAATACTTCATGGAAGCCGGCGGCGAGGGTTTCAGCTATATTTCCGCCCTCAATGCCACACCGGGACATATCGACGCCCTGACGCAGCTGATTGAGGAGAACCTGCAGGGCTGGCAGGTGCCGCGCAATGAACCCGAAGAACTGGCAGAGAGGGTCAGGCTCGCGGAGGAACAGAGACAGGCCCAGTACCCGGGCCGGGAGCTGTGAGATGAAACTGAATTGTGACTTGGGGGAAAGCTACGGTGCCTGGCGTATGGGCGAGGACGATCAGGTGATGCCCCTTATCGATATGGCCAACGTTGCCTGCGGCTTTCACGCCGGGGACCCTTCGGTCATGCAGAAAACCGTGGCTCTGGCAGCGAAGCACGGAGTAGAGATCGGTGCCCATCCCTCCTATCACGACCTCGCCGGTTTTGGCCGCCGCTCCATCAGCCACAGCCCCGAGGAAATTCACGCTCTGATCCTCTACCAGCTTGGCGCGCTACAGGGACTATGTCGGGCCGAGGGCCTGACACTGTCTTACGTAAAACCCCACGGTGCCCTGAACAACGACATGATGCGGGACATGAGCACCCTGGAAGCCGTTATGACCGCGGTTAGAAGCTATCAGCAGGATCTGCCGCTGATGCTCCCGGTGACGGTCAAACACGAACAACACCGCAAACTGGCGGACTATGTTGGTCTCCCCATCCTGCTGGAAGCCTTTGCCGACCGCGCCTACGACGATGAGGGCCAGTTGGTATCCCGCCGCCTTCCAGGGGCGGTACATCAGTCTGCAGACAAGATTGTCAATCAGGCGGTATCGTTCGCTAAAAACGGTGGAGTCTACAGTTCATCCGGTAACTGGCTGACACTGCCGGCCGACAGCCTGTGCGTACACGGTGACAATGAGGCAGCGCTGAGTGGCATTCGGGCGATTCGCAAAGCATTGGCCACGAATTAGAAGCACTAACGAAACAGTTTGAAAGGATACGGGAAATATCAGGGAAGGAAGAGAAAGTGGCGGTGGGCCAGGGATTCGAACCCCGGGAAGGCTACTAACCTTCGGCGGTTTTCAAGACCGCAAAACGAAGCACCTAAAAATCGCCAGAATCTAAACACTTGCAGAACAACGTGTATATTATTTTCGGGAATCTTTGCAGGTGTAATGCGTTGATTTTGCTATGGCGGGGTTTGGGATAATATACAGATTTGGACGGCTATCGCGATATGAGAATCACAACCAACATGCTCCGCGAACTGGAGCAATCCATTGCACCAGACGCACAGGCCGAGATACGAATCTACGCCGGCGGCTGCGACATCCGAGTGTGCTGGAATGGCGGACTGAAGCAGGTCAACCAGAACCTGGGTGCCGAACAGCTATCAGAGATCATCGAATACCGGGATGAGAAGATGCGGCGGGTTTGGGATCGATTGATTGAGAAATTTCGGGGTCTCGCAAGTAGCTAACTCCAATTCAGATGAGACCTACAGAGCACAGGAGATAACCTGAAGACTCCGTGCGATCTAGTATCTCAGATACAGGGTCGTCGTAGCCGCTTACCTCATTGAAGGTGACAAGGCTCCGCTGATCAAAAGCGACCGGGTAGTTCATGGCGAAGCCTGTTATTGAATGCGGGCCAGTGGTGTATGAAGCCGCGGTCATCAAAAACTTGCTGCCAACTTCCAGGGGCATCTGGGGGAGAACATCGATAGTGGTATTCGTGTTGGACCCAGTAATTCCCACCTGAGACGCGATGTCCACTCCGTAACTTTTATGTTCAATACCTGACGGCAAAGTAAGTGCCTCGATCTCTTCTATGCGCACCCCGTTTCTCCAGATCTCTACGACCTCTCTCATGGGCTCAGAGTCAATGCTGCCGTCAGCGTCGAGAGATCCGCCATTTGCATCCATGGCGCTGTAGGTGTCATCAATGCTTTCGCTCAGGCTGTATTCAAACCCGCCCATAACAACCGCACAAAATCCGAAACGAATATCGATGGCAAGCAGGTTCTCCGCCCAACGGATACCGCCACGCCTTTCTGACTCGACATTGGAGACGGATACGCTATCCCCTACGGTGCCCCTGAGAATGGTAATCTCAAGATCAGTATTGATAAATGGAGGGCTGCTTTCTTGAAACAAGACGACTCCATCGCTGGTAATTATCGCAAAGGGCCCATCTCGATTCTCGCTCGTAATCCTGGATCCGGAAGTGTCGTATCCAGCGCCTATTTCCCGATCAATGTAATCTGAGTCTATGGATATATCGCTAGATGGACGGCGCTCATAAACAAAGACTTCTCGATCATTTATATACTCGCAATATATTGGCACATCGTGCCCTACCGTTTGTTGGGATACGTCCACTGTGCCAGTCGTGATCACTGAAGCCGGGGCTGGCGGGTCGCTATCCACATTATGGGTGTCAACGGTAGTTCGCGATCCCACCACCTCCGCCCTGGTCCAAAGCTGCTCAAGCGAAAATCCAAAATCTATGTTATACCGAATCAGGTCTATGTGAAGATTTTCATCATCTTCCAGGTCGCCAACAATCGTGCAAACAGCTTTGGTTCCGTCCGCAGAGAAATAGAAATGGGTCTGCGGCGCCATGCCCGGCATAAGCGTCGTTTCATGAAGGAACTGCAGCAGCCCAAAAGGTTGAAGTAAGGCGTCTACTGTTATCCGAAAAACTCTGAAGGTCTGGCCGGTTGCATATGACTCATCAGACGCCACCACGACCAACCATCGCTGACCGCTGACATCTTCGTATACGGACGCGCCATGGACATTAACAAATGCCCCAGCCTCAGCCTGCTCCGACAGATCAAGAATGATGTTCAGATCATGGTAGACACAGGGCCCTGTTTTCCAGTCAGCCAAAAATCCAGTGAAGCTGATATCTATCTGGTCAAGGCGGTGCGCCCTACCAGGGGGGCCATCCCAAGATAAAACGAGCTTTTCAGTATTGAACCAGTTTTTGTTGCCATAGAGTCTGGCGTTGCCGCGCTGAATGGAAAGGTCGCTTGCGTCCGGCGTCGCTGTCCAGGCGTTGTTTGCGCCATCAATGGTTCCCAGCGGCGGGTTGATTTGGCCGCTCATATTCTCGAACGGTTCGCCATAGGTTGTCTTGGCCGCCTGATATGTAGGGGCCGGACCGGCCTCCCATCTTGCGGGTTCGAACACAAAGCCAAACAAAGAGCACGGCACCGGATCCGACTCAAAGCCGATCACCAACGGCCCATTGGTCGTGAAGCGCACGACAACACGGTCGCTCTCAGTGAAAGCCGAGCCATTGCAGTCCATGTAGATGATCGGTATCCCGGTCAGCAGCTCGGCTTCATTGATTGGCAAGCCTTGGACGCTCGATTGTGCGCTATCGAGCCTCACATCACAGAGGTCAGTCTGCAGTCTGATTATCTCGCCCACCCGGTAACGTGGCATCCATTTTTGAACGCCTGGGAGAACGGCAGCGTTGAAGTATATCTGGGGTCCAGACTGCGCTAGGTTCGGAAAAAGCGCACCATCGCGGAAAGGATCATACGCCGCCCCGGAATCAAAGCCGGGCTGGATAACGACGCCCTGCCCGCCTTCATCATTCACATCGACAAGCCCAACATCGCCGGACAGGTCCAACGTGTAATCTGCACACCAAGCCTCTATCTCTCGGCCCTCTGGCACGGATTCGAGCTGCCCCCTGCGTTTGAGTGCCGATAGGTTTTCAGCGATCAACTCGGAAACCTTTAGCTCCGCAATTCTAACGGCGGCCTGCAGCTCTATCAGCTCTCCCTGAAGCTTGGTGATTCCCTCCCTGGCGCCTTCAGTGCCAGCCTGCAGATCGTAAATCAGCAGATCGATTTCGCGAATCTTATCCTTTGCAGCCTCTTCGGCCTGCAGCAATTCTAGCTTGGCTGTTGGGAGGTCAACCGCTAACTCGGCAATTCGATCATTGAGCCTTGCGAGCAATTCCTGAATGCGATCGATCGCCAACTTCTGGCGAACACGATACTTGCCCTCACCAAGATGGCCTAAGATTTCACCCTTTGACATTATCGTTCGCTCACTTCGCAGAACTTGTCGGTGCCGCTCACGTAATAATTGATGTAATCAGCGGTGAACGTCTCATCCAGCGCCGTCACGGTCATGCCTGGCTGCAAGAACAGATCAATGTTACATCTCACCCTGCGTTGGCCGTTGCTGACGCTGATGCTACGAACGCCGGTAAGCGTTCTGGCTCCGGTGGATGTTGGGTTATCGGGCATGTAGCCGGACACGGTTACCGTCAGTGCGCGTTGACCGCGATCTGGCCGCAACGTATCAAACCTTGATCTCATGATTTCGTCATATTGAACCTGGCCATCTGCAAATCGGTAACCTTTCTGAATAACCAGATCCCCGCCCTGCCGGTCGGAAATGTCCGCCAGGTATTGATCCGCTGCAGGGATCACGGCCTGGACATAGGACGAGCGCCCGCCCGCCTGATTCGTAGCCTGCCAGCTAGAGATCCCGCCGATATACAAATCATCCAGACCATCTGCGGCGCCGGTAATAACGAGCCGATACACCTCTTGCAACTGGGCGGGCGGTATTTTGGATACCCAGTCTTGGTATGCTGGAGCACGAAAGGATATCGGGAATACCACATCAAGTTCGGCCAACACCGGGTCAACCTGGGCGCTAAAATCGGCCTCAATCGGGAGAGTGGCATCCAATACTGCATCGTAGGTAATTGGCGAGGGATCTGCGACCAAAGGCTCTGCCGTTCCGTCACTATGCAGCCCCGTGATTTCTGTTGGGGTCAGCTTTCGATTCCAGATGCAGGCATCTTGGAATACACCATCCACCGCTGTTCCAGCGAGGTAATAGTTGCCATCCGGGGCGGCGCCGATGAAAGAGCTGTTTGTGTATGTTGCGGTATTGTAAATCAGGAAGCTGTTGGAGCCTGTAAGAGAATGAGCGAGTGTGCCATTGACGTAAAAGTCTGTGCTTGTGGCATCTCCTGCAATCACAACATCGTGCCACTCCCCGACAACGAAAGGGTCGGGTATATTGGTTGACCCGCTATCTTCATTGCCCGCAGAAAGATACACTGAGCCGTTTGCGACATCGATTAATAGACCGGAATTGCTGAGTTCGCCGAGGTAGGCAAGCGTCATTGACTGTGCCGATCGAACATCCTCAACCCTGGATGTATGAAAATACCTTATCCGGAGCGTAATCTCAGAAAATGACGGATCAAGCGGAGATTGGTCGAGCTTGATAGCTGCCAGTTTACTGATGCCCCCGGAGGTTCCGTCCCAGTTCACACTGGTGTGCCTTCCGTAGCCCGCCGGAGTCGAGACTATCATGGCGTCATATTCGCTGGGCGTCAGATCTGAGCCAGAGAAACTATCGCCAAAGCAGTTCGCACTCCATTCGCCAATCAAGTCAGCGAGGGCAGTGCCGCTGGTCTCGTCCATCAGCCAATAATGAACAAGGCCGTCGCCTACCGCTGAGGCTAAATCCGCATACTTGGACATCAGACGGGCATCCGGATAACGCCAGAGGTCAGATTGACCGGCTCACCAGAAACAATCGTCAGCGGGCTCACGATAACAGACGCCCCGCTTCCCGATCCGCCTGCAGACAAGTACATAATCTCGGTGCCGCTTTTATTTAGCAGCCTCGCCCACCCAGCATCGCCACCGGCAGGGGCAGAGTCCTCGTCCGTCCAGCCACTGAATGTGATCACCCCGCCAGATTCCGTGCCAACGGTAGAGCTCAGTGTAAAGGTCGCTAAAAGTGTGTCGGTGATGGTTTCGCCAAGGCTGGCCGGCATCGTCCCGGTGTATATCTCCATTGCGGGATCAGAGCCCGCCCCGCTCACCAAATCAGTCAAAACCGCCTGCGCCAGGGTTTCTCCGAGGGATACACGAATTTTCATTGATCGAGCCTCTTTTCAACCAGAATCTGAAACTGCGCTTCGCCGTTGCTCAAATTAAACGGGCCTGGCGCCCCGAGATAGCAGCCCTCTTTGGTCGAAACAATCAGGCGGCTGTAGCTCTTCGCCATGCGTCTGACCGCTTCAACTGTGGGTTCGCTGATCGCGTTCCAGCGAATATCAAAGGTTCTATCTGCCTCGGAATAACCGAAATCAGGAATGGCGGCGCCTCCATCCAGTGTGGCTATCCGGTTATTCCTACGCTGAAAGCCGGCCAGGCCGTCAGGGGAAACCTTCGTGAGCGAGACAGTGCCATCAAGATCAAACAGTGGTGCGCTTATGAATACATTCATCAGTTAAGCCCCAGCAGCATTTCTTCACCGTCCGCATTAACGCGAACCTGAATTTCTCTCAGAATTTCAAACATGAAGGCTTCCAGGTGTGGCTGCAATCCTGCGCCATCTACTTTGATCAGGGCGTCACCGCGAGCCAACTGGCGAGTTTTTTCCTTGATAAAGTCGATCTCGGCTTTTGTGAGGGCGCTTTGGTCATCCAGCGCTTGCTGTCGGAACTCCTGCTCTTTTCTAATCTGGCTTGCGATCTCGATTTGCGTGGAGCGACTGGCGTCATCAAAGCCGCCGAACAAGTCCGAAATGACCGAGCCGGTATTGGAGAATGTATCGCTGATAGTCTGTGCTATCGCTTCAACCCGATCAGCGCCGGCTTCAACCTCGGCGATATCCAGAGACACCTTGGCCTCAATCTGCTTGATTCGCTCGTTGCTGTTTAGCTCAAGCAACTTTAGTTGGTAGGCCTCGGTCTGCTTTACAACTTCCTCGGTTTTCTTGGCGGCATCTTCCAGCGCTTTGTTGCTGTTGACGATGGTTCCCGAGAAGCTATTAATCTTACCGCTGGTCTCGTCGTAGCCTAGTTGGAGAGATTTGTTGTTTTTTGCCAGCTCTTCGGTGCTTTCTGACACCTTTCCAAGTGCGCCGCCACTGGCCTCAACGCTTCGATTAAGCTCTTCGACAGCGTCGGTGATGCCTCTCTGAGATCCGCTGAATTCTTCCGTTTTCTTGGAGTTCTCAACGAGCTGCTCAGCGTATTTGTTAAACTCTGCTCGCTGCTCTTCAGTGATTTCTGTGGTGTAACCCATGGTCTGGCCAAGGGCGTTGTTTATTTCGTCGTAACGCTGGCTGACCTTACGAAGTTCCTCGGTTTCTTCTCCGAGTCTTTTTGCTTCACCAGTCAGGGGCGCGAACGCCTGGGCAATCTCCTGCAATTCATCCGCGTTGAAATACTCGAACAACCGCTGATTCAGGCCATCAAGCTCTTCTTCGAATATCTCGTTGATGAACGATCCGAGCGCCACGCCACCAGTTAGAGCGAGACCAAGAAGCCCGCCCTTGCCGGCTGTCGATGACGCAATGGCCTTGATGCTGTTCAGATTGCCAATCAGCGCTTTAAAACCCTGTGCGCCGGCAATGGCGGTCAGACCGGTGCCGATAGATTCAAGCCCACCAGCGAGGCCGCCGATTGCCGGCAGCACAGTATTGATGGTCTTGGCCAGGCCAAGGATCTCGCCCGCTGATTTTTTGGTTTCCTCATCCAGCGACTGGAACTTTTCAATACCGGTGCCGATAGCGATAAACAGCGGCTCAAGGCCACTGGCAATTCCTGCCGACACATTGGTAAGTGCGGTGAAGGCATCAACAACCTGCTGCATGGCATCCCGCAGGCCCTCAACCGTGCTGAGGTCTACATCGCCAAAGACCGCTCCAAAGAGGTCACCGAGCTCGCTTCCCAGGTCGTCAAAGGACGCCAGAAGGTCAGAGAAATCCAGGCCCTCGAAGGCCTCCGGCAGATTCTCCGCGATTATCTCGACCTGCTCTGCGAATCCATCGAGGCCTTTGCGAAGCGCCTCAAACAGCACATCTGCATTGTCGCCCTGAATCGCTTCACGAAACGAATCAACAAGGCTGCTCGTTGCCTGTGTGACCGCCTTAGTCTGGTCGATATACTCAAGGCCGGCTGTTGCGGCAGCGGTCGTAAAAGCCGACCGGAGCTGCTTCAGCGCGAACTCCGCAGACTGCGTTTTTACCTCAAACTCTTCGAGGGCAGATCCGCTGGAGTTTAGTGCGACCTGGAGAATCTCTTCCGACCGCTCCGCACCGTTAAGCACAGCGATAAACCGGCTCATCTGCTCAGCGCCGGCAATGACCGTAGCAACGCGTTGTTTCTCGTTGTTATCCAGGTCCTGGGTGGCGTCGATCAGGTCATAGAGAACATCCTTGGTGTCTCGCCGCTGGCCGTCGATTTCCAGTTGAATGCCAAGCTCGTCCTCAAGAAGCTCTTTCCGCTCTTTGGTGGGCTTGATCAGGTTGCTGATGGCCGTCTTGAGAGCGTTGGCGGATTCTGTACCCGAACGCGTCACCTCAACTACTGGTGTCAGCAGGGCCGCTGTCTCTTCAAAGGAAAGACCGAGCGTGTTGGCCACCGGGGCCAGGATGCGGAAGCCGTCGCCCAGCTGCTGAACTGAGGCGCCTGCTTTGTTCGAAACACCGTTCAGCACATCCAGAAGACTGGCGGCCCTTGAGGCAGGAGCCTGGAAGCCCGCCAGCGTACCAATGAGAAGTTCGCTTGACTGCTGTGTGGTCAGGTCCGCCGCATTCACGGCCAGCAATGATTGCTCAACCAGGGTCAGGGAATCGCTGATATTGAAGCCGGCCTGACGGAAATCAGCGGTGCTTTGAATGATAGCGTCAGCACTAACGCCAAACCGTGATGACAGATCGCTGAATTGGTCCGAGTAGTCGCTGGCGCTGCCCTCGCTCTCGTCGAGCACCTTCTGCAGATCGATCAGAGCGGCCTCGAATGTCACCGCTTCCTTCGTGGCAAACCCGAGAACGGCCACGCCAACAGCCACCAGCGCTGCATCCAACTTGATAATGCTGTCCGTGACACTCGCCAGAGGTCCGGTGATATCTCCAGCTTTGTTTACCAGAGAATCCAGATTGCGGCCAACGGAGGTGACCGCTGAGCCCGTTTTGTCTATGCCACCGAAAATGATCTCAACGGTTTTTGTGGTATCGGCCACGTTTCCTCCGGGCATAAAAAAACCCTGCCGGAGCAGGGTCTGGTGAGATTCGGTTATCTATTTGGCGCCGACACACTCAATGCGCGATCGTCGCTCCCAAAGGTCAACTTGGTTTTGCCGATAATCGACCATCGGACTGTTCCTATCTATGCTGAGCGCCAAGGTCAATTTCCGCTCAGCGCTGCCTAGTTCGCTTTTGGCGAGATCGCAAGCCTTGCTTCGTGCTGCGGACTCAAGGCTTTCCAGCTCTGCTCGGGGGCTTTCCTGAACCTCGGGCTCTGCCGATGCGCTTGGCTTGATCGCCATTGATCCGGGACTGCTCTCCCGAATCCTGACTTCATCCTGTTGACCTGGCGGCGGTTGATTGCCGAAATGGACGTTGCCGCTTTCGTCGGTCCATTTGTAGACCTGGGCGAACGCAGGAAATGATAGAGCGGTGAGAAAAACTAGAATCAGGCGCATAGCTACCTCCGTGTCATATACCTGATGAGCGTAGCACATTGCCGGGGTGGTTAAACTCCCCATAACGGGGGTTATTGTCGTCTGTACCACATGCCCCACAAATTCATCTCTGCCTCGGTCAGATAGCCCTCTGGAAAAACATCGGGCCGCGTCTCATAGAGATAGCGGCCTTTTCTGTCCGCAAGGGCTAGGCTTGCTTGGATGCTTGCTTGGCTCCAGAGGGCTTGCGCTTTACCTGGGCCTGCTGGCCTTTCCCTGTCAGTTCCAGGATTTTGTTCGCCATGACACTGAACTCTATCGGAAACACCTCTGCCAACTTGGCAATATCCGCCAGATCCATTTCAGGCTGAACAGTCCCTAGCCGCACATGCTCAAGGCGCTTGGCAAGTGAGGCCGGGACATCCTGATGGTAGCCAATGCCATCCATCAGTGCGCCAACTTTATCTTTGCCCGCCCCAGACAAGCGCTCAACCAGATCAGAAAGAAGCCTCCCCTTCGATGCTGACTCTTCCGCCTCTGCCAACTCATGCGCAGTCAGGCCGCGCACTTTTACAACGCCGTCTCCAAATCCAGCCTCTACCAATGCATCCAGCGTGACTTCCGTTTCACGCGGGACGAATTGAGCCTTCTGGAAGGCTTTCAGGTCGAAGCCAGCCATTATGCGGCCACGTCCGAACCGTCAGACTCAGGCGAGATGGTGCATGACGCCTGAATTTCGTCGCCGGCAGGGAACGTTCGTGCGATGCCAAGCTTGCCCTGGTCCAGCCGGTAGTTGCTCTGGAACTTGTTGGGGAAGAACTTGAACCACAAGAACTCGTTTTTCAGGCGAACCAGGCTATCACTGATGCCGTCATTCAGATAGGCGGTGAAGCTGCCCTGGTTCAGAGTGGAGCTTGTTGAGCCAATGGTGCTGCCGTAAATCTGAGTCGAGCTAGTGCTGTGCGATGTTTCTGCCGGCACATAGTCGGTGCCTCGAGGAACATCCGCAAAGATCGGCTCGGCGTAGGAGGCAAAGACTTTCTTTGGCACCGTGGCGGTGTGAATCAGCGGCAGAGCTGAGTTGAACACCACGTTGCCATTCCGGTAATCCACCTCCCAGATCGGGAAGTCATACCGCTCCTGGTGAACGCCCACGACCTGCTTGATATCAGCGGCAGTGACAGGGGCCGCCGCCGTGCCAGCAAGACGCACTTGGCCAATTTCGATCTTGGTTACCGCAATCAACGCAGGTCCGCCAGCAGCGGCGCGAGTCTCGCTGAATGATGTTGACCCAGTGCCGGCTGCTGCGGCGATTGTCCCAGAACCGTCCACAGTGATCGAGTGAACGATGTGCGTGTTGCTGGTGACGGCGCGAGAACAGGTTACGTCCGTTGCAGCCGAGAAAGCTACAAGCTGCCCGCCCACGTAAGCCGTTCCGGCTGACACGTCTACGACATTGTCGTCGCCAGATGCTGCCGGGGTGATGGTGCCGCCAGTGATCAGGCCGTCAGGTCGAATGACCGGTTCAAAACCGGTGCGGCGCGACCAAAGGGCTGCGCCCGATTCAAAAGTGGTTGCGTCGCCAGAATCGCCCAGCGCACTCAAAGCTTGCTGGTTCTGACCGCCCTCGTACTGGATCTTTGCATTTTCAGCGTTTGCCATGGTTTTCTCTCCGGGGTGCTGATGCCCATTTCGGGCGGTTTACGAATATTCAGGGCACAAAAAAGCCCGCACGATGGCGGGCCTAGCTGTGATCATTTGATGGTTTATTGGGTGTATGGGTCGCCGTTCTGTGTTTCGTAAATGACTTCAAACGTCACTGAACAACCCGTGATTTTTAGCCCAGCCTCAGGGGTGAGCGACAATGACGAGGTTTCTCGAATGCTTGTCGCAAGCCCGCCAAGCGTTGGCTCAGGGTTACCACTGATCGTGTCGTTGATAATTGCAGAGATAACCTCTCCGTACATCGAGTTCGCCGAGCTGGAATATGGCTTTTCTGCACTGCCAGTAAGGTACTCAATAACGACCTGCAGCGTGTTCTTCTGGGTTCCGTAATTTGTTTTCTCGCTTTCTTGATCAAGGTCCCACACGCAAACAAAAACAGGCTCATCTTCGTACTGTTCACTTCGGATAACCGGTGTTCCCGAAATGATGGTGTCGGCTCTCGCGGAAATCGCTTGAACAACTTTCTCGCGGATCGTGTCCATTAAAGGCCTCTATTCAGTAGATCAATCTGTCGAGCGAGCTCTTTTAACATCTCTTCACCAGCCTCATTTTCTGCCTTTCCTGCAAGCCCTGGCGTCTTGTCATAGATGTTCGGAACGGCGGGGCCTCTCTTGGTTCGCAGGGGCGTGCGACCGTCATAATTGGGGTCAGATATGTTCCGCTCATAAACATCTTCAGAGGGTGAGCCAGGCAACCTCGTAATAAATGCGTGCCGGTACTTCTCGCGCTTACCGTCTTTCCATAACCTGAATGTCACGCCCTTCTTGGTCTGCCTGGCGCCATACCTCATTAGGGAAACAGAGCCGCCTTTGATAACCAGCTTTGCGGACAACGTCCTCAAGCTCGCGAAATATAGGCTGGTCGCTGCACGGAGATCCTTTTTCTTGAGCGCTGACTTCTTGGACATGGCATCAACGGAAATCTTCCGACCCTGCTTTGCGCCATGGTTAACAGATCTTTGCAGAGCCTTACTCCCGCCAGCACGATATGCCCTGAGCAGATTCAGGACATCATTCAGTCCTTTGGGGTCAATTCGGGCGTAGCTCTGAGCCATCAGTCACTCACTATTACGCGGATGGTGTAACCGTCATTGGCAATCTTCTTTGCTACCGTCCATTGCTCGGTGCTGGTTTCGATCACATCACGCTTTTTCAAATCACCGACTTGCTCAACCAGCATCTCTGCCTCATTTCGCAATTCCGTGGTTTCCGAGTTGCCCGGGGAAACCACTTCCACATCGCGGGAAATGTGGACCAGGCAATCTGGAATCACAGCGCCGCCGTTGTATTGCGTCAGCGTGCAGGGCTCACCCAGTCGGGCCAGTATCCGTTTCGCGGATCGCTTGAAAGTCTTGTCGCTCATAGACCAATCTCCACAAACTGAAACGGCCCCGGGCTGGGGCCGCTTGGGTTTGCAGGCTGTTACACCTTAACCACCGCGTTCGGGCGGGTGCAGAGGAACATCGGGTTGGATTGAGATTCCAGGTTCATCCCCTTGTTCATCGGCAGCGGCTCAGCTTTGGTGTAGTACGGCAGACCGTTGGTGCCAACGGTTTCCATGTAGTTGGCAGGGGCAAAACGCCCGATGAACAGGTCGGTCACACCTTCAGGGAAGACATAGCCTTCGTCATCAGGAACAAACTTTGTGCTTCCAACCTGCCCCCTGTACTGCTCCCATACGATGCCGCCAAATTCAAAGCCGCCGCGCACGTCATCGCGCAGGGCCGCGCCGTCCATCCAGCGCTCGTACGCTTCTTTTACATTCGGGTGGCCAACGAACTGCTTAAACTTGGTGCGACCAAGAACCCCGCGAGCGCCAGTAAATGAAACGCCGCCTAGCTGGTCCTCGATCTTATCCAGAATCTCCAGGCACTTAGTCCTGACCTTTGTTCCTGCAGTCCCGAGCACCAGGTCATGCGTAGTCTGGGAGATGCCAAATGCGGTAAAGGTGTTCACTAGCGGAGTGGTGCCGTCCGCATCCATGATGATGCCCTTCACAGCACCGATTTTCAGGTGCTCCATCGTGGCGTCCAGCTGCCGGCGATGCTTAGCCTGACGCTGAGCCACGTAGTTTGCGACCGCTTCCACTTCTGACTCCGAGCCAAAAGCACGAAGCCCTTGGATCTCGTCAGCCATCACCGTGGATTCTTGCGGAAGGTGCAGTGTGTTGAAAGGAATCAGCGTGCGCTTATCCTTGCCAACCTGCAAACCGGGCGCGCCACGGTCAGCGGCAGGCACCAGTGCCAGGGTTGCGCCGTCCTTCTCGATGCTCAGGTGAGTGGTATTGATACCCTCATTGTTGAACAGGCCCAGAGCGCCAAGGCGCCCCGGTACATACGGGGTTTCGTTGATGGCCGCAGTCAGGCTCGAAAGGCTGAATGCGTCGTCGTTAAAAATGTCCAGTGTAGCCATTGTGTTTCTCCTGATCTCAGTGTCGGTTCAGCGGATAGCTGATTAGCGTGCAATGACGAATGAAGCGGAAAGGTCGGTGAGAGCATCTGCGTCTTCACCAGTGAGCAGCGCCTCATCAACCTCCGCGAGACGAACAATGCCAACGGCAGTTACATCCGCAGACGATCCGTCCGCAGCGTCCCAGAGGATGGCGGCGGCTGTCTCTGTGCCATTAGAGGCGCCCGATGCGTAAGCGGTGTACTTGCCAGAAGCGGTGATTTTCCCCAGCACCTGGCCAGGCAGGTATGGGCCGCCGGTTACAGTGATGGCTTCGCGGGACAACTTGCCGTTAGCTTCTGAGACCAGAAATTCACCGGCACGGGTAGTTTCAGTTTTCATGGTTAATCTCCAGGGTTACGCGTCGTGGTTATTGAGCTGGGAATAAGCCTTTCTTGCGTCAGGCTGTTTCTGATTGCCCGGGCCGGGCTGGTGGTGATGATCCAGATCCTGATCGCCAAGCGCTTTGGCTTCGGCAATTGCATCGCGGATCATCTGGGTTGGATTGCTAAGATTCTTGAGCATTACCGCCTCGTCAATTCCGGAGGCCTTGGCAATGTCCTTAACTTCGGCGGCCATCTTGAGGCGAGATTCAACGGTGGCCATGGGGAGCTTTTCTTTTGCCATTGCGACAGCCATGGACTCCAGGCCTGCTTCCTCGCACTTGGCAATGATCTCGTCGGCAGTGGCGGCAGTCGGATTCTTGAAGGCCTCCAGTTCAGCAGTCAGATCCTCGATTGCTTTGTTCTTGATTTCGAGTTGAGCGGTGGCCGCAGAAGCTTCTGCCTGGGCAGACCGGATCTCGCCCTGCATCTTGATCTGCATTTGGTACGTGGCCGGGTCTGCGCTGGCAACTGCCTTCAGCTTCGCGTCCTTGTCGGTGGCGAAGCCCCATTCAATGGCTTCATCGGCACCCATGTAGTGGTCGCCCTTATCCAGCAGGGCGTTCACTTCCTCGGCGCTTTTTCCAGTGCGGGCCACGTAGGCCGATACAATGGCATCATCAATGGCAGCGATGCCGGAGGCGTGTTGCTCGAGCTCCTTTTTGTTGTAGAAGCCAATCATCAGCGTCGATGCGCGGTGCGTCATGATGCTTGTACCGACACCCATAGTGCGGGTATCGCCGGCCAGCATGATCACCGTAGCGATGCTGGCCGCCATGCCGGTCACCTTGACGTGCACCTCTGCCTGGTGGTCGATCAGGTAGTTCATGATCCGAACGCCGGATGCAACGTCACCGCCCGGGCTGTTAATCTCCAGGTCGATTCGGTCGAGTTCGCCCAGAGCGTCTACCGCCTCGATGAATTCGCGGGCCGGCTTCTCGCCGGTAAAGTCTGCAATCCAGTCCGGAGCCCAGTCCGAACCAATCGCGCGGTCAATACTCAGCTTGGCCGTCCGGTCTCCGGAAGCCTGTGCGGTGAACCACTTCATGGTTTATTCCTCTTCGGTGAGCTCCGCTTTCCGGAGCATTTCGGCTTTGCGTTTTTTGGCGTTGACGTTGGCCTGCTGAACATCAACGGCCCGGTAACCGCGCTTGGCTACCAGAGCGTCGAGGCTTTCGAGGTCGTTGTTGAGCTCGAGCACTGCGGCCTGTGCGTCTTGTGTTGGATGGATGTGCGGCCAGCGCTGGGTGCGCCAGTCTCGCCTGTTGTAGTCGTCGTAACGGTCGGCGTAGCCTGGGGCCTGAACCTTTCCGGTAAGAACCGCTGCGTTTGTGAACCAGAAACCGACGCGCTCGCATATCTGATGGATGGTCAAGTGATCCTGCGCCATCTCGATCTCGCGGCGGTATTCGGTAATCATAGCTCGATAGGTGCGGTCATTGATCTTCGACCAGTCGCCCGTGACCAGTTCATAGAGCGACTTTGCGCCGGCGGCGATTGCGAGCTTCTGCTGTTCCTGAAAGTCGGTGTAACCAGAGCCGGTGTTGTCGCCATCGAAAAGATTGAGCTTCTCGCCGGCTGCGCCGGTCAGTATCGTTCCCGGCTGAGCGCTGATTTCAGGAAGTGGCTCGTCTTCCGCCATTGGCTCGCCAGTAATCGGGTCGTACTTCCAGTCCGCATCACCTTGATATTCCTTTTGCAACCAACCCGTGAACGGAGCCCTCGTTTCTTTGCGGACCAACTCGCTATCTTCGTAGCTGTCATAGGTCTTTGCGCGGAGAAGCGCCTGGACAATATCCGGCTCGCCCCTCACCTGCCCCGGTCGCAGGGGAAGGTAGTGATGGATGATCTGGCTGGCCGGGATGCGTAGCAGTTTTGCGGTCGAAAATGAAGAGCCGTTGGAGTCCTGCGGGTGCTCTGGATACATCCAAACCGCTACACGCTGGCCTCGCTTATTGAACTCAATCCCGGCGATGATCTTGTTGCCGTTGCGGCGAACGCGGTTTTCTGTTTCCGGGACGTGGTGCGGCTCGATTACCTGTAACTGAACGGGCACCGTCAGGCCGAAAGACGCCGGGCGCGATCTCAGCCTTATAAACACCTCACCCTCTGTCCGGCGACAACGGACGGCCTGTGATAGCTGGCCATAGAAGTCCAGGGTACCGTCCGGGGAAGCCTGTCCAGTCCAGGGCAGCCAGAGGCCGGACATTGATTCGTTGAAGCTGCCGTCGCTGGATTCAAAAATCGGCGTAATACCGGTGCCAACCTCGTTGACCACGTTCCGGCTGATGGCTCGCTCAAGCCATGGATTATTCCTGACGCCCTGAAGAGAGCGATTGCGAAGCGTGTTCAGTGAGCCGTTCAGCGCACGGTTCGGGCCTGTAGCCGGAGCGTTCCAGCCAGTAGCCCGGCGACCATTGGTTGCACCCTCGTATGCCTGGTTCTTGAACTGACTTGCAATCCAGTTGGCAGCTTGACGGAACTTGCCCGGCATATCAGACCCCTTTGCAAACGTTTACCCGAACGCCGCGCCGAGGCGGCTTTCCGGAATCCTTCAAAATCTCGTTTTCAATGTGCTGCTTGGACTTCATCAACTGCTCAATGGAGCGGTAGCGAACACGCTTGCCATCAGCGAACTGCACTTCCAGTTCACCGGTCGCAATCGCGTCATTGATCACATCAAGATCGTCTTGAGTAAATGCCATTAGGATTGGAACCTGATTCTGGAGCGCCGGCGCTGGCGTTTAGCCGGGGGCACTGTGGATTTCGAGACGGACTGTTCACCGCCCGCCTGGATCTCGCTATTGCTATCCCATGGCCTGGCCCATGGCGGCGGTGATTGCCAGTTAATCTTGTCATAGCCTTTCTTGGTGGCGGCGCAATCGATGTATCCGAACAGGTCGAAGGCTTCGTTGTCACCCTTGCCCGGCTTCTCCCATCGGCCTCGCTGATCACGTTGCTCGTAAGTCAATTCGGCGTAGAACCATTCGCCAAGCCATTCCGGGAAATGGATATACCCGGGGCCGGGCTCTTCCCTTTCAAGTCGGTTTGAAATGGTGTCTTTGATCAGATTGGTATTGAGCACGTACAGCGGAATATCGCCCTTGCTGCTGGCGTGCCGATCTTTTCGGCCCGTGCTGTCCGGGAACGTCTCACGCATCCGTGGCGCGTTGATCGTGCTGCCGCCCTTGATCAGCATTGTCTTCCGGTGCAGCCCCTGGCGTTTAAGCTTCCGGTAAAACTGGTAGGCATTTTCGGTAACGCCGGACTCACCACCGGTATCGATGGCCGTCATCAGAACCGGCATTTCTCTGCCGCTTTCGTCCGCCAGTGGATACTTTCTGGAGATTACGAAGGTGGTCAGCAACTCCCAGTCTTCTGGGTGGCCGGCTGGATCGATCCGTACCTTTTCACCGTCTTCGTTAGTGCGGGCCGCCTTGCGCAGGGAGAATCGGTCTACCAGCCAGCGTTCGCCGTGTTCTCCGTAGCCAACAACCTGTATGACGAATCGCCTGCGCTTTCCGGCCTGAACATCCACCGCAGCAAACAGGGACCGGACCCCTTCAGGAACAACCCGGTCACCAAGACTCTCGGAGCGCTGCTGGATAACCTCAAGGCTTCGGACGTTCTCAGCTTTGCGGTACTGGTAAGGTCGCCCCCAGTCGGTATTGATTTTCGATTTCAAGGTTTCCTGAGAGCCGGTCTGCTCAAAGATCTCTTCGGCTTGCCGGAGCATCTGCGCCAAGCTCGCCCATGTCTGAAATGTTGCTGCAGGGCCCTCCATCCAGAACGAAGCAATCCGGCTTTCCCTTGGTGTGCCGACAAGTTCGCCGGTCGGCGTCAACTGGCAGCCTTCCGGCACCCACTCACCTTTTGCGTTAAGTGCCCGCTTTCTGGAAGAGTCAACGAGCGTCCCGCAATGGGGGCAAAATGGCTTGGCCGCCTCCATGTTGAAGTGTTCCATGATCGGCTGATACCACTCTGCGCAACTGTCGCACTGCCAGTAAAGACGCTCCCGAGTTCCAAGGTTGTAAAGTGAAAGCGCCCCCTTGGTAGGAGGCGCCATGTGCGGGTATTTTTGGTCCGGCTTATAGTCCGGATCGGTTATCTCCCAGCCCGGGGAAGTCTCAACCAGGGTCATGCCAGAAGACATAAAAGTCTGCGTTCGTTTTGACGCCAAGCTGAATGGATCGCCTTCGCCGTTCAGATCCTCTTCCAGCCGGTCGTAATCCGTCAGGGCCACGAACCGGTAATCGGAACTGGATAGGACGTTTACTGTTGGCCACTTGATACCGAGATAGTTGCCGGCCCTGAATGTCTTGTCATGCACGTTGTTGTCGTGCCCGTGCGGACTCATCATCGGGGCCAGCCTTGGAGAGTTCCGCAGCATGCGGTCAATCCGCTTCTTGCTGTACTCCCTCGCCTTTTCCTCGCTGATCTGAACAATCAGCATGTCGCCCGGGTCGCAGCTGACCACGTAAGCAACCCACCCATCCAGAAGGCAGTTAGTCTTGCCAGATCGGGCCGGGCCTACGAACACCACCGCGTCATACATCCTGCTGGAGAGGCAGTCCATCGGGCGGTTCATGTACGGGGTTAGGTCTTTGCGGAAGCGGTCTATTTTCCCGCCGCCATCCACGACCATCATGTTCTCGGCAACCGCGTCACTGACTTTGATCCTGCGCGGCGGCTTCATCAGCCTGGCGACCTCTCGCTTGATCTGGGCTGCAGATGCAAGGGAAGTCATTCGTCGTTTTCCTCTTCGATCACAAGGAGGTAAAGCTTTTCTCGCAGGCCGTCAACACTGCTCTGGACTCGCTCAATTCTCTCCGGGTCCAGGTCGCAATCCCTTTCAAGTATGTCCGGCAAACTATCCAGAGTGGTGGTTACCGCTTTGGCCAGTTTGCTCATCTCCAGGTGTACTTCGTCAGCCGGTATCAACTGCCTGAGTTGAACTTCAAGCTTTACCCTCTCGTTCTCCGACTGATACCAGGACTTTCGCTCTGATGGCGGAAGCTTTGAGGGGTCGTCATCCGGATCGAAGAACACCTGGTCTGCGTAAATCGCCGGGGCCGCATCCTTCAGTGCGTAGGTCGGGTAGCCGCCCTTCTTTCCTGTCGGGCTAATGCCGGCATCCTCAATTCTCCGGGCGATGGTTTTGCGATCCATGCCGAAGGCCCGGGCAAGCTGGCTGATGGACCAGTTGTAAGCATCTGCAATGCTGTTGACTTCTCCGGTCACGGTTCAATCACTCGCTGTTTTAATAACCAGAGCGAACAGTTTTAACTGTTTGATAATTAAATGGTTATAACTGGCAACTGGTGAGGCGCTATACAAGGCCAAAAATTTCACGAAAACCGCGTGGTTGCTCCGGCCCCGCGGGCTGGCCAGACCTCCAGGGGCCCCGTTATTTTGCACCGTTTTGGTTCACGCCGTGACCACGAAGGCACAGCTGGCAGAAGCCACACAGCGAATTGCAGTCACCGTGTTTGACATCACGCTGGCGGTATATACTGATACATCGCCAGCATCCCATGCTCTCTGGGTAGCCGTGCCGGCCTCAGCGTCAGCAACTGTTCCTTGGGTATACTCGACCCTTGCCGTCCCGGAAGCGGGCGCAACGCTCACCATGATCTCTTCAACTCCAGCAGGAAGAATGACCCACTCTCCGGTTTGCGCGTTGATAGTTTCAGCATGACGGTAGCGCTGCCTTGCATTCGCGTTTTCCTGAAACATCAGGTCTGTTGTATCCGGGGATAGTGTTGTTGCCATGGGGGATCACCTGAATAGATTTTTGAAAGTAGATTTTGCGTTCGCTCTGAACAGCGGCCTGAACAAACCATTCCCAGCAGTAACGATCTCATCAACGATAGCCAGCACCGCCTGAGCCTCAACCGCCGCATTCCCGTTCGCATCCTCCCCGTTCAGGGTCACTGGGTAGGTGTCGAGGGCCAGTTCTGGAAGCTGCTGGCTCCATGTGCCACCGGAAGGAGTGGGGTTGTAGGTAACGCTGTTGACGACCAGGGTGAGGCTTACCGCATCCCCTGCACTGCCCGTAAGGAGCGGAGTGGTGTCTGTGGTGGTCAGGGCGTTGATTGAGATAACCGGCCTGATGCCATCGACCAGAACGCCAGAAGTGTCGCCCACACTGTTAAGCGTGAGGGTGGCATTGTTGCCTGAGCTATCCTGCAGCGTTCCGCCATCCAGGGTGAGGCTTGATACGGCAATGCCGTCCGTATCCTCGTCGCCTTCCTGGACGGTGTACGTGAACACCAGGGCCGCTGTGCCAGAGCCAGATGCGTAGTTGGCTTGGCGGGAAGATCCGCCAATATCCAGATTCAGCGCCGGAGTACCGGTGACCGTAACGGCTTCGTCCCAGTTGACGGTAAAGTTCAGGTCATCGCCAATGGCGTAAGTGCCAGCAGTTGGCACACCCACGCTCTGGGTAACCGGCCCCGTCACATCGGGCGGCTGCTGGGTGCTGTTGTTCGTTACTACCTGCCCGCTGAGCGTTGCCAGATCGTTTGGCGTGGCCGCCTGATCCTGAAAGCCGTCTCCGGGCTGCGTATAGCCAATGGTCAGCGTGTCTTCGTCGGTCAGGGTGCGCGATGGCGTCAGGTTAACAATCGTGTCGTCTGTGCCGTCTACCGACGCAGAACTGACAGAGACGCCTGCAAGGCTGATGGTCCAGCCGCCAGATCCGCCTGCGCCAACCTGCATGGATTCGGACATCTGTACGGCGATGTTATTGCCTGCCGTGGGCACAGCGGCGCTTGAGATGGTGGGGGCGGTTTCGTCAGTTGCACTCGCGGTGAACGTATTAACGCTGCCCCATGTGCCGTCTGAGGCATCCCAGAACCGGCCACGGAAAGCGCCTTCTGTATCAACGCTGGACACAAAGCCCTCTGCGTCAATAACGAGATTACCCAGGGCGTTGAAGTCTTCCCATTCAAACTGGTCACCGGTTACCACGGTCGGGGTTGCGCCAAAGGCAACGCTTGACTCGTCCGTAGTGTTCGGGCTGGACATGGTGACCACGCCAAAGCCGCCCGCCGTATCCGCAACAAGCTCAATCGCTCCAGTATCTGTGCCACCTGCATCGGTGGTCAGCTCAACGACCTTTCCGGTGCCGTAGCTGTTTGCGCCCAAGACCGTGGTGAACGTAATGCTGGTATCTGACCAACCGGTGATCGTCTGGGATACACCGCCGATTGTCAGCCCACCTGTTCCCTGAGTTGCACCGAAGCCAGAGCCCAAAACCGTGCGAGACTGGCCGGGGTAGGCTGTCGAAGGGACTGTGTCTAGGGAGGGGCCGGAGGGGCCTGCGCCTGAAGGGTTAAATACAGCCAGCGCCCCAACGGGGTCCGTCTCGCTGGAATATCTCAGCCCAAGCGTCTCCGATCCTGCCGCGCTCAACACGCCAGAAATCGCCGAGCCTTCATGCCCTGCTGTAGTTTGCGCGTGGTCAACCGTTACTGTCGTTGTTGTGGCAGATATAGTGGACGACTGGTTCAGCGTATCAGCCGGCGAGTTGGAGCCTGCGCCAGCAACTAGAACGCCACCATCAACGCCGTTAAACGTTATATCGAGGTCGAACAGGCTCACGCCAACAGCGGAATTGAAGTTATTGACGGGAGTAGCCTGATCAATTCCGCCAAGAGTGTAGACAGCCCCGGTAAATGCATCGTGGACCTGCCCGTCCCAATCAACCGCTATAACACTTGAGCCTGCGGGTATTTGCGACTCCAGTATGTAGTAAACCCCGCCTTTGGCCGTCTCGGTGTCGCCCGTATAGGCTGCCCGAGTCATTGCAACACCACCAAAGGTTATGCCGACAATTTCACGGCTTGAGAATGCGGATTCACCCGTGCCGGCAACAACAACCGCCCTATTGCTTCCAGCAGCGGCTGTGTAGGAATCGCCCTCCTGTATTCCTAGCTTGCCAAGAATCGATGCCATTAGAGATCGACCCCCGCAATAAAGCTCATATCTTCGTCATACACCAGAATGGCCTTTCCTGAATAATCGGCGAACGTGCCTTTCCAGAGCTTCAGCGTTGCTGTTTGGGTCCCGCTCACAGAAATCACTCTTAATGGCCAGAACAGGCCGGCAGAGGCAGGGTTAGAGTTGTCGGACAAAAAGAAATGCGTTCCGTTAAGTTGCCAGTATTGGTCGGTTCTCTGAAGAAGAATATTTGTGGTGTTGTCGCCATTGTTTCCAATGTAATCCTGAATGGATGCAAACCGAGGGCGCTCCGACTCCGAGCTGCGAATTGTATCCCGCCCGCTGTCACCGCTGGAGTTGTCGGGGTCGTCGTCCACAGTAAGTCCTGTGCTGCCGTCATTCTGTGTTAACTTCACCATCAAGCCGTCGGACTGATCCGGCGTATTTATTTTCCACAGCCACCCGTGGTTAAACCAACCGTCGCCGTGTTTAGGTACGCTGGTGTACAGGGACGACGCGGCCCCATCGTTTCCCTCGTACTCCACAATCCGAGAGCCCGACCCAGACGGGGTCGTTTCGGCAACATAAGCCGAGTTGTGGCTGGCCCCGCTTAGGTTCACGTAGGCACGTATCCGCTCTTGTTTCCACTGGAAAGATGCATTGTTAACCGATCCGTCAGTGCATCTGACTCGCGCAAACATAAAGATGGCGTCTCCAGCGGGGATAGCCGCGCCATTATCCCAGTTGATAAACCCAGCGTTGTAGCCCGTTCCAAGTGATGGGATCAGGGTTGATTCGAGGACCTTGATCCCGTCAACCGTTTTGACAAATCGATTCTCACTGCCGACGCCATATTCATAAGTGATAGTTTCGCCATTAACGCTGATGGACTGAGCCATTGGCGTATCATCAGATTGGCTGTACAACCAGCCTTCGCCAAACCCCAGCCAGGCCGACTTTGACGGGGCAGAGAACGTATAAGTATCAGTCGTTAAAACGATCTCGTTCTGATCACCCAGGCCGTCTTCAGCCGACCATGCAAGCGCACTGGTGCCACCCGAATCGCCACCCGAAGACCCACTATCCAGCCCCTCAGACTGAAACCCACCCCCATCCTTGGCCACAAGGATCAAGACTCTGTTGTCTGGGATGGCGATGGTCATCGGCGGGCTCCAGAAACTCTCAATATCAATTCAAAGCGTCAGCTTTCGTTACACACGAGCTTCAGCTCGACCTGTAACTAACTGTTTGCATTGAGTGGGCATAAATCGTGCTTTTGGGAATCACCAATACACGGAGGTGCATATGACTTATCTACAAAAATTTCTTCTGCTGCTATTGCTCAGCGCTTCAGCCAGTAGCCACGCCTCGCTTTTGCGGTATGACATGACCTTTAGAGCGTCCAATCCCGAAACCAGCATTGATGGCGCGGGGTATTTCGTTGCGGATACTGAGCTGAACGCTTTGGTCCGGGCTAGATTCACGTCACCTTATTTTGACGCCCTTTTCGCAGGAACGAACCCGCTAACGTCCAACGAATACTATTATTTTGGCCACGTTGTGGAGGCCCACGATATAGCGGACCCCGCATCAGGAATCGTGTTCAGCCCCTTATTTCTAATCAGGGCGCCCGAAGGAGATCGCGACTTTGCCAGCAACCTTCACAATCACGAAAATGGCGAGTTTTGGGGCTCACTCATCGTTCCGCTTGCAAGCCTTCCGCCTGGCTCTCAAAGATCCTACCTCGACCTGGACTTTCAGATTGGTCAACCCTATTCAGTGATGGAGCCAGCCACCCTGCCCCTGCTATTTCTCGGCCTGGCCGCTATCGGCATCAGGCGACGATTCCGCTGACCAGTTGCGCAGTTCGGTTTTGTCGGTGTTGCGCTCGGCGGCGTTCATCTCGGCCTGTATCCGGTGCTCAAGCAGCCGTTGCTCTCTCTGGTCGCGCTTGCGCTGGAAATACAGGCTTGTGAAGTACGTGAGAACGGCGAACACCGTGCCTATCAGCATCATGATCTGATTGAAGGTCATGGCGCCCCAGGCGAAGACGAAGCCGTTTGTTGCGTACGAGATGCCTTGAGGGGCGGATTCGATCTTGATGTGCGCGTTGCTGGCCAGCTGTCCCGCGATGTCCTTTAAGCTCATTTCGCCTTTCCTTTGAGCTTTTCAAAGGTGCGCATGCCGCCGAGGCCAAGAAGGGCCAGCAGGATCGACACAAGGTGCTCCATGGCCAGCTCAGGCGGCGGAGCAATGCCGGGATTGGAAATGCTCATGCCCCATGCAATCAAGTCGCGCAGGATGAACGAATAAGCAAGCGCTGATCCACACACCCAGCCAATGAATGGGCGCCAGCCGGCCACAAATATGCTGCGGTGCTGAGCTTCAACCTTGTTGATTTCAGCCTGCAGGATGTGAGGTTGTTGGGAAATCTTCTCAAAGACAGCCTTGGCCTGAGCTTTTTCTTCGTCGCTGGTAAACAGCTTGTCGAAGACGTTGCCGATTGCCTCAATGGGCTGGGCCGCCGTGCTGCCGAATAGTTTGCCGAGGAAGCTCATGGGTATTCCATCAAGAACGGGCGAATTTCAAGGCGCCATGTGTCGCGACCATCCAGTGCAGCCATGACCTGAGAGAAGGCGATCCGGGACTGTGAGACGGCGTTGCGCTCATCAATGATCTGATAGTTCAGGCCCACGCCAATGCAGCCTTGGAAGTTCTCAGGCCAGTTGCCGGGGTGAATCATGATGTAGGTGCGACCGGGAACGTGGGTGATTTCCCATCCTTCCAGGTAATCGCCGCCAGATGTGCGCTCAACAACCGGAGAGCGGCGCTTTTCCATCACGTAAATGCCGTCAGGAATGCAGCTCTCATAGGGCTTGTTCGATAACCAGGGGCGCTCAACGGTGAAGAATGACTTTCCGTTGGGCAAAGAGAGGCGGCCAAAGGTGCCATCGGGTGAGTATGCGAAACGCTCAAGGATGACGTTTGGCATGGCGACCTCCAGAAATAAAAAAGCCCCGCACTTGGCGAGGCATCTGGTCAGGCGAACCCGGCCAGGGAATTTTCAATCAGGCAACAAAAAAGCCGCGACGGCGGAACCGGGCGGCTTTTGGGGAAAGTCTTGAATACTATTTCTGAGTCTACCCTTTTGTGACTGATTGTCAAGCAGCCTGTTTGCGTGATTGTAGGACGCTCTCAAGGGCCTGATAGCCCCGGCTTACGCGCTTGCGATAAACGTCCTCCGAGATGTTCAGCTTGCGGGCGCAATCCTTGGTTCGGTAGGTGATTTCCCTGGTCTTGCCGTTGAGCGGATCGGTTGCCACTGCCCGCGTCCGGTCACGGTACATGCGGTCAACACATAAGGCGTTTATCTGGTCGTCATCTCCAACCTTCTCCATGGCCTCTTTAGCCTGGATCATTGGCCTGGTTACGTCGCGGTATCGCATCCGGTCAATCTTTCCTCCCAGCTTGCAGAATCCAGCGAAGCCCGAACCCTTCGGCAGTGATCCATGCTCAGAGTAGGTGCCAAGGATGTGCCGGGACTCTCTGGCTATGTCGTCGGCGTCACTGTCTGCGAACACGTAATCCAGATACAAACTGACTACTCTTTCGGCCTCCATGCGCCACAGTTTCTGCTCTGTCGTCTTCCGATTCTGCTCTGCCATATCACCCTCGCATGCCGTTAAAGATTGCCCTGATCTCTGCCTCGTCATCCTGCTCTGTCAGCCAGGCCTCCAGTTCCTCCCGGCTTACCTGCTTTGCCCTGTACTCTGCCCACTTGCTGCGGGCTTTGATCTCTGTTGGTATTGGCGCGAAGCCTTCGAATCTAGCTCCGAACCTGCTCCTACAACTGTTCCAGGCATCTTCTATGCTTGCATCTGTCAGCATGGTTGCCCGTTTGCCGTCTACGATGGCGGTCAGTTGGATCATGCGCTGCCCGCATTGGGTAGGTTGTTGCCTGATTTGGGTATATTCGCCTGCTCAAGATCGATCTCACCCAGAAACATCAAGCAGCAGACAGCGTGTGCCGCATGGTGTAGGCCGCTTTCATCGTCGTACATCTCGCCACGCTTGAGAGCGTTGATGTGACGCTTTGCCGCCGAGCGATACCGTGCATGGAGGTCCGAAACATGGCGCCAGTTCTCGGCATCGTATTTCTGTGCGCCGAAGGTCAGCACCTTGGCCACCTCCGTTTCCATGAGCGGCGGCATCAAATCCATGGCCGGTTTATCGGTGTCGTATTTCACGCCGGTTATTGCCGTGTTTGTCGTGGCTCTTGCCTTGCCTGCCGTGCAGTCAGGTGTATGAAATGGAAGAATGGCTCCACATGTCCAGCAAATAGCAGCCGTATTCATCTCGTTATCCCCCAAACCAAAACCGTCAGAAGCGCCGCCACCAATCCCATGCCGGCACAGAAGGAGCCGGCCACAACCATGGCGAACAGGTCGCGCATGATGAGGCGGCGAGTCAGGAATAGGCCGTAGGCCAGCACGAAGACTGGGAGAGCCCACCAGGATAGGGTTATGGTCATGCCCGCCACCTCCCATCGATGATATGTATCAGTGAAGCCAGCCCGTTCGGATAGATGATGGCGTGACTGTTCAGCCAACTGCTCGGGCCGTCGTTGTACTCAAGGCGCAAGACAGAGCTTGTTCCGACCTGAATCACGTTCTTGTAGATGCCCGGTGTGTGGCTGTGCCCAAGGATGTAATAGCCGCCGAACTTGGTGAACTGCTTGGCCGATCCCCGGGAGCCGTTGGCGCCGATGTGGCCGTGGTTGGATATGTCGTACTTGCCAACCACCATGCCGCTGTCGTGGTCGATGAACTGGAATCTGCGATCTGTCAGGTGCTTTTCAAACCACCATTCCAGCGGATCAAGAAACTCCAGCGATTCTTTCGCCCGCCTTAACTGTTCAAGACGGACCTCGTGATAGACCAGAGCGTTCTCCGGATCGTCGTTCGGATTGCAGCGATTCAGCCATTGACCAAAGTGCTCGTTGTGGTTGCTGCCGACGAAAACCACGTCATCTTCTTCGTGCGTGATCTCCCGCACACCATCAACCAGCCGGTCCAGTTCGTTCTGGACGTTGTTCTTCTGGTTGTGGTGCTTGTGGAATCGCAGGAGGGCGTTCTTTTCGTGGTGGTGCGATGCGCTGTAGAAGTCCAGAACGTCGTGCAGAATCAACTTCCGGGGCTTCAGCACCGCCTTAATTGAGTCGCTGGCCGTGAAGGTGGCCGCCTTAACCTGCGGGCAGATGAAATCCCAGTGAATATCCCCGCACACCAGGCCAAGGGCGGGCTCTGCCTGCTCGATTCCCGAGGGCGTGAACTTCAGGTTTAGGTCGTAGAAAGCGCCTTGCTCATCAGCCCGGATCTGGCGTATCCAGAAGCGGCTGCCGTCCGTCTCCACAACCAGGGCGCCGATGCAGTGGTTATCCTCCGCAATCCGGCCCGCCTTTGTATCGCTGTAGTTCGGCGTGGTGACCGAGCCGGTGGTGTGCAGCATTTTGGGCAGCTTTGAAAGTGGCGTCGGGATCATCTGCATCTCGATCTGCCCGTGTCCAAAGATGCCAGAGCGCTTACCGGTGACCGTCTCAAAGCCCGACAACGGGTGCTTGTTGGTGGCGTTCACTGACACGTCAGCCATCAACATCAGATTGTCATTCAGTGTCTGACGCTCAGTGACGAAGTACGGCACCAGACCGGCAGCCCACCACTTTTCCTCCCGGCCATTCTTGCTGGTCAGGGTGATGTTTTCGTAGTTGACCGGGATCACCATCAGCTTGGCGCCGAAGTGCTCGCAGTATTGGTGGATGCTTTCAAGGAATTGCGGGTGGGCCTGGGTGTTGTTCTGTGCCGCCGTAATAACGTACCGCTTAACCTGGGATGTGCGCGTTGTCGTCTCGGACATCAGCCCCTTCTTGCGGATTCGGCAGATGCGCTTCTTCATGGAATTGCGGCTGATCCCGAGGTACTTGGCAGCTTTGGTCTGGTTTCGGAACCGGTGCAGAACCTCAATCGTTTCTCTGTCCGTGGCCGTTTCAGTCATGCGGCTTTCCTCTCTCGCTCAAATTCTCGGGCGGCCTTACGGTAGTGCTTGGCAATGGCCTGAAGGTCATCAATGGTGTAGTGCTTGGGTTCGTGTGGGCCTTCAATCCATTCGACTGTTTCATGGCCCAGACGCTGGATTAGCCGGATTCGATATTCAACGGTGTTGCCGGATAGGTGTTGGTTGCATTTAACGCATTGTGCGTGGCAGTTGAGTTCTTCGAACCTGAGTTCAGGGCAGGCTCCGACTGATCGGTAGTGACCGGCGTCTATACGGGAGCCGGTAATCAGTCCGGCGTCATCGGGATAATTGCCGCAACTTATGCAGGGCTGGTGTCGGTCGCGCAGGCGGACGAACTTGTTGAACTCGGTCTGGGCATCCTTGAGCCAGTCGCCACGGCTCTTGAGCTTCTTCCGCCCTTCCCTCACCCACTGCCGGGTTTCCTTGGCCTTCCTTTCTGCAGCTTTCTGCAATCCTTTCTGCGCAATGGATAAGGCGCATTTTGGCGAGCAAGCAACCTGTAAGCTGCTATAGGGCTCAAACTTGGCCTTGCAGATGCGGCACTTTTTCAAGCCCCACCTCCCATAGCCACATACACCACAAGCACAACAAACGCCGCAAACCAGATCCCGGCCTGTTTCCAGTCTCGTTTATGCCTCATGGCCCCGATCCTCAAACGCTGAATTGGCGTAAGCCTCCCACGCTGGCCGGAACTCTGAGCGCTGAGTCTCGAACTCCTTGGTCTTGCCGCCGCTGTTCAGGAAGCGCTCGACAGCCTGCTCTATCTCTGCCGACTGCTCTTTCTTGGTGGTTGTGCGGGTTTGGCCGATGGTCATGCTGCCCTCCCAATTTCTCGTTTCAGCAACTCGACCAGCTCCGGATGCATAACGAGAACTCCACCCGCAAGCTCATAAGCGCCCGGCACTTGCTTCGTGCCATAGCGCTTCAGCCACTTCTTCTGCACTCGATTGTGATATGAGTCACTCATTGAAGCGGTTTTCTTATGCTGCTTTCTTGGGGAGGTCTGTGTTGCTAGGTTGCTGGAATACACGCGAACAGAGCCGTAAGCGAGATCTGGGGCTCGGCTCGCCAAAGGGTTGAAGCCCACCATCACACACCCCTCAACTGCCGCATCAACTCCGCAAAGCTGACGTTGTTGGTTGAATTGGCCTGCTTGTTGGCGTTCTCAGCCATGCGAGCCGCGTTTGCCTTGTCGGTTTTGTGTGTTTCTGGTTTCATGCTGCCTCCTGATCCCGCTTAGGCCACGGCGGACAAACCAAACCCAACCTCTCCCCAAGATGCCGCGACAGCACCTCATGAATCGCCGCAGGCTCAACGGTCGTTATCTCCGTGGTGCTGTGCTTCTCGGTCATTGCTTTCTGGATAGGGCGCCAGAGGTGTTCCTTGACGCTTTCAGGCGTCCATGGAATATCAACGTCATGGCGTAGGGTCCGGCGCATATCCTTGCCAGCATCGTTCAGCGTTTCGGCCAGCCACTGGAAAAACAGGTGCATTGCCCCGTTTTGAGTCATGGTTCGCTGCTTGGCCCTGCGCTTAAATTCCAGGTCCAGCCAGCGATGTTCGCGCCACTGCTCGTCTAGCTCTCGGTGCGCTTCAGCAAGGCGGATTTCTGAGTCAACAATCACCCGTTCACCCTCCCGCCCTGTTCACGATTAATGAACAAAGTGTCGCCATGTACGGATAAGTGGTGGCGGTTTGTCTGATTCACGGCATCCACCTCCTGTCCTCGCTTGTCGCCCAAGGAATTACCCAAAAGCCAATAACGAAGCATGCTGCTCCATAGAGCATCTTTCCTGTGTCACCAAGCGCCGAATCCAGGACCGCACCAAGCAAAACAGTGATGATGCAGATAGCCAAAACAACGGCGGCAACCTTGAGGCTTTTCATCACGCCACCTCCGGATCTGGCGAATAACCCCCATGCGCCTTCTCATAGGCCCAATCCCCCGGCGTTGGTGTCCGCTGATACACCTTGAACACTTCGCCACGGTCAACCAGGCGGATCATGGAGCGCCTTACATCGAACGGGTCTTCTCCCATTTCTTTGGCGATCTGCTTAATCCGCATGGCGTCGCGGCCCATCAGGAACTTTTTGACGGCCTCGTCCATGGCGCGGTTGAACTCTTGGTCTTTGTTTAGGCTTCGCATGGCCTTATCACTCCTTCCAGTTCATCCTCAAACCACTCGCCGCTCTCTATTAGCTCTGCTGCACACTGGTCGCAGACACTTAATAGCTCGCCTCGTGATGCCTCGTGATGGACGGTTTTAGAGCGATGCGCGGAGCAAAAATACTTCTCGCACGACACCTCATCCTCTCCGTGCATATCTCCGCAGACATAGCTCAGGCCTCGATCGATCTGCTCGCTGCAGCCTGGATGGTCGCAAGTGGCAGGATGTACATAGCCTATTGGCCGACCCTGCGAGTCTGTTCCGCAATCTCCCCAGCCCATCACTCCACCTCCACAATCGTCACCGGCAACCGCCAGGGTTCGTCTCGTTCAATGTCCCGGCGTATTTCGTTTTCGCTGTCCGCAGCGCGTAACTCGCGGCATGAAAAGAACTTTCCTGACTCCACGAAGAAATGCTTAGCTTTCTTGCGATCTACTGCGAGATTGTTGGGCAATGTTGTGTTCATACCGCCACCTCCAAAACTTCAATCTTGATCCCACAATCCTTTTGCCCCATCACAACAGGAATCCTCTGGTATTCAGGCATTCCGGCTTGCTTGTCCCATTGAGTGAGTGCCAGGTAGCGCTGACAGGTATCGCGTTGAGGGCACCACTCGCTGTCTGGATTGGCGTTATAGCGGGCCGCGCAGCGGGAAACGTCATAGGGGAGTGTTTTCATTTCACCCTCCGCATAGGCGCGGGCAGCTCGTCCTTTCGTCCGCTCTCGTCCGGGATGAAGCCAGTACCACTGCGTTGCTCTGTGACGCGCAGATAGTCAATCTCCACCTTGGCGCTGTTGATGATGGTCTGAGCCACGCCAGATACCGCCTTGGCAGTCTCAACCTCCATATCACCGTCTTTCAGCTTCTCCAGGGTTTCGAATAGGTGATTCCGCAGATCTTCGATCTTGTTTTTCATGGCTGTGCCCTTTTGTTGATTTGACGATTAAGAGCGCCAACCAACTGCACAAGGCTGGCTACTTCTTTCGGCAGACGATGTACGCTGTTCCGGCGCATGTTCTCGGAACGGCTGATGCATTCCAGATTGTCGGGGTCAAAGTTCTCTCTATCTCCGTCTTTGAAAATAACGATGTGGCCTTTTGGCACCGGGCCGTTGTCTGCCTCCCACTGCAGGACGTGGATCGGACGCCAGTCCTGACGCTTGACCTTGGTGTCCGCGACCTTCCGCTCCCAGATGCCATCTCTGGTTAAGCGCTCATAGCCAACCGGGTGCCAGTTATGAGGATTGTGGCCAGTTCGGAACTGAGTCTCCCGAGATCGTCCGCCAGAGTGCCAGTTCTTGCCTTTGTTCCAGGGCTCGGCGCCCTTGGCGAAACATCCGGGCTTGTTGTCGAGGTACGTCTGAGACTTCTTCAGCCCAAGCTTCACGGCCTGATTCTTGATTGCGCTGTAGCTGCAGCCAAAGAACTCAGCGAGGAACGTGTTGGGCTTATCGGGGTACAGTTCACGCAGCCATTCGCGCTTTTGAGCGGTCCACTTCACACCCCACCCCCAAACCTAAACCAAGCCTCATTCCGTGGCCTATCCTCAAACCACGAATCCCGGCTCTTTGGCTCAAGATCAAAGGCGGAGAATGCGGTACACCGAATCATCTCTACCTCGCCCGTGTGGATTCCGTTATGGAGGGGGAGGTTGCGTTGGCAGCCTGGGCATTGAGTGTTCATGCGGCACCTCCATAGCGTTCCTGGTATGACTGCGCGGCCAGTTCCTTGAATTGCATAAACTGTCCAAGGAAGGCGCAGCGAACAGTGCCGGTAGGTCCGTGCCGGTTCTTCTCAAAGATCAATTCAGCGATTCCTTTGCTGGAAGAGTCCTCGTTGTAGACGTCGTCCCGGTACAGCATGATGATGCTGTCGGCTTCCTTCTCGATCTCGGAGGCGTCAGACAGGTCGCCCATGTTCGGGCGCTTATCGGGGCGGGAATCCACACTTCGGCCAACTTGGGCCAGGGCCACAACCGGGATTTTCAATTCCTTCGCCAGGCTCTTGAGCGCGGTGACCACTTCGGTAACCTGCTCCAGTTTGCTCTGGCCTTTGGTGCTGCCTTTGATCCGTTGGACGTAATCCACGAACAGGACGCCGATATCGTGGCGGTACTTCCATTCGCGAGCTTGCCGGGAGAGTCCAACGATGTTGATACTAGGCTCATCGTTCATGTAGATCTGGCGGTCGATCAGGGCATGGTGAGCCGCTGAAAGCCTCGCCCACTCCGCCTCGTCAAGTTTTGCAGTGCGCAGTTTTTGCGCATCCAAGCTGCCTTGAATCGAAAGCATCCGTAGCCCGATCTGTTCATTGCCCTGCTCTGATGAGATAACCCCGGCAGGGCAATCTGCAGCGTGTGCAAAGTTCAGCATCAGGGCGGTCTTGCCCATGGATGGCCGAGCACCGATGATATTCAGGTCGGTATCGTGCCAGCCGCCAGTAGTCTCGTTGAGCGGGTCCAGGCCAGTCTCCACACCCACCAGACCCTCAGCTTCGAAGGCGGTTTCTACCAGTTTTACAGCGTTCTGTAGCGCCTCCCGCATCGTCCATTCGTACTTGCGGCCTACGGTGCCAAGTTGCATAAGCTGGCTGATTGCGGCATCGGTGGCGGATATGTCGCGGTCTTCCTGTATCGAATACAGCAAATTCTGAGCAATCTCTGACGCCTGCTTCAGCCGGAAGTCCTTGCGGATGATCGTGCAGTACTCGCGGAACATCGGCTTGCTGCCTACGGACTGCTCCAGCAGATCACCCAGAATCTTCCGGTAAGGCTCGCTCGGCTTTCCACGATCCAGTTCACTGCACAACGTGAGTGCGTCGAACTCCTGGCCGTTAGCCACCATGTGCTGAATGGCTTTGTGTACTTCCTGGTAGGCGTCGTGCTGGAACTCGTCGGGCGTTAGATCGCATTCTTTCGCCAGGTGCGGATGCATGACCATGCCCGCTATGACTTCCTGTTCTGCCTGGAGGCTCATGACGCGATCTCCTGGCAGATGTAGCCGTCTTCGATCCACTCGCCGTCCAGCAGCATGGGGTTGCTTCCGGGAAGAATCTTCTGCCGGCGAACCTTGGACCGCTTACTGCCCGACTGAACCACTGAAAGGCTCGGGCCTGACTCGATACGCTCCCGCACATCCTCCCAACCACGAACCTTGATCCACCGGCCAACATGTTTCATGTTCTCGCAAAAGCCTTCGGCGGCCTCTACGCGACGGCGGTACTCGCATTCTTGGCGGGTAAGCTTCAGGATTTCGTGAAGGTCGTCTTTCTCAGGACGGAGCTTGAAGAACTCTTTCTTGGCGTCAGCCTTATGGCCATGAGCGCCAAACCAATGCTCCCTGCAGAACTTCCAGAATTTCTCGAAGTCTTCATCGGTAAACTTCTTGGAAGGGGAAGGCTCGCCAGCGGGATCGGCGTCAGCCGAGCCATTGTTTTGTTCTCTGTTCTCTTCTGTTCTGTTCTCTTCTTTATTCGTTGACCTTTCGTCCTTCGGTTGCTCAACGGTCGTTGAACGGTCGTTGCTTTCCTTCTTTAGAGCATCACGTTTTGCAGCCTTTCTGGCCTCCGCTGAAGCCTTGCCGGCAGCGGCTCTCTGGGCTTGCGAGTCTCTTGCTGCAATCAGGTCTGCCTCAATACGATCGTGAACCCATTCATCCCCGTTATCCCTGAAGAACTCGCTCAACGTCTCTTTAACGTCCGTCCAACGCTCGCTAGACACCCGTGCAATTTTTTGCAGCCTCTTCTCCGGGATAGGCTTGCCGGTCTGCCAGTAGTTGAAGATCAGAAGCAGATAGGCACCGTGTTCCTCTGCGGTTAGGTGCATGGTGTCGGCCTGGTACTCGGCCACATAGAATTGCATGTACGGTAGAGCTGCCATTACACCAACCCCTCCCGGCGCTCAATGGCACGCCTTTCGTCGTCAGTCAGCAGCTGGGCACGGAGTCGGCACAAAGCCGTGTGTGCGCGTGCGTGACGCTTCCAGGTGCGAGTTACGCCAGCTTCGGAGTCCATGCACATGCGGCGGTATTCAATGTGTGCTTTAAGCCAGAGGATGCGGGCTTGTCGTTGAATTTCTGAAGTGTTCATGGTTTAATTACCTCAGCTCTTTGAGTGAAAGCCCGGTATTTGGTTGGTAGCCTGCCGGGCTTTTTTGTGTCTGTTTGGCGATCCGCCAGGGAATCGAACCCCGCACTTGTCGGTTTTGGAGACCAACTAGAGCCCAGCTCGCGGACCCAATGTCAGGCCAGATTTCCGTCATGGCCCAGGACGACTACTACAAGTTCGCAACCATCGTTGCTGTGATGCCGGCCGGGATCTCCCAACCCTTCGCATCTGCGGAACCCTCTGGCGTGATTTGGCGGAGTCGAACCGCCTATCCACAAATCACATCCCGTAGGCCGTGTACTTTGGCTTTCCGGGCGCTGGCCAGCCTTTACCAGAGGGCTCCCAGATGCGCCCTGCTCCCAGGGCAATCTCCGCTCCCCCATCAGGGGGAAGTTGCACAACTCATATTTCCGTACACTGGTGGTATTGGAGGATGAGCTATGCAGCAGACTTTCTTGATTGGCGATATTCGTAGTTTTCCTGGCGCAGCTGGGCATCCGTTACCCGCCCGCCGGTCAGCGTTTCGATCACCAACCCGTAAGAAGTCTTCCTTTGGCCGAAGACCTCGATGATTTCCGTTTCCGGAAGTACACCCACGTCAAACCACTTTTTGACGGCGGGCGGGCTACGTTTACAGGCTCTTCCGATTTCACTGAAGCAGCCGTAACCGAGAATCTTCTGAACTTGCTTTAAACTGGTCATATCAGAAGATTAATCTTTCAGTTAAAACTTTGCAACCAGAATTTTAACTGGATGAAGCCTGATTTAATTTCCGGTCTGGTATAGAGTTCGCGGCATGGAATATAAGAAGGATTTACAAAAGCAAGCGTTCTCAGCTCGCCTGGAAGAAGCGGCGAGGGCCGCAGGTTTGTTCTATTACGGCATGTACTCAGATCTTGGCAGGCACTTTGGAATGTCGGCAGCCGGCGTCCGGAAATGGTTTACTGCCGACGTTATCCCCTTAAAGAAGATCGACGAGCTGGCCGCCTACTACCGAGTTCGTACTGAGTGGCTAAGGTCTGGTAAAGGGCCTATGCGCGAAGTGCAAGGCGTTGACCCGGGTGGCGAGCAACAAACCGTCGAGATACACAACATCCCTATCGTTGCCCCGGAGCAGTGGAAAGACTTCTCTAGCGACCAACTCTCAATAGCCGACCTCCCCAAGATCCTCGCAACCGGATCGCTGCAACCAGGCTGCTTTGCTATCCAGGTTGTCGATAACTCGCTGGCTGATCGCATACTGAGGGGTATGTATGTCGTGGTGAACCCGCGAGAGAAGGCTGGCACTGATGATCTGAGCGTTGCCTATATCAATGGCACTTTCGTAAGTGGCGTTGTTGTCAGGCGCGATACCTACACTATAATCCCTCCCAATACAGACTTTCGGCCCATTGACCTCGGCGCCGATCCAGAGATTTGTGGCGTCATGGTTTCAATCGCCCAACAGACTCTGAAATAGTGTTCATAAATTACAAAACTTAACAATTGACCCTTCCGTTGTCCGTAGAGGCGTGAGCATACTGTCATCTCAGATGACACATTTCAGTGCATTGCCAGAATGACAACAATGGATTACTGTATACTCATACAGCCAAAAGGAGTTTTGCGTGACCTTCCTTAGCCTCTGCCTCCAAAGCGATCTGTACACATTCCTGGGTGATGACGGCAAGGCTGTTAAGCTCAACCCCCTGCAAGTGTTCAACTTCCTCCCGGCGCTCGAAGCGCTACCGCTTGACCAGCAAACCTTGCTCGCCAAAAAGCTAGCCTTTCAGGCAACTAAAACTGCATAACAAGTCACGCTTTTAGCCCGGCAGAATCCAAGACGAAACTAAAAGTTTAAATTTTTTTGGTTTTGGGCTTGCCAAGCTTTTACCTCGGGTTTAAACTCGGAGTTAAAGGTTGGAGGAGCAAACCATGAACCAGAAATTCAGAAACACAAAAATAGAGCTCGGGGAAGACGCTGAAAAGTTGAGCCCGCAGCAACGCATCGTCCTTCTTATGATCTGCATGGGCCTGAGCGACAAGATGATTGCCAAGGCAATCAACCGCAGCCCTGAGACGGTCAAGACTCACGTAAAGATCCTGTTCTGCCTGTTCGGTGTTGACACCAGGGCGGCGCTGGTTCGTGAAGCCGTCTTCCACAAGCTGGTTGTTAATGTCGCCGCCGTCTTCCTGGCCGCGCTGATGATGCCGGCAGTGATGGGAGAGGTCACCCTTCGCTACAACCGTCTACCGCAGGGCCGCCAAGCAGCAACCTATCCGAGCGTTGCCCGCAAAGAGATTCCGGGGGTGCTGGCATGAGCGATATCAAATTTACTCCGGGGCCTTGGATGCTCTCAGAAGAGTCCCCTCGCATCATAAAGCGAGATTTCAGAGGCATTGGTTCGGATGGCGGATGCCTGATCGGGTCAGCCATGGGGCGAGATGACAGCGGCTTCTACGCAGATAACGAAGAAGCTGACGCCAACGCCCACCTGATGGTCGCAGCGCCGGAGATGTACAGCGAGCATCAGCAGTGGGCGGAAGATTTTGGGCGCGCACTCATGGCAGTAATGCAAGAGGACTACAGCCTGATTACAGAGCTTGCCATGCAGATGCCTTTCGATTTTCACGAAGGCGGGAGTCCGACTCTCCGTAGCGCCGCCCTCGCCAAAGCCAGAGGTGAATCATGAACACCATTTCAGAGCGTTGCCAGGGAGGCCAGCCACAAGGCGTTAAGGGCGGTTCAGTAGTACGCCCAACTTTTCTGGACGCACAGTTTCATCGGGCACAGACCCGACTCAAGAGCAAAGCGTTGCGATCCCCGTTGGCTCAGAAAGCTGTCGAGCCTTTTTTCACCGGACTTGCAGCGAAACCCAACGACCAGCGCATTGCTGAGTATGAGCAGCGGATGGCGCGTTATACGGGAGTGGCGGCATGAGACACGAGCTCAAGCGCCTGACAGGCGGGCACACCTATGAAAGCTGGATTCAGCCCTCGTGTTCATGCGGCTGGCTGGGCCGGAAAGAGTATGCGCACAACGACTACCAGCACAGCAATGTCCGAGAACAGGAAGCTGAACACGCCATGGGTGTCGTTCTGAAGGAAACCACAGGGGGAGATCAGCCATGAACCACCCATCCGAACTCCAAAAGCTATTCAACCTGATCCTGCACATCACCGAGAGCTACGCAGCGGTGGCGGATGCAGGCTTTGATTGGGACAAGCGCCGTGTCGAGATCACCGTAGACGAATCTGGCAAAACCATCTACGCAGCGACACTTGAAATTGACAGCGATGCGGTCGAGGCAAAGGCCCGACTGATCCGGCACGAACTTGAGCAGATGATTGCTGAGTGTGAGTTGCCGATTTTGGGAATGGAGTGTGCGGCATGAAGGGTGAACAGAAACCCGTTGAATATCTCGATGGCTTGGCAGAGATCAGAGTCAAGGCTATGCGCGAGGGCGGCGAAATAGAGGTTCCTGCTCTTGCGCATAAATCTTGCCCCGGCCTGGCTGTGACGATGTTTCCGTTTGGGGCATTTGCGGTGACCCACATCAAAACCGGTTGCAAGCTGTGCAGCCCCAGCGAGCGGGCATCAACCGCCATGCTGACGATGAGTCAGTTTGCACTTGTCGCTGACCTCATGGGCGAGGCTTGGGCAGATATGGATCAGGCGCAGGCTTCGCAGATGATCAAGGATGCCAGCCCAAAGGAAGTTCCGTTTGACGGCTACACCAGCACCTCAAATAAGGGGACTCGAAAGATGACCGTGGGCGAATGGTTTCAAGCGGTTCGCTTTACATTCCCCGGTGAATTTCCATGGGAAGAAAAAGACCCATTTGAAATGGCCTTTGAGAACTTCGAAAAACTGGAGGCGGCATCGTGAGCACTTTGAATATTCCGTTTCTGCCCTGGTTCTCTGAGAGCAGTTGCGTCACTAACGCAAATGACGAGTGCGTGTTCGCGGCGGTCAACGGCCAAGTTTACAGAAGCAACAGCCAAGAGGATCACGACACTGCAAAGTTGGTGGCCGCAGCGCCGGATCTTTATAACGCACTCGAAACACTGGCCACTTACGCAGAACTGAAAGGTATTCCGGCAAACGCAGCACAGGCCGCGCTCGCAAAAGCCAGAGGGGAGGTCGCATGACCCACACACCCAGCTCCACAAAGTTCCGCGAGGAATTCAGCAAGCTGCCAGATCACTCCATGCACTTATACGGACGCATGGTGGTCACGATGTACCTGGTGGCTCAGTACAAGGACCGCGTAAAGGCGCACAGCAAGAGATTGGCTCTGGCGCTTGAGCGGATGGATCGGGAATTGGTTGAGGGGATTTGCAATGAGTGACGTGAAATTTACTCCGGGGCCATGGGTGGTAAGTGACACCCATCCTGAAAGGGCTTGCCTCTATATCAGTTCTCCAGAAGACCTCTGGGAGACTGGAGACGTAGCGACGGTCTACTGCGCTGGGGCGGGCACATATGAGCAGTACGCCCACCTGATAGCTGCAGCGCCAGAGCTTTATGAGGCCCTCTCAATCATGACCAGATGGGTCGGCGAGGGAGGCCACAACGGCAAGAACGAGAGCATTGGTTACATCTGCAGCATGGGCGAAAAAGCTATTGCCAAAGCCAGAGGTGAGCAGCCATGAACATGACAGCCAATCAATACCAGAAACAACTGGACACCGACGGCGAACTGGCCATTGCGGTTGAGCGGGCCGAGCAGGATTGCAGAGAGAAGCTGTTGAATCTTGAGCGCTGGCCCTACCCCGAGCAAGTCCGGCCATGGGCGGTTAAGTGGCAGTACGCAGGCGAGCAGGACGTGACAGAGGCGCTGTATGACCTGTGCCACGACGAGATAGTTCTGGCCCTGTCCCGCATGGACGCAGACCCGCTGGAAGCCGTGCGGATTCTGAAAGAGTGCCGGCGCAAGGCGGTTGAGGACGTGCTGGGGCGGATGGATTTTGAGGAAATCGTGAAAGCGAATAATGAACAGGAGTGTGCAGCGTGAGCGACGACAACATGAAGCTATGGGATAGCGTCTATAAAACCGACCCGGACGCTACGAAAAAGGCCAACGTGAACGGCCAGAACATCACCAGCATTAACGGCGTTCACATGGTAAAGCGGGCCACCGAAATATTCGGGCCTATCGGTATTGGCTGGGGCGCCGAGGTAATCACCGAGCGTTACGACCAGGGCGGCGGAGTCATCGACAAAGAGGGCCGCCACCTCGGCAACGAGATCAGCCACACCGTCCATATCAAGCTCTGGTATATCAAGGACGGCAAGCGCGGAGAGGTCGAGGCCTACGGCTGCACACCTTTCGTGTACCGGTCTAAGTGGGGCACCACGACAGATATGGAAGCGCCGAAGAAGTCCTTTACCGACGCCATGAAAAAAGCCCTATCCGGCCTCGGGTTCAGCGCTGACGTTTATATGGGCATGTTCGATGATTTGGACTACCTGCAAGAGCGTGTTGCGGAAACCGAGGTTGAGAAAGCCGAGGACAAGGAAGCCGAAATTGAGCGCCAGAAACAGGAGCGGCTGGACTGGCTGAAGCGGTCAGTCGAGCACCTTGAAACCGCAACCTCAATGGGCGAGCTGAAAAAGCTTCATGCCGGGTTTGTTCGCAGCGCCACACGCCGCCACGAAGACGCTTTTGTTAAGCGCCTGGCGAAAGCCTACGAGAAACGAGAAGGCGAGCTTGAGCAGAAGGAGGAAACCGCATGAGCCAGCTTTATGAAATCACCGGGCGCCTGAAAGAAATCGCCACAGTAGAGACCGAGGACGAGGATTTTGCGCTTGCTCTGCGGGACACGCTGGAAGGCATTGAAGGCGAGTTCAATGACAAGGCCGTTTCCGTCAGTCACGCAATCCTGAACCTGGATTCGGACGCCGAAGCCATTGATCGAGAGATTAAGCGCCTTCAGGACCGAAAGAGGGTGCTGACAAATCGCCGCGACCACATTCGGGAATACCTGCGGGACAACATGGAAGCGGCTGGCGTTACTAAGATTAGCTGCCCGCTGTTCGCGATCACACTCGCCAAGGGTCGGGAAAACGTGGTTATCGACGACAAGGACAAACTGCCTGACGAGTGTGTCCGTGTGAAGACCAGTATTGAGCCGGACAAGACGGAGATCAGCCGGAAGCTGAAGGCTGGCGAGGCAGTGGAAGGCGCTCACATGGAGCGCTCAAAGTCATCGATTCGGATTAAGTAGGTGCCATTATGACAGCCCGCAGAGATCTAACCGACGACCACATGAGCCACCTCCGGGCCTGCGCTGCGCAGGGGTTGAGCCTGACCAAGGCGGCGCAGGAGATGGGTGTGGCGCACGGCTGGATCACAAAGTCCGCTCGCCGGCTTGGCACGCTCTATGAGATCGAGCAGCTATTCCCGGAGGACTACCAAGAGGCAAGGCGGTTCCGGCTGTCTGGCGAGCAGATCGGCCGACTCAAGGCCATGGCGGAAACCGGCGCAACCCGGATTGATATGGCCCGGAAGATTGGTTGCTGCGATGTAACTCTCAATAAGGCCATTCGGGCAGCCGGCATTGACGAAGAACTGAAAGACATTGCCCGCCAGGCTCGCGAGCGCAAGGTTTCCGATTTTGAAACCGGTGCCCTGCCCCGCGATGTGTGTCCAGCAGTGCAGTGGCTTACCAAGCCTTGGAGGGTGGCGGCATGAGCGAAGACAAACAGGAAGATTACGGACTCAAAGAAACCACGGTTGAGGTGGTCAACGAGCTTGGCAAAAAGCAAGTTCCGGCACTGACGCATAAATCTTGCCCCGGCCTGGCTGTGACCATGCATCCGTTTGGAGCTTTCGGGGTTACTCACATACCAACAGGCCGTCGCCTTGCCAATGCGTCGGAGCGGGCATCAACTGCCCTGCTAACCATGAGCCAGTTTGCCCTTGTCGCCGACATGATGAGCGCGGCATGGGACATGCTAGACGCAAAAGCTGCTGGAGCAATGATTAGCGATGCGTCAGGCTCCCCCGTCCCGTTCGACGGCTACACCAGTACCAGCCAGAAAGAGACCCGGAAGATGACCGTTGGCGAATGGTTCCGCCATGCCCGAACGCCAACACCTGATGAGTTCCCTTGGGAGGAAAAGGACCCATTTGAGATGGCGCTGGAAAATCTTTCGAAGATCGAGGTGGCGGCATGAAATACGACCACGAACTTGAGCAACGGGAATACTGGCGGGCCTATCTCCGTGACCGCTCCCTGACAACGCTGGCTCACCGCTTCGGCGTCAGCACCGTGACGGTATGGCTTGGCGAGCAACGCCCGATTCAGTCGCTGACCGATGCGCAGAACGCGGAACTTCAAAAGCTGCGCAAGGAATACCACGAAGCCAAAGAGCGGCATATGCCCAAGTATCAGTTGCAGACAATTGCAGACCGCTATGGCGTTCGTATTAAGCGGATTCCGGATGCCATGAAAAGGCGCGAGCGCCGGGCAGAAAGAGCCTATCGAGATCAGGAGGCATCAGCATGAACCAGCCAAGAATGGACCTTAGAGAAGGCAGTCGCCGCCAGTGGGTGAGCGAAAATGCAGGCCTGACCGACGCACAATTGAAGTCGGGCGCCCTGCTTCGGATCGCCGACGCCTGCGAAAAGATGTGCCTTGACCGAGAGATGTTGGAGCGTGATTACAAGCACATGCGCCGGAGTCGCGACCAGTACCGTGACCTCTACGAGACGGAGCGCAAGCGAAGCGCTGGCCTGAAGGGGTATATCAAGCGGCTCCAGAAAGTCATCGAACACTTCAAGGTGGAATCATGAACCCACACAACAAAGACGACTTCCGCCGCCAGTGGGAAGCCCTGGATGACTGCGACAAAACCGGAATCGTGATCAGCGATCCTGAATTGATACGTGCGACTGCGGATAAGGATGCGGCGGCAGAGATGGAGATGGGGAGTGATGGGGATGAGTGATAATTCAGGGGCAGCGATTAGGCGAATTGCGAACAACCACATTAACGCGCAACACAACTCTGCTGTTGGAATATACGGCATGGACAGGTTGATCGCTTTTGCTCAAGACGTTTTGCAAGCAGCCCGCGAGCAGGGACAGGCCCAGTCTCAGGGAGTGCCGGAGGTTGCCACAGATAAAATGCTTGATGAAGGCGTGCAGGCGCTTATCCGTGGCCTCAAGAGCTTTCCCGGCAACTACACGCAGGTAGTCAGCAATATCTGGGAGGACATGGCTGCCGCCCGCTCCACCCCCGCCGCGCCCCAGGCTGACGAGATTGAGCCGGACCTTTTGTGGGACTACGACAATGGAGAAGACTCCGGCCAAGACAGCGCATACGAGCTTGCCGATTATTGTGCGCAGGATCTGCCGCACGGCGAGACGATGGAGGTTGTCGTGATGTGCGCCAAAAGGTTGCCGAATCGCCATATGAAGATATGGGTTGATGAGGACGACGATGTGCAGTGGGAGTGGATTAGCCCGCAGTCGCCTGAGCAGGGGGATGGTGTGTGAGTGACGAAACTAGAAACAAACTGATAAGCGCCCTGCGGCAGTTTAGGCATAACAACGACAACACTGGGCCGATTGCGAGTCCCGAGCAAGGCTTTGTTTTTGCCTACGACCGCGATGAAACAGAAGGCCTCGTCGCAAGCCTTGAGAAAAAACTGGAGCAAGCCGAGGCGCGGTGTGCGGAGAGAGGCAAGCGTCTTGATAATCTAACAGAAGCGCTTGTGTCTCATATTGAATGGGAAAGCCAGCAGCCACAAATGAAGGCATGGCTACTCCGCAAGAAGGCAGAGGCGGTTGAACACTCCGCCACCATTTTCCCCGGCAGAGACTTCACTGACATTCGTTGTGACTTGCACAACGAGGCCAGCCGCCTCCGCCAGCAAGCCACCGAAATCGAAAGGGGCGCCTCATGAAACAATCCCGCCTTGGCTCATTCTACGAGGCCCTGATAAACGCTCTGATTCGATTCCCCATAGGGCTTGTCTCTCAGTTCGCGGTGTTTCCGTTGGTCGGCATTGAGGCGACTCTGACAACCAATTTCCAGGTGGCGGGATATTTCACCGTCATCAGCATTATAAGCAGCTACGTGATCCGGCGCTGGTTTAATGACCGGCTTCACAGGGCTGCGCATCGAATGGCGGGAGGTGAATAATGGATAAAGCACCCGAGACAATTTACCTGATCCCCGGCGAGGACATTGATGGAGTCATGGGCTATCTATGGTGCGACGATCCTGCGCCATCTAATGACCATGATCCGGCTGAGGCTGTGGAGTATGTTCGGAAGGATAAGCATCAGGCAATCATTGATCGCCAGGCCAAGGCCGCAAAGATGGGCATGGATGCAGCGAAAAGACACGGAGTCAGTGCAGAGAACAACGCCAAGCGATATATGGCGGCCAGTAATCCAGAGGCTCTGGAGAGTGAGCGAGCCATGAATACGCAGTTAACTGATGAGCTGGATCAGTCCCGAAAGATCATCGCCGAACTGGTGGAGTTTTGCGAGCAGCCGGAGATTGTCGCGGCAACCGATGGGGCTTTTGATCCGGATGCGATTATCCAGAGGGGTAAGCGGTTTTTGAGTGGGGGTGAGAATGTGTAATCCAGATATGCCCTGCGGATGCTGTGACATGGGCACCTATAGTATCGAGGCAAGCATGAACATCGTCGCACGAAGATTTGCCGCCATGCCGGAGGACGACCGAGCGGAGTCGATACCAATGTGTAAGCGCCATAACCGGAAGTGTGTTGGGGCTACCCATTTCCATGAAGCGATCAAGCTTCTGGATGAGGATTACCTGACCGAAAAGCGGGGAGACCACCAATGAAATACCGCCCAAGCAACGGCACCGAAGGCGGGATCTTTGAGTCTCGCTGGTGCCACAACTGCGCACACGATAATTACGACATCGAGGCCAGGACCGGTGAAAACTGCGACATTCTCATGCGGGTCATGTTGCACGGCGTCGATGATCCCGAGTATCCGGAGGAATGGCAGCAAGAACCTGGCGAAGCGCCGAAGTGCACAGCCTTCCTAAGCCGGGAGGATGGGCCGGTTAAGCCGAGATGCCCGAATACGATTGATCTGTTTGAGGATGGGAGCGGGGCTGTATGAGCGAATTCTACTGCAGCGGATGTTCAAAGTGGGCCGCAAGCCCGCACTACTGCCCTGGTCGCGATATCGAGGGGAAGACGGCAGCGTTTACCTGCGGCTCCGATGAGGAGCACCAACGGTCGAACCTGCTACGCCGGAAATGTGAGTTGGAAAAAGAGCTGAAGGAGATCAATCTTCGGTTGGGAGGTGTTGAGTAATGTTCCTGAGCCAAGAGGAAATCTATAAACTGACCGGCAAGAAGCGGCGAACCCAGCAAAAGCAGATACTCGATGCGAAAGGGATCACCTATTTCGAGAACGGCATTGATGAATTGGTTATCCTGAAAGCGCACGTCGAACGGGTGCTGTCAGGAGAAGTTGGCGCGACCGGCGGGACCGGCCCCGATTTCGATAAACTGAGGAAGGCGTCGTGAGCCCCAAGCCGAAAACAAGAGACAAGTACATGCCGACGTATGTCCACTGGCAAAATGGCGCCTGGCGATTCAAGACGCCAAAGCACCTGTTGCCCTATGTCCCGGAGCGCAAGACTTGGATCAGGTTGGGTGTCGACAAGCAGGAGGCTCTTAAAGAATACGCAAAGCTCATGGGCAACCTGTCCAATGAGTCCGCCATGTCCAAGTTGTTCAATCGGTATGAGGCGGAGGTGATACCGACCAAGGCACCACGCACCCAGCGTGACAACAAGAAAGAACTGAAGAACCTGCGCAGCGTGTTTGGAAACATGCATCCCGTCGAGATAACCACGATGCATTGCCAGCAGTATCTGGATATCCGGGGCCAGTCATCGAAAACCCAGGCCAACCATGAAATTGCCCTGCTCTCTCACATTTTCAGGAAGGCGATGCAGTGGGGTATTGTGGACCGCAACCCGGTTAGGGGTGTGGAAAAGCACAAGGTCAAGGCGCGTGATCGAAACCCAGAGCACTGGGAGATAGATTTGTTTTTGTCGGTCGCAAGCCCTTTCATTCAGGCTTGGGTAGACTTCAAGCTCATGACCGGGCTTCGCCAGGGCGACATTCTCGCCATGAAGGTGGACATTCTTCGTGCGGACGGGATATGGGGGCGAGCGTCAAAAACCGGAAAGCGATATTTCGTGGAAATGGATTCCGAACTTAAAGCAGCCATTAATGCACTGATGGCATGCAACCGAGTCCAGGGCCTTACCGTTGTTTGCAACCGGTCGGGCCAGCCGCTGACGGAGGATGCTTTTCGTAATCGCTGGCAGGATGCAATGAATAAAGCATTGGCAGATACCGATCTAAGTGAGCGATTTACTGAGCATGATTTGCGGGCCAGGTATGCAACGGATCTTGACGAACAAGGCGGGGATGTTCAGGAGTCATTGCAGCATGGCGATAGGCGCACCAGCGATACCTACATACGACACAAACGACCTTCAAGAATTACCGTTCTAAGCCGGAAGAAATCCGGACAATAATATACATTTGTATATTATCGGTGATATACAGCCGAATTTGGAAATATTGAAACGCTTGTAAGTTATTGAAATGGCGGTGGGCCAGGGATTCGAACCCCGGGAAGGCTACTAACCTTCGGCGGTTTTCAAGACCGCTGCATTCAGCCGCTCTGCCAGCCCACCGTTTTCTCCACAGCCGTCATTGCGACAGCGGGGAGCATGATACCGGAATTCCGTTTCCTGTCAACGCCCTGGCCACATCGTCTTCCTTTCGATTCAACATTAACTCTATTTAATGGAATCCGCGAGGCCGTTTTCTGTCGTAAATGATTGAAAGTTGTGTATCTGGCATTATGATGAGTGTTAGATTCAAACGGTTGTGACACACAGACGGAGAAGACAATGGAAGACAGACGATTTGGCGTCCAGCAAAACCAGGGAGCCTATTCGACCACAGAAAAAGGTCGGGCGACGGGTATCAGCGCAGATGCCATGAACGTGCTGCGCAATACCTACATGCTGCTGGGAATGACTCTGGCATTCTCCGCACTGACTGCGTTCCTGAACATGAACGGCACGCATCCCGGCTTCCTGATCACGATCGTAGGCTACATCGGCCTTCTGTTCGCGACCTACAAGCTGAAGAACAGCCCCTGGGGTATCGTAACCACGTTCGCCCTTACCGGCTTCATGGGCTTCACCCTCGGCCCGATCATCGGCCAGATGGTGGCAGCGGGCGCTTCCCAGATCGTCGCGAATGCCCTGGCTCTGACAGCGACCGCGTTTGTGGGTCTGTCGGCAACGGCCATTATCACCAAGAAGGACTTCAGCTTCCTGTCCAGCTTCCTGACAGCGGGCGCCTTCGTGCTGATCGGCGCGATGCTGCTGGCGTTCTTCATGCAGAGCTCCATCCTGCACCTGGCGGTGTCTGCTGGTTTCACCATCTTCGCTTCCATCATGATCCTGTTTGAAACCAGCCGGATCATCAACGGCGGAGAGCGCAACTACATCATCGCTACTGTTGGCCTGTATGTGGCCATCTACAACCTGTTCGTCAGCCTGCTTCACCTGATGATGGCGTTCAGCGGCGACGACTGATCGCCTTGGCATCATCCAGATGACAGGCAACTGCCAGAGAACCCCGACCTCGGTCGGGGTTTTTTCATTCATGAGGTAAACTGTACTCTGAACTCCAACAGGCAAACAGGCACATATGAGTCCGCACACACCCTGCTCCTTTACCCTGGTCATTACCGGAGCGCCCTACTCCTCCCAGGCGCCACAAACAGCGCTCGCCTTCGCCAGGGCAGTACTGGCAAGCGGCCATCGAATTGACCGGGTATTCCTCTACGGTGATGGCGTTCATCTGGCGTCGGCACTGACCAGCCCACCCTCGGACGAGGTGCACTGGTCGCGGGCGTGGCATGATTTCCTGGAAAGCCACAACATAGCCGGCTTTGCCTGTATTGCGTCGGCGCTTCGGCGGGGCATTGTGGACCAGAGCGAACAGCAGCGCTACGAACTGCCCGCCAGCAATCTTGCCGCACCATTCACCATTGCCGGTTTGGGCGAGTGGGTTGACAGCGTGGCGCATTCTGATCGCGTTATCTATTTTCACAGTGGGGGTTGAGCCAGGTATGGAGACGTTGGTGATCATTAGCCACGCGCCGTATTGCGACTGGACGGGCCGTGAGTCGCTGGATATGGCCTTTTCCCTGGCCGCGTTCGACCAGCCGGTGACGTTGCTGTTCACCGGAGAGGGCGTTAACTGGCTTCGCAAGGCCCAACAGGCGGACGCCGTGCAGCAGAAATCGGTGGAGAAGAACCTGTCAGCCGCGCCCATTTTTGGCGTTTCCGCCCTGATGGCTGATCACAAGGCCTGTAAGCGGTATGGCCTCAACGAAGAGAATATGATGCCGGGCATTACCACGACAGATCTGTGTGCCGAACTGCTCGAACACTACGCCCACGTGGTCAACCTGAGCTGAGCAGGCAACCCAAACACCCGGAGAGCGCATTGATGGCAACCATCCATACCCTGCACATCGTCAACAAACGGCCGGATCACCCGGCGTTTGTAGCGTGCCTGTCGAGCATCACAGACCAGGATGGCCTGTTGCTGACGGAATCAGGTGTGCTTGCCCTGGCGGACCGTGAAGCAACGCTGAAGGGTACCGTTTATGCGTTGGCCCCTGACCTGCAGGCCAGGGCCATCGCCGTCGATGGACTTGACGTACAATCGATTGATTTTGACACAATGGTGGCCCTGACCACCGAGGCAACCAGAGTGATCAGCTGGTAATGACGATTCCAACGAGAAACAACGAAGGGTTCCTGGAAGACGCCTGGACGTGGTCACCTGACGTGGCCCGTGACATTGCGGCGGACGACAATATTGAGTTAACCGATAATCACTGGGAAATCATCGAATTCCTGAGAGAATTTTACAAACAACATGAAATATCACCACCTTCAAACAGGCTGTTTGTAAAAGCGGTCAGGGAGGCGTTTAACGAAGAGAAAGGCAACAGCATTTACCTGATGCAGCTCTTTCCCGGTACACCGGCCAAAACAGCCTGCCGCATAGCAGGTCTGCCAAGGCCGACGAATTGTCTATGAATCGTTTCGGGGCTTTCGACCGGGGTCAGATACCTCTCCCAGAAAGCTACTGAGGCCGTTTTCGAACAGCCCCGAACCGAACCGGAGGAACTGGCGGGTAGATTCTTTCACCGTACTCTCCGGCAGCTCCCGAAGAGTTTCTTCCACGCCTTCCCGTACACCCTGCCTGACTCTGGGCTCTATCTCCCGCGACGCGTCGATAAGCTCCGCCACCTTGCGATCAAGATGTGGTCGCACAATGCCGAACCAGAAGCCTGCCAGCACTGAAAGTACGACGCATCCTGTTACCAGGGCCTGTATCGCGACTGCCCATCCAAATTCCATACTGCCCTCCTGGTCAGCTCATTACGCAGGGAACCGTGTCCCAGGCGCCTAGTTCAATACGTTGCTCATGATCAAAAACTGAAGCGCACCCGCCAGGGAACCCAATATTCCCCCAACCAGCATGAGCTGAATCTCTTCCTCTCGAAATGCCGGCCGCAGGATATCCTGAAACTCAGCCGGCGCCAGCGACTTCATCTGCCCGGCCAGCACCCCGGCCACCACCGGTGCCCTCTCTCGGTTGAATGCCGGGTCCCCGAAGACATCACGGGTGGCCAGCACCGCCTTATGGTTCATGGCTTTTTTAAGTTCCGTGTACCCGGTCATACCAACAGTAACCTGGGCGCCGAGCTTCATGACCATCGAGTTGTCCAGCAGTGGCCTCAGATGCTTCTGGATGATCGCCCGCGTGCGATCCCCACGGTTACCGTTGATCATGGCGTCAGCCACTTTCTCAACGGTGATCAGTTCCTCCGCCACCAACCTTGCCCATACGTCGCTGATCTCCGGCTGACGCTGCAGGAACAGACCCTGCAAACGCCAAAACAGGAAGCGCCGGGGTTTGAGCGGGCGAAAAATCAGGTTGATGGCAATCCAGTTGGTCAGGAACCCCACTGCAAAGCCGCCAACCGGCAACAGCCATGGTTCGGGGTAGCGCACCCAGGCGGGGGCCAACAAGGCACCCAGCAGGCCGCCAATGATCGCCCCTCGATTGATAACCGACCGTAGCTCGACTGAGCCCGCTTCCATGAAAATCCGATTCATCAGGTCCGGATGGGTTTTCAGCTCCCGGCTCAGCAAAGCCTTCAGGTCAACGAGATCATTGAGGTCATCCCCGAAATCCTCCACCAGGGACTCTATCCTCGACGGGAGCTGTTCCCGCCCCCACCGATAGATGCGATTCTTCATGAACAGCGGGAGGTTGTCCCAGAGCACCGGTTGGATGTCATACATCACTTCGTCAATGTATTCGTCCATGCGGGGATTCACCTGGGAAATCACCTGTTCAACAATTCGTTGTGGTTCCAGCTGCTGGTAGACGGCGTTCAGATCACCAAACTGCTGCAGGGTGCGGTCAATACAGATGTGGGCCATTTTCTCGGCCTTGCGGGGAATCACTCCCTGCCAGCCGATAAGACCAATACCCACAAACTGGATGGGGTTGAATGACATCTGGATCGCCAGCCAATTGGTAAACCAGCCGACAATAGCTGCCATGAGTGGCACAGAGAAAAGTGCTACATCAACCAAGACAAACCCCAGTGTGTGATTGGCGGGCACGGTGATGAGGACGCGCCGTAATTTTGTATGACGGGTATCTTACCCATCGTTCGATTCAGATTATGTGACGGATAATGAGGTAAATCGAATTATCCAACATTGGCCGTTCCGCCACAGCAACAACGATAGCGCGGCACTCATGGCACTCACAAACCTGATACTGACAAACCGCGACTGACAAACACCCGCACCAAAAACAAAAAAGCCGGCATCGGCCGGCTTCATGTCATACTTTTAGAACATGCCTTATCTTACTGATAGTAAGCATTTTCTGTGTAGGTATGATCGGTAACGTCGCGAACGGCCGTTATCTCAGGAACACGCTCTTTCAACGTCGATTCAACACCCTGCTTCAGTGTGAGACTCACCGCGCTGCAACCCTGGCAACCCCCGCCAAATCGCAGGACGGCAATGGATTCCTCGGCTACTTCCACCAGGGACACTTCGCCACCATGAGCCGCGAGGTTGGGATTGATTTCCGACGCCAGGATATACTGGATACGATCTGGCAAGGGCGCGTTCTCATCAACGTTGGGCACCTTGGCGTTAGGCGCTTTGATGGTCAGCTGCCCGCCCATCTGGTCCTTGGAGTAGTCCACAAAGGCTTCTTCCAGGAACGGCACCGAATTGTGATCGAGAAACAGCGTGAACTTGCCCAGATCAACCTGCTCGTCCGTCGGTACAATTTCGTTCGGCGGGCAGTAGGCAAGGCAGGTCTCGGCGTTCTTGGTGCCGGGCTGGGTTACAAAAATACGGACACCCATGCCCTCCACATCCTGTTTTTCGATAAGTTGTGCAAGGTAATCCCGAGCGGGATCTGTCACCGTAACCAATGCCATAGTTGCAACCCGTTTGAAAGTGTTCCTTCATTTTAAGTGAGATCGCTGCAACATGAAAGACCAAGTAAAATAGTCAGACTTTAATCGGTCCATTGATCAACATCATGAGGCCGTGGGACGACAACCGCCATTTTTGCTATGATCGCGCGCCATTGAGACAAAAACGACTTCCGGAAGTAATTGATATGACCGACCACAACGCTCGCCTGGACCGCCTGGAACAGCTTGGCAACGCCCTGAAAGAACGCATCATCGTCCTTGATGGCGGCATGGGCACCATGATCCAGAACCTGAAACTGGACGAGGCAGCGTTCCGTGGCGACCGGTTTGCCGATTATGACCGTGAGGTTCAGGGCAATAATGACCTGTTGAACCTGACCCAGCCCGCCCTGCTCCGCAATATACACGCGGACTATCTTGACGCCGGCGCTGACATTATTGAAACCAACACCTTCAACTCCACCCAGCTGTCGCAGGCCGACTATGGTCTCGAATCGATTGCGAAGGAATTGAATATTGAAGCGGCAAAACTGGCGCGCCAGATTGCGGACGAATTCACCGCCCGCAACCCGGAGAAGCCGCGTTTCGTGGCCGGTGCGGTTGGCCCGACATCCCGCACTGCCTCCATTTCACCGGATGTTAACAACCCTGGATATCGCAACGTCGATTTCCAGACCCTGGTCGACAATTATTACGAAGCGGTGGAAGGCCTTGTTCAAGGCGGCTCTGACCTTATCCTGATCGAAACCATTTTCGATACACTGAACGCCAAGGCTGCGATCTACGCCACCCAGCAGTACTTCATCGACAGTGGTATTGAGTTGCCAATCATGATTTCCGGCACTATTACCGACGCTTCAGGCCGCACCCTGTCTGGCCAGACCACCGAGGCATTCTGGAATTCCGTATCTCACGCCAGGCCTGTTTCAGTCGGTCTGAACTGCGCCCTCGGTGCCGACGCCCTGCGCCCCTACGTGGAAGAGCTCGCCAATAAATCGACGACCTACGTCAGCGCCCACCCCAATGCCGGGCTGCCGAACGAATTCGGCGAGTATGACCAGACGCCGGAAGAAATGGCGGAGATTATTGAAGGCTTTGCCCGTGACGGGTTTCTGAACATCATCGGTGGTTGCTGTGGCTCACGCCCGGACCATATCGAAGCCATCGCGGAAGCGGTTTCCAAATACCCGCCACGAAAGATACCAGAGCAGAAACCCGCGCTGAGGCTGTCCGGCCTTGAACCGTTTACGGGTGACGAGAACACCCTGTTCATCAACGTGGGTGAGCGCACAAACGTGACGGGCTCCAAGCGATTCCTGCGGCTGATCAAAGAGGAGCAGTACGAAGAGGCCCTCAGCGTCGCCCGCGACCAGGTAGAAAACGGTGCCCAGATCATCGACATCAACATGGATGAGGGCATGCTGGATTCGAAGGACGTCATGGTGACGTTCCTCAATCTGGTCGCCTCGGAACCCGACATCTCCCGCGTTCCGATCATGATTGATTCCTCCAAATGGGAGGTCATCGAAGCCGGCCTGCGCTGCATACAGGGCAAGGCAGTGGTGAACTCCATCAGCCTGAAGGAAGGCGAGGATGAGTTCCTCAAGCGTGCCCGTGACTGCATGCGCTACGGCGCCGCCGTCGTGGTCATGGCCTTCGATGAGGACGGCCAGGCGGATACCTTTGAACGTAAAACGGAGATCTGCAAGCGCTCCTACGATCTCCTCGTCGGTATCGGCTTCACCGCCGGCGATATCATTTTCGACCCCAATATCTTCGCCATCGCCACTGGTATCGAGGAGCACAACAATTACGCGGTGGATTTCATCAACGCCAGCCGCTGGATTCGCGACAACCTGCCCCATGCGTCCATCTCCGGCGGTGTCAGCAACGTGTCGTTCTCGTTCCGCGGTAACGATGCCGTGCGTGAAGCCATCCACTCGGTGTTCCTGTACCACGCCATCAAGGCCGGCATGAACATGGGCATCGTCAACCCCGGCCAGCTCGTGATCTACGACGAGATCGATCCGGAACTGAAAGAGTTGGTTGAGGACGTGGTGCTCAATCGCCGTGACGACGGCACCGACCGCTTGCTGGAAATTGCCGAGCGCTATCGCAGCAAGGGCGGCAAGACCCAGGAAGAAGACCTGGCCTGGCGCGAGTGGCCGGTTGAGAAACGGGTGGAGCATGCCCTGGTCAAGGGTATAACCAACTACATCATTGAAGACACCGAAGCCTGCCGGCAGCGCGCCGCCCGCCCGATCGAGGTTATTGAAGGCCCGCTGATGGACGGCATGAACGTGGTTGGCGACCTGTTTGGCGACGGCAAGATGTTCCTGCCCCAGGTGGTCAAAAGCGCCCGCGTTATGAAGCAGGCGGTGGCCCATCTGATTCCCTATATCGAGGCCGAGAAATCCGGCAATCAGCAAGCCAAGGGCAAAATCCTGATGGCGACGGTCAAAGGGGACGTACACGATATCGGCAAGAACATCGTGGGTGTGGTGTTGCAGTGCAACAACTATGAGGTCATCGACCTCGGCGTGATGGTGCCCTGCGACAAGATCCTTGACGTGGCAAAGAAGGAAAACGTCGACATTATCGGCCTCAGCGGCCTGATCACGCCGTCGCTGGATGAAATGGTCCACGTTGCCAAGGAAATGCAGCGGCTGGACTTCAACATCCCGCTGATGATCGGTGGTGCCACCACTTCCAAGGCTCACACTGCGGTAAAGATCGAACCCCAGTACAAAAACGACATCGCTCTGTATGTATCCGATGCCTCGCGCTGCGTGAACGTGGCCTCCCAGCTACTGAGCAAGACCGCCAAACCCGCATTGGTGGACGGTGCACGCACGGAGTACGACGAAATTCGGGAACGCCGTAAAAACCGCGGGGAACGTACCAAGCTGGTCTCATTGAAGGAGGCCCGAGCCCGCGCCCCGGAAATCCAGTTCGACGACTACCAGCCGCCGAAGCCAGCCTTCACCGGTGTACGGTCCTTTGAAACCTATGATCTGAAGCAACTGGTGGACTACATCGACTGGACGCCCTTCTTTATCTCTTGGGATATGTCCGGCAAGTACCCCGCCATTTTCGATGATCCAAAGCGCGGTGAAGCCGCCAGAACGCTGTTTGAGGACGGTCAAAAAATCCTTCAGCAGATGATCGACGAGAAACGCGTTTCCGCCAAGGCGGCGATCGGCTTCTGGCCAGCCAACCGTCGCGGCGACGATATTGTGCTCTACACCGACGAAACCCGGGAAAAGGAACTCACCACCCTGCACCATCTGCGCCAACAGGATGACAAGGCACCGGGCAAGCCAATGATGACGTTGTCGGATTTTGTAGCGCCGGAAGGTGACGGCCCCGTGGATTACGTGGGCGGCTTTGCTGTAACCACTGGCATCGGCGCGGAAGAGTTTTCACTGGAATTCAAGGATCGCAACGACGATTACAACGCCATCATGGTCAAGGCCCTGGCGGACCGTCTTGCGGAAGCCTTTGCCGAGCACCTGCACGAACGGGTACGGAAGGAATTCTGGGGTTATGCCGAAGACGAGGCACTCAGAAATGACGACCTGATCCGTGAACGGTACCGGGGCATCCGGCCAGCGCCCGGCTATCCCGCCTGCCCGGACCACACGGAGAAGGCCACCCTGTTCGACCTGCTCGACGCACCGGCAAACGCTGGACTGGAACTGACCGAGCACTTTGCCATGTTCCCGACTGCGGCGGTTTCCGGATGGTATTTCTCCCATCCCGAATCAAAGTATTTTGCGGTGGGTAAGATTGGCGTGGATCAGGTTGAAGACTACGCAACACGAAAGGGAATATCCAAGGCCGAAGCAGAGCGATGGCTGGCGCCCAGCCTTGCGTACGACCCGGCGGAATAATCACCGCCGGTGTCCGCCTTCACACACCAGCGGAAGCCAAGCATGACGGATAAACACGAAAACGAGCAATCACCCGACAAGCCTGCCGAGCCTGCCAAATCGGCAAAGAAAGCGAAGGCAGGACCGGGGGTTCTCAAGGTGATGCAGAGCATCCTTGCCGGCGCACTCGGCGTTCAGTCCGACAAGCGCCGTGAGGAGGATTTCTCAAGCCACAGTCCCTGGCCGTACATCATCGCCGGCATCCTGTTTACGGTCGGCTTCGTTGTTACCCTCGTGGTGGTCGTCAAGCTGGTGCTTGCCGGCCAGTAGCGATTACTGCCCGGATACCCAGACTACGGCGAAGGCAACGACCAGCATTACCAGTAAAACGGCGGCAACGGCGTCGGCCTGACTGTCGGTTCTCGCGGTCTTCTTCATACTCTTTCCTCGCTATGTCGTTATTATCTGTTTTGTCGCACACGCCTCTTTAAATCTAGGCGGGAAATTGTAATCAGTCCAGCAATATCTGGCTTTCTATATCACCTTAGTCGATAAACATATTTGGAAATAATCATTTTAAGAATAATGACACGGTGATATTCTCCCACGCAAGAAATGGCACTAAAGCCGTATTTCCAGCGTTTCAGCAGGACGTTCCACTATGTATGTTTATGACGAACACGACCGGCAGATGGCTGCCGAGCGCGTTGCACAATTCCGTGACCAGACCGAGAGAGCATTGGCTGGCGAGCTGAGCGAAGACGAGTTTCTTCCACTGCGACTTCAGAACGGATTGTATGTACAGCGTCTTGCCCCGATGTTGCGCATCGCGGTTCCGTACGGAATGCTCCGTTCTACCCAGCTTCGCCGCCTGGCACGCATAACCCGTGACTATGACAAAGGTTATGCGCACTTTACAACCCGCCAGAACGTTCAGCTCAACTGGCCGGAAATCGAAGACGTACCGGATATCCTGGCCGAGTTGGCGGAAGTGGAAATGCACGCCAACCAGACCAGCGGCAACTGCATTCGCAACACCACCACGGATCAGTTTTCCGGTGTGCAGGCTGACGAGATCACCGACCCGCGCCCTTACTGCGAAATCATCCGCCAGTGGTCTACCTTCCACCCGGAATTCGCTTTTCTGCCGCGCAAATTCAAAGTGGCCGTCAACGCCTCCGAACATACCGACCGCGCTGCTATCCAGGTGCATGATATCGGCCTGCAGATGGTGCGCAATGATCAGGGTGAACTCGGCTTCCGTGTTCACGTGGGCGGCGGTCTTGGACGTACGCCGATGGTAGGCCCGGTTATCCGTGACTTCCTGCCGGAGCTGGACCTGCTCACATATCTTGAAGCCGTGCTGCGTGTTTACAACCGTTACGGTCGCCGGGACAACAAATTCAAGGCCCGCATCAAGATTCTGGTGAAGGCCCTGACGCCCGAAGGCTTTGCGGCGAAGGTGGAAGACGAATGGTCCCACATCAAGGACTCTCCCACTCGCCTGACCCAGGAAGCCATTGAGCAGTTCAAAGGGTATTTCACTGAGCCGGACTACCAGCAGGTTCCGGATGTGAAGGACGCTTTGGCAACCCAACGATTCGAGAACCGCGAGTTTGATCAGTGGATCAGCCACAACGTGGATACCCACAAGAACCCTGGCTACGCCATTGTGACACTGACCATGAAGAAAACCGGCACGCCGCCGGGTGATGTCAGTGATCGCCAACTTGAACAGATTGCCGACCTGGCGGACCAGTACAGCTTTGGTGAAGTACGGGTGACTCATCAGCAGAACGTAGTTCTGGCGGATGTCCGGAAAGACCAACTGTTTGAGCTGTGGCAAGCGATCACACCGATGGACTTTGCCACGGCGAACCTGAATACGCTGACCGATGTTATCTGCTGCCCCGGTGGCGATTACTGCGCCCTGGCGAATGCGAAGTCTATTCCCGTGGCGGAGTCCATTCAGCGCCAGTTCGATGATATGGACTACCTGTACGACATCGGCAACATTGATTTGAACATTTCCGGCTGCATGAACGCCTGTGGTCACCACCATGTGGGCAACATTGGCGTCCTTGGCGTCGACAAGAAGGGTCAGGAGTTCTACCAGATCAGCCTGGGCGGCTCCTCCCATCACGATGCCGCGATTGGCAAGATTCTCGGGCCCTCTTTTGCCCGGGAAGATATGCCGGAAGTGATGCAGAAAATCATTAATGTGTACGTCGATAACCGGACCGAGGAAGAGCCTTTCCTGGATACTTATCGCCGAATTGGCATCGAGCCATTCAAGGAGCGGGTTTATGCCTGATGTGATCACCAGTGACGGAAGTATCCGTCAGGACGATTGGGTTGTTGTGCCAAGGCCAGCAGACGGGGAGTCCCTGGATGTTCCCGAGCAACCTGCCCTGATTCCGGCCGATCTTTGGTTGGCGGGCAAGGAGCACTTTGAAGACCGTGATGACATCGGTGTATGGCTCGACAGCCATGATGAGCCGGAGATTCTGGCTGGCGTGGTCAATGAGCTGCCGGTGATTGCGGTGAACTTTCCGAAGTTCAGCGATGGCCGCGGTTACAGTATCGCGCGGCTGCTTCGGGAGCGCCTGAGCTACCGGAACGAACTTCGTGCGGTCGGTGATGTGCTTCTTGATCAGCTGCAGTTTATGAAGCGGTGCGGTTTTGACACGTACGTACTGCGCGCCGACAAGGATATCAACAAGGCAGCTCGTTGCCTGAACTTCTTTACCCAGGGGTATCAGGCGGCAACGGATACGGATGAGCCGTTGTTTCGTCGTCGGGCTTCCTGACTCTTAGTCTTTTACTCCCCAGACGAACAAAGAGGGAGCTGATTACCAAAACACGCCTCAAGACGTCCTGTTCGGCTTGGGCTCCGCCATCCATGGCTCCGCACAGTTTTGATAATCAGCTCCCTCTTCGTTCTGGCGGACTTTTTTAGAAGCCCGCCTCTGAGAAGTCTCGTCGTTCCTTACTTGGAATGGTCGAGAACAATCTTCCCGGATGACTCCCCCTTCAGGAACGCCTTCAAAGCGCCATCCAGCTCTCCACGCCCGATGTCCCGCGCCGAAGCTTCTGTCTTTTTGCACGCCCAGTCACCGGCAAATTTGTCCCAGACTGACTGTTTGTCCGACAGCGGAATTTCAACCGAATCCACGCCCAGCAGGTTGTTGCCCCGCAGGATAAACGGCAGAACGGTGGTTTCCAGTTGTGGCCCGGCGACCAGACCGCAGCAGGAAACGGACCCGCCTGGGTGGATCTGCTTCAGCAATTCCGCCAGTGGACCACCGCCAACGGTATCCACGGCGTTGGCATAGGCGGGTTTCAGCATTGGCTTCTTTTCGGCTGCCAGAGCTTCGCGCCCCAGCACTTCCGTGGCACCAAGGTTTTTGAGTGCATCGGCATGGTCTTGTTTGCCACTGATAGCCACGACTTCGAAGCCGAGGCTTGCAAGCAGCTCAACCGTTACGCTGCCGACAGCGCCACTGGCACCACTGACAGCGACTTTGCCCTGCTCGGGCCTGGCACCCATGGTCAATAGCTTTTGTACACACAGACCCGCCGTAAGGCCGGCCGTGCCGTATATCATGGCGGTGCGGGCGCTCCAGCCCTTGGGCATTGCCACACACCACTCGGCCGGTACCCGGATGTATTCGCCGAAGCCGCCGTCGGTGTTCATGCCCAGGTCGTAGCCGGTTACCAGTACCTGGTCGCCGGCTGAAAAGGAGCCAGAGGAGGCTTCTACGACTTCCCCGGCAGCATCGATGCCAGGAGTGTGGGGGAAGTTACGTGTAACACCCTTGTTGCCGGAGGCCGACAAGGCATCCTTGTAGTTCAGGGACGAATGACTGACTTTGATCAGGACGTCGTTTTCGGGCAGATCGGATACGTGCAGCGTCTGCTCAGAGCCCTCGTATTCGCCGTCCTGCTCCTGAACGCGCCATGCCTTGAATTCGGTGTCGTTTGTCATGACTCTGTTCCCGTTACTGTAGGTTTACTGGATTTTCTGGTTGCGGAATGCGCCCAGTACCCGCCATACGGTGTGTTCAAGTGCCGCGCTGGTGGCCAGGCCAAGCTTTTCCGGCAACGTGCGTTTGCGCTGGAAACCTACCGAGATTACGTCTGCACTGTCACAGGCCTCAATGAGATATTCGTCGGAGGTCTTGATCTCGTCCACCAGTTTGACCTCCAGCGCGCGGCGGCCAAACCAGATATCGCCGTTTGCAACGGCGGCAATATCCAGTTCCGGACGGCGTTCACCCACGTACTCTTTGAACAACACGTGGGTATCCTCAAGGTCTTCAAGGAATTTGGTTCTGCCTTTATCCGTGTTCTCGCCGAATACGGTCATGGTGCGCTTGTGCTCACCAGCGGTCAGAATTTCGAAGTCGACGTCGTTTTTCTTGAGGAAACGATGGAAGTTGGGCAGTTGGGCAACAACACCAATGGACCCGAGAATCGCAAATGGCGACGCGACAATCCGGTCAGCCACGCACGCCATCATGTAACCGCCGCTTGCGGCGACTTTATCGACGCAGGCCGTAAGCCGGATACCCTTGGCGCGAATACGGTCTAACTGGGCAGCCGCGAGTCCGTAAGAGTGAACCAGGCCGCCGCCACTTTCGAGACGTATCACCACTTCATCGGTTTCGGGCTCCGCAACGCTGAGCACCGCTGTGATCGAGCGGCGCAAAGAGTCCGTATCGCTGGCCTTGATATCGCCGTCAAAGTCCAGCACGTACACCTTGGGACGGGGTTTTTCCTCAGCATCACCGGATTTGCGCTTGGCCTTCTCGGCTTTCTGTTTGGCCTTGTCTTCTTTTTTACGGGCTTTCTCAAAAGCCTTGCGCTCTGAATCGCTGCGCAGTTTGGCCTGAAGTGACTCCCTCAGCTTGCAGTATTTCTCGTTGAGTTTGCGAACCCGCAGCTCACCGTCACTCCCCTGATCGTCCTTGTCTTTATGGGCAGCGGATAAAACCACTGAGACAATGACCAGAAGCGCCACCACGAGGGTGACCGTTTTCGCAATAAACAAACCGAACTCTGTCAGAAATTCCAAGTTGCTTCTCCAGGATTATTCTTGAGCGCTCGATTGTAACCGAGGTGCCCTGAGGTACAAGCCATAGAACCAATAACAAATTAAAACAAGCGTTCGATCGAGCTTGACACCAGTAATGTCTAACCCTAAAGTCGAATGGCTACGTCGGCTCACCCGGGCTTCCATGCAGGCGAAAGGCCAGGAACCAGAAGCCGTCAATACGCCACGACAACCATCAATAAGGGTAAAATAATGTCTGTAGCTCAGATATTCGAGAAACTCGAACAAAATTTTAACGCGGACGCAGCTGAAGGCCTGGATCTGGTATTCCAGTTCGACATCGAGGACGACAAGACCTATCACCTGGTTATCAAGGATGGCACCTGCAAGATGGCTGAAGGCGCCCATGACGATCCTTCCGTCACCCTGATCATGAACTCCGAAACCCTGCAGGGCATCGTTTCCGGCGAAACCGATGGCATGCAAGCCTTTATGGCCGGTCAGCTGCGCGCTGAAGGCGACATGATGCTGGCAACCAAGCTGGGCGAGCTGTTCAACATGGGCTGATCGATAGGCTGATCGCTCTTTGAACGCCAAAAAAAACCTGCCCAAACGGCAGGTTTTTTTTGGCCATTGAATAACGCAACAGGGCTAAAGCCCCACGTCCTCCAATGAGGATTCCGCCAGCTTCAACAGGTCAGCATTTCGATCTTCGCGCCTGCCTACACTCTCTATATAGTACTCAAGGGACGTTAGTGCGTCCGCCAGTGCTTCCAACACCTGAGCCTGAGGCGCTTCCCTGGCATCCAGTAATCGTTCCTGAATGGACGCCGCCACACGCTCCAACACCGAAGCCGCGCCGGGATCGTCCAGCATGTGCAGACCACCCCAGATACTGTGCAACGTAGCAGGCAGGTTGGCGAGGTGGAGCTTGTCGTAGTCGGACTCGATGAACGCCGTTATGGCACGTTTTGCGAGGGTCAGCGCACTTTTCGCTTCGTCGGCCACCACGTAGGTGGCTTCCTGAAGGTAAAGAGATTCTTCACGGGTACGCTGCCCACCAGCAAGAGCGTCGGTTTCCGAGGTGATGCCACGAACCACGATTTGCATCACGGCGTCCTCGATACCCAATACGGAATCGGCCAGCTTGTAGAGCTCATCGTCCGCTGGCAGGCGACTCTCTTCCTCCCAGGTCCGCAACTTCACGGCCTCACCCCGGGCCATGGTTCCCAGCTGGTTGAGATCCAGCATCACCAGTGTATTGGCAAGGCGCTCAAGCGCATCTGCAATGGAGGACAACTCCGCCAGGTCCGGCTCGATGCCGCGCTCAACAATGTCCAGCTTGTCCTTTAGCTGATTCAGTTCGTCCTGCAACGCCGTCGACAACGATTTGAGAACATCGGTGCCCGGGCCATAAAGACGACGGGCGTGGGCATCAAGCATGGAGTCCGGGAATTCCGCGGGCGTCAGTCGATAAGCTGACAACACGGAGGTTACCTCGGGATTTGCCGATCCACTTCTATAGAGCAGGTACACCAGATCACGAATGAGAGAATCCGGCGCATCCTTGGCCGTGGCCACCTTGCCGACGTATACGACTTCACGGGAATATTTCTCGATACGCATGAACATGCGCTTGCGGGCTTTGCTGAACCCCATGACCCGATCAAGCATGGTATCCGCCACAATGGCAACCAGACACCACATCTGCCCCATGGGCTGCCCCTGGCAAAGCCGAGCAAATCCACGCGCCGCCCGGCCAAACAACTTTTTACTCACCACATCGTTCTTTTCACGAAGCACACCCAACAGCGCGACCTGGAACGTCAAACGCATACGGCGGGCCAGTATCTCGTATTCCGCTTCGTTACCGTCAAACGCCTGAAGAGAAAGCCCTGAGCAGAAGTCCGGCCGTTCCTTGACGTCAACATCGAAGAAACAGGATTCCGGGTAGGGTTTTTCCTTGCGGGCTTCGCGCAGATCATTGATAACCGGCAGCAGCAGCTCCGGATGGTCCGCACGTTGCTGATGATAGTATTCAACATAACGGCGCAAAATGAACAATGCGCTGTTGAGAGTCGTCAGGAGGATATTCTTGTCATCGTTGGCGCCAACGGGAACATCATTGGCCATACTGACGGCTTCCTGGCACAACAGAGTGCCGGCACGCAGTTCGACAAGAATGAAAATACCGCGGAGCTGATTCAGAAAATCCACACAGTTCTGCAGATCCTCACCGCTTTCACGGTTTTCCTGAAAGCGTTCAAGGCTGGACTCTGCCTGTCTGATGGTCTGCTCAATCTCACTTTTGACCAGATCAAATGACTGTGATTTCGTCGCCAGAGACGATTGAACCATAAACGCTTCCTGTAAATTATGCGGAAACTACCGCGTCCTGTTCTTGGAATGTGATCTTTTCGGTTGTTTGAAGAATCACTTTATGAGCCAGATTTACCCTTCCCGGCTAAAATAAAAAGTTCGCGAAAACTCGCGAACTTATCATTACTTATAACACAAAACTCAAGTAGCTCAAGAAAGCAGGAATGTAACAAAACGTACAGCGCGACACACAGTTCGCACTGCCAAAAGAATATTCTGCTTAGCTCGGCTTATTCTTCAGCTGTAAGCTTATCCCATACAGTTGTACCGGCCTGCTTTGCCAGCAATGCCATGAATTCGTCGTGGGCGGAGCGCTCATCGTCACTAGCCCTGGGTACCGGCAACGGATTGCGATTATCCGCCAGGCGACGGATACCGCCCTCACCGCCAGCTTCGTCACCGCCAGCATCCAGGGAGAGTGCTGTCTGCCCGCCAGTCAGCAAAAGATAGACGTCAGCAAGGATTTCCGCATCCAGCAAAGCGCCGTGCAGCTCGCGATTACTGTTGTCGATCCCGTAACGCTTGCATAAGGCGTCCAGATTATTTTTCTGGCCGGGATGCTTCTTGCGGGCAATGGCAAGGGAGTCCACCACGCCGCAATGTTCAGTCGTCCTGCGAACAGGCTTCAGACGGGCGAATTCGGAATCCATGAATCCAATATCGAACGCCGCGTTGTGAATAACCAGCTCGGCCCCTTTTATGAACTCAAAGAACTCGTCGGCTATTTCGGCGAATTTTGGCTTGTCCGCCAGGAACTCGTTGGTGATGCCATGAACCGTTATGGCTTCCGCCTCCACTTCCCGCTCCGGGTTAATGTAGACGTGATAGTGCCGACCGGTAATCTGACGTTCCATCAACTCAACGCAGCCAACTTCGATAATCCGGTGACCTTCCGTCGGGTCGATACCGGTGGTTTCCGTATCCAGTACAATCTGTCTCATGGTTTTCCTATGGTTACCCCATTGGTTACGCCGTTGTTATCCGGCGTTCGCCAGTTCTTCCACACCGCGATTGGCCAGCTCGTCTGCCAGCTCGTTGTCAGGATTGCCCGAGTGCCCTTTCACCCAATGCCAATTGACCTTGTGGCGGGCCACCTCATTGTCCAGCTCCCGCCAGAGATCTTCATTCTTGACCGGCTTCTTTGCGGATGTTTTCCAACCGTTTCGCTTCCAGCCCGTCATCCATTCGGTGATGCCCTTACGGACATATTGGGAATCGGTATAAAGCTCCACGTCGCAGGCGCGCCTGAGCGCTTTCAAACCCTGTATCGCAGCCATCAACTCCATGCGATTATTGGTGGTATTCGCTTCACCACCGTGCAACATCTTGTTGGCATCGCCGTACCTCAGAACAACGCCCCAGCCTCCTGGCCCAGGGTTGCCCTTGCAGGCGCCATCGGTATAGAGAACAACCTTACCGGCCATCAATACTCCTCGACATGCTTGTGTTTCAGTATGGCGCACCGACCGTTTTCGGGGCGCGCCGGGTAGTCACGGGAAGCTCCCACTGCGCCCCGTCCTGGCAAGGCAATGACTTTCTGCCCCTGCCAGGCTGGTCTCCGTTGTAACCTGGAGTAAACGCGTTTTTTGGCAAGGATACAGTAATAAGCCCCCACCGGCAGGAAACGGTTGCCGCACACCCTTTCCATCAGGCCCCTGCGCTCTGCGAGTGCCGCCCGCTGAAGCGGAACCTGGAAAAACGAGGAGCCCGAGGACTCCACAGAAAAGTCCAGTAGCCGGAGCCAGTCCTCCATGCGTCCCTTCATCAGAAAACGACCACCCCAGGGGCCTTCATGGTGCCTGGAAACCAGTTTCCTCACGCCCCAAAGGCTAAACGGGTTAAACCCGATCAGCACCATCATGCCCTCCCCCCTAAGCACCCTGGAGGCCTCTCGCAAAGCCTGGTGGGGATGCGGCGAAAAATCCGCCGTGTGGTGGAGAATCACCAGGTCCATGGAGTCACCGGGAAAGGGCAACTCATCGGCATCGCAGACCGCCACACCGTCGGGAATGGAAGACTGCCAGTTCGGCGTCGTCAGAACACGTTGGGCAAAATCCGTCCCACTGGCCAGTGGCAGGCGATGACTGACGGCAACCTGCAACTGTCTCGCACCGGAGAGGGCGCGAACATGGCGCTCAACGCAGGCGCGCTGGTCAGCCAGCAGTGAACGGCCCAGGGGCGTCTGGAACCAGCTCTCGAAGCTGTCATGTCGGGCGGGATAGTCAACGTCACCTGTTGGGCTCATTGCTGCGTTCCCCTGGTTCGTTTCTCCGGTGTTGGGGCACCGGGATTAATACTCTATGATAACAGTCACACTCGTATCGCACATGTGGAGCCTATGCTGACCATTAACGCTATTCCAGCCTTCAATGACAACTACATCTGGTGCCTGTCCAACAGTGAGGACCGTAAGGCATTGATCGTGGACCCCGGGCAGGCGGAGCCGGTCATCGAGTTCCTGGCAGACAACGGACTGGAACTGGACACCATCCTGGTGACCCACCACCACCCTGACCATGTTGGCGGCGTGAGCAAACTCGCCGGAACAGTATCCGACTGCAGAATCATCGGCCCGGCGAATTCTCCCTTCAAGGGCGCCACCAGTGAGGTGCACCCCGGGGATGACGTGGTCTGGCAACAGCTCACATTCAGTGTCCTTGGTGTTCCCGGGCACACTCTCGACCACATTGCCTATTATACCGACGTTCATGTCAACGACCGTCCGGTCCTGTTTTGTGGCGATACCCTGTTTGTTTGCGGTTGTGGACGCCTGTTTGAAGGGTCTCCAGAGCAAATGAAACGCTCGCTGGAAAGCCTTAGGGGCCTGCCAGACGACACAGCCGTGTATTGCGCCCACGAATACACACTAGCCAACCTTAAATTCGCCCGTCATTGGCTACCTGATGACGAGCCGCTCAGGGATTTCGAAGCCCGCTGCCAGAAACGTCGCGAAGATGGCATGCCCACCGTTCCATCCATCCTTGGTGAGGAAAAGCAACTTAACCCTTTCCTGCGCTGGGACGACAAGGCGGTCATCGAAGCTGCGCACCAATACGCTCAGAAAGCGGGCCTGGCCGTCGAATCGGACAACGACGTGTTCGCAGCCACAAGGCACGGCAAAGACACATTCTAAAGGACACGTTCTAAAGGATACGCTCAGAGGCGGGTAACAATTTCTATCAATGACGTAACGCGAGTCTTGTTGACCCCCCGAAAAGCCTTCCAATAGAATCCGTGAAACTTTTGTGTCATAACTCATTAAATATGCCGGGTTTTCATACAGTTCACCCCGGCGTCGACCAGCCACCGGAAGTAGTCATATGACGGTCTCGCGATTTTCCACCCTGTTTCTCCTTGGCGCACTTGCCAGTGGCTGCAGCGCTCTTGATCCTTTCTCAGAGTCTCCATCAAGTGACGTACTGGCCTCAGAAAAACTGACCGTGGCCGCCGGTGACGATGAGCTTAAAGAAGCGATTGAGTCCTCGCCTGGTGACGAATCAACCGGCCGCGCGTCCCGGACGAAGCTCGACGACGCCATCGACCCAACGCTCAAGAAAACCGCGGAAGACGCCAGGGAAAAGCTCGACGATCCTGACCAGAAGATCGCGGAAGAAAATGACGCCACACCGGACCTGTGGCACCGCCTGCGGGCAGGCTTCGCGCTGGATCACGATGCCAGCGAGCCCAGGGTCCAGGCGCAACTGAACTGGTACAAAAAGCACCCGCGCTACATTGATCGAGTCGTCGATCGTGGCAGCCGCTACCTGCACTATATTGTTTCCGAAGCCGAGAAACGTGGGCTGCCCACGGAACTGGCCCTACTGCCCGTGGTGGAGAGTGCCTTCGATCCGTTTGCGTACTCCCACGGCCGTGCTGCCGGCCTTTGGCAATTCATTCCTTCCACGGGCAAGTATTTTGGCCTGACCCAAAGCTGGTGGCATGACGATCGCCGCGACATCATTGCTGCCACCGACGCGGCGCTGACGTACCTTGACCGACTGGCAACGCGATTTGACGGCGACTACATGCTGGCACTTGCGGCTTATAACAGTGGTGGGGGCACGGTTTCCAGCGCCATGCGCCGCAACCGCAAGCGCAATCAGCCAACGGATTACTGGTCCCTCGACCTGCCTCGGGAGACTCGCCATTACGTCCCAAAACTGATCGCCCTGGCGAAGATCTTTGATGATCCACAGGCCCACGGCATCGAACTGCCCCCGCTGGACGACGAGCCCTACTTTGAAGTCGTCGACACCGGTTCGCAGCTCGATCTGGCCCAGGCAGCGGAACTGGCCGGTGTCGATATCGACGAGATTTACCTGCTCAACCCCTCGTACAATCGCTGGGCGACATCACCGGATGGTCCCCACCGTCTGCTAGTTCCCCGCGACCAAGCTGAAACCTTCGCTACGGCCCTCAAGGGCATGGATCCGGCGAAGCGCGTTTCCTGGCGGAACTACAAGGTGGAATCTGGCGACACCCTGAGCACCATTGCCAAACGCTACTCCACCACACCCTCGGTGATACAGCAGGTCAACAACCTCGACAGTCACATCATTCGCATCGGCCAACGGCTGATGATTCCCTCTGCTGCCGAACAGGCGGGCACCTATTCCCTGAGCGCCAGTGAACGACTCGCCAGAAAGCAGGAACGGAGCGGCAAGAACGCCAATGGCACCCGAGTTGACTACAAAGTTCGCTCCGGGGACACCTTCTGGGATATTGCCCGCGAGCATCGGGTGTCCGTTCGCCAGCTGGCGTCCTGGAATGGCATGGCACCTGGTGATCCTCTGATGCCCGGCAAGAAACTCGTCATCTGGTCCAAGTCGAAACAACCCGCCATGCTGGCCAGCACCAATCGTGGCAAAGGCATGGTACGCAAGGTGGGCTATCAGGTCCGCAAAGGAGATTCCCTGTCGACCATCGCCAGCCGGTTTGCGGTTAATGTGAGAGACATCGCAAGCTGGAACGACCTCAACACCTCACGTTATCTTCAGCCCGGGCAAAGTCTGGTACTCTATGTCGACATAAGAAACAGCCCCTGAGTCTGAACCGAAACGTGCGAGATCTATGACAAGAACACGGAAAGCCTCATCCCTCATCAGTGTTTTGACCGTTACCGCCATGGTTCTCCTCCCATGGCAATCAGCTTCAGCCGAGCCGGACGTACGTCACGGCATCGCCATGCACGGCGATCCCCAATACGACGAAGGCTTCCCGCACTTTGACTACGTTAACCCCGGGGCGCCCAAGGGCGGCGTCCTTCGAATGGCCGTGGTGGCCAACGGATTCGACACCTTTAACCCTTTCGTTATTCGCGGTGTAGCCGCTGCGGGCATTAACACATACCTATACGATACGCTGATGGAACCGTCGGCGGACGAACCCTTTTCCGCGTATGGCCTGATTGCCGAGTCTATTGAAACCCCGGAAGACCGCAGTTACGTGACCTTTCATCTGCGTGATGAAGCCCGGTTCCAGGATGGTGAACCCATTACCGCGAAGGACGTGAAGTTTTCGTTCGATGTTCTGACCACCAAAGGCCATCCTTTCTATCGCAACTATTATGCAGACGTGTCCGAGGTAATCATCGAAGACGAGCGGACTATCCGCTTCGAGTTCGGTGACACCAACAACCGTGAACTGCCACTGATTCTTGGCCAACTGCCCGTTCTTCCAAGTCATTACTGGAAAGATCGTGAATTTGGCGACAACGGTCTGACACCGCCCGTTGGCAGTGGCCCGTATCGCATTGGCGACTTCGAGGCGGGCCGCTCCATCACCTTCAAACGGGTGGAGGATTACTGGGCCAGGAACATCGGAGTGCGAAAGGGGCGGTATAACTTCGATGAAATTCACTATGACTACTACAAGGATGACACCGTCGCCCTGGAGTCCTTCCGTGCCGGTAATTTCGATTTTCGGGTAGAGTCCTCGGCCAAGAACTGGGCCACCGCCTACACCGGTAACCAGTTTGACTCCGGCAAGGTTAAAACTGAAGCCGTAGAACATGGCCGCCCTGCCGGCATGCAGGCGTTCGCGAAGAACACCCGCCGCCAGGTATTCAGCGACCCTCGTGTACGGGAAGCGCTGGCTTACGCGTTTGACTTTGAATGGGCCAACAAAAATCTTTTCTTCGGGCAATACACCCGTACCTCAAGCTACTTCGAGAACAGCGAGCTGGCGTCATCAGGACTGCCCGAAGGCCGCGAACTGGAGGTCCTTGAGCCTTACCGCGATCAATTGCCCGACGATGTATTCAATGAAGAGTATCAACCCCCTTCGACGGCGGGTAAAGGCGGGCTTCGCGATAACTTCCGTACAGCCCTGACGTTGTTACGGGAGGCCGGCTATGAGGTCAGGGATGGCACCATGGTGAACCGGGAAACCGGTAATCCCCTGGCCTTCGAGATCCTGATCTTTCAGAAAACCTTTGAACGGGTGGTGCTGCCCTTCAAGAACAACCTCGAAAGACTCGGCATTGATGTGTCCGTACGCCTGGTGGATACCAACCAGTACATCCAGCGCCTTCGTGAGTTCGACTACGACATGACCGTCCAGGGCATCGGCCAGTCCGACTCTCCTGGCAATGAGCAGCGGGAGTACTGGCATTCCTCCAATGTCGATGTGAAGGGCTCGCGAAACTATATGGGGGTGGATAGCCCGGTGGTGGATGAATTGGTCAACCTGGTCATCCAGGCGCCTACCCGGGAGGAGCTTGTTCATCGTACGCGGGCGCTGGACCGTGTGCTGCTGCATGGGCACTACGTGATTCCAAACTGGTACCTGGCCAAGGATCGGATCGCCTACTGGTCGTTCCTTCAACGGCCGGAGACGGTTCCCAAAAACGGTGTGGACATCAACAACTGGTGGGTAAAAAGCACTGACCAATGACGCAGATCTCTGATACAACTTTGACGGAGTTCCGCTGAATGGGCAGTTATATCCTCAGGCGCCTTGCGCTGATAATCCCCACCCTCCTCGGGATCATGCTGCTCAATTTCGTCATTGTTCAGGCCGCCCCTGGCGGTCCCGTTGAGCAGTTGATTGCGGAAACCGAGGGGCACGGTGGTAGCGCCCTTTCCCGGGCCAGCGGCGGTGGTGCCGGCGGCGAGGTTACCTCCTCAAGTGGCGACAGCCGCGGCTCCCGTGGCCTGCCGGAAGAGCTGCTCAAAGAAATAGAGGTTATGTACGGCTTCGACAAGCCGGCCCACGAGCGATTCCTGAAGATGCTCGGGGATTACGCCACCTTTGATTTTGGCGAGTCCTTTTTTAGGGACCGCTCGGTGATCGAACTGATTCTGGACAAGATGCCGGTGTCCATCTCCCTGGGGTTGTGGTCCACCCTGATCATCTACCTGATCTCGATCCCCCTCGGCATCCGCAAGGCGGTCACCGACGGATCGCGATTCGACGTCTGGAGCAGTTCTGCCATCGTGGTGGGTTACGCCATACCAGGCTTCCTGTTTGCGATACTGTTGATCGTCCTGTTCGCAGGGGGCAGTTATCTGGACTGGTTTCCGCTGCGGGGGCTGACGTCGTCCAATTTCGATGAACTTACCTGGTACCAGAAAATCGGAGATTACTTCTGGCACCTCGCATTGCCTGTAACGGCCAATGTCATCGGTGGCTTTGCCACCCTCACCCTGCTGACCAAGAACTCTTTCCTCGATGAGATCAGCAAGCAGTATGTGGTGACCGCCAGGGCCAAGGGTCTGGAAGAGAAACAGGTGCTTTACGGGCATGTGTTCCGCAACGCCATGCTGATCGTCATTGCCAGCCTTCCCGGCGTGCTTGTGTCGCTATTCTTCACAGGCTCATTGCTGATTGAAGTGATCTTCTCCCTGGATGGCCTCGGATTACTGGGCTTTGAGGCAGCGTTGAACCGGGATTATCCGGTGATATTCGGCACCCTCTATATCTTCACGCTGATGGGATTGGTACTGAAGCTGATCAGCGATATCACTTACGTTCTGGTGGATCCCCGCATCGATTTCGAAAGCCGGGAGGGATCGTAGGTATGGTGACGCTCTCTCCCATCCAGCAACGGCGACTGCGCAACTTCCGCAACAACCGTCGTGGTTTCTGGTCCCTGTGGGTATTTCTGGCCCTCTTTGGGCTCTCACTCATCGCCGAGGTGATTGCGAATGACGTGCCACTGGTCGCCTACTACAAAGGGGATGTTTACTTTCCGATCGTGGAAAGTGTACCCGAGGAGACGTTCGGCGGGTTTCTGCCCACCGAAGCCGACTACCGCGATTCGTTTATCGCCGATGAAATCGAAGCAAATGGCTGGATGATCTGGCCCCCCATTCGTTTTAGCTACAACACCACGAACTATAACCTTGAGGTACCATCTCCGGCCCCACCCAGCGCTGAAAACTGGATCGGCACCGATGACCAGGGCCGGGATGTGGCTGCGCGGGTGATTTACGGGTTCCGCATTTCCGTCCTGTTCGGGCTTGTGCTGACCATTCTCAGCTGCATCGTGGGCGTGGTTGTGGGTGCTATCCAGGGCTACTACGGTGGTAAGGTTGATCTGCTGGGGCAGCGGTTTATCGAAGTCTGGTCAGGGCTTCCGGTGCTCTACCTGCTGATTATTCTGTCCAGCATCGTGCAACCTAATTTCTGGTGGCTGCTGGGCATCATGCTGTTGTTCAGTTGGATGGGGCTGGTGGATGTGGTTCGCGCGGAATTCCTGCGCGCCCGCAATTTCGAATACGTTAAGGCCGCGAGAGCCCTGGGTCTGGGCAACCGCAAGATCATGTTCCGCCATATCCTGCCCAACGCGATGGTGGCCACCCTCACCTTTCTACCGTTCATCCTGACCGGTGCCATAACCGGCCTGACGTCACTGGACTTCCTGGGATTTGGCCTACCGTCCGGGTCACCCTCACTGGGTGAGCTGATCGCCCAGGGTAAATCCAACCTCCATGCCCCGTGGCTGGGTATATCGGCGTTTGTGTCCCTGTCCATCATGTTGACGCTGCTGGTGTTTGTCGGTGAAGCCGTCCGTGATGCCTTCGATCCGAGAAAGAACTGATATGTCGCAACTGCTGGAAATCCGGGATCTGTCCATACGTTTTGACGACACCATTCAGGCCGTGGATCGATTGTCGCTGAGTATCGACAATGGTGAAACCGTCGCCCTGGTGGGAGAAAGCGGCTCCGGGAAATCCGTATCCGCCCTGTCCATCCTCCGACTGCTCGACGAACGCCACGCCAGTTATCCCTCAGGTGCGATCCTGTTCCAGGGAGAGGACATGCTGAAGGCCAGCCAGAAACGCCTTCGACAGATCCGCGGACGTCACGTCAGCATGATTTTCCAGGAGCCAATGACCTCGCTCAATCCATTGCACACGGTGGAAAAGCAGATCAGTGAAACCCTGGCACTGCACAAGGGGATGCGTGGCCCACAGGCTCGTGCCCGTTGCGTGGAACTATTGGATTTGGTCGGCATCCCCTCGCCTGAAGAGCGCCTGACGAGCTACCCTCATCAGCTCTCCGGCGGCCAGAAGCAGCGCGTAATGATTGCCATGGCCCTCGCCAACGAGCCGGACCTGCTGATCGCAGACGAGCCGACAACAGCACTCGACGTCACTGTCCAGAAGCAGGTACTGGAATTGTTAAAAGACCTGCAACAAAAGCTGGGCATGGCGATCTTGCTGATCACCCACGACTTGTCCATCGTGCGGCGCTATGCAGACCATGTCGTGGTGATGGAGCAGGGACAACTGATCGAGGAAGCGCCGACAGCGCAGCTGTTTGAAGAGCCACAGCATGCTTATACCCGTCGCTTGCTGGACGCAGAACCACCGGCCTCGCCGTCGGGCACCATGGTCGACAACAAGTCGCTGCTGGACGTGAACAACCTTGATGTGCGCTTCGTTACTCGCAAAAGCCTGTTTGGTCGGCCTCAGTCGTGGTTTCAGGCGGTCGACGACGTCAGTTTCTCGCTCAACGAAGGCGAAACCCTGGGTATCGTTGGTGAAAGCGGAAGTGGCAAGACCACGATCGGCCACGCACTGCTGAAGCTCACTTCCAGTCGCGGCAGTATTCGGCTCAGCGGCGAAGAACTCGGTCCGCTCGACCAGAAGCAGTTCCGGCCATGGCGCAGCCGTATTCAGATTGTGTTCCAGGACCCATTCGGTAGCCTCAGCCCGCGGATGTCAGTCGCCGAGATCGTGCGTGAAGGCCTGGAAATACACGTACCGGCAACACCCGAAGAACAGGACCGAAGGGTCATACAGGCGCTCACCGACGTCGGGCTCGACCCACAGGCCCGTCACCGCTACCCTCATGAGTTCTCCGGCGGTCAGCGCCAACGCATTGCCATCGCCCGGGCGCTGGTGCTGCAGCCAGAACTCATCATTCTGGACGAGCCCACCTCTGCCCTGGACAGGACGGTGCAAAAACAGGTGATTAACCTGCTGCGGGATCTCCAGGACAAATATGGTCTAAGCTATGTGTTTATCAGCCACGATCTGGCCGTGGTCCGGGCACTGAGCCACAAATTGCTGGTACTGAAGAGTGGTCGGGTCGTGGAATACGGCGATGCCGCCGGGATATTCAATACACCAAAGCACGATTACACCCGTGAACTGCTTGGGGCGGCCCTGTTCTACAGCCAATAAAGCGCAATGACAGGCCACGCCCGATTACTACGACCAATTGAGCGTTACCCGCACCGCTGCGGTTCATGGATAATGCCTTAAACTGAAACACAGGGAGAATCGTTATGGGATTACTCAGTGGCAAAAAAGCACTGATTGTCGGCGTTGCAAGCAAACACTCGATCGCTTATGGCATCGCCGAAGCCTTTGCCAAACAAGGCGCCGAGCTGGCATTCACTTACCAGAATGAAAAGCTCAAATCCCGAGTAGAGAAATTCGCCGAAGGCTGGGGCAGTTCGCTGATTTTCCCGTGCGATGTTGCCAGCGATGACGAAATAGAAGCTGTGTTCACCGAACTGGGCAAGCACTGGGACGACATCGACATTATTGTCCACTCTGTCGGTTACGCCCCGGCCAACGAGCTGGATGGCAACTATGTGGACGTCACCACGCGGGAAGGCTTCCGCATCGCCCACGACATCAGCTCCTACAGCTTTGTTGCCCTGGCCCAGGCCGGTCGCAAGATGATGCATGAAAACAGCTCCCTGCTGACCCTCAGCTACCTGGGTGCCGAGAAAGTACTGCAGAACTACAACGTCATGGGACTGGCCAAGGCTTCCCTTGAGGCGAACGTTCGCTATATGGCCGGCAGTCTGGGGCGTGATGGCATCCGGGTCAACGCCATCTCGGCAGGGCCAATCAAGACCCTGGCGGCCTCTGGCATCAAGAGCTTCCGCCGTATGCTGGCCGAGAATGCCAGGCGGGCACCGTTACGCCGCAACGTGACTACCGACGAAGTGGGTAACGCTGCTGCCTTCATGTGTTCTGACATGGCCAGCGGCATTACTGGTGAAATCATGTACGTTGATGCCGGCTTCAACATTACCGGCATGGGCGAGTTGGAAGACTGAAGCTCCCGGTTTTCCCGGCAGGGCTTTCGGGCCTTGCCGGGGCGACTTAACCCTCAGACATCGCCTTTGCGACGGCTTCCACCCACTCCAGATAGGACGTGTCATCCGACTCCAGTATCTGAAGTCCCACCAGCCAACTGGTTTCAGTGCTTGCACGACACCAGACAACCTCCACCATCAGACCAAACGGCTTATTGTCATCCTCCAGACTGACCCAGGCAGGTAAGAGCGCACCCTGGGTTACCGGTTCTGCGGTCGTCAACCGGATACCACGGGCAGAGACATCGCTGGTGCGTGATACCAGAGACCGTCCGGACTGATCCCCCTCGACATCCGGAATCGGTGATTCCAGCTCCAGGGTCACACTTGCGCTCGCAGCCAGCCGGTACTCGGAACGGTTATCCCCAGATTCCGGAGCATCCTCATAGTCGCCAAAACTGTAATCGATATCGCTCATGATCATCTATCCGATAGTGTTTTATCCGGTCAGTTTCGACCGACCCTGATACGGCCAACCACCCGCGACAGAGCGTCATCAAACTCTGCAGAGCTACCAAGTACGCGTACCCGGCCCATCACCACGTGATCCACGAGTTCATCCACCAGGAATTCGCGGCGATTCAGCCCCAGTCGGTCCACAAAAACCAACTTCCGGGAGGCATTGATCCGTACGGCCAGCTTCAGGCGAACGGCATCCTTGTCCTCACCGCTACTTTCCTCGACGATCCAACCACCCAGTTTGATGCCTTCCACCAACTCCCTCGCAGCGGTCTCCCGCTCCTGCAACAGGCGTTGCTGCTCGGCTTCTTCATCAGCGATACGTCGATCTTCTGCCGCTTTCTTCTGCCTTGCGAGTTCAGCCTGCCTGGCGGCTTCCTCCTGTTGGCGCAATTGTTCCGCTTCCGCCTTTTCCCGACGCAAGGTTTCTGCCCGGGCTCTCGCCTCCCTGGCGGCTTCTTCCCGTTGCAACGTCTGGCGTTCAAGCACCACAGATAGCGAGGTAATGGTTTCCGCCAACACCTGACCGAAGGGAGTCAATGGTGGTAATAATCTCAGGGTGCCGCTATCGAGAGCCGTGGAGAACCTTGGCCAGGGCATTAGTCCCAGTTTGACCCCGGCACCATTGGTCCAGAGCGCTTCACAGGTATCCGGTAGCAGAGCAAAGAAATACCGACGTCGCTCCGCGGCGCCCTCACCTTCCACAAACCATTTTCCCAACAACGGCTCAACCTCGGCCTCGGGCGGTGCGGAAAACGACAACCAGGAAGGATCCCAGGAGAATCGGTCGCCTTCCGGCAACGCGGAAACCAGCTCGGGCGTTTCGCCCCTCAGACGATCCACCATAACCGACTGGATTCCTTGCAGGGCCGAGTCATCCAGGGGCTTACCGTTGACGCGGTTCCAGACGTCGCTGATCCGGTCACCAATTTGCTCCCCCACCGTATAGAGGCGGTTCCTGTCCTTGTCGGAAAGCGCCGGATCACCAATCCAGACAAGCCATTCCAACAGTTTGCTGGCATGCCGCCAGTTGTCGCCCTCGGTGCCTTCCTGCCAGACAATCTGCTTGATCAGGGCAAACCAGTGATCAAAGATAAACCGAACCACGGCTTGCGGCAGCTGACGATTCTGGAGGGCCCGGCCCACCAATGCCCTAGCCGTCTGTTCCGACTTTCTTTGACGGGCGGCGCCCTGCTCGGTTTCCAGCAACCGCTGACGTAAACGCTCATTCTGCTGTTCGCGCTTTCCCGCATCCTCTTCCCACTGACGGCAGAATTCGATAACCGGCCCGACGTCCCCGGAATCGAAACAGCCGGACACCGCTATGGTCAGTGAATCCAACTGATCCAGGAGGGCCCTCCCTGAGCGCCCGCCGGAACCACTCCATCCCCTGCAGTCCTGCAGGCTGTCAAGCCAGTGCACGATGGTGTCGTTCAGCGCTCCGGCTCCCTCAAGGTTCATTCGCCAGGCGAGAAAGAACCGAAGGCGGGCAATTCGCAGGGCCAGTTCGGGATGGAGGCCGCTGGTCTTGAGAAACACATCCATGATTCGGTCCGCCACATAGGCGGAATTGATCTGCCTGACCGACCAGGTCAAGGATACCGAGCGGATAACGCGGGTCACGGGCTCATCCCGCTGCTCCGTCCAGCAGGACAGCAACAATGGGCGCCAGTCGCTGGCTGCGTCTGCAGCAACCTTTCCCGCAGGATAGGGAAGATCGGGTACACGAATGCCTGAAAGCACGTCCCCAATCCTCTTTACCACCTGTTTCCGGGACAGTACTTTGCGCTTTTTCTGCGTGCTCTGCTGCATCCGTTCCCCGCGCGTTAGAAGCGTTGAAAAGGTTCATCAAATAACGCAGTATAACCAACTCGCCGGGGTTTACCGCAACTAAGCGCCGGCCAGTCATGTTTTATGCGACGGGGATAACAACAGAATGTCGGGCACCAAACTAGAGAATCTGAATGTGGCGAGTCAGGAACCTTTGATTACCCCTGAAGCGCTCAAGCAGGAGATGCCGCTTTCCGGCAAGGCCGCGGAAACTGTGGAAAAAGGCCGCCAGGCCATCTATGACATCATGGACGGCAAGGACCATCGCCTGTTTGTGGTGGTGGGCCCCTGCTCCATTCATGATGTCGAAGCTGCCCGGGAATACGCCGCCAGGCTGAAGAAGCTGGCAGAAGAAGTCAGCGATACCCTGCTGATCGTCATGCGGGTGTATTTCGAGAAGCCTCGCACCACCGTTGGCTGGAAAGGGTTGATTAACGACCCCCACCTCAACGACACCTTCGACATTGAACAGGGCCTGCACATCGGCCGTCGTCTGCTCCTGGATATCTCCGAGTTGGGACTGCCCACGGCGACAGAAGCATTGGATCCTATCTCCCCGCAATACCTGCAGGATACAATCTCCTGGTCCGCTATTGGCGCGCGCACCACAGAATCTCAGACTCACCGGGAAATGAGCAGTGGCCTGTCCATGGCCATTGGCTTCAAGAACGGTACCGATGGCAGCCTGGACGTTGCAGTTAATGCCATGAAGTCGGTCTCTCACCCTCACAGCTTCCTCGGCATTGACCAGCAGGGCAAAGTCGCGGTTATCCGTACCCGGGGTAACAATTACGGCCACGTGGTTCTGCGTGGCGGCGGTGGCAAACCCAACTATGACTCAGTCAACGTTGCCCTGTGTGAACAGGCGCTGGAGAAATCCAAACTCCGTCAGTCGATCATGGTTGACTGCAGCCACGCCAATTCCAGCAAGGACCCGGCCATACAGCCTCTGGTATTGCAGGACATCACCCATCAGATCGTTGAGGGCAACCAGTCCATCCAGGGTTTGATGGTGGAAAGCAACCTGAACTGGGGCAATCAGTCGATTCCTGAAAACCTGGCCGACCTTAAATACGGTGTGTCCGTGACGGACGCCTGTATTGACTGGGAGACCACTGAAAAAGCCCTGCGTGACATGCGGGAGAAACTGAAGGACGTTCTGCCGAAGCGTCGGGGCTGATTTCAGCCCCCGATCCAGTCGAGCCTGCTTCTCAAGGTCACCACGTTGCCGATGATGACCAATGTGGGGGCAGGCACCGCATTCCTCTCCACCCTTTCCACGATGTTTGTCAGGTCCCCGGTCACAACCTGCTGGTGGGGCGTTGTCCCTCTTGAAACGAGCGCCACCGGCATCTCCGGAGACATACCGTGGGCAACCAGTTGCTGGCAGATAATCGGTAGCCCGACCAGGCCCATGTAGAACACCAGGGTCTGGTTGTTCTGGACGAAATCCTTCCAAGGCAGGTCGCAGGTGTCATTCTTCAGGTGGCCGGTGACAAACCGAACTGACTGGGCGTGGTCCCGGTGCGTAAGCGGAATGCCGGCGTAGGCGGCGCATCCGGAAGCAGCGGTAATGCCGGGCACCACCTGGAAGCGCACACCGGCCGCCGCGAGGGTTTCAATCTCCTCGCCGCCACGGCCAAAAATAAAGGGATCACCACCCTTGAGCCGTACCACTTTGCGTCCCTTGCGGGCGAGTTCCACCAGGCGGCTGTTGATCTGATCCTGGGGCAAGGTGTGGTTAGCACGCTGCTTGCCCACATGAATACGCTCGGCGGATTCAGGAATAAGTGACAGGATTTCCGGCGACACCAGGCGGTCGTACAACACCACTTCCGCTGACTGGATCAGGCGCCACGCCTTCAATGTCAGTAACTCCGGATCACCGGGGCCGGCACCCACGAGTGCAACCTCCCCTTCGGAGCTATTCGGATTTTCCGTTACCGGATTCTTGTGGTACCGAACTGGTGCAGGCTTTGCACCAACGCCCTTCCATGGTGCATCGTCGAGTCTGTCACTCATTGTATTCTGTCTACGCCTCCCATATACGGTTTCAGGACCTCGGGAACCAGGATGCTGCCGTCTTCCTGTTGATAATTCTCCATCACCGCAATCAGTGCGCGGCCAACGGCAAGCCCGGATCCGTTCAAGGTATGAACGGGCTCCGGCTTATTGGTTTCCGGGTTACGCCAGCGTGCATGCATGCGCCGTGCCTGAAAATCCCTGGCGTTGGAACAGGAAGATATTTCGCGATATTTGTCCTGGCCCGGTAACCAGACTTCGATGTCATAAGTACGGGCGGCCGCAAACCCCATGTCGCCGCCACAGAGGTCAACCAACCGGTACGGTAGTTCGAGGAGCTGCAGTACCTTTTCGGCGTGCCCGGTCAGCGCCTCGAGCGCCGCTTCGGAGTCCTCCGGGCGAACGACCTGCACCAGCTCCACCTTGTCAAACTGGTGCTGGCGGATCATACCGCGGGTATCACGGCCGTAAGAGCCGGCTTCACTACGGAAACAGGGAGTGTGGCAGACCAGCTTCAGGGGCAGTTCTGCTGCATCAAGAATGGTGTTGCTAACCAGGTTGGTGGCCGGAACCTCCGCCGTGGGAATCAGGTAAAGAGGCTTCTCCCCGTCCATGCGGAAAAGGTCTTCCTCAAACTTGGGAAGCTGGCCCGTCCCAAAGAGCGTGTCTGCGTTGACCAGGTACGGCACGTAGGCTTCCGTATACGCATGCTCGTCTGTGTGGAGGTTGATCATGAACTGGGCAAGCGCCCGATGCAGGCGGGCAACCGGGCCGCGCATCACAGCAAAACGGGAATGAGCCAGACGAGTGGCGGTCTCGAAGTCCAGGCCACCAAGGGCTTCGCCCAGGGCAACGTGGTCCTTTGGTTCAAAATCAAAGTGTTTGGGGGTGCCCCAGCGACGCACCTCAACGTTATCGTCTTCGCTTTCTCCGGCCGGCACGGTGTCGTCGGGCAGGTTCGGTATGCTGGCGAGGAAGTCGTTCAATTCCTCCTGTAACACCCGCAACTCGTCTTCCGCTTCTGACTTCTGTTTCTTCAGGTCTTCCACTTCGTCCAGTAATGGCTGTATGTCTTCACCGGCCGCCTTGGCCTTGCCAATGGATTTGGACCGGCGGTTCTGCTCGCCCTGCAGAGTTTCCGTTTTCACCTGGATCGCGCGACGGCGCTCCTCGAGCTGATCGAATGTGGCTTTGTCAAAGGTGTACCCCTTGATAGCAAGGCGACGGGCGATCTCTTCAGTCTGGGTGCGGACACGTTTGGGATCGAGCATGATTATCCTGTTTCTGTTGTTCACGATTGACTGGGCATTATACCTGCGCGGCCGGCTATGACCACAGCGGGCGAAAGCGGCTGGCGGATTTCAGCGTTGCGGGTAACGTTTGCGGTCGCTGTTGCGGTTCCAGTCGTCGAGCCGGCCACGCTTTTCGGCGAGTTTGATTTCCAGGCCCCGATGGACTGGCTCATAGTAACGGCGCTGGTGAATGGCCTCGGGGAGATAGGATTCTCCGGCGGCGAATGCTTCCGGCTCGTCATGGGCATAACGGTATTCGTCACCGTGCCCCATGGACTTCAACAGTTTGGTGGGGGCGTTGCGCAGGTGAACGGGCACCTCATAGTCCGGGTCATTGCGGATATCGGCCATACACTGGTTAAAGGCGGAATAGACCGCGTTACTCTTGGGCGAAAGGGCAAGATAGGTAACTGCCTGAGCGAGCGCCAGTTCGCCCTCGGGGGAACCCAGTCGCTCCTGGGCCTCCCAGGCGTCCATGGCAATCTGCAGCGCCCTCGGGTCGGCATTGCCTATGTCCTCGCTGGCAATTCGCGCCAGACGCCGGGCCACATACAACGGATCACAACCGCCATCCAGCATGCGACATAGCCAGTACAGGGAGCCATCGGGGTCGGAGCCCCGCACAGACTTGTGAAGTGCCGATATCTGGTCGTAGAAGACATCGCCGCCTTTATCGAACCGCCTCAGGCTGGTTTGCAGCACCTGTTCCAGATGATCGGAGGTAATTCTGGCGGCACCGTCTTCATCAGGCTCTGCAAGATCCGTTGCCACTTCCAGAATATTCAGCGCACGCCTGCCATCGCCGCCCGATGCGGTTGCCATCAGCTCCAGGACGCTCTTTTCCACGGTGAATCGCCCTGCCAGCCCCTCTGGTGAAGACAGTGACCGCCCAAGCAGTTCCAGAATGTCGGTTTCTTCAAGGTTCTTCAGTACGTAGACGCGGGTACGGGAGAGCAACGCACTGTTCAGTTCAAAGGAAGGGTTCTCGGTGGTGGCACCGACAAAGATGAAAGTACCGTCTTCAATGTGAGGAAGAAACGCATCCTGCTGGCTTTTATTGAAACGGTGAACTTCATCGACAAACAGCAGGGTGTCGCGCCCTTCGCTGCGCTTGCGGTCTTTCGCCCGCTCAACAATGAGACGGATATCCTTTACACCGCTGAGAACGGCCGAAACGGTCTCAAAGCTGAGATCACTGAGGTTGGCCAGCAGGCGGGCGAAGGTGGTCTTACCGACACCCGGAGGGCCCCACAGGATCATGGAGTGGAGCTGTCCCTGCTCAACCGCCCTGCGGAGCGGCTTGCCCTCGCCCACCAGATGTGACTGGCCGACGTATTCATCAAGGCTCGCCGGGCGCATTCGCGCAGCCAGCGGGCGGAAACCCTGCTGTTCCGCGAACAGGCTATCCTGCATCAGGCCCCGTCCCGGATCACATCCACGCTGTCAGGGTAATTCAGGGTAAACGCATTGTCCTCCACCGGGGCGTTCAGGCGAATGTCCTCGAAACTGAGAACGCTGAGCTGCGCCAGTGAATCCTGCATGCGCATTTCCTGCAGCTCACCGTTATGGAAGGTCAGCCTCAGGGATACGAACAGGGAATCCTCGCTTCGCGGTTCCAGGGTGAACTCACGGATATTCTCCCCAGGAGAGCGGGAGGACACGCGATAGGTCTCATTGAGGTTATCAACCTCACCACTCAAAAGAAGCGCTGGTGTTGTCTGTACACGCTCGTCCAGGCTGTGGATGGTGACCTGTTCCAGGTCCGGATCGTAGACTTCCACGGTTTCACCATTACTGACGACGAACTGTGAATGGGGTTCACGAGTTTCCCAGTAGAACAACCCAGGACGCTTGGCCTTCAGGGAACCACGGCTCTCCTGAACGCGATTGCCGTTTTCGTTAACCACGATCTGAATAAAATCAGACTGGAAGGATTCGTAATTCTTGAGCAGCGCAGACAGATCCGCTGCGGCCTTTGCACTGGTATCTTCCGCCATGGCCGGCGTGATCACCGATATCAGGGCCGAAAACGCGGTGACCAACCAAAGGGCTTTTGCTGAAACTCTCATGAATCGCTACTCCTAATCTCTCGGTGGCGGTGGTGCCAGAACTTCACGGGCGCCATTATGCCCGGCTGCGCTGACCACACCGGATGCTTCCATGGCGTCGACCAGGTTCGCGGCCCGGTTATAGCCGATCTTGAATTTACGTTGTACGGATGAAATTGACACCCGCCTGCCCTCAGTAACAAAGGCTACTGCCTCGTCGAACAGAGCATCCCCCTCACTGTCACCGCCGCCTTCACTCAGGTTAGGCACGCCAGGCAGGTTCTCGCCTTCGGCCCCGTTCAGTACATCGTCCACATAAACGGGCTCTCCACGTGCTTTCCAGGCGCTGACAACCCGGTGAACTTCGTCGTCGTCTACGAAGGCACCATGCACCCGTACCGGCAGTCCAGAGCCCGGGGGCAGGTAGAGCATGTCACCATGCCCCAACAACTGTTCCGCCCCACCCTGGTCCAGTACCGTGCGGGAATCGATCTTGGACGATACCTGGAAGGACATCCGCGTCGGAATGTTGGCCTTGATCAGGCCCGTGATAACGTCCACAGACGGCCGTTGCGTAGCCAGGATCAGATGAATGCCGGCGGCACGGGCTTTCTGGGCGATCCGCGCAATGAGCTCCTCGACCTTCTTGCCAACGATCATCATCATGTCGGCAAATTCGTCAATGACCACCACGATGAACGGAAGGGTTTCCAGTTCCGGGCGTTCCTGCTCGTCATCCGCCAGGTACTCATCCGGCTTCCACGTTGGGTCCAGCAGTGGCTCACCCGCGGCGGCTGCATCCTTAACCTTGCGGTTGTAGCCGGCCAGGTTGCGTACACCCAGGCTCGCCAACAGCCGATACCGGCGCTCCATTTCCGCTACACACCAACGCAGCGCGTTGGCCGCGTCTTTCATATCGGTGACCACCGGCGCCAACAGATGCGGAATACCATCATAGATGCTCAATTCAAGCATCTTGGGGTCGACCATGATGAAACGAACTTCTTCGGGAGTGGCTTTCAACAGCATGCTCAGTATCATGGCGTTGACGCCCACCGACTTGCCGGAACCGGTTGTGCCGGCCACCAGCAGGTGCGGCATCTTCGCCAGATTGGCCACCATCGGGTTACCGCCGATGTCGTTACCCAACGCCAGGGTCAAGGCAGACGATGAGTCCTGGAACACCCGGGCGTTCAACACCTCACTGAGCCGGACCATTTCCCGCTCTTCGTTCGGTATCTCGATACCCACCACGGACTTGCCCGGAATCACCTCAACCACGCGAACACTGAGGACCGCCAGGGAACGGGCAAGATCCTTCGCCAGGTTGGAAATCTTGCTGACCTTGACGCCTGGCGCGGGTTTAATCTCAAACCGGGTAATAACCGGCCCGGGGTTAACCTCGACCACTTCCACGGAAACGCCGAAATCCGCGAGCTTTTCTTCCAGCAACCGCGACATGTGTTGAAGCGACTCCTCGGAATAGCCCCTTTCCTTGTGCTCCTCCGGTGGGTCCAGCAGGGTTATGGGCGGAATGGTGCTTTCAATATCTTCCAGCAACGACGCCTGTTTGCTCTTGGCGCCATTGGTGCTGCCGGCGGACTGATCATCCCGCTTGAACGGGGATATCTTCAGGGATTTCCCGGGCGGCTTGGAATTCCCCTTTGGCGACGGTTTGGCCACCGGTGTCGTGTCATCCTGGGAGCTGAAGCTTTCCAGCCGAGCGGGTTCGGCATCATCAACTGGCAGTACGCCTTCCAGGCCCGGTTCTTTTCGCTCTGGGCGTGATGCAGGTGCCTTGACCTTTTCAGCACGCGGACCCAGGCCCAACAGGCGCCGCCACCAGGAGTTGCCTGCCGCCGGGGTTTTCTGGGTTGCCACCCTGTCCCGCACCGTGGGCGGCTCCGCTGGTTTCTTCGCGGGTTCGGGTGCAGCCGGGGCTTTTGCTGCCGGTTTGGGCTTTTCCTTGTCGGAAGAGGAGAAAAGGTTTTTGATGGCATTACCGATACGGAGCGTCAGATTGCCAACCTGATCCATCAGCCAGAACCAGGACATCCCCGTACTGACCGTCAGTGCAAACAGGAAAATCGCAATGAGCAGCAGCGTCGTGGCCGGCAGGTTAAAGAAGCGCACCATGGCCTCAGACACCGCGGAGCCCAGCACACCGCCCGACGTTACCCCAAGACCGAACACAGAATAGAGCGACAGTAGGCTTGTCGCCGACAGCAAGATCAACAGGAAACCGCCAAAACGTAGCAGAAACAGCGGCATGTGCATGTCGATAGGATCGTTCCGGCGGCGAATCAACATCAACGCATAGCCGGCGATCATTACGGGAAACAGAAAGGCGACATGGCCGAAAAAGTCACGTAGTAGACTGGCCAACCAGGCGCCCGTTCGGCCTGCGTAATTCTGCACACTGGTGTCGTGGCCAATGCTGGCCCAACCAGGATCCGAAGGGCTGAAGGTAACCAGCGCCATTCCCAGATAAATGCACAGTGCGATCAGGGCGATCACCGCTCCTTCCCTGGCCCCCTGGGCCAGGAAGCGACGGAACCGCTCCTGTTTTTCGGTCAACTCACCGGATTTTTTCGCTTTTACGCTCTCAGCCATGAATGCTCAGACAGTTCCCTGACGGTAATTTTCAAGAGCCTCAAACCCGCGTTGCAGATCGGTTTTGAGGTCCTCAACAGCTTCGATACCCACCGAGATCCGTACCAGATTTTCGGTAATACCCGCCTGAACCTTGTCTTCCGGAGACAGGCGACCGTGCGTGGTTGTGGCCGGATGGGTAATCGTGGTTTTGACGTCACCAAGATTGGCGGTAATGGAGATCATTCGCGTCGCATCGATGAACGCCCAGGCCTCTTCCCGACCACCTTTCACGGTAAAGGAAAGGACTCCACCAAACCCGCTTTGCTGACGCTTCGCCAATTCATGCTGTGGATGATCGGGCAAACCGGCATAGAATACATGATCCACCGCGCCCTGCCCTTCAAGCCATGTCGCCAACTCTAACGCATTGTCACAATGGGCGCGCATACGGATTGGTAAGGTTTCCAGACCCTTGAGGAAAACCCACGCGTTGAATGGGCTCAGGGTGGGACCGGCAGAACGAAGGAAGCCGTAGACCTCCTCCATCAGTGTGTTGGGACCAATAACGACACCACCGACACATCGGCCCTGGCCATCCAGATACTTGGTGGCAGAGTGAATGATAACATCGGCGCCATGCTCAAATGGGCGCTGCAGCACGGGTGTACAGAAACAGTTGTCCACGACGAACAAGGCGTCATTCGCCCGGGCCAACCCGGACAGTGCCTCCATGTCGGCGACTTCGCACAACGGGTTCGTTGGCGTTTCGATGAACAGCATCCGGGTTTCAGGGCGCACCGCAGCCTGCCATTGCGACATATCCGTCAGGCCCACAAAGGTGGTGTCCACACCAAACTTCGCCAGGTACTTCTGAAAAAGCACATTGGTGGTGCCAAACACGCCCCGCGAGCAAATCACGTGATCACCCGCTTTCAGCAGCGCCATGCAGGTCGCCAGGATGGCCGCCATGCCGGACGACGTCGCTACAGCACGCTCTCCGCCTTCCATCGCCGCAATACGGGATTCAAACGCCTGTACCGTGGGATTGGTAAAACGGGAATAGATATTGCCCGGCTCCTCACCACCAAACCGGGCCGCTGCCTGTGCGGCACTGCCATAAACGAAGCTCGACGTTGGGAAAATTGCGTCGCTATGCTCCAGTTGGCCGGTGCGAATCTGACCGGCACGGACCGCGAGAGTGTCCACCGACATGCCCTCAAGATCCGACTCGGGGATCAGAACATGTTCTTCGCGGCGATAGGTCATGACAAACTCCTGTTTATGGCCATGCTGGGTCAGTCTTCGTCGTTATACAGATCAATAATGCCGTTGTCGGAGGAATCCCCGGCACCGGCTTGGGACATGTTCTCGTCATTGCGGGCCGCCTCCAGTTTATTGAGATAGGCTGCGTCCACATCACCAGTAACGTAATTGCCGGTAAAGACGGAACACTCCCACCCCTCGATCTCCGGATTAACGTCATTCACACAGGTAATGAGATCATCCAGATCCTGGTACAGCAACCAGTCCGCGCCGATGAGCTCGCCAATCTCCTGAACACTTCGGTCGTGGGCGATCAACTCGTTCACCGACGGCATATCAATGCCGTAGACATTGGGGTAACGAACCGGGGGCGCTGCTGACGCGAAGTAAACCTTACGGGCACCGGCATCTCTGGCCATCTGCACGATTTCCTTGCAGGTGGTTCCCCGTACAATGGAATCGTCCACCAGCATGACGTTCTTGCCCCGGAACTCGAGATCGATCGGGTTCAGCTTCTGGCGCACGGACTTCTTCCGCATCTTCTGGCCCGGCATGATAAAGGTACGGCCGATATAGCGATTCTTGATAAAGCCTTCACGGAACTTCACCCCCAGCCGATGCGCCATCTGCATCGCAGAGGTGCGACTGGTATCCGGTATCGGCATCACCACATCGATATCATGGTCCGGACGCTCCCGCAGCACCTTCTCCGCCAGAGTTTCCCCCATCCGCAGCCGCGCCTTGTAGACCGATACCTTGTCGATAATGGAATCTGGCCGCGCAAAATACACGTGCTCGAATATACAGGGGTAAAGGTGGGCTTCCTCAGCGCACTGCTGGGTATAAAGCGTGCCATCGGTTTCAATGTACACCGCCTCACCCGGCGCGATGTCCCGCACCAGTTTGAAGCCCGCGGCACTCAGCGCCACGCTCTCGGAGGCAATCATGTACTCCTCACCCTCTTCGGTCTTGCGCACGCCATAACAGGCCGGGCGAATGCCGTTGGGGTCTCGGAAACCGACGATGCCATATCCAGTGATCATGGCTATGACCGCATAGGCGCCGCGGCAGCGTTTGTGCACGGCCCGAACAGCCGCAAAAATTTCTTCCTTGGTCGGGTCGAGTTTGCCCAGTTTCTGAAGCTCATGGGCAAACACGTTCAACAGGACTTCGGAATCAGAGTTGGTGTTGATGTGGCGGAGATCGGTGCGAAACAGATCACGGCTAAGGTCGTCGGCGTTGGTCAGGTTGCCGTTATGGGCCAGGGTAATGCCGTAGGGGCTGTTGACGTAAAACGGCTGCGCTTCCGCCGAGCTTGAACTGCCCGCCGTGGGATACCGAACATGGCCGATACCAACATTACCCACCAGGCGGCGCATGTGACGGGTACGAAATACATCCCGCACCAGGCCGTTGTCCTTGCGCAGGTAAAAACGCTCATCCTGAAAGGTAACAATTCCCGCCGCATCCTGGCCCCGGTGTTGTAATACGGTCAGCGCATCGTAAAGCGTCTGATTCACGTTGGAAGTACTGACTATGCCGACAATGCCACACATGGATACGGTAATCTCCGAAGCGTTAATACTGAATGTTAGCGGGACGCGGAAGCGGGTTCCACGTTATCTTCCTGCTGAGAACCGGAGGGGTTATCCATTTCCCCGCCTGCCGGCCCGAGAAAGCGGGCAAATTCGTCTCCGAGGGTTCTTCTTGACCAATCTTCCACCACGGCCAGACGGTCTATCATGATGGACGTACGCCACCAGGTGTCCTGTGCCAGCGGCGTATAGCGGGTAAGTGCAATCCCGACAATCACCACCACAACGCCCCGTAACAGGCCGAATCCCATACCGAGCACTCTGTCAGTGGCGGAAAGCCCGGTCGCCCTGACCAGATGGCCGATCATGTTATTGATTATGGCACCAACAATAAGGGTACCAAAGAACAGGATCGCGAAGGCAGCGACAAGCCGCACAAGCGGCGTTTCAACGGTGCTCTCGAGGAGAGATTGCATCTGGGGATGGAATGTCCGGGCAAGGATAAACGCCCCCACCCACGTGATCAGCGAGAGCGCCTCTTTCACAAAGCCACGCTTCAGGCTGATTAGGGTGGAAACAGTTATCAGGGCAATGATGACCCAGTCGATCCAGATCAGCGCATCCATGGAAAACCCGGTGAAAATAAGGAAGCGCGAATTCTATCAGGAAACGTCACCCGACCAAACCGCCCTGTGCGCATAAGTGACCGGAGAAGCCCGGGTTATTTGTCGCCGGAGGTCACCAGGCTGTTGAGACCAAAGGCTTTGTCGAGCGCCTGTTTTGCTCTTTCAGCTTCCGCCTTTTCCGCGAAAGGACCACTAAAGACACGGGTCAGCTCGGTGTCACCGCGTGTCACCTGCTGCAGGTGGGAGTTGTAACCCTTGTCACGAACCTTGTCACGCAACCGCCTGGCGTTATCACCACTGCCAAAACTGCCCAACTGGACAACCCACGCGCCTTCCAGCGAGCGGGTATACTCCGCTGAATCCGTCTCAGTGGCCGGATCAGCGGAGCCGGTGTTGGCGGATGACGACGGCTCTTCAGATGGCGCTGGCTCTGGAGGATTCTGAGGTTCTTCGACGGCATTGGCGACAGGTTGAGGCTCTGTACCCGCCATGTCGGTATCGGGTATTGGTTGGTCGTTTGACGGCTGGGGGGCCGAGTCCGGCTCGCCAGCCGCATCGCTTTCCTCAAGCCGGTACGCCGGGGCATCGGAAAGTTCTGGCTCGGGTGCATCCACTTCGGGGAACGGCGGTTCTTCCGGGATCTTGATTGTGGTGGATTCGCGCTCGGAATGTGGTTCATCGAACATCATCGGCACAAAGATTACGGCAAGTGACACCAGCACGAGAGCCCCGATGATTCTTTGTTTCAGTCCGTCCACGTTAGGTTGTCCCCTGTTTGTTCCTGCCCCGCCATCATTGACGACTTTCTGTGCCCGATACTAACCGCCCAATGCTGAGAACTCAAAGCTTCGACGACGGAATGAAGGATATTTAAGGCGCCGTTTTCCCCAGGGACACCCTGGCCTGCGCTACCGTGTAGAAGGAGCCGAATATCACCACCATATCCTCCGGACCGGCGCCACCCAGAGCTTCCTCCACGGCCGCTGAGACCGAGACGGAAACTGTGGCTGCAGGCAGCCGAAGCAGACCACCTATTCGGTCAACCAGCTCAGGACCGGACAACCCACGATGAACGTCCAGACCAGCCAGGTGCCACTCGTCGACTACCGGAGCCATTGCGCCCGCTACCCCTTCCACATCCTTGTCTTCGAGGGCGGCGTAGACAGCAATAACACGCCCGGCCCCGGGCTCCCGCCGCCCGATTCGAGCCGCCAGCCAGTTGGCGGCGTGGGGATTATGGCCGACATCAACCACCACCCGAGGTTGCTGCTGCAAGACTTCATAGCGACCCGGCAACGTCAGCCGGGCGATAACCTGCTCAATGGCACTGGGCGCCAATTCCGGCGCCAACTGTCTGACAGCAACGACTGCTGCGGCCAGACTGTGGACGGGAAGCCCGTTGTCTGGAAGCAATACCCGGTCGCCGTAGCGAGGCTGCTCCAGCCAAAGACTGCCAGCTGGTGCTATGCCTGGGTCGCACGGCACCAATTGATACGTCTCTCCAGGCCTTTCCAGCTGGACCTTCTGGGCGGCCGCCTGCTGCAATACCGACTCAGGTGGATCGATATCGGCGTAGACAGCGGGTATGCCGGGGCGAAGGATGCCCGCTTTCTCAAAACCGATGACCTCACGGTTGTCTCCGAGAAAGGCAACGTGATCGATATCAACGGAGGTAATAATGGCCAGATCCGGATCCAGAACGTTGACCGCATCCAGGCGCCCGCCCAGCCCAACTTCAAGAACCCAGTCCTCGACACCCGCTTCCAGGAACAGTACAAAAGCAGCGAGGGTTCCAAACTCGAAATACGTCAGCGTGGTATCACGGCGAGCTTCCTCCACCCGGGAAAACGCACGGACCAACTGGTCATCGCCAACATCCGCCCCGTTGATCCTTACCCGCTCGTTATAGTTCTGGAGGTGGGGAGAGGTATAGGCCCCGGTCGACCGCCCCGATGCCATTAACAGCTTCTCAAGTGCCGCTACCGCACTGCCTTTTCCATTGGTACCTGCGATGGTGATGATTCGCCCGGCCGGATTGCGGCGAAACAGGCGTCGCAACACCAGCAGCACTCGGTCGAGGCCAAGGTCGATTTCAGAAGGGTGGATCGATTCGAGGTAACCAAGCCACTGGTCAAGCGTGGCTTTATCGCCCGGGACAGCATTGCCCCGGGCGACAGGGCTATTCTGCGGGGGCATCGGTTTCCGGTCGCTCCGACACTTCGAACTCGATGGGCGCTTCCGTGGCCGGCTTATCCAGATCGGTAAACTTGGCCAACAAGGCAGCAATGCGCTCACGCATCTGATGCCGATGAAGAATCATGTCGATGGCGCCATGCTCCAGCAGGAACTCGCTGCGCTGGAAACCTTCGGGCAGCTTTTCACGAACAGTTTGCTCGATAACACGAGGACCGGCGAAACCGATCAGCGCATAAGGTTCCGCAATGTTCAGATCGCCCAGCATGGCAAGACTTGCGGAAACGCCACCGAATACCGGGTCGGTCAAGACCGAGATATAGGGAATGCCCTCCTGCTTCATGCGCTCAAGCACGGCGGCCGTCTTGGACATCTGCATCAGCGACAGGATTGCCTCCTGCATCCGTGCGCCACCGCTGGCAGAGAAACACACCAATGGAATCCGCTCTTCCAGGCACACATTGGCCGCCTGAACGAACTTTTCACCCACGACCTGCCCCATGGAGCCGCCAAGGAAGTTGAATTCAAAGGCCACCGCAACCAGCGGAATATCCAGGCAGGAGCCACGCATGGCAACCAAGGCATCTTTCTCGCCAGTGGCTTTCTGGTTCTGGCTCAGGCGATCCTTGTAACGCTTGCTGTCCTTGAACTTCAGGCGGTCCCAAGGTTCCAGATCAGCCGCGATCTCCTGGCGGCCGTCGGCGTCCAGGAAAACATCCAGACGACGGCGGGCAGTTATCCTCAGGTGATGCTGGCACTTGGGGCACACGTCCAGATTCTTATCCAGCTCCGGCTTGTACAAAAACGCCCCGCACTTGGGGCATTTCTTCCACAGACCTTCAGGAACACCGGTCCGTTGTTTGGATTCCGAGCGGATCTTGCTCGGCATGATCTTGTCCAGCCAGTTACTCATGATCTCATCCTGTCCTTTGATGCCTGCGGGAACCCGACTGTCACGAAGCCAGGCTGTCCAGTGCTTCTCGCATCGGGTGGAGCAGATCCGACAATGCCCGTTTGAGCTGATCAGGATCCGCCTGATTTCGGGCTATTGTATCGACCAGTACACTGCCGACAATTACACCATCGGATACCCGACCGACCGCTGCCGCTGTTGCAGCGTCACGAATACCAAATCCAACACCCACCGGAAGCGCAGTCAGTTCGTGAATATGGGACACCTTCGAGGCCACTTCATCCACATCGATCTTACCGGCGCCCGTAACACCCTTGAATGAAACATAGTACACATAGCCCGAACTGTGCTCACTGATTGCACGAATTCGGTCGTCCGTCGTGGTTGGTGCCAACAGAAAAATCGCATCAAGGTTCCGGGCCGTGAACAATGGCGCCACTTCGTCCGCCTCTTCCGGCGGCAAATCCACCGTCAGGATACCGTCAACCCCGGCATCAACAGCCGCGTCAGCGAATTTCTCCTGACCCATGGCCTCCATCGGGTTGAGGTAACCCATCAGCACGACCGGTGTGGCATTGTCTTTCTCACGGAACGTTTTCACCATTCCCAGCACCTGACGCAATGACGTCCCGTGCACCAACGCTCTCTCACACGCCTGTTGAATCACCGGGCCGTCCGCCATTGGGTCGGAAAACGGTACGCCCAGTTCGATGATATCAGCACCCGCCGACACCAAAGTGTGCATCAGGTCAACGGTCAGATCCGGATGTGGATCGCCAGCGGTAATGTACGGAATCAGCGCCTTGCGACCCTGCCCTTTCAGGGCTTTCAGCACCCCTTCGATTCGACTCATGCCTGCTCCTGTGATTATTCCTGCACTGCAGTCCGTACCAGCCCGGCGACCTGCCGTCAGATACCGGGCAACTGCTTAAACTTCTATGCCATCCAGTTGAGCGATGGTGTGTATGTCCTTGTCACCGCGACCGGAGACGTTGATCACCACCATCTGGTCCTTATCCATCGTAGCGGCCAGCTTGATAGCGTAGGCCACCGCATGGGCGGTCTCAAGCGCGGGCATAATACCCTCCACCCGTGTCAGCTTCCGGAAGCCATCCAGAGCTTCATCGTCGGTCACCGACACGTAGTGGGCCCGGCCAATGTCCTTGAGCCAGCTGTGCTCAGGCCCGACGCCCGGGTAATCAAGGCCGGCACTGACCGAATGGGTGCCCGCGATCTGGCCATTCTCGTCTTCCATCAGGTACGTCCGGTTACCGTGAAGCACACCCGGACGTCCCGCGCTCAGCGGCGCCGCATGTTTTCCGGTCTCAATACCCAGGCCACCGGCTTCCACACCGTACATCTCCACACTCTCGTCGGTCAGGAACGGATAGAACATGCCGATGGCGTTGGAACCACCACCGACACAGGCCACCAGCGCATCCGGCAGTTTACCCGCCTGGGCCAGGGACTGTTCGCGGGTTTCTCGCCCGATGACTGACTGGAAATCACGCACCAGCAGTGGATAAGGGTGAGGCCCGGCAACCGTACCAATGATGTAGAAGGTGTCGTCAACGTTCGCCACCCAGTCACGCATCGCGTCGTTCATGGCGTCCTTGAGTGTGCGCGTTCCGCTCTGAACGGAGTGAACCTCAGCGCCAAGCAGTTTCATCCGGTAAACGTTCAGGGACTGTCGCTTTACATCCTCGGCGCCCATGAACACGTGGCACTCAAGGCCCAGGCGCGCGCACACGGTCGCTGTAGCAACGCCATGCTGCCCGGCACCCGTTTCCGCAATGACCCGTTTTTTACCCAGGAAACTCGCGAGCAGTGCCTGACCGATGGTGTTATTTACCTTGTGCGCGCCCGTGTGGTTAAGATCTTCACGCTTCAGCCAGATTTGTGCACCACCGGTTTCCCGGCTCAGTCTTTCAGCAAAGTACAGCGGGCTGGGCCGGCCAACATAATGCGCCAGATCCCGATCAAACTCCGCCTGGAACTCCGGATCGTCCTTTAGTCTTTTGTACTCACGCTCCAGGGTCATCAGCGAATCAAACAGGGTTTCGGAGACAAATCTTCCGCCGTAAGCACCAAAGTGACCCCGTGCATCCGGAAGCGCCTTGAGCATTTCTTCAGTCAGTTTCATCGACACGGTGAACCTCGTTTATAAAATCAGTGATCTTTTCGTCGTCTTTGATGCCTTTGCTGCTTTCCACACCACCACTGACATCGACGGCCCAGGGGCGCACCTGCGCAACAGCGCGGGATACATTATCAGAAGCCAGGCCGCCGGCCAATATGAGAGGCAATGGGCGCGTGGACGGTATCAATGACCAGTTAAAGGACTGTCCGGTACCGCCGTATTTCTTCGGGTCCCATGCATCCACCAGCAGGCCGCTGGCGTTACGGTAATGCTCAAAGGCATGTTCGATATCATCAGTTTCGCGCACCCGCACGGCTTTGATCCAGCGAACACCGAAACTGTTGCAAAATTCCGGAGATTCATCGCCATGAAACTGGAGAAGCCCCAGCGGCACCTGTGACAGCACCTCCCGGACGTATGACGCTTCGGGGTTAACAAACAGCCCCGTTGCCGCTACAAAGGGAGGAACCGCATCCACCAGCTCCCTGGCGGCATCAGGTGTCACATACCTTGGGCTGGGCTCGTAGAATACAAAGCCCAGGGCATCCGCTCCAGCGTTGGCAGCGGCAATAACGTCCTGCTTTCGGGTGATACCACAGATCTTGACCCGGGTTCTCATAAGCCGTCTATCGCTGTTTTCGGTGTATGTGAGTCGGGCTGCGTGGTCGGTTTTCATCAGCCTCAAACCAGGGTGCGACGAACGCTGGCCCGCACTGAGCTGCCGGGATAGAGAACCCTTCCGGATACCCTACATCCACCAGATACAGTCCATGGGGCGGTGCTGTTACGCCTGCAACAGTCCGATCTCTGGCCTCAAGTATCTCACGAATCCAGGCCGGCCGCTGCTTCCCTGTACCCACCGACATCAGTGCACCGGCGATATTGCGAACCATATGATGCAGGAACGCATTTGCCTGCACATCTATTACGACGAAGTTCCCTTTTCGGGTTACCTCGATGGCTTCAAGAAACCGAATGGGTGACCTCGACTGGCAGCCAGCCGCACGAAATGAGGAGAAGTCGTGCTCACCGCAAAGAAACTGGGCAGCCTGATGCATCAGCGCTGCATCCAGGGGGCGAAACGTCCAGCTAACCTGGCCATGAAGGATGCCCGGCCTTACCGCATGGTTATAGATCACATAACGGTACCGGCGATACGTCGCGGAAAAACGGGCGTGGAAGTCATCCACCCCATTACCGGCCCAATGAACCGCGATGTCCTGCGGCAATGAGGTGTTGATTCCCATGACCCAGGACCGGGGATTACGTACGGAGGGTGTCTCGAAATGCGCAATCTGGTAACTGGCGTGCACACCCGCATCCGTGCGGCCCGCACATACGAGTTCAACAGGATGGTCGGCAACCTTTGAAACCGCCTGGGTCAGTTCTCCCTGAACCGACCGCACGCCTGATTTCTGATATTGCCAGCCGTGGAAACCCCGGCCATCGTATTCAAAGGCAAGCGCGACCCGCCCCGCCCCGATGGCGCCGTCAGTGGTCAGTGGTTGTGGCGTAACAAACAATGAAGTGTCCGGATTGGCAAGCTGATAATAAAAAACAAAACGCCGGCTTTAATCCGGGACGGGCCCGGTAACCGGCGTTTCGCATTCGCTGTGCTGATTATAGCGAATCAGGACAGATTTTTAAGGAGATCCTGCGCTTCCGCTTTCTGCTCCTCATTACCTTCCAGAGCCACTTCCTCAAGGATATCCCTGGCTCCGTCGACGTCGCCCATTTCCACGTAGGCTCTGGCAAGGTCAAGCTTGGTTGACGCTTCATCGGTGCCCGTCAGGAAATCGAAGTCATCATCGTCGCCAAGATCGGCTTCACCGATGTCATCCGAGCTGGAAGCTGCCTTTGAGGACGCGGAATCAGATGCCACGGGAGGCTCACCGGATTCCTCCTCAGCGGACTCGGCAGCTGCAAGATCATCATCGCTGAGTTCTGGAAGATCTTCCTCACCTTCCTCGACGCCCGCTACTGTCTCTTCCGGATCGGCGGGTTCCTCACCCGTCAGGGTGTCCTCAAGACCGAGTTCTTCATCCAGAGGAGTAGAATCCTCCTGCTGCTGATCGCCATTCGCATCTGTGCCAGCAGAATCGCCGGAATCAGCAAACTCTTCCATCAGCGCGAGGTCCTCGTCGGAAACGTCAAGCTCAAGGTCGTCAAGTTCGCTTTGATCGTCGTCGGAAGACGTCTCATCTTCGCCGGCAACTTTATCCAGCTCGGCATCCAGTTCGTCCAGGAAGGATTCGTCCAGGGAATCCAGATCGCTTTCTTCCAGGTCATTTTCTTCCAGATCGCCTTCTTCCAGGTCATTTTCTTCCAGATCGCCTTCTTCCAGGCTGTCAACTTCCGGCTCTTGACCTTCAGAGTCGTCAGCGCCGGCTGTTTCCAGATCGTCCTCGTCAAGCTCCAGCGAGTCGAACTCATCCGATTCGCCCGTTGTTTCGCTGGACTCCTGTTCATCGTCCGCGAAATCAAGGCTCAGATCATCGTCTTCCTCGGACGTTTTCGCCTCCTCGGTTGACTCATCCTCAAGCGAGAAGTCGAAAGCGTCGTCAGCCAGATCATCGGACTTTTCGGTGGCCGCCTCTTCTTTACCACTCGAGGTATCGATGCCAGAGAGGTCATACTCGATCAGATCATCCGGGCCCGGTTCCTTTTCGGATTCCTCGGCGTAGGTGTCGTCAGTTTCGTCCAGATCGGAAAAATCCGTCTCCAGGCTACTAAACTCATCTTCAGCCTCATCATCCGATGTGCTGTCCAAAGCCGGCTCATCAAATACGGTATCCTCGTCACGTGAGCTGGTGTCGAAAGAATCCGATCTCAGCTGAGATTCCAGATCGTCAATGCTAGGCATTGACTCAGCCTCTTCGAGGCGAGCGCGCATTTCGTGAGCTTCGGCGATAGCCTGTTCGTCGTCCAGGGTCTCAACCTCACCGAGCTGCTTCTCAAAGGATTGTCTGTCCTGGGTATCCGCGTACACCCCAAGCAGTTTCAAGCGCAGATCTGTACGACTGGGTTCACGGGAAATTGCGGTTTCCAGAGACTGTGCCGCCTGATCCATGCGCCCATACGCAATGTAGGCGTCGGCTTCCGCCAGAGGGTCACTCTCCGGTGCATCCGCACCGTCTTCGTCATCCAGGGTGAGATCGAAGGTATCGGTCTCCGCGTCGGTTTCACTATTCAGCTGGTCGTAAAACGCTTTTTCACGATTGGCATTGCGACGCGCCAGCAACAGCAGAAGCAACAACAGAACAACCAGACCACCGCCAAGCGCTATCTGATACATCGGGTTGTTGGTAATCGCGCTGATGATGTTATCCGGAAAGCCCTTGTCAGACTCCGCCGGTGATGTTGACACCTCGCTGGCAGGCTGCTCGGATGCCGGTGATGCTACATCGGCTTCCTGCTGACCGGCCTCTTCCTCAGGCGCGGTACCGGCATCCATCTCATCGGACGCAACGTCGGCCTCTGGCATATCGGCATCATCACCCATCGCCGGTGCGTCAGCACCTTCTTCGGCGCCCGCTGCGGTGGTTTCATCCATGTCGGTTGCCGCAGGATCAGCCGCATCTTCGTCGGTGGCCATACCGTCCGCGGCATCCATGTCTTCTGCGGCCATATCAGTAGCGTCGCCATCGGGGGACGTTTCCATCTCCTCTTCAGCGACTTGCTCAGACAATGTCTCCGCCTGAGGTGCATCTGCGGGTTGGCCGCTGTCACCTTGAGCCTGCTGCATTTCGGCAAGCTGTGTATTTTTCAGTTCCAGCAGACGCTGAAGGGTTTCGACCTGATTTTGAAGATCATCAACCCGACCACCCAGCTCTTCATTTTCTCGCCGGGCGCTTTCGAGCTCTTCCATGACGACGGCGGAGCCGGCGTCTACACCACCGGCGGTATCACCGTCACCGCCGGCAGAACCGCCCTCTTCGGCATCACGAGTGCTGCTGTCTTCACTTGCAAGCAATCTCAGCTCATCACCGCCAGTCTGTTCACCACCCGCTTGCCCTGAAGCAACTTCAGTATCTGTGGCATCCACCGTGCGCTGCGGCGTCGAGAACGCTTCGTTCTGTGCAGCCACCTGCCGATTAGCCTCGGCACGGGAACGACTGCGAATCTGTTCCATATCCGGCACCCGCAGCACTTCACCACGCTTGAGCCGGTTGATATTGCCCGCAATAAACGCGTCAGGGTTCAGGTCCTGGAGCGCAAGCATGACCTGTTGCATGGACACACTGCTGTCGGGGCGAACACTCTCAGCAATATTCCAGAGGGTATCGGAAGGCCCGGTGGGCCCGAGAGTCCTCGCACGCTGAGTGGTTGTGCGCCGGGGCTCCTGGGATGTCGATCTGGCCTGCTGTTGACGGGCTGGCTCGGAAACCTGGCGAGTGGTTGGAGCGGCAACCTCTTCCCGCACACCGGACTCATCCGCATACACCGGGGGGTCAACCAGAACCGCGTATTCCCGCATCAACCGCCCATTAGGCCAGGTCACTTCAAGCAGGAAATTGAGGTAGGGTTCCCGTAATGGCTCACGGGACGACACGTTCACCACCAGACTGCCATCGCTGGCTGTGGTGACGCGGAAATCAAGTTTGGTAAGGAAATAGTTCCGGTCGATACCAACCCGTTCATAGGCCGAATCGGGAGCGATGTTTACAAATACATCACCAGGGTCGACGCCCTCGCTTTTACGCAGACTGATATCCGCGTCCAGAGGCTCATTCAGATAGGACTGTAATTCAATCTCACCCAGACCCAGGGCCTGTGCGACGCCAGAACCAAGCCCTCCCGCCAGAGCCAGAGCAACCGCAAGCTTGCGTACCTTCATGCTTTTTCCTTACCAGTCTCCGTTATTCGTTACTGTTTTCACAAACAGAATCGGACGAGGTTGGATGACTTCCGTCTTGATTACTATCGTTATTATGTAAAGTTTTTAATATTCAGCCCGGCAAGTATTGTTGATAAAACCTCTTTTATCAATCAATCAGCCGCAGTCCTTGCACCATTTTTTCATAAATGGTCGGGAACATATTGTTACCGAACGATGATCCGGTGCCCCCGAATAGCCAAAGTCTAGCCCACAAGAACCCAAACATGTACAAAACGCTTCCGAAAATAACAGGGGCGGAGGCGTATTTCAGCCTCCGCCCCCAGCCGGTTCTCTGAAACCGGACACAGTTGGCATAATATTGCCCGCTGCGGGACTGCGTTACTGCTCCTGCAGTATGCAAAGCATCCGCCTGAGCGGTTCCGCCGCACCCCACAGCAACTGATCACCAACCGTGAACGCTGAGATGTACTCAGGCCCCATGGTCAGCTTGCGGATACGGCCAATGGGAACACTCAACGTACCCGTAACCTTCGCCGGGGTGAGCTCCCGAAGGGTGGCATCCCGCTCATTGGGAATCACCTTCACCCAGTCGTTGGCTTTGGCCAGGATGGACTCAATCTCGGAAACCGGAAGGTCCTTCTTCAATTTGATGGTCAAGGCCTGACTGTGGGAACGCATGGCACCGATGCGAACGCAGATGCCGTCGATCGGAATCGGATTGCTGCTGCGACCAAGAATCTTGTTGGTCTCGACGCCCGCTTTCCATTCTTCCTTGCTCATGCCGTTATCAAGCTGCTTGTCGATAAACGGAATCAGGCTGCCTGCCAGAGGCACTTCAAAGTGCTCGGTGGGAAAGCCGTCCGAACGCATGGTTTCGGTTACCTTGCGATCGATATCGAGGATAGCCGAGGATGGATCCGCCAGCTCGTCACTCACGCTGCCCTTCAGCTCGCCCATCTGGTTGAGCAGTTCCCGCATGTTCTGGGCACCGGAACCAGACGCCGCCTGATAGGTCATAGGCGATACCCATTCAATCAGGTCCTGCTCCAGCAGCCCACCAAGGGCCAGCATCATCAGGCTGACAGTACAGTTCCCACCAACGTAGTCCTTCACGCCCTTCGCCAGGGCATCGTCAATCACGTTGCGGTTGACCGGATCAAGAACGATGACGGAATGATCGACCATCCGCAGCGTGGAAGCGGCGTCAATCCAGTACCCCTGCCATCCGGCATCACGGAGTTTCTGGTACACGGCACCTGTGTAATCCCCGCCCTGGCAGGTAACCACCACATCCAGCGTTTTCAGGGTATCGATATCGAAGGCATCCTGCAGCGCAGGCACACCCTCTTTGCCTACGTCCGGTGCCGGCTTTCCGGCCTGGGAAGTGGTAAAGAAGATCGGTTCGATATCTGCAAAATCGTTTTCTTCGCGCATGCGCTGCATGAGGACAGAGCCCACCATACCGCGCCAGCCAATAAGTCCAACTCGCTTCATGTGCGACCTTTGAACCTCGTTTTATGCCCGCCCTCTACCTGTATCGCTGGCAGGGACAGGATGGATGATCCCGCGACAACCGCATCGCGTTGTCGTCGGGTCTCAAAACTTGCCGGCCTCAGAGTGCCGCCAGAACGGCATCGCCCATCTCTCGGGTCGATACCTTCCGGCCCTCAGAAGACATGATATCCGCTGTCCTCAGGCCCTGATCCAGCACTTTGCTGACCGCCGCCTCTATCGCCTCGGCGGCTTTCTCCTCGCCAAGACTGTACCGCAACATCATTGCGCCACTGAGGATCGTAGCCAGCGGGTTGGCTATGCCCTTGCCTGCAATATCGGGTGCAGACCCGTGACAGGGTTCGTACATACCCTGCTTCTCAGAGTTCAGAGACGCAGAGGGCAACATCCCGATCGACCCCGTCAGCATAGCCGCTTCGTCAGAAAGAATATCACCAAACATGTTGCCAGTCACAATCACATCAAACTGTTTGGGTGCCTTGACCAGCTGCATGGCGGCGTTGTCCACGTACATATGGGAGAGCTCAACATCCGGGTATTCCCGGCGCAGGTCTTCCATGATTTCCCGCCACAGAACAGTCACTTCCAGCACGTTCGCCTTGTCGACAGAGCAGAGCTTCTTACCACGCTGCTGGGCCGCTTCAAAGGCGACACGGCCAATACGACGAATTTCCGATTCCGTATAGGCGTACGTGTTGTAGCCCTGACGCTCCCCACTTTCCAGTTCGCGGACGCCCCGTGGCTGGCCAAAATAGATGCCGCCGGTTAACTCCCGAACAATCATTATATCAAGGCCGGAGACCACCTCTGGCTTCAGTGAGGATGCAGAAGCAAGCTGAGGATACAGAATGGCCGGGCGCAGATTGGCGAACAACTCAAGGTTGGAGCGCAGCCCAAGCAGTCCTTTTTCAGGACGACTGGCCATCGGACGCTTGTCCCACTTGGGGCCACCCACGGCACCCAGCAGGATTGCGTCCGCCTTACGCGCCTTGTCCAGGGTATCCTCCGGAAGTGGCGTATCCGTTTCGTCGATGGCGGCACCGCCAACCAGGGCGGACTCGAAGTGCAGTTCCAGACCGAATTGCTCGTTTATCTTACGCAGAACCTTTTCCGCTTCGGCAACAATTTCCGGGCCAATGCCATCGCCAGGAAGCATCAGGATAGAACGGGACATAGTGATTCCTTGAAGGTCGATTCGTTGTGGTAATTCAGGGCGGATCAGCGCCCGGCATCAAATAACCAGGGTGCCGTTTCGCGCCTCGACGCTTCGTAGGCCTTTATGACCTCCGCGTCTTCAAGCGTAACACCGATATCGTCCAGGCCGTTCAGCAGGCAATGTCGACGAAAATCATCAACTTCAAAGTTGAATGATTCGCCGGACGGTGTGGTAACGGTTTTGGCTTCGAGATCTATCGCCAACTGATAGCCCTCTTCCGCCTCGGTTTCATGAAACAGCCGATCTACAATTTCTTCATCTAAAACAATTGGCAACAAGCCATTCTTAAAGCAGTTGTTATAGAAAATGTCGGCGAAACTGGGCGCAATGATAACGTGGAACCCAAAATCCTCAAGCGCCCAGGGGGCGTGCTCGCGGCTGGAGCCACAACCAAAGTTGCGCCGCGCCAGGAGCACGCTGGCATTTTTGTAGCGATCCTGATTAAGCATGAAATCAGGATTGATGGGCCGCTGTGAGCAGTCCTGGTCCGGCTTGCCTTCATCAAGGTAACGCAGTTCGTCAAACAGGTTCGGCCCGAAGCCGGTACGTTTGATGGACTTCAGAAACTGCTTGGGAATGATCATGTCCGTATCCACATTGGACCGGTCCATGGGGGCAACAATGCCCTGGTGTTGCTTTAAGGCTCGCATGGTGTCTCTCCTGTGGATCAGTTCATCATCTCGCGGACATCAACGAAGTGGCCGTTGATCGCCGCCGCCGCTGCCATGGCCGGGCTAACCAGATGGGTACGCCCGCCGAAGCCCTGGCGGCCCTCGAAGTTACGATTGGAAGTGGAGGCGCAATGCTCTCCCTGCCCCAATTTGTCGGCGTTCATGGCCAGACACATGGAACAGCCCGGATCACGCCACTCAAGACCGGCTTCAATAAAGATCTTGTCCAGCCCTTCCTGTTCCGCCTGAACTTTCACCAGACCGGAACCGGGCACCACCATCGCCTGCTTGAGTGATGACGACACCTTCCGCCCCTTCACGACCGCCGCTGCTTCACGAAGGTCCTCTATACGGCTGTTGGTACAGGAGCCAATAAACACACGATCCAGCTTGATCTCGGTAATCGGCATGTTCGGCCTCAAGCCCATGTACTTCAAGGCACGGACAATTCCCTCGCGCTTGATGGGATCGGCTTCCGCTTCCGGGTCCGGCACATTACCGCCAACGCCGGCGACCATCTCGGGAGACGTCCCCCAGCTCACCTGCGGCATAATTTCGGAACCGTCGAGCTCAACAACCTTGTCGAACACTGCATCGTCATCGCTGTGCAACGTCTTCCAGTATTCAATGGCTTGCTCGCGCATCTCGCCCTTGGGGGCAAATGGGCGATCCTTGACATAATCAATGGTGGTCTGGTCGACCGCGACCATGCCCACCCGCGCACCGGCCTCGATGGACATGTTGCAGATGGTCATTCGGGCCTCCATCGAAAGGCCGCGAATCGCTTCACCGCCAAATTCGATCGCACAGCCTGTGCCGCCGGCAGTGCCGATCTTCCCGATAATGGCGAGGACAACGTCTTTTCCGGTCACCCCGGGCCCAAGCTTGCCATTCACCTTCACCAGCATGTTTTTCATTTTCTGCTGAACCAGGCACTGGGTGGCGAGCACATGCTCCACCTCTGACGTGCCGATACCATGAGCCAGGCAGCCGAATGCACCGTGGGTGGAGGTATGGGAATCGCCACAAACAATGCTCATGCCAGGCAGTGTCGCGCCCTGCTCTGGCCCGATCACATGCACGATGCCCTGGCGTTGGTCCTTGATCTTGAACTCCAGGATGCCGAACTCGTCGCAGTTCTTGTCCAGGGTTTCCACCTGAATCCGGGATACCGGGTCAACAATGCCTTCAATGCCTCGGGCGCGGTCGGTGGTGGGTACGTTGTGGTCCGGCGTCGCCAGGTTGGCATCCAGCCGCCAGGGCTTACGCCCGGCCAGCCGCAGGCCTTCGAAGGCCTGCGGCGAGGTGACTTCGTGCAGCAGATGCCGGTCGATGTAGATCAATGCGGAGCCGTCATCCCGCTGTTTGACGAGATGGTCGTCCCACAATTTGTCGTATAAGGTCTTGCCCGCCATGGTTCTCTCTCACTCTCTGGGGGTTTCTGTTTTTTCAGTATGGTTCTATTTTAACGCCTAGCCTTGAATAACCTCAATTCATGTTTTTTATGTTGTGCATTCCGTTATGGAATATTAAGCTTTGGGCGAGCCTACCTTAAAGCCGGGCCTGCGTGTTGGGTGCGAGTCGCATGGTGGTAAGAGCCTCCCAAAACACGCCGTAAACCCATCCATGGGGGCTCGGTCGCGCCGTCCATGGCGCGACCGAGCCCTACAGGGACGTATTAACGGGCGTTTTTTGGAGCAGTCTTCCCGGCATGCGACCTTCACCAAGGGCCGCAGTCAAAGAGGTAACCACAATGGATGCGAACTCCCTGAAAGCATTCCTGACAATCGTCGACCAGGAGTCGTTCTCCGAAGCGGCAGAACTGCTGCACCTGACTCAGCCCGCAATCAGCAAACGTCTGGCAGCGCTGGAGAACCAGTTGGGAACGAAGCTGATCGACCGGAGTAACAGGCAGGTCCGCTTAACAGACGCAGGGGCACGCCTTCTACCCCATGCCCGGCGAATTCTGGATGAAGTGCACAATGCCCGACAGGCGCTGTCAGATCGTGAGGGATCGGTTTCAGGACAGCTGTCGGTGATTGCCAGCCACCACATCGGACTGCATCATCTCCCTGCCTGGTTACGGCGACTGAACCGGGATTATCCGGAGGTGTCTCTGGAACTGCAGTTCATGGATTCTGAAAGCGCCTTCGGGCAGATGCGTAAACGTACAGCAGAGCTCGCGTTCGTGACCCTGAGCGAGAGCATGGACCAGGCATTCGATGTGCACGTGCGCTGGGAAGATGCCATGGCATTCGTGGTGTCGCCGGAACATCCACTGGCCTCGCTGGACAACCCGGGGCTCGGGGATCTGTCCCGGTATGACGCCCTGCTTCCCGAAGCTGGCACCGCCACCTACCGATCCATCAGCCGACTATTTCTCGATGCGAGCCTGCCCCTGAAAATCCAGATGCCCACCAACTACCTGGAAACCATCAAGATGATGGCCAGCGTCGGGCTTGGGTGGAGCGTTTTGCCGGTGAGCATGGTCGACGACTCACTTACGGTGCTTTCTGTGCCCCACTCCGTAAGCCGCATTCTCGGCGGTGTGGGACTGAAGGGCCGATCGCTGAGCCCCCAGGCACAGGCACTGCTGGATATCGCAGCAGATCTTCAATAAAACCCGCTAAACACCACAGCAACACCAATCAATGCTCGGGCGGCGGCCTCAGGCCCCGCCAAGTGATGACAATGGCAATGGCCATGGCCGCCGCCCCGCCCCAGAACGCGGCGGAGGTACTGAACCCGTCCACCAGAAAGCCCGACAACCAGGCGCCCAGTGCGCCACCGGCACCAAAGGTCAGCCCACTGTAGAGCGCCTGCCCCTGGCCGTGATGATGCTGCCCGAAGAAACCCTGAATATACTGCACCGAAATAGCGTGCAGGGCGCCGTAAGAGGCCGCATGCAGCAACTGCGCGAAAATCAGCACCGCCACCACATCCGTCACTTCCGCGATCAACACCCAGCGAATCATCGTCAGCGCCAGTGCCCCAATCGCGATCTGCCGCACGGTGAAACTGCGGGTCAGCCGATGCATCACCAGGAACAACCCAATCTCTGCCAGCACCCCTAACGACCACAACAACCCAATCGCCAACTTACCGTACCCGTGCTGCTCCAGGTGAATACTGAAAAACGTGTAGTACGCCCCGTGGGATACCTGCAGCAGAAAGTTCATCAAAAAGAACGTCACCACCGCCGGGTGGGTCACAATCGCTTTCAAACTGCCCTTGGGCGCCGGTGGCTTACGTTCTCCCCGCTCCGACGGCACCAGAAACGCCGACACCGCAATCCCCGCAAACACCGGCAACAACAGCCACGGCAACAGAGTGATCGGGATAAGTTCAAGAATCCCTCCAACCAGCGCCACCGCGCCAATAAACCCTACCGACCCCCATAACCGCACCTTGCCGTATTTCTCACGTTGCGTTCCCAGCGACCGTAACGTGATCACTTCATAAAGCGGCAAAATCGCGTTCCAGAAGAACGTAAACGCCAGCATGACCAGCAACAGCCCATAAAACCCGGGCTCCATGAACACACCAGCAAAAAACAGCGACCCCGTAATGGCACCAAACCGAACCAACCGCACCCGTTGGCCAGTCCGATCTCCGAGCCATCCCCACACACTGGGCGCCACGATCTTGGTTAATTGAATTGTCGCCATCAGCGTGGCGATCTCAAGGTAGGAAAAGCCCCGGCCTTCCAGATACAGGGACCAATACGGCAGCAAACCGCCGAGGAGAGCGAAAAACCAGAAGTAGAGGTTTGAAAGGCGCCAGTAGATAGGAATTCTCCAATGAGATATCACAGAAGACCGACCGCCACAGCAAGCAGGGCCTCTCAAAACCGTGGAGGGCCAGGGATGGCCCGACCGAGCCTACATGGACGTACTTGCGGCGAGTTTTGAGAGGCCCTGCTTGCTGTGGTGTGCACCGTACTATCAGTCGAGTTGATACGATCTGATAAATGTCGGATTACGGCTTCGCCTAATCCGACCTACCGGTGTATGCGGCTGGGGTCAGAGTTGGCCTATGTTCGGGGTAGAGACCGAGACATCCCCATTCTGACCACGATGACGCAGATAATGATCCATCAACACAATGGCCATCATCGCCTCCGCAATCGGCGTCGCACGAATGCCCACACAGGGATCATGCCGCCCCGTGGTAATCACCTCCACGGGATCACCGTGAACATCAATACTCCGCCCCGGCAACCGCAAACTGGACGTCGGTTTCAACGCAATACTGGCCAGGATCGGCTGCCCCGACGAAATTCCGCCCAGAACACCACCGGCATGGTTCGACAGGAACCCTTCAGGGGTTAACTCATCCCGGTGCTCCGTGCCTTTCTGGTCAACACACCCAAAGCCCGCTCCAATCTCAACACCCTTCACCGCGTTAATGCTCATCAACGCATGAGCCAGGTCCGCGTCCAGCCGGTCGAAAATCGGCTCACCCAGGCCGGGAGGAACGCCCTCAGCGACCACATTGATACGCGCACCGATGGAATTGCCCTCTTTGCGCAGGGCATCCATATAGGCTTCCATCTCCGGCACCTTATCGGCATCCGGGCAGAAAAACGGATTCTGGTGAACCTGATCCCAATCGATCTTCTCAATGCGGATCGGTCCCAACTGGGAGAGATAACCCCGGATCGTGATACCAAGGCGCTGCTCCAGAAATTTCCGTGCAACGGCACCGGCGGCGACCCGCATCGCTGTCTCGCGTGCAGAAGACCGACCTCCACCCCGATAATCCCGAACACCGTACTTGTGCATGTAGGTATAGTCGGCGTGGGCAGGACGGAACTGCTCCGCGATCTTCGAATAATCCTTTGAGCGCTGATCGGTATTCTCGATCACCAACCCAATGGGGGTGCCAGTGGTCTTACCCTCGAACACCCCCGAGAGGATCTTCACTTCGTCCGCTTCCCGGCGCTGGGTGGTATGACGCGAAGTGCCGGGCTTGCGGCGGTCCAGATCCCGCTGCATATCAGCCTCGGACAGCTCAAGCCCCGGAGGGCAACCATCAATTATGCATCCGAGCGCAGCCCCGTGGCTCTCACCAAAGCTGGTCACCGTAAACAATTTTCCGAAGCTATTTCCCGACATGATTCAGTATCTTATCCAGGGTATTTAATGTAGGTTTTCAGCAGTCAACAGAAACACACCGTCGCCGCCATTCTCAAATTCCAGCCAGGTAAACGGCATATCCGGATAGGCTTCCTGCAACGCCACCCAGCTATTCCCGACCTCAACAATCAAGAGGCCACCCGGGTTCAGGTAATCGGCTGCCCTCGCGAGTATCCGATGAGCGATGTCCAGCCCATCTCCCCCGGCAGCAAGGCCAAGTTCCGGTTCGTGGCCATACTCCGCCGGCATATCCGCAATATCGTCAGCGTCCACATAGGGAGGGTTGCTGAGGATGACATCGTATCGACCTTCAAGCCCATCGAACACATCGGACCGTACGGTGCTTACCCGGTCACCAACCTCGTGATAATCGATATTGACCGCGGCCACGTCGAGGGCGTCGGTAGAGATATCCGCAAGGTCCACCTCGGCGTCCTCGAATACGCTCGCGGCTGCAATGCCAATACAGCCACTGCCAGTACACAAGTCCAGGATCCTGCCCACGGGCTTGTTACCCAACCAGGGTTGCAACCCGCCTTGAATCAGCTCTCCCAATGGTGAACGCGGCACCAGCACACGTTCATCCACATGAAATGGCAGCCCCATAAACCAGGCTTCACCCAACAGATAAGCCAAGGGGACCCTGTCGTCAATACGGCGTTGCATGCGATCAAGGATCAACGCTCGTTCTTCCCGGGTCAGCCGGGCATCCAGGAACAGTGTATTGTTTTCCAGAGGCAAATGGAGGCTACGCATAACCAGTTGCACAGACTCATCCCACACGTTGTCCGTGCCGTGGCCAAAATAAAGCGGCGAATCGGCAAAGCGAGAAGAAACGTACCTCAGGTAGTCTCTGACGGTATGCAGGTCATCAATGGGGTTACTCACGCACGCTCGTCCTGTTCGGAAATGATCAAGGCGCTGAATTATACGCTCTTTCCGGCACAGGCTGCAGCCCACCGCCGCAATTGCGGTTTCAGGGTCATATCGCCATCGGGCCAGAGCTGTTCTGGTTCTCTTCGTACCGGTCCAACGCGGCGGCCATACGTTCCCGTCCAAGCTGAATCAATTCGGGCGCCTTGTGGTAGTCATAGCTGCGGCTGGCGTTCTTGGGAATGTTCACCAGCAAATCGGGTGGATACCCAGCGATCTTGTATTGTACCAAGGCGCTTTGCATGGTTTCGACGGTCAGGTTCATGACATCGAACTTACCAATACCCAGCTTATCCCAGTCAATAGTCTCGTGATCATCCTGATGTTTCTTCGGTTCCGATTTTATCGCGGGCGTCTTTTTATTGTGCTCGTTCTTCGCCACCGCCTTGCTGATTTTCTCTTCCGGTGAAGCCGACGAACCACCCTCTTTCTTGGTACTGAAGGTCTTCAGGGCATCCCAGTCAAACCAGCGGGAGGCCTTATCACGGATTTTTTCGACCCATTCCTCGGTATCATCGTCGTCAGGGTTTGCAAACGCCGCATCCGGCAATCGCCGCCCGCGGTCATCTTCGCCACTGAGGTTTACGGCCACAATCATATCGGCATGGGAGGAAATGGTCGGAATGATCGGCAGTGGATTGAGCAAGGCGCCGTCCACCAGCACGCGGCCATTCAACACCAGAGGCGTCACCACACTGGGTATGGCAACCGACGCCCGGATGGCCTGATCCAGCGGCCCTTCCTGAAACCAGATTTCCTTATGGGCAAGGAGATCCGTCGCCACAGCCGTATAGGCGATCGGAAGGTCTTCAATTCGGGTATTTCCAATCATTTCCCGCACCACGGAGAATATCTTTTCTCCACGAATGGCGCCGACGGAGCTAAAAGTCACATCCAGCAGTTTCAGCACATCGAACTGGCCCAGGCCAGTTACCCAGTCCTTGTAATCCTTCATCTTGCCGGCTGCAAACACGCCCCCGATCAAGGCTCCCATGGAACAGCCGGAAATGGCGACAATGTCGTAGCCTCTTTCCACCAGTATCTCGATCGCACCTATATGGGCATAGCCCCTGGCCCCGCCACTGCCAAGAGTCAGCGCTACGGTCTTGCCCTTGCCGGGAGCCGTCGGCCGGGGATCGCCTTTCTCGGACGCCGACTGAGCAGCGGATATTCCGGTGCTCGTGACAATCTGGGAGATATCGTCTGCCGGCTTCTGATCTTCGTCCTGAAGCTCTGTCCCGGATGGCCTGTTCATTCCCTTCACCTCGTAATCACCATCACTTCAACCCGGTCACCTTGCCGATCGGGATTTGGTATCACAACCGTGGGGCCAACCGTAATGATCATCTGGCGGCTTTCGGAAACGCCACTTTTGGCCAACACCTGGGAAAGTGACTGCGCTGCAGCCTCTGCCCGCTCCATAGACGCTTCCAGGGTTTCATTATCCTTGAGCTGGGAATAGGCCGTCAGTACTACCCGGGCTTCAGCGTCGCCGGCCCAGTCATTGATGATGCGCCGGTCGGCACCGCTCCACTCAAAGCGGTAGGTGATGCCACCCTGCCAGGGCACAATCACCGGCCCCTTGATTCTGGCGCTTTCGTTGCCCATTCCCGGAATATCAGTTCCCTGAGGCGCGACCAAATGTTCAACCCAGACAAACTGGCGCTGGTTGGCGCGGGTAACCGTATACACCAGCGTCAGCCACGGCTGGCCATTCTCATCGACCGAACCGGCAACAAGATAGTCCTGATTGTTGTCCCGCCCATAGAGACTGGATTGATCAAAAATCTGGTTGGCCCACACGTTACTGCGCCCGCAATTCCTTCCGGAACATTCAAACAGTATCTGGGCGCCACGGGCCTGCAGTTCCCTTAGATAGTGATCGCGAGCCTCTTCCCGGTTGGCACCGCCCTGGACTTCATATAACTGCCCGACGCCCTTGACCGGGAGCCGGGCCATGGACGCGGAGCGGATCTCGTTGTTCACCTCACGAACCGGGCTGAACAACACCAGGTGCCCCGGCGACTTGATGCTGATTTCCTGATCAAGGCGCGCCTCCGGAAACGGTTCCGGCGGTGGCATTTGCGCCGACACCATGGTCGAAAACCCCATGAACATGGCGGCGACCCACACTACTGACTGCGACAAGCGCTTATTCTGCATCGTCTAAAAAGCCTCTGACTGCATCAATGACGGGTTCAACATTCCCGTCCAGGTGGCAATGGTGGCCTCCGGGCACGGCCACCACATCCAGGTTCGCGATCGCATCCAAACGTGAATCAAGTTCCGGGCGACTGGCCAGGAGCCCCTGCGTCGCACGCAGGAAACGTGTTGGCGTGACTACTTTCTTCAGGCAAGCGGTCACTTGCGCTTCGTCCATCATTATCATCGATGGATGGCGCAAACGCGGATCGGTTTGCCACACGAAACCATCACCGGAAGACTTCATGCTCCGCGTTACCAGCATTCTCGCGGCTTCTGGCGACAGGGGGATCATGCCACCCTCCCGAGCCTTGGCTGCCAACTCTATGTCAGGGTATACGACCGCTTTCCCTGAACCCGTCATTCGTTTGATGATCGACTTGCGCATCTGATCGATCACCTCATCCGGTTTACGACTGATCGGTCCAATGCTGTCGATCATGACCAACCGACGCACCCGTTCCGGAAACGCCGCCGCGTAGAGCACGCTGACAATCCCGCCGAGTGAATGACCCACCAGATCAATCTGCCCTTTCGGCGAGTCTTTGAAATGGGTCTCAACCAGTTCTGCCAGGTCCGCCACATAATCCATCAACTGGTACCCCTGGCCTTCAGGCCGGTGCCCGGAACGCCCGTGCCCAGCCATATCGAGGGAGTACACATCGCGATTTCCCGCCAACGCCGGGGCCAATCTGGCGAATGACAGGGCGTTATCCAGCCAGCCGTGGATCATCAGCACCGGCCAGGTTTCAGAGGCCGTGGCAGCGGGCCAGTGCAGGCCTGCCAGGTCGATGTGTTTAAGAGACCAGTTGATTTCCCGACACGTCATTGTTGTATCAGGTGGGGTTTCCAGAATGGTGTCGTTCATTGAAGCGCTTACATAGTGTGGGTGGGTCGATCCGAGCTCAATGAACCCGCCAGGTAGGACTCGATTTTGGTACGCGCGGTTTCGTCTTCACCATCGAACTGCACACCAATGCCCGCTGCACGGTTGCCCTGGGCACCCTTCGGGGTAATCCAGATCACCTTGCCCGCCACGGGGATTTTTTCCGGCTCATCCATCAGGTTGAGCAACAGGAACACTTCATCGCCCAATTGATACTGTTTTTGCGTGGGAATAAACAACCCGCCCTGCCGGATATAAGGCATGTAGGCGGCGTAGAGTACCGCCTTGTCCTTGATGGTCAGCGTGAGAATGCCACTGCGTGCGCCAAAACCAGGCCCCATAGTAAACACCTTTCTCTGTATTGATAGCTCTGTATTGATAGCTCTGTATCGAAAGCAACCGGATTGGTAGCAGCCGAAGTCAATAAACTCCTGATATTCCGCAATCATAGCAGTAGTTGTTAATCACTGCCCTATCCTGCCGCGCCATTGGTCACTCCGTTTATCCCGCAGCTGGCCTGCGGCGCGGCATGAGTTTCTGCCATGCGATCAGCAATCGGCCCGCTTCCAACTCAGGGTTCACGTTGTAAACGCCGGCAGACCTGGACTCGTGGATCGCATCCAGGAGTTCATGGGCCCGCCAGGAAGGATTGTTTCTGGCAAGGAACGTTAACATGTCCGCCGCTTCCGCATCCCGGGGCTGCCCCCCGGCACTGATGCGGGCCAGGTCACCAGCCCAGCCTTCAAATAGCCATAGAGCACTTTCAAGCCCCATTGCCTTGAACGGCTTTGCAGCCTCGGAAAGAGTGAGCTGACCCTTCATGAAATGGCGGAAGTTGTCCAACGCCTCATCCCGCAGGCTAATAAACTCTCCGGTAGCATATTCCAGGGCCAGCCGCGGCGCATTGGCTGCCAGTACCAGCGCCTTGGCGCATTGCTCCGGCGTTGGTCTGTTGTCGCCATCCATCGCTTTGACCGCCGTCGCCAGCCAGCCAGCAGCCTGATCTCTGTCCGGCGTAGCAATCAGCAAACTCTGGCAGCGGGAACGGATCGTCGGCAATACCGGCCTGCCACTCTCCTGCAGCAGCAGAAGCACCACATCTTCGGCGGGTTCTTCCAGGGTTTTCAGCAACGCGTTGGCGGAATTGATGTTCAACTGGTCCGCCCGATCAATAATGGCCACCTTGCGGGAGGCCACCTGGGGAGAGCCGACCGCGAATGCGGACAACGCACGAATCTGATCAATCTTGATCATCCGTGATTTTTCCGGTGCGTAAATTCGGATATCCGGATGGGTGCCCGCGGCAACCAGCTCGCACTGCTTACAGATGCCACAAGGGGACCCTGCGTCCATATCCGCCTTTTCACAGACCAGCAACCCGGCCAGCGCGTTGGCAAACAGACGCTTTCCCACGCCGTTCTCGCCCGTCACCATCAGGGCATGGGGCATCCTGTTGCCGGCGATGCGTTGGAGCAGTCGGCTCCAGGCGTCTTCAAGCCATGCCATGGTTGCTATGGATGCGTTCACGTATTCACCCCTTTGATGAACTGGTTGACGGTCGATCCGCCTGTCGTTTCATCGTGGCCAGCAATCGCTTCATTTTCGCCAGTTCGCCATGATGACCGGTTTCGGAACCCCGGCCATAGTAATGTTTGTTGATCAATCGGGCAAAAGCCGTTGCTGTGCCGGCCGCCGCGGGTTTTGCCCGGGCAAGCCTTGAGGCCAGTTGGGAGGGTGTTTCACCGTGACGTACAGGCACTCCCGAACGGTCACACAACCGATACCAGCGGCTGACGAGACGACCAAGCGGGTCCCGGCTTTCCACGCGACGGTACTGCCAGGCGGTAACCAAACCCGCCAGTAACAGCGCCATACCGACAATGCCCGCGGTAATATAGCCAAGCTCCCGCATTCCTATCCCTCCAGGCAAACGCGACATCAGGTCCATCTGTGACTGCCCCTGATATCCGACAACCCAGCGCTGCCAGTGGTAATTAATCTTATCGAGCTGCAGGGAAGCCCACTGCAGCATCGCCAAATCGCCGTAGCGCTGTGGCGATGTCCAATCGTTCTCAAGGAACGAGCCTTCCTCAGCCACCGCCTCCCGTAGACCAAACTCAATACGCTCGGGAGCAATGGCAGCTGTCGGGTCCACCCGCACCCAACCCTGGCCGGGGAACCACGCTTCCACCCAGGCATGGGCATCGTACTGCCGCACAATCAGATATTCGTCATCTGCGCCGGGTGACCCACCCTGATATCCGACCACCACTCGGGCCGGAATACCCGCTGCGCGCAACACAAACGTGGTAGCCCCGGCGTAGTGGGCACAGAAACCCCGCTTTTCATCGAATAACAGGCTGTCGATGCCATCCACGGGCATAGCGGGTGGGCGCAGGGTGTAGAAATAGGCCTGCTCCCGGAAACGGGTCAGAAGCTGCTGCACCACTGCCTGAGGGTTGTCGTGTTGGCCAGCCAGTTGTTGCCCGAACGCCCTTGCCCTCGGGTTGCCGCTTTGTGGTAACTGTAGATAACGCTGAAGGTTATCGGGCTCCGCACTGGCATCCTCCGTTGTTTGGTTCCCGACCAACTCCATCCGGTAACGGACCGCGCTGTCAGCCGGCCGGTCAAACCGGAACAGATTCTCATCCGTTTGCTTTACATTATTGGAGACCGCCCTGGAGTTCTCCAGAGCAAAGGCCCAGGTCTGGTCCGTGGGTTCCAATAACACCTCGTACTGGTTGGGCCCGAGCGGCCCTACGCCACCATCAACGTCAACACGGCCAAGCCGGCGAAACGGCTTTCCAAGGCCCTGTTGCCAAGTGTCTCCGTCAAGGCGATCCAGGATAAGCCCGCGCCAATATCGGTCCCGGTAGGCCGGTAACTCACCGCCAAAGGTGACGCGAAAGGCTCGCTCACTGCTCTGGGCGAGACTCGAGATATCACCGGGAGTCATGGTGTCGCTGATTCCAGTTCGGGCTTCGCCGGAAACCAGCGGCACACTCCAGAGCGGCGACATGCGCGGGAAGAACACGAACAGGAGCACTACAATCGGCAAGGTCTTAACCAGCATCAGCCCCAAGCGCCGCCATCCCTTCTTCATGGCACCGGGAATTTCCGGCGCATTCACCACCTGCAGGCCGATTAACAATAAGGCAACGCCCGCAATGTTAATGACACTCCAGTGAATCTCCTGATGAAACAGAAAGTTGACTGTCGCCAGGTACACCAGGATAAAAAACAGCACATAGAAATCCCGGGTGGATCGGGTCTCAAGCCATTTAAGCCCCACCGCCAGCACAAAAAACGACGCCGCAGTATCAACGGTGAAACGCCCCTGCACAGTTGCGATATAAACGGCCACCAGTACCAGCATGATCCCGGTACGCATCCACCTTCCCGGTAACCTGACCTGCCCGGATTGCGCCAGCCACCGCCAGCCAGCAAGTACAGCGCAACTGGCCACCAGCCAGATCGGCAATCGGTCCCACTGGGGAATCAGTAACAACCCAAAGCCTGCGATCAGCCATATCAACGCGCGGCCCGATACCAATTCCGCAGCCTGTAAGGAGCGTGAACTCGGCGAATTACTCAGGAACCTGCGAATCATGCCCGTCCCTCCCCGAAACCAGACGACGCAGAGGTCCGATTCCCAACCTCTTCGGAGCGGGTACCATGGGGCAGAGGACCACCTTCCCTTGGTTGTTCAAGGCCAAAGATGGCCAGCGCCTTAAGGCACCGGTTGGCGTGAGCAGCACCGGTGTCAGGTTCAATCACCTGCCCCGGCAGATTCAACCCGAAACGGCTGTTCTTGCGGGCCCGTTCCATCACCTGATGAGCCAGGTAACCCAGGCGCAGCTCACGGTCCACGCCCCTGAAAGCGTCGTAATCAAGCCAGTGGGGGCTGCCCTGTTCACCTTCCCAATCGGTAATCACCATCTCACCGGTACGGGCGTATCGTTTCCACTGAACCCTCTGGCTCAGATCCCCCTCCCGCCAGGGCCGAATGTCGGCATGGTCATTCCCATCCGTCGAGCGGGCCTTCGATTGCTCCTCTCCGTCCTGAACCGTGCTGGTCACATCCGGGGCGGCCAGAGGGTTTGGATAGACAATGCCGGACGTGACCGGCCGCAGCCAGGACCAGGCCTTGAAAAGGCCAAAAGGAAAGCGGGTTTCCACGCGGATACGTTCCGGCTGCAGGTAGCCACGTTGATAGGACGGTATCGCCAGGGTCATATCCTCCTGCTGCCCGGCTGGCACGTGCTGGTTTTCGAGTTGACTGTCATCGCAGAACAGGGATATCGCCAGCGAATCATGACGGGGCGACACAGCCCTTAAACGGAAGGGTATCGTATCGCCGGCAAAGCCATCACCGGCCTGTATGAGTGTCAGTTCCAGCCCCGACAGGTTGCGGTGGGTCTGGTGCATGGCCGCAACAACTACTGCGCCCAACAGAAATGTGAGCATGTATATCAGGCTGTTCTGGTAGTTAATTCCGGTAATCAGCATGATCAACAGTAAACCGGCAAACACCACCCCGGCACCCGTGGGCAGGATAAAAACATTGCGCTGTCCGAATATTCGCTGATCGGCTCGCGGAATCCGCTGGTTGACCCAGCGCTGCCATCGCGAACGAAATGCCTTCAACATAAGAGTCCTGTTACAAAAACTGGATGGTTACGCCTGTTATATAAACACGTTTGCGCGGTTTTACAGAAGAATACTGACAATAGTCCGATTCTGATCACAAACACCACAAAATCGCCTTGAAATCCGAATCTCTGAGAAGAATACTGCAACCAAGGAGCATACTGACTGCAGTTTAGTGTCGGAAGCGCCTCCATTTCGCGTTTGGACACGGCAAGAGGCTACGCCATGAACCGCCGAACACCCTTGTACATCGCTCTGGCTGGTACGGCCAGCCTGGCTGTTTCGTTTAGCTCCCCGCTGATGGCCGGGGTGCAGACCCTGACCTCTGACGAAATGGTTGAAACCTACGTGAAGGATTCCGCCGTCATCGTGGTGCCTAAAGAACGGCAGAAAACCGACGCGGACCGGCAGCAGATTATCCGCTCCCTGACCATTTCTCCGGGTGAGCCGGTGCTAACGGAAGCGGAAGAGGAAGCCTATCGCGAAGCCCTTGAACGCTTCGAACGGGAAGGCAAGAAAGGTGCCCTTGAGAGCGCGGAAGAGGAGTTCCTCCGGCGCGCTCTGCTGCTGCCCCAGGAAGAACTCGCCCGGGTGCAGCCCCCAGCGGAGTTCACCCCAACCATTCCGCCCATTATTTTCGGACAGCAGGCCCAAATACCCGACGAGCCATTCAGCCAGACCTTTCTGAACGATCAACTGGGCGTTGGGTTTGACGGCCAGAACCTGAACTTCACCATTGGCAACCCGCCGGGTATTGATACGATCCAGGTGCCCCATGGCATTAACGAAGGCCCGATCACATTAACACCCCGTCCTGGCGGTGGGTTTGATCTGTCTATAGCGGTGCCGGATCGCTAAGACTATCTCTACAGGTCCGAAACATAAAAAGCGGTGACTCCTTGCGAGTCACCGCTTTTTTTTACCAGTACTTTTTTGACCGGCATAAAAAAACGCCCCGCAGCGCGGGGCGTTCACACCAAAGGTGTTATGCGATCAGCTTAGTGACCGTATACAGCCAGCTTGGTGTTGCTGATGTGCAGGTTGTCGATACCGATGGTACCGATGTTTGCACCGCCGATGTTGGTTTCGGCAACGTTGATGTCCATCAGGACGTCATCAACATCTACACGCAGTACGCCAGTCGCTGTGGAAGCGCCCAGGCCGTCGCCTTTGTAGATGTCCAGACCAACAATCGCGAAGCCAGCCTGAGCCAGACCAACTTTACGCTGCTCTTCCGGAGTCAGGTTGGCAGGATCTTCACCAAAGATCTGAGCAAGGCCGGCTGCACCAAGTGCTTCACCGCCGGACTCAGAGCCCTTGATGGTCATGCCAGCGATGCCAACACCCAGGAAGTCAACGTCGAAGCTCATTTCTTCAACGGTGAACGCTGCGTCAATGTTCAGGGTACCAGTACCAGCCTGGCCATCTACGTCGTCAGTGTCGACAACGATGTCCAGAGCGCCGAGAAGACCCCATGCGTCCATGTTGGAAACGAGAACGGTGTTTTCACCGCCGTTACCTTCAAGCTCCATGGAGCCTGCAGTCATACCCCAGTCGATGGGAATCGGGTTACCACTGCCATCAGTCTGGAGAGAGCCAACGTGAATGATCGCGTCGCCATCGTCAGCGATGTCGATGTCAATTTTCAGTTGGTCCAACAGAGCGCCGGCGCCGGTAGCCGCAGCATAGTCTGCAGCAGACTGTGAGCTACTGGCCAACGCACCACCCAGCTCAATGTCCTTAACGGCGAAGGTGCCTTCGTCCGTGTAGGTGAACTGACCAATGCTTACCTGGGTTTCCAGCTCGATGGTCACACCGGCCTGACCGGTGACGTTACCCATCATGCTGTCGTCCATCGCTTGCAGCTCGGCTTGAGCGGCGAAGGGCGCAGCAGCAACAGCTGTTGCCAGTGCAATTTTCTTCAGGCCTTTCATATTGTTCTCCTTGATTGAACTTATTGTTATCCGGTTGAACGTTTTAACCTTGTTGTGAGGCTCAACCTCACCACTCCATTTAAGATTGTTTTACAGTCTGGTTCCGTGAATGCATTCACAAATTGTCACAAAACAACTAGGTTCGTAATAATTGACCGATATACTCTTTAATATCAGCTAGTTGAAGAATCTCCCTCACCCTTGTCGTCGTAAAAAATCTGGAACGGCTTTTCCTGCGACATTGGTTTTCCAAAGCTGGCTTTTCCGTTCTCAAGGTTGATGGGGATTAGCTTGAAACCCGAGATGCCAAGACGATGTTCGTGTTCAAGAACCAGCGCACGGATGGTTTCTCCATCTTTCTCAACGCTGCCTGGGTATGCGATCGCAGACGCATGGATTTCCCCGCGGCGGGCAATCGATTTCAGACCTGCGCGATACATCAGTACCTTGACCTGCCCCGGTGCTTCTTCAGCCTTTTCCTCCAGCCTCATTTGCTGGACCTTGTCGGACTTCATCACCATGAACGCCATTGGACGGAAAATGCCGGCTTCCTCAAGTTCTGTACCGGCGTTTTTAACCACCGAGTCGGTCAGTTCCGTGAGGTGTCGCTGCGCAACCGCGACGACCGCCGCCAGATCTTTGTCGTCCAGCTTGCCATCCGACAGCACATGGTCCTCCCGATCAATCGCATCCTGCGCCAACACTGCTGTGGAAAACGCAAACCCTGCGATCATAGCCAAAACAAATCGCTTACCAATGCCGTTACAAGTCTTCATACTGGTTACTGCCCTTAGGATTATTGTTTAGAATGCACCGGCCCAAGCCTTCCCAAGCCCGAAATCAGGTGACTTGCCGCACAGGCTACCGTGAACCCATGCAAGATTTTGTTAAGTATGTAACATCGTGAAAACATTAAGTGCGGAAGAGGCAGAACGCCTCGTTTCACAGATCAGCAGCCAACATGGGTTTATCGACTACACCGACGCCGGCAGGCAACGGCGGATCATTACGGCGTTCCCGATAAAGCATTGGCCGATACCCAAAGATGCACTCGCCTTTTCATGCCTGGCGGAAGAGCTGGAGCAGGCGTGGGCGGGACTGGCCCAAGAGCAGGGCCGGGAATTGGCTGGCGGCATCATGGGCACGCTGTTCTACGAAGCTGGAAACCACACGGTGCCGGGATTCTCCGGCGATGCCAGCGCGGGGGACTATGGCTATGTCGGGCTCTACCTCTGGCAACTGACACTGGATGTTTCGGGTGCCAATTCGCCCAGGCTCGACTTTCATCCCGAGTGTGACGATAGAACCCGTGAACGGGTGCTGAACCTCACCGGCGAAAAGCCGACGCGCCCTACTCCTTTTCACATCAGCCCGGGATTTACAGCCGACCAACCCGCCGAACACTACCGCAATGGCGTATCCCGGGTGCTTAGCTATATCCATGCCGGGGACTGCTATCAGGTCAACCTGTCCAACAAGTACACCGGCGGCTACCAGGGCGAGCCGTACACAGCGTTCCGAGCTTTGTGCCAGGCCGTTCCGGTCCCCCACGCTGCGTACATCAACGCTGGTTCCTATCAGGTCCTCAGCATTTCACCAGAGCTGTTCCTGAGTATTGAAGATGGCAACAGGGTCATCAGCAAACCCATCAAGGGTACCCGGCCCCGGGATCTGAACTCGCCGGCGAACGACCAGCGGATCGCCGAATCCCTGGCCGCCGCTGAAAAGGACCGGGCCGAAAACCTGATGATCGTGGACTTGATTCGCAACGACCTGTCGCGATTCTGCGAGCCGTTTTCCGTCACGGTGCCACAGCTTTTCAGTATCGAGAGCTATGAAAACGTCCATCAACTGGTCAGCACGGTGGAAGGCCGGCTGCAACCAGAGAACACACCGTTAAAAGCCCTTCTCTCTGCCTTCCCCGGGGGCTCTATCACGGGTGCACCCAAACGCAGGGCGATGGAGATCATCGACGACCTGGAACCACATCGTCGCGGGCCCTACTGCGGCTCGGTCTTCCGTTGGGATTTTTCCAATAACCTGGAGAGCAATATCGCAATCCGAACCCTGATGACGGATTCAGAAGGAAAGATTCACTGCTGGGCGGGATGTGGCATCGTCGCGGATTCAGACCCGGATGATGAGTACCGGGAATCCGTGGACAAGGTTCAGAAGCTGATGAGCGTGCTGGAAGCGTTATAGAGAGCAAATTGCAAAGGAGGAAAAGCCAGGACAAAGAGCTTGCCCCGGCCTCTTGTCCGCGCTATCCGTTATGGATGGCGCTGGCCTTCAGAAACTCGCCCTTAAGCTCTTCAAACGTATGTACCGCCGGGAACTGGGGGAACTCCTCAATCACGTTCTGCGGCGCGTGAAACAGGATGCCCGCTTCCGCCTGGCCCAGCATGGTGGTGTCGTTGTAGGAATCACCCGCCGCAATAACACGGTAGTTCAGCAGTTGGAAGGCACGCACTGACTGACGCTTGGGGTCACGCTGGCGTAGCAGATAATCGGTAATCCTGCCGTCTTCGTTTACTTCCAGCTTGTGGCACAGCAGTGCCGGATAGCCCAGCTTGGCCATCAGCGGCATGGCGAATTCATAGAAGGTGTCGGAAAGAATCACCACCTGGAACCGCTCCCGCAGCCAATCCAGGAACTCCCGTGCGCCAGGCAGTGGGTCCAGCTCGCCGATCACTTCCTGGATCTGCGGCAGGCCATAGCCGTGTTGGTCCAGCAGTTTCAGGCGCTGCTGCATCAGTACGTCGTAATCCGGAATGTCGCGGGTGGTCGCCTTGAGCTCCTCAATGCCGGTTTTTTCCGCAAACGCGATCCAGATTTCCGGGATCAATACTCCTTCAAGGTCAAGGCACGCGAGTTCCACAATGGTCTCCTGATAGTTGAACGCTGGTCAGCCCGGCGAAGGCCGCCGGGGATTGGAATCAGGCGGTATGATAAGAAAAACCGGGGCGGAATGCATCGTACATCTGTGCGGCTATAACGATATACTCCCCCATTCCTTCAGACTGTTGCCGGTTAATGGTAGATTTATCACACATTTACACTCCAGGTGATCCTTTCAAATGACGGACATTGCACAGTTACAGGCCGAGCTTGAAGGCGCGAGCCCCAGGGCCATCCTCAAGGCCGCTCTGGCGAAGTACGACAACATTGCCATTTCCTTCAGCGGTGCGGAAGACGTCGCACTGATTGAGTTGGCCCATAAGCTGACCGACAACCTTCAGGTATTCACCCTGGATACGGCGCGCCTTCATCCGGAAACCTATCAGTTCATTGATCGGGTCCGCGAGCACTATGGCATTAACATTGAGGTGATGTTCCCCGATGCTGCGGAAGTGCAGGATCTGGTCACCCGCAAGGGCATGTTCAGTTTCTATGAAGACGGCCATGGCGAATGCTGCGGTATCCGCAAGGTCAATCCGTTACGGCGAAAACTGGCCACGGTTGATGCGTGGATTACCGGCCAGCGCAAGGACCAGAGCCCCGGTACCCGCAATGACGTGCCTGTGGTACAGATTGACGACGCCTTCTCTACGGACGAGAAAACGCTGGTAAAGTTTAATCCGCTGGCGAACTGGAGCTCGAAGGAAGTCTGGGACTATATCCGTATGACGGAAGCCCCCTACAACAAACTGCACGAAAAGGGCTTTGTCAGCATTGGCTGCGAACCCTGCACACGCCCTATCCTGCCAGGACAGCACGAGCGCGAGGGCCGCTGGTGGTGGGAAGAAGCCACGCAGAAGGAATGTGGCCTACACGCCGGAAACCTGATTGCCCGCGAATAATCTTTCCCGGGCCGTCAGTAGGTCGGTAGATCGATGTCGTTGAACAGTTCCTCGATCTCCGCCCTGCTGCCCTGGTGAGTCACGGCCTCATCCACCCGCTCACGGGTCAGGTGTGGTGCAAATCGCTGGATGAAATCGTACATATAACCGCGCAGGAACGTCCCCTTGCGGAAGCCAATCCGGGTCACGCTCGGACGGAAGAGTTGACTGGCGTCCAGGCAGACAAGATCGGGGTCATTCTGCTCGTCGAACGCCATGCTGGCGATGATGCCAACCCCAAGACCCAGCCGCACATACGTCTTGATCACATCGGCATCGGCGGCGGTAAACACCACTTTTGGGGTCAATCCGTGAGCCTGGAACGCCTCGTCCAGCTTCGAACGGCCGGTAAAGCCAAACACGTAGGTGACCAGCGGAAATTCGGCAAGATCCGGCAACGTCAGTTCGGATTTCTGCGCCAAAGGGTGATCTTTCGGCACAATGATGCTCCGGTTCCATTTGTAGCACGGCATCATGATCAGGTCGTTGAACAACTCCATGGCCTCGGTGGCAATGGCAAAATCCACCGCGCCATTGGCGGCCATTTCTGAAATCTGCATGGGAGTTCCCTGGTGCATGTGCAGGGACACCTCGGGGTAGGACTCGATAAAGCCCTGAATGATCGGCGGTAGCGCATAGCGGGCCTGGGTATGGGTGGTGGCAATGCTCAGGTCGCCCTTGCGCTGGTTACTGAACTCCTGCGCAATCTTCTTGATACCTTCCACACGGCGCAGTATCTCACCGGCCTCACGGATGATGATCTCGCCGCCCGGTGTGATACGGGTGAGGTGTTTGCCGCTGCGGGCAAACACTTCCAGGCCCAGTTCGTCTTCCAGAAGACGGATCTGCTTGGATATTCCCGGCTGTGAAGTAAAAAGACTCTGGGCAGTGGCGGATACGTTGAGATCATGGTGCGCAACTTCCCAGATATAGCGCAACTGTTGTAATTTCATCTACCCTGTCGCTCCCCATAAGGCCCGGTACAGACCGGGCATGTATACGCTGCTCTTATTAGAAGAATACGCATAAAAACGTGATTTTTCATTCTTATTGAGTATACAGAATCCCTTCCAACACAGTTTAGACCAAAAACGCCAGAACGCAGCATGACGACAGCGTCATTTGTCTTTGCGGCCCTTGACTTAACTGTGACAAAGCACACAATCCGTTATCGAAACATTTACGGGCATTCAGGGAAACGATGCTGTTAACCACCAAATTCCTCAGACCAACCGCGGATCCCCGTTCGGTACAACGGGATCGCCTGAGCGCCCTGCTGCAGCCGGACGGTGCCAAGCGGTTGAATCTGGTGGTGGCACCAGCGGGTTTTGGCAAGACCACACTGGTCAGCCAATGGTGCTCCCAGTCACCGTCTACCGTTGCCTGGCTATCCCTGGATGAGCATGATGACGAGCCCCGCCGATTCTGGCAGTACGTGGTGGGGGCGTTTGAACACAATGGCCTCGCAGGTCTGGAGCAATGCCGTCAACAACTCAGCCATTGCAGCCTCCAGGAACTGGAAGGCCCCATTACCGGGCTGATTAACGTTCTCGCCGCCGATGGCGCACCCTGGTCGCTGGTCCTGGACGACTATCATTTTATCCGCGACCCACAATTACAGCGCCAGGTGTCATATTTCATGGACTACCTGCCGCCAGGGGTCCTGGTGACCCTGGCATCCCGCACCGAACCAGCCCTGCCGCTTTCGCGCTGGCGGGTGCGCCGCTGGGTGGAGGACATACACCCGGGGCTGCTGGCATTCTCCGAGGAGGAGTGCCAGCGCTTCTTCCACGACACCATGGGGCTCGAACTCTCCGAGCAGGAAATTCGCAGGATCTGCAGTAAAACTGAGGGTTGGGTTGCCGCCATGCAATTGTCCGCGCTGTCCGGCGGCAGCATTGACGATCAAAAACCTGGAACGGGTCACCAACGCATCGATTTGGACGAGCGCCGCATCAGTGATTATGTGCTGACAGAGGTGCTGGAGCAGCAACCTGCGCCGGTGCGCGACTTCCTGCTCGACACCGCCTGCTGTCCCCGGCTGTGTGCCTCACTCTGCGACGCCGTTCGCGGCACCACCAACAGTCAGGTCCTGCTGGAACAGCTGCTGCGTGAAAATCTGTTCCTGATCCCGCTGGATACCCACAATGAATGGTTCCGTTATCACGACCTGTTCCGGGACGCGCTGTTACAACGGGTGAGACAGTTCAAACCGGAAGATACCGAAAAGCAATGGCAGCGAGCAGTCCACTGGTTACTGGTCCATGGCCACGTTCAGGAAGGCATTTCCCAGATTGTCCAGCATCAGGACTGGCCCTGGCTCGCAAAGGTACTGGCTGAACACGGCAACAACCTGATCCACGGCGGTTTTCATCTTCCGGTGCTGAGCTGGCTGGATTCCCTGCCCGCCAACACTCTACAGGACAGCCCACAACTGTTGATGCTGAGAGTGTGGGCGCTGTTTTTCGCCAACCGGGTAGACGTGCTGGAGCCCCTCCTGGGCGAACTGGAAGACATGCTCGACCAACAGGTGGCCGATTCCCACCCCGATGCCGAGGGCGCCCTGGGCCTGCAGAGTGAGATTTCACTGATCCGCTCTTATCTCGCGCGATCAAAAAGCGACGATAAAAGCGCCAGCGACCTGACCCAGCAGGTATTGCGTGACATTGACCACACCCGCATCCCCTTGAAATCCGTGACCTATTACGGAGTCGGACTGGACTATTACGGTAAGGGGGACCTGGCAGCCGCCGAGGACGCCCTGACCTCCGCTGTGCGTTATGGGGAACTGGAGCGCAAACCCAGTACCGTACTCTCAAGCGGCGGCCTGCTTGCATGGATTCAGTACAACCGCGGAGATATCGACGAAGCCCTGGATACCTGCACCCGTGTGCGGCAATGGGTCGACCAGCACCACAGCGACCCACGCCAGCCCATGTTAATTTCATGCTGGCAAAACAGCGCCCTGATCGAGATTTACCGGGAGAGAAACGAACCCCAGTTGGCCGCCTCCTACCTGGCCCCGCTGCTGGACCATGTCAACAATGGCACCGAACCGGGGCAGCACGTGGTTATCCAGTACGTGCGTGGCCACCTGGCCTTCAGTGAAGGGCGCTACCAGGAAGCGATGGAAGCACTGGAAGATGCCGCCAGCGTTGCAAGACGTCGTCGGGACCACATCCTGTTCGAGCCTCCAGCATGCTCCGCCATGCTGGCTCGTTGCTATCTCGCCACCGGTCATCTGGATCTGGCGAAAAAATGGGTGCAACAGGTGAGCACTGACCGGTTCACCAATCCGCTGAACCGGGAACAGAACCAAATTAGCATCGCCCGTGTTCAGGTGGCGCTGGGCCGCCCGGGCGACGCCATGGCAACTTTGGCCCCCCTCCGACTCAGCGCAGAGCAGGATCAGCACTACCGCCATCTGGTGGAAATCCAGTTGGTCTACAGCGAGGCGCTGTTCGCCGAAGGTAAAACGATAGAAGCGGAACAGATGCTGGCCCAGGCCGTCCAGCGGGCATCAGAGGCCGGATTCATGCGCCTGCTTGCGGAGGAGAGTCCTACCATCCGCCAGCTGTGTAGAGCGCTGCCGGTTCTCAAGGCGCCGGGCCGCTGGAACAGCCGGGTCACAGCCATGCTCTCGGAACTGGCAGAGGCAGAAACCGCTGAAACAGAGCCGGAAGACTCGCAGAGGGATACGCAGGCGGCCCCGGGCAACACAGATCTCCCCGAACCCCTGAGTCAGCGGGAACTGGAAGTGCTGGATCTCATCAATCAGGGCCTCGCCAACAAGGACATCGCAAACACGATGGGGGTGGCGCCTACCACCGTAAAAGCCCACATTCGCAACCTTTACGGCAAGCTTGCAGTCGGATCCCGCACCGAGGCGTTGGCAAGAGCAAGGGAACTTCGGCTACTGGCCTGACTCTTGACTCACTGAAGCTGTCTTTCGGGCAACTTTTGTGACACGCATCACACTTTTGTCGAATTTTATACGCCCACTACGCCCTTTGGACGATCCGGATACGCCCCCTCCTCCCTTACTATGCTCCCAACGCTGAGGGAAACCTCGGTAAGATTTCTGAAACTTCAGGCCTTCAGACTTCTTGTTCCGCGTTGTTTCGACGCCCGGGTTCGATAAGGACCCACTCTATAAGAGCCACCCACATGGGTTGGCTCTTTTTTTATGGCTCTCTTTTTATCAGGGCTCTATTGATCAGGGCTCTATGATTCGCCGGAAAGGCGGTAATGCGTCCAACAACAACTGCCCGTATCGACGGGCGATGATGCGACGATCAAGGATGGTGACGCGGCCGGTGTCCGACTCGGTCCGTAGCAGGCGACCAACGGCCTGCACCAGTTTGATGGAGGCGTCGGGTACGGTTATTTCCATGAACGGGTTACCGCCGCGGTGCGTCACCCATTCCGCCAGGCTGGCTTCGATGGGATCATCCGGTACCGAAAACGGCAGTCGGGTAATCACCACATGGCTCAGGTACTTGCCAGGCAGGTCAATGCCCTCTGCAAAACTTGCCACACCGAACAACACACTGGGCAGCCCCTCATCTACACGGCTGCAATGGCGGCGCAGGACCTCGCCCTTGGCCATATCGTCCTGAGTGGTGATCAGATCCGGGTATTCCGGCACCAGGGCATCCCGCACCAACTGCATCTGGCGCCTGGAGGTAAACAGTACCAGTGTCGCCTTCTCCCCGGCCCACAAGGCCGGTAGCCGCGACACCACCTGGTCCGTAAAGCTATCGTCCGTGGGCATGGCGGTCATGGCCGGCACTTCCACGGTTGCCATTTCGCCATAGCGGAAGGAACTGGGCACCACCACGAAGCGGCTGGCTTCGGGCAAACCTGCTCTGGCCTTGAGCCGATCAAAGCGCCCAAGGGCGGTCAGGGTTGCACTGGTCAACACAGCGCCATAGGCCCGCGACCAGAGCCTGGAATAAAGCAGATTATCCGCCAGCACCGGGCTACTGTAGAGCGTAATGTCTTCCGCGTGTTCCCAGCGCTGTCGCACCGACCAACGGGCGGCCGGTGGCCCGGACCGCTTCTTAGGCTCAGGCGCTGATTCCTCACCTTCTGCCGGCTCACTGGCCGGTTGGCCCGGATTATCACACCACGCGACCCACAACCGCAGTTGGTCCTCAGCACGGCTGTGGAACGATCCAATCACCGGATACCAGGATTCCGCAGTATCGCGGTCGACATCGCTGGCCTTGCGTTCATCGAAGGCCGTCTGTAATTCGTCCACCATCACACCAAGCTGGCGAACCAGGGTGGCCGTCGCCACCCGGGTTTCCACCGCCAGGCCGGCAAGCACCTCGGGCAATTCGCCCTCCGGGTAGCGCCACTGGGCGGAGCGTCGCTCCTCATTGAACTCCCAACCGGTATTCTGTTCGGCCTCGTCGTATACCCTCGTCAGACAGATATCCACTTCACGGGAGGCGGAACTGATCCTGTCGATGGTCTTCGCGGCCTGGGTGCCGGGCGTGAGGAACGGCTGCATCTTTCCCAGTGCCTGGGATAGCTGCTTGAGCCATTGCCGCGTGGCATTCAGCGGCACCGACGCCGCAAAGTGATTCAGTGCCTTGTCCGGCAGGTGATGTGCCTCATCAAAGATAAACAATGCATTTTCCGGCTCCGGCAGAATGGCACCACCGCCAAGGGCAAGGTCTGCCAGCACCAGGTCGTGGTTGGCCACCACGATGTCGGCATCATCGAGGTCTTTTCGGGCGTCGAAGAAGGCACAGCTGTCGAAATAGCTACAGTGGCGATTGGTACATTGACGATGGTCGGTGGTGACCTGGCGCCAGATGTCATCGGGTATCTGATCCGGCCAATGGTCGCGATCACCGTCCCACTTCCGGGACCCGTAACTGGCCAGCATGTCTTCAAAATAGGCCCGGGTGCCGGGTTCTTCCTTGCCGGGCCCATCCAGCAGGAACAGCGGCATGGTATCGCTGTCGCCGTTACCCTCGTCATGCAGACGAGCTTCGAGACGAGACATACACAAGTAGCGGCCACGACCTTTGGCAAGGGTCCAGGTAAAATCCAGTTTGCTGTGCTTTTTCAGGTCCGGAAGGTCTTTGTGGACGATCTGATCCTGCAGGGAAACGGTCGCTGTTGATATCACCAGTGTCTTGCCAAGGGCACGGGCCACCGGAATGGCGGCAATCAAATAGGCCAGGGTCTTGCCCGTGCCTGTGCCCGCCTCCACCACGCAGGTGCCGGCTGGTGACGTGCGCTGGCCGTCATTCTCGGTGATCTCGCCCATGTAGCGGGCGATCTCGGCGATCATCAGGCGCTGGCCGTAACGGGCGCGGATGTCCTTGCCGGCCAACACGTCACGGTAGGTCTGCTGAATCTGCTGTTTGACGTCCTCGGTGAGTGCCATCAGTCGGGGCTCACCCAGTTGCGAACCACACCCACCCGGAAGCGACGGCCATCCATGCTCAGCTCCACGCCTTCCTCGGTAATCCGTTCGACGGTGATACCGGAAAACGACTCTCCGGGGCGCAGGTAGTTGTCATTGATCATGACCCGGCGGGCCGACGGCTCGGACGCATAGATATGGCTGTTAAAAATCAGGTCTGGCACCCTTTTCTGGAAGGAAAGTGGAAGCTCTACAAGGTGCGGCGCCGTCTGTGCGGTGGCACCGTCCCGCTCGCTGGGATTGACGGCACTTGGCGTTCGCGGCGTGGGCACAATCACCGTGGGTCGCTCCCGCTCATTCTCGTCACCGGTTTCCGCTACCGCATCCGCTGGAGAGTCGGTATTCGCTCCCGGTGTTGGAATCTCGATAGCACCCTCGAGCGTGTCACGGGTCGGCGGCGATTGTACACGTTCGGGCGTCGATACCTGGCCCGCAGGTTCCGGCTTGTCATCAACTATAACCGGTTCAACGGTGGGTGTGGGTGCGGGCGCAGCCACGCCAGCCGACGGGATTGTTTGATCCGTCAGGGAAGCCTGACGCCCCTGGGGCCAGAAGATCCAGGCCAATACAGCCGCGTTGAGCACCAGCCCCAGCGCAACCCACACCAGAATCGGAATCGATTTTTTCCGTGGTTTGTGGATCAGCTGTACCTGCTGGCCAAGGTCCGGAATCCGACCCTGCCGTCTTTCAGTTTCGGATTTGCGGAGAGCATCAAGGATATAGGACATGTCAGTTCACCATCCTTCCGGACGTCAGCCGGGGCACGGCGGATTCCAGGTCGTTATTCATCTGGATGATGGTCATGGCACCGGCAATGCCATCGACCGTCAGGCCTCTTTGCTGCTGGTACCAGCGGACCTGCTCTTCGATCGGCATACGGTTGACGCGGCTCTCTTCCTGCCGGCTTTCGGCGTATCGGCTGGCGAGCTCCATCATTCTTGAGCCCATCCAGATCTGCTCGGCCACCCTTTCATTACCCTGAGCACTACCGGACGCATCGCCCAAAATGTAGCCGGGCGCTTCCCAAAGTACGGTAAATTCGCCAAACCAATAGGGCTCCAGGCTGGAGAAGGTGACCTCCCGGCGACCACTCGGGAGTTCGATAGTGGCGCGATTATCCTGGAGGCCGCTCAGGACCGCATAGTGACTGTCCCCATTGCCGTTGCGAAGCTGAAGTATCGCCGGCCGGTCCAGAAACTCCAGGCTTCGGCGTGCGCCCTTGTTCTGCAGGCAACGCAGTCCCTGCCCCTCGGCAAACTCACACGCCACTGGGCTTTCCGAGGCGCGGTATTCCAACCCCCATAGTTCAAACAGCTCGCGAAAAGCCACTGGCAAAGAGATGGTCTGGTCCGGGAACTCAAATTCGGGCAGTGGTTCCTCCTCGCGTGAGTCACTGGTCTGCTCACTGGCTTCGGGAAGCTTTTCCGACAACTCGACAACAGGCATATCCAGCTCGACCCGTTCGATGGCGCCAGTAAGGGACGTTCCCTGATTTTCGGCGACAGCATCGGGCTCGGGTCCACCGCTCCCCGGAAGCCCTATGAACAGCCACGTGGTCATGATGATGGCCATCAGCAGGGCTGCAGCCAACATCAGCGCATGGGACTTTCGAGACGGCCCAGCGCGCCTGGGCAGATTCTGGCCGTTCACTTCCCGGGCAGCGTTACGGATATGGGGAGCAGTGATCTGGTGCTCGCCTTCGGCGTAGGCGCCCAGCAATGCACGGTCACTGATCAGGTTAATCAGTCTCGGTACACCATGGCTGGCGCGGTACAAAGCCCGGATCGCGCGATCAGTAAAGATCTCGCCCCGGAGGCCTGCCACGCTGAGCCGGTAACGCAGGTAAGCCTCTATCTCTGCTCGACCCAGGGCGTCGAGGTGATAACGGGCCGTTACCCGCTGATTTAACTGGCGGAGCTCTGGTAGCCCCAGAATCTCCTGCAGTTCAGGTTGTCCCAGCAACACAATCTGCAGTAGTTTTTTCTCAGCGGTTTCGAGATTGGTCAGCAATCGGAGCTGTTCAAGCACTTCGGCGGACAGGTTCTGGGCTTCATCAATCATCAGAACCTTATGGCGGCCCGCTGCATGGGCCTTGAGCAGGTCATCATTGATCAGTCCCACCAGTTCCTTGATGGATGATCCGACCGGATGGGCAATCTCAAGCTCATCGCAGATGGATGACAACAGCTCACGGGCAGACAATCTGGGATTGAGGATCAGTGCAATGTCTACATGATCCGGCACATTCTCGATGAAGCAACGGCTGACAGTGGTCTTGCCCGTGCCGACTTCTCCAGTGATCACGATAAAACCGCCCTGCCCCTGCACGCCATACATCAGATGCGCCAGCGCTTCTTTATGGCGTTCGCTCAGATACAGATAGCGGGGGTCCGGGGCTATCGAAAACGGGGGCTCCCGAAAACCGAAGAAATCGTAGTACATGCGTGTCCAGTCAGGTGCTCAGGCGGAGCTTGCGGGAGCCGCCATCGGGCTCCCCGGCTATCGCGGTATCATACCGCCCGGCTCCCGGGGCTGTCATCTCATGAAGTGCCGGAATCCGCATTGCTTACCAGTCTCAGTTCAGCTGTGGAGCGGCGCTGTTCGGATTTCAAGCGGCGAATGCATCGCTCCAGGGTCTTGGAGATTCTGGCGTGGGAGCGAATCATTGAAATCTTGGGCCAGGTCGCACGCTCGCCCTGCAATATCATCTCCCGGACCCATGCCGGATCAGGGTTGGATAACATGCGACGGTAGTCACGAAGACGATACGTCGGCGAGATGGTGACATCCCCGGAATAGCGCTGCCCCATAATGGTGTACATCTGGCCCGCTACCTGCCGAAGCATTTCCGGCTGAACGCGTTTTCGCAGATAATCGAACAGGCCCTGGCCATGGAACTGGATTTCCGATTTCAGCAGGTGCATCGGCAGATTGGCGACATTGATCTTTTCATCCCGGCCTCGCCGGTTCAGAAAAGGCACCACATGGGGGTTGGTCTGGCTGACAATGGTGAAGTTCACGTCGTAAAGGTGCATCAGCCGTTCGATGGGCAAGTCGCTGACCACCGACCCGTCCACGAACTTCAGCCGCGACATGTAGGGCAGCACGTTGCCCTGAATGTCCTTCTTCATCAGCGGTACCGGCGGGAAGATGCCCGGCACTGCCGCGCTGGCCAGCACAGCACTCCAGACCAACAGATAGGGTGACGTGTAGCCACACAACAAACGGGCTTTCTGGTGGGTCTGGACCGGTGACACACTGACGTTGATGGAACGCCCGGTCTTCTGGAACGCTTCCTCAAAGGTGTATTCCCCGATATTGGCACGCAGGCACGCCTTTAACTGCTCCTGATCCATCAGGCCGTCACCCCGGATGGCACTGAACAGCCCTCGCCATTTCCAGGCCCTCATGTCGTGGTTTTCAGGCACCAGCATGTCCGGTATTTCCGCATCGCTGTGGACACCCAGTATGCCAGCGATAATGGCGCCGATGCTGGAGCCGGCAATGACCTGCGGCAACAACCCTTTTTCCCAGAGTGCCTTTATAACGCCGAAATGGAACATGCCCAGCGTGGCACCGCCGCTGAGCAGCAAAGCCGGGCGGCCATAACTGGTCAGGGTATCGCGGAAGAACTGCAGCTTCTCGGCCACTGGGAATCCCGGCACCTTGGTGTCGCACAGGAAATCCAGCGATTCGCACACCTGGGTGATGTACTCCTCGATCAGATGCTTGGTGCCAACCCGGGAACGGGTATACAGGGCCGTATTGCCCATATTGCCCAGGTCGTGATGAAGCCCTTCTCTCAATGCACGCTTCAGGCGCTCGAAATCATTCTGATGCCGGTAGGTGCGGAGGTTGCTGAGCCGGTCGTAGATGAGTTCGTAATGGTAAAGGTCGGAGCCAAACTCCTCTTTCCACTCCACATTGCCCTCAAGGAAATCCAGTTCCAGCGCCGCAGCCTTCCAGACTTCGTAATTGGGCGCCTCCGCCAGCATCTTGCGGAATTTCCGGATACGGTCATCAACCATCTGGTAAACCTCCGTTGTTCCAGCCGATTCGATGCGTCAGAAATCCTCGAGCATCAAATCCTCATCGTCATCGCTGGCAAATGGATCGTCTACGGTTCTGCCATCGTTGATCAGGTAAGCCCGCCGTTGCAGGTACGCGTTCCTCACGAACGTATAGCCGTCACCTGAGATGAACCCTTCCGCAGGGATCAGATCGGCACGCTTGTCAACAATCTGAAGCGCCCTCGCATAATAGACATCCGGCGTTTCAGCCAGGTCCCAGGCTGAGGGCAACAACAGGTTGTCGGATACAAACCCACCAAAGTCCCGGGGATTCGAGGGCCCCAAAAACGGCAGCATCAGGTAAGGTCCAGAGCCCGTGCCCCAGTAGCCCAAGGTCTGGCCAAAGTCTTCTGGACGCTCAGGCAAATCGAACATGGTAGCCACATCAATCAACCCGCCCAGACCAAAAACCGTATTGTAGGTAAACCTACCCGCCGCCACGACGGCAGACTCTCCTTTCAATTGGAAGATACTGTTGGCGAAGTTACGTATTTCAGTCAGGTTGTTGAAGAAATTGGTGACAGCACGGTCCGCAAAGCCTGGCATGACGGTGCGGTACCCTTTCGCAACAGGGCGGAGGAACCAGTTGTCGATGGTTTCGTTGAAGCCATAGACCTTCCGGTTCCAGTCCTCATAGGGATCGACCTCGCTCGGAGGGGCGTCAAGCTTTCGTTCTGCCATGTCAGGATCGACTGGCTGCACGGTTTGCGCGACCGCATTGCCTGAAAACAGGCAGATAAAAATCAGGGCGCCGATTGCTGGGTGCCGGAAAAAAATGTCTCTCATCGTCAGACCTGAGGTTGTTAAAACTGTTACTGTTCGTCGAAAATACCGGCGCTCTGCTTTTTTATTATTAACCCCTTGCTTCAGGAGTAGCCCCGATGTCAGTACCCGGGAATCTGGTTAGCACACTCTCCATGCCTTTGCGCTGGGGAGATATGGACGCATACGGCCATGCCAACAATACGGTTTATTTCCGCTTTTTCGAGGAAGCCCGCATCACCTGGCTGGCGTCCCTGGAGCTGGGCGCGGAAAACGACCCCGACGGTCCGGTCATTATAAAGACCAGCGCCACCTTTCTGAAGGAACTGGCCCATCCGGCAACGGTTGAGGTCAGAACATACGCCGACAAAGCCGGCAATACCAGCCTCGATACCTATCATACGCTGACCGATACCGAGACAGGCACACTCTACGCGGAGGGCTATGCGAAAATTGTCTGGTTTGACCGCACCAAACGCACGTCGATGGTGCTGCCTGACAAGCTCAGGGCGTTGGCGGCCAGTTAAGACCGCCTATCGCCACCCCAGACCCTATCGGCGGCGAACCACAACGCTGCCGATGGAATAGCCTGCACCAAACGAACAGATCACGCCCAGTTCACCAGCGCCAAAGTCGTCCTTGTGTTTGTGGAACGCAATGATCGAGCCAGCGGAGCTGGTGTTGGCGTACTCATCCAGAATGACCGGCGCCTCTTTCGTGTCCGCGTCGCGCCCCAACACCTTGCGGGCGATCAGTTGGTTCATATTCAGGTTGGCCTGGTGCAGCCACATTCGCTTGAGGTCATCTGGCGACAACGACAGGCTGGACAGCTGTTTGAGGATCGTTTCCGCCACCAACGGCGACACTTCCTTGAACACCTTGCGCCCCTGTTGCACGAACAGCTTGTCCGGCTTGTTAATGCCCTCTTTATCGCCCCGATTCAGGAAACCAAAGTTGTTGCGAATGTTATTGGAGTACTTGGTCAGCAGGCTGGTTCCAAGAACCTCAAAACCCTGCCCTTCAGCAACATCGGCGTCTCTTTCCACCAGGATGGCGGTGCAGGCATCGCCAAAAATGAAGTGGCTATCCCGGTCACGGAAATTCAGGTGGCCGGAGCAGATTTCCGGACTAACCACCAGCACCGCCCTGGCCGTGCCATTCTCTACGGCGTTTGCCGCCGCCTGCAGCCCAAAGGTCGCGGAACTGCACGCCACGTTCATGTCGTAGGCAAAGCCCTCGATGCCCAACGCGTCCTGAACCTCAACAGATATAGCCGGGTATGGGCGCTGCATGTTAGAGCAGGCGACAATAACCGCATCAACATCGGCCGCAGTCTTGCCGGCCTGTTTGAGAGCCTCTTCGCAGGCTGCCAGCGCCATCTCGCATTGCACCGAGGCTTCTTCGTTGGGTCGGTCCGGTATGTTCGGGCACATCCGTTCAGGGTCGAGTATGCCCTGCTTGTCAATCACGTGGCGACGCTTGATGCCGGACGCTTTTTCAATAAAAGCGGACGAAGACGGTTGCAGGGGCTCAAGATCGCCACTGGCAATATCGTCAGCATGACGTGCGTTGTGAAGTTCGACGAAGGCATTGAATGCCTCCACCAGTTCTTCGTTGGTAATGGTTGCTGGCGGTGTGTACAACCCGGTCCCGCTGATAACGGCTCTAATCACGCTAACCCCACGTCATAGTTGTAAAAACAAACAATCTAACTGCACCAATATTGACCAAATACTAACACAGTCTAAACGTTTTGCCCGCAAACGTGACCGGCTTACACGCGCGTCTGCTCCCACTGCCTGTCGAGGCGCTTGACCGATACCGGCACGGCCGTGCCCAGCTGTTGTGCAAAGAAAGAGACCCGAAATTCCTCAAGCATCCATCGATAGAGCAATAGCTCCGGGTCCCTTACCCCCTGGCGTTGCTGCTCATCGCGTTTGCTGGCGTAGCGGGACCAGAGCGGCTCCATGGTGTGCAGGAACTCCCGCTCCCGCCCGAGCTCCCTGGGCATTTTTTCAAAACGGATGCTGGCTGCCTCGAAATAGCGTCCAAAATGGGCAAGCCATTCCGGCGGCGTGGCAACAATAAAACCCGGATACACAAGATTTTGCAGCTGAAACTTCAAGTCCGCCATACTGTTCGCGAGCGCGAGGTTAATTTTGCCCTTGAGCTGTTTCATCACGCCATGATAGCCCGTCATGGCCTGGTGCAGCCGCTCGTCAGCCTGCTCAAGTGCCGGTACGAATTCCGCCCTCCCGGCGTTAAACGCGTTCTCGAACGCGTTGTTGTCCCGGGGTACGTCATCGGGCACAAAATGCTGCATCGCCGTGGCCAGCAACAGGTCATCCAGCAACACCCGGGCTTTGCCCACCGGCGCGAACATCAACGCCGATGACTTGAAGTTCGGCAGCCGCCGCTCGATGTCCTCCAGCGTATTGCCCAGCCGAACCAATATCAGTCGCGCCACCGCCTTGCGAGTTGCATCCTCCGCCGTAAGCCGGTCCAGGAACCGTGTCTGGCGAACGGAATCCCCCGTGTCCTCCAATGCCGGGTATACGGTGACTTCCATACCGCCTTTTTCGGTCCTGACAGATTCGGGCAGCGACCCGAAATCCCATCGCGTTGACGCACTCGCAGCCTCGGTCGAGGGCTCCCTGCGGGTTGCCGAAGACAACGCAGCTTCTGCCCGCCCTTCCAGTTCGCTTTGCAGCTTTTCGGTTTCCCGCCCCTCGGCGATGGGCTTGCCCGCATCATCAACAACCCGAAGATTCATTCTCAGGTGCTTCGGCAGATCCTCCTGTGGCCAGGCATCGGCGTCAATCCTGACACCCGTCATTCGCCGGAGCTGTTCGCTCAGCTGCAGCGCCAATGGCTCGTTTGAAGCCTGAAGGTTTTCCAGAGCCGCATCCACGAAATCCGGTACCGGTACAAAGTTGCGCCTCAACGCCTTCGGAAGGCCTTTGACCAGTGCGATGCACTTCTCCCTCAAGAGCCCCGGTACAAGCCATTCAAGCCGCCGCGCCGGAAGCTGTTTCAGGGCCATCACCGGTGCCTGGAGCGTAACGCCATCGCGCTCACTGGTGGGTTCGAACTCATAACTCAGGGGATATCTCACCCCTTCCCACTCCAGGTAGTCCGGATACAGTGAGCCCGCCTGCTCATCCACCGGGCGCTGGAGGATATCGGCCTCCGTCAATTCCATGTCACGGAGCTGGTCAGCACTCAGCTGCTTCCACCAGCTTTCGAAATGCCGGCCGCTAACAATGTCCGCTGGCAGCCGCTGGTCATAAAACGCCACCAGCACTTCGTCCTCAACCAACAGGTCCCGCCGCCGCGTTTTGCGCTCCAGGTTTTCAACGGTGTCCAACAGTTCCCGGTTACGGGCAATAAAAGGCGCTTTGGACTGGTAATCGCCTTCCACCAGGGCACGGCGGATGAACAGGTTGCGACACTCCTCCGGGTCCACCTTACTGTAGGGAATACGGCGTTTGGCAATAATGTCCAGGCCGTAGAGACTGACCTTTTCATAGCCCATGACCTGGCCACGTTTCTGTTCCCAGTGGGGTTCGAAGAAGTGATGCTTCACCACATGCCCGGCCAGGGGCTCGATCCACTCCGGCTCAATCTTCGCCACCACCCGCGCAAACACGCGGCTGGTTTCGACAATTTCCGCCGCCACAATCCACTTCGGGCCGGTTTTCGACACTTTTGAGCCCGGAAAGATCATGACCTTACGGTTGCGGGTGGCCAGATACTCCTTCTTTTCAAGCTTCACCGCCACCTGGCCCAGCAAACCCGCAAGAATGGCTTTGTGCAAAGACTCGTAACTGGCCGCATCTCTGTTCAGTTTCAGTTTCTGCTCACGGCAAATCAGCGTCAGTTGCCGGTGAATGTCGCGCCACTCCCGCATCCGCATCCACGACAGAAAGCTCTTCTGGCAGACCTTTTTCAGCTGATTCTGGGACAGTTCCTGGCGCTGTTCCTCGTAAAAATTCCATATATTCAACAAGGTCAGGAAATCCGATTCCTTGTCATTGAACGGCGCGTGGGCCTGATCGGCAGCCTGCTGTTTGTCCTGGGGGCGCTCTCTCGGGTCCTGAACGCTCAGACCGGCAATGATCACCAACGTTTCTGCCAGACTGCCCTGTTCCGAGGAGGTCACCAGCATGCGCGCCAGCCTTGGGTCCAGCGGCAGGCGTGCCATGGTGCGGCCAAGGTTTGTCAGACGGCGCTTGTCATCAACGGCTCCAAGCTCTTCGAGCAATTTGTAGCCATCGTTGATCAGGCGACGGTCCGGTGGCTCCAGGAACGGGAAATGGCGGATATCCCCAAGCCCCGAGGTGGTCATCTGCAGAATAACCGAGGCCAGGTTGGTGCGCAGGATCTCCGGGTCGGTGTACTCGGGCCGGTTGATGAAATCGGTTTCGTCGTAAAGCCGGAAACAAATCCCCGGAGCAACCCGGCCACAGCGCCCGGCACGCTGATTGGCGCTGGCCTGGGACACCGGCTCAATGGGCAGGCGCTGGATTTTGGAACGTACGCTGTAACGGCTGATACGGGCCACGCCGGTGTCGATGACATAGCGTATGCCGGGCACGGTCAGGGAGGTTTCCGCGACGTTGGTGGAGAGCACGATCCGACGCCCCCGGTGGCCCTGGAATATCCGGTTCTGTTCCTGGTTACTGAGCCGAGAATATAATGGTAGAACTTCGGTATGGCGCAGCTCGGCGTGTCGCAGTACCTTGCTGAGGCTGCGAATTTCCCGCTCGCCGGGCAGGAATACGAGTACGTCGCCCGGTGGCTGCTTTTCTGCACGTTCGTGCTGTTCGATTTCCTCCATCGCACGCAGCACGCCATCCGTCCAACCCTGGTCCCGATCGTCCTCATCGCCAGTGAGAGGACGGTAACGCACATCTACCGGATAGGTTCGCCCGCTGACTTCGATGACCGGCGCGCCACTAAAGAACTCGCTAAAGCGTTCCACTTCGATGGTGGCGGAGGTGATGATGACCTTCAGATCAGGCCGTTTCGGCAACAGTTGCCGCAGGTAGCCCATCAGAAAGTCGATATTAAGGCTGCGTTCGTGGGCCTCATCAATAATCAGGGTATCGTAACGATCCAGGAACCGGTCGTGCTGGACCTCCGACAGCAGGATGCCATCGGTCATGACTTTGACCCGCGACTGGTCGGACGTGGTGTCGGTAAAACGTACCTGATACCCCACCTGCCCGCCAGTCTGCTCTCCAAGCTCTTCAGCAATACGACCGGCTACGGTACGGGCGGCAATCCGGCGGGGTTGGGTGTGGCCGATCAGCCCGCGAATACCCCGACCGCTGTTCATGCAGATCTTGGGGATCTGGGTGGTCTTACCGGAACCGGTTTCGCCGGCAATAATCACCACCTGGTTCTGTTCAATGGCCTCACGGATGTCATCGACCCGTTCAGACACTGGCAGCGATGACGGAAAGGTGGCCGGCTTATGCAATGCCTGGCGTTCCGTGACACGCGCCTGACCCCGATCGAGCCATTGCGCCATCTTCTCCAGGTCCTTTTGCCCCGGACGCCCTTTTTTCCGGGCTACCAACTTGTGAATACGGGCGGCTTCCAACTGGTTGCAGGCATCCAGCTGCTCCATGATGGCTTTTACGGCGGCCTTGCTGTCTGGCGTATTCGTGGACTGTTCCGGGGGGGCTTGCGTCATCGGTCCGTTTTACCGTTGTTGGATCTTGGATACCCGGTTCGCTTCGGGCGTGGCGACAGTCTAACGATATCCCGCGCCTCATTAAACGGAAAAACCCCGCCGAGGCGGGGTTCACATCATCCGTTCGGGGCGATTAAACCGCCCGCACGAACCGGTTACTTGCTGTTGGCTTCGTCACGCAGCTCGCGCCGCAGGATCTTGCCTACGTTGGTCTTCGGCAGTTCATCGCGGAACACGAAGGATTTGGGGACCTTGTAAGCGGTCAGGCGTTCGCGGCAGAACTCTTTCAGTTCATTTTCAGTAACACCTTCCGCGGTTGCCACCAGGTAGACCTTAACCGCCTCTCCACTCTTGTCATCGGGAACACCGACAGCGGCACACTCAACCACTTTCGGATGACCACTGACCACGTCTTCTATCTCATTGGGGAAGACGTTGAAGCCAGACACGATAATCATGTCCTTCTTGCGGTCGACGATGCGGATGTAGCCATCCTCCTGGATAAGGGCAATGTCACCCGTCTGCAGGAAACCGTCGTCAGTGAAGGACTTCTGGGTGTCTTCCGGACGCTGCCAGTATCCGCGCATCACCTGTGGCCCCTTCACACACAATTCGCCGGGCTCGCCAAGAGGCGTTTCGTTGCCGTCGTCGTCGATGGTTTTGATTTCGGTGCCGGGAATCGGCAGGCCAATGGTGCCAAGCTGGATCGCGCTGTTCGGATTGAAGGTGACAACCGGAGAGGTTTCAGTCATGCCGTAACCTTCACTGATTTCACACCCTGTAACACGCTGCCACATCTTCGCGGTGTCGCTGGTCAGCGCCATGCCGCCGGACGACGTCAGTTTCAGGGCACTGAAATCCAGGGCCTTGAATTCTTCGTTGTTGCACAGCGCCACGAACAGCGTGTTCAGCCCCAGGAATGCGGTGAAGCGATGGTTTTTGAGCTCTTTCACAAACCCGGGGATATCACGGGGGTTCGGGATAAGAACGTTGTGGGCGCCAGCTTCAAGCATGATGCCGCAGTTCAGGGTGAACGAGTAGATGTGGTAAAGCGGCAGCGGAGCAATAACCACTTCCGTGCCTTCCTCCACCGAATCTTCCATCATCGGCCGAGCTTGCAGGAGGTTGGCGACCAGATTGCCGTGGGTCAGCATCGCGCCCTTGGCCACACCGGTGGTGCCACCGGTGTACTGCAGAACGGCGATGTCGTCTTTCTTGCACTCCACCGGCGAGAATTTTTCCCTGGCCCCTGCACTGAGCACCGCCGGGAGTTTGTGAGCCTGGGGCAGGCTGAATGCCGGCACCATTTTCTTCAGGTGCTTCACGGCGGCGTTCATCAGCGTACGCTTCAGCGGCGAATGCATGTCGGCAATTTCGGTAACAATGACATGCTCGATGCCGGTATGAGGAAGCACTTTCTCTGCGTTATGAGCCATGTTCGCCAGCACTACAAGCGCCTTGGCACCGGAGTCATTGAACTGGTGTTCCATTTCGCGAGTGGTGTACAGCGGGTTGGTATTCACCACGATCAGGCCCGCGCGCATGGCCCCAAACACTACGACAGGGTACTGGGACACGTTGGGCATTTGCACCGCAATCCGGTCGCCCGGCTTGAGGTCGGTCTTGTTCTGCAGCCAGGCGGCAAAATTCCGGCTCTGGGTGTCCAGGTCGCGATAGGTGAGCGTGGCGCCAACGGCACTGAACGCGGGGCGGTCAGCGTACTTGTTCACGGCCTGATCAAATACGTCAACCATGCTACTGTATTTATCCAGGTCTACGTTCAGGGACACGCCAGCGGGGTATTTGTCCTGATAGAACTGCTCAAAATCCATCACCATCTCCTGTTTGGCATTTGTGCTTATAATGTTTACCAATGTCGTTTTGGTCAAAAAATCAACCAGACAAAAGTATCAGCCTCGAAAAGTCGGGAGAGAATAGCAGTTTTGTGAACGATGAGGTAGTTTTCAAAGCAGAACTGTAGCGGTTGCAGCCACCAACCTAATCACACCAACACTGGAGCCCATCATGAGCGACACTTTGGACACGCTTGAGAACATCACCTACGACGAACTCCAGGAAGGCGACTCCGCAACCTATGTGAAAACACTGACCGAGGACGAACTGGTGTTGTTCGCTGCTGTCTCCGGAGATGTGAACCCGGTCCACCTGGATTCGGAGTTTGCCGCCGACTCCATGTTCCAGGAGCGGATTGCCCATGGCATGTGGAGCGGCTCACTGATTTCCGCGGCCCTGGCCACCGTGATGCCGGGCCCCGGCACCATATACCTGGAACAGAGCCTGGCTTTCAAGCGCCCGGTAAAGCTGGACGACACCCTGACGGTGACATTGACAGTACTGGCCAAGGAACGCAAAAACCGCGTAACCCTATCCTGCGATGTCCGCAATCAGAACGATGAGCGGGTTGTGACCGGTGAGGCGAAAGTGATCGCCCCTACCCAGAAGATGTCCCTGAGCAAGCCACAGCTACCAAAAATTACCATAGCGCACTAGCGTATACGGGCCACTGAATTAACCCGGCAGGAAATCGATGGGGAATCGCACCGTCCTGGGTTCCACATCGTCCTCGCCGAAATTGAACAGGCGCACGCGCATGGCAATGCGTTGCTCCAGGCTTTGATTGCCCAGCTCGGAGCTCACCACCTCGCAACGCGATACTGACCCATCCGGTTCGATCACCAATTCCAGCATAACCTTACCTTCCAGCGTCGGGTCCTGACGCAGCTCGCGTCGGTAGAGGGAGTAGAGTGACGTTTTCTGGGCGTCGAACACCTGGCGGATGTTGCTCATGCCCCGCTGCCCCGGTCCGCCGGTGGGCTCCGGCGCAGCTTCTGGCGCTGCTTCCTGCGCCACCTCCACGTTACGAACCTGATGGCCAGCCACTGCCACCTCAGTTTCTGGCGCGGCTTCCCGAGTGACGCCGCCGCTGCCAGCAAGCGCCCTGCCGGGGTCAGTTTCGGCACCGAACAGATCTCCATCGCCGCTTGCGGTCTCGGCATCGACGTTGGCCGCCAGGGTGTCCACGGCGTCCGGCTCTGGCGCCCGCATACTGGCAAGTTGGTCCTGCATTGCCATCAGACCCGATCTGGAGGCGGTTTCACGCGCCTGCTCGACCGTTTGGGAAGGAGCGGGTGTCGGGCGCACAGGCTCGGGTGGGGGCACCTCTTCAGCCAATTCCGGCTCCACCGCTTTGGGTTCTGTACTTTCAGGTTCGGGCTCGGGCTCAGATTCCGGAGCCGGCTCGGGTTCAGGTTCAGGTTCAGGTTCAACCTCAGGCACTGGAATCGGCTTTGGCGCCTCGCGTTGCTCTACCAGTCGCGCCAACTGGGGCGGAATCTTCTCCGCCTCGCTGCGGTCGGGTTCCGGAAGCTGAAACGCCGGAATAAGCAGCGCAGGAGGCAGAAAGACCGCCACCATCACCAACAATGCCAGCACAAAACGGCGGTTTTCTCCCTTTTCCGCGCCCCATGGCAACCCGGATGAAAGGTGTTTGGTCGCGAGATTGTTGGGAGAGAGGTTCTGACGCTCAGCCATTGCCGACCTCCTTCGCCGACTCAACAGCCAGCCGGACCTGCCGGAAGTCTTCATCGATGCAGGTTTGCATGATCTTTCTCAATAACCGGTAGTCGGTGGCGCGCCCTGCCATTATGGTCACCTCATGACCCTGCTCCGGCACCTGGCCCCTCCGGTTACGCACCCAGGCAAGCTCATCCGCCAGCCCACCGATGGTGCTGTCCCCGGTTTCAATGCCATCCAACCGTGCAACTTCCCGGCCCTGCACGAGAATGGACCGTCCGATTACCTGGACCATCAGGGTTTCGACCGCCTCCTTGTCCGCGGTCGATTGCGGCAGTGGGACATCGGCCGTGTTCTGCATAACCTTTACATCGGACGAGTTCACCATCAGGAAGAACACCAGGATCGTGAAGATGTCCATCAGGGACACCAGATTCAGGCCTCCCGGGCGGTGCATACGGCTGTAGTGGCGCTGGATACGACGGGCACGGCGGGAGGTCTTCATGCACCCTCCCCTTCGACCGATAACGTCCGGTTTTCAGGTGCGTCTGCCAGTGCCACATCCGGGAAAAGCTCTCCCTTCACCACACTGGCCGCAACAACTGCCGGATAGGAGCGGAGCGTATCCATCGCAGTCACCAGAGTCTGATAGTCGATGTCCGGGCTGACCTCCAGAACGATGTCAGTCTTCTCCGGCACCCGCTTCTTGATCTGCTTGAGAGTTTCCCTCAGGCCGTCGAAGTCCTGTTCCCCCTCAATCAACGGCAGGGTCCGGATCACGCCTCTCTCACTGTCCAGCACTTCCAGGCCCTGGGGTATCAACGCCACCACCAGCCGCAGTTCGTCAGCCTGTGGCGCCTCACCCGACTCCATCCCGGGAAAGTCGAGCTCAATCATACGAATCTGGCTAAAGACCATGCCCAGCAGCAATACCGGGACTAACACGATCATCAGATTCAGGAATGGCGTGATATCCAGTTCCGGATTGCTGACAAGCCTGCGATGTTTTCGTCTCATGCGGCAAACCCTGGCTCAGGCGGATTGGGGGGCGGGCTGCTCGGAGATAATGTTCAGCAGCTTCACCCCGGCCATCTCGAAACTGTCGACGATTTCATTGGTGCGGGTCTGAAGCAGTGCATGAAACATCAACAGGGGAATGGCCGACATCAGCCCGAACGCCGTGGTATTCATGGCAACGGAGATACTTTCCGACAACAGCGACGCCTTCTGGGACGGATCTGCAGCGGCCACTGCCGTAAACGCGGCGATAAGGCCGATGATCGTGCCCAACAAGCCCAGGAGTGTCGCGATGTTGGCCAGGGTTGCCAGGTATTGGGTACGTTTCTCAAGACGGGGCAAGACTTCCATCAACCCCTCTTCCATGGCGTACTCAACATCTTCGCGGGAGTGATTATTCAGTAGCCGACCAATGCCAGCGCTCATGATCGACGCGATGGCACTGTCAGAGCCTGTCGCGGCTTTCATCGCCCGCTGGTAATCCCGTTTCCTCAGCAGCGGCAGTATGCCCTTTTCAAAGGCAAGCCGGTTCCGGCGGCGCACCGAAGCGAGATAGATGAAACGTTCAACGGTAATCGCCAGGCCGATGGCCAGCACAATGGCAATCGGGTACATGAAGGGACCACCTTCCTGAAAAAAACGAACAACAGTTTCCAGCATATTCAGACTCCCGATTCTCTACTGCAGGGAAAGAGTGGAATCCAACAATGGATTCAGGGTTTCACGAAAGGTCCGGTGACGCTCAAGGGTCAGCGGGTCCTTGGGTTCGAGCAGTTCCTCGCTTCCGGCATCCAGTTCAGCGCGTGAACGCCGCGGCAAGGTCGGCGGCTGCCAGGGCAGGATATAAAGCACGCCGGGATCATCGTCCCCGGTATGGCGGTTGATTCCCTCCACGCCCAGTGCGACGGTGTTATCCGCGGCCTGAGACACAACCGCTTCCGAGGCATTGGACGCCTCATTTGCAAAGGCCATGAACGGGGTAAGCATCAAGCTCATCCCGGCCGTTGCCAATCGTCGATAAAAGCGCATTCAGTCCAGCCTCCTTTCAAGGTCCGCAATCCATCCGGCCACCTGCTTCTCCTCGGTACCCGCCAGCTCGCGGTAACGGCGGTAGTGAGCCAGTGCGCCATCCAGATCCAGCAGATACAGCTCTGAGATAACAGCAAGGTTGTAATGCAGTTCGGCGGTAACCGGGGAATGGCTGAGCCCCGTCTCCAGCACCGTCACCGCCTCCTCAAATCGTCCCTGTTCTCGCAGCAACAATGCCAGGTTATTGGCCGTGAGCGCGTTGGCCGGGTTGATATCAAAAGCCTCACGGTACCGTTCGAGGGCCTCTTCCTTGCGTCCCTGCTGGTGTGCCTCCCAGGCCTGACGTGCCAGTTCACTGGCCTCGGCGGTGTTGACGACCACCGGCTCCGGCTTGGTCTGGCTGGCGCACCCCGCCAGCAACGCAAGACACCCCGAAAGCAGAACCGCACGTGCTGTTTCAGGCATCATCGTTGACCTCCTCATTCCACGTCATCCAGCGCACCTCCCGGTCGTACCTGCCGGGGAACAGGTCCGCCAGAACTTGCAGGCTGCGTTCCATCCACTCATCAAACCGGCCTTCCGCCAGGCGTTGATGATTCCTTGCGTGCAGGTCGATGGCCTTTTCCTCGAAAGGGTAGGCCTCTTCTTCAAGCAACATCCGGTACTGGGTTGCCTCAAGGTCGCTCAGGTTCGCCGGCGCTTCTGACGTCATGAGATCCTGCGCCATCACCCGGTACAGCTCTGCCCGACGGAACAGAATTTCCGAACGCGCTCCCTCACCAATCAGCTTCTCAGCTTGTGAGAGACGCTCCCGCGCAGCCGAGAGGGCCGCTTGTTTGCGCCCCAGGGATTCGGCCAATGGAATCTGTAGCGGAACATCGGCAAAGCGCTCAGACTCCTCCGCACCAAGCACGATGGCTGCCCGCCCAGCCCACACCAGCGTGTCTTCCGAATGCCACTGGCTGGCGAGCTCTCGCTCTACCAACTCGATTCGATATCGCCGCGGCTCCACATCGTCGAGCACAAGACGCTGGCGCAGGGTCTGACTAAGGATATGGCTCTCGGAATCGGCAGCAGCGGAATCGCGGTTGAGCCACGCGACGTAGATGCGATTGCGACGCGCATGGGCCTCTGCCTTGTGATACAGCTCAGCCGCCCTCAGTTGCTGATCCCAGGACGGCGACTCTCCTTCGTCGGCACGCATGATTTCATCCGCCGCGCGCACCAGTTGGCCCGATGACTGATAGGCAAACACCAGCTTTTCGCCTACGGTTGGGGTCAGGCCATGCTGCGGGTAATCCGTGCGAAATCGGGTCAGTTCATTAATGGCAGCCTGCCAGCGCTCTGCCTTCAGAAGTGTATTCGCTGCGTCGTAACGGCCCTTGATCGCAATGTCCGACCCCGGAAACGCAGACTCCACACGCTGAAAATGCGCCACAGCGGTATCAATCCGGCCCTCACT